>JAABUH010000014.1_pt1 | contig 213382 bp, 223 predicted proteins | sample 5559121 | NCBI WGS metagenome assembly JAABUH01 (sample SAMN10711871, study PRJNA513364) | rock metagenome | isolation source: Antarctica rocks | place: Antarctica: Victoria Land, Battleship Promontory nord | collected 2015-12-28
AGACCGAAAGAATCAAGCATATAGCCCGCTTTCCCCACCAACTATGTAACTTATCATAAAAAGCATTCAGAACCTCAAACCCCCCAAACTCTGAAAACCTCTCAACCCTTTCCCCCCCCCCCCCCCAACAATCTTCACGACCACGACGGTCTAGGGAGCTTGGAGCAGGGATCTTTTTGCAGCGATGGGGTTGGCTTGGGATAGAGGATCGAGGCGCTGAGATGGAAGGGCGGGACGGGAGGGAGAAGGGGGGGAAGAGCGCAGAGGAGATGGGAGGGGCGTTGATGTCTTCGGGAGGTGGGTTGTACATAGGCTCGACAAGACTGGTAGGAGCGAAGTTTCGGGCTTGGATCTGCAATTGCCGGAGTGGTTTTCCTGGTTGGAGATACGGACTATGTGGAAGGGCGCGGGGGGGAAGAGGGAGAGTCGTTGGGACAGGAGTTGAGGGTTTGTAGAAAAGGAACGAGTACTGTAGTTCTAGGCCAAGGAAGATAAAGAAAAGGAAAAGGAAAAGGGTATCAGATAGCGCTTGCGAACCCGGGATTGATCGAGGATTGCCTATGGACTTTTGGCTGAGGTAAGCTGCTACATACATGGTCTACAGATTCGTATAGACTCCTTTTCTCAATCACCGGATTTTCCATGTGGACAAAGCCCCATTTCACATTAACCGCTACCCACGGAAGAAACGCCATTTCCCAATGCTGGACTCGCCTAATCACCCAAGACAGCTCAAAACTCCACTATATTTCAACAACGCTATGCTTGCAGAACGGAATGTATACGATATTGTAGGATCATTATAGGTTGAAGCCGCCATAATGCGAGGTGCGTGGCGTGGGCTGGTGGTACATGCTGCTGGCGTACTCGGAGTTGCCGTCGTGGTAGATGGTGCCTCGGCGGTCGTCTTCGGGGAGGAGTTCTTTGACTTCCCAATTGCCTTGTTTGGTGCCGACGCTGAATTCGAGGTCTTCGCGGGTGATGGAGTCCCAGTACTAGAGGCACAATTAGTGAGGTTCCAGGAGGACCTTGAGATGTTTGTGGGGCCTTACTTTGTACACCATCATGACGGCAAGAAGATTGCATATCGTGGCGAAGAATAGGCCGTCCAGGTAATGCTGGACGCTGTTGCAGATGCTGTCGCTGAATACGTAGAGGATCACCTGGCCGGCGATGAAGATGAGTACGCCAAAGCCAATGTCTCCCAATGGCCACCTATCTTGAAGGGTGTTCACAACGAGGATAAACTGCATAACCACGTATACCAGCAAACAGATCCCGTTAATTAGGTACAACACCACGAACATCCCCAGAGTATTCGTCGGTCCCAGGCCCGCCTTGTTCTTGAACGTCAAAATCGATATCGCGCCGGTAAGAACGAACATGCCAATCGAAGAGCCTCGTAGCAGCCAAACAGACTGCCTTGTACCATCTTCGTACAGCTGGAAGCCTACGAACCCGTTGATCAAAAGGCAAGTGCACAGCGCAGAGGTAAATCCGTTTTGTACAGCAGCGAAGTAGGGATACGGCGCTGATCCAGGCGGTATGACTCCAGAGTCGAGTACGAGCGAGGTCATGGTCAGCATCATGTAGATGTAAAAGAACGTTGTGATTTCCTTGCGACCTATAAATAAAACACAACCATTGTCAGTCGTGCCAACTCCCAAATCGTCCCAACAGAGAAGAGCATTCCCATCTTACCAACAGCCGTAAACTTGGAGCGCACGTGTAGAATCATAATGACGGCCATGCCTAGCGCAAGTATGTGCATGAAGTCGGTTGCGGCTTCGAAAATGATGGTATTGGCGAGTTCAACGCTGCGGGCATAGCAGTTGGCTTGGATGCCTGTTTTCCCGGAGATGGGCGATATGGGGCCTACTATGGAGCATAGTGGGAGAGCGCTTTTGTGACATATTGTTTCGAAGTCTCCGAAGCCCATGGTTGGGTGTGCCGTTGGCCGGTTTGTCGGAGGCGTTCTAACAGTAGTGGCGCTGGTGGTGTGTTCCACTGGCTACAAAGAATAGGTTTGTTCAAAACGAGTGTGATTGTCTAGAGCGATGGTATGGGAAGAGGGCAGTAACTTCGGTCTGAGTCGGAAGGGCCTGACGGTTGTTGATTGTGATGCTTGCATCGCAACTCCCTATTGGGCCTAGACAAATCAGGCTAAGCGCCACCTCAACCTTGAGGCTCTGTTGTTCGTCAGGCAACCTGATATCTGACTGCCAGCACCCGTTATCCTACAAGTCCCACGCATATCGAACGTCCGGCTCAGATCCACTATGTACGTCCATGCTTTCTTGCTATCCTTCCCTACACTAACACGGCAGAACAACCGACATAAGTCATCGACAGCCGCCAACAGCCTAATAGCTCCTCATAGATGAAAACATTACCCAGTTTAGATCTTCCCCCCACACCAGGCCACGTTTCGCCTTGACGATGTTTGTCACAGTAGTACCTATGCGACATGCGACGCAAATACGAGGGACGGGGGGGAGCCCAAGTACCTTTCATCCCAATCAGTCGACCGGCACTCATCCGCACTATCTTATTCCTACCGGCCCGCTCTCATGGTTGACGTTTCCCATCATACCATGCAAGATGCGGTAAGGTAACTCTTCTGGGTAATCGTTGAGGCTACCTTGCATTGCCCAACATACGATGGATATGCAGGAGTGCGCGTGTTTCGTCTGCTGTATGCAGTCATGACAGGAGTGATATCATCACAGATGCAAAGCGTTTCTCTCCTCCTCTGTCCATGTTTCCAGTCCTTACCTTTTTGCATCTATACTCCGGGGCTATCTAGTATCTACTAACCAAGGTTTCTGCTTTTTCAACGCCTATGCATGGCCGATGAGATCTCATCGCCCGAGCTCAATGGCAGCAATCATTAAACCAGGTCGAGCCCAGTGGCAACTTTAAGCATGGGCCTCCCAGGCATGGAGGAGAACTAGGTCCTTGTGTACCTCTTTTCTCATGACTAACCCCGTTGACGGCATGGACTGCATGACTGAAGCACATGCCGTGTCCAATCATGACTGACTTTTAGCTAAGAGAAGCTTCAAAGGATACTCTTTGTTTTGCGCATAGTCACAAGCTTTCGTCTTTGAAAGTATTTTCTTCTGTCAACTTTGGTTGGGAGGGTGAAAAGAGCAAGTATTTGCCCTGGGCCCCCACTAGATAATCCGACCCTACCTTACCTACCTTACCTTAGGGTGCACTAGTACTCTGAGGCACCCACTCGACCAATTTTTCCTTTGGCTTTTAGCGAATCCTTCTAATCATCTGATAACCAGCAAAGGAACCTTTATATCGACGTACGTTTATTTACCGCTTCTCCCGCTCCAATTCGGCAACTGGATCAAACCTGGAAGCTGCATTTTGAAGCCGTCAAACGGTTCTCGGGCCAGATACCACATGCTTGGTGCAGGGCAATATTAGCTAGGGCCACCTCTCCCGAGCTTTTTCATGGGACAAATTTGGGTGCTTTGACCGCCCGTCCTCCTCCAACAACGTGGTCTGTTCTCACAAACCGCATACCAAACAATGAAATCTACGCCAGACCCAGGATTACCCTCGTATCGACCCCCTTTGACCGGTGACTATCGAGCGCCAGTACGGACCCACTCACGTTCCAACAAAATTGCCATTTCATGAGCGAGTTGCGACATGATCGAAGATCACAGGCTTGTCACGGGCCTATGGACGCTTTCTTTTCCTACGATGTTGGCCCATCATTGTATTCCATACACGCCAGGTGTTCGCAAGAGGCAGAGGCAAGGCCGCAAATGAAGGTCAGTATGTTGATGCAAGGGCCGTGAGATGCGACCTCTTTTTGCAGATATAAAGTATAGATCTCAGCCAGCTGAGACAATTCCATTATCGCGGAGACCACTCACGTACTTATATCAAGGAGACTATCGCTCGATTATTAGCCACTCATTTCCATCGTCATAGCTACCGGTAGGATTTCGCTTCCCTTGACGATTTGCATGTACTGATTGACAACCTTAGGCCATCGAAGTAGCTAGTGATCATACACCCCTCCCGTTAATCGAGACCTTTGCGCCATGTGCGACTATTACAAGAACTACTACATCTACTCGACGTGTGCCGACCCCGGCATCCACTTCATCAGGATATCAATCGATGGCAGCAGAGATTTTCGATGTGCCAAAGGGCCTCATGAGCGGTACATTGTCGTTGCCGGCACATGTCCGGTGTGTAAATAACGACCCAGAGTATCCATGGAAGAGGGATGGCAGAAAAGCTGCCATCGGGGGACTTGGGAGGTGGAGCACATGGTACAAAGCGCCGGGATTACTATTCACATGGCGGACGAAAGATGGAATGCCTGGTGGCAACGAGTCCGAGCGACATGGAATATTTCTGCACCAGAAAAGCGTCACAATACCGAAAAAGAACCCATGTTCGTCTCGACATCTCTATGGTGCTAGGGCACTGAAATGCGGCCGGGTCTCCACATTCGCGCCAAACACGTGGGACCCAGCGCTTGGCCATGTGACGGGATTCGCTGAAAGATCGGCGATTTGATTACGGAGAGTTGGCGGTTTGGAAGGAGAAACAACAAGAATTGCACTGAATCTGATGCGTTCAGGAGGTTTTACTTATTGGCGTAAATGGGTCCGCCGTTTCATCTTTTACCGGCTTTTTTCGATTTTCCTCAGTAATACGCGCTCGAGTCAGCAGCCGCGGCAACATCTTTCCCAAACATATACCCCAGGATTATTTGATGTACTCCTATCTTCTGATTGGCGGTTGGAAATTGGTTTTCTCATAATGTTTGAATTATTTGAAGGGTTATACTGTAGTTTTGTGCTTGGCGTCGGCTTGGCTGCGTTAGACGTGAGGTGTTCGAGAAAACCGCTGTACCAGAGTCTACAACATCTTCACTCCACGTGTTTTGCCAAGCGACAAGACAATGTGCTGTTTCGACCCTGCTACTTCCAGCGGTCATCTGAACGCGATTTTACGCAGCTTCTTCCGCGGTATCAATATCCATGAATACTCTCCACTGGTGGACTGGAACCACACCATACCCAGCAAGATATACAGCTACAACCCGACCTCAAGCACTCCGTCCGTGACGTCTCCGCTGCGTCGGAATCAGCTCATCTTCTCCCCTTATTGACTCGGAACCTTTGCGTTTCTCAGACCCTGAACCGAGCCCAATCCTATTCTCCATGCCTTTCTGGGTACATGTTCTTCTCATATGCGACCTCATCCACCCCATCTCCTCTGCTCTGAACTCTTCACCCATACTCCCAACACTACTATGCATTTATGCCTTCCTCGCCCCGTTCCGCGCTCTCTCTCTCATAGCTTAGACTTATATCCCTTCATCGTGACTGCCCTCATCCTACCTGCTACCTCTTCTCATTGTATCCAGCATCCCCAATACTCCCCATCTCGGATTCAATTCCATACCCCCTTACCTACCTTTCCTTACACGCCAAACAAACCCCTACCCTACCACTCCTCTATCACGTACGCTTGCCGTCACATACCACTAACCTCCCGGTCTTTCTTAGAGCTCCGAAAGTTGTTGCGGGAATCACACGACTCGGGTTCCTTCACTCGTGATCAGATGCCGGGAGTTTGTGGTGGGGGGATGGTATATACATCCGTGAGGGTTGCGCTCTGGAAAAGGGCTTGACTTGAGTGTGTGGGTGGGGAAATAAAGAGGAAAGGAGAGGAGGGGAGGGGTGGGGAGGGAGAGGTGGGATGGTATGGGAATAAGTGATTTGGGGATTTTTGGATGGGAAGGGGAACGGAGGGATCGAGGTCGTGGGTTTTGGAGAAATGGGCGCTTTTTCGTTATTTTTCTCATCATCTCTTCGCGCTCTCCTCTGCACACACACACACACACACACACACACACACACACACACACACTCGTGTCCCCTGATTCTCGCGAATTCACCCCACCTTTTTTTTTTTTGGCAAGCTTTCACATTTTCTCAAAAGCTGCAAGAATCCCAAATAAAATCTCTTATACAGTATACCAAACCCGTCCAACCACCTTCCCTGGAAGTACATAACCAGAAGCCATAGGCTATGAAAAATTGGAGTTTATATGGACGTCTCAGGGTAGGGCAATGGGGTGCCTTTGCTTTCTTGGTTTTGGTTTGTTGGTTTTGTTTGTTGGGTTCATACGTACCCAAGCTACTGCCAGAGAGTACCAGCTTTCAATGATGTTGCTGGCGATGGCGGTGTGGTGATGATATTGCGTTTTCATTTTGAGAGATGAGAGGAGATTCATCTGTGTATAGCTACCAGGGCTCTATCGTTCTGTTCTAGTCTCGCTCTTACTTCCTCGCTCCAACCCCAACTCTCCACTCCCAATCCTCCTTCCAGTTCTTCCTCCGCCTCGTCTTCCATCCTCTTGTTTCCCGTCTCTGCAACACCATCACCCCATCACACCATCTCAATATCCCCCTCCCACTCCCAGCTTAATCACATCTACTCCCCACAATCACTCCATCACTCCCCTCGTGTCCCCCGTTCCGTTGCTATCGTGCTCCTCCCCGCTCCTGCTACATCGCTCCCACACCCACACCCACTTTTCTCAATCACTTGTAACCCCCAGCTTCCTCGCTCGTTACAAAGTCCCCTATATCTCTACCAACGACGAACCCCGCAAAGCCGCAAAACTTCGAGCGCTCAAAAAAACAAAAGAGCCCGGAAGCAACTAGGCCCCGGTATCAGGATCAGGGTCTAGGGACATGGGGCCTACGAGATCGTGGAGGTCTAGGACTAGGAATCTTGGGACAGCAGCAGCGGGAAGGGGGGGTTTGTGTGAGAGGATAAACAGAGCTTTCCGACTCTGCATACGTGGAGAAGAGGTGTGTGTGAGAAAAGGAGGGGGTGGGTAGAACTCGTCGTTCAACGAGCAGGTACGGGATTCGCTTGTCTCTAACGCTGGCTATGTAACTTCCCTGTCCTGGATGTGGAAATGTTGGGAGATGTTGAGAAAAAGACATGTAGAGATGGGGATCTTGCAAGGTTTGTTATTACTTTGATGCATGTTTCAAAGACAGCTTTCGAAAAACGCGATATTCTGAAAGACTGTGATAGTTATTGATTGATAGAAGATTTATAAGATCTCGTATAAAAGGTGAATTAATTTGTGCTGAGCATTGTGCTTGATAGTCAGACCTTCTTGTGTGCAAGCTCGAATATTATTGTGACGATTATTTTAGGGAAATGTTGGAGACATGCCTGTGGTATCGTTCGATTTATTCGATGCTCATGGCTCGTTAAAGATGTAGATATAGAGATTTCACGCGCTGGGGTAGTATGTTAAGACAGTCATATGACGAAGGAAAAGGTCAAAGTTTCATACATACGCACTCTACTAGTGTAGGCTTTGCCAGTCGATAGAAGCAAAAGTGCGTACAGTCCCCAGCAGCATACTAGAAAAGTAAACAACCCTTTATCCTCCACACCCACCCCTCTAGCTGAATCCTACTCCCCCGGGCTCATATCCGTCCACAAACTTCCCCAGCACCTCGAGATTATTAATAATCTCCGGGCCAAAATCACCAAACCAATTCTCGGACTCGCCGTTACCATATCCTGTGGTGTCAGACAGAAGAGGATTGAGGTTCAGTGTCAACCAGTCCTCTTCGCTGACTTGGGGCGATAAGTTATCGTCGTTGGTGTAAAGGTGCGGCTGCTGGTGCTCAAAAGATTGTTGGTTGAAATTTTGAGGGTTGCTGCTGCTGGTGTAGGGGTTCATATTGTAGATGTCGTTTGGGGGAGGCATGATGCTGATGTTATCATCTTGGGGGTTGACGGGGCTGGTGGATATGCCGGCTAAGGGATTGTTGGCGCCTACGTTGTTGATGTTTAGGAACAGGTATCTGGCGTTATTGTCGGTAGAGTCTTGTTGAGCGGCCATTTGCGGGTATTTTCCTCGACGCTTTCTTGACGATGAGGTTGTTCGCCTGGCAGTAGGAGCAGCCAATCTGACGAACTTATTCCGGATACTTGATGTTAGACGCTCAAGGAGATCAGCGATGCGCAGGCATAGGTGGACGTCATCGACGACGCTGGTGCGCAGTGCCCTGACGGTGTCATCAAGTAGCTGTAGTGATATCGCAACTTCTTCTTCTTTAGCTCCGAGAGCAAAGGTCTGAATGTAGGTTAGACAGGATGTTGCCAATCTATCAGAGCAGTAAGCTTACTTTAAGGAGAAACATCGCCCCTGACAAGATTCTAAAGTACGTTCTCGTTGGGGCATGTTTAAGAGAATCTTCCGGGAGAAGTCCATTCACGAGATGCCGCAGAAGAGTCCTCGAAGCATCCACACACTCGTTGATGTAATACTCATTCTGTCTGTACAAAGCAGCGAGCGACGAGGTTCCAGAGCGTTCGGATGAATGACTGGCCCTAACTCTGCTAGTCCAGTGTTCAAGCACAGCTTGAAGTGCAAGTGAATTGGAGTACACTCCTGTATGGAATTAAACGCCAGATTTCAAATGCAGGAAAAAGGCTCTTACGTGCGTATTCGAATTCCATCGATAGTATAACTTTTGGAAGCTTTTCCACTGTAAACGATCAGTAAATACCGAGACGCAAGTTATGTCCAATTTGATTCTTACCATGAAGACTATCAAAGTCGTTCTTCCACAACGTAAGGATAGGCTGGTGTTGTTGTAAGAGCGACAGATATTCCCCGGTTTTGATCAATTCTCGTGTCCTTTCTTTCGATGGAAATAGCTTTGTATTAGTGGTTTTCATGATTGTAGTGATCCCCGCCCAGCATCGTTGTATCGTCTCAATAGAGCTCTGAGGTGCCTGTGACTGGCCTGTGTCAAATGTTAGTTGTTGAACCAGGGGGGGCTCTCAGTTGCTGACCTTGGAGAGAGTCCAATTCTACATCTACGAAACCACATTCATGAACATGTTCTGAAAACATGCTGGGAAATCCAAGTCTCCCGCTAGTCTGCGTAACGTAAATGAAAAGTAGTCGCTTCACGCGCTCTGCTCTTTGACTTTCTGATAGCACACCGCCTTTGTGTTGTATTACATCCGTTGTGGTTCGCATACCATCAGAGAAGTTGCCGAATAGACTGAGCTCATAAGCCAAGGCATATGCTGTCGAGACCAAACTCCAGCACATTCGGTCTGACCTCAAGGCTGGCTCCGTCCATCCGGAAATTGTATTTTCTCCGGAAGATGGTATTTCTCGTGCATCGTCGCTATTCGTTGCTAGGTCTTCTTCTGAAGGTGCAAGAATCTCGTTATCATCATCGCCTGGTGGAAAGTGCATGGAACGAGGGTGGAACTCGCTCAAGAGCAAAAGACTAAAGCGTCGTTAAAACGAGATATCTATCGAAGAATCGACAAGACTAAAGCGGCATACCTCTCAATAGTCCCCATGGACCGCAGCCCACCTCTGTCTGCTACTTTCTGATCAACTTTCCGCGAACCTGCACCGCAAAAGCCACCCCCAAACTGCTCTTGACCCCAAAACATACGGGTGATCATACTTTGCAAGTAGACCCAGAGCTTGTCGTGTATCATGTAAGATCGAGAGTGCCCACCGAGGCCTGTAAGCTTCTTATAGCGAGCAGCGATTGTAAGTATAGTGACTGTAAGCATAGGCTCTTCGTTTAGGAGCTTCGAGTGGGTAGCCGGTGAGCGAAAATCTGGTGGGCTTATAGGAGTAAGAGGAGCAAGATGTCTGTAGAAACTTCAAAATCTTAGCAGTGCATGTTTCACAGCTTATCGCTGAAGGGGTAAGTACTAATCGAGATATGACATTGCTTCCGTTGCAGTGAGCCATCCAGCGCGGACAAAACGTAATCGAGACCAAGCCTTGACTGCTGTAAGGATTTCGGAAGCAATGCTATGTGGTTCAGTCATGTTGCCAGTAATGATCGCTGGGTCTATATTTGTAGGATGACTCGAAAGCGCTGGAACTAGACCGTCATACGGTCTTCGCCCGTTGTAAATAATTTGGGGCACTGCGAAATCTTTGGTCAATGAAGAACCGTGCTGGTCGCTCTGAGGTCTGTTCTTCTGACGATTGACATCCTCAGTTCGACCAGAGGCTTCAAGAAGCAGATGTAGCGCATCGCCAGGATTATTGATGGGGGACTGGAACAACGCCGCGGCCGTATCATTAGTAACCTCTCGATCCTGTGAGGTCTCCGTGCTAACATCACCGGTATCTCCATAATATGGATTCGAGGGCGGAGGAAGTTCACGATTGTTCAAGCCGTATGTAGCCCCGGGTGGTGTACTTGGTTGAGACCCAGAATAAAGTGACCTCTGGGAGTGTTGTAAAGTCGCGTCACGGCTGAGAGGCGAGGTTTGATTGAGAGAGGTTCTCCTTCTGCTATTGCGCTCCGCATAGTCATCGTCCACGTCATCGCCTCCTTCCGCCAAACCGTCCCCGTCCTCCGTCTTCCGCTTTCTTCTCGTCGCGGAGAAGTAGCATTCTTTGCTCTCTCGTCTGCATCTCACGCACGGTGGCTCATGGGGGTCATCCACAGGTCCGAGATCGCAGCGCACCTTTCTGCGTCGACAAGGTATCTGAAGTACTGTCAGCGAGTGAATTTTAGTAGGTTAAACGAAACGCACCTACGCATGCTTGATATGTGCGCTTGTGAACTGTTGGATTGTTCCTGTCTAAGGTATCTGAGCCCACAAGGTGGCTTGCGGCTTGAGTAGGTGCAGTAGCCATCTCTATATCAAAGCATTGAGCATCGTCAAAGGTTGAAATCGGCTATTCGCGGAATTGTCTCTCGATAGGCAACCACCGAGGTAGAACGTTGAGCCGCACCACTCGCTCATATTCGAGGGCGTTCCCTCTTTACAATGGATGGATCAATGTCTGGGCTAAGTTTGTAGGGGCGGTACGATATAAGGAGAGTTTGATATTTGTAGCATGGTGTCAGGGAGCAATTGGCGTTGTATTGAAATCATGTAATGACTTTAGACATACCCCCAACCCTTCCAAGATAGAATCCCAGCACGACTATATGCCGGTCCGCATACTCTTTGGAGTAGGTCAGAAGTCCGTCAGAGTAGGAGCTATTCTGCCAGGACGGTAACGTCGGCTATATCTTCGATCTCACGCCTTACGCCAGTCTCGGGGCTCTATGCAACCCTTCGAGTCGTCGAAGGAAGAGAAATAACAACGCCAGAAGCGGCATCATCGTGGTATAGCAAAGCATTGGTATCCCAGAACCACAGGTACACCATCCTTAACAACGATTACCTAGCCAAATGCAACCCACACAGCAATGAAAACTCCAAGCCGCCCATAGAAACCATGGTATATCTGAGTACGAACAGACAGAATAAAGAGAGTCAAGCGGTTCGGCAGTCTGCTACGACTGCTTACTGATAGGTAGCCTCGATCTTCTCGCTAGGAAGTTTCCTAGTAAGCCGTCAAGTTGGTTGGAAATCTCTCCAAGCTTGCGATTTTCTTCTTTGAACAAGTTTTTCACCATGGGATGATCTGCTGCTGCTGCTGGCTTGACATCTGACTTATCATGAACGACAACTAGTAGGTCACGAATATCTGTATCATCTTCAAGATACGCCCGCAAGCTCGCATCGCTCCACGTTGGGGTACTGCTCGAAGATTGGGTGGTTGAAGCTGGAGTTGCCTCCCTTGCTTTCCCTTCCTGCGGAGCTTCGATAAGTTCGGGTGAGGATAGAGGTGAGACTGGCGAAGTGGAAGGATCTTCTTGAGAGGAAGTGTCTATCATTAGTGGAGGTGGGTTTTTCGTAGACACTGGATTTTGCGAGGGAACCTGCACGGGCGATTCGGACAATCGTTCTTTGGGAGCGTCGGTCAGACTCTTTGCTTGACCTGGCCTTTCGTGGGTTGTCAGCAGGGCAAGTTTCTCTTCGGTATCCGAGGATGAATCGGAGTCATCCATAGGCATACGCTGTTTGGCTATCCGAACATGCTCGGCTCTAGGCTCAGAAGATGAGGGCGACGGCCTTGGAGCATCTATGGTTGACGAAAACATCCCATTGCTTGTATCTTTCGGCGCCTCTGGCTGGACATGTTGTTCGGCTAGTTGCTCAACATGTTGTACACGTAGAGGTGATGGCGTGTCATCGCTCCATTGTCTTTGCTCGGGCTGGACCGCCCGCACAAGTCCATTGGGCTGGGACGTAGGTTGAGGCGCGTTGTTGGCTTCGAGAACCACCGTTTTTTGCTGGTCTGTGATGATTGAATTCACAGCTGTCGGCTCATCTCGCGGTGCTAGTGGCTTCGTTGCCTGTGAACGGTTGGAAGAGTTCGATCGGTTTGCGGAGACGGCCCGACTGACTGGTGGGGATTTTTGTAGTTTGCTAGTTTGCCTTTGAGGTTGAGACTGAGAGTTGGCTTTGGGCGATTGTACATCCTGAGAGAAAGACTCTGACGACTCCTTTGGTTGAGGGGATCGTCTCAATTCTTCGGACGATTTCTTACCGTCCTCTATCTCATCATCTTGACCTTTACTCTTCTTGTCTTTCCGTTTGAAGAGGCCGTTGAGCATACCTTTCTTCTCCTTGCGCTTTTTATCCTCTTTGGCCTTTTCTTGGGAGGATGCAGTCTTTTCAAGAGAGTCCAGGCTCCCCCTTGTTTGGAGCTATCGAAGTCTTAGTAGTTTTATGGGATACAGAGCGGACTTAGAGTACGAACCTCCTTCACCTCGTTTGATTTTACCGTCGATCCACTTGAGTCATCTCGTAGGAGACTAGGAGTTAGATTGATCTTCCGCGTCTCCACGGTATCATCTTTGAAGAATGAGTCGGTGTTGCGAACGGTACGCCTGCCTGGTTTGCCTGGGGTTCCATCATCTGTAACTTTCAGTCATGGTAGTCATCAGGATAGGGTGTGGAAGCTTCTACCTGGTTGTTCAAGTATCTCACCGCTTGTTCGCGGCTTTTCTACCACAATGGATTGATCCACGGCGGCATCTCGAGAGTCCGGATCTATGACCAATTCTCTGGCTGGCTCTTTCGAGTCACTTCTAGCTTTAAGCGGTTCAACTGTGGCACTTTCGCCCACATCTCTCTCTTGATCTTGATCTTGCACTTCAGCCCCCTCTTCTTGTGTGAGGTACTCCCCATCTTCTTGTTCTTCTTCGTCTGTAGAATACTCCACATCCGAGGGATCGAAATATTGGGGCGCAGCAAATTGTACGGTTTTAGCGTTACGTCGGCGCATAGCTTTTTTGAGTGGATTTTTCGACTTTTCAGGGTTATCCCCAAGCATCGTTTGTGATAACTAGATGAGAAGCTTCAGCCTTGGTTGAATGTTTCTCGCAATACACGTCAGGTCTTACGTCTATATTCCTATGTTTGTTAAGCCTGGCTAGTCGTTCCGTTGGTGTCTCGATATGCTCCGCTGGTAGGTAGCCTACAGAATCTCATCAGCACATGCTTAACTGAGGCGGCTTTAGCATCTTACCAATACTACTATCCTTTACGACTCTTACAAGCCACCAATAGCTATTACTATCGTCGAGGAGCACCATTGTGTCTCCCTTCGTGGCGTTCGCTTGGCCTTCGACCGTGGCGACGAATGTGTGCAGTGCATACACAAACTCGAAATCGATATCCTCTATTTCGCGTAAGCATTCTCCCCCCCATCCCGAGTCGATAAAGCGCGAATCATCAGAAAAGGAAATGTCCTCGGTATCATCATCATTTCCATCGGGTGGTTGGTCCTCCCATGAACTTGTCGATCCAGACGGAGATGAATCCGAAGACGATAAAGACAGAGGAGCGTCATCGAAGCTGTTATCTAGGAGGGGATCATCTGCAGGTAGAAGCAGGTGGTGGAAACCGTTGAGGTCGAAATCCCCGTCGTACGAGTCCTGTAAGTCGTCAATCTCCTCATGGAAGTGGCTTACCCGCTGCCTCGTTGTCCTAGGACTATCTTGGTCAATTGTCTCTGAATCACTGCTGTTTCCCGAGGGGGGCTGGTATCCATGATCCTTGGCATACCCACCTTCTTGATGATGATCCTCAGACAATGGCTGGTCCCGCTCTTTCTGCTGGTAGACAAGAGGGAAATGTGCAGGAGATGAAAGGAAAGGTGAAGAAGAAAGATCGTCATGTTTGGGTGGAAGGGGTGGCGGTTCTTCTTCTTGTGTAGATGTCGAAAGGAGAGAGTCGTCGCGGCTGGTCCGGGGAAGAGGTAAAGAGTACCCACCATCGTCTATTGAAGGAGAGCTGGATATTTTGTCCATCAAGTCATCGTCCATGCCGTCGTCTCCATCAACGTCTCCCAAATCGCCTTCCGCACCGTTCATGCCCGCAGAATCCCCATTTCGCTGTAAATTGTGTAGCTCTTGGTTGGAACCGGGCCCATCATCAGGGCCATAGGAGCCTACGTCTTCATGGAGTAATTGCAACTCCTTGTCCGACAGGTCTTTGGAGTGTCGCGGACTGCGAGTGTGCATTTCAAGTGCTGCTCCTTGTTCGACATTTCTAAGAGTCTCTGCTTGATGGGGAGCCGGGGGACCATCGCCTAACGGCACTGGGCGGGCTGGTTGTCTTGTGTGGTCTTTGGCAGACGGAGCATTCTGGTTTTGGAGATCGATCGTATCTGTAATCGCCATGTTAGCAGTGCTCTTGCTTAGCATTGCCATTCCCTGGCCTCGGAAAGCTTTGGTGAACCTTACCTGCCCTGATGATCTGAGGCCGTGTCATTGCAATCGTAAATCCGCGGGCTTTTGAGACTCGATCGTTGCGTTCTGGTGAGATTTGAGGGAATGCAGAGCTGCAGCGACCCAAGGTTTTCAACAGTTGCCGCACAAAGTCGGACTAATATTAGGAGCCAGTTGTTGCTGATCTGAGGTTGCTGTATTTCCAGGAACCGTGCTCTCTGAGCCAGGGTTAAGGCGACAAAGGATTCTGGTTCCTGGGCTGTCGCAATGGCTGGACGCCCGCTGTCGGTCCACCGATACACATCTATACACTCCTCGGAAGCCCAAAGCCCTCAGAATTGAGACTGTTTCTGGCGAGGTGGGGGTTTCTATAGTGATTGCCAATCCCGCAACATTTTGACCTGGAGACCTGGAAACCTGAATGGGGAAATATTAAGGTTTCAGAGGCACTTTGTTTCACGACCCGATTCGTACAACAGGGGTATTTGCCAGAAAAACTGGCACACTCGCCATTATTGCATTGTGACAATTCATATAGTTAATGTCCACTTGTCTTAATGACTGATCAGCCTTCACCGCTTCGGGGAAACCAGAGTACAAATGACCGCGAGGATGAGAAGAAGGGCTGCAGTAAATAGGTCCGTCTAAACCAAGATTGCCCTTTGTTATGGTAACCGGCCTGACAATCGTTATCGAGCCTTGTTGCAAGGTAAAGGCAAGGTACCATGACCGACCCCTGGCTGGATGAAGCAGTTGTCTTTCTAGCTACATCTACTCTCATGATACATATGTACACCCTATTATACTGGTATCTATAGAATATACATGGCTGAATCATAGAGCATACCAAACTAAGCGACCCTAAACGCCTTGTCTCCTTTCCGAGACGGTCATCCCCGAGAAATACCATGGAACCAAGACTTGCCATCAGATTTGTCGAGCTCACTTCCATCGCCCGAGTAACCTATGCGGTCTCGATTATCATCAATTATACGAGCATACTCGATTAAGAGCCGAAACATATATACCTGCCTCAGCATTAGTGTCTGTAGTTGCAGAAACACCTCGTCAAAGCACGCGTTCGAGACCTACCTCCATGTCGTCTCTCCGTAAAACCTTATTCGCCCATTCTCGACCCTGATCCGCAATTCTCTTTCCCTCGATGTCGTGTCTGGCGACATATGCGTCGCTGTATGTAGTGGCTGACGCGATTGCTTGCTCCCCAATAGGAGTACCGGTACCAAGGAAATAAGTTAGTAGGCTATACAAATCGTCGTATCTGTTGTCCATAGGCACAAAGTGCTGCCAGGCAAAAAGCCTTGAATCATGCCATTCGCGAAAAATTGTGGCCTTGATACCGAGAGACTTGCTCTCAAGAAATGCTCGCCAGCGACCGGAAAACGAGTGTCCGTCCACATCGACCACGAATTTATATTTGAATTGTTCTGCGAGAGGAATCGGCGGTTTGAAGGTCCATATGTCCTTGTAGAACGGGCAGTCGTCCGGGTTGCACCCCACCGCCTCAGTGAATCCAATGTCCGTATGCTCTTCAGCAAATTTTGAGGGCTGAAATCGCCTAAAGTTTTCGTATTCACCCTTTTTCTCCGGTTGCTCTGCTAGAATTCTGACCTCCTTACCTTCCAATACTGTACTGTTGGCCTGCATAATTAGACGCTGGCGATGCATGCGACGCCAATTGTCCTCATTTTGAACACCCCCGGAAGATACACCCCTCCATATCATGCTATCTTTCTTATCGGCCCAGTCTAAGTCATGCTTGCCACTGTACTCGTATCGATCATCCTTCTTCCAGTACATGTTTGCGGGAAAGATGATATCGCTGTTAACATTGATCTTGCACTCACCGAAAATAGGCACGAGACGCTTGGTTGCAATGACAGTAGAAGCCGAGAAGAGGAAGCCATGCTTGTCGTGAATTTCTGGACCGACTGTGCACAAATCCGACGAACGATTAAAGTTGGTAACGATACCACCAAGGCGATTTTTGTACAGAGCTTCGCTATCCGCTTGAGTCGAGTCGTTCTTACGGGCGTGGGATTCAGGGGGGCAAGCGATGCTAGCTATGTCCATGTATGGTTTGCCATGAGCAGGAAACCACTCTGGATCTTCCCGTATCGTCTCAACGTCTTCGACTGTTACGTTGAGAAGGCCTTCCATGCCCTGCGAGAACTCATCAATGGTTTCTGGGGGGGTTTGACGCGTTTTCAATTCTGTAGCGAGCATAGACTGCATATCGTCCCAGGGAATGACTACACGAGGTTGATCCAGACTATTCATTGCAATGTCCATATCCGGGACATGTTTGATGACTTGCTCAATCAGTGTTACCATAGTCTCGGTTCTCCAGTTCTGGTTGGTCTGGTTTACCACCTTGTGGCTTCGGATGTGGATACCTGAGACTCCCTGGTCGTTGTCCTTCCACATATTCGCTGCCAGATTCCGTAGAATGCGAGGCTCAACAGCCCAAAAGGGACGCATATCGTCCATGATTTGCTCGAAGTCATCAACGTTATGGACGTTCTTTTTCTTGGCGAATTGATACCATTCTTTGAACCCTGGTGGCGGATGACGTCCGTATTTCCTCCTGTATTTGCTCACAGTATCTCTGAAAGTTGTTGACAAGCCATCGTTGTATGCGCGCCACGCCTTATCAGCTTCTGCCATCAGCAAAGAAATCGGATGTACATCTATTGGTTCCAGAGCCTCGTCGAGGGTCCCGTCTGGCCGCCATGGTTTCTTTGGCCTGCCCGGGATATGGATACTGTCAATCTTTGACTTGACGTCTGTTTCCGAAAGTGCGAAGTAGTTTGCGACAACAAGAAGGAGTGAAAATGCAGCAATGGCCAGGAAAAGACGCCGTGTGGTTCTGAAAGAAGTCATTCTTGTATTGCTTGTGCGCAACAAGACATCTGGCGTATCGAGGAACGCTCAGATATGCGCCTAGATCTATTGCTGGGTATCAGATAATAGCCCATCTCCCTACCGCAAAGTTCATTACTACGACACTTCCATCTGTGAGCCGCATTTAGAAGTGGACAGCAAGGTTTTGTCGACAAAAAGGTCTCGGAAGCATTGCGCCGATTCGCCGAGACAAGATCTTCCGTTTGCGAACCTCAAGTCAATCATTGATCAAGAGTACAGCTCTAACCACCAATTTTCTAAGCAACACGATGTCCTCACATCTCTTCAATGCAGTACATGTCTCCAGCAACGTGTTAAATACGACTTCGAGTATATCGCCCTTTTTGCTTCCTTTCCTGCAAACGCAACGGCGCGCCGCTTCAGTACTCTCTAACTTGTCCGACAACTCGGGCGCATACCACAAGAAGATTAGAAGAGGTCGAGGGCCATCATCAGGCAAGGGCAAGACTGCAGGGAGAGGTTATGGGGGTCAGAAGGCACATGGAAAAGTCCCGCGTGGTTTCAATGGGGGGCAGACCAAATTGGAAGTCGTGCACGGTGTGAGAGGCTTCGTGAATGTGTACGTACAATGGCTGCTTCAAGACCAACTTTAGTCAACAAGCCAATTAAAATCTCTCATCTAGGTTCTCCGTCGACATGCAACCCGTTAACCTCGACCGCATCCAGTCATGGGTAAACCAAGGTCGACTGGACCCTACAAAGCCCATAACCCTTAAAGAGCTGGGCCAATCTCGATGCGTCACCAATATCAAAGATGGTGTGAAACTATTGGCACGAGGGTCCGAAGAATTGAAGACTTCCCTAAACGTGGTTGTCTCACGAGCTTCCGCTGCCGCCATAGCAGCCATCGAAGGGGCTGGTGGATCAGTGACTACCAGATATTACACGCCCTTTGCGATACAACGCATCTTCCGAGGAAAGAGTGATACCATTCACTCTTTAAGGTCTCAGCCCGTTAAAGAAGAGCAGTCCTTGGTGGGGAACAAGCCCTCTTTCCAAAATCGCCTCCCAGATCCTACGAGCAGAAAAGCCATCGAATACTACCGAGATCCTGCACACAGAGGCTACCTTAACCATTCGGTCCCTGAGGGACAAGGTCCCAGCTTGTTCTATAGGACGCCAGGAGCTGGAAAGCCTGAGGGGCGAAAAACAACACGTGCGGCAGGAAGGCCTGCGGCAGGGGAGAATCGCATTTGGTGAAGAAGTTGAAGTTTCGATAGAACAGGACTGTCACAATGCTATGCAAATATTTGAAGGACGCATTGAATGATTTCAACATGCTCTGTTTCTGCCGGCACTGCGATGGAATTCCATTTGTGCATTTGATAGTCAAGACACGATTTAGCCCACCCACCTCAGACACCTCGACCTTGCCGACAAGCTGCATCAGCTTCTTTCCACCATTCTAGATCAAGCCCTTTGCACTTTAGCATAGCCAAACTCACAGCATCTTACACTACGTCGAAGAAGCCCCAGACTAGAATATGCGACTCCTTAAACCACCCTCCCTTCGTCATCTTGTCCACGCTCTCCCTACCACCAACAATAACAATCCTCCCCGCGCATCTCCGTCTTTCTTCAACGTCTCTAACCAAGAAACCCCCCACACATCGTAACCACTCAACCACCACACTCCCAACCAACCTCGCCACATCACCCAAAAACATCTACAGTACACCAGCACGTTAAATTCCACAGCAGCTGCACACAGCGACATTTTACCCATCCCATCCCATCCCAGTCAAAGTCTATCTAGGCATCATCATCATCATCATCATCATCATACCAAACGGCAACAGCACGCATCCGCCATTCAACGATAGCAAACATCCGACGAAAAGTACAATACAAATGAAAAAGAAAACCACCTACGAGCTGATATATGCGTGGACTCTCGTACCTAAGAAATTACAAACTGGTAACGGTACGGAGGTACTTGCATAGATGTTAACGGGGTGATACAATTCTTTTTGAATGAAAAAACTTCCTAGAGAATCTTACTCTCGTTAGCCAATCCCCCCCCCCCCCCCGGCATCTCTCCAATCTCCGCTACGGCGCGTATCGCTGGCCGGTCGTTTGGAGGACTTGCGAGGGGGAGCTGACACGAAGCAGGTGGATCGCGGGTATGCGGATACAAGGTGGGGAGAGGGGGATTAGCGCTGGTGACTTGGTTGGGGATGGGGGGGGGGTGGGTGCAAAAAAAGGCGGAGGCTTCGTGGGAGCGGTGGTGGGCACTGGGGGGGTTGTTTTTTTGGTGAGGAGGGTTGGGGGGTGGAGGGTGTGCTGGTGGGGAAGGAGGGGTGGAGGGGGTTTCGAGGGAATGGGTTGGAGGGAGGTAGGGTTGATGGCGTTGTGGGTTTGAGCGACGAGTGGAAGTATTGGAAGCGTTTGTGCTTGATTGCAAGTACAGATGACTTGGACCATTGTAAAGCGGTGACTGGGTATTTAGCTACTCTTGCCCGTTGACCAGCCGTTTTTGTCCCGTCGAAGTATTTATCTGAACATTCAGCAACGGGAGGTATTGCACTGTGGTAAGTCTAGGTGAATCCAAATCGCGGTTATATGATCAACTCTATGGAGTAGCCCAATGGTAATTGCGATCTTTCATTTGCCATCAGAGACGTACAACAATCTTGCCATTGGCTTCCGCCGGATCTAGCAGCCTATGGGCTGCATGAATATCCCCAAATTTGAAAACGCAAGACGGCGTAACGACCTAATCTCCGCTCTCAACATGCCGGACTATATCCTGGAGCGGAATTTCCGAGAGTGGAAATATCGGTGTCCCTAATACTTTGCTGTCTAGTCCGTGATTTCGGAGTCGGCATTACCCTAAATGGGTTGGAGAATTGAGTTTCCCGATGTCCAAGGAGAAGAAAAGAGTGAAAATTCACAGCGAGGGCTCAAGAGAAAGGAAATCGGACTCGGAAAATACGTACGAAATATGCTGAAGTGAATCCCGCTAGCCATTTGAACCATGGGGTTAAAGTCTGCGATTGGTGCCAAGCCACCGAGCCATCCAGCCTGGCATAGATGCCCTCCACGGCGTACGATATCGAACGTTTCTAGAAGAACCGGATTCCCTACCAAGTTCAGCACTGCATCAAATTTCGAGTGCGGTTCCTGTTGTTTCAGTATCTGCTGGACCAAGTCCGGACCTTCAACTCTGGCCGCGTAAACACCCATAACCTAGAGCGGCGTAAAGCGTTTGCGCCGGCGCGACTTAGCTGTGACGATTGCTACAGCGTCTACCGCTATATTGACCGCTGCCTGGCCAAGCGATGACGTTGCGCCTCGATTGAGTAGAGGTTGCCCATGCTGCAGGTTTAAGACGCCGAAGAGGCAAGACCGCATGCTACCAGGGATGCTCTGGCCCAGCCCACCCATGATGGCGGTGACCTTCATCCCACTCCCTTTCGCGCATGTGCATCCCGGCGTGGTTCAGACCAAAGCCTTTAACCTGTATGGTGACGTGTCCGAACTGTCGTTCGGGGCTAGGCAGCTCCTTGTAGACAAGAGCTTTCTGGCCCACCAATAACGGGCAGCTTTCAGGTTGAGCCATGTTTGAGATTTTGCCAAGAATAAGGAGAGCTGAGCACAACGTTCAGAGTAACGATGCTTTTGTTGGGAGAACTGTTATATAATAGTTCCTTGAGCTTGACCATTCCCCCATGAAGAATGCTATGCATCTACAGCAAGAGCGTTAGGGAAGCGTCATCCGCATTGAAAGCCGTGTATTGCAAAGCAGCTTAGGAAATCATCCCATACTGTCGTATTTCCTCTATGGTCCATCCTCATGGAAAAGGTACTGCCGACAGATCTAGACCTTGGATTTGAAATCCATCAGACAGTCAGTAGTAATCGAGATCATAAGTAACGACTATGCGAAAGTTCAACGTTCGATTCGGTACCCAGACCGTTCACGCGGACGTTGAAAGGCCTTGAAGTGTTCTCATTGCCTCGACTTAGTTTCGTCGGGGGTCTTCTCGGAGCAAGCTACAGTACCCTACTCATGGACATGTGTCAAGGACTAGTCTCAATCGAAGGATTCAAATGGAAACGTGGATTGATTGATGTCTTGGAACAAGTGCCTGATAGAAACATTAAATCTTATCGCAATTGCAAAGCGCGTGCGAGAACTAGAACTGGACTAAGGAAGTGATGGAAGGATGGGGAGAGGTGGCTCAGTTGATCAGCCTTGCTTGAAGCCTTTCGCAAGTGTCTATCAACTCCTCCTATCCGCCAACATTATGCTTTGGTGGTGCCAAGCAACAACTAATTAGGATATCGAGTTTTTGGCGATACAGTTCCTAAATCTATATCATCTTGTTGTTGGAGGCATAATACTACTCGGAGAATATGGATCTGATTGACTGATGAGGTACCTGAGAACGGGTGAGTGAAGACGACTATCAAATGAATCAAATGAATTGGTGAATACCCGACCTACTCTCTATTCCTTGGCAGCTTATCTAATTGCAGGTTTTGTGAGTTTTAAGGTACCTTGGCGTATTCAACCACGATGTCTCAAACGTGGTGTTTCAAACACGTGGGGGAGATCTGCGACGTCGTCACAAGGGGGAAATGGACCAACCACCATATCACAATCATCCGAAAACGTGGCCAAGGAGTCTCGGGACAATCTCCAATGGCGGGACTTGGCCCCAGGGATGAGGATCTCGTGAGGAGTGGGGACCGCAGAGCACCGGAAGAGGCGAACCGAGTCGGTGATGCGGTGATGGTGTTCGACTTTGGCACCGAGACATGGTCACGGTGGGAAGGTTGGATTGTGGTGGGTTGGCTGTCGTTTGGCTGGTGGAAAAGGGGGCAGATTTGTTTGATTTGTGAGGGAGTGGGTTTTGTTGATGGGGGCTGGTGTAGATACTACGGTATTTTGAGTAACGTATTCATATACAATCGACTTCACTCTCTCGTACGCTTCTTTTGGAGGAAGCTGAGAATGCTCCAGAACATGTGTGTTGGGGGGTGGGGGGCTTGAGAATAGCACGTGGATTGCCGTCAGGGGTTGCAGAAGTCGGGGGGAAAACAAGCAGTCGTCGGTAGAATGGACTGATTGGTATGTTGAAATACATGCAATTGCAAACCATGTGCGACAATGGTTGACAAAGGAACTTCCCTGTACGTCGCTAATAGAGGAAGATCAGATAGGACATGGAGTCAAATCAAAGTCTAACAATATCACGAGTCTTCGTAATGTGAATCAACATCCCGTCGTATTATTGTATTATTGTATTATTGGTGAGGTAAAGCCGGAGGGGAAGGCGGTCGTGGCAGTGCAATTGATCACGTTTGAGACAACTTCACGTCACCGGTGGTACGGTGTCAGCCCACAGAAGATTCGACAAGTGCGAGATGCCTTAGCTGCGGCTCGAACCATAAGGTACTTTACAGACAGAATGACATGTACTGATAGAAAGCTTCCGATGACCGGATATGGGTTGAGTCGGTAACGTCTTAGCTCATACGAAACGATAACAATGGGCAATACGTAGTAACGTAGGTAGTACTCTGCGGCTCGTGGAACAAGCTAATTCGGGATTTGCAGTAGGCATTATTACCTTAAGGTACCGCTATTCGTGTTATTTTAAGCTTCCGCCTAGGTACATACCTACTCGTAAGGTAAGGTATTAGAGAGTAATGACGTGGGGGGCCCACAGTATCTACTGTGTGAATACTCCGTACTAGTACAGTACTCCGTATCACCCCCATCTATCTTATTCCTATTTCTATTCCTACTATTCTTTGACCTTCCTCTACCACGTCTGAGGGGTGACAGCAATGCTTCCAAAAGCCTTACTCAACTGTGATGCATGCTGCTGCTTCTGTGCCTTGCTTGTTAGACCTCGCTGCCGACGGCCTCAGGCTCGAAACAAAGAACCGAATCACGGCGGATGAAACATCTCAAACAACCCCCCGGTCCCGAACTGCCAGAAACGACCGTCAACTCAGCACGAAAATATCCCGTACGGAGCCTATCCGAATGAGGATGGTCAAACCAACCTTAGACAACATAATCTCACCGACCTAGCCACCTAACCTGGATGATGAGGATGGACACTACTAGAGAGTATCAGACTATCAGGACCTTCTAAGACATGACTTTCCTATAGCTAATCTCCATTGTTTTAGATCATATCGAGTATGCTTCTACTCAAGACCCATGGTAGTATAAAGAAGACCCCCCGCTTCCGCTCGAACACGAACTGACCTCTATCGTTCCCTATTGATTAGACAACACGATATCGCTCTCTCTCTTGCCCATCTTTCTCTTAATTTCTTCCTCGTTCTCGGTCAGGTTCTCTACAGCCAGCTCCATATTCCCAACCTCATTTCACCATGACATCTAATATGTTCATCAACTCCTTCATCGCTCTCACCTTCTCCTGCCTCGCCCTCCCACTCACATCTGCTATTCCGACATCATACGACGGTGCGGGCACCACCGTATGGCTCGGCAAGAGAAACACCAATCTACTCCTCCCTCGTGATATTGTCCCAGGCCTGCCCACGTGTAAACAAGACCCCAGCTACGCCGTCGGCCCTAGCCGCTGGAAAGACGGCGAAGGAACATACCTGGGCTCCGATTGCCAAGCCGACGAGCACAACGGCGACTGGCACTGCTGGTAAGCACCCCCGACTGACGGTGAAAGCCCGTGTGACTGACCACACACTCCAGGACGGACTACTTCAACACCGGCACCCAAGCCCGCTACGACGGCTGGGTCTCGACCGGCAACGAAGTCGACTGTGCAAGCACCCAAAGCTGCAACGACATCAAAGCCACCCAGTCACAAACCTGCAAGACCGTCGGCTGGTCCATTGGAGTCACCGTCACGTCGAACATGGAGTACAGCATCGGTGCCGTTACCGGCGGCGTGAGCATCGCCGTCAGCACGGAAATCAGTCAGAGCATGCAGGTCTGCTCTTCCACCACTGATTACTCGTGAGTGAACGATGCTTCCAACGACTTCAGCGTATCGAAAGACTGACCTGAGAAAAGAACCTGCACCTGGAGCGATAACGGTTGTCACGCCATCGTACGCGTACTATCACTAGACTGAAGAAGAACATTATCTGACACTTCTTTAACAGTGGAAAGCCGAGCGTACAATCACCCAACTCGGCTACACCCGCCGCTCTTGTAACAAAGGACGCAGTGGTACGCCCCTCCCCCAAAACCCCTTTACCACACAAAACTAACCCCCCGTTCCTCCCAGCCGTCAACATACCCGAAGCCCAGCAGTTACGGCCCGACGGCTACTACACCGTCGGCATGCAAGATTTCGCCTTCGACGTCCCCTCGTCGAACGTCATTATTGGTTGTGCGGCCAAATGCGGCGACACCACCTATCCCCACCCCCCGCCGCCATCGGATACTACGGTTACGCCGCCGGTGTCTGCCAAGTCATAGGCGTGGCTGATTTTGGTTCTGGGTACTGAATGAAGTCACTAGATGAAGCTCGAAATAAAAACACCATATGAAGCTCTTCATGCGCTGTTTGTTTCAACTCACGAGATGGTGAAATCAGTCTTCTCTCGCCATGATGATCTGAACATCTTCTCTTCGCAAGCCCGTCTGTATATATTCAATTCATGAGCCTGGTTGCTTTGACTCCTCAGAAGTTCTATTTCGACATTGATACGAAGTGTCTCGATGCATGATAAGACACTCAACCTTGCCCTCACACTCTTCAACCAGCTCTCACAAATCACTCAACCACGAACTAAAACCCGCATATTAGCATCACAGCCTCTCTGTTCACAATTCGCACACTCTTCTTAACCTACTACAGTAGTACATTCTTCTCAATCTACTAGTACATTCTCTCTCTAAAATCTTAAAATTTTATCATTCACGACTCAATCCCCCACCAATCCAATCCACCCCGCCAACTCTCTCTCCTTCCACAATCCCTTCCCAAAACCCTCTCACCTCCACCCTTCCCCAGCCTCAACCCGTTAGTTCCGCCTAATCAGACATCTTTCTTCTAATCTTTCTTCCAGCTTCTTTCTAGTCTTTCCTTCTAGCCTTCCCCCTACTCCAACAAGCCAACCCAACCAACGCACATGCCACGCCGTCATCACAGCCCACACCACCAAAATCCAATGTTGAAAACAGCCTAACAGGGAAGTTGGTAACCTTCGCTTCATAGGGCTGGTAGGGCTGCGGCCCGCTAGTAGAGTTTTCACCTTCCACCTTCTACTTGTAATCGCAGCTTCCGTAGCGAGCCCCACACGTCTGAGGTTCTGAGGCAAACTTGTTTTTATGATTCTCATGCTGCCTTATCATAACCATTTAATCGAATAAGTGTTTGAGACATCAATGACAGCAAAGTTGTTGTCTTATCTTTAAATCTTGTCTGATAATATTGCGTGATGAATCGAGAAACTACTAATCATTATTTTTCAAGCTAAAACTTAGACCGCCTGAGATACGAAGCTCCCCCTCTGATGCCACCCCCACCATCAAGCCCTCCTCCCCTTGGCGATAAATCCCCGCATTCTGGCGGGGTTCTCGTCATCTCCGAAAAGAATCGGCTCCGCCATGACCAGAAAATCGAAATCAGTGCATCCGGCTGCTGTGAAGAGCGTTTCCATGCCGGCGCGGCTGAAGCCGTGTTGGTGCGGGGCGCCGGCTGCGAAGACAGAGTGCACGTCGTTGGCTGGAGATTCTTCGCTGCCGTGATTGTGGTCTGATGATTTCCCATGCTCATGCCCCTGTCCATCCACCACCACCACCACCCCACCTCTCCTGACTCTCTCGACCAACCTCCGCAAACTCAGCTCCAAATGCTCGAAATGGTGGAACCCCATCCCCACAACCGCCATATCAAACCCAAACAGCTCCTCCCCCCTCAAAGCCTCCGCCACCCCCGCCGGATCGCACAGATCCCCCACTATAGCGTGCATGGATGCGCCGAGCGGGTTTTCTGACGCCAAGAGGGCGGAGCAGCGGTGGTTATATTCCGCGACCATGGCAGCGGAGATGTCGATGCCGGTGAGGTGGGTGGCGAAGGGGGCGAAGGCGCGGGTGATCATGCCGGTGCCGCAGGCGTAATCGAGGATGCGGACCGGGGGTTCCTTGGAAGAAGGGGAGGCGCAGGGGATGCCGAGCCAGTCGCGGCGGGAGCGGAGTTCGGTGGTGATTTGGGCGGCGGCGCGCTGCATCCAGGGCTTGGAGTCGTAGGTTGTTGCGGTTTTGCTGTTGAGGGTTAGCTGGGGGGATGGTGGGGGATTGGCTGGATTTGGGGGGGGAGGGAAAGCAGTGTTACTCGAAGTGATTACGGTTCTTGGATGCGTAGTCGGCCATTGTGGTGGGTGGTACGAGCCAGAGAATGCTCAGATGGTAGAGATATTGTAGGAGTAGCATGCGATTATGTTCAGAGATGAACCCCGTTCTTCCGCAGCTCTTTATATTTCGTCCTTCACTCGGACACTTCTCCACAGGTATGTCATCTTGTCTCCGAAGATGTTCAGTCACAAAGTAAATAGAAGCGGCTCAATCTTGCATTGCTGAAAGGGTCGATCCACAATGACTCGTCTCGGAGACATTTCGGGATGCTGCGCAAACAGCACAAACTCATCACGTGCTAGATAACCGATTTATTGGTTAAAACTCTACTAGCGGGCCCCAGCCCTATCAGCCCTATGAAGGCGGAGATCACCATCCCCTATTTCCAACAGTAAATTATCTCCAGCAATTCTGTTATTCTAACACAAGTAAACCTTCCAAAATTTGCGCATTGAATCTTAGCAACCCTTTCATATCGAGGCGCTCGATAACTGCCATCTTCAACCAACAACCGGTCCTGCTGATAAGTGTTCACGACCTACCTTTCCGCGCAACTCTTCCACTTTTTCTTGTCCTCTCTTGTCAACCTCGTGTCGTATTGCTCACCCCGCTCTACCGTACTCCTAGTCTGTCCTTCCTGTTCTTCTCTTTGAAATCCAGCCATAGATTGGCGAACTCCTTGGCACGAATCTGTTGTCGCAGCTTTTCCGCTCGCTTCTCTAGCTTCTTCGCTTTTCTCGGTATGGACAATCTGTGAAATATGGACATGTTTTCGCGCTCCATAATTGGCGTCCACAGTCCACGGCCTCTAGTTGGTACGGGAGCAGGCTGTGTTGGGCGGTCAGTCTGATACGGTTGCCACCGACTGAAATCGTATTTTGGCAGTTGGCTTAATCGATTTTGTTGCTGGCGACTAGAATCACTTGATATCGCAGGACGAGAAGGTAGACCCATGGATCCAGCAGCAGGCTTAGCGACAGGACCAGTGATAAGACTGGCATCCTGGAGAGTAGGAAGGGGTTGTGCCGAGAGAGTACAAGCAGGTTCAAGTACAGGTTCGTTGGCGGACTGGACTGAAGGACTTGTGGAATATGGGGGCTTCCAAGTATCGGACGTGTTACGGCGTTTCTTGGGGCCCGGACGTCTTGGCTGACTAGTACTACCTTGAGCGAAAGGATTATTATGGGTTGCTACTGATGACCGATCCAGTGCATCCGACCTTTCGTCAGCCGGAGAGCTACTTCGCGCGTATCTGGGACTCGGATAGGGCTTCCAACTATGACCAATATTGGAGCTCTCGACTCGCGATGGTGGTGGACGTGAGTGTTGATTGATCATGATATTCACAACTCTTGCTGGGTGAGCGGACTGCACATTGCTTGGTAGCACTCTATCCTCGATGCTCATGACCCTTAGAAGCCTTGATCCACAAAAGGAGCAGAATTGGACGAATCTACCGGTGAGGAGTTCGTACTCGCCGAACGGCAATTTGCAAAATTCGCAGAATTGGAAGAATTCTGGTGTGGCTGTGCGTAGAATCATTGTCGATGTACTAGTGGCTTCAGCGGGGAGATATGCTATGTTGCCGTGGACAGCTGCGATGGTCGTTTGTTCGTCCATCTTGTGGCTCGGTCAACCTTAGGCCTTGGTATAAGAAGATGCTCTGTTCGCGTCGACGGCACTACTGGTATACGGTAGTAGAAGTGGTATGAGGCAGTAAAAGCGGTATGTTGCAGTAAAGGTTGGTGGACGAGCTGTCGATATTGAGTCTTTGGCGAAGATCAACACGGTGAGAGATAGGAGAAAACGACACTGAACTTAAATGTGTAATTACCTTGGCCTTTTGATGGGAATAAGCTTGATCTTGACCAGACTGTGCTGTAAGTAGGGTGTGAGCCTTTGGGCGAAAGATGTGCCTGTGTTGACCGAGTCTTGCGTTGCAAGGAGGGTTTGCGACTTCAGCAGAAGGAATTCGTGTGTTGAGGTAGGGTCCTCGGTGCTCTCACTTCAATACTACGCTAATCATTCACAGACCTCAAAGACTTTCTACACTTGATGTTCCCCTCCGGCGAACTGGAGCCCATTAGGCTCCAAAACCTGCAACTCTCCCCTCAGCGACTCCCTCACATCGATGGCATTTCATAGGGGTAATCCCATTGGGACGACTCCTGTGTTTGAGTGGACTTCTATCTGAGAATGCAACATGGAGCTACTGACAGAATATATTCACTTAGGATATGGTCTTTCAACCCTGTTTACACAACCTGAGAAGAACACGCAAGGACCAATAACTAGAAGCAGTATTTTAGCATATATCCAACGCTTACTGGTCGCTCCTCAACAATTCATGTCTGAATATGTAACAACAAAACCAGCAGACATGTCAGTACTGACCCACAGGCATTCCTCATCCCACACGTATTTCAAGTGATCTCGGCCCGCTCGCTCAGGTCTTGCTTGGTCAAGTCCGCAGCCCTTTCCGCAACAGCATATACACTCGACTGGATATTACCCCTTGGTGACAATGGAAATATGCTCGCATCCACTATCCTAAGATTGCGGGTTCCATGGACAACCAAACGTTCGTTCACGACTCCTCCCAGCTCTTTCGGCATCATGGCACATGATCCCGAGGGATGATAATTTGAAACAAATGCCCTGATAGCGTGCTCCTTTGCTGAGCTCAAATCGCCAACGAATTCACCCTCGGGAATGCGCCGCCCATTCTCCTTGAGCATCGAAGCTAGAGGTTGAGTGTGGGTGAGAACTTCCAGATACTGCAGGTGACGGGCTAGAATCTCGAGATCGAGTGGATGAGAGAGATAATTCGGGTTGAAGACCGGCTTTTCCTTCGGATCAGACGAATGAATCTGGACATTTCCGCGAGAGAAGGGATGACTTAAACAGGTGAGAATAGTCATGTAATTACCTGGCCTTTCAAGACTGTACATCGCCTTGATATCGGGACCAGCTGAAGAATTATACTGAAGGGGTGCCATTAGATACTGGATTGAGGCATCGTCCGAGCTTTCAAGTATTGATCGTAGCAGGTCGAACTGCTGCTTCTTGGCCGGAAACTCTGCATCATTGAGGGTCTTGTCCACGAATTCTTCCAGCAGCTGCGTAAGTTCAGAGCGTCCCTTATTATCCAGGAAGTCAACCAGCGGCATGTATGCCTGTGACGATGCAGCTCCAGCGGCAAAAGGTCCAGATCGCGATGTTTGGTACTGAGCCATGAGAGCCTCGACAACCTTGGGATCTCCCATTATGTCTCCGGTTTGTACCCCGTCGGCGACCTCAAAGCTCAAACTCGCATATGGGTGATCTTGCAAATTCTTGCCCACATACTCGTTGTTGATTACAGTGCTGATTCCATGGGATTCTAGAAGCCGTTTGTCTCCAATTCCCGAGAGCTGCAATACCTTGGGGCTCTGTAAGCAGCCTGCAGCTAAGATGATCTCCTTGTTGCCCCTGAAGATGTGGCTCTTCCCATTCTTGTCTATAACCTGTACTGCGATAGCAGAGACTGATGCATCGGTCGCCCCCTCATTTTCAAGCTTATCGAAGATGACCTTCTCCACCAAGGTTTCCGTGAGCACATGCAGGTTCAGTCGATTCCTGACCTCTAGGTTATAGTAGGCATTTCCAGCGTAGCTTCTTATTTTCGTTCTGGGATCGACGGAAGACGAATTGCTGAATCCTCCTTTTGCTTCTCCAGATAAAGGATCTTCAGTCATGGCAAAGTTCAGGTTCTTGAAGGTCTTCGGCCATGCCTCGGTCAGTGGGAGGTTGTCCTCCGCAAAAGACGTCTGTATGGGTCCTGTAGCCCCCTGCAAATCCTTGTCTAGATGGCCGAGTGCTAGACGGTCACTCGTTTGCTGTGAGGGCGTATGGAACGTATGATACTTTCTGTAGTACGGTGCAAGCGTGTCCCAGTTCCAGCCTGGATTGCCCAGCTTGTCCCATGCATCGATTCCAGATTTGGATGGATAGACATTGACAAGCAGGTTAATGGCACTCGATCCTCCGAGGACTTTGCCTTGGGGAAGCGCTACCCGGCGGCCATTCAGATGGGACTATTAAAGGAAAGGGGGTTAACTAAGTGCTGAAATCCAAGCTGACAAGACGAAACACATTTGACCCCAAAACACAACGCGACAACTCATAGACGTAAAAGCCAAGGTTAACTAACCTGAGGCTCACTCACGAACCGCCAGTCATACTCGGGATCACCCAACAGACTGACCGCCAGACCTGGCGTTGTAATCCTCGGATCATCACAACGATCGGCACCAGCTTCAATCACAAGAACCTGCAGCGCCGGGTCTTCGGAAAGCCGATTCGCAACCACCAGGCCTGCTGTCCCGCCTCCAACGATGATGATATCGAAGCTCATGCCCGGCAAATCGAGCACAGAGGTGGCAGGCCCCGTCATACTTTCCCCCCCCAAAAAAAGTTATAACATGGAATCACCTCCTTTCTGACTCAGGGGTAAAGACCGCTTTGATCGCATAAACCCACGAGGCTCGGTAGATGATAAAGATTATATGAAGCGGAAGTGCGGGCGTCTTCTGCTATGAAATCAATCTGATATCCTTTCTCCCCTTGCGATTATGAGCCAAAAAGCGTCCACCCTACCGCTAGCTAGGCTGGAATAATCCTTCCATGTATGCCTGGCATCTCCTCCCAGATACTGTACGACACTGACTTAGTGTTAGGTATCCTCAAGTAGGAAAGATGTAGGCAAGTGAATTCTAGACCTACCTACCTTACTACACACACACCTCGCAGCATGCATGCGCGGGCCTTGCTGCGCCAAGCACGACCAATGGCATCTTTGTGTTTTTGCGGCGGGTTAAGGTTGTTCGCTTGCATCATTGGTTTGGTTGGAGGCCTGTTCGATGAGAGCTAAGGATTGGATTCGGAAGGTCGATGTTAGGAAGGATCACGTGCTTTACATAAGGTAAGCTACCTTTTATCGTGGTACAAATGAAATAGGCCAGTGCGAGCTTATGTGACTGCTTTAAGATGTTTATCTGTAGCACAATGTATCTTGAAAGTTCTTGGGCACAACAAGCTCTAAGTATGCCTTTGTTTGTTATAACTCCAGAAGTTCTGATCTGTTGGTACAACTAAGGTACATAAGCTACAGGGAAGTAGAGACCAAAGCCATTGCTTTTTGCTTTTGGACATGCCAGTAACTACATACCTATATAGTAAGTAAGCGCTCAAGCCGCCCAAGAAGTGCTTATTACCATGTCTCGAGCAGCGAGCTATGCGACATGTCTGTGAGAAGACAGTCAACATATACCTCAAGCCATCGAATGTTAATCTAATTCCCAAGTCGCCCACCCGAAGGTGGAGACTGCATACTGGCTCAAGATCAGGCAATAGAGACTGCTAGGTCGAGACGAAGGGTGGAATAGTGGAGCCCCCAGAGTAACCCCCAGATTGAACAGTAACCCCCAGATCGAACAGTAACCCCCGGATTGAACAGAAACCCCCAGAGGAACACAGTCCGGAGCATATCTTCCGCGAGTACAACCTCGGAGGACAGTTCATCACGAAACCGTTCCATAGCTTCCGTAGACTGGTGGCGAAAGGTGGCGAAGGCGGCGTGGGTGGGTGGGTGGGTGGATGGGTGGGTGGGAAGGGGCTACGTAGGGGTAAGGGGGGAGAAGGACTTACCTAAATAAGCTGTTGATGACCTGCAAGACACCTTGTGTTAGAGTACTGTGCCGAAGACTCTATGTATAGGAAGGAAGTGACTTACTACGAGGTGTTGTTGTTGGATGGGTATGGTGTAGTTGGATGAGGTTGGTGGAAGATCGCGAGGGTGGCGAGGTTTGGCGGTTGTGGTGGTTGTTGAGCTTGGAAAAATATGAAAGAAGTCAGGAATTGAGCTCGCAACATGTACCCCAGATGAACGCTGGGTAGCTGTGGTGAAAGGGTACTGAAGTGAGGTGTGTTGGGAGCCAAAATGGTGAATCGAGTTCGGCCTTGCACTAGTGCGAATGAAGATGAAGGAGGTGTGTTGGCCAGGTAAAGTAACACCGAGAGATTCCTCGCGGTTCGGTTGTTCCTGGCTTGCTGCAACTAGGTTGCTGGAGGGCAGGTTGATAAGGGAGTAGGTAATCATGAGTGCTCAGAAGAGTGCCCTCGACGAGTCCCTGTATCAGTTGCTTGAGAAGGGGAGGGAAAGGAAGACGACACCAGGTGACTCGTGCAATGTGCCCCGATACAGCACAACCGGAAGAAGTAATACATATCCCATATCTCTGCCCAATAGAGCAACAACCGCCGATGAACGGAAGAGCTAATATCAGGTTGAGACAACATTGTCGCTTCCATGCACAAGCAATTGGCCCTCACCGTTCCCGAACAACCCTTTCTCCAAGCGGCTACGGCATAGCATCTTGAACGTAACATAGATTAACATCTTGTATATTAGATGTTCGTAATACCTGCCGTGGTTGGTAGACCTACACCCTTCTGAGAGCTTTTCACCCCTTTTCGATTCCAGCTATGGGTAAAGTGCTTACACAGATAATATTTACAGTCCAATAAGTATGTCCAGCCAATACTCAAATCCCCCCTATTTCTCCTTCTTCTTCTCCATAACGACCTCTGCAGAAGCTTGATCGCCTGGCATTTGCCCTTCAATGGTATGTCCGTTTGTTCCCTGAAGCTGCTTCACATCCTTCGTACTCTCCTCCTCTATGTCGGTATCTTTCTCCTCGTCCTCCCTTACGTCACTCTGAGAAATTTGGAAGACGATATTATACGCAATCCTTACAATAAAAAAAAACCAGAGCAGATTGATACTCTGTAACGAAGCCAGTAGCGCAAAAGCGATATACTGGCTGATCCAACATTTGTATTGCTGAGTAGTCCAGTCTAACTCAAAGGGCCCCACGGTGCGGAACTTGGTAAGAGTTGCGTGGAGGACTGCTAGGTTGAGGTAGTGTCGGCAATAAACCCAAACACCGACAAAGAAGGAGAAGTAAGGGGCGGTGATGGAGGATTCGAGGTAGCTGCAGATTTTCGAGGTCTGTCGGGGGCATAGGCTTTTAGCTCAGGCAAATCAACAATTGGGACTTCGGACTCACGGCAAGGAAGAAGTCACTGATATCATGCGTGATATATACCGCCAGCCCCATGTAGGTGAAGTGAAAGCGATAGCTCAATCCAATTAGAGCCAAGGTAACGATGTGATGCCCAACTAATTCCTTGAAATCTTTTCGCGGCTTCTCCAGTTGCAGGCATAGGACTATCGCCTGCTGTGCCCAGTAGCTCGCCTCCAGCAGGTAATATGATTTGAATAAGCTCTCGTGCGAACAGTGAGGAAACCCGTCGAACATGCCGTTCGTGTTAAAATACCAGACTGGCGTGCGAGACATAACGTATAATCCAAACGGCCCAAAGATGGAAAAGTACATTGCAGTATAGACTTGTTCCATGAAGCGGTTCTGCTTTGCCCGTGAACGGATATTGTTCCATAGAGCAAGTGGGCGAATAAGGCGCTGCATGAGGAATTCACGAGAGAAAGAGAGGACAACGGTGTAGAAGGCGACGAAGACAAGGTCGAGGGGCCCTTTGCCATAGTGTGTTGGGACATTGGGATCGAGGCGGGCGTGGGTGGGGATTAGAGGATCCGAAGGGTCCAGGGGGTAGGAGAGAAATATGGCACCATGTACTGGATTTGTAGGTGTAGGATTCACGAAATAGGCGGAGAGTGTGACGAGGATAACAATCAACGGATTGACCCAAGTGTGCCGGAAGGTGAAATTCTTCCATCTCTTCAGGTATGTGCGTGCTTTCCGCCGTTTCGAATGGCGGAGGGCTTTGGTATGTGAGCTGCGCTGAGGAGGAGAGTTTTGGGATTCGGGAGTGGGAGTAGTCGGTGGACTATTCAATGGGGATAATGGGGTTGTTGGTCTTCGCTCCAGTGTCGATAGAGCTGACGCCCCGGTGTCCCCTCTGAGATCGGATCCCAAACTACTAGACTTCCGCCGTGGCCTTGGCATGTTCTCTCCTGTGCGCGATTTGCCGTTAAACCTGGATTGATTGAGGAAGTTGACTTCTGGAAAGATTGATACTTACTCGACTTTATCGCCATCGGTCTTGATAGATATTTGATCGCGTGAGGGAGCCTTAATTTTAAACGGGAGATTGGCCCGATCTAAGGCTCAAACTTTACAGCCAGTCGGTATCCAAGTTCATCCGCGATGTATCCATAATACGTAGGAAGCGCTCTGGATAGTGGTCGACGGCAAATCGCATTGGTATCAGCAATTGGAAAGATCCGGTTAATTGTCTTCCCGAAAAGGAAGAATGTCTGAGCGGTATGACTCGTTCCCTCGGAGCTGTACGGTAAATGAAATACTGCTATGTACTCTGGGCTACCCAACTCTACTACTCGGTTCACCAACTTGGCCTGAGCCCAGACCAGCAGCCGACTTTACTCCATGAGTCCAACGGTTATCCCGAAGAGCACAAATATACACACGAAACATAAACAAAAACATATGTACAGATAGAAGTAAATCCCTTTTCATCGCCTCGCCGTTACGGTCGACAGTCTCACCGCCTGCTTCCCGTTCGCCGACCCATTCTCCCCTTTATGCACCCCGTCTACGCTATCCTGTGTCTCTACGCTCTGAAAACTGTCCCTTCTTTCCTTCACCGTGCCATCAGAGCTGGTTCTCAAGCCTCGTATCCCACCTTTCTTCCGAATAGGCAAATCCCCATTTCCTTCAGTGAGCACTGTAAGCAAATACTTTAGATTCGGCAACGTGTGCCTCACATCCACCATGCGTAACCCTTGCTTGCTCATTAGGAGTTCAATGTCTGAATTTAGTAAGAAGACGGCATACTCAAAGCGGAAAGGTACGGCTCCTTTCTGATATAGGGGGAATGTGCGCGCAGCAGTCGAATGCAGAGAGGTGGAGATTGGATCGAAAATGGAGGAGGTCGAGCCATGAGGAGTAGACGGGTAGGGAATAGCGGTGGAGAGATAGTACGACAGAAGTAGAACGGCGTGAGCCACAAGAGAGAGGGCGGCGGCGGTGACTGCGGGATCGGAGCTATCAGAAGCTTTATGCGAGGTTGCGTTTGGGAGAGCAAGATCGTGGATGGTGAAGGACAGTGGCTTGCGAAAAATCGGCTCGATCGGGTATATGCGTAAGAGGTCTTCGCAGATGCGGCGGATTTGACTGGTGATGGCTGTAGCTGTGGTGCGGAGGAGCGATGCGCGAGAAGAGAGGTTGGCTTGCGCGGATTCGAGGTGGGATTGGGCTTTCTGTTGACTGAGCGTTCCGGACGATATTGCCGAACGGCGAGCTTGAAGACTGGTCTGAAGTTCCGAGCGCCTGACCTGGGCTGCTTTCACTTGCTTCCGGGAGGCGGAGACGGATCGATTGGTAGCAGCAAGGGACTCTTGAGATCGGGAGGCGGCATTGACTGTTTGTAGAGCTTCTTTATTTTTTTCGATTAATATATTAATCTGAGAAGTGAGCTTCTCGCGCGTAGAGAGGGCATCCTGAATACAATCCTCGAGATTAGACAGACGCATTAGAGCATCAAACGAAGATGTAGAGTCTTTCCCCTGTGAAGGCGGCCTCGAAGGCTTGGACGAAGGGATAATAGATTCATCCGGGGGAAGGTCTGTGAAACTCGTATAGATACCATCTGAAAGATGAAAAAGGATGCAGTTCTGAGGCAGAGGATGGTGAAAATTCTCTAGCTGTGGACTGCGGTCAGTGTCTGACTTATATCGACAGAGTTTTGGGGTTAATCGTACAGATTTGCCAATGAACTGCAGTGACCGAAGATACAGTTGCAATTCGATTAGCAGTATGTATTCGTCCATCTTCTCCATCTTCGCCCAGTACTTGATTGTCAATTTGTCACGCCGAGTGACAAAAGGTCCGTAGGCGTTGAGGTCGAAAAACCGAAAGCTTGGATTCATAGCCTTTTCGACCACTTCGCTCACATATATGGGCTCAGGGATATCCGAACAGTGCAAGGAGAACCAGGTATCTGCCAGTCTACCTCCAGTGACATCTTCCAACTTTTTCTGCCTAACTCCAGGAGTCGCGTTTGACCAATTGAGTGTGCTTCTCCTTCTAAGCTTTACAGCGGCTGGCCTCACCCTTGCTGAGTTATCTGTATCAGAGTCCTCCGTCTTCTTCTGGCCAATACGAGGAGGTGGAGATCTGAGGTCGTTGGAAGATCTGGAGTGCTCGAGCTTATGGCTTTCGCTTTGGGCGAGGAGCTTGGTGGGGGTTTTGAAGGCATTGGGAAGAGATTCGTCGTCAATTGTCTTTCCACGGGAACGAGGCGAAGATCGAGCGAGAGTCAGGTTGCACAAGGAAATGCCTTGAAGGTGCCTCAGCTTCCGGTTCTTAACGGCATCAACAGAGCGTTAGCCAAATACGTGCAAATGTGGTGGGGGAGTCAATCTTCCAGTCACATAACCTACAGACGGTAGGAGCCACGGACGGTCCCTAGAGAGTCCTTTGACATCTACGAAATTGCTTGCGCCATTCTTGTCATCTTTTAGATCATGTTTGGAGGACATCGTGTGTTGCGTCAGCGCATGATGGAAACAGTTCCAGGCGACGAGATTGTGGCATCGTTCGTAGTGTGATGTTGGGTCCGAGTTCCAAAGCAAAGCTGAGATGATTCTTTGTGCCCGCGCTGGAAATCCCCAGTGGATTGAGGTTAGCAACTTGCTGGCGCGGCTCTCCAAAATTTGTCCTCATCCCGCTCCCGCCGCAAATCAGACTTTCCGCCGCAACCTCCAATCAACCCTTGGGAGCTCACCACTTGCCTTCTCAATCAACAATCTTAAACGGTGGCCGCCTCTCCACCTCCAGTTCACAAGCTATCTGCACCCGTACTAGATAGTAGCTCTTCTTCTAGGCTGATCTCAACCTGAGGTTTTCCTACGGAAACGCTTTTCTAACTGGACTCTCCCAAGACCGCCAGAGAGCCATTACCGGCTCTCAAATAGCATCAACCATTAATGGCCCAGGCTTTAGCCCCAGAGATAGCAAGACATGGCCACTACATATTCGTCTACAATAATATCCGTACAAACCAAGTCATCTACTCCTTGACCCGAACCCTAAATGTATTCTTCCCCCATCAATCAGTATCCACCAACCCACTAACTCTTTTGCTAAACCAGAACCACGCCTCACTCCGCCAGCTCCCCTTCCTTGGCAAAAAGTCTGTTCCCGCCAAACTCCGCAAAGACCTCTGGAACCCCCTCGCCCTCGTCTCCTTCCCCTCCCCCCCCCAAGGCCTTGCCGCATTCCGCAAGCTGCGTGAATTCCGGCGCCTGCACGAGACATCCTATCCGCTCTCCCTGATCGAAGAACCCACCAACGATGCCGGCAAAGAAAAAGACGCCTACAAACCCCAACAGAAAACCCTCCTGGGCACCAAGAAAAGAGGCAAAGTCCTCATGAACCAAAAAGCAAACTCCGTCGCCGATATCGCCGCAGTCTTAATCCAACAAGCCCGCCCCCCGTCCCCCGAACGCCTCGCCCGCAGCAACATCCGCATCAAAAACGCCACCAGGCTCAAACGCGCCAAGGGTGCCTCCGTGCTCAAAAACCCCTTGCCGGCCACAGAACTCCAGGGCTCCGTCGAAGGCGTGCGGATCCGCTGGGCGAACCTGCTGGACGCGGAGTTCGCCGCCACATGGCCGGAGGAGGTGGTGCATGACTCGCTGGAGACGGCGCGGTATGCGGCTGCGTGGCCGCCATTGCCGGAGGCGGTAAGGGAGAAGGTTGAAAAAGGAAGGGAGAGCTTTCTGGGAGTTGTGGAGGGCGCGGGGGTGGAAGAGAGAGGAAATGTACGGGGGAGTGAGGCGCTGGATAAGCTTATTGGGCAGGAGGCGCCGAAGAAGGGATTGAAGGAGAGGATTCTTGGGAGCTTCAAGAGGGAAGAGAAAGGGGAGGAGAAGAGAGTTTGAGGTGTGGGCGGAGGCAGGGGAGGATATATATACACCGGAGGATTTTCTCCTACAATTCACAGAGTGCATAAACATTTTATCTCGTCCGCTTCGACGCTGATCCAAAAGCACCAACGCACACAACACGAGAAGCTTCTATACTTCTGCCGCGTCTCCGTGAAGCGAAAGGAAAAAGGAAAAAAAGAAAAAACCACCACCCCTTACAATCTCCCAACCCAACCCAAACACCCAAACCCTCTAACCTCTTAACCCCCTACCCAAACCATCCTCCCTCAAGAAAAGAAAAAAGAAAGAAAAAAAAAGAAGCAAAAGAAAAGCACAACAAAACTCCCATCAGTAAGAAAAAGTGCTGCAGAGCGGGTATCCAGAGTTCTTTCTAGTATTACAGTACACTACACTACACTACAGTATATACAGTACATAGAACGGGGATAGCGGGGGCATGGTGGTGGTGGTGGTGGTTGATATTTAGCAGGAAAGTAAAAGGTGCAGTTAGTAAAAAGAAAATTCGGGGAGGAGGAGAGAGGGTTATGTGCTGTACTGTACTGTATGCTGCTGGGGTTAGTTGATGGGGTGGGTTTTTGGTTGGTTGGGTTGGTTTGGAGAGAGGGGAGGGAGGGGAGGGAGGGGAGGGGAGGGGAGGGGGAGGGGAGGGGGGAGGGGGAAAAGGGAGGGGAGGGAATGGGAGAGGATGATGGGAGGAGGGTTGAAGGGGGTTCTTGTAGGAACGTACAGCTAGCTACTGTATGTAGCTCTCTTTCTTGCAGTCGTGTCTCTAAGGTAGCTAGATACGTGGGGGCGTTTTGACTGTTTGAATCTTCTCAGGTACCTTAGTATGATTCATAATTGTAAACTTTGAATAGTGTATTCTAGATATCGTTGGATATGTATGTCGATTCTTCTTGTGTTACTAAATCTACTAAAGTCTACCGACCCAACTCCGTACGGCATCATCAATACGTACTCCTCGTCTTCAGTTCCAAAGAAACAATATCCTCAACGCCACCGTTATGCTCCCAATCACGTTATCATAGTCTTGCCAGCTCGCGAAACACAATTTGTAACCTAGAACCTCCGCACACCCCTCACCTCTTCCCCCTCCTTCCCACCCCCTCCCCCCACTGCACCCTCCCCTGACTACTCGCCGGCGTATCCGCAAACCGGATTCCCGTCCTCCTCTCCCCGCCGCCGCCCACACTCGGCTCAGCAACAGGTCTGTGGCCCTTGTCTGGTTTCCTCTCCCCGCCATCATCGTCGCTATCGCTGTCCTGTTTCCCTTCTTCGTCTTCGCCTAATGCGGCTAGTCGTCTGCGTCGCTCGGCTTGTGTTTCGCCGGCGGCTTCTAGGGTGGATGATTGGCGCTGGAGGGTTGATGATGAGGGGGCTCGGTGTGGAGGAATGCGCGGGGTGCCATCGTCGTCAGAGTCTTTGCGTGAGGAAGCCATGCGTCGGCGGCGTTGGGCGGCGGTTTCAGATCGGCCCTGGGAGTACTTCGAAAGGGAATCTGGGACGGAGTGGAAGGGTATGTGATTGTTATTTGAATCGACGAGGGTTAGGCCTTCGGCGCCGGCGGGGCGGTCTTCGTGTGAGGCGACACGTTGAACTTCGGCGGTTGTAGCTTGTTGGTCGTTGGGATCTTCAAGCGGCTGAGGAGAGTCCATTCTCGGTTGGGGAGGTGGAGTAGAGCGCCTGGAGCCCTGGCGCTTGGCGGCTGGAGGAGGCTTTTTAGGCAGTGACGATTGCTGGATGGCGTCTTGTAGAACTTCCTCCTTGACGGCTTCAGGGAAATCGCTTTCCTGGATCACTTCGGAGCGAGCTTTAGGGTCTAATTGCTGGATTTCACGGATGAAATCTTGGCGGCTCATTCGACGGCCGCCAGAGCCTACTGTAAAGCGTATGCGCTCGTCATCCTCGTCAATGACCGTCTGCTTTCGCTTCTTTGCGGACTGCCTGCTAGGTTGACCACTTGCTTCAGCCGTAGCAGGGCCTTCAGAAGCTCCCTCTCCCTTGCCAAACCCAGTCCACGTAGTCATACGCTTGAGCCCTTGCCGAACAGCTGCCCGATCAATATGACCTGGGCCATTTTGCACTCCACCACGACCGAACCTAGTTCTGTCCTGCCGCGGAATCTCGTACTTCTTGACCACTTCACCATCCTCATCTTCAACGATAATAGTATTTCCGAACTGATAAGCGTGAGCTGGACCGTGTTTGTGCTCTGGTCTCTTCGATCCAGACGGGCCAGCATCGTCCCTGTGCTTCCAGTGACCCAATTTCTTCATCAGATCCCGAGGCGCCTTCATCGGATGCTCTAGACCGTGTGAAATAGCATGCTCAATATCCTCCCCCTCGTTCTTAGTATGAGGGTGGAGTTTGCCTTTGGCATGCTCGCCACTTGTCTCTTTCCTGAGCTCCTGTTGATCGTGTAGGACGTGTTGCATTTTCTGTTCCTCGGTTTCGCCACGAATGTCATCAACGCTCAAGATGTTGCCTTCTTCATCCTCAATTATCATATCGTTACCCTCCTCGTACACCTCAAGTTCAGGCTCTTCACGGTGTTTCGGATTGAGCTTCTCCTCCTCTTTTCGCTTGTCTATGGCCTCCCGTATTTCTATGGTGTCTGGTTCTTCATCCTCTCGACTGTTAGACCTCGAACTAGTCTTCTCGTTCAGCGTGTCTGAGACGCTACCGGTAGGACTGGCAATATCTGATCTTCGTTGGGGCGCGATTGCAGACTGGGTGATTGGTCCACCAGGGCCCATGCCCGAATCCCACCTCCTTCGCCTTGGACGATCCGGGGATCTTCCACCTGACAGAGGGGTATCTTCCTCTTTTTGCCGACGCAAGAAATTTCCAGGCAAACCAATAGGCGGTAGCGTACCCGTTGCATCATCGGGTAGCTTCTCAGTTGAAGATTCCATACTTCGATCATCGTCCTTTGACTTGGACATTGAGCCCCGTGCTGTTGATTGAATTCTGGGAAGCCTGTTCATCCATGAAGGGCCATCTTCATTGGCTTGGGTATAAGACATTGTAAGCGTAAGGGTATTGATGTGTTTTCCCAACGTGAAGACAGCAACCGAAGATCCATGGACGAGGATGGAAGTAATGACCAAAAAAGTAGTGAGCGGCCAGACAATCTGGACGATTGCATAATTGTGAGCACCCGGTTCTGGTAGGACTGCCAATGGAGTCGTGCCATCGTTTTCGAGCTCGGCCCTAAGAAGCATTGCTGCAAAGATCGCACCGACACCGATAGGACCGAAATGGCCAGCAAATAGTGCTTCTCTCCAGGTTTTGATGTCAGGGATGAGAGGTTTGAGCGCCATCATGATTGGAATTCTCCGGAAGAAGACGACAAAAAGGGCGATGACAACTAGTCTCCACGGGACGAGGCCTATCTCGGGTGCATTGTATTGTCCCCATGGTATAATCGAGCCGAGATAGACAAAGTATGTCAGATTGAGCAAAAGATCAATGACGTTGGAGACATGGGACTCCTCTGTCTTGTGAGTGAACCATCCGTCATTACTGAATCCAACGCCAGCAGCAAATCCAACGAGCAGATCATCGGTTCCAAGTAGAGATCCAGTCCCGGCACAAAACAAGGCCAAAACGAAGTAAAACACAAGAAAGCTCTCCCGATCTATCAGACCTTGGCCATCAGCCCACTTAATAGCATGGCGTCCCAGATAGCCAATTAAAACTCCATAAATGGCACCGAAAATGCATTCGTACAGAATTGTATTACAGAACCAATGATATGCAACCGCATTCGCATCAGGCCGATAGTGTATCAAATAGTAGGAGAGATAGATGAACGGAAATGCCATGCCATCGTTACACCCGGACTCGGCCGATAGGAGATCACGAAGATGTTTTGGCACTCGCTTAGCAAACTTGCCTTTTCCAACAACAGACGAGGCCAGCACAGGATCAGTAGCGGTGACGCAGGCAGCGCAGGCAAGGCTCTCCAGCCATGACAGAGGCTTAATCATCCACCAGATGACGAGACTGGTGACTAGCCATCCAAAGGTCATGACCGGTACAAGCAAGAAGACCACAGACCTCCAGTGCCTTTCCATGTACGCCTTTGGCAATTCAACACCAACCGCGAAACATTGCACGACCAACACCACACGCGAGCACTCCAACGTTATCTGGTCCGTATTCCCCCATGATCCAGGATCAAAAAGGTTCGCGGCGTGAGGGCCAAAAATGATTCCAACAATGGTGGCTACAGTGGCCTCGCCAATGTACATTTTCTCCTTGACGAACAAGGAGACCAGCATGAAAAGGCTAGTGAAACCACCGATGATGAGGTACGCCAGATGCGGCTTATTGATCGAGAGTTGGTCCCACGCCATTGTGAAAATCTTCTAGATACAAAGAATTTCCAACAAGCTGGACTTTTGAAAAGTTACGCTGTGCTCCACGAAGATTTTCCAGCAACACTGCTTCAAGGACCTATTCCCCAATCGAGAGTTTCCTCCGCCTGTACCTCTTGTGACACACGTCGAAGCATACAGTATCTGGTTGCGCCCAGTCGCCGCTCCAATTTTTTGAATATTCGTAGGTGTTGCGGTGATTGCGTGGAAGAACCTGCCGGGATAAAGCAATTGCTATAGCAAGACAGTTCTTGGAACGCTGCAGTTGCTCAAGAAAGATAGGTGGCAGTGGTAATGAATGTGAAACGGATTGAGGTATTTGAAGGTCTTCGTCGGAGCTCCCGGTATTGTTGAGAGGACGAAGGTTTATTCCTGTGGGATCTTGTACCGATATAACTAATTGTGTTAGCTTCCTACTTGTCCCTCAAGCACTTCACTGCTACTCTTTCTTTTTTAACTAGACTATACCGATGCCCTTCTCGTAAATTCCATGGGGAGATACTGGCGGTGACTGGGTTATTCCCTGGGGAATTGACTGGTTATTCTCAGAGTGAAATCCATGGACGAGATATCGGCGCAGCGGACTAAGGCGACGGTTATGTCATGAAATTAAGGTTTTCTACTCGGTCCGATTGATATGAGGTCCCAGGACATGGGATAAGGGGCTCAACCCAATCCAACGCGACACATCACACGATGTTCGTGCCCCAGTCTATCAGTGGTGGATGGTTGGTTGGGACGGTAGTAGTAGTGCATAGTAGGTAGTGATGATACTTGGCGAACCATTACTGGCAATCTAGGTCATGCGGGCACAGAAGCAGCCGGCGAAGATTGCGCGTTCAATTGGTATGCACAGACACAGTAAATGCAAAGGTGAGTGGAAAGATAAGGTAGAGTACTTCCTACATGGCATATATTGACGGTTACAAATGGGTATCCTCGCGATAAAAATCATGTCCCAACCAATACCAAGCTTGAGGGACGTCCTTGGTATCCTGTAAAACGTTCCGAAGCCCCAGACTCCCCTGAAGATCCCAACAGAGTTGTACCAAATTCCCACATATTCCTACATATCGTATCAGAGTTTCCAATTCTCACTAATCTCTTCGAGCATCTCTTGACATCCATTGAGCCACCGGCTTTCCAGGACCTGCCCGATCGTCCAGCGCTCCTCGCTTTGCATCTGGAGACAACCACAAACAAGCTCCAGGACCTCGTCTTCCGATCCGACCACACCTTTAGCGTTTCGCAAAGCCTCCATGTTCCACTCTCCCGCGAGAATCATCATTTGCACTCGAGGCTGGAACATGTGCTGAAAGGGCAGGTCACCGACCAATAGTGCGTATACGACGACACCAAAGGCCCACATGTCAACAACGGGGCTGAGAACGCCAGCCGGGCTCATGATGAGCTCGGGAGATGCATACTGTAGGCTGCCTGCGATGGATGTGCTTGTCGCTGAAGGGCCAATATTCCTCATTGGAGGTCTATCAGCTGCTCTTTCGTAAGGATCGGGTAGGTTTCTGTTGTTCTCGGTCGTCATAAACTCAGCCAGACCGAAATCACAGAGTAGCAAGTTTCCTCCTTCCGCAGCGGCATTAGGACCGGATAAGTCAATCAAGCAGTTCTCGAGCTTGAGATCTCGGTGAACGATTCGCATGTCTTCGTGAAGGTAGCGAACTGCCGAGGCAAGTTGGTAGGTGTACCGCCGTGCAAGATCACGCCGTAATCCTTTGCGATTGACCTTGACGAGGTCGAAAAGCGTACCACCGGTGTTGAGCTTGGTGAAACAGAACGTAGCATGATCCGTCACGTAGACTGCAATCAGTGGTAGAAGATGTCGATGAGCCAGACAACGCCACAGACCGACCTCATGCTCAAACTCGGCTTGCAGCTGCTCATTTTCTATATCTTCCTTACCGAGAACTTGCTTGCGTACAATCTTAACCGCCCGACAGACGCGTTCCCCGCCTTCGATAGTATATGCTTCTCTTACTACGCTGAAACCTCCATATCCTATCTGTCTACCCAAAACGTAGTCTCCAACTTCCTGGCCCTCATCGTCTGGTTCAGGAGCCGCGTCTTCCGTGGCGAATTTTGAGAGGAAGGTGGTGGCTGGCGAAATTGAAGATGACGTTGATCGTCGTGAACCCGTCCGCGAGCCTTGCCGTTGAGCTTGACGCATGCTCATCTTCCTCTCCAAGGTGCAGCTTCTGGACCGCGAAGCCGAGGCCTGCCGCCTTGGTTTTGGCCATGCGCTTGATTCCTGGAGTGATACAGGGTGGTGAAAAGGAGAGTAGGAAGACATGGGAGAGATGAGGCAATCCATGTTGTTGTCGACTGGAGTGTGAACCTCAGAAGTCACCGGGGAGAGAGTCGATTCGGAAGTCAAGGATGCACCTTGCTCAGGGTCTGATTGGCCGTTATCGTCTGCAAGGTTGTAGCTTACGGAATGTAGTAGGCGGTACGGAGCGTGACCTTCTGGAGGCCTCGTTCCAGTTTTCGTACGACCTTGCCCCGATGAAGATCGCAATGACTGTCCAGTCACGGAGTCAAAATTGATTTTCTCTGCTTCACTGTAAGCCCTCGCCAAGGGTGACCGTGTCGAATGTCTTGACAGCTCTTGCAGAATCGATCGGTTTCGGAGCCTTGTATCAACCGAGAGCTTCGGTAGCGGCGCATCCAGAGCACCACGATGTCCAGACTCCAAGGTCACCTCTGGATCGAAACTTATTGATGGCCCTCGATTGTGCAAGAAATCTTCCAGGGGGGAAGCTTCAGTATATCGAGATTCGTGGACCGAGCCGTTATCAGGGAGATATTCCGAGCCGTCCACAATGGACGGCGGTGGGACGTCAATGGGTGGAGTAGACGCATGATTCTCGTATCCTGCAAAGTTGCTTATCTCTCTATCTGCACCTGCATTCGATGGGAGGATTGTGTCGAATAGATTGGTGTTGCCGATGCTGGCCGTGCCGTTGCCTTCTATCTGCCTGATTCCGTTCTTGTCCTCATCATTGTCGCGGTTGAAAGCAGCGCAGGCCAGCAACGTGGGGGCAGGGTCAGGAGTAGCTGTTCCGAGCTTTTGAAACCGTGCCTGCAAATCACAGGCCATGCCCTGCGACCCAGTGATTCGGCCCTCTCTGCGGGCAGTGCGCGAGGCTAGTGTAGTCGCGACAGCGATCTTTTTGCGCTCCTCTCGTAGATGTCTGTTGTTTGAACGAAGGCTGGAGGCGAGATCCTGATCATGCAGATATCGCAGTAGTAATTGTCGCCGGAGTGCCGATGTGTTTCCAAGTCTGTACTATGAATCCCTACTTTTCCCGATGATTGCGATTGCCTAGAGGGGCAGGCCGATGTGTAAATGCTATCAGGATCCTTGAGCGCCGATTGTGTCTGTAAAGTTCCTTGGGTAGTAATATTCTTTGACGATAGGGTAGGGTTAGCAATGTTTGGTGCGAATAACGGTATGAAGTGGTGTGGGTTGAGGTTCTGGTTCTGTATAGAGGGATGAGGGCTGGCCTTTGTACTTGGGGGGACGGAGTACTGTATTTTGGTAAGGAGAGCTCGTACCGTAGATAGGTGCTAAATTAGCACGATTAGCTACTACTGTACCCCACGCGGACTGCAAAACGCGGACAAAGATGGAGGAGGCGGAAGATGCAGGGTGACGAGCTCGAGATAGATACGGAATATGTACATACGGAATACTACTACGGAAGTACTCTCTACTACTGTAATCTACTAAAGTACATGCAGTGGCTAGGGTACTAAGTACCAAGCTACATAGATACGCAGGCTGCTGCTTACTCGGTACATCCTGCGCCTCGATTAGGTACTTCTCGTGCAGTCGTGCTACTTTGCCTGTTTCACGGCCAATTCAATGGCATGTATTCTTAGGTAAAACCCACGTCCTGTCGCCTGTCGGACTTGTGCCACTACCTCCCTCCCTACAGATGCTCCATTTTCGACTTTCGACTTCATCAATTGTCAATGGTTTACGTATCCACTTGCTTGAAACTCTTCGATGTCTCCGTGGCCGGCCGGTGGCTTCTTTCTTTCGTAACACTCCTCCTTTACTCAGGCGAAGACAATCGCTACAGAATATATATTTATATATTTATATCAATGGAGTCAGAGTTTATAGGTCTTTCTTCCTGGGTCATATCGTTCGTACTCGGCTTATCTGATATTGTTGTTTCTCATCCTCAAAAACCGGCCAAAAGGCGTCGTGCTCCCAAACGAGCATCCGGGCACTCGGCCATTCTCCGACCATCCTCATCAATGCTCACGCCCATAGGCGCCGCATTTGTTTACGTATTCATCAATGAAGGTGCTTTCCCTACGCAGGCAGAGAACTCAGGCGCTGCTTGATGGACCGTTTCGATGCTGGCAATCCACATCACTACTTCTGTTAAGAAGCACGAGGTCTGTACCGTAGCTTCTTGCTCTCGAGCCTCCAGCGGCAAAGAGAGCATTTTTGTTACCGGAATTCTTCTGTCATCAATGCAACATAGGTAAAGCTAACCAACTCGCCGGTTTGGCTCTTCAGCGAGGCCAGAACCCAGCTCACTGAATGAGGGAGCACCGCGTAATTGGCTTTGATTCTTTCTCGCAACGGTCCCATCGCTAGTCATTCTTGATATTCGATGGCAAATGACCAGATCAAGAGAGACCCAACGCATGGATTTGGGCCTCGTCCAAAGATGGAAAGTCGATGGCCTCGAATGATGCAGTGTCATCGACGTACGGCAGTCCACTGGCGATCTATGGTATTGTCATGTTAGACTATAAGCGTTCACAATACTCTACTCTCGTTATGCTGCATATATCATCGTGATGATTCAAACTGAGACTACATTTACATGTGTAAATCGAAGAAAAAACAGCGAAAAGATACCGAAAAACTGGAATCGAAAACCGAGAATCAAAAATTGGATTCCAGACAATTAAACATGCTGCGAAGGTACTTTAAAAGGATCTTTCTCCATGAATTCGATGTTCGCTATTCGGTCTGGTGGGTATTTTGATATTCGACATTTCGAATTGTCGGGAAGTTCATAATGGACCGCCGTACTACATAGAATACGAGAACCGTATGCCCATGTAGCGCAGCTGTTCCCATGGATCATCACATGTCAGAATGACCAAAAATCCCCGCAAAACGAACCAATGTCCTGTCCGTTGCTATGTTTGCTCTCATACTTCAACCATGACAGCCCTTACAGATCTCCGTGGGTCTCAAAATGGACTCGAGCCAAAGGAATAGGGAACTGACTTACGATTGCAGCTGCTGACATCCTGTACACCATCTTCCCGTACCTCACTGCTTCCGACTTCCTTCGCCTCACGAGCTCAACAGTAAGTCCTGCATTCTACCAAGGCTACTTCCAATTGACAACCCACTTCTTCAGAAAGCCCTCGCCTCCTACCGTCAAGACCCTACGTTCTGGCGTACCCTTACAAGAGCAACCTTCCGAATCCCACCCCAACCCCTCTTGCAAGCCGATGGTGCCCGGTGGCAATGGCTTTATAAGAACTTAGCTACTCAGACACAGCTGTTTACTTGGGGCAACGATGACAAGGGCAGCCTTGGCCACACAGCCGAGACAAGATTTGAAAGATTACAGATTACAACGGGGCGAAGGCCACGGCGGCCCCTGCGTAGCCTGGGCAAAAGGTTAGGATGGCCAAGGAGGGTAAAGATCGAGGACATCGATGAGGATGTGGGAGTTGTGGCTGATGTACAGTGCGGGTGGGTAACTTGTAGATTTAAAGACTTCTCAGAAAACGCATTTTAACTTTTGTAGGGGGTGGTCGACAACCCTCCTCAACTCAATTGGAGCCATCTACGCTTTTGGGGTCTTCAACGGATTGACCTTTATGGAAGCACGTGGTGAGGATCTAAAAAGGCTTAGCTTCCCGCCAGCATATCCGCCAACGACTAACGAACGATACGAGCCCAGTACGGCAATAAGTCAGTATTCCACCGGTCGATCACACGTTTTAGGTCTTGCAGACGATGGGAAGATCTGGATGTGGACGAAGGAAACGGCTTTCCTCGTCAAGCCTTTACACGTAGATGTTGTGGGGAGGAGCGTTAAGAGGGTCGTAGCAGGTTAGTTGGTTCATAGATTTGAGGGGATAATCAACCGCCTACTTATGGGATATAGGATGGGATCGAGGTTCAATTTACGTTGCCGACACAGGTATCATTTACTGGGACTCCAGCCTATCCGTCAGCTCAGAAGGAGATTCAACGGATGGCCTTCTTGTTGAAACCGTCACCATCCCAGGGACGGGCTACCGCCGTGAACATGATAGCCGGACCAATTCTACTACCCTTGAATCTCGTATTGGTGAGATTACAAACCACATCGTACTAGAAGGTTACATATTGTTCACTACCGATATCAACAAACTCTTCTGCTACCCCACAACGTTTCCTATGCCCGCCTTTGACCAGCCTGAACCCTTCGAGCTCACCACCTTTTACCCTTCCGAGTCTTCCCCTTGTGAGATTCGCGACCTCCAAGGCTCTTACCGCAACTTTGCTCTGTTTACGAAATCTGGCTCAGTACTGACAGCTTCCCGTGATTTATTGGACGTCTTCTATGCCACATCCTCTTCCCCGGAAACGCCTTCGGCTCCACTTCCAGAACCGAACCGCGTTCCCGGTCTGCAGGGCAAATCAATCATCTCGCTTGCTTTTGGTGATTATCACTATCACGCCTTGCACGCAAACGGTAAAATCTCCTCCCACGGTGTCGACTCTCAGGCATGTGGCGCTTTAGGGCTAGGCCACAGAGGTCTTGCACAGCTTCGAGGGGTAAGATACAACCCTGTCAGTGGCAATGGAAGTCTTGTTCACAATGCAGGGGGGCGGACGATATGGTTCGAATCTCTGATGGAAAGAATGCTGCAGGACATGAGCACCAAAGCAATGGAAGGGGAAGCTCGAGCCAGAGGGGAGATGCTGGGCGATCCGGCCACGTCGACAGCAATAGGCGACTACTTTGAGCGCGAGGGATCCCACTGGGAGGACGAGGTCACGTCAGAAGGAGGAATGGGCGCCTACTTTGCACTCAAAGTCAGCGCCGCCGGCTGGCACAGCGCCGCCCTCGTCCTCGTCGACGAAGAAAAAGCCGAACAAGCCCGCCAATCCCACATCCTCCACCCCCCCGAGCCAACGCCCGCCCCTACCCCGGGTGCTGCAAGCGAGGCCGGCAGTGAAGATCACTGGGGCGGCACCTGGGAGGACATCGACTCCCCCTGGGAGCAGCTCTCCAAAACCTTCTTCGGCGTCGTCGACTTCGTGTGGTGGCTGGGCCGCTGGTTCCTGGGCTTGACGGCTCGGGATGCTGCTGCGAGGGAGAGACAGGAGGGCGGGGTTCCGGGGGGAGCGGCGGGGTTGGCGGAGGCGCTGGCGAAGAGGGCGGAGGTGAGGTATGTCTGGAGTGAGAGGCCGTTCCCGCGGTTAAGGCTGGGGGATGGGGGGGTGATGCCTGGGGAGGTTGAGGTGGTGGAGTGAGTTGGGGGAATTGTGTTGGGTTGGGGGCGGGAGGGGCGCGGCTGTTGCTGCTATGGGAGGTGGTGATGGTGCATGGAGAAGCAAGGACGAAGAACGTCGTTGGAAATCTAGCAAGCGTACATGTATATGAACAGCGAGCGAGCGAATTTCTTGCTTAGAAGGCGTCGACGCACACCTATTACGAACATGTTCACACAAGCCATTTCTCAAAAAATTCTCAACCCTCCAAATGACCATGAACTAACTTCCATCTTCCACGTACCCCCTCCCACAAAAGCCACCATTCATTCATTCATTCATGGCAGAAACACCAAGCACGAGCAAGACACGCAAAAAGGAAAAGAAAAAAGGGGTGGGTGGCTCATGGCCTATTCCGTACTAAAATTGGTAAGGTTTAAAAAAATAGAGAACCAAAAGAATTGAGATGATTGAGTTGAAAAAGGAAGGTATGACAGATGACAAAACCGCAATTGGGTCACACAAACCTCGAGAAAAACAAATCCTACAATCTGGTAGAATGCATTTTCTATCCATATCAATAGGCCGTAATTAACAGATGCCACCACAGCCTCCACTCTCCATGCTAGGTATACGCTCCCGTCTTAGCTGTTCTCATGCCTATCCGGCACGTAGTCATAAAAGCCATCATCATCTCATCATCACACCCCTCCCACTCATTTACCCCCAATCTTCCACTGCCAAGAAACCCCCAACAATCCCACCCTCACTCCACCTCCATCTCCCCACCTCTCTCTTCCCTCTTCTCCTTCACGTACACCACAAACTCATCCAACACCCCCGGCCACGCCCCCTCCTCACTCCACCACGCCATACTCTCATCCTCGCCACACTTCATAATAAAAACGCCCGTCTGCTCCCACATGTCCTTGCTAACCCCCTTCCGCCACCGCTCTTCCAGATACCCAATCCACCACTCCAGCCACGGGGTGCTCTGGGTGCTCCAGCTGATGCTGGGGGGTTGGAGTAGTAGGCGCCAATATTCAATGGCGGCGTCTAGAGGGAGGGATTTTTGGCCAGGGGTGCGGGCGAGGAGGAGCGTTTGCTTGTAGACACGTTTGAAGAATGCGGGGTTGGTGATGAGGAGGCGACGGAGGGAGGCGATGACGGTTTGTTGTTTGGGAAGGGTGTCGGCGCTGTGCACAGCTTTAGTGATCACGGTATGGGAGAATTTGGTCAGCTATAGGGCCTACTGGTGTGTTTTCCAACCGCTGACGAAACCCTCGCGGGTGAGTTCGCCCATTGTGGGTGCGGATAATTCTGTGAGAACAGCAAGGACGACAACCTCATCCAGGCTAACGCCCAAATCACCCAGGTATCGCATTGAACCTTCAACTCCAATCGCGTCTGGATCGTTTGCTGCATTATCTGTGTTATGTCCCCAGTCAGCATCAGGTATTTTGCAATCGGAACATTGGCAGGAATACCTCTATATTTATCGAACAGTTTATTTAACGACGATGTAGATCCTGATCCGCTTGATGGTTTATTCGACCCTTGGTAAAACCTGTCATGCACACTTAAATCAGCTCGAGGTCTTACTAGCCGCTGCTCCGCTATATAAAGAAAGAAAGATTTGCGTTGAGCTAATGCGTTTTTATGAGCGTTCTCGATGGCGGCCGTTCGAGAAATGCCCCGTTCTGGCCAGGGGTGATAATCTCCACCACTACGCCTCCGCTCGATGTATCGCGTGGGGGTGTTCCTGGTTCGAGCTCTTATGGCCGCAGGATCCGTTGCCTCCTCAAGACTGGGCGTCGAAGAGCATGTCGACCTCGGTTTTTGAATCATCTCCCTTGCCATTCTCGTTTGATCTCGACTTGTTGGTGCCTTGTGCGCCTGAAATTGGCCAGTCGAGATCTTCCCTGTGGAATATAGAGACGCTGAGTGGCCAAGTTTTCCGGCAGGCTTACTGTCTACAGTCTTTCCTGGTCTTCTATTCGCTATAGTCTCGTTATGCGCACCGTCTGCTTCTAGAACAGTGCTCCACTGAACCTTGGAGCCATAGCAGTTTTCTCGCTGGTTTTCCGATTTAGCTAATGCAGAGCTTGATCTAGGATGCAAAAGGGTGTCATTCGAATTCAAAAACATAGATTTCACGTTCGGGGGATCCAACATTGATGGGTTCCGAGAAGGTGTTGTTGTCTTCTGTTTTACGTTCAAGCCTGAACCAAACCCGTTGGAGCGTTCTTGACTCGACTCTCCGCTAGACCGTTTCCATTGCAGCTGGGCTTCGATGAGGTGCCGCAGACTGTTCTTTGCTTGTGCTTCTATGTGTTTTTCTAAGTCTAAGGCTTCAGGTCTATCTGGACGTATGTTCCGGCGGATTAAGCCAAGCGCATGGTCGACAAGTTGACGAATTTGTTCACCTTCGGCCGTTTTCGCTTTTCCAAGACGTCCCAAGGTGTCCATAATGTCCTTTTCAGCCATCCTTGCTATGAGGTTGGACAGTAGAGCTTTTGGTGGCCTTGGCTGGCTTGTAACTCTTGGTGGGCTTGGTGAGCTTGAAGGTGTAGATCGGCTGGGTAAGCTAGGTGGGCTTGGTGAGTCTGATAGACTTGAAGGACTAGACGGCCTTGGTTGCCCTAATGGCTTTGGCGGATTTAACAGCAGCTTCACAGGATTGCGGGAAACTGATGCACCTGGTGTCTCAGATTTTCCGTTACCGACTACCGCTATTGAACAGCTTGACGGGCTAGAATCTGATGGCGATGTTGAGTCTGACAGCGGCCGCTTGCTCAAACTTGGGTGCACGTTCGATGTAAAAGCAAGCAATGACGACCTTTTACGGCTTTTGCTTCCTTGGGACGTTGAAGACCTTTTCCTTTTCCTGCATGTGCATCGTAATCGATTACAGCTTAAGCAGTAACGCTTCAGTTCTTGAAGTACTTCCCACGTAAAGTAGTCATGAATGAATTTCTCGTGATCTTCATCATCTTGGGCGAAAAGATCCGGAATAGCGTTACGCTTCGGTATTTTGATACCGGGGCTGTTGACGTCCATGGAGGCTTTGCGTTTCCTAGAAGGAAAAGTAACGTTTATGCTCGCCTTCAGAAATTTCTTTGTCTTTACCCTTCGTGGTGTTCTAGAACGGACCTGCTCCTGGATATAATCTGAAGGTAGCCCGAGTTTGGCAGCAACTTCGCGAGCTTTGTTTGTTGGTAAGCTTAAGCCAAACATATCAGATGTCATTCCATTTTCTGGGGAAGTTGACATATATCCGGTGTCGTACATCTCATCATTTGGCACATATCGTATCCAAGGGCAAGTCCTTTGCAGATACGGCTGCCAAGAAGCAGCGACCAATTGGACAGACTTTGGACTCGGCGTTCCAGGTCGCTCTATCAATGATTGGTACATTTCCGTTGGCTTCTTGGTCAGCTGCGCTAAAGATGTGCTGCACGTACGTGGGCGCATAACCACGGCGGGGGCACTCCATGAGTCAAGAGGGTGTCTACTTACATGGCCTACTTTATTGGTGGTAGAAAGCAAGTCCGAGCGCTCACACAGGACACTCACCTGAGTGGCGTTTAGGCTTTTGTCTTCAGTGAAAGCCTCTGTGGTCTCTCTAAGGCTGGACAATACGGGACCTCCCTCGGTATGATCATCCGTACCTGGAGGCATGAAGGGGTTTTGCCTCGGGGGGATGATATGTGGCAACTTGTCAGTGTGTGAAAGCTCCTCTAAAAAACCGACGTCGGAGAATGTCCCCGGATCCAGAGCTTGAGATCTATGACGTGACTTATCTAGACTAAGCCGAACGTCTGCCTTGAACGTTCTTATCGGCATACGCATGGCTGTACGTGAGTTTGCCGAGTCCTCGGTTTGATAAGCGTTGGATGCTAAGAGGCGATTGTATGTCGCTGATTGTGGAGAATCAAGCTTTGAGAGTATATGAGACCTCTGAAAACTCGTCAACTCGTCTGCGCCCACGGCAGCCTGGAGCATCGCGAGGGCGTCCTCCGCTTTTAGATCCGCTCCGAGCACATCGTCGCAAATCTCTGCGAACTCTTCACTAACCAACCGAACAGGAACATCGTCGTCCTTGACTACGCTGGCTTCCAGATCCGTCGCTGGATGCTGTCCCGCAACCTCTTCCCAGATGCTTTCAGCAATAGAAGTAGCACCTCTTGATTTATCCCTTATCAGATTATTTAGAAAAGAAATTTTAATGGGAAGGCCAGTCAACGTTTCTTTGATGAGAGCTATGACTTCATCAACCTGTAACTCGCCAGAGATATATAGCTCAACAAGATTAGTTATTTCTGCAATGATGTTCTTCTCCTCCGAAGAGTGATCGGGAGTTTCAGATTCATCAACGTCAAGGTTCCGTATTTGATGGCCAGGCAATCCAAAATCTCCTAGACGCATCGATAGATCGATATTGCTCAAATCTGGCTTATCCAGGATATGACGATAGCGATCAGGCGCTTCTTCCAGATCAACCAGACCATGTTGAATGAGGTCATAAAGCGACCAGAGGCATGCATGCTTTTGGCGTTCATCCAATTTGATAATATGGGGACCCAGCCCTGGTTTGCAGTGCGTCCAGGGTCCATGCATCTGCGTCCCTGCACGAGTGTCTTGCATGGTTATCACTTCCTGCTTCGGCTGTTGACGTCCTCCATCCAGTAGACTTAGACCTTTGGGAAATACTTTGCGGTACTTCGAGCTAACGTGACGTGAGAGATCCGGATCCAGTCCGTAAAGAGTCCTTCGGATTCGTCCCTTAGGCATGGTGTGTTCGACTCTCATTCCACTCAGAAAACCAAGCGTTGGATTAATACCAAACTCTTCCAGTGTCTTTTGGAGCGTGCTCTCGGGCATGAGCGGTCGCTGGAGAGCGAACCTGAACATTGAGGGGAGCTTGTGCGATTTGAGACCCCGTTTCATATACGCAGCATCGTCGCACCACTTAAAGAAAAGAGAAGCAAGCTTCTCGCGGTGGGAGGAGGGCGAAAACTGCGGTGGGTGTCCTCCTAATACAGATACCTCATCTCTGCCCCCAACCGAGGCCACGGAAGAGTCGAACGGTATACTATCTTCTGCGTCGAGCGGATGTCTAATAACCTCTTCATCGTCGGGCTCAGCGCCGTAAGCTTTTTGGATATGGGCAAGGCTTCTCTCTAGGGATACTCTAGCCTGGTAGAGATAAGACTCCCGAACAGATCTTGCCACTTCGTCTTCACCCATATTTGTTGCGTCCAAGCTCTTATCCTCTTTTATTCGAGGTAGCCTTAGTTGGCTCTAAGCCATGTGGATCGAGATCCCGTAGTCCTAGACCAATCGCGGTGTCTCCAAGAGCCATAGAACAGTAATACTAGTTCGTATAATATACTAGGATTTATGTGGAAACGATGCTTGAGAATTAAATATACGTACGCGTCTATTGCTTGCTCAACGTTCCACCCGTGGACTTTGAGTTGCTGTCAAGCACATTGAGTCAGTCCCATCGATCTTGCCCTTTAAATTTAAACCAAGCATGTGGGAAGTAGGAGCTAGTCAAAACCGAGCCCATACGACACTCTCAGATTTTTGGCTGTTAGAAACACCTCACCTTCGCAGCAACGCTGTCCTTGGCTTGCGTGAAGCCCACAAACTGGGCGATTGCTGACTTTTGTGAGGGTGTGTAGGAAGGCATGTTCGCGTCGAAGGGGGTTGAAACAAGAAGGTAGAATATCGCGAGGACTGGAAGGATTGTAGGTGTAGGAACCTAAGGTAAGGTAAGGTAGTCAACACCAATTGCGGGATGACGATGGAACCGATGGCACAGGGCTGACAACTTCGGTCAAACAATTGGCCGAAAGTGCGAGCACAACCTGGCTTCAAGTCACATTTTTATGCTGACATAGAATGGAGCTTTAGAGACGTACTGAAACTTGGTGATTGTATCCGATTTGCGGAAGTACATGAGTATCTATATACCAGCTCCAATATCTGCGCAGTCATACTGCAGAAAGGATTGTAGAAGATATGTTTACAAGCTGAATGTACACAATACTAATCCCCTGTTGGCATGTTTTCAACCTCTTCATTAAGTGCTCTCCAATTGTCGGCTTGTAGTTCTGCATATTTAACTCGCTCCTGGCTCCAGTCTTGATGCAGCTTACTGACGTGGTATTGGGACTGCTGAAAAAACACCAACTCGTCGCGGACACATTCTTTAATGAAGACACCGCGAGCGTGTTGGTCCACTATCGATTGCTTGTCCTGCGTGGTATTAGCAACAGAGTTCTTTACAAATGATACCGCACTTACAGCCCTGACGGCTTGCTCAAGTTTCTCCTGCTCTCCCGGCTTTGCAGCGGCACCTTCTGGCCTTCCCATGAGCCCAGCCAATTTGTTCTCGTTACTCTCTATTCTTCGCTCCAACTGTGGGATGGTGTCTTTTGCATAGCGATCTCGGCGATCGAACATGTCTCTTATGCTTACAACGGTATCCCTCTGCTTCTTAAAATCCTCTAAAACACCTTCGTCCCATGCACGTGCTTCGTCCTCCAGTAGACTTTGACTTGTCGTTAAATGCCTGGCCGTGGAACCAATACCCTCATTGAGCAGCGGAACATCGTTCGTATCAGTTGCGTATGTGTTTTGAGAGCATTCTGTTAAAGCCATCAATGCCTGGGAAAACCGTAGGTAATCTGCGGCAACCCCTTGGTTTCGTTTGGCCAAGCGCTCTAGCAAGCTACAAAGGTTGATATAGGATTCGGCAGACTGGCGAACACCGGAACGAACAGTATCAAAAGTCTCAGAAAGGTTTGTCGGTAACGAATCTTCAAGACCTGGGGCAAGAGGTTTGCCAGTAAATTCTTCCTGAACAGATTTTGAAGCCTCCTTTCGCCACACCGCAAGCTCCTGATACTGAACATAAGCTTTCGTTGGGGATAATGATCGTATGCATTACTTACTGTAGGAACGGTAAGGAACATAGTAACGAGTTGTTCTTGATTCAGAACAGGATGTCTGACGAGCGCATTTACAAATCTGACTAGACCGCGTCTGCGCTTTTCCATGAAAGTAATATCGGCCGACAGATGCCTTCCATTGACTGTACTCGTTGGTATTGTCAGATATCAGCGATTGTAACAGGAATCGGTTTCCTCACCAGCGACCCGCTTTGGTGGCAACAGAGGCAATTGTCGAAAAGGATATTTTTTGTGAAGGCAGTCCAATAACCACACGAAATCACTATACCTCCGTACAACGCTATTTCCTCTTCTTGCGCTCTTGACCTCGTAGTTATGATGCTGAAACATGAACATGCCTTCCTTCTCGGGAAGCAAAGTGACGGTGACTGTCTCTTCTATACTGCGATTTGTAGTGCGACCACCACCGAGGGACCTGATACCACCTCCTGTACGATTATCTCCTTGGCTGTCTAAACCAGATCCGAAACCCTCGGGCCCGAGTCCTGCTTGTCCGGCACTGGGAAAGGCGCTTGTAGTGTTAGCATACGAGCCCCACCCTTCCCCATTACCATCTGTTGGCCGCCCTCCAGAAGGTCCTTCGCCTACCAAGGTGGATTCTGTCGGCGTTGGTACTTCTGAGTGTGTAGTAAAGGCGCTTGTAGTCCTTGCGGGGCCGCTGGTTCCGTTCCCTAGAGGCCTTGCTGCGGTGACGCCATTTGATGGTGGTGTTGCTTCGTTAGCCACTATATGGGTATGCCCTTTGTGCATAGCAGGGCTACCCCACGGATCGTTGTCTAGGTTATCTAAAGAGTCCCTCCGTATGCGCCTAGATTTTGAAGGCGTAGCCGCTGGGGTGTTTCCTTTTGATGATGGGGTGGCATTTTGTGGGTGATCCAATGGCTCCTCCAAATTCTCTGAAACCTTAGAAGTCCTCAACTTCTGAACGAAGGGTATTGACGGCTGTGGAAGCTCTGTGTATCATAAAAATTAGCGAGATCCTATTGTACGGCCAGCAGCATAGCAATAACTCACTCTTCCGCCTTTCATCCACACCATCTAACGTCGCCTCCTCCTTCTCTTGGGAAAGACCTATAAGAGCGAGTAGGACATTGAATTGATTTCGGATAAGCCCCCCCGCAGGCTCTTGCCCGCCAGTAACTATATTGAAAATTCTATTTTGCTCCTCTCCATTCAGCCCACTACCTTCAAGTATTCTTTTGGCTCCCGAAAGACTAATGAATCCAGCGCCTTCCCGATAACCGGACTCCAGTAGTATATCGTAAGCGTCAATATAACTCTCAGGTACATCGGACACAGGCAGCAGTGTCTTTACCAAGTCACCTTTGCCAGACTTCTTGGGTGTTGGCATACTCCATGGGGAATTTCCGTTCCCATTCTGATCGTCGAATAACGAAGAATTAGATGCTGCACCTGTGTTTTCCTCGTCATTGAAGAGAGATTTTGTTTCTGACGCTGCAGGCGGTTTAGACAAGCTTGAATCGTCTGGAGAACTCCCAAATAAAGACATGCTCTCGGCCTGCCCGCTACAATGACTGGGTCAAATACGTCGCCCTTAAATTCTGTAGTAAGTTCTCCAGTAGCGTAACAGATCAAAGGATTGTTGCGTGGTGAAACAAGAGAAACACCAACTGTGATGGAGCTAAGTAGGACGGTCCTGCGCCTAACAAATTCGTCCTCCACCAACCATCACTTTGAGCTATCAAAAAAGCATGTATGTATTATCGACGGGGAGGACACCATCGGTGGCAATTGATTCTTCAGGAAATTGAACTGTTAAAACCTTTAAGGATAAACAATTCAATCTATTCACTTCGACGCAAATGTCTAAAAATACAGCATGGTGTCGAAATCAGGGCAGCCAACGCCATGCTATCTATGCCATGCCATGCTCTTCAATAATAGATGGCTGACTGGCCTCGAAGCTGCATTGGCCACTAGACCTCCCCTGCCTCACCGTCTACCGTACTCGCTACGGATGTCTGGCACGAAGCCTCAGGAGCTGTGTCTTCATCAACGCGATCAGAACCCGTATATGTAGCTCTCTGCAGTGCGATGCTCTGCCAACCGCTTCCACCCGTTTGTAAGACCAAGAGGAAGTTAGTCTTCTCTGGAAACCATCTTTCTCTCCTTGTGTTGGCCTTGCTACCACCTTCAAGTGCGGCACGACTTGCGCGCGTTGTTCGTATTCTTTTACCATTCCTTGCACCCTCAGAAAGCACAGAGTTCAACCGTAGCCGCTGTTCTTCCAATCTCATGTCGTATGATACAATTGATCGCACGTATGGCGCAACTTCTTCCACTACCACGGACTTTGTGTTCCCGAACGACGATATATGTGGCCCTTTGGAGAGAGCCTTCGGAGATGATGTGATGGGGCTGAAAGCAGCAGAAAGACTTATACTGGTTACTGGGGTTTGATTTCGCAACATCTTGGCGTTTTCGAGGATCATATCGATACAATAAACTCTATTCAACGAAGCTGCTGATTTATTGACGTCCCCGCGTGCGAATACGCTCCTTGCGCATACCGTCAAGGCTAGAGCGAAGGAGGTTGCTAGATTAGTAGGGTCTAGCAGAGGATCCGCCTGAAGTAGGGTTGAGCCTTCAACAAAGTTGACTTTCAATCTCTCAGTAAGAGGAGGCTGGGTAGGGTCGAGTAGAGCCTACCAATGTCAGCAGGACCACTTAGTAGTAAACGACTATAAGCTTACTGAACAGCCATGTCGACCCCCAAGACGTGGATATGTGTCGGCAGCACTCAGAGCGTTAAAGGCCTGGTCAAGAGCTTCCAACATCTTCAACGTCTCTTCCCGCTTTACTTGGCCATGAGGAGCGAGTGGCTTCCTACGACTAAATTCATCCCGGTCTCCAGTAACCATACTCCAACCTTCCAATACATCTCCTAAAATATCACTCTGTTTATCGATCCAGTTTCCTGCAACTAGGTTCTCATTGTCGCATGTCACCCAGCCCATACCTTCAAGATACGTACCTTCACTGACAACACGTAATATCTCTCCGTTTTCATTACGGCATTCCTGCGGAGACGACCGAAGCAACATCCACTCCAGCCCTCCTTTCGTGTCGCCAATTGCCATCTGGCAGAAAAAGTTCAGCTCGGTAATTGAAGCTCTCAGGTCGTAGCCCTTGCACCTGTACAGCGCTGAAACCGCTTGTCGCGACAGGAGATGGCCCTCATTGCAAGCAATGAGCGAAAGGTAATCAGTTGCGAGTGGTTCCGAAGGTGGTGTGAAGCGGAGAATGGCATGAAGTGGCAAGTCAGCAAGGGGAAGCAGGCTCTCATCCGTACAAGTCATTATTATTGGCCTTTTAGACTGCAATACAAGTTCTAGAGTTGTCGCCCAGAATTGCCTGTCTTCTTCGAAAAGTACGTCCACTTCTTCTAAAAGTATCAGAGATTGCTTCTGGGTAGGCGGCTTTTTGGGTTTCTCTTTCGACTTGGGACCGGTTTTGATATTTTGCGCTCTTGGTTTGGGCCTTTTCTCACCCTCGGGTTTCGGCCGGAAGAATGATTTCATAGTGCCTTGTCGGCCAGACTCAAGGTCCTTTTTCAGGGCGTCGGAAATTAGTAACACATTTTCATTAGCTTTGTCGCCTTCATCACCGTCCGAACCTTTACTCTCATGGGCACGAGTCACCAGATGGTTTCGAGCCATATCACCTACCTTGTCTAGGAGATCTTTCCCGCTTCTCCGACTGCCTGCAGTGATCTCAAAAACCTCGAAATTCATCTCTTTCGCCACTGCGTACACAGCAGCTGTCTTACCACATCCATGTGGACCACTGATAACCACTGCATTCGTAGCTCTTCCGCTACTGCCAGTATTGTCGGAAGAACTTGACACATCTCCAGCTCTCAAGACAGACCTCTTCGTGTAAGAACGGCCTTGCAAACTAAGTTCATCCACTTCAGGGTCGGCAAGCTCGTCCATTTGTGCTGCTTCCTCGTCACTCGAGATAACGAAGCCTTCAAGATCTCCTGATTTCTTCTGCCTTTTCTTTCTGGAATTAAGGCCAGAATGTTTGTGTGAATATCTGTTTTTTGTCGCATCCGGGTTTCGACTCTCAATAGATGTAATTGTAAGACGTTGAAGCCAGTCCCGTAGGTGCATGGCTTCGCGACCTTGCTGCAATACCTGCTCGGCAGATCTTGGTGCATATTTGTGTACCCAATCCAGTGTCTCGCAGTCGAATTTATCAAAGGCAGTAAGTGAGCTCTCAATTTTTTCGTACACTTGGAGCACAGCCTTGTGAACTGAAGCCCGGTCAGATCCTGCGCTATCAAGAAAGTTCTCCTCTTTACAATCCACTGGTACGACTTTCCTCGGCACAGGAATTCTACAAGAGATATTTTGACGGATAGCCTGTTGCAGCTCAGGACCAGTCATGATCCTACGAAACGGGTATCGGACTATATTCTTTTTACGATTAGTGGCATTGTGTAACCGGTTCTTTTCCTCCCTACAGGACTTCACCAAGTCCGCATAAGGCCGCAAAAACTCCTCGCGCTCTGGTATGTGGATTGCTGCATCCTTCATTTTCGAACCAGTCCGCAGGAACTCGGATGCTTCAGGACTATTGAATATACTTGACTCTAACTCGGTTTGGCGTCCAATATGGACCATACCTTGGGGAGGTAGTATAGGATCTATAGCTCCAGGGAAACGAGACACCCTTGGATTTCCGGAAACAAAGGGCTTTCCACCAAAACCGCGAACACTAGCCCAAGCACCTGCGCCAACACCGGGCTTTTGCACTGCACTGATCACTTTTGGACTGTGCTTCGCTCGTTGCAATTGATCGTTGTCGCCAACTGTGCGGTCCTTGAAATCGATCTCGTCAGCTGATGGGTGATGATCAGAAACTCGAGCGACCGGTGCAAGGAAAAACGGATGGGTAGGTTTCAAAGATTCAACCTTCACAGCGTTAGGTTTCGTAGTGTCCAAATTTTCACTTTTCTTCCGATCTACGTTTAAACAGATCCCCTGTATTTTTTGAGCTGTAATGTTACGTGATTCTTTGTCTTCGCCGTATTTGAGGACCACGATCATTTGCTTCACATTCACTTCACTTTTAGACTTTTTCTTGACGGCTCGAGCTGGCTTGCTTGCAGTGTCTCGGAATTTGGGCGATATCAACTTGCCATCCGGACGGATTTTCAACATCTTCTTTGGTGGTGTACATATCCCATTTTGCTTTAGAGCCTGTTTTTCAGGAATATTTGCAGACTTCGGACCGTCCACCACCAAGTCTTCCTGTCTCTTAGCCACATGCTGCTGTACGTCCTGGATGGGAGAAGTTGTAGTCGGCTTCTGAATCTCGTCTAGATTTGTAGATTCTCCATATGCTGCTACCTGAAGTTGGTCTTGCCATGCGTGTGAGACAATACTTGTAGGCATCAAGGTTTCTTGGGGGGGTGACGCAGTTCGCTGCCGCTTCCTACGGCCTCCGTCGGCATCTCCATCGGTCGTAGTGGAATTGACGATGGCTGAAGCTTTTTATTAGACTGGCTAAAAGCATGTGGGTACATCCTTACCCTCAGTTATTTTTGGTTGGAAGAACGAATATAGATCTGGTCTGTTGTTGCTGCTCATTCTCACATCACCCACAGCAACAGCCATCTGACGTCGTTATCACCACTAGCTCCTCGTCTGGTGCCGCAAAACGAAACAGCAGCTGCTAGAACTTTGGACAGTATTGGTCTATGGGATCTGATGCAGCCGCTCAGTCGGCATTGTTTCCTACTAAGTTGTAGGATAAGGAGAGACCATAAAGGTTCTGGAGGTTTGGAAGTGATTGCAATGCCCCACACAATCGCGACTATTCATTCGCAAAACCAAGCGACCCGCGTCGGCACCATTCACGCGTTCGTGAGGTCATCGAGAAGCGAGCGGGACCTACCGCCGCTAACGGACATGGGCCGGAGAATAGATCTGCCGCGCCGAACAGCTTCCCCTCCGAACTATATGTTTTTTTGTTCGACTAGCAGATTTGTGGCCGCCGTCGTGGTGCTCATGTCATAGCTAGGAACGTCCAACGACATGATACAAAAGCCATACACGTTGGCAGATCTGCCTCCAAGTCTTACCGATTCAGGGGAAATCCTAACTGCTGATGTCCATACCGTAGCAGGGCCGTCGAAGAAAAAGCGATCAGAATTGGCTGTAGCCATTGACAATGAAAGCGTTAATCTTTATAATGTACTCCATCAACGTGAGATGGAGACGATTGGAGATGACTAATTGCGTCTACTAGGTTCGGCCATCTAAACTAATAACTTCCTACGCTGTTTCTCCGCAAACTATTTTCACTTGTCCGCCATGCTCTATCCGCTACAAACGAAACAATATCGGAGATGCTTCGAGGTTGACATATTGCTCAGTTGCTTCACCGAAACCAAAACTGCTTTGCTTTTCAGAGAGCCTGGGCAAGAACTCCAGCTCAGGCAGGAATATCTCCACATCGTCGTTTGACGTGCGGGAAGCGAGCAGTCCAATAATATCTCTAGAGACATTGTCTAATGTCGGAAATGAAGCGTTTACCCCATATCATCGTCTTCTTGCTGTACACCAGAACGGCGACATCAGGTGTTACTCCGAAGACCTCAAATCTGAAGACTGGAAGGTTGATGCCTTGGCTCATAGCACTGGAGAAGAGATTACTCCCAATGGACAGGTAGAACATGCCGTGGTCCTGAGCTTGGAGCAGGCTAAGAAAGCCATATTGAAGGACCGAGAAGACCTCTTGGCGTTGCTATATGGTGGGACGGACCCGACCAGTGCCTACGTAATGCTTCTTTTCACTCGATCCGCAAGTCACAGAGCGGAACTGGGCCTTCGAGTCTTCGCTATCAAGACAATCCAAGTGGGCTCCGAGGAGGCGTTGGCACCCTCGGGACGCAAGTCGTTACAAGAACTTCTTTCGCTGTCGATTCCTGAGCCTGATTCTTTCCAGCGGAGGGACTCGAACCTAGCTTTTCACGCTGCAAGTGGGACTCTTCACCAGTACTCCTCAAGGGCTTTGGCAGTGTACAGTCTTTCTGGATTGGTGGCTCGCCTTGTTCATCACGCTCAATTGGACGAATTCCCAATCACTACATGTTTACGCTTATCACCCTACCTGGTTGCACTGAGCACAGTGGCTTCAGTCTCTCTTATAGACACGCAGTACCGCTCACTACAGGCATATTGTCCATTACAGATACAGCAGGACAGTCGGTCAGCAGGACAAATTTCAGAGAAGCGCAACGACAAATGGAACGAAGCAACAAATACTCGTCTTCTATCCTACTTCGCTCCCCTAGACCTTGTCATTGCTTTACAAGGGCGAAAGCTTGTTGGTCTCCAACTGTCAACCTCGGTTGTGCAAGAAGGAGGATCTCGGAAAAGGAAACGAGATGGCTTGCTTATCAACTCTCTCGGCCGCGGCATTGGTTCGATGCATAAGAAGTCCATCAAACCTCAATCTTCAAATAACATACCTAAAGCCTTGGGAGCCTACCTTCCATCGTCTCACTCTGACAACACTTGGAATAAACAGAAGAATTTCCTAGACCAGCTCTTCGCAAGAAATGAAATAGACAAGTTCGAAACCCTAATCATCTCTGAGCTCGGCATCATTACTGGAAAGGACAATAGCACTCCTGCCAACAGGCCTGGAAAAAGCCATTTTGATCAGCGTAAAGTCCATTATTTACTCAGCAAGATGTTTTCGGCGGACCTCCAGCCGTCTGCTCTGGAAGGGGATCAGGTGCCAAGGAAACTAGCAACCCGGTTCTTCCCAGCTAGCATCTTGCCATATCTGCTGCGCAACGGCATTTTATCTGTTGGTCACATCGAGACATCATTGAAGCACCAGGGTGCTCTGCCACTTACTGACCAAGTCGCGCCTGGCGCACTCATCCATGCGCTGGCCGAGTGGGACCCATCGCTAAAAAGCCTTCGGTCTTTGCTTGAAAGCCCTGTTCCTCTGACTGCTCAAGAACTTTCGCATGCGCTGCGAGTCGCAATCGACTTCACCAGAACGGCTGAGAAGAATGGTAGTACAAAACTTGTTAGCAATGGCGAGCTTCAAAGCGACGAGGGATCAGACCGTAACACGGAACTCATAACAGGCGATGCCCCATCAAGCCCCAACTCACCACACCTTGATTCCGATAATATGTCCGTTGCCCACCAAGTGCTCCACATGACCCTGACCCGCCTCTCCCTCCACTCTCCCAGAACCATCACCCGCGGCCTCCGTACTACCATTCCGGCACCACTTCTCTTCCACCTAATCGACCATCTTCGCATGTCTCTCGCCCGCGCTGGCTGGCTAACCCCTTACACCGAATCTCCTCCGTCTCTCCTTCCCAGCCACGACCTCAACTGCAACCCTATTGGTGACAACAAAAACACGCAAATCTCCATCATAGCCAAACTTCTCAACTGCTTACTGGACGCTATCGGCTCCGCAGGCTGGCTCCTGGGCAGTCCAATGGGAGACGAGATGAGCGAGACGGCGGATACGATTGCCTATATGAAGGCGGAGATCAGTGCGGCTTTGGAAGGTGTTGAGGAGGCGACGTATCTCAGGGGCATGCTGGGGGAGGTGCTATTGTATGCGAATTCATATGGGACGTCACAAATGAAGCGGGAAGGAGATAAGGGTGGCCAACGTACCATTACCACAATACCACCTGCTGAGAAAGACGGGTTAGGGAACGCGCTACCGCTAGGTTTGAAGGCGAATCAGGGGGTAGGGACGACGAAGGTTGGGGCCGGAGGAGAGCTGATCAAGAGGAGTAAGAGGGATATTGGAAGGTTGAAGGATATGAAGGTGCCGAAGTATAGCTTTGAGAGGATTGTGATATAAGTAGGAGATATCATCCTGAAGAAAGACTTCTAAAACTTGTGTGTATTTGAAGGTATCAAGATGTGGTGGATTTCTACCAACAGCAAACTCTCGCCCCATCCGACCTACTCTTGTAGATTTTCCCAAAAGTTCTACACTTCAACCCACACCACCATCTCCCCCCCCGCGCCCCCTAATCACTCAAACACTCACACAAACCCACAACCCCTTTTCTTGAAATTACACACAGTATACCAAACATCCCTTGTACCCAATCTCCAATCTCCAATACCCCAAATCCCTATCTTGCACACCTTGGCTAAAAAAAAACGCAGGGTTTGAATTGAGGTGAGGTGAGGTGAGTGGTGAGACGAGGCTAAGCTTTCGGAAGGGGAAGTTAGCGGGATAGTGGGTGAGGCTGGAATATCCGGGGAGGGAAGTTAGGTGCAAGCGAGAATTTTCCGGGACATGCTCCATTTAGTGTCCTTTTTGTTGGCGATAGGGATGGGATCTTGGTTGGTGGTGGATGTTTGAGAGAGGGTTGAGAGAGGGGGGGGGCGTATTGGGGTTCTTAGGTGGATAAGTATTTGATCTAGGCAAAAATAATGTGGTAGCGTGATGGGGAAGGTTAGTAGTTGTCAATCGAAGAGGAATTGTCGGGTGATGGATATTATGAGACCGGCAGCGTATCAGTACAGTGTAAAGGAATGATTCTTTAGACCTTCATAGCAGTAGTGGCGGTTGCGGTTGCAACTTGAACACGTGAGGTATTGGATTCGGAGATTCAGCTAATCTAAACAAGACCAAGCAGGGTACGTGCAGATGCTGGAGAGGTACTTTTACTTAGCTATTCATGACAAGAATAAATGAGTGGTACGAAACGCAAACGCTGTGATGAGGAAGTAACTAAAGCAGGGAAACGGTGCGCCATCGCCATATGTTTATGTAGGAACGTTGAAAGCAAAGGAAGTGCAAGAAAGAGAAAGTAAAGTATGTAGATAGCGTTTTACCGTCTGGTGCATCGTAGCCCGGTAGATATGCTTGATCCATGGCCTCAGTATGAAAACAGTGATCCTCGGATCTGGAGAAGCCTGCCAGCATACTCCGAGTAGTAAGGATCTTCCAAATCAAGGTGGTAAGCCTCTCCAAATAGTCTCGACGTTCATCCAAAATTCCAATGTTCTATTTGAGGCGCAGCCTGGAGAAAATAGATTGAAGCAAGAACGTATGTGAAAAGCTCACAAGTGCATTAGAGGCGTTAAGGATGCCATCCCCAGCCCTTGCGAGTATCTTGCGGATAGCCTTGACAACGACCGCACGAACAAGCCTGATTATTACCTCTTGGAGATGTACACCCATACGATCCAGTAGATGGCCAACTTGGATATCCGGTTATTGGGTCAGGCGCAAATGGAGCAGCCGCCGAGGACCTTGGGATAGTGTTCATGCTAGGGTTGCGATGCGGATCCATGGGAGAGTGTAAAGGAGTTTGCTGACAGCGGTGCTGCGGATCCCAAGGATGGCATGGCTGTCCAGAGGCCTGAGAAGAGCAATTGGCATTAGCTGCTTTAGATGCAGCTTCCTTAGATGCGGCTTCCTTAGATGCGGCTTCCGAGGCTGCTTTGGCTGCGGCCTCGACAATTTGCTTCTCCGCGGCCTCGATATCAGAATTAAACTCCTTTTTCTTATCCTTCTCCTTCTCCTGGAGGGCGGCGAATTCCTTCTTCCATTCCGGATGGCTCTTGAGGACTGCTAGGTTTGTCAAGTATGCCTTAGCGTAGGCAGCATCCGGCGAAGTAGGTAATCTGACAGCAAGCCAGGACTTGACCCAGCCGCGGAGATCGGAGTTTGGCGAATCCGATCCATGGTAGATCTGGGCAAGAGCCTTGATGGGATTGTTGGTAGTCCATCCAAGGGTTTTAAGGCGGTAGATGGCATGCGTGGTGAGGGGCGTGAACTTGAGAGTGGATCCGAGCAGAGCGGCGGCTATGGATGTGGAAAGGTACTGTTGAGAGCTGTCCTTTCGAGTTAAAATGATGGGAAGGCCGGGCTTGTAGTCCTTTGACAAAGAGTCTGCTTGGATAGAAGCAAGCGTTGGCTCGAAGTCTCGATAGACTAGGAAATGATACAGGGAGCGGAACTCGGACCAACCGAATGTCGACGGGAAGTGGAGTTCTCGTTTATTGGTGAAATGACCCGATTTAGAAAGTTCTAGCAGATCGTTTGTGTACTTCCGTTCGAGAGGATAAATACGTTTGTCAAAGTGGAGTTCGACGTAATCCTCTAACTTCATTTTCTGGTACTTGGAGGGCGCTGACGATGGTTCGGATTCACCTCGTTCGATAGCGTAGAATTTCCTTGCGTCAGACCTTAAGAAAATTGTTAGCCCATTTCTAGTATCTTATGCAGAAGATCTGGAGAGCTATACCCTTTGGAAGCTTGGCTGCCATTCTCTATCGGCTTGTTTCCTTTATCTGAAACGGTGGTAGTAGACTCAAAAGAAAAGAATGATGAGGCGGCAGCGCGATCTATCCACAGCTTCACCTTCATATAATGTCCTTTCCGTAGAGGACGGTCAGTCTTACAGCAGTCGCTACTGCCAGGCCTGTATTCTGTGTAGCCGGAAGACCTTCTGCCTCGTCCTGATAACATTGGATTGTCTAGAGGGTTCCAGGAATACAAGGGTGGCGATCTCGGATCCCGAGACTTTTGAAAATATAAATAATCTATCAAGGCTTTAAGGGCAAGGAATTCGGGACCATGGGCAAGGTCATAGCCAGTCCTCGTTAGTCCCTCATTTTGATAGCCACAACATTGTAGATAATAAGCATGGATCATCTGGTGCAGTAAGGCGGTAACTACGCCTTCCTTGTTAGTATCTGCAAGCTTTTCCGATAGTTCGATGGTAATGCGAGGGTATTTGAGCCCAGCTCGAGTTGTCCTACCAGGGACACTGTCGTAGAGCCTTGACCATTCAAGACACACGTTACCCTTAAGCTTAGAGCGAAAGAGCTTTCTGTCCAGTTCATCGAATACCAGAAATGGCAGGAACCATTCGTTGTATGAGTGGCTCTTTTGAGATTTCAACAGAGCCACTCCTGAGCTTGCGAAGCCTTTGATTATATTGGCCGTGAGTGCAAAAGCTTCTTCAGTAGTCTCGTGGCTGGCAGGAGATATGGGTTTGGCGGTTATGTCCTCCAACTGCGCGATAGACTCTGGAGAGGGTGGCCGGCTGGGCGAGCCGTCACGATAACCGTACACAAGGTGAGGGACATGTCCAGCTTGCCAAGCGGAACCAAAAGGTCTATGGTGCAGATCTCGATGAAGGCGGCTGTTTGCAGGTCTAGTCCTCTGATAGCGGCCGTTCTCGTTGTATCTTTCGAACTCCCTAGGAATCATCATGTTGACAGGTCCAGGTGTGCGGATGTGTCTTCCGGAGAGAATCAGGTCCTATAGGGCGTGAATTTCAGTCTACTCTTAGAGCGCTGAAGAGACCCAATGAAGCAGATCTCAAGCCCGCCATATATAGTACACTGTTGCAACCTATGCTTTGCTGGCAAATCGAATCATCGTCATCGAAAGTATTCTCTATAATCCACGTCAGCAAATTCCCGTTCTCTTGTTTGCAGGCATATTTGGTGTAAGTGTGGTACATCAAACTTTGCTGGGCAGCCGGATATAGCTTCGTATCACCTTCGAGGATATCTGAACACGGGCTTCCTTGGGCAGGGACCTCCCCCTGAACCACAAATGGGTTGCAAAGTCAATGCGGTGGCATTATGCATATTGTAGCCTCACGTAGGCAGACCATCAGTCAATCATGGACGTTGATGAGCCTTTTTCTGAATCATCTCTAAAAATGGGGTTTCTCGAACCAATCATTGATATCGACTTGGACTACTAATTATCACCACCGGAGGTTGTCTTTCAACGCCACTAAGAGAGAAGAGTTCATTAGAGTTGATAGATCTTTGTTTACCTATGTTCATCTTTCTGGATCCAAAAGCTTCCACAAGCTACCCAACAAGTGATTCTTGTAGATGCAATATCCCGGAGTTTCTCTAATGTGAAATCGTAGCGAGGTTTATTGATCTGGATTTATGAATCTTGTTGTACTTCAAAAAAAGCGAACCTTCGTCTGTTCATCTGGATTTTTGATGTTCTCGTACGCCAGGCTTGCTCAATCTCTTTCCCTTGTATTGTTTCTTTCACCAAGGTACGAGCCTAAGGCCATCTCTACTTCTTCTTGAGAATCTAAATCTATATGTTGAAAGCACGAGTCGACTATCTTCATAATGACTTTCTTGGGTTCTGCCAAAATTGACCAGGCCGAATACTTTCGACTGTAACCTGTAATGCACAAATCAAGCGTAGATGGCTACGGCCTCGCAGTGCTTAGTACTCGCATGTTGTCCTCAATACTCTTTTAATCAAGCCTTCGTAAACCAGTGGGTGATGATGCGCAGTCTTGAGGATGCATTATGACCCAATTGAGCTGGTACTTCTTGGAGGTCTATCTTAGGTAGATGAAATAAGGTCAACTGTCGGGGTCCGTTCCCAAGATCGTTGTTGTGGGTTGTTTTTTCTGAGGCCCAGCGGTATCATTTCAAACACTGCGGCACTAGATGAGCCATCACCGGTAGTGGTGTGATTTCAACGCTCGGTGATGGTGATGGGTCATAGATAGCAAACATATGTATCGTCGGGTATCTGGAAGATGAAGGGAAACCTCACATGGGTTCCCGAGGTAGGCCTCCTGGAAGATGCAGAGGACGAAGTAGGACTAGCTGCTGTTGTTAGATTACTGTGTTAAGCGATCTAGGACCTATAAATAGTTCATGATCTCTCAGTCTATACACCCCAGCTCTATCCGCTGCTTTCCTCGAGCCAGCCCTTGCCTTTAGCTGTATATACTCGGTCAGTTTAATCAGTGAACTCGCAATCTCGAAGGCAAGGTATCGAATCGTCCTGATTGGTAAATATTCATGGTAATAGCAGCGCTGCGCAAGCATTGCTAGGGCTGCAACCAGTTGTCCGAGTTACTGCAAACATTCAGCAATACTAACACTGAAGCTCTACGAAACAAGGATTACAATGTTTGTCGTGGTACAAATGTATATAGAGACGGTTTTTAGCTCCGCGGGTAAAGTCGAACTTTTCCAGCGAACCAGGATTGCATTATGCACAATAAATTGAGATAATTGGAGGAACTGAAATGGCATGTCGGAGTTACAGCAATGAAAGACTTAGGCCTCCTTCCAGTAAGTAGATCTCTTTGGGAACAGCCCAAGTATTACGCATATCAGCACAGCTAGTGCTAGAACCAGACGTCAATATCTCATGTAGGTCAAAACCTTAGTAATCGCGTCTCGGATAGTCATCAGTCCTCCCCGAAGTGCTTCGTCCATCGCCATAATGCTTGTGGACAATGTCAGCATGATCATTAGGGCTTCAACCACGTAGCCACCTACCTTTTTCCTCAATGCATCTAGCCTCTTCTTCTTGGTATGTGCGTTGATGTAGGTGCCAATCACAAAGGCGATGATGTTGAAGAATGGGACCCACGTCTGCTCAGGCAGGAATTTCTGGGCGAATGCCAGTGCTAGTGGCGATGTGATCCAGCTGACCTTCATGACGGGCATGAAACCTGCCCTAACCGTGGCTCTGATCTGGTGAAAGGTTCTTGCGCCGGCGATGATAGCCATCGAGGTAAGGTACACGGTGTTTTGTATTGGTGATACCTGGGCAATGCCCAATGTTAGCAAGCGGTTTTGGTGTGGCAGTCGCTGAGTGGCCGAAAATACGTACGATCAAATTGCTAACAAGAATTTGCAGAATCTTCGCTTTCAAACTGGTCCTTCCTGCAAATACCTTCTGGAGTATGCTGATCAATACATGTCCCAACGGTGCGCTGACGAAGGCGCCATAGACTGCCATTTTGGGCACTCGCGAACTAAAGTAATGCCCATTCTTAGTTTTATCGTGTGCGATCCAAGATGCCAGAACTTCCTGAGCGGCTGCCAAAGATCCGGATGTGAGCATTTTTGTACGGAGGGGGTTGGTTTGGAGTTGCTTGAGGTACATCTGACACGCCGAGTCTGTTAGCACCTCTCTCCGCCGGAAGACATCATTCTTCCGCTCACTGCTAGGTACCCGGCCTGGCTCTCGCCTCCAGTTAATCGTTCCCCGATCTCATGCGCAAGCTCATGTTTACGTCCTCCAGGAATGGGAGTGTCCCTAATAGTCTCTTTCTCGAACTTAACCGACATGATGATTTACTCCTTGCGATCTCGTGGTGATAGACCAGCTGTAGGTGCTCAAGAGGACCTAGATAACATTACGTTAGATATGCGATTCCGCTCTCAAGGTTTCTTGGGTTTGTATAGCAGTAGAGACGGCAATGTGCAACGACGTGTTTACCTCGTTCGGTGATTCGGAGCCGAGGATGGGCGGGGAAGTTGCGACAGAACCAAGGCACTCACGGCACTGAATGAAAGCTACCTACGGCTTTGATATCCAGTATCGCATCTGTCGTAACCAAGAGCTGCGCAAAGACGCAATCCTGTTCACCAAAGAACGAGTTCTGCTTGGAAGGATGTCGAGGTAATCAGTTGCAACAAGCAGCTCTCGAGCTGAGAAGCTCGAAGTGAGTTGGCAAGGATTGGCCTTAGGCGCGGACCCTCATCGAGCGTAACCGAGGGCAACGACAACCCTTTTATCGCCCTTAACTCGGAAAAACAGCTTTCTCCTAAGCACAACTACATGGCAGTTTAATCTCAATTTTCTTCCTCAACTGCTACTCTGAAGTCTTCACACTCCCTTCAAGTCATCTATAGGGTCGTTGATGATCAATCCATCGCGATGCTCGCCATCTACTATCGGTGACATTCCTTTATATACTCTACGTAACAATCTTGAAGGTTGATATCGACTACACCCATCAATCCAACGTCTTTTCAAGCCAGGATATTGGGGTTTTGATCATCCATCATTGCACTCTACGGAAGTGACTTTTTACAGTGTTCTTGTACCTCGAGGAACGTTGTATTGACTTCTAGTGGCGTTGCAATCTAGCAAAAACATACGTATCAATGCTTCTCGCAATTGACTCGCTGACACAAAAATGTCTGTCTACTTATCGTTTATATTCAATATGTAATACTCTCGTCTAATGAGCAATATTCAAGCAGCAGTCAAAGTACATCTTCAGCGCTATCTTTTTCACTTGAAAAAAGTCTATCGATGAGTCAGAAGAATTGAATTCAAACGTTTCATAATAGAAAACTGAAATCACGAAAGTGTTTGATATAGATAAATTTTGAAACTAGAAATGTCATCCAAAATTCAAGCTTCAAGTAATCTATTAACTCTGTCTTCTTTGATGAAAGACGGCTGATATATTGTAGATCTGCAACTCGCTTTTATGGACTAGCAAACTATTCAAATCTCTCCAGGGCAGGCGCATGCTAAAGCTTCATGGTACGAAATTCAGGATCCAGTTCTGATCTCTTGACTAACTCACGGCAAACCTTGAACCACTAAGTCGATAAAACTGCCGGGTTGGAGCTCTTGTTTCCTGAATGTGCTGCATCTCGAAGCAACATAGCCAGGCTATGTCTCTCCGACCGCGCTGACTCCTCAACGATGTTCATCAATATCCTGGAAAATATGCAGGTCTGCTTTGCTCCAGAATCCGTCATTATTAGGCAAGACCCTACTAAGACTCGACTTAACCGTTTTTTGATGCCAGCATAGCATTCGTTTATATCGTTCTCTAACTCAAAACAACTGACCTCCACCTTCGAGAAACCTTCTACCAGAGTATCACTGTTCATAGTTTTTTCTAGACCTTCCAGGGTTTATTCGTTCTATCGAAATCTGGCTCCTCTTCGAAGTTTACCTGGTGGCTAACCCGAAGCCACGTGAGGCGGGCAGGGGCAACCTTTCTCAAACGACCTGGAATACTGGAAGAAAGACGGGATGGCCATGTCTTCAAGTATGCCCACGGAATAGATCGACTTACCGAAATCCGAGGTGTAGTGCCAATAACTGACTTCCAACGTCCGTAATATGTTGTTCGTAGAGAGAGCATGGCAGATGCTGTGCATGTTTTCGTGATTCCATGTAACCTGGTCGGTGGGATTGGGCGTTCCGGAATCTCCTGTTTCTTTCTCGATGTAAATCTCAATGTTAACATCTCTGATCTTCTTGGTGCAATTTGGCGCCTCAAAGACTTCAAGATTTTGCGTATTGATCAAGGAGGAGGAGAAGCCGACTCGCCACTCGGAAATCTCGATGACGAACCTCCCTCCTCTGAAGAAAACATCCAATGCTTCGGCACGGATTGGGTGGTTGACAGAAGGATCTTGGTATCGTGTTGGTTGCAAAAGTCTCCATTGTCTATGTTTTGGCTTGGTCCTGACCGGACTGGAAGCGGACAGAACACCGAAGATCATGAAGCGAAGCTAGGTGGGAATAATAAGCAATGGCGGCTTTTTCCAAGTCATGACGGAGACGGGACACGAATTCTCCATTATATTATTAAGGTGAGACTCGTGGTAGGACTTGTTTCTTCGAACCACGAATCAAGTCAGTAATGTGAACCAAACCACTCGCCATTTGTTAGTCGGCCAACAACCTTCATCCACACATTTCACGTAGATATGCGAGGCCTTTCGGTGAAACTTCCTCATGGTCATATAGAAGCAAGCCATGTCCCGATGCCGCACGCCTCCAGGTATCTCTATAGATAGACCTCCAGAGGATCCTTTCGTACGATGGGTCCAGCGCCATGTAAGCTCCACTGTTTGAATACGTCGGCTATGTACTAGTTAGGCCTATGCTACGTACAACGACATTGTTAACTCGCTCGGTAGAATCAAAAGCGACTGATGGTAGCAGTTGCTCCTCGACGGCATAGGAAATGGAGATAGACTTACTGTAATATATAGACTCAGCAAGGCCCCAAAATGGTGCATTGACAAGTGCAGTATCTAAATTGTGTCATTGCTTTCTCCATTCACGATTTGCCGCGTAATCATGTCCATTACCTTGTCCTTCGCTTCCACCAGGTGACCCGGAAGCCGAAAGTTTAATCGCAGGCAAAACAACGCATAACTTCAGGCTGGGTAGAGGAAATGGAATAGCTAGGAAACCGAGTCTCTGGAGAAAGTGGAACACACGCGTTCCTCGAAAGATCTGTTACAAATAAGATGCAGGTAAAGTAGTTCATGGATCTGCCCCGCGAAAAGCAGAACAAGGAATTTCGAGATCCTAAAGATTGTATTCTTGTCGTTGTAGCCTCTGGAAGCACTCGAGGCCTGCACCCCAGGCTTCCAGGCCCGGCCAAACTTCGTCGGCATGGGTAATTTACCGACAAGAAGCGTTGAGGCTCCTCAAGAGTATTATGTTCAAACTCCAAATCATCCTATATTATTCATAGCCACAGCCTCAGCTTTCCGTAAATTTCCCATACTCCTCCCCACTCATCAACTTCTCTATCTCCCCTTCATCCTTAACCTCAATCCTGGCCAGCCACCCCTCAGCCTCAGGTCCCTTGTTTATCGTCCCTGGCTTTTCCTCCAAGATATTGTTTGCGCCAATAATCTTTCCCGACACAGGCGTCATGATATCAGAAGCGGACTTTACGGACTCCACTGCCCCGATTGAGTCGCCGGCTGTGACTTCAAGGTCAAGGGTGGGGAGCTCGACATAGACGACGTCGCCAAGAGATTTGGCGGCAAAGTTAGATATGCCGATTGTGCCTGTAAAGGAGGCGAGGTGAGCTGAAATTGGACGGAGCTGTGTGGAATGGAGGAGATACCAGTTTTGCCGTCTTCAGATAATTCAATCCATTCGTGGTCTCGTGTGTACTTCTTCTCTGACCCTTAAGGGTCAGTCAGCTTGGTCAGCTATCCCGGAGCATCATATGTGCATTTTGGCACTCACAAGCTGTAGATACTGTAAATTGTCTTATGCCCGGGACTGGTATCGTCACTCTAAATTTCTGGGTCTGCCATTTTGCAGGCAATCTAAGTTGAACGGAAGGTAAAGCTGGAGAAGATGTCACTGAAGACCTCAACGGTATCCTTATCCTCGCAATTGCCGCCATTGATGTAGTATAGAGAAAGCGGAAGAGGGGATTTAAGCTGCGGGTAATTTGACCGCTGAGCTTCGTCACTAGCGTAGGGCTGGCGGACAGGCGGGATATTTCCGTTCCACAAGACATGAATCCTTCATGCCGTAGGTTCAAGCTCTGGAGAACCCGCGATGAAGATTCGACTTAGGTAAGATGCTATACGAAATGATAGCAGTGGTAAGTCTTTCGCTATACCTCTGCCCTCGTTACCAAACTGACACAGATCAGGTCCGACCAGGATCCATCGCCGAAGTAAAAGAGTACCATTCCCAACCCCATCACCATTCCACAGCATTGCTAACCCCTTCTCCCTCCCCAGAATCGCCCGCACAGCCGGCACCCTAATCCTCAACTCCGGCGGCGTCGTCCGCGGCATCACAAACTGGGGCACCTTCCTCCTCACCAAACCCGTCCGCAAGCATCAACTCCGCCACGACAGCGGCCACCACTTCATCATGCGCTTTGACTGCTCTCCAGAAACGCAAGAGGTGGTGAAGAAGACAGTGGCAATCGATCCGAGGATGATTCGGTGTGGAATGGTCAGAATGGGAGGCACGCTGAGGGAGATTATGGATGTGAAAGGGACGGTGGATTGGAAGAGGAAGAGTTATAGGAGCGAGATTCTGTCGGCTACGGCAGAGCTTCGGCCGGAATCCTGAGGGGAAGAGAGCATAGTGTGGCCTTTTTGGTATTGTAAAGGAGGACTATGTTATGTGTATCCAAAATTCAGGCGCATAGACTCTGAAGGCTCCCATGGAAGATTTTTCATTGAGGCCAGTCGAGTTCAAAGGCAAGTAGAGGCTGATTGTGTATAGAGTATCGCAGATATGATATGCCCTACTCGGAGTACTATGGTTAAGGTGCTATCGAAGAACAGAAGTATTCAAATTTGAGTGGCTTTGGGTATGATGGGGACTCCCACACAGCTTACGGCGTTCTTCCGTCTAACGCCTGACGTGCTGAAATGCAAACTCGCCTTCAACGCCGTGCCCAGCCCAGACGAGTTCCATCCGCTAAAACAATCGCCACCCTTTGCCCCTTTCTTTCGCGGCGCCAGCTGCCTGCTGCAAGCTCGCCTCTCTCCTCTTCTCCTTACCCTCAAGCATTTTCAAGCTTTCCATTTTCTCCAGAACGAGCTCCAGTAGCTCCTTTCGCTTGATTACATCGAGATGTTTCCTGATCTTCGGATCCTCTCGAGCGAATCGCTCAATCTCATCGTCACTCAAATGCCTTCCAAGCCGCGCATCCAATTCGCGGGGGAAATTGTAGTAAAATTCTGAAAGCAATTCGACGTTTAGGAAGAGTACAGCAGTTGAAGTGAGTTTGTCCGCAACAACGTCGAGGAAGATCTCAGGACACTGGTATTTTGAGTATTTGGTAGCACATTGTTTGGACCTTAGGGCCTGGAGACGCATCTGAAGAATCGATGCTCGGTCACGAAGGAAGACTGCTTCTCGGCCTGCATTCGGGTAAGTAAAAGACGGAGATAAAGAGAAGAACTGTGAATGTACCTCGTGCCAGAAGAGCAGCACTGAAACCGCCAGCACCTCCAATGCCATCCCCCTCGAGCACAACTTCGGCTTTCCGCAATCGGTCAATGAAGGCCATGACATCTCTTAGTTTTTTCTTACCACCAACATTAGCTTCTACGGCCTGCACTGCGGCCTCGCAAGCCTTGAGTTCCTTTCTTAGTACGTTAGAGACATTCTGGCGACCTTTTGCCCATTCAGCATCTTCTATCTCGATCTCATACTTGTACGGCTTTATGCAGTTCTCGACTTGATCGCTAGTACTATAAAAGCGCTCATTTAATATCCCAGACGATGCACTGGTTATGGCTTGGCGGGCAAATGGGTGTGCGGCGAAGGTAGAATCAGCTATCAACCGATCAACCTCGGATTGTAGGGCGTTGGCGACTACTGTGGTAGCCAGGCGGCCAATGCCTAATTTCGTGAGAGAGGATGTTGAAGCATCAAGCTTCCGATGCCAGTACAATGACTCACGGTCAGCCTTGGGCAGGTCACTGAGAGAATCCAGCTCAGGAGGTGGAGGCAAGAGGTCATTGATAGGTTTATTCCAATATCGCTGTGCCAGCAGGTCCAAGACTCTCTGATCTAGTTCCTCCTTGAGCAACTCTCGAACTTGTGCTCGGCCAAATGATTGCGCAAATTCCTTAAAAGAATGCTTGAAAGCATCAAGGCTTTCTGCAAGGTAGGACTCCGCGCTTAAAGGCCGCTCATTGTATTGAACTTTGAACTCATACGTAGCTTCCTCCAACTCCTGATGAATGGCATCACTTGTGCTTTGGAGGCTTGCCGCCATTGTCTGCTCTAGAACATGCATCAGCTTCTTCCGTAGCGTAGTAGTGCCTACAGCGAGCCCAGAGTCAGGGCCGAACTGTAATGAGTGGGCTGAGAAAAACGCGTTTTCGTTCCTTGTTATCGCATTGATAATATGTCCACTTCCTCTGGAGAAGAGTCCCATACTTTGCGGCACACGACTCACAACCCCTACATAGCCGAGACGCAAAGGATATTTTCTATCACTTAAGATACTGGCTCCTCTTTCCGCGTCGACCAGATCCATTTTTGTTACCACCCCTATCGTTCTTTCGCCCCGTGGATCTACTCTTCGGCTAGCACGAAGAGCGGTAGAATTCGCTAAATCAACATCTGCTGCCGAAATAGCGAGGATGACATTAGGAGGCTGAATGTATTTATCACATAGATCGGCAATTTTCTGCTTCAGTTCGGGGGGTTGATCAGATCCAGATACCTGAATGTATCCAGGCAGATCGATTAAGGAGAGGTCCGGCACATTAGGTGAATAAATTGAAAGCTGAATCGGATCGTCCGAAACACAATCTACCGCGGGTACAGCAAGGTTAAGATCGGTCAGGGTCTTCTGTATATGGGAGAAATCGGTGATCTTGCCCAGACCCAACGCCGGGAATTCACCATATTCAGCTTGTGCGTTAGGAGTGTTGACCAGTGTCAGTTCAATTGGCCGACGAGTAATCATGTTTGACCCTTTTGGCAAGAATTCATGGCCCACTACTGCCTCGAGTACCGAGCTCTTGCCTGATGATTGAGATCCAATAACAACAATTGATGGTAACACCAAAGCGTCCGATTGTCCAACAACCTGTAGTATACCCCTGATCTCAATCATCTTCTTTGTCAAAATCATCATTTGATCATCCCGGGCCACCTGCGGCCCTGACCGGTCGTCCTCTTCTGGCGACTGGGTGTACCCAAGGGCTGCAGCTGTACCCGCAGCGCCTACTGCAACTCCAGCTCTGGCTTGTTTGGGTGGTTCTCCACCATTCTCGGAAGATCCACCTCCCGGTGATGAGCCATCGTCAGTCCGCAATATCTGCTGAAGCCATGTCGGTAGCTCAATATTTTCTCTTGTCCTATCCCAGCCTGCTCTCGTCTGTCCTGCTATATCTTTGGCCCCATCAAGTATACTTTCAGCAGCTCCTGTCACCGTGTCGCTGGTCTTCCGGAACACATCTACAGCGTAATTGCCGGCCTCTAAGCAAGACAAAATATTTTAGTAATGCCGTTAGTTTTTAGCCATTGAGCAACTCACGCGTAGCTTGATACTGCAGATAGGCCAGTCCTCCAATAGTGGCCGCCCCAAACATAGCAGGTATCCTCACTAATTTCAATGCCAGTTTCGGCAAGATTCGAGCAAAGGAAATAGTCCGTACTGCAGGTACATTATGAAGAGAGTAGGCTCCATATGGCCAGGCTCGCCTTCGATGATGCCGCGAACTTGGTACTGTCTGGCTTCTCATTAAACCTCCAGTACTAATAGCAGGTTGATGCATTTGTCGACGTAAGGCGTGCAACTGGGGATGACGCCAGCGCGCAAGTCGCGCGGTGATGCTTGCTCGGCTCATCATGGAAGGGAGTCAAGGGACGCAGTGTGTCCTCTGATGTATTCGAATCTGACTCATGATAGCAGCGCGCAACTAAGGGTCTTTACAACATCAATGAGCCAATGCCGTTAGAAACCGGTAGACCATGAAGAGACGTCAATGCGGATCCCTGTAACCGGTACGTCAGCCCTACGGGGCGTGGAAGGGTCAACGACTTGTGGAGCAGTGGGTCAACTCTTCAAGTCTCCATTTCTGTTCTAAGAGTCAGCTTCCGGGTTCTAGTATATTTCGTCGTCCAGCATTCATTGTGTTCCCTGCGAGAGAATTCATGGGGTTGCTGAGACATGTTACCAATGAGAAATGGAGGGAGGTAGTCTTTCATGGTTAGGGACAGATACCTAAGAATTTGAACATATCATATATACAAAGTGGTAGAGGCTAAGCGTACAACCTTTCGTCACAGTAGATACTGTTTCAGCTGGGTAGGAGTAAATCATCCTACGGCATCAGTCTAAATTCATGTCCTACGTATTGTATGAGCCCATTTTAATTTTGAACTACCTAACCTATCGTACTTTGCCCGGAAGGCGGTCGAAATTCGCGGAAAGTACACGTGGGTATTGTTTGAAGCCGTGACGAATCGAATTAGACTGAACACCGAAAGGAATTCGTCGCTCGTGAGAGATCGCGGTGAAGGATGTCTGCACAGTGAAAGGACCGCTGCTTTTGTACGAGATGACCACACGAATATCCAGCTCGCCTGATTTACGCACCAACACACCTAAATGAAAGGGTAGAATAAAAAGGGCTATGGATGAACAGAGAAAATATATTCAACATCAGATACGGAGACTTCTTACACTACCCTGTACAGAAGCAGCTACTCATTGACCGCACTGAAAAACCGGCACATCTTCACCGCCACCACAACAGAAGAAGACGACACGCAACAGACTCTGGATGTGCACATAAAGTACATGCCTCCAAAACGTGCCAGAAGGTCGTTGGTTAACCTTGGTAGCCTCCATAGTTGCTATGAGCGCCAGATGGATAGCCGCCTGCACTTGGAGGCCCGTAGCCACCACCAGAGTGTTGATCACGACCGTATCCGCCAGCACTGCCTGGCATACCAGCATTACGAGGCATACCAGCGCCGCCTGGCATCTGGACATTTCCATAGCCTTGAGGAGCCATACCTGGGCCTCCGTAACCACCTTGAGGCTGACCATATCCACCAGGACTTGGGCCTCCCATTGGAGATTGGTGGTTGGACTGGTAAGCCGACATGGGATTAGCGGAGCTAGATGAGTGAGGTCCACCTTGTGGGGTCATCGGTCCTGGACCGCCGTATTGTGGAAATCCATATGCAGGCGAAGACTGAGGAAAGCCTGGAGTTTGTGGCTGTTGAGGAGAGTAACCGTCGAACTGTCCGGTGGGAGGACGATCTTTGCCCCACTAGCCAAGCACTTAGTTAGCAAGTGGATTATACGACGTTCAGGATCACTCACACTACACTTAAGAGGACGACCATTCACATTGTAGCCACTAAGCTGACAGATGGCCATTGCCGCGTTCTCATGGGTGTCCATCTTCACAAAAGCAAAGCCACGGTCTGACTGGAATCTCGTTTCGGCAACATAACCGAAGTTCTGAAAAAGTGGAACGAGGTCATTCTGAGTGGTGTACGGAGTAAGGTTTCCAACATAGCAGGTGGTTTGCCACTGAGGTGTCTGGGCTACTACCATCTCATAGCTCTGTACGCCATGGGTAGGGAAGTGGTGGTGGCCGAATGGGGTGGTAGGGGTCATTCCCATGGCTGACATTGCTTGTTGCTGAGAGATTGATGGTTGACCTTTCTGATTGGCCCAATTACAGCGGATGGCGCGAGACCCAAGCCATTCTCCGTCCATGGAGCTAAGAGCCTTCTCGGCATCCCCACGATCACGGAAGGCAACAAAGCCATAGCCACGGGAGCGACCAGTCTTCATGTCCCACATGACACGAGCTTCGGAAACGGAGCCAAAGGCCGAGAAAGCTTGGAGCAAGACCTCATCGTTGACCTCGTTGCTAAGATCACCAACAAAGATATGGAAGTGATTGGAGGTATCCTCCTTGCTGGAATTGTTCGACTGATACGCCCAGTTCACTCGAATCTCCTGCATCATCTGTTAGGCGCTAGCTACGGATCTATCAATGTTAATGGCCAGACTTACCGCCTGGTGCACCCGACGACCATTTAGAGTCTGCATGGCGCGTTCTGCTGCTCCTGGATCGTCGTATTCAATGAAACCGTAATTGAAACCCTTACTCTAAAGGAAAGGCAAATCAGCGACGAAGAATCGAGAAGGAAGCGGTAGCAAGTTGAGGAGAAGGATTGTGTGGTGTTGTTTCTTTGCTTTGTGCGAAACTCAAAACTAGCAAACGTCGGTCTGCTCGACGGATACTAGCGCGTTCTTCGAGTTCTATCAACAAGAACAATTTCCGCTCGCACCGGCCACAAGAATGAAAGATACTGGCTATAGGTACTCGATACTCGATGATGAGGAGAAAAACAGAAGAGATTGGTACTTACAGCACCCACGTTCTTATCAGGAATAATTTTCACGTTCTGCACGTGACCGGTCGTCTCAAAAATTTGCCGAAGTACGTCTTCCGTAACTCTTGGGTCCAGTCCACCAACATAGAGAGCCCGCTTGTTTGGTTCCGGGGCAGCACGACGGATAAAGCTGCTGGAAGCGGATCCAGGCGACATCATTCCATTTGCGTCGATGGTTGGGGACGTCATGGCGGTTGGGATGGGATTTGTGTTTTGGGGAATCACCACTGGTGGCAGTGGTGGAGGCGGCATGTGCGCAGGATTCCCTTGGCCGTTGCTTGTGCCATTATCGTACGGCTGCTGCTGTCCAGGGGCCCCCGCAAAGGTCGGGGGTAGTGGAGGAAGGGCCATAGAAGAAGAGGAAGACATGGGCTCGATTTCAGCCATCGTAACGAGTTGATTGGGTATCTCGAAATTGAACGGAGCTAAGGATCGCGAAGCAATGAAGTGAAAGCTGGAGCTAGAGATGAAGGGTTGCAAAGACTGCAACTTCTTGGCGACCTCTAAGGAGATGTGTTAAAATATCACAGAGATAAGTGCAAGCAGGCTTGAGCCTCACCTGCAGTTGGCTGAGCTAGCTATTAAATGGCGTCTTAGAAGCTAAAGCTATCGCGAAATTTGCGGACAAGAAGGGCGAAGCTGTTGGCAAACGGAAAGCTAGTGGCCGAGACAGCAAGAGATTTGATGAATTTGATGAGCGCAGGGTGTACGAGTTCCGACGCCGAGCAAGACAAGAAGAGACAAGACTCAAAGAGAAATAAGAAAGACGAAGGGAAAGGAGAGGAGAGCCACTCGAATCCCTGACGCCGTGTCTGATCGTAATATGTGCGAGGGTGGGTGAGGTAGAGAGGTCCAGAAGGTGGGAGGGAGTTTTCGAGGAAGCTTCAATGCGCTTGGTTGCAGGTTTTGAATACTACCTGGTATGGTAAGTTGATGAAGTACGTTTATTACGTACGATACCCAGTGTCGCTCTTGGCTTTTCGTGTTTGTGGACGTATTGGAGACGGAAAGTAAGGCAGACGCAGGTTTATCCAGTGAAATCTCTCATTGTGACGGTTCCTTCACGGATTTCGCAGACACTCCGTGATGTGGTGGCGTGAATGAGTATTATTCCCATTCCTATTGAGACCACCGCTTTATCCTTCATTACAGGTATACAATAGCGCTAGTATTCTTACATACTTCACATACCGGGAGCGTTTAGCTTCGGTGTATTCTGTTCTATAACTCCGATGTGAGTCTTGGGCTGGTTGTCCCTCCATTCCTATAACTGATTCCGTTGCCATTCTGGTAACAGTTGCTTCGACATGGCGGCGAACGGCTCAGTGAATGTGGCTCAGCCACAACCCTCTCATCGCCCTGTAGATACACTATTTCCTTGTCTCGCAGTCGTGGTAACATGACTTAACGATTTCCTTATTGATTATGAAGCTGACAGGAGTAGCTGGGGGAGACTGGCAAATTCTTCCGCAATCCTACCTTGCACGATCCGAAACATCTCAATTATACCAAAGGGAAGCTCAACAAGCTGATCATAGGCGCGAATCAAGAGTTTCAAGATGCATTGGATGAAATAGAAATAGAAATCGTGAGTCTCGACCCAAGCCAGGCCTCATTAGACACCCAGTTACTCTCTGCACAAGCATACTCCGACTGTGAACGAAGGATGGACTCTGAGGACCGCTGCTAGTCCTGCTTGTGACCAACTTAGCAGATTCAGCTAACAGACCCCACAGCTTGAGGCAAAAGCCGTTATGGAACGAGACCTTGCGAGGATTCGAACAAAGCGAGCAGAAAGAGAGCGAGCGGCAGCCGGCCTGAAGGTTCATAGTCCAATTAACAGAGAGGAAACGGGCACGGACGCGGCGGTACATGCAAACTTGGAAACCATGCAAACGAGTTCTGGGGAAAGTCGAGAGAAAGACCTTGAGAAGGTAGGACCAGAGGATGTGATCATGGCCAATGTGCAGCCGTACTCGGCGGCAGAGGAAGAAGCCAGGATGGAATCTGAGGTGCTCCAATTTCCGGCGCACGATGGAGACGAACATACACCGAAGCACAAAATAAACTCGGCTGCAGATGATCCTGTAGGGTTGGTAGCCTCTGTCGAGCCTGCCGAAATAGCCAAAGAGCAAAAAACCCCCAATCCAACCGTAGAAGAAACCACACAGCCAGTCCAACCTCCAGAATCACCCACGGTGCCCGACTTCGAAGACGTCAACTTCGAATCCATGTTCAACGACAGCGGCACAGCCGGCGACAACGACCAAATGGACCTCGACCTCGGCTTTACCAACGACACGAACACAGCACAAGACTTCCTAAACGACTCCGCCTTTGACGACATGACCATGAGCAACGACGATGTCAAGAACCTCAACACCACCTCGAACGAAGACTTGAACACCCTTCTTCCCGGCTTGGAAAACTACGTCAACGCTGGCGACGATTTCTCTCTCACAGGAATCCCGGAATCAAATTCAATAGCACTGCCGAATCTGACTGGTGTAACTGGAACCACAGGCCCGGCTGGTACGGTACCGGTGGAGCAAGCACCCATCGAGTCGAATTTCGATGACTTTTTTGCGTCGGGGAACTATGTTGATGGCGGTGGGGATGACGATATGGGCGGAGATGGGGCCTTTGGGGATTTTGACGATTCGTGGTTTGGGACCGAGGTTGGTAAGCCGGATGGGTCTTGATGGGGTGCATGGTGGATGATAGGGGGGACGGGAATGGGGAGTTTTTAGACGTTGGATTTTGGGGGGGAGGCGTTGGGTGTGATTCGGGAATTTGGGAGTTTGTGAATATGACAGGGGAATGGAGCTTTTGGACTAAGCATTGGAGTTACTTTTCGACTCAGCGACGACCAGATACCCAGATTACCAGATTGCGGCTCAAATGCATTACATCTACACTACACCAGTGACCTCTCCATCCCACTACTACCGAACCGACCCTAATTTCCCATCCCACTCACCCCCTCTCCGCAACCTTCAGCTCGCTGCTCAGCTTCTAAACCCCAGGCGGCTTTTAAATGTCTTGTCGAAACCCCAAAAAGAAAATGTGGCTGGGGAGGGGGGGGGGGGGGGGGGGGGGGGGGGGGGTGGTTGTAATGCTTTGGTCCTATTATCTCATTCACCCTTCTCTGGGGGGGATTGGCTGGTTTTGCCAAGTTCGAATTCTTTTGGTACGGTGGCTTTTGTGGGATGAGATCTGGAAAGGAAAGGGGGGGGGAAGAGAAGAGGAGGGAGGGTTGATTTTTGAAACGATGTGGTTTTCTTTGTTTTTTTCTTTGAAACTGATTTGATAGGTTTTATGCTTCTTTTTACGCCTGCTCGCCTGCTATGTATGAGACCTGATTCGGGGGTCCTCTCGCGAGAAGGTAAAACGCGTAGGTTGAACGCTCGACTTTTTGCTATCGCCGGTCTAGGACGTGATTGTTTTCTCTAGTTCTTTTTTATCTTCTATCGCTTCTTGTGGTGCTGGTGTGGTTTATATTGATGGGGTTTGCGTGAAGAAGTAGTGATGGTAGGGTTGAGAGGTATTGTGGATGGGGGATTTGCTTTTTTTCTTTCTTTCTTCTGTTTTTATTTATCCAAGACGGGTTTTAAATGATGCAGCCCACAAACGACGTTACTCGTACTCAGCAAAATCTCGCAAATCTCGCTGCATCGTCCTGAATATCGTGATATCCAGAATCCTCAGCTGCTCGGTACTAATGTGCTGTGCAAATTTGTTCCACAATTCTGACTGGCTCTCTGGATTCGTGGACTGCTTGCCTGAAGGAGTAGCCTGCACTCAGATGCGATCTCAATTTTACTCATTGTGGCAACTCATGCTATGAGCCGGAGACAAAGTTTAATCTCCATGGGGAGGCGACCAGCGAGTATGTGGTGATGAAGTTAAGATCTCATCTAGTCTGTTATTCCTGAGAAAGCGTTAGTGAGACGGAAAGTGTATAAGTAGAAGGTCAATCGCCGGTACTGAACAGACATCATCAAGCTTGTCAACAGATCCCAAATCATTACCAAACATCTTCAACTCCCATTCTCGTCCCAAATCATCACACAATATCTTAGCTCGTGTTCTCTTCCCAACCACCCGACATCACAACGACCACCAAGAAAACGCTCTCCTTCAAACTCCTCGTCTCAGCGTCTCTCCTTTTCGCCAGCGCGCTCGCCATACCTACTACTACACCCGTCAAGCGCGCCGCCTTCGACACCACTACTGTGAGCTTGGACGTCCGGCTGTGCATGTATGATGACCGCCTCCCCGCCGTCCATTGGGGAGATCCTAATCCCCAATGACCCGAGCATGGACGCAGGCTGTGGCGGCGGCTTCCCTGACAACTTTCGCGGCCGTTGCGTAGTTGTCACCTCCTGGGGCAGTACTTGGGTGGGCGCATCAGGCACTACTGCATTCCTGGAGTTTTGGACCGCGCATGGTTGCACTGCGTGAGACGGTACGCAGGCTATCCACGCTGTATCCCGAGGCGCAAACTACAATATTCCCTACAGCAACGATGGGGTGAGAGTAGAACCAGATATTAGTAACCTCGTGATGGGATCCGGTGGCGTTGGAAAATAAAGAGGTGTAGACAACAAAATGGCGTGAGATTCTAGAGGGATGTTGGAGGCGGTTGGTGACTTGGTGAGGACTCCTATGATTTGTTTAGACCGATCTGGAGATGTATTCTATGAAAGATTTTTTGGATCCTTGTCGCTCCTTTGGTACAGTTGTAACTCCTTTGGTATTCTTATCCTCTTTCTAGATGTACACTACATGAGATTCAAGCATCCCAAGTAATGCTTTTGTTCTCTCTTGTGCATTCTGCAGCGAAGTAAATATTTGAAAGCCGTGCACAGTCCCACAAACAAATGAAGCTGAGCTGAGCGAGGAGTGATGGAAATGCTTCGAAACGAGATGTCTAGGAAGAGTGGGTGTGGTATGAAAAGACACATATAACAGAAGTCCAATTGGACATGCCGTCAGGTCTTGAAGAAGCATGAACATTAGTTACAGTGTACAGGAGCGAAGTGAAAGGTGGGAAAACAGGAGACACGGCCTTGTTACTTGCTCCAGTATAGTAAGTCAGAACACTTCCATCGTAGTCTACTATTTGACATACACCTCAGAGCCAGCCCGCGAGCGACTGTGACAAAGGATACAGAATCCACATACTGGTGGGCCAGTCTTCGCTTGCTTGGCGTCTGACACTGTAGCTACCTAGACTGCAGCCCAGTCAATGCATTCGCAGGCACAGTTGCAGGATTGCGCTGCCGTATAAAGTAGAGAATGCTAATGAGGGTATCTTGGTCTCGTGACTTTTGCGGAGAAGCTCAAAGCGCGCTAGAACTAAGTCTACATCAGGCAGGCGCACACACGAGCCTTTATGACGTACTCGGAAGATGCCTATTCATCAAAAAGGCACAATTGTTGCTTGATGGAGCATGGAATTGTTCTGTTATTCTAGGTCGACTTCTCTAGTAGTTACCTGCCTTAGGTATAGAACTACTATTGGTTGTAGAACAGGCGAGCATGCCTTCGCATTGTTGTGATGATCGACTGAAGGTTGGCATCGAAACTCCTCACGTCATGATTCCCCGTCATTCTGTCCCAAACAAACTCAATAATGTCATCATCAGCACCCCATTTGAAACGGTATCACGCATGATACACTCTCTTTAATATTTCCTACAGCTTCTTCAGTAGGTAGTTCTTCAATTACATGGCCGCAAGAATCCTAAGAATTCGCCCTTTTTTATTTACTTCAATTCACATCGACGTCCCCCGCAACGTCAGTGCTCCATCACGGACAATTTCGCGCCTAAACCAGGTCTATCTACATACAACCACAAGGAAGATGGACGGAAGCACCAAGAACATGGCCGAGAATGGTTACAATACAAATGGAGACGACGGTAGCACAGAGGGCGAGCTCAATCAATGGAAATTCCGAGCACCCTACAAGGTGCACGAAAACGACCCTAATTTCCGCGTTCGCTACGAAGCCAGCTGTCACTGTGGCAAGGTCCAGTACCAATTGAGCCGGGAGAAGCCCTTGGATTCCAAGTTCTGTCACTGCACAACCTGCCAGAAGCTACATGGTAAGGCATCAAACACAATCCTTCCATTCAATGCTGGCTCTAATTGAGGTATTAGGTGCACCGTTCCAATGGGCAGCCATTTTCCACAAAGAAGACATCAACTTCACTCATGGCCACCACGATCTTGGCTGGTACGAGAGCTCGGAAAAAACCTGCGTCCACAAGCTGCCTTGCAAGGTCAGTTGCGCATATTGTCGCACGCCGATCATGGACGAGGGCAGGAACATGATTTTGCTGTTTCCGACTTTGATAAATTTCAAGTCGCCTGAAGATAGGAAGAACTTTGAGATAACGTGAGCGTCCATTAACCCTGGGAAAATGCACTGCACATGGCTAATTTGGGGTTTCAACCACAGTTGCCACATGTTCTACCCACGGCGAGTACTAGATATTCCGGATGGAAAGCCGAAATGGACTGGAATTAGCAACGAGAGCGAACTGATCGAGGACAGCCCAAAAGAGGCCAAGGAGGATTTGAAGAGAAAGCGGGAGGAGAAAGAATGACTTGAGGCATGGATGGTATCACCGGCAGTTGCTGTAAGAGCACGGGAGGCATCAAACACCACCTTACATGAGTATTGGAATCCATGATAGGCCTGACTATTCCAGCTTCATGGGCGATGATGGTCTAATTTTGCGAAAAATCCAAGCTGTCAAATCGGTTACCGCTCATGGAAACCGCATAGCAACGATTCCAAGTTTTATTAAAGATCATAGTGACCATTCACTCTTAGAGACTCGTCCAGAGTCGATCAACCAACGCTCCTACTAGTAGACCATAATTGAGTGAGAGTTCATCGTACAATACAACACCAATACAATAAAAAGTACATAGTTCGAATCTGACCTGATCATAAATCTGAGGGTCACAGCCCAGATGCACTAGTAGATAAGATAAGATAAGATCATGAGCTAATCTCTTCCAAGCGATATGACATGGGCGCTCTTTTTTGCTAGAAATCGGCCATGGTGTCAAACGCTCTGGTAGGCTTCGATTATCTTTCTATGTTTTTATGCTCTGTGATCAGGTTGGAGGAATGAACTGCATCTCCCCTTCACTCCTCGGACGCCTCCATGTAGATTGGGACACGACGAATTGTAGCAGCACACATTCGTCATCTATATAAATCTGAGACGTATTCCAGTCACATATCGAAAGATGGCAAACGACAGAGATGAACGCAGTCCCTTACTGCGAGACTTAGAACATGAGGATACTAGAGAGGTAAAACCTAAGATACCATTCAAAATTTTGCTTTCTAAACCTCAAATAGATCATTGAATTCTCCAAAGAAGATGATGAGAACCCTCGCCACTGGTCTCGAGCAAGGAAACTCGTCAATGTGGCAGTCATAGCCTTCATGGCCGGTCCAACTCTCTCTCCTAATCCCAAAAGTTCAATCAGCCAGACTAACACTCACAGTCCTGAGCCCCCTAGCAAGTTCCATGTTCACTCCCGGCATCGAACAAATAGCCGCCGATCTCAAAACCTCCCCCAATGCTGTTGTAGGAGCTACGACGGGATTTCTGGTTCTCTTTGGTATAGGTCCTCTAATCCTAGCTCCGCTGTCGGAAACTTTTGGGCGGAGGAGATTGTATCTTGTTTGTTTCTCGGTATTTGCAATCTTGCAGGTTCCGACTGCACTAAGCCCGAACATTGAGACGCTACTTGTTGTGAGGACCGTGTCAGGGTTTTTCGGGAGTATGTAACGATTGACCTTGAGGAGAAATTCGGGCTGATTGGTCCTCAGGTGTAGGGATTGCAAATGGGGGAGGAACTATCAGTGATATGTTTGATCCAAGCGAACGAGCGTAAGTCGGACCGTCCAACGCACCATGCTTTACAATCCTCGAACAGCAGGTTTCTTTGACATCTCTCAATATTCCGCTATCTCTCCACCTCATCACCATAGACTAACATACCCAGCTCCATATTCGGCTGGTATCTCCTGGGCCCTCTTCTCGGACCGACCCTCGGCCCCCTCTTCGGCGGCCTAATCGTCCAAAACCTCTCTTGGCGCTGGGTCTTCTGGGTCCTCGCCATCGTTTGTACCACCAACACCATCGCCGGCTTCCTCTTCCTCAAAGAAACCTACGCCCCTGTCCTCCTTGAGACCCGTAAACAGAACCGCGAACGAGCCGATGGCGGTCACTATAAAATCGCCAACGAGGACTCCAGACCGTTCAGAACTAAACTCCTATCCAGCATGAACCGCCCCCTAAAAATTCTCTTCACTCAGCCCATCGTCCTCATAATGTCCATCTACCAAGCCATAATTTTTGGCACGAACTACAGCCTCTACACCAACTTTCAAGCTATTTTCGGCGAGGGCTACGGCTTCTCAACCACCCAGGTCGGTCTTCTCTACCTCGCCCCCGGCCTCGGCTTCCTCGCCTCTGTCTTGTTCCTCATCCCCCACATCGATACCATCTACAACGCCCTGACTGCGCGCAACAAAGACGTCCCCGAACCCGAGTTTCGCCTCCCGCTCGCCAACATCGGCGCTGTCCTTGTGCCCTTGTCGCTGTTCTGGTTTGCGTGGACGGTAGAGTATCATGTCCACTGGGCCATCACGATTCTGAGCACCGTGTTTTTCGGGCTAGGCCAGATCACTATTATGAACTGCGTGCAGAATTACTATATAGATTCCTTCTCCAAATACGTCGCGTCGGCGATTGCGGCAGGCACGGTATTTCGGTCGATTGTTGGGGGTGTGGCGCCGCTGTTTGCACCAGCACTGTTCGACAAGGTCGGGTATGGGTGGGGCATCTCGACGTTTGGGTTCTGCGTATTGGCGTTGACGCCGTCGCCGGTGCTGTTCTACTACTTTGGGGAGAGAGTGAGGAAGAGGTTTGCGATTGAATTTTAGTTGTACAAATAATTTCCTGTCCTTGCGGTCCGGCTTGCGTGCATGGGAGGGTATTTGGGGCATAGCTTGGCGTTGTCAGGGGCTATAACAGACCTGTTTTCGAAGACATGGGAGAGCGTATAGAAACAACATTTCCAGTTGGCAATTGCCCTCATCCGGATACTGACGAAATCGACCAAAATTTGCACTCCGCTCACTCGTGCTCACATATGTACCCAACATCCCACCCGCCAGCAACACCCGGGAAGCACTCTTATCAAAAGTAGCTTGATACGACACCGCTTCCTAACCCCACTAGGCCAAAACCCCTTCCGCAGCCTCCATCGCCGCGCTCCCAATCACCCATCCCCAATAACCAACCCTTCCCAATATACAGCAAGCAAGGAACCTACATACAGGAAAACATGTCATACACACCCAACCCCCCCCCCCATTCGCCCATCCCAAAGCCAAACCTTCGAGCCCCGCACCATCCATAACAGCAGCGCCGCAGGAGCGCCGGACTGATCCGCTTAGCCAGCCCCAGTGGCGGGGGGACAGTGACTAGCAACTCGCTGCCAACTCCCACCTGCCATCCGTCTTCCCTCCCCTTTCCCCCCACCCCACCCCTTCCCTTCTCCCTCCCTGCTTCCCCCCTTCACACCGCCACAAAAAAAAGCTCCATATTAAAAATATCCAACTCAACCCCAGCAATCCTTAACTATGTAAAAGTCCTCAACCATGACACAATTCTTCTCTCCGCGCAATACTGGGGGACGTACGTGTTTGATGGGAAAAGGGCAATGAATGGGGGGTTGGGGTTGTTTGGCGGCTTAGTTTGGAGTGCGAGCTACGGAGATACATATGTGGGGGAGGGGAGGGTAGGGTCTTGGGGGGGGGGAAAGGAAAGGAAAGGAGGTTCTTGACGTTTATGAAGATGATTTTATCCACGACGGACTTGAATGCTATGTAAGTCCATAGAGCCGCTGCAATCGATAAGGGGAAAAGTTATCCCGGGCTGAATTTGGGAGGGGGGTAGGCGATTGGAGCATTCACTAGGTAGGGGCTTGGGGGATGTGTGTTCGTGTAGCTGCTGATTCTCCTGTCGTTTTTTGCGTGTGTTGGGGCTGTTGTTTTTTGTTTTTTTTTATAATAGTGTTTTGGTAATATTTGCTAGTTTTTTTTTTATATATAGGTATCATGTCGGGTGTGAGACGAGATTTTTGGAATGTTCCATGCGTGTAGGTTAGTAGGAACGAGTCGACGATAGCGATGTGGTTGTAGTGAATTTTTTTTTAAAAAAAATTTTAAAGAAAAAAGGGGGGGGATTGGGCCTACTTAGTTTCCAGATGAGGGGAAATTTACGCCTATTCGTCGGCAGAGATTCCGATGGATTTTAGGGCAGCGATTCATGTGATACATCGATATGAGCGTTTTGTCGGTGGATGGGTATCTCCAGCGTTTGGTTGTGTTGTGGGGATTAGGGGGGTGAGGGAGTTGGGTGGGCTTGGATATGGTTTGGATTTGAGGTTTTCGAATCTAAAGAGTGGGGACTGGAGAGAGTTGGGCTGGAGGTTGGATGTGGAAATGGAAGTGGAATTCAGGAAACGGTACTAGCGTCAGGGTAACGCATCGATTTATAAACCTCACCTTCCTTCTTCCTTCTCTTTCCTTTACGACCATCATTGCTGGCATCACCAACGCTCGCGCAGAGATTCTCTATTGCTTGATGAGCTTCACGTCGGTTGTAGTTTTTATTAGGATAATCGGATAATGAAGGGGTTATTCGATATTAGGGAATTTGACTAGGAGTGAGGACGGAGACTGAGAAATAGGATGAAAGTGAGGCCTTGCCAACAACGTCAACAGCAAGAACAGTAGCAGCAACCACCACTTACAGCGAAGCAACGATTGCAACCGCAACAGTAACTACAGCAGCAGCAGGAACAATATCAGAATGTCTTCCGACGCAGGAAGTGAGCGAGACCACTAGGACATGTGCCATTTTGGTGAGCTAACAGGACTTCAGACCTTCAACCCGCCACCGACGTTCACAACCTAGTTGAGCGACTTCAATCCCCTCCAACAGCAATGGAACCAAACTATTCCAGGTTCTGTGATACTTGTGAGAAGTATTTTAATCAACGCCATTGCGAGAACGATCTGTACTGTCCATTTTGCCAGGACATACTCCTGGAAACTATTCATCAGGACGTTATAGACCGTCTGTGGAATGCGATCGTTGGCGGAAATAACGCTCCACGCTCTCGCTCTCCAAGTGCAGGTATTGAGGACATTGGTATCCATAGGTCTCTTTCCCCAGCTCCGCAGTCCCCGTCGCCTCGCTTCCGGGACCCGACCCTTCACAACTCTGGCTCGCCGCTAAAATTCGGGAATCCTGAACGGTCTCAGGTTCACACACCGCTCACGCGCTTTGGAGGAGTGACTCCATGCTCTGATGCGCCTGGGAATCTTGCCATGCCTTCAACGGACCAGAATCAGGTTTGTAGCCCGAAGAAAAATGGGAGCAGTCGGCTTGACAAGGCGAGGAAACAGGATGCGTATAATCAGTGGAAGCCCTCAAATTTGAGGGATTCAAAACAAGGGAAAAAGAGGCAACAGATGAGCCGGAAAATCAAAAGAAGATTGATATCAGCACCGGTAATGCACATAATATTCGACTAGGAGATATGTCAGGCATTGCGGTCGTTACCGTGAGATCGTATTGGTGTGATCCAAATATGAGCGGATGTATCTCAATCTCAGTGGAGTATGCCAAGCTGCATCATGTTCTTGTAGCCAGCTGAGCTATGCCCTGGCTGTCAATTAGCCTATGTACGTGAAGGCACTGGGCCAGACGGAAACAGTTGGCAATTTCCGCTTACGAAGAAGATGGTTTCAGTTTTCCGATTATTGCATAGGCGTTCGACTCGGACTTTTAAGTCTCAGGTGGATTCGTCCTTACAGCACGCCTCAATACATTGATCATACGGATTTGTGCTTTTGTCTCTGATGGTGAACTGTCAAACACTTCAATATGAGGAGTCAGCACAAAAGTATATCCTTGTTTAATGGGCGCTTCAGGATAACGGTCTTCTGCATTTTAAGCTGGCTGCTCTTTGGTGGCTACATCTTTATCTGGGGCGCCTTCCATGTAAACACCTATTGTATCTAGACACAAAGCCAGCCTTGAGAGCGTGTGTACTGGAAGGCTTCTTGAAGACCTTGAATCGAGGTTCCTGGAGTTCGTGGATTCACCTGATATCCTGAGGAGACTTTCAATCTCAACATTCCCTTTTCAATATGACAACGCGCGGATTTTCCCCTAACATCTCGGGCACAGCTGGTTGAGTTTTGGTGAGAGTTTGAACATTCTGCATCCCACCAGGTAATATTCCGTGACCTGAAACCAGAAGAAGTGACCTTGAATGTAACATTTATAGCAACTAGACGAGCCGAAGTGATGATACTAAAACGTAATGTGATTACCAGATGGCGCCTTACCATTAATGGCACTTGTTCCAAGCGAGATCAACACAAAATCCAAACTCACCTTGACTCGCCTATATTCTTCCTTACCGACAAAACCTTGCTCAAGACATTCATAGACAGAAAGTTAGAGAGACCCAAAAAGTCTCTGTTCTTAATACTATTGTCGGATAAGGAAGGACTAAGTCGGCCACCCGACTTCATAACCTTTTCGTCAACTTGAAAGTTGCAAACTGCGTAAAACACTTGAGAAGCAAAAGTGAAAGAATGGCTCCAACTGATCCTAGCCATGGTCCTAGCCAGTCTTCAGGCAAGCAAAGCAGCCAAGGTGAGTGAAGAACATACTCCCTTGTATTGATATCGTTAACGACCTGTCCAGCCATCGAATCTGGTGCGGGTAATCATAGAGCTCGTACGGATGCTTATCCTTCCACGAGTACAGCGGTAATTATGCAACTCCCAGCAGAGACACGTCCAGGCCAGTTCGGACCTCCGGGACATGAGACCTTCAGGTACTGCGGGACATGCGATGCGCAGTTTGAGGATTATGATGAACGCTACGGAAGAGTCATTCAGTTTTGTGGGTTTTGTGGACATAGGCTTGTGAGATCCATTCTGGGAGATGTGAACAACCATATTCGACCTGTGAACGTAAGTTCAGTAGAGAGTGCCCGCACACCTAATGGACCCAGCGCAAGCTCGCTTTCACACTCGCCTATTCACCATGGCGGTTCGCATGGTCGACGCTCTCGCTCACCACATACGCGCATTCGACATAATGGTGCAGACGTTTTTCGTTCGTCAGTGTCAAATCTCCAGGGAGCCAAGCGTCCGTGTTCGCCTACTACTGATAATATCTCAAAATCCCAGGGAGACAAACTGCAGAATCTCAAATATGAACTTGAACCATCAATGAACTATGAGAACAAGAAAGCCAAGATTGCTACCGAGGAGACAATAGTGATGGGAGGCAAGCAAGGGAAAGAAAAGACTGACTCAAAGACCATAGAGGGAGGAGCCAAAAAGAGAGATTCAGAAGTCAGTGAATCAGACGTTCATCACTCTCGCCTACCTCCTCGCGAAGATACACGGCGCGTTCAATCCGTCCCGCAAGTAAAAATGGATCCCGATCCTCTCGCCCATCATCAAATACCAGCAAGAGAATTGACTCATTGCACACCAGAGACAGTCGAACAACAGCGCGAGATAGAGCGGCAGATATTAGCCCAGCGTTTGCGTGAGGAGAAGTGGGAGAAGGAAGCAAGAAATCTGCAGAAGAGCATCAAATAGAAGGAAGCAGAGACGGAGTCAGCGAAGACCGAGGCAACGAAGACGGAGGCAACGAAGACTGAGCCAGTGAAGACCGAGCCAGCGAAGAAGAAGCAGGTCATGATCGATTTGACAATGGAGGACAAGTGATATCCTCGCTCCGGTAGACCACCCTGGATAAATTCGTATGGTCATGTCAACTGAGAAACAAACGAAGGTCCTGTATGGTTCACACGTGTTTACTTCGAATTTCCCTGCATAGAAAGACATGAGTTCGATATGGTAAAGGGAGAACAGAGTCCGGGACAACTTGACGGAGAGGCGTGTTGTCCTGGATTCGTAAAAGGTCTACTTTTCAGATGACGCGCACATGATGGCACTGCACAAGGGCGATAATCTTTGTACGAAGCATGATGTTCGGAGATGAGGATTCGAGTTGAAGGATTTTATGCTAAGCGCGCGTTTATTTCGGCTACTCGGACCGCTGTTTTCGGAAATCATCCCTTTCTTTGTGTACCTTACATTCCTTCCACCGGTTTCAGATGCGCGCGAACAGTTTCTGCAGAGTGTTCACCAAGAGAATTGGGGATAACGCTCATCATAGGCAGTCTAGAATCCAAAAGTCTCAAATGTACCAACTAGTTTGACATTTCTAAACTTTCCAACAGCCCCCACCCTCAAAACTCCTGACTAAAAATCGACTCCCTCCTCAACAGCGGCTCCAACCTCGCCCTAACACTCTCATCCGTCTGCGCCATCCTCCTCGCCCTGAAGTACGTAAGCTGCGTTTGAAGATCGTTTTCCGACATCTGGCGCATCCAATCAATGGTATCCTGCGGCTTGTTTTCTCGCTTGTATTGGGCAAGCTGCTGCCGTTGTTGAACCGCGTGCTGCTCGCAGATGCTGGATTCTTGGGCGAGGTAGCAGGTTTGGCAGGTGGAGGGTTCGGTGGAGAGGCAGATGACTGCGGAGGGGATGGGGTGGCCGCAGGGGAGGGTGGGGGGTTTTGCGAAGCGGGGGGAGGTTCGGGGCATGGTTGTGTGGTGGGTCTGGAGGGAGGAGGTGGGTAGGTGTGGATAGATGGAGATGCTGAGATGTTTTCTTTCGCGGAGCGTGCTTTTCGTTGGCTCAACGGTGTGGTTTCGATGCTGTGCGATATTTGTAGGTTTGAAGTTGTTCAAGTAAGCCAGGATCTCTTGCTTTACTTATCTTTTCTGTCACGCATCCTCTCGTCATGGCTTTCTTTGTTGCACGCAGTACTGTTTGCGGCTTCTTGACATTTCGGGAACCGTACGACGAGGGGTTCTAACAAAGGATCCTATGTGGAATTAACCGAGCATCGCAGTACTACCAGCAGATTGACACATCTAGATGGTGCTAGTTTCAACGAACTAATTCGGTCGCCTCATAGATCTAATTTGGTTGTTCACCGCATTCTTCTAATGCCTAACTTTGGGGAATGTCAGACCTTACTCAGTTCGTGAATTCATGAATTTTTCTTCGATTCCATACATGGCACTTCCGCTTTTCCAACAGGGATTCGACCTGTAATCAAATCGGTTGATTTCTTGGCTTCTCATAATGTCACAAGTTGGTGGCCTTAGCTTTTGATGCCAAAGGCCTTGCTCTTGATCTCTTCTTCCTCCAGCACACTTTTCATCTTCTACATTGTGAGATGCGTTGATTGTATTGCAAAGGATATGCTCATAGAACTCTCTCGGACAATCCTCGCCTTGCTGTTTCAGGCATCCTTTGTCCAAGCAATGTTTTTGCTGTTCTCTTAAACACGTGACAGACCTCTGGAGACAATCGTGAACAATGACTTTGTCGCCGTTGTTCTCTTGAAGATCAGCATTGTTTAACATGTATTAGGCTATAGAAGTAAAGACAACGACGCTCAGTGAACAACGTCTGACTCACAGCGCTCATTGTAAAATATACGCATCCAGAATTACTCTTGTGCTTCTCATCTTCCACTCACAACCTTAATAATCAATCTAACCAGAGAGATGTCCGAAATTTTCGACCTTCGCTACGAAGGCTGCGGCCATACCTGCCACCACGACCCCAACAAATGCCCCGAAGGCAGTTTGATCTTCGACCCGGCCCCTGCAGAAGGTCAAGAGCGTAACCGAAAGAACGCCGAAGGCAAAGGCAAAGGCAGAGGCAAAGAAGTGTATGATACAACCGAGCCAGTTGATCAATCCCGCTGGTTCTTCAACCGTAAGACCAAGGCTGGGCGCTCAGCTTCTCTCCATACATTAGCTGTCAACGAAGAGCCCCGGCTGATCACAGCTACCCAACCACTCTGCCCTGATTGTTTCAATACCGAAGAAGACCGCATCTGCGATGTCTATGCGAAACGAGTGAAGGACGCTATCAAGGACTGCGATACAAGTGGTTTGACTGAGAGCGAGACTCTTCAAGTCTGTAAATTGATGGAAGCTAACCACGAGAACGAGCTTATTGACTTCCATGCCTCGAGCGGATACAATGATATCAAACAAAAGACTGCAAATCCCCTTATCAAGGCCGAATCTCTACTTGGGTTTCTTGCTATCGCAAAAACAAAATGGACGCAGCGCAACGAACCAAGGTGCGCAACTCCACGCACCTTCAAGAAAGCTGACATCGACAGCGATAATCGGTCTCTTGTACAGGCGCTGTGGGGCGCATCCAGATCCGCGACTCCTGGTCCCAGTGGGAAGACTGGCGAGGACAAAGATTCTGTGGCTGTTGCTAGACCGCGGAGAGATGGCACTAGGTTCGCATTTCCTGTGCGCATCCCAAAGAGTGATCTGAGGAAGGATATCGACACTACTCAAGAAGATTTGGAACCCAGGAGAACGGTATCTCATTCCGTCGCCTCGAGTGATCAAGAGAAGTACCATCCTGTTAACATCGCAGAGGTCATGGAAGAACCACCTAAATCATGTCTACCGTTGCCTACTCGTCCCTCCTCTTTGAAAATCCGGTTCTAGGGCAATATTGAGGAGTTTGACGGTCGAGGAAATGGAGAGCTCACCCCTAGAAAACGCTGTTCTGTAGGTTTTGACGAAGCGAGTCTCTGGTAGGCGATTTAACGAGTTACGATCTGAAGTTCCACGTCTCTTCAAAAACTTGATACCCGCGCAGTACGGACGATCAGGTTCCACAAGATAGAAAATCTGATATCAAAGTGATATATATACTCCTTTCCACCTTTCCTCGTCGATCTATCAGTTCAGCAACTATAATTGTGAACAAGCTTCGGCGCCGAAGATGTCACTGATAATTCCGATTCTCCGCAATGCTTCTTAGACTTATCAGAATATCCTGGGCTGGGGTACTAAGATCAATAAGGGCCAGTATGAAAGTTCATGTGATATTTATCTTGCACTGACGTTTCCAGAACCGTGAATGAAATACAAATGCCCTGTTAAAGCTCAACGCTCAACGTCACAGTACATGCACATAGCACTCACTTGGGCTGTTAGTCTGCGCGTCCTGGCTTCCGCAAGCCAGTACTGGGTATCAATGTTGAAACAGCATGGACTGTCGAAGGGTGATAAAATAGGTGAGTCCACAGCAATCAACACTGTCTAAAAGAGCAGCATTGATTTTTGTAGCCAAATGCAAATCTGGTGGCTCAGATAAGGCTTTTACTCTGCCAGCTAGACCAAATGTTGAAATTCTAGGATTGGCTATAGCTGATAAGAGCAATTCGCCTTCCAAGTTTATACTCCCGGCGAAACCGAAAGTAGAAGGCCTAGGATTGGCTATTACAGATGACAACGATTTGCCTTCCGTTGCGAGAAGCTCCGTTATGAGAAACCAATTCTTCTCCAACAACGCATTCATCATTAATGGAGTCTTTGATAGCGAAGGTCGAAACGGGGATTCTCAAATAAGTCCTGATACCAGGGTCAAACCTAACTCTTATGGGGCGTCGATGTGGCAATCGCCCATCAGCCATCAGAACAGTCCTTGGCCGGGTGTTGCAGCTGGCGACCCCAGATCGATCGGTAGACCGCCACACTGGAGGAGAATGAATGAAGGCCGAGCTGATCCCTGGCTTGGAATAGGATCTCGTGGTGTTGCAACACAGAACCTCATTAACATCGCTAGCGTTGCGTTTGACCGACTAGCCGATCGTTGTCCAACTTGTTCTGCGGATCTTGAGCTTCGGGATCGCACACTTGAATTGACTCTTTTCACATGCCCATTCTGCCACACGGAACGTCCACGGCAGGTAGATCTCTCTTTGATAAATGTACCAACAGCCTGGACCCCACCAATCAGAGTACCAACAACCACTATGCTCTCAATGGACCACTTTACGCAGACACGTTCGCGATCTCGCCCTCCATCCCATCCCAAAGACTCATACAGGCAACGACTACACTCACCTGTCACTGACAGTGATTTCGGCGTCCTTGACGATCCATACAAACCGTACCGCTGTTGGAAAACATACAGTAAAAATGAGAAATATCGTGAAGAATGGAAAAAGATACGTCGAAAGTTTTGTAAGAAGCGGAGGAAGCTGCAGCAGATGAAGGACGATGCATAATTTAGGCCCTCGATGCAGGTACTTGGTCTGAGCTTGTTGTATTCTGACATTTCACTAAGCATTATTCGTCAAGGCCTTCAATTCAGCCTTCCAAAGTCCTTTACTGATACTTCTCTCCGGTGCCGCGCTTAACAGCAGGACGCTCGGCGATACGATCGATCCACTTCAATAAGTGTGGGAAACCCTTCATATCCTCCTTTGCAAGGCCGGAAAACTCCCATTTTGCGACCCAAGGCCAGGTACCAATGTCCGCAACCGAGTATTTTCCCTTACCGGTACCCGCAAGGTAGTCACGGGGCTTGCCAGTGTACTTCCCTGAGAGTTGAATCTCAAGCACGCCGTACACTCGAAGGGTTTCGTTCTTGAAGCGCTCAATAGCGTCTGCGTCCCCTGCTCAGCAACCGCTTATCTATGAGGGGTAGCGGGACATACATGGGATCTTCTCTTTAGCAAACTTGTTAAAATGGTTAAACTGTCCCATTAATGGCGCACCACTTCCGTGCCAAAAGAACAGCCATTGCAAGGCTTGACTACGTTCGAGCTCGTCTTTGAAGCCAAACTCATCGTTCTTATCGGCAAACTTAAGGAGGTAAAGGAGTTCGGCGCTTGTTTCCATGACCGGAAATGGAGGAGATTTCGTATTGTCCACAAGGACGGGGATGCGACCGTTCGGGTCGAGTCGAAGGAACCAGTCTTTCTTCTGTTCATTGGTCATGATGTTGCTATGTGGACCTCGTTAGGATACATGGTTTGCCGAAGGGTATGATGTCACTGACATCTTGGTGGTGGTCCATTCTGTGCCATAGATATCCGCAAGCTCCTCGAGCATGATCTGCACCTTTTGGCCATTGGGGGTGCTCATGGTGATGAGATGAAGACCCTTGACACCAGAATCAGATGAATGCTCGTCTTCTATTGACATTGGTGGTATTACCTTGGCGTTCTTCACCTCTGCGGGCGTTGTGTCGTCATATAATGAGTGTGACATATTGCGTAGAGTGGAGAACGAAACAGTTGACGTTCTTGGAGTAAATTGGTATGCTAATTGGGTTGCTCTTTGAATATATCGAAGCATGTAGAAACAGAGGAAGAACGATTAAATTTACATAATATTAGTAGGAGCCGTGGGAGCCAGCGATATGTCATCCACTCAACGCCGATTGCTCCGGTAAGGCTGAGCTCTGTAAGCGATTTCCCCTCACCAATCGAAAAATCTCTTCATAACAACGCACAATAAAGTGTTTTAAACTAGAAGTTAAATAAAAATGTTTAAATCTAAATCTCTATCGAAACGAAAATCATAATATCTCGTTGCGTTGCTAAAATGTGAAAATTGAAGCATACAAAAATTCCCGATTTCTCAAATTCACAACTCATGCACGCATCAACATATATATTGAATTTTTTTTTCATGTTTAGTTTCTTCATATAATTAACAGTTAATTGAACTTTTGTTGCATACCATTGTCTTTGTGCGTTGTTACATTGTTAAAGTGCAAAGAATTTGAGAGATTTTTCGATTTTGTATGTGATTCCCCGCAGAATTGGTGAGGGGAAAACGTCATATGGGTGGTGAACGTTAGGTGGCCAGCACCTATTCCGTACTTTAGTAGGTGTCAGCGTGGCACGATTAGGCTTTCTCTTCTTCTTGTTAGAGGAGATACGCAAAACATACATTTGCCCTGCGCGAGCATCTCGGTCACACGAAGAAAGGAACATCCCCGTCCATTTACACACTCCGCTCTTCACCCCCCGCTCATCTAACATCTATCTTCCTTCCCTCATCAAAACCATGAAAATTATCCTCACCGGCAGCACCGGCTTCATCGGGCAGGAAATCCTCCTCCAGTGTCTCTCTCACCCGCAAATAACATCCCTGATTATTCTGTCGCGCCGCGCTCTTCCAGTTTCAGACCCGAAACTCAAAGTTGTACTTTTGGAGGATTTTACGAGAATGCCGGAGGAGGTTCTGGGGGAGTTGAAGGGGTGTGATGGGTGTATATGGTTTGTTCTTCCATATATCTTACATTCCCTCAATAAATTCAACATCCAGAGAAAAAGCGGCTTTTTTTTCAGATGAGGCATTTACATGCATTCATGTTCTTCTACTCGTACACACACCTACCCAAACAATCCTGAACCCCTCTACCCACAGGGCGCTCGGCACCACATCCCTCGACCCCAAAATCTCGCGCCGCGTCAACCTGGACTACACCCTCTCCGCCTGCTCCGAGTTTTCAAAGCTAGTCAATGAGGGAAAGAAGTTCCGCTTCGTCTACTGCAGCGGCGCCCTCGCCACCCGCGATCGGGGGAAGAAATTGTGGTTTTTGTCTGAGATGCGAAAAATACGCGTAACACCCCCAATTCCCATCGGTTTCCCGGACTCCATACCTTTCCCTTTCCCTTATCGGCCCAAATAGCCTCTGACGAAGCAGCACAGGGTGAAGTCGAGACTCGTCTCCTAACTCACAGCGCCCCGCAACCCGAAAGCTTCGAACCCATCATTGCGCGCCCGGCGCTGGTGCTGGCGAAAGAGGGCTCGATATTTACGCCCGCGGTCTTAAGTCTTTTTCCTTCGATCAAAGTGGATGAGTTAGCGGCTGCGTTGATTGAGGCGGTGGTGGGGGGTTGGGAAGGGGAGGGAGCCGAGGGGAGGGGGTGGATTATTGAGAATGAGGCGTTGAGGAAGAGGGCGAGGGAGGTGAGGGGGAGATGATTGGGTTGATGGGTTTTGGGGGGAAGGGTTACGGGGTTGTTTTGCGTGGAGTTTGCATATTTCGATGAGTATTTTATCGGATTTTTGGGAGGGTGGTTGTAACAAACTTCTCACGGTTCATGTATACCCGATTCTGTGCTAATTTTGTTCAGCTTCTCAACATTGAAACACTTACGAACACCCAAACAAGACCCGTAATCCTCAATGATTCAAGACGGTTATCCGTGCCCCGCCCCAAGCTCGTCCTTCGCTTCTGAGCTTAGGGCGGGGCACGGATATCGCGAGCCGAGCAATGAACCCTAAAAGTCCTGATAAAACTCTGATTCAAGCATTCGAGATCGAAGATTCTACATGTATTCTAACCTTTTTCCTCGCGTCTGATTGGCTCGAAAAGGGAGCAGCGAGCAGATGGAATCGTGGAGTCACTCACTCACTCGGTGCTGAGATCTCGTTTGGATTATTACATGCTTCATCGCTTTATGCATAACTGATTTATGCAGGGGTTACAGTTGGTGGGGGGTTGGAAAAGTTGAGCCAGGGCTGGTTCCGGCCTCGGCTCAACTTTCTGCATATGCTAATCACGAGTTCAAGAATTGATATTGAAGTCGTGCATATGCACAGCTTGAGCGAAACATCGAGAAAACAGCACAATCATAGGTCACGCATATATCATGAATAGCAAGAAGAGCGAAGATTTTTCTACATATGCTTAGCATATGCACAAACCATGCGAAATCATGAACTCAACTTGTGACATGCTCATTAACAAGCTATCGCTCACGTTGTTCTCGTCAGATCTTTCTCGTGCGTTTTCTTCTTCATTCTCGTCGTTCAGCTCGTGATTTGCATCATCACTTTTCTCGTCGTCTTCAACATTTGCATTGAACGAATCTTGAGCGAGCTGAGTTTCTTCTTAGTATATGCGCGGCATATGCGAACTGCGACTCTCATCTTCAAATCATTTAGTCAATCTGTCATCTCATTCGCTCGATTTTCAGCATCGATGCTTTCGTCGTTCATCGATGTTTCTTTATGCTCGGTCGATGCTGCGCATATGCAAGTCGAGGTCTTTTTGAACAGATGTCAATTTTTTTTGTGACCTCGCTTAATGCTCAACCCGACGTCAAGTCTTGGATGTGCGGGGCATATGCAAGTTTTTTCCGACCCCGGCTCAACTTTTCCAACCCGGCGAGCTGCACCCCGATTTATGCTTATTCTATGCCTCCTCTGAGCGGCACCCCACTCCCGACATTTTGGACATGGACATCCCACTTTTACCTTTCGACAACATCGTTGATTCCTCACCGTTAAAAAACCTGATCTCGCAATTAAAACTCCACGTTGACTGTATACATCCGACCTTGGCTAGGAAGCCAATTCATAAGGGTACTATGATTCTCGAACCTTAAGACACCGCCCACAGCATCGACAACCTATCGCATGCCGAGCATTATCTGTTGCCGAAGTCCTAGACTTCGTGAAAAGTCATCTAGTCGAGTTGGTGAAGTCTTTGATCCAGATATGGACCGCCTAATAGTCACCAAGAAAGATTCAGGAACCACAATATAGCAAGCATTTCCTTTCCTCTCCGCCTCGGTAGAGCATGCCGCCCGACCTAAACCCTCTTCGCCGCCAGATTTGGGCGACCCCAACGGGCACCACTACCTCCCTACCGAAAACCTGCACGCCGTTTAGGTTACCATCTGGTGGTTTTTTGAACATTGGGAGTTCGACCATTTTAACCATCACCGAAGCTGCTGTCTTCCAACCAGCATGCACTGGCGTCCCAAATATTGATTCGACGCCCCCAGAGGCCGATTCGCAAGTGTTCAATGATCAAAATCCCTTCTACGCTTCGACTTCCCCACAGATTTACGCAATTGCGGCGGCGACAGTGATCAGCTACATGCTGGTCCTCATTCTCTTCATCACTCCCCGAACTCTATTTGCTGGTGGTGTTGGAGGAGGACGAGGCTTCTTGGGCCATAAGGGCATGATCAGTCGGGCTTCTGGGACTACGTCGGTGATTGGAGCCGAGGGAAGACCATGGCTGCAAAAAGCCGCCGCTTTGACCGTTGCAGTCTCCCTGACATATGCTTCTGTCGATACATTCAGGGTGGCCCGAGCACAATATAATGATGGGTACCAGGATGTCCTTGCTCTAACGGATAGTGTGGTGAGAGGCACGGCTATCAAAGCTATTAGACTTCTATCGGATATCTTCCTCTGGCTTGCGCAGGCGCAGACGTTGATAAAGCTCTTCCCGAGGCACAAAGAAAAGATCATCATTGAATGGACCGGATTGGTTCTCATTACACTCGATACAATTTTCAGTGCTCTAGACTGCCTTCTATATGAGAATTTCAAAATTCGGCCTCGGAACTTTGACGATGCAGTCCCAGCACTGAGTTACCTCTTCTCTTCGGCATTGAGCCTCATATATGCTGCTATGGTAATGTTTTACTCTTTCCAGAAGGGACGTTTTGCCTATTTCCATCCAAAAATGCGCAATATCTGCCTCTTGGCCATGCTATCTCTTGTAGCTATACTGATACCCCTTGTATTCTTTATCTTGGACATTGCAAAGCCTAACATTTCCGGCTGGGGCACGTACGTACGCTGGGTCGGTGCGGCAGCAGCGAGTGTCGTTGTTTGGGAGTGGGTGGAGCGGATAGAGGCGCTCGAAGCAGAGGAGAGAAAAGATGGTATACTTGGTAGGGAGATATATGACGGCGATGAAATGCTGGAAAGTACGCCATCATCTGAAGTCAGTTGGCCGAAAGCGCACCGAGAAAATCAGTTGGGTCATGGGAGTGGTGGAAGCCCGGGACGCGGGACGAGCACCGGCTGGAAGGGCACAATAATTGTGCAGAGCCGATTGCCCCGATCTCGACAGCTTGCACACGCTGGTCAGAACCCCGGCCGAGATTTTGGCCATCACAACGCATTAAGACAAGAAGTCCAAGCAGCAGGAACCCACCTATGTGCCAATTACCCAACTCAACCTTCTGCAGTGGCTTCGCCCATCAGCAGGGGTCATACCACTAGCGCTGTCATTCCCGATCTCGTGGTGCATCATCATACAGTTTCTGAATCTAATCCGCCGGGACGACACCTGTCAGATACGAGCTCAGATTATTCCGGGGAATGTCCTCAGCAGCCTAAGCTCCAGCCAATTACACCCACACGGAACAGCAGAAAAACAGGAAACAATTCAAAGGTGAAATCTCTCTTCAGTGGAAGGTCGATATGGTCAAGTGTGTTCGGACAAGATCGCAAAACGCCACCACCGGAAGTGTCACAAGGTCTCTCGAGGATGACAGAGTCCTCGGCACCGACTCGTACAATACCAACAGAACCGACGGCTGCCTCTCCGTATCTCAGTACGCTCGACAGGCTGCGTGGGAAAAAGGCACCAAATCCTGGGAATGCCACGGTGCCGGTAATAATCATTCCAGCGCCGCCACCTAGCGGAAGGACTTCGTTCATTGGTACAAGAGCCACACCTGAAGTCGGAAAAAGGGTAGACTCTACAGAGAGTGACGGCTTGAATTCTGCGACCCGCGAAGTCCACAGTCTGGCCAATGCTGCTGTGAACTGGCATGAAAATGCAACACAGCTGACGCCAATGCCTAGCTCATCAAGAACTCCCTATTCGCCCACAGATTTCTATGAGCCTGCATTTTCTCAGCAAGGTGTTGTGACCACTTCTACAGGTCACCGGACGAATGCCGCTCAGGTACTGACAAGTACAAGTGTACGACAAGACGGTAACGCATCACCTCAGAATCCTCGGCCTCGTCAAGGGTCAGTAATATCACGTTACTCGAACCCTCCTGGGTCGAATGCATCAGCCTCGTCAGAGCAGACGGTTCCCGGTACAGGCAGGGTCTATTCCGAAAGACAAGATGAGGATCGAATTTCGTAAATCCTCTCTTCAGTAATCGGATGAGGAATATCGGGTGGGCTTAGGAAGCTATTGGGGCTGGTTTTTGAGTTGGGTTTAGCAAGGCGCTGGGGTTATGATATCCTACGATCTTACTACCTGTTTAATTAAGAAATACGACGTCAGGACATTGTACAGTAACTATGACTGTGTGAGTGAGCCACCGAATGTCAATAGCTAGATTGGTGAACCCTGCATGTACCTGGCGCGGGTTTCGATGGTTTTTGACCGCGTTTTGTTGTCGCCTAGAACGTGTGATATCTATTCAGTATTTGACAACAATGTAGCTTTCCTCCATTCTGGTATCACTTGGAACGTCCTCTTGAGCTCGAACGCGGTAACCCCTACCCATCATGGCGCCCCCAGATATCATACATAACATGTTCAACCAATCGTTCCACAGTAACGGCAATGGGCCTGGAGGAAGCTCAGCTCTCCCACTTCCTTTGAACCTGATAGCCCTGATAGTATCATACGTATGTCCGTGGCTCTTACTCCGGTATCTTTGATGTACATTTGTTGAGACTCATTGCCTTACAGCTTGATCAACCTTCGGACCTTGCCCGAGTATGTCGAACCTGCTGCCTCTTTCATTATATGACTTTACCTCAGCTCTATACAACCGTGTCTTTACGATCCTATGACTATATACGCTATTCAAGGCAATCTGGACGACCTGATGGATGTGGCATGGCGAGCCCCTTCTCCATGGGATTGAATGGGTTGGCGACGAGGAATGTAGCAGGATATGTGAAAAGATTCAGAGTATATGGCCAGTGGAAAGAATACGATGTGGACGAATGCGCAAAGGTCGGAAGGGTACCTGATGGTAGTATGTTATTGAACGGTCTTGTGCGGGTAGCGGTGGAGAAGATGGGGGTACTGGATAGTTTTAGGTATGCGCCGTCCGAGCTTGGAGCAAGGTGCAAATGCTAACGTGCTCAGTTGGGAACTCAATATGAAGATGCTGCCCACTGTATGGCAAGGTATCGCTCAGTCGACCTTGACGCAGCTCACAATCAAATTCCCTTCAAGGCGGCATCCCCAACCAATCACTATTGCACCGCCGATACCAAGTCTTAAATCACTCAAAGTCCTCGAGATAGACCCGCTTTGCTATGCGGATGATATATCCCTACTTTTACTTGGATCGAAGAAGCTGGAAGATCTGAAACTCCACTGGAGTCCACGCATGAAGGAAGCTCAAGAGCCGAGTATAAAATTGAATACGTTCTTTGGGAGGGTTTTGTCCTCGAACTACACCATGCCCTTGAGGAGTATCTCACTGCAAAATCTGTACATGCACAACGACGGGTCGTGCGATAACGTGATTGACACCGCCACGGTTCGGGAGATTACGCTCATCAACAGTGTTATGGGAGAAGGTGATGAAGCAGCTAATGTATTTATGGATCCCCGTTGCCAGACAGGTAGGCGCCCGAAACACAATATGGCAGAGCTGAGGATGTTACGGATCGACAAGGTATCGAAGCAGCAATGCGAATTTCTAGGAAGTTTTACGGGGCTTGAACGGCTCTACCTTATCGGAGCACAGAAACGTACCAAGAACCAATCGAGAAGCGCCAGTCCGATGATTTCGAGTGCTGCTCTTTTACTAAATTCTCCCGCTTCTAGCACGTCTTCTTCTCCTAGCGTCAGTGATACCTTGGGGCTAAAGGACGACTACCTTGAAAATATTGCCAAGAACCATGGCAGCACGCTTCGCCATCTGCTCCTCCTGCCTCAATGGCGCCTGAGTGCGGACAACATCGCTCTCCTCATTAGGAGTTGCCCCCACCTCGAGCAGCTTGGACTTGGTGTTGATTTTGTGGACTTCCGCGCTCTTCGACTCTTGATCCCTTTCCTCCCGAAGTTGAAGGCGCTTAGATTACTCGAAAATCCAGATGACCGATCTTTTGGCGAGAAAGTTAGAGAACACGACGATGGGACTCATGAAAATCAAATTGGAAGCGAGTCGTTAAACGGGGAATGGAGCGTTTTGAGATATATGGAAATAGCGAGTTTGCTCTTTGAAATTGGCAAGCTGAGGACTCAGGAACCGGCTGGGGAAAGTGGAAAGCAGAAATATAGGAGAGATGTTAAAAGAAGATGTCCGGAAACAGTTCGTGACATTGATATTTGGCGCATGGATACCCTGGAAATCTGAAGCGATTGTTGAACGTTGGAAAGTACGGAGTAGGGTCGAGGGTTTTCATCTACAAAGTAAATAGCACGGGCGCTATATGTGACTATGTACAGTACATATGGGAGTCACGGCTGTTTGGCTTCCCGACGTTTCGGCTGTAATGTTTAATTCAGGAGAATGAGTGGTTCCACTAAGAATAGATTTATCAAAGAGGCAGGTGGCAGTGGTTTGTTGTATCATACACATGGTCATCCGGTGGATGGGAAGTCTGGTCGTTTGGCTTCAACGTCGCATCCGCCCCCGCTGCTGGTGAAAACCCTAACTGCCAGGCTGCCCGAAGTTCCCGATGCTCTGCAGCTGTCATTTCCAGAAACTTGCGTTGGCTGTGCCTGTGATCCTACCCGATCGAATACAAGTAGAGTACACAGTACACCATGTGTACTTTACACTGTACGCACCCCACGAACAGGGATGATAGGCGCCGGCTAAGGGCGACTCCCCTGAACGCCTCCTTTACGGGCTGCGGAGAACCTTGTTCGGTGCACAACAAGCTCGAGTCGCAAGGTGCTGAGTGACTTCATGCGCGAATCATGTTCCTGCGTTCATGGGCACAAGGACATAACGGCGCCCATTTGCCTCGACCGTACCAACATCACGAGAAACAAACCTTCGGAGCCCCAACCTGCAATGAGAAGGTTGAGGGTCAAAGTCAATATGGTTTGCTGAATGAGGTCCGATGTTACCATCACACGTCGGATTGTCGATGCATAAGGAGGAGGTTATGGCTACACCGGGCACAATGGTGTCTCTTGATCATTCCCCTCTGGCTCTTGGTGCGGCCTTGGAATTCCTTATACGAGGGCGATTTCCCGGGGAGCACAAAGAGGCCTATTGCTCATCAGCAAGAACCCCTATACGCCATGTCGAATTACTCAGTCTCCGCCCTCAAACCCCACGCTGCCTATGGAGCATCAAACGCCCATGCCATAAACGTGCATGCCAACGTCGTGGTCCCCAACGTTACATGTACGTTGTCCCCCAATCGTCTTCCCCAGACCCGGCTGAACACCAACTGTAGTGGTCCCTGTTACCTTCGAGCCGCTGCCTTTGGGTTCAATCAAACCTGAGGGTTGGCTTCATGACCAACTGGGTTTGATGTCTGATGGACTAGCTGGCCATGAATACGACTTCTACCACTACGTCCATGACTCCAGTTGGTTAGGAGGAAATTCTGAATACTCGTCTTTGAACGAAGGTTTCCCATATTGGTTCAACGGACTTGTCGCCCTTGCATACGGTTTGGATGATGCTCGACTGAAGACTCAAGTCTTGAACGCTGCTAGTTATGTTCTCGGTCACCAGCAGACGGACGGTTGGCTGGGCCCGGAAACAACGAACAGCACCCGAGATCTATGGGGACGATTCCCCTTTTTCCTTGGGCTATACCAACTCATTGAGGCGGACCCGACCCAGGCTCCCACTACCATTCCGGCTATGTACAAATTCATCAATCTTATGCACGGGATGTTGATCGACAACGTTGGGTTCACCCAATTCTGGGGTCAGGTCAGATATCAAGACATGATGATCACGCTCCAATGGCTGTACGAGAAACACCCGGTAGACAGCGGGAACGACAACAAGCAGTTACTTATGGAAACTATGTACTTGTTGAAACAGCGTTCTTACGATTGGTCTCAATACTACAACAAGGATGTTTTCATCTTTGAGGATCTGGATCTGATTCAACCTGCTATCACTGGCGATTCTGCCATCTTTCCATTCGTACACGGTGTGAACACTGGCCAAGGCAAGCATTCTATTTCGAGTGAAATCTAGAAGAGTAAAGCTTCTAACTTTTGGGAATAGGTCTCAAAGCGAACGCTGTCGTCTAGTGAGCTTTTTATCCCGCCATTTCCAGAAAATGACGTACTGATACTATATAGCCGATTTACTGCGAACCAAAGTCTCTTACAAACTACTCGAGACGGAGTCGGCTGGACGATGCAATACCACTCAGACTCCGCCGGTTCCATCATCGGCGATGAGAGACAGATAGGCTTGGCGCCAAACCGAGGAGCAGAGCTTTGCACAGCAGTTGAGGTATTATCTTAATACCTTGCGTCTTAGATTGCATACTAAAAAGCTCTACTATAGACCATGTTTTCGTTCTCGTACCTTTACCAGGTCATGGGCGACAACAGTTATGCAGACAGTTGCGAGCGTACGGCTTTCAATGCATTGCCCGTTTCATTTACCCCTGACCACTGGGCTCGTCAATATCTTGCTACGTCAAACGCACCATTCGCCCGCCACCTTGACACGCAGTCTCCGTTTTGGAACGTCGGCCAAGACGGTATCATCATGGACCTAGGTAAGATCTCTGGAAGCATCGGTCAAAAGTCCAAAGTTAACCAGAACTTAGAACCCAACTACCCATGCTGCACTGTCAACATGCCTCAGGGACTTCCCAAGTATCTGTCCGCCTCCTATGTCCGAGTTGGTCAGAGCGGCCTTGGACACGCTTTACTCGGCCCAGCCACCGCCAATACAACACTGGGCGACGGCACCCAAGTCACAGTCACCTGTAATACCAACTACCCCTTCGACAACACCCTTTCTTATGAGATTACCACCACGAAAGCCTTTGACTTTTCCGTCCGAGTCCCCGCCTGGGCCGTCTCGTCCACCATCTCCGTCAACGATCACAAGGAGGCAAAACCCGCCTCCGCGGACGGGCACACCGGCATGGCCACTGTCAACATTCCAGCCGGCCAAAACTCCATCCAGTACACCCTTGGCGCTAGTATTCAAACCACCGCGCGTTCCAACGATACCGTTGCCGTCTACTACGGTGCCCTCCTCTACGCCCTCGATGTCGGCCAAACCGTCGAGGTTCTTCCCCCTGATGGCCCCCCAAATCCCCCACCGCAGGTACACGCGTACAACATCACCGCTACCCAACCCTGGAACATTGCCATCGACCCTTCTAGCTTAACGTTTAACCGCAACACCAACAGTACCGGTACCGAGTCCTTGGCGAACCCAATCTGGGCATCTGGAGCGCCGCCAACAAGTATTACTGCCCGCGGATGTCAGATTGATTGGCCTCTATATCATGGTATCCCAGCCCCTGTGCCGCTTGCTCCGAGAAATTGTACGAGTATGGTGATGAATGTAACGATGAGGCCGTATGGGAGCTTGAATGTGCATATGGCTGAGCTACCAACCATTGATTTGACGGGCAAATAGACCTGTATAAGGCGCGGTAAGAGGAATATGTGGGGTTTGGATCGTTTTATATCATTTATAGTCTAGTGTATACGTATATGTCCCTTTGCCTCCTATCCTGTATTGTTCTGTGAAAGCTCCCAGTGCGGTTCACGTTCTTGGTGTCTGTACCGCAGTTCTTTGCACTGTCCACATTCTTCACTCTCGACTACGGTTATGCCATGTCTCTTCCTTTACTCTTTAGCTTGAATTGTCGTCACACATCTCTTACTCGTTCAACACACCCAGTAACATCGTCATTTTAATCTGTATCTGTATGAATCACCGTTCCCAGGTGTACAAAAGCCCACTGAGGAACGAATTTCACCGTAACACTTGCACAAAGCCCCCGTGCCACGTCTGACATATTCATTTTAAACCATGAATGGCACGCTTTACTACATAAACACCTCAAGTCCTTTTTCCAGTTTCAACCTCTCCTCTACATCAACCCCACTGTTCCCCCGATAGGTCGTCCAACGCCGAAACCTTTCCCTTTCGACGGCCTCGTAAGGGCTTATTGTTCACATACTGTTCGAGTCTACCTTGTTGGCATCCTACTCAGTTACATCCTGTACTTTTACTTTCTTCAAGCCAAAAATTGCCGGCAAAATATCCTTCCACTATATGGCATACGCTCATCCGCACTGCGTGGGACATCCTCGTGGCAGACCTGGTGGGGTCCAAGGACGGCCAAGCCAGAGCCACAGGTTACATTCCTTGAGCGAGGGGCCAAAATCGGTTCGGGATGTACATGCACCCAAATGCACCAAGACCCACATATGCCATATAACAACACCTACCAAAGCTACCCGCCCACGTATGGTGGATCTCCTAATGGGTCTAATCCACCACCTGGGTCTTCCTCAGCCTAGAATCACGGGGCGGACTCAGCTACTACGTTCACTCCTTTGGAGACTCCAACAACCGATACCATGGGATTCTCCAAGCTCCAAGTAGCAGCGGAGCCAAAGGAGTCAACTCTCCCCACAAAGCCAAGCCCAAGTGTCCGGCTCTGCCCCCACCAGACCCTCTCCTTCGACCGCCTCCAGCGCATCTTAGCCCTGCCAAACCTCATGGAAGAACGCTTCCGCCACAAAACCGTCAACGCCTTGACCGCGACTTCCAGCCCCCCCTCGCATTACCTCAATCACGCAGAGACTCAGATCTGCGCCCCCCCCCCCCTAGCACCGCAGGCTGCTTCACGCATCTCCAAGGCAAAACTCTTCTGCCAGAACGGCGACTTCCGCCGGCTCCATCTGCACTCCGAATGGGCATTCCAGCCTACACGTCCGATTTACTCGCGAGACAACAACAACTCCGAAGACGCCTTCCGCCGCTTTCTCTACAACACCGGCGTCTGGCTCTGCCCGCGGCCGGAAACTGAGCGACCCGCTCGGGGTCGGGGCCGTCTATGGGCGCTTGGTGCCTGCGTCGGTAGAGGATGCGGTTGAGCATTATGAAGTGCAGGAGGAGATGCACAAGGATTGCGAGCACTGCCCGACGGGGGTCGAGGCGCAGTACCGGAAAGAGGGGCGGGAGAAGGTTTGCACGATCAAGACGACGCGGTTGTTGGGGAGGGCGGGGGTTGTGAATGATCGGAGTTTTTTGGCTGGCGCAGCAGTGTGGGCTGTAGGGCTAAAAGTCCGACAACCATCGCTGCGCTTTTTCGCGGAGTTGGCGAACCTGACATCCGCCTTCACGCTCCAATCTAACAAATAAGAACCAACCTCCACCAAACCCCATCCCCCTAACCCAAGAAACTAGAACTCACTTCCTGAAAGCCTACCCCCACCCTTCTCCATCCCTAAGCCCTCCACAAGCTCAAAAGGTATTTGATAGCGCTCTCCGAGTCGCCACCCCCGTTCAACCTCAAGAAAAAGATACTGCTCCACTCCGCGAAAACCTACAACCACACATCGTCAAAGCGCATGCGGGGACTGGCTTAGTTGAGGCTCGAGGGGGCGGGGGCCGGAAAGATTCCATCCGGGTTGTGATAGTGCGGGGAGAGGCAGTCATGATGATGGTGGTGCTGGGGAAGAAGGGATCCCCATAAAGTATATCTAGATTGGAGGCAACCCTGGCGCCTGGTAAATCCCCATGAAGTGCACCTACATATCCGAAAACTCTCCTACTGTAACAATGAGACCCCTTCCCAGCGCATCGGACCCCCCTCCCCCCGAAAAGACAACTCTACCACCACCGATCCTACTCCCAACCAGCTGCCTGGGCTCTTCCCAAGGAGCAAGATCTCTGCCCAGCGTCCCCAGCGTCGAGGGCGGTGTGTTTTTAAAGCAGACTCGCTATCGAGACAGCCCTCGTCGTGGGCTGGGACCCCGTGGAAGGATATCACAGCATGGTCTATAGCCGCCAGAAAGAGCCGGCCAGAGAGGCGGTTTTACGGCTGAGGGTTAGGGAAAGGGGTGATGGGATTTTAGTAGGGGGAGGGTTTGTCCCGGATTTGCTGGAGGGTTTTGGGGAATGGAAAGGGTGCGAGAAGAGAGAGAATGGGGGCCCCTTTTTCTTTTTTAAAAAAAAAACAAAAGGTTGAGAGCGATTTTGTGCGTGTGAGATGTGCAGAGGGGAGGGTTGGAGAGCAAACGTCAAGATACATATGTACTTCCTGACTTTTAACGAAAAGGTTACCAAATCAATTTAAAAAAAAAACTTAAACGACCTGGCTACTGTAGTACCACTGAATTAGGGGGAAATCTTCTGGGGCTTTCGGGCGTTACGTGGGACATGAGAAAGTTGTTAACAAAAGAGTAGTACCGAATAGCTCCGGTCGTCAGCTGTGCGCAACTTTGTTGATTTCTGGTGTTTTTCCTGTTGTAGTAACCGGGTCAATAAATGCCTGGATTTTATTTGGATTGATTAGTTATTGCGAGTTCTTCTAGAAATTTACTCGCCGGAGCATTCTTAGGATGCGAGGTATTCGTCAGGCTAGAGCAGTTGTGTCTTCAGGACGGAAGAGGTACATAGGAATTGGATGGCAGATACCCATTGTATTATTCTAGATCCTACATTTGAGCACTTTGAATTGTTCGCGATCAATCTTCCATTGTAATGCCGATGTAACAACTTCAAACCGTTCAAAATTCTCTAGTGTTTTCCTCTACACGAGCGAAAAAAGCAAATGTTGCGTCGTTCCTAGGTCTCAGTAATCTTACACTGCCAACCCGACTCCTGGCTCAACAAGGGTAGACTATTCCAGCATCAGTTACTTCAAGATCGAGTTCTCAGTGCCGCCAAATATAAGGATTCACTTACCTAGCACCTAAACACCAACCCAGTTCATTGCCCTTGATCTGCTTCGCGATTTTCACCTCCCTCGAAATCGGCATCTCGTATCCAGTATGTAATAAAGCCATCATGAAATTCAGATCAAGACACCATTCTGGTCGATCCTCAAGTTCAGCAATTGCACCCTTCACACTCTCAAAGACCCCCCAACCACTCGCCCCATCACACACCTTTGCCGCCGTATCCCTGAGCTCTTTGATTGAAAAGGACTCTGGCATACCAAGCGGCTCCGTTCGGTCGTAGAAATAGCTGAAAATGTACACATCTTCAGCCGCAAAGGTTTTCTCAAGAGAGGGCTGGTGTACGCCTTTGAAAGAGCATGGTGCAATGTCGCAAGCAGCATCTTTCTGTAGAGTCTTCTCGGCTAAGGCACGACATTGCGCAGGGCTGCCATATGCGGGGCCTGTCATATTTGCGGTGACCTTTTTCCCGTCATTAAGAGTCACATTGACTTCTCGGCTCATACCAGGTGCAATGCAAGGGTTCGGAATTGGGTTCGACTGCCATGAAGGGTCATCTGGAGAAGCATCATGCTTGGCTTGGATGACAAGCTGATGGATAGCCTCACGAGCATCCATCAAACCGTATCCCAGATGGGAATGCGAATAGAGCTCGAAGACACGACCACCGAACTTTAGACTGAACTTGTGGTCCCCTTCCTGAAGCTTCTCTGGCATGCCTTTCGAAGGGCTTTTGAAGGTCGGTTCGAAGACAATTTGGGTTGAGCTGCCTCCTAAATCAAAGACAGCGGCCGTGGGAGACTTGTCGGGTCCTCCAATCTTCCCAAGAAGATAATTCGTGGTGATCCATGCATAGACGCCCTCGTCCTTGCCGTCCATAACCTCAACCCCGCCATTCGCCTCTGACACGACTGGAAACGGGTAGACTGTCTCAAGGCGCATGCGCACAGCCTTGAGAATGGCTTGACTCATCTCCTCACCTAGCTTTCTCAACCCAGCAGTAGCCTTTACGGCGATTGGAGAGCATCCCTTGAGCTGATCGGGCACAGTCGCCATAGCGACATCCATCAACAGATCCAGACTCTTTGCTGCGCCATCAGTATCAGTCTTGTACGAGCTTAAGCCTGAGCCCCCTTCTTTCTTTTCAGTCATCTTGAACTCCTCATGTTCGAGCTCTGGTGAGGGTCCACAATTGTTGAATCGGTAAACATGTATACGAGAGCCGGTACTACCAGCGTCAATCATCAAGGCATATTGTATCAAAGGTATGTCGGAAGAGTAGGACTTCGAGCACTTCGTCGTCCCAAGAGGCCCTGGATCCGAGGTTCCAGACTTTGAAGGTGCATGGCCTAGAAGTTCGTACTTAGCAAATTTGACCTTGTTAGATATTTCCAATAGAGAAGCAAACCTTTCACGAAATCTCTAACGCCTGCTCCATCATTTGGCACAAATATATAAAACAACAGTACAATGAACGCAATAACCCCCCCAGTCTTCAAATATCTCGATCTCGAAGATGGCGTCATCCACGCCTCCTTAAGGTTCTCCACGACGTTTGTGGACTGATTTGCCCGACCGTTATTCCTATGCCTATCCTCTTTCTCGTATGGATCGTGGTTGTGGTGGCTCTGGTTGGGTTTCGGTAAGGAGATCGACCGTCTGCGAGGTGAAGAGCTGAAGCTGATGTAGGACCACAAACTAGGACGGCGACGGGCATCAACGGCAGTTGACATAGAAAAAGATTTCAAAAGCGGATGCTGAGGAAAGCAATGTCCTTACTAGCGGACACTGCTTACTCGGCCGCGGGGAGTCTCAAAAGAAGGTGGCGGCCAAGGTTGGCCTGTTGGAGAGTTAGAAGAGATCTTGAAGTCGAAATTATGGAAGAAAGCGTGCGCGATGCATACCAGGTAGTCTTTGTAGATAGTAGCAACATGAAAAATCTGTGCTTGTGTGCTCCCTTCCTTATCCTTTGGTGGCCCCTTTGAGTTAGAAATTATTTCGGCGGAGAAGATCCCTGTCGCCGATCCTAAATTATCCAAAGATTACGGCTGTCAACGGCCTTTGCTTGAAGAAATGTTCAACGCTTTGTGCTTGTTCATATTGTGATTACTGACAACTTGAACATGACTGGTTTGCAGACAAGTTCTACTCGGGCGCTCACACGTCTTTCAACAGCCGCAAAATGCGCCACAGGAAGTCATGCTCCAAGTCTAATCAGGCGCCTTGCTACTGTGGTTGACCCAGGACACAAGGTAGCCGGGACCCAGATGTGAAAACCCTATGAGGCCTTTACTAATGCAATGCAGGACCCTACAGAGCTCGATCAGATCACCACCTTACCAAATGGCATACGTGTGGCGACAGAAGCCCTCCCAGGCCACTTCTCAGGAATCGGCGTTTACGTCGATGCAGGGTCGCGTTACGAGAACGAGGAGCTCCGGGGTGTCAGTCACATCATAGATCGTCTGGCCTTCAAGTCTACTAGCTCAAGGACTTCCGATGAGATGCTGGAATCTTTAGAGACCCTGGGGGGCAACATACAATGCGCATCATCGAGGGAATCGCTCATGTATCAGTCCGCAAGTTTCAACTCGTCCGTTCCATCCACACTAGGCCTTCTTGCCGAGACCATTCGATATCCTATGATCACCGACACCGAGGTTCAACAGCAGCTGGAGACTGCGGAGTACGAGATAGGAGAGATATGGTCCAAGCCAGAGCTAATACTACCGGAGCTGGTGAATATAGTTGCCTATAAAGACAACACCCTTGGAAACCCTCTTCTTTGCCCTCAGGAGCGATTACAGTTCATCAATAAAAACGTCGTGGAGGAATACCGGAATACCTTTTTCCGACCGGACAGGATGGTTGTGGCTTTCGCCGGCGTGAGCCATGATGAGGGTCTGAAACTCACAGAGAAGTTCTTTGGCAACATGCCAAAACCGCAAGAGCCAACCTTATCAAGAACCGAGTCGGATTCGTCCCTTTCAGACTCTTCAACTTCAACTTCGTCTCCATACTCATCTTCTTGGTCCTCTTCTTCCTCGATATCATCAGCGTACACCTCACCACCAACTTCACCCTCATCGCCTTCACAGACATCGAAACTACTTTCCAAGGTACCCTTTCTCAAAAATTTGTCGACCTCCGCACAATCCCAAGCCCAAGTATCTGCCCTAGACTACTCCCCAGCACAATCACAATCGTTCGATCTTAATGCCCCTTCACATTACACTGGTGGCTTCCTCTCCCTCCCGCCACTACCACCTCCAGCAAATCCGGCTCTTCCTCACCTTTCGCACATCCACCTCGCTTTCGAAGCTCTTCCAATTTCCTCCTCAGACATTTACGCTCTCGCAACCCTTCAAACTCTGCTTGGTGGAGGGGGTTCTTTCAGCGCTGGTGGTCCCGGCAAAGGCATGTACTCTCGGCTGTACACAAATGTTCTCAACCAGCACGGATGGGTCGAGTCTTGCATCGCTTTCAATCACTCCTACACGGACTCCGGCCTCTTCGGCATCAGCGCTAGCTGTACTCCCGCGAGAGTATCTCAGATGCTAGAGGTCATGTGCCGCGAGTTGCAAAACCTGACACTTGATACTGGCTTCTCAGCTCTGCAGCCAACGGAGGTGAAACGTGCGAAGAACCAGCTGCGGAGCTCCCTGTTGATGAACTTGGAGAGCCGAATGGTAGAACTAGAGGACCTGGGGCGGCAGGTACAAGTTCACGGCAGAAAAGTTGGAGTAAAGGAGATGTGCAGGAAGATTGACGCCTTGACTATACAAGATCTAAGAAGAGTAGCAAAGCAAGTCATGGGAGGAATGGTGATGAATGTGGGTCACGGAAGTGGAGCACCAACTGTAGTGATGCAAGAGGGTATGCATCCTGGCATAGCGACTAAGGAATTTGGCTGGGGAGAGATTCAGGAGAGGATTGCGAGGTGGAAGCTTGGAAGGAGATAGATGGCCGCTGTTATAGTATGTAGATGTAATTCAACTTAGATATACCCTCTCATAATAATGGACCATATCTTGATCATCTGAATTGCCCGACAAATTCCTACCTCCACCACTCTGCTCCCAACATCGAATGCGGCAGAAACCTGGCGCCGCTTTTGTAGATGCATAAACCCAAGAAAAAGTTTACCGAGATCCTGGACCTGCATCAAAGCATCACCAGCTTCCACAAACACTCGAAACCCACTCAAGATTCTCCTACTTTCATTAACAAGTCCTCGTCATGGTCCAGCTGGAAGAAGTCGAAGACCCCGAGCTCGACCAACAGCAACCCGGTCCCATCTCCTACGACGACGACGATGACGCCGACTTCACAGACACCGGTCCGCTCCCCCCTCCCTCCCCTACAGCAAGCCCTGTCTAACCTCCACACCCAGACTCCTCAATCTCCACCTCCTCCCTCGCCCCCCCAACAAGCGAAACTCTCACCGAGCGCCTCCTCGCCCTAAAAGACATGCTCCCGCCCTCAACCCGACGTCGCATCTCGAGCGGCTTCAGCAGTACGTTACGTGTGGTGAAATCGGCGGGCAGCTGGGGCGGGAAGGGCATGTGGGTGCTGAGCACGAGCGCGCTGATGGTTGGGGTGCCGTGGGCGCTGGCGTTTGTGGAGGAGCAGCAAGTGTTGGAGATGGAGAGGGAGCAGAGGGCTAGGGAGGGGGCGGGGGAGGTGAGTTGATTTTAGTTTTCGGATTTTGTGGAGGGATGGGGGGAGGGGAAAGGGGCCAGAGGAGGAGAAGAAAAAACGGGGTTATTTTAAAGTGGAGAAGATGGCTAATGTGTTTTTGTGCTATAGGTTTTGACACCAGGAGCAACGACAGGCCAGTCGGCACAGCAGGGGAGGCCCATGTTGTAAGACTATCCGGAAGGCTTCGTCAGAGTGGTTACAACTACGAGGTTGAGGTGTAGGGCATATGGGGAAGGACTTGCTTGCGATGGGGAGAAGCTGGATCGGGCGGGGTGTACGATATCGAGCATTCCTCTTCTCCGACTATGATACACTATTAGGAAGCGAATAAGAATCGCCGGGTCTCAATGCATTTATAATGAACCTCGATAAGATCTGAGCGGCTTGAAAATCTCGCCCATTAAAATAGACTATTCGATGTTCTGAGCTGCTAGCCACTGACTGATTGTCGACTTTGCTAACGGAGTACCTGGACATTGGAAGAGTTCAAGGGTGAAGGGTTCGATCCCGATGATCACGTATGTATATGGCAATGTCCGTATTGGAAGAGAACCATTGGTACTATATCTCATATTCAAAGTATGCGAGATCCCCTAAATAGCCCAGAGACAGACCTTACTGATACCGCCATCGTCGTCCCAGGTGCAGAGTCAACATGCGTCTAGGGCATAATCGTCATTGTTAAACCTTAATGATATCCAAGCATTCAGGTGAGATCCAAATCCTCAACCTAACATGACGGAGAACGCCTCTAATTACCAGGAAATGAGGAGGCCTATGAGAAAGCCCGGCACACGAAGCCCCATCCATTCCAGACTCTCAGCGAAGTCCATAGGCAAATCGTTCAGGCTAGAATATATATCAGCAAACGCGCAATTTCTCATCGATATGGACGTACCCTCGCTTCCCTTGCAATGTCAAGATTCTGCTTAAATTCTTTGTACAAAACCTTTGTCTCACCGCTCTCTTCCATCCCATCCACAACTTTATTTGCATACTTCTCTCGCTTTTTTGCACCCCAGTTTTCTCGTTCGACAATCTTCTCAGGGTTGATGTGGCCGTTGTTCTTCAGCCAATTGAGAACGTGATGGCGCCAATGGTATAGGGCATGGGCAGTCTCTGCGTTGGCCGCACAAGTCCTGTGGTAGAGAAACAAATCAGCGACCCTATTACGGAAGGGCTGGTTTGATAATGGTCCAGATGACTTAGTATCCAGACAGGCAAGCGATCATATTTCACAGCTACAAAGGACCAAGTACAGGGTATTATTGTGATCATGACTAGCTTACCTGCCAAGATAGAAGCTCTGCTCCTGGTTAGATGTAGGATTCCCTTCGTCGTCCACTCGGCTCTCTTTCTCATCGTCGCCGTCGCCGTCCTCGTCCTCGTCATCAGTGAGGTTTTCGAGGGTGTCTCGATTGTACGGCTTGCCGCTGAAAGTGAGCTGATGTTTTGCAGGATGGCCCGATCGATTGCACGCGTCACATTTGTGATCAAACATTGTTGGCACGTCGAGTCTGGAGAGCTCAGGCCGTGCTTTGAGGACTTTGAGGAAGTCGGCATTCCAAGCACTGGACAGAAATTTCGACCCGGAATATCCCTGGACTTCGTCATCTAATTTGCGCACCGCGATCTGATATATTGGATCATGCCTCGCAAACGCCGGATTCAACTTGTTATGGATCATCCACTCAACAATATCTTTAAAGTGCTCTATGGGTTTTTTGTGGGCATGTCGGGTGAACTCTAGAGGCATGTCCTCCAACCCAAGTGGAGCACCTATTGTGTCTTCCTCATCGTCCAGAAATTCATCGTCGTCCACATACTCATTGAGATTTTGACCCCCACTTAAGGTCTGTCGTATAGCTTCCGTAGCGGAGTCTGCACTCTCCTCACTGATCTCATCATCAGTGTATTGGCCTTGGCGTGGTTGGTCTACTGGCTCTGCCCGGGGCTCCAAATCATTGGAACCCATCTTTTTACCAGCACGACGGCGCATCAGTATCTCAAGTTGCGCTTGCCTTTCGGTCCGCTTTGAGGTATCTGTTCTCGTCCTTGTACGGTTTCTAAGAACCTGGGTCTCTCGCAGGGCATCCAGGTCCTCCTGGAGTTCATTCGCGGAATTCTGAGAATCTGACGACGAAGGTTCTACTACCTTCTTTGTAAGTCGCCTTCGAGTTGGGGAGATCACCAAGTCCCCATCCGATCTTTCGCTGCCGCTAGATACTATAGTCATTGCTTTGGATTTCGACCTTACTACTCGGCCTGTTTTGGTCCCAATATCCCCATCATCGTCCGTTGTTGTAGCTTTGTCAGCTAACTTTGAGTTGCTGGGCCGAAGCTTTCTGGTAGACCTGGTTTGGAAACTTGGCAAAGTCTCAGGCTCGGACTCGTCATCGGTTGAGACTCCGACTACGTTCTTGTTTCCTCGAGGCCCAGTAGACGATCGCATAAAGCGCTTCGTGGTTGACGTGGGCGCTATCGCCTTACTGGCATCGTTTCGCTGTTTCGATGAACTAACTGACTTTCGCCTTTGAAAATCGGATAACGGAGCAGCACCGCTTCTTCCACCAACGAAAAATCGCAAAGGGGTGACAGCAGCAGAAGACGGCCGTTTTCGACTAGGAGTCGTTGGTTCCGCCAGTGCAGGGTCAATTTCATCATCACTGCTCAGTACTGCTGGTGTAGAACCAATTCCACGTCTCCTGGCACCTGGTAGTGGCATCTCATCTTCGTCACTGAGGATTAGAGTATTCTTTTCAACGTTCCTCTTCGTCCCAGTAGAGTCCGCTGGCGGGGGGGCCAGAACATTCGCCTCGGACCTTCTTGCAGGAATTATAAAGCTCGAAGGGGTTGCGCCTTCGTGGTCTGTGCCTCTCTTACGTCGTTTAATAGGACTTGATTTAAGCTTACTTTGCAACGTTGTGTCTGACTCCGATGAAAGTGTCTCATGTTCTACATTTGATCGATCAGTCATTAGATCTGCAGGTTACGTGGGGGATAACTCACCGTGTGCATCTCCCACTTCAGTCTGAGATGAGTTCAAAGGTGTGGGCAAAGGCGCCTCATCGCTAAATGAGTCCTTCCTCAGGCGTTTCCTTGACTCCGGTGAGTCTACCACAAACGTGACTTGGGATGACTTTGTCGGTGTATTGAGACCATGGATGTTTGCTGAAGTGAGCACCGTCTGACGGGGTGGCGCGTTGGTAGTGCGGCGCTTTTTGGAGGGGCTCGGTGACTGGTCGTAGTGGACAGCAGCGGCACGCCTCTGAATTTGGTCAGGATAGTCGGAAGCTGCTGGAGATGAAGAGGGTAGAGGCGAGAACGTTAGTCGAGTTTGCTCCCTCCGGTTTGATCGCCGTACAGAAGACATCTTGCGGCCTTTCTGTAAGCCGCAGTAGATCTAGACGGTGAGCCTCATAGGTCATGCCGGCTGGTTATGCGGAAGTTATCAAAAGCGAAGCATAAGCTATACCATATTAGTGTATAAGTCGATTAAAACCTAGGTGAGAATAAAAAGATGTGAGTTTCGGGGCTCGTGGTGGGGTTTACGCGACGGTGACGCGCGCGAAATCAAATGACTATCCTAATAGTCATCACCAACCTTCAACGGTATTTCAAGTCCCAAATCTTCGAATGTCCATCAAAGGGTCAACGTAGGTTTCTTAGAAGTAGGGACTTGACGATCAAGTCGTCAAGTCAACAGATAGGCTCTACCGACGTCAACCGACAAATCGTACAGTTTACAATCGCATAGGCCCAAGTCAGCAAGCTGAAGTCGAGTTTGCACTTGGACTCTGACTGGAATAGCGACCTTGGGAAAGGAGCTTCTGCAAGTCGATATCCTTTCCCGGTCTGGCGGTCTTGGGGCAGGCTTTAGGACCAATGACTTCTATGGTTCCTGCCTAGGTATGGCATTTATTCGGCAAGGAGCTTCTATCAATGGAGACTCCCCGCGTTGTATTACTGGTCTTGATCTTGATCTTCGTTTTCGTATCACCTGAAACCAGGTCACCGTCGAATTCGCAGCAGTACGAGCTAAATCAGCTAATTGCCGAAGAGCGATATGCGGTGGACTTGCTTAACAGTTCGTATTATGGAGATTTGAATACGGAGAAAAACCGCTGGATGAATGTGACTGGTTTCCGTGAAGGGGATGGCTACGCATGGGATCTATTACCGCAGGTGCAAGCAAGAGCAAGGGAGATGTCGCAGAAGGCACTCGACATATGGGATCTCTCACCAAGTGGCGATGGATCTGCTGGTATACTTCCTAGCTCTTGGGATGAAGCCAAAGTCTCTAAAGCCTCGCAAAATACCTCATCCTCAACAAACTCTGCTATCGTTCCAGCAATGTATCAGAACGTCACTGGCATCATTCGAGGGCACTGGACTCGCTCCAAGGTTACGGATGGATTCATGCCTCCTACGTTGAATCTCACTGCTGTCTCGCCTCGGATCAACTATGTAACCGAGGAATATGGCCGTAATGTCACTGGTAAAGATGGGAGCCTGCGGATTCAATTGGACGAAAAGAATAGCGAGACGCTCCTGTCAAATGAAGGTTTTATGAGAGAGATAAGTGCGGAATTGACCATCAGGGACGATAAATCCAGTGGTGATGGCTATGAGATGACCCTATATGGGGTACATTATCCTCAGAATGGTTCGATATTACTTTCTACGACTAGTCCGAAGTCTGATATTCTTCTCTACCTGCCGAAAGCAGTGCTTACACCCATCTAGGCTTGCTGGTATTTTTGCGTTACCACATCTTGCCTTGTCCGGAAAGGATTTCGCCCTGGCGCAAAAACTGCTCAACAAGACCCTTACAGACGCCATCAAGCGGCAAGAGTACCCTACAGACTCTGCATCACTAAACCCATGGTCATCGTCGCCCAATAGTGTATCAGATATCGTCTTTCCAACTCCACGCTGCGAATACATTGCGTACCTACAGCAACATCGGACGGGTCTGACAGGTGCTGAGCTGAGTTCGATCGAGGAAGAACTACGTTATCCAACTGGCGCATCGCTACCGGCTGCTCCGTTTATTAAGATGTCTGCTGTGATATTTTCTCCTGACTGTGGCTTTGTTCTTGAGTCCAAAGGTCCTCCAGACTACCCACCTCAATCGGGGATGCATTTGAGTGGCCCGAAGATTGAATCTTACATTCGTCTGGGCAGACGCTGCACTCTTGTATTTGCGTTACTTGTATGCGGACAGATCTTCCTCCTCATTAGGCAAATGAAAGATACATCAACCCCGTCAACTAGAAGCCGAGTCAGTTTCTACGCAATCGCTGCAATGGCAATGGGTGACGGCTTTGCATCTATAGGATTCATAAAGGTAAGTATGCTTATTGATTCCGCCTTCCTGCCTTTGATCTCCACCGCATTTCTAGCTTTGCTCTGCGTCAACTCTTTTGGGATGAAGTTTTTGATGGACATCTGGACCGTTCAAGCCCCGGAGAGGCAAGAAAGAGAACGCCGAGAAGCGACAGCCAATCCACTTTCGCCATCGCCAGCATCTCCTGCTCATTCTCCAACTCCCGTCGTCACAGCTGCCGGAGCAGATACCCTCCCTCTCCCTGTCACAGCTCGTAGACCCACAGATACCGGTGCAACTCCAATCATCCTTCCTCCAGATCAGGACTTGGCAGCAGCCGAAGCCGCCGAAGCGGATCCCACACAGCAGACAACTTTAGGAAGCGCCAACCAAGGAATGGGCGCCCTCTACTCCCGCTTCTACGTCCTCATGTTCAACATCCTCTTCCTCTCCCTCCACGCCATGTCCTGGCCAAATACCCTCCGCTCCATCTACGCAAATCTTTTTGCCTTCGTCTATCTCTCCTTCTGGCTCCCACAAATCTATCGCAACGTCATCCGTAATTGCCGTAAGGCCTTACGGTGGGAATTCGTCATTGGCCAAAGCATCTTACGCCTTGCCCCCCTCATCTACCTCTACACCGTGGATGGCAACATCCTCTTCGTCGAAACCGACACAAACGCCCTCTTCGTGCTCATAGGCTGGGTCTGGCTCCAAGTCTGGGCACTAGTCTCCCAAGAAATGCTCGGTCCGCGCTTCTTCGTTCCGACGGGCTGGGCGCCGCCGGCGTACGACTATCATCCCATCCTCCGCGAAGAGCACGACGAGGAATCCGGCGCCAGCTTGCCCATTGGTTTCACGCAAGCCACCGCTTCCCCTTCTTCTGCAACTACAAAACCCGAAGACGCCGCTATCGAAAAAGGAAACCGAATTTTCGATTGCGCGATATGCATGCAGAACCTCGAAGTCCCAGTTGCCCCTTCCAAAGTCACTACTAGTACTGATAGCGAGGAAGCCGGAGAAGCCACTGCGTCTTCCATAGCGACAACGATCTTTAGCAGAAGGGCATACATGGTTACGCCGTGCAGGCATATCTTTCATAGCGCGTGCCTGGAGGGCTGGATGCGGTATCGGCTGCAGTGTCCGATTTGCCGGGAGAATCTGCCGCCGCTTTGAATACCATCAAGAACTCACGCCAAGAGGGAGTGCATTCTTACCCATTGCAGAGGGTAGGATTTCACAGCCAGAGCTACGCGGACATCCTCCGCCTCCAACAAGCGAGGTGATGGAGATTGCTATGCACCGCTGTCGTCAGCGAAAACCATCGGCGAGTTCCGCTGAATCAGATGAAAGCATCGAAACTTCAAAGATACTCGACCTTGTTGGGATTGAAAAAAGGGGTGGAAAGGAGGGACAGAGAGATCGGTGGTGGATAGGGCGAAGTGCATAAGTGCTAAGACCGTGAAGTGAGGGAAATATGAGGTAGGTATACCCGAATCCATCCAGCATGGGAAAAAGCGTATCAGAGAAAAAAGGCCAAAAAGCGCGACTGAGCAGAACGAACCGCGCAATCCGAGAAGCCAAGAGGAACAAGACCGCCGCAGTAAAAAGGGCTTCAAGTAAGGTCGAAGATTCGCTCACTCGATGCCTAGAGCCGTCAACAAGACCCGCATTATTTATTCATCCCAACCCTCCAATCGAGCAAGCTGTCTCCATTACGCTAGAGGCAGAGAAATTCATTCTACATAGACGGATAGAGACCATCGACCCTTGATCAATCCCACTCTCAAACACGCCTCCCTTCCGTGCTGCTGGGATTTTCCGGCATGATTATACTCAAAATTTACAAAGAACACTGCTGACGCCTAATTCCACATCCCCCGTGCCTAGAAGAAAGTTGACACAGAAGCCAAACGCCGTTGCGGGTATCGTAGATGCAGTCTGTACTATCAGCCACCCCCTCTCCCCAGAACCCTGCATGCACCCCCTCGGGCCCTCACCCCCTAAACCAACTCCCAACTCGCCACCCCCTCAACCCGCCACCCCACCCTGCCCATCATCCCCCTCCACTCCCCGGGACTAACCCCCCTCGCACTCCCCCCATCAACCTTCGTAATCGCCATCGCACTGACCGTCTGCCCCGGCTTGCCGAGCCGTGCGGGCTCCACATCGCACCACCAGAACATGCCATTGGTGTCAAAAACGAGCTGTTCGTCGTGCTGGCCATCGCTGCCGTTGATGCAGAGCACGTACGGGTAGGGCTTGCCGGGGCCGTTGCGCTCGGGCTGCCAGTGCTCGCAGACTTTTTCGAGCTGGAAGCGGATGGTGGGGGTGGGGTGGGCGGCGAGGGAGACGGGGATGTGCAGGTTGCGGGGGAGGATTTTGGATTCGGCGAGGCCTTCTTTGCCGGAGACGCCAGCGAAGGTGTTTAGCGGGGGGCCGGTGCGGGATTCGCCGATGATGTAGTCTTCCCAGGTCGGGTTGCGGCCGTCGGGGCGGAAGAAGTAGGACTTGTTCTGGGGGAAGTGGCGCGTGCCGAATTCGATGTTGGGCATGGTGAAGAAGGATGGGGTGAAGGATTTGTTATAAGGCTGGCCTTTGCCGTTGACGGCTCCGGCGCCCCAGCAGCAGTCGATGAGTTTCCACTCTCCGTTGTCGATTTTGACGGCGTTCCAGGCGTGGTTATGGGACTCTGGGGGGATGGGAGCCCCAGGGGGTAAAGTGGAGAAACCGTAGCCTTTACCATGGCCACCAACGACAAGTGATTCGAGGCCGGCTTTAGCGGCTATGGCGGTAAATAGAGCAGCGTAGCCTTCACAGACGGCGAGGCCGGTGGAAAGGGTGGAGGCCGGGGTGGAGGGTTTGACAGCGTTGTTGAAAAAGGCAACGACGTCGTAGGAGACATTGTGATGAAGCCAGGTGAAGATTGCTCGAGCTTTGTCGGTCAAGGATGTGAATGGGGCCGTGAGCTGGGAGGCGAGCCAGTCAATCGAAGGGACGGATTCATGAGGGAACTTGGTAGCATGGGTGTCTGGGCCTGAGAAGTCACGACAATGCAAGCATGAGGCAGAGGACGGTTGTGCTTGGGTTACGGCTGGTAGCCTGGGCTTAGTACTTTGCACTTTTGATAGGTCAGGGCGAGATGATAGAGGGATCGGAGGAGGAGCTCCGTTAGTGCGTGAAGCAGCAGGGCTAGGGGTTCTTCCATTCGTCCCTTTGGATGTTCCCTGATCTTTATTCATCCCGTAAGAAAGAGCAGATCTCCTTGCTGGCATCGGTGGAGGCTGCTCAAGCCTCTCTGTAGATTCCGCCAACTCTTTCCTGGCAGGTCTTCTTAGAGGGAGTGCAGGCACGGTCGGAGAAGGTGACTTTTCCACAACCGCAACCATAGGTGTTGACTTTGAGCTTCTATATGGTATCCTTGAATTCTCTATATCCTCGTAACGTTTCTCTACTTCTGCTTTGGTACGCTTCGGGGGAAGAGGTGGTAATGTGGTGGGATCGAAGACTGGGGGCACCATTCTTCCCGAGTCCATTGACGGTGTCCTGGACGACGCGGTCCTCGATGTTCCATTCGAGAGGGCAGTTATTGACGGCGCTCTTGACGTCGATGTCCTTGCCGTCCCATTTGATAGTGCGGATATCGATGAGATATTAGACGTAAATGAGGACATTGATTCCACCGAGTCTCGCCTTGTCAGCTGCTGCTCCGACGGCCTTCTCGGGGGTAAAGCTGGTGAGGCTTGAGTAGATCGTTCTCGTGGAGGTAACCGAGGTGGCGGAGGGGGCTTTGCTTTATGTGGGACTGCTTGGCCGGTGCGTGTAATTGTAGGAGGGGGAAGTATGCCTTCTCGTATTGGTCCATTGGGCTCATTGCCGATTCCGTTCTTTATATGTATATTGTGGCTGCGGGTCGGAGGGACATTAGAGGTCTTCCTTCTGTCGAGGGGAGGTTTGTCTAAGGCCGCCTCGTTCGCAGCCTGAGGTGTGATTGGCGCTCGGCCAAGGTGGCCCACGTTGAGCGCTGCAATGCGTGCCTGTATGGATTGGACTTGAGGACCTTCCTCAGCCATTGCGTTAGCTTGAGGAAGATGCAAAACTCCGCTGCCTAGATTGATATCGTAGTCACAGTGGGTAACGAGCGTGATCGAAAAGACTATATGAGTAGAATTATGTGAGTAAAATACAGATAAGTATTGGCGACGCCGCAAAAGCCGTCAGGCTGCAGGCTGTGCATGCATAAGTCCTTCAGGCCCATATTTACATCACAAAAATCTCATGCCACGCCACGCGCCATTAAGCTTGAGAGTTAGACTGACAGAGCTGCATGCGTGTATTGCTCAAGAGCGGCTACTGTAAATTATGGCGCTGGGCATGAAGTTTCGCAACATATCGTTGTATGCGAAACCTCGTGCCTGTATCGTTTTCTAGGATTTGCCGAGAGCCCCATCAAGTTTAGTGGCGAATCTCCAAAAAGTGCAAAATAAGAACCAGATTTGTAAAATCAACCTCACTGCCCCCCGATGCTACATATGTAGTATATTCAATGCTCCATATGTGACCTACTCAGTGCTTCATATGTGGCCTACCCAGTGCTCCATATGTAGTATATTCAATGCTCCATATGTAGTATATCCAGTGCTTCATATGCAGTATATCCAGTGCTTCATATGTGGTATATTCAGTGCTTCGTATGTAGTATATTCAATGCTTCATATGCGGCCTACCCAGTGCCTCATATGTGACCTATTCAATGCTCCATATGTGACCTAGTCAATGCTCCATATGTGACCTATCCAATGCTTCATATGTGAGTCAATGCTTCATATGTAGTATATGTGATCTATTCAGTAAGTCGTATAAGAGGCACTACATAGACTACATATGGAAGCATTGAATATGAAGCATTGGATATACTACATATGAAGCTCTGAATATACTACATATGAAGCATTGGGTAGGCCGCATATGAAGCACTGAATAGGTCACACGTGAGGCACCGAATATACTACATATGAAGCATTGAATAGGTCACATATGGAGCATTGAATAGATCACATATGAGGCACTGAATAGGTCGCATATGAAGCACTGAATAGATCACATAAGAGGCACTGAATATACTACATATGAAGCATCAAAAAGACAGCAAAATTGATTTTACAAATCTGATTCACTTTTTGAAGATTCGTCACTAATTTTGATGAGACTCTCAATAAATTCTAAAAAACGATACAGATTTTGCATACAACGATAGTATTTAGACTTCGGCTTTCATATACAAACTCTCATACCACTGTCGTATCACATCATGGCTCAAGCAGACCCACTGCGGGTTGCACACTATTTGCATGCGGCTGCAGATCAAAAAGGACTGTTCATCAATTTGTCCGCAGTGCCGACGTTGCAGAGAATACTTGACGGGATCGAGGGCCTACGTACTGATATAACACGTCTTGATACCAAGATGGCTAATCTCGATTCAAAGATCGCAGTGGAGTAACGCTCATTTCCCGAACATGAAAATCTTTTGAAAGCTCATACTCATATGAACAGAGCATATAACACACAAGCACGGCTTTACAACTCGTCGTCAGTCAGTAGCTTTCCACAGTCTTTAGAGGCCATAAAGACCACAGCAGAAAATCACACCCGCCATCTTTCCAACTCACACATCTCAGCTTGCGACCATGCAAGGTAACAAAAAACTTCTCAATGAATAAAGAATAATAGAATCATGCTACTAATGAATCTTCATTTAGCTGATCAGATCCTCACTTTATTGCGTGCCTACAACCTACCAGAAAACGGCACTGCGAACGAGAGAAAGCTCAGATTGAGCCGTTTCATCGAGATAGCACGAGAGGTTTTTTTAAGCAGAACACATGAAGTTACAGAGAAAGGGGTTTACAGAGGAGAGATATCTATATCTGCAGTATTACACAAAAATCATGGGCTTCAAAAACAGGATCCCAGAACATCGGAAAGTAAAATTCTGAGTGTAAAATACAGATAAGTAATTGGCGGCGCCGCAAAAGCCGTCAGGCTGCCCCAGGCTGTGCATGCATGCATAAATCCTTCAGGCCCATATCTACATCACAAAAATCTCATGCCACGCCACGCGCCATTAAAGCTCGAGACTGACAGGGCTGCGTGCATGTATTGCTCAAGAGCGGCTACTATGAATTATGGCGCTGGGCATGAAGTTTCGCAACATATCAATAGGGCTGACGACTGCACAAAGTATGGCGCACATTTCGACTTATGATATATTTCTGGCGATCGAGCCACCAAATTACAATCCAACGTCTATTAAGCTCTCAATCGCCATTTTTCCCCTTCCCATTCCCCTTCCTCTCATGTTCGCAATTTCTTGTAAAGAGATGCAAAAAGTCGATCCTAGATGAGCCGGCCGTATAGCAAGGTACAGTTTTGGATACTTTCGTAATGCAGTTAGATATAAAACTACCTGGATGTGAGTTGTTTGAGGAACTCCAGCTAACGCAGAGTTACTCTAGAAGCTTCATAATAGCCTTGATAAGACTGTTCAAAAACATAAAGCAGATGCTCCACCAGCACCAACACTGCCACGCCGCATGGACAGAATATTTGACAAAAAGATTGGCATTGGCTTTTTCGGGCAAAGGCAATGTACCCGAGTGCTTCCCAGGAGCACCGTAATGATGATTCCATAAATTTTCTAGCTGCCCTTCGCAAGGGTTCATAGATGTAAGTGATACCCTTCGTAATTCGTCAAAGCGTGCTGAAACAAACCAAAGTTCGGCACACCAGATGTGAAATATGTAAATAGAAGAGAACTTTTGGTCATATCTTGCAGATATATGCAGAGTTGTACAAGGGTCAAATATATAGAACAAGATCCAGGCCGCTAGGACCTTCGCATTTTCCGTGTCGAAAGGCGTAAAAGAAGATGATCCGAGAGCCGAACGCACTGGGGTATAAGGGCCGCAAGAATCGATCTTGATGGAGAAGAATGTGGAGTTTATATGGAAGATATGTGCAAACGGGCTGCGTTGGTCATGCGACGGCGCAGACAGAGCTTTCTGCTCTTGCCTTCATATGTGCCGCTTGCGTCTCAAGCGATTGAGCCATCTCGAGGGTGACTTCTAAACATCAGCACACAAACGTGAAGTAATTGTGCAGGGTACATTTACCAGGCCAGACAGCCGCGTTCTCCAGCATGCGAGCCGTGACCATTAATATTTTACTACCGTAGCCACAATCCTCTATATTTGGCGTGCCAGTCGTTGCTGTCAAAGCTGCAGTAGCACTCATGTTGCCACTGTCCCCCAGCTTCACTTCTGCACTACCCAAGACCTCCTCAATTTGCCTCAGCAGCTTACAATCTTCATCCTCCAAAAGCATTATTCCAGGGACTTGGCCAAAGTCGATCTCGTCCTTTCCGATTATTCCGAGGTAACGGCCAACCCTTTGCTGCACGGTGGAGACCCATTCAGCCAGTACTTGAGCACAATCGAACGCGCACATTGCTGACTGGAGAGGCAACTCTCGAGAATTGAAGTCTGCAAACGTCACGCCGAGTTTATCCGCCATAGACAATGATGTTGCCGCACAGAAAGCTGCTTTCCGGAGATGCCTCTCACGCTTCGAGCACTGTCCTGAAGATTGGGGCGCTAACTGTTCGTGATGCACAGGCATGGTCGGGACCGGTTGCTCAGCCTTGATACAAGGCGTTTCTAACATAGGGGAGCTGCTATTCGTACTAGCAGATGCTGCAGTGGAGCCACCGTCGCTAGGACTGGTATCGGGAGAATGGTCAGCATGTTGAACGATTTCTGAGCCTTGGGCTAATTCATCGGCCATGCCATCAAAATCGCGTTGCCAAAAGGCCTCTTTCGAGCGTCCCAGATTAACGAACAAGCGGACATATGCAAGATCTAAAAGTGGGATGCAGTCCGCGGATAGTGAGCTAATGCCAAACGGATTCGGTCTTTCAAAGCTGTGCTGTGGGTTGCTGGCCCACGCAGCCTGCCATGCTCTTAGGGCAGGCTCAACATGAGCGTGCATGGCCTCAGTTTCTTGCGTTGTCCATTGCCGTCCCATGTGTCTTTGACGTGTTTCCCAGATGTAGTTGTGCAATGCATTGATGAGTACAAGACAGCCAAAGGTACTTGGTCTGATCTCACTCTCCGGAAGATCCTCCAATTTCAGAGTCGATCCGAATGGTTGATTGTATTGTGAAAATGCTTGAAGTTGCTGTTGCTGCCGCCGTTGGCTAGCCGTAAGTAAAGAGCTCAAAGCAGATGCAAAAGGCAAAGCTTTCTGCTCCGCTACAGTAGCACCACCTAGGGCATACCAGGCCTCGGCACAGTCAGCAGCCCACAAATCCTCGTCACAGGGAAGATCAAGACGTATTTCAGAATTCATCAGCGCTGGAGCGTGATTATAGGCTGACACCAGGAGACTTGATAAAATGAACACGGCATAAAGCGTCCTTTTCCGTTCCTCAGCCAGCTTCCAATCGTACCACTCGTTCTGACTACCGGAAAGGTTGTATTGGCCAGAGACGTTCCAACTGCCGGTATGGTACTCATCGCCACCCATCTGAATATCCTCGGCCCCGGAAGGATGTTGTGGTCTCTGAGACGAGCCACTTCGGGAAGGATACCCATGAGGTAGGGGTTTTGCGAGCTCAGCTGCTCGAGCTAAACTTACCAAAGCAGCGCAGTGAGTGCTTGCGATCCCTGCGGCCGTTCTGTCACCACAATTGTGGCCATAGATGACGTTCAGCAGCATTGCCTGTACCAGCCATAACGGTGTGTTCTGTGCAGAGCTCTCACTAGCGTTGGTGGACCCGTTGAGAGCCGCTGACATATCAGTTTTGCGCCTCTCCTCCAGGTAGAGTTGGATCATTTTTTTGGCCATCTCAAACAGATCTTTAGACGCATTTAGTTCATATTCATACAGTGCACCAATCGCAGCCATTGCGAGTATAAGAGAACCCCCGCCTCCCACAATCCCCGATTGGCTGAAATTTATCTGACCACTGGATGCTCTCAGGCTGTTAGTGTAAGCCGGCGAATCAAAGGACAACGATGGGACATGCAGAAAGGGGAGGTGAGGATGGAAGTATTGTATGTAAGCGGCGACGTAACGTTGGAGATCGTATGTACTTGGTAGATGCACCCCGCTCATGCTACGTGACCTGGCAGCAAAAGCCGTTGACAACGGCGAGCTTATTTGAGGTTGAGATGTTTTCAAGTGATTGTGTCCGTAGAGTGAGGGGTGGGAAAGACTGCTGACGAGGGCTTGCCGAGTTGCGTCGGTGATGGAGTCTGTGGAAACCGAGGTGACTGAGCTTTGACGGTTGCTGCTGCTTATGGATGCGGCGGAATTGCTAGGCGTTTCTGAATTTGCAGCCATTGGGGGATGGAAGTACTGGTTATTCAGCCCATGCATCATGGATAATGGGGTCTGAGAAGTCAAAGGTGATGGAGTGGAGAAGTATCGGTCAGCGTTAGCCATGGGATCATGAAGTGATTTGGGCGACATTTGACCGGTCGGGAGAAGATCCGGAAAAGGAGTTCCGGACAAGTCCATCGAGTATTCTGGCGCCAGGGGTACCTGAGACATCATAGGATTCTGCCACATAGACGACGTATGCACCGGATTGTTGGGACCATCCAGCATCACCTCGCTTAATCCACTGTGGCTGCCTGTACTATGTGCGGAAGGGGAAGAGAGATCGATAGCCTGCTCGTTCGTATGGTTGAAAGACAATTGGTTGTCAAAGCCGTGGAGCCAGGCAAAATTACCTTGTTCATTCATGGTAGCCTGGGCTGGCGGGATACCTTGAAACCCCTGTTGATAAGGTGACGCTGGCGTATCAAAGGCGAGGGATTGTGGCGAATTGGAAAAGTGAAGTTGGGCCGGATTGACAGTGGATCCTGGCCCGTACCACAGATTTTCCATATCGATTTCACCACCGAAGCCTCCGTACGGGGGAGCTGTACGCAAGCTCGCGCTCACGTCATTGTTTAAGCCATTCGTATCAAGTTTTGGTAAGACATGTGGATTGCCATGGTGACCAGTGGCGGTGGACATGCCTCGAAAATGGTAACCTCCAACACCTGGCAGCGAACTCATACTGGGATGATGACCAAAGCCGAGCGGCAGTCCATCCTGCCGAGCGACGGACGAATTGGCAGCAGCAATCATTCCGAGGGTTGCATTGTCTACATGGCTTATTGTATTGGCCCGTGGGCGCATGGAGCCAGCCCCTGTGCCACCGGAACCACCCGCTGCGCCGTTTGCTATTGAAGATTTACGGACTCTGGCGGGGCCGCTTGTGGCAGCGCTGCTCGTACTTTCTCGCCTTGTTCCCCTTTGCCGCGAAGTTGGCATCGCCGTCATGTGAAGTTTTTGCTGGTGTCTGAGGAGCAGATCCCGCCTCGCAAAGCACCGCGTGCATTCTGGACATTCAAACGGCTTCTCTTTCGTGTGTGATCGCTCGTGTCGCTTCAGGTGTTCAAGTCGTGCAAAGGATCGAGTGCAGGTGGCACAGATGTGGGGTCTTGGTTTGTCGGTCTTTGGAGGTGGGAAGTTGACGTTGCCGTTCTGGGTACCGTTCAAGGACTTTGTATGGGGACGAGCTAATCCAATGATCAGCTTTGGGAACTGCGACAAGTGGAGAAGACTAGGGCTCTGAAGTTCTCAGATGGGTCTTCGAGATTGCTTACCATTGCCATTGCCACCGCTGGTCATACTTTTCGGGCCTGGGGCCCCATTCGAGGTACCAGCTGTAGTGGACAAAGGCCCTGTTGCCGACTCTTGGCTCATTGTCGTATCTGCTAAGATCTCAGAACTAGTCCAGAGAAGTGCATGGGACTCCCGACAATGTAGTGTAGCGTAATGGGGATTGAAACCAAAATACAGTGCCCAATTCTTGTGAGACCCCTCGATGAGCCTTTTCGAGTACTTGGCTCCACGTATTACGAGCAGCACAGGTTTAAACGTAAAACACCGGTGGGCAGCCAGACCAACGATTGTTCAAGCTTTCAATGTACAAAATCTAAATGCTAAGACTTGTTGCAGTAAAGAGATATGCTGCTTCTGTCGTTTTGGTGTTATCAGTCTGCGGAACGTTTGAAGAGCAAATACTGCATGGGTCGAGTCTGATTGCTCACCGTGCCCACTTGACCCAGGCGGGTAAAAAGGTTATGCAGCAAGCCGACGTTGACTTCCGATCTCGCGGGATAGGCAATGGAGCAGCCCCGGGTTGCTCAGATCATAACAATACAAAGAACGATTTGCTTCTCCAATTACGGCGATCCCCAGGGGAAAAGCGCAGTGCAGCGATCTCTCAGGACCTCCCGCGCCTCTGCTTGCAGAAGAGAAGCAGCCTAGGTGTTTCGCTTTACCCAGCGAAACAATCCGCTTACTGTGGAGCCCTGGTTTCACCACGAGACGGCTTTTATCGATCAAGCTTTTCGAGGCCGACCGTGTATGCAGGCAGCGCAAAGTCCCAACCGCTATCGGAAATTTAATAATATAATGTTCTGTCTCCCAGGACGATTGATCGAGAAGGCGGGAAATGGGAAGCAGTCCGTCAATGAAGAGGACGGCGAACCAGGATCCAAGCGACAGGCCCAAGCAGGAGCCTTTCACGAACTGCTCGATGGGGGGAAGTTAGAAAGTGGATGCGACGCGCAGTATGTACGGGGTTTTTGGGGTGGGGGAAAGGACGAAAGATTTCGACACTGTTCCTCTCACGATGAGGGTTGATGAAGGAAGGTTGGCTCCGGATCTGGAGACTGACACACCTGCTGGAACTTTGAGTCTGGGGGTGATGGCAAATTCGACGTCACCCGAGGCCGTGGTTCTACCGCCCGGACTTCATTGGGTCAAGGAACGTGATGCCGGCCCTTGAACTAGGTTGAGAATTAGAATCGGCGCGATCAGCATCGAGGTGTTCGGTGATTGGCGGGAATTATTTGGATGGATGTTGGATTCGGTAAGTACCTTGACGTTCTGGAGAATCCTGTCAGAGGTGGGGGTATGGGGAGGTGGGCCTTGGGTCAATAGGTACTAATTAGGTAGACAGAAGATATTTGCTGCAGGCGGTAGTAGCAGTAAGTAGTACCTAGTAGAATCACAGCACTCTACGGAAGTACATAGAGGTATGGCGACAGTAGTTCCCTTCGTTATGCCTTGGGATCGACGGGTAGATACTTCGAAGTAATGGTTGTATGATGTATCTCACCGTACAGCCCGTGGTTCATGGATTTACTTGGTCGGTTACTTTCTGAATCTCTGTTGTTGCTGACTTCCAAGCTCAGGAAAGTACTACTACTACTACTTACTACCTTCAGCACTATCGGATGTTTTACAGTAGGCAGGTAAGTACTCGAGGCGGCCGTAACTGGTACCGTAGACTGTTGTCGTCGTCGTAGTACGGATTACCTCACTCGTACACTGAAGAAGATTTCGGTGCGACTTTGCAAGCAAGCAGCGCAAGACCATTCCAATTGTTTATTATTATGATTGCAAGTTTGCAACATGGAACAACCCTGACTCTGCTTTGCAGCAAACTACTTTAGAAGTGGCTCGCAGCTTTGATGATCAGCGATGGTGATGATCTGAGTCTGAGGGAAAAGACGGCATTACGCTCCTTGTGGCGGCTTTCCTCTAGTGGCCAGAAGCACAGGCTGCACAGCGGCAGGCTTAGGAGCACGGGACCGATGGAGCATGGGCAGGTTCAGCATACTTCTACCTTACAGTACTTTGAGGTACAGACAGCAGACAGCAGAGAGCAGACAGCCTACAGCCTACAGCCTACAGCCTACTTAAGCCTAATGTACTGCCGGGCTCCAACACAACTCATCACCTGATGGAGTTTTCGAAGGTCATAGGATCGTGTCGAGTACAAGAAATGCAAATGAGCCATTAAATATTCCCAATAATGAAGTTGATAGGCTAGAGTTGAGAGGGCATGGATTCGTAAGGGAACTAAGCACCTTGACTACTACGACTACGACTACGACTACGACTACGACTACGGTACTTTAGCCTTCGTGCATACCAAGTGGCGAAAGTAAGGTATGGTAAGGTACTTTCCACAGAATCTTTCCCAGTCTCCATGGCTCGTTCTTCGATGGTGTCGCTGCCACTGGAGTCCCTTGGATTTACCCTGAGCGACTCCGGAACCGGCCGTGGTGGGATTCTATGCTGGGGAACCAACCAGGTATCCAAACAAGCACCGTCGACTTCGATCAAAGACTGGGACTCCAAGACACTGGGATATTATTATTATATACCTTACTTCCCTACAGCCCCGGGACATTCTAGCCCGAGCTGAGAGCAATTTATGCATGTTTCTGCACGTGCATGTACCGATGGCACAAGTCGAGACTTGGATCCACCCTTTCTGTCGATCACCGTTCATCACCAAGAGGGAAAGCTGTGACGATAAATGAATGTAGCTCATTACAGTAGCAGGACGTCATTAATTAAATGAATGAGCACTGAGCACTGAGCGCTGAGCACAGTCCTTTCGTTACCTTACATGTTTCGTTGTTAGGCCCGCCTGCTAGCAGCTCATATCGTTGAAGCCAAACGCCAACTTTCCAAGATTGCGCTATCCTTGTCGCACCAAGCAATCAAGGTACGACGGGAGGGCTCTAAAGTAAGTAAGTCCTGCTAGAATATGTAAGGTAAAGTAGTCAATCATCTGCGGTCGAAGCCCATCGGGTAGTCACTGTTATTCCAACCGAGCCTAAACCCTCTACGACCAAAATCCGGGGTCAAGTGGATGTCCCAAAGACGAAGCATCGATAGCACTCTGTCTTGCATGAGTCCATCCGCACTACTTACTCCGTACTAGGTGTTCCGTACTGTGGTACTGTATACTGGGGCCGCCTCGGCTGGGACGCTTGTCCTGTTCCCGATTAGGCCGGTCCATCCGTGGTGCCATTGGACGAGTTTGCGACCGAGGTACGAAAGTACTTTGTACCCTTGCTTGTCTCCTAGAATACTGACTGTACGCTTAGCGCCTGCGAACAGACCATGCGCTGGTCGCAGGTAGAGTCCTCGGTACGCATGTTCCAGACGACCAACATCAGCCGATGGAGAGTTGAGGGTCTTTGGGGATTCCCTCCCATTGACCCTCTTCCTCCAGGCTGTGGAACACTGTTGGGAGATTCAGAGAGTTCGTCACTTTGCTGCTGCGTCCGCAATTGCGCCTCAGCTTTTAGATGGGCACAGCTTCCGCGCCAGTTGAAGCTCAAATCCAGTAAGGTACTTTACCCATGGACTACTAGACAAACGTTCTAGAGTACCTAGCACGTATCCCACCCGCCTCAAGGGTCAAGAACCTTGGCCGCCAGACCTCGAAATGCCCCGAAGGACCCTTCTTTTCTTAGCCTCCTGACCCTCGTTCTCCTGAACAACTCATGCCGGATATCCCATCTCAAATCTGATTATTATATCCAAGGAAGAAGAGTTGGACTGATTACTCCGAGGCAGGTCACGTAGTTTGAAGTACCGTAGTATGTAGTAGTTCCCAAATCAATTACAAAAACAAAAGATGCAGGGGACAACGGGTCAATGTGGACGTTGGAAACAGGGTCCACTTTATCGGAAATTGTGAAGCATCCAAAACACCTTCCAATACCTTGCGCCTTCTTGTGCTGTTGTCCAATGACCAACGGCCGACGTTTCAGGTACCCAAGGCGATCTATCGAACAGAAAGCGATGGGGGAAACAGGTTGAGCCTCTCTGCCAATCGATGCAGAGCAATGGCCGATCTTACTTCTCTATCTCCGTACTTGTCATGCATTCAACGCATGAGGATTGCCTGCGAGTCATACCTTGCCCGTAATAGACCATGCTTGTTTACGCTTGTCGTGAGGTCGACGACGACGACGACGATGACGCCACCAGCAGAGCAAGCCTAGTTAGTTAGAGGGAAGCCATTGATAGAGCTCTACAACCTACCTTAACTACAGCTACTGGGCTCGAGATGCATCGTCGTAAAAGTTGAATGTAAGTTCGAGAGCACCGAAATGTAGAACAAAACAATGCGCTCCACCGCCTTCCTGACAAGATTCCATAGTCGATCTTCTTGGACAATCCTCCACATGGCTGATAGAGTATCAGGCACATGAAGTACCTCGATTTGCGGCTTTTTTCCAAAAGCAGAAACGGAGCTTGTTCTGCGAGGTGATGCGCCCTCGCATTCGGTTTGCATATCGTCGCAGAGCATCCCCACGCTGTCAACCTCGTCACCCCCACTCGGCGCTGCTCCCTCTTCATGCATCGCGATAACGATAAAATCATTGATAGAAGAGCCCAGCCAGCCAGCCAGCCCCCTTCTAATCAGGTTGGCCCTGCTGCCCTGGTGGGCGGGAAACGCCTTCCATTTCGCAGTGGAGGAAGCTGTATAATCAATTACTTATCTGCACTTTGACATTTCAAGAGCTTATCGTTCCACAATTTACAATGACGTCCGGTTAGTCGCCACGTCTTACTATGACAGGGTCGGTGCCATTTCGCTCATCGTCGTCAGCGTTGCCACTGCGCTGCCGCTCACCGAGAAAAGGATCTATAGGGCCCGTCCCGTGACCAAGTTAAGTTGAAAGACGCAAGATTTAGGATATTGACGATAACCACTCAGTAGGTAGGATACGACGACCCGTTCGGCGGACCGTGGGATATCTGTACAAGCGACAGCCTTACCGCCGAATGGTCATTGCTCCGATGACATGAGACAATCGCAAGTGCGCTGGTGTCGAGCGGTTTAGACATGTAGATACCTTTTCGAATCGTACTTCAATCGAATACAATATTTGGGAAGAATTTGAAAAAGAAATAGAGTTACTTTTCACGTCTCGTTGATTCTCAACTTGTGGACAAGCAAATGAAAATTCTAAATTTGATATCAAAGCCCAATTTACCATATCTGCAAGATCCTTTTTCCCATTCTTATCCCTTCCAGTCAACATGTTCTCGCACATGCATTCCAACCTAATCGCAATCTCATCATCCCTCTGCCGCCTCCATCTCTCGCCAATCCGGTGCAACCACACAGGTCTCATATATGTACATCTCCACCGCCGAGGAGCAAAGAAGCAGACACGAAGAGACGGCTATTCTTTTTTCGGACAACAAAAGTAATTCTCTCCGATCTGATAGGACGGATATGCCCGAAGTGAAAGCCACAATCAAACCAGCCATTCCTCGAAGCCTTCCCTGCCTTCTCAACGAGGACGTCTCAGACAGCCAAACACCGAGACATGTCAAGGGCAAGGTAAAAAGAAAAAGAAAAAGTATTCGAACCAAAACCGAAGCGGCCGCAACTCCAACGCCCCCTTAACCAAAGAACCAGCTCCGTTCTACAAGACCGGCACCTAATTATCTATGTATGCCACAACCCTCCCGCCTAACACCCAATCTTTCAACCACTATTCCCCCACCCATATCTCCTACGGCATCTTCTTCTCCTCCGAGGAGCACTGTTTGCGTCCTAGGCCGAAAGACCAGACCCGCGCATAACCCCGGCACCCCTCAACTGAAGAGACAAACCGCAAGCCACGAACGCACCACCAAAGGCCTTCATACCCCCCACAACGCGCCTCAGCAGCGCTCGCACCGATCCTCCCCCCGTAGCGGTTCCGTCGAAGCAACAGCCAGAGGCAGGGCTAAAAGCCTGCATGCTCCGAGATATGTACATATGTAGCCTGCCTGACAGACGCCCCGAGATTAGATTCCGGGTTGAGTGGGCGTGGAAAGTGCTTAGTTTATTTGTTGTGTTTTGAAAAAAAGATTCCTTTTGTACGAGGGGGTTTGTGGTTTTGGGGGGGGGTTTTCTGCTTACTGGGTGGGGTTGGGGGAATGGGGGGATGGGGGGTGGGATGGGATGGTTGGTGCGTGGTGGATTCGGGGCACGGTTAAAGGGGTTGGTTGGTTGGTTAGTTAGGGGACATCGCGGGCCCTTTTTGGTAGGCCGTGGGAGTGAGATTTCCCCCCCCCTGATGGTTGAGGTTGAGGTTGGTTGGGGTGTAGATAAGTAGCTCCTCCGGCCTCGAGAATATGGGGACAGCTTTTGGAGAGGCGGATATCGCGAATTTTCGTGTTTGTGTGTGTGAGGGGGAACTTGGCAGGGTGAATTCGGGTTGCCGCTTTTGTATATATATTCAACTATCTACCTACCTTATCTACCTACCTACTTAAAACTCATTATACTCATTACAATCTAATTTTTCTATTTCCAAAAAGGAAATCTCATCACACATCCAAACAACAGAGAGCTCGGGAAACCCTCCCTCTCATCGCTTTTTTCTTTCTTTTTCCCCTCCAAGGTCCTTTCCCTTCTACAAAAGAAATCCTTCAAATCGATAAGAAGCCCATTTAAAGGGAAAAAAAACACTCTCTCTCGCAGTCGTTATGCACTTCGCCGGACCTGGCCTGTGATCATTCCCAAACTCCCCATCAAAGCAATCTCTCATTCATTCATTCATCACACCTTCCAACCCTCTCAAAAAAAACCGACCTAGCCCCTATCTATCCTTCGCCCCCTTTTCCCTTGCCACTCCTCCTCCCTACTACAGTACCCTCTCCATCCATCCATCCCTCGCCAAAAAGAGAAGAGTCATAGTTGGTTAGGCTATCTGTTTTGATATCTGGGGAAGTTTGGGGGAGAGGGTCTGGGGGAGTTTGGGGGTGGATTGGGTGGTTGAGGAGGAGGAGGGGGGGGAGGAGGAGGAGGAGAAGCAGTATGACATGGTCGATGTAATTTAATATCGGTGGCCTTTGTGCTGATGCGGAGTTCCACGACCAAAGGATCCTGATAATCGAAACAAAAAACTCTCATTGCCGTTCAAAAACCCAAGAACATAAGATCTCATCAACCCCCTTCGCTCCTCCATCACTTTCCCGCGTTTTGCGTCAGCGTGGGGGGGGGGGGGACAGTAGTAGTAGTAGTAGTAGTAGTAGTAGCTGTTTCAGCATGTTGTTCTTACCATCTACAAGCGGCGCCATGGCGAAGGCGAGAAAGTGGGTTGTTGGGGTTGTTGGAGGCTGAGGATGTTTTTGCGTGCACGCTTACTTACTACATGGTTGGATGGAATGGAAAGGCTTTGATACTCTCGCACGCTTACTTGGACATTACACCCTCAACGGTCATGGCTACCCCCTTCCGCTGCGGCTTCTTCTGGGTTTATCGCCGTTTCCTCCGCTACTGCTACTCCCACTGCCACTCCCACTGCCACTCCCACTCCACCCTTCACTTCCGTCACTCCTCCTTCCCCTACTGTCCCTCCTCCCTCCACCCCCCCTCCTCCGCCTATCCTTCTCCTTCCACCTCCTCAAGTTCGCAACCCTAGGCGGTCTCCCCATCCCGCCCGCAAACCACCACAGCGCAGGACTAACGCGATCGCTGGCGTTGGTGGAGCGGTAGCGTGATTTGGAGCGGGAGGAAGGGGAGGGAGAGGGGGAGGAGATGCAGGATCCCATTTTGGTAGTTGGGATGCCTTTTTGGGGGGGGGGTTCTTGGAGGGATCAACGAGAGTGGGGGTGAGGAGGTGGGTTCGGAGATTTGGGTGATTTGGCTGGAATGCGCGCGCGGCAGGAAGGACGGCGGTAATGGCAGCGTTTACGGGTGGCGTCTGGGCGCCGAGAGAGGGAGCGGGTGAGGTGGGCGGGGATGGGGGGGATGTTGTTGCGGTCTGAGGAAGGGGGTGCTGCTTGAGGAGATGGCGGGCTTGTGGGTGGTGTGGTTGTTGGGGCGGTGGTTGGAGGACTGCGGCGGTCGCCTGATGTGATTGAGTCTCGGTGTCGGGGACGAGAGAAGTTGGGGACAATGCTTGGGGATGTTTCGTTTGCACAGGTACCAGTCTGAGCTGCGTGGTCCGAGGAGGGAGAGCTCGCAGTCGCTTCCTCTGGGTAAAGCCTCGAGTCTAGCGCGCGTGGCTGCCCGTTCAAGTCGAAGGACGGTGCTGGAAACGACTCGTAGCTGCTTATTCTAGTTGCTGTCAAGTCTTCGGGGCTGCTTGTCCCAATTGGTGGCGTGGCTTCTGAGCTCGCTGGTGGAGGTGTTGGAGGGAATTGGAATCCCTTCGCTGGCGAGGACTTGGCTCGTTTGCGTAGGTTTAGGTAGGGGACGCAGCAGATGCCGATGATCTTTTGCGGAAGTGTGGGTGGTGTTGGGACCGTTGGGAGACGTGTATTGAGGGTAAGGAGGGAGCTCTGAGCGAGACTCAGGGGGGCGCCTGGGTTGAACGACTGAGATGAAGATTCTTGTTGCGGAGAGTTTGTCGATGATGGCGGGTTGGATGGCGAGGGAGGGGTTGCACCGGGCTGATGTTCTGGAGGCATGAATGAGGTAGTCGATAGGTTTGGAAGCGGATAGTTTTGATACTCAGGATAAAGAATTAAGAAGGAGTTGTCGATAGAGGTAGAAGTATCGAGATTGTAGTCAGCAGACGGCATTGCGATGAATGAAGATGAGTCTTTGGATGGGCGAGAAGTCAAAGATTCTGACTTATGATTAAGTGTTGCTTGGAAGATGAAGGATGATAAGGGTAAGTGTCATGACAATAGAAGATATCTGAAAATGGTGGCAAACTTTGATACGTGAACGGTCCGTATCAGAGTCTGAATGTAAACTGGTCTACTTGGATTAAAGTTGAGCAAGCCTAGATTCTACGGGCATGGTGAATGTAGTTTACACGCTTATTGTTTTGAACACTCTGCAAACACCGACGTGTCAGTATCTTGCCAATTTTGAAGCAAATAAGAACGAAGAAACATAACTTACCCAAATCCACCGCCACCGGTAGCCATCACACAGCCAGGAATTTGGGGATGCCAATGACATTCCTTCACCAGTTCCATGTAGTGGACAAATAGAAGTTGAGGAGGAACGTCTTGTACATCAGCCGTGTATTTACTTTCCTCATCATCGAGCTCCACGGCCAAATCCCACAATGTCAGCGTATTGTCGCCTGCCGCAACAGCTACTATGCTATCATCAGTGGGATGCCACTCGATACTAGTGATTTGCTCCTTGTGGAAATTGTAAGACGCTACAGGCTTTGGTGCTGCAGCCGCTGTGTTGTTAGTTGCAGGTTTCCATTGCCGCAGATCCCATACGGCCCATTGCCCATCGTCAGCTCCAGTGGCTAACAGGTGCGCAGTCTGGTGAGACCAGGACAAGACATTAACGTCTGTACTACTCACTGTAACATTGACAGCTGGCTTGTGGGATTTTGAGCGTACATCCCAGACTTTGATTGTTCCGTCACTGCTAGATGAGGCGAAGACGCTGCGTTCGTTTGGCGACCATTGAAGGTCTTCGACGCTACTCTCATGACCAGTGAACGGCCTGGAGTCTGTAGCCCAACTGCCGCCGTCTGAGGAGGTAGTGACGAATATTTTGCCGTCATTGTCGCCAGTAAGTAGCTTCCCCTGAGGAACAAGCGGCGACCAGTCTACGGCGTAGCCTTCGGTCCTATGCATACGAAGCGTTGATAAAGGGTTCGATTGCTGCGCTGTTATCATGGTTCCTGGGGTGTCGAACGAGGAGAGATGAACTGTAATGTCGTGGATCAGGACTTCGGAGGCTTCGGTCATAGTAGCGGTAAAGGTCGTAGGAGGCCTGGAAGAGTCTGATTGTGGGCATTGATGAGCGCGTATACGATTCGTAGTTGATCGTAATGGTATTGACTTGGTCTCGAGTATGGGCTCAGCATTTTCGTCCTCATCTTCGTCCGAGTCCGAGTCATCCTCTCTCTCTCGGTCCATCCTACTCAAGCCGCTCAATTTCATCACCATCAACTCATTATCATTCGTTTTCCTGCTTTCTGCCTGCGTTCCAGCGACTGCGTATAATGTAGCCGGATATGCTTTGCGATTATCACCCAAAGAATCCCTGACAATGTCGAACGAAAGGCATGGCCAAGTCGTACTCAGAGTATGTAGCATCTCATACGTAGACATATCTGGTGATAGTGATTCTCCTGCTGCTAGCTTATCACGGCCTGGTATAAATGTTTTCTGGTCCACCTCCATAGCATCTAGGCCAAGTCAGTACCTAGACCGCATGAAGTGAAAGCGGAATCCGCACAATGCTTCTGACGTGAACCACGTACCCCTTCTCTCTTCAGCTTGTCGCTCTTCATCTGGCCGCCCATCTATGCCTGCCTCGAATATCTCATCTTCGCTGTCGAACTCATCCTCAAATTCGTCCTCGAAATCCCCCCCTTCACCGCCGTTCTCAAGTTTTGACGGTCTTTCTCCATCTTTCAGCGGACTGATTTCAGCACCAGACTCTTCAGCGGCTCTTTTGCCCATGGTTTTGTCTTTTTGCACAGAGGAAATGGTTCGTTATCGATTTTATGATTTGAAGTTAAATTTCGTGGTGAAAATTATAGCGCTAGCAGAACGGGCCCGAGTCGTTGTGACGAATAGCACAAGCGATGATCATCAACGTTCATTGGTTGCATGTTTTATGCTGGCAATGCCCAAGCCCTTGACTACCATTGCGAGGTGTTGAGACACTACTCTGAATTTGTACCATTATCTGTGTTATTTACGCGTCTGATTAAACCTTCACGCGCTTGTAAACGGGCCTGGACCATCCAGGGATTCTCAGCCCATCCCGTCACCATCCTGTCACATTCGAGGAATTGTATTCTCTAACGCTCTCTTTCAATTACCTCGAGCTTTTCGTTTCAACGGCAGAACTAGTTATTTACATCCAAACCGCATATCTAAACCGGAGCTCACCGATTTCAATACACCTGCTGCGGCGAATGACCTCTGTCATGGACCCATACCAGAGAGATGCAATGGCACAAGCAAACGACGATGAGGCAATGGGAGGCGTAGATGATGCCATGAGCACAACACCCACCGGTGAATACGGCAATGGCTATCCCAATAGCCAACAACCGTCTCGACGGCAATCCACACAATCCGCAGATTATCCTCCTGGAAACGGCTACCTCTCCCCTAGTCAAGAAACTGATCCGAACGCTCGCTACCCTTCGTCAAATCAGACCTATCAGCAACAGAATATGCAGCCCTACTCGAGACCATCGTCCGGTTTGTCAGGATCAGGTGAAAGATATGCACATTCTCAAACATATCAAGAGCAGAATCAGAGGTCGTCACATCAGGATGCAGCTCGGACTCAGAGTAGTGTGGTAATAAAGGTAGGGATGGTAGGTGATGCACAGATTGGAAAGACAAGCTTGATGGTCAAGTACGTCGAGGGAAGCTGGGACGAGGACTACATTCAGACTCTAGGTATGCTCGTGGCCATTGGTCGAGGCTATGACTCTTGCTGAACTGCCCGAGGTGTCAACTTCATGGAAAAGACAATCTCGATACGCAACACGGAAATCACATTCTCCATATGGGATCTTGGTGGTCAGCGGGAGTTCGTGAACATGCTTCCCCTAGTGTGTAATGATGCAGTTGCCATACTCTTCATGTTCGACCTTACTAGAAAAAGCACTCTCAACTCGATCAAAGAGTGGTACAGGCAAGGCCGTGGTTTTAACAAGACTGCTATACCTTTCCTAGTTGGTACCAAATACGACCACTTTGTCAATTTCCCCAAAGAAGACCAAGAAGAAATTTCTACTCAAGTAAGATTTACACAAGAAGATGTCTGTATCGAGTCTCTGACTTGCTCGCATAGGCTCGTCGCTTCGCCAAGGCCATGAAGGCAAGTTTAATCTTCAGTAGTACTAGCCACAGCATCAATGTTCAGAAGGTAGGATCATATATCACCAACCCAGTAATCAACCTAACGATATTCCCCTCGCAGATATTCAAAATAGTGCTTTCTAAGGCCTTCGATCTGAAATGCACCATACCCGAGATTGAGAATATCGGCGAGCCGCTTCTTCTCTACCAGTCAGTGGTCTAGGTGAGTTCTTGAACATGGCAAAACAGAGTCTTGAGTGTGTATGCGTACTTGGAAGGCATCAACTACGATCAAACACGAAAACGGTGATTTAGCTTGGCGTAACCTACATCTGATGGGTGCATGGCTCAGCAAGGTGCTGGCGGAGAACAGAGGTGTTTAGAAAGGATTTGTGATGCTTTGTTAAAGACTTTCAACGAACCTGTACGCTATCGAAATGAAAGACTAACGCATGTGGAAACACGAATAGTACAATTTTTCATTAATGCCCATGATGAGTCTCGCAGATATAGAATCTGGTCTTGCATTGAGCAGGGGTACCGTACCCGTGCTAGGTGAGTCTTGAAGACCGTAGTGATTGGGTCTGATTTGCTTTTGCCGTTATTTGAAGGTTCTCAAACCGTTATAAGATCGACTAAAATCTCATTCTATTTTCTCTATGTAACCAAACCGCATAAAGGTGGATGTCGTAACACTCGACGCCGCAGGAGTAGGCAATTATATCGTCACTAAACTCGAGGTTCGTCAACGCGGATACTCAATGACCTCTCACTCGGCAGTATCCTTGCTATCTTGTTCTGCTAGGATTGAAGAGAATTTTTTACGCGAGACTTGAACAGCATCATTAACGAAGGTACATAGCTCTCAAACCACCAAACCCACGAAATCGAGTTTTGGGATCCAGCAGTCCTCCTACACCATTATTCTTTTTAAAACAATCTCTGTGCCGAATCCCACAACCGCCGATATCCGCGATACATTTTGTCAAACCCCGATTACGCCTTCTACTCACTGCTGTTGATCATTCCTGCATTCTATGGCTGAAATCCGCATTTCTTAGCCGGTCGTTGGTGGCGATTTTCTATATTCCTGGTTCTTCCTATTTAAGACATGATAGCTACGTACATGGTTCATCTGCAGGTGTGTGTCTCCACGGATTCTTACGACGGTCGGAGCCTACGGCACCTAGTATCCCTGCTACCAAATGAGTCGGGAAAGGCTCTGTCCCAAAGGGGCATGGCCAGCACGCTCTGGAAGAGAATGGCGAAGGCGTATGTCGCCCTTGTGCGTCGCGAATCCCTTACCGCCGCTGCAGAGCGTCTCGAGGAAATATCCACGGTTCTTCGAAGGATCCAAACGAGAAACACCTCCAGGCCCTCAAGCACATCAAACCCGTTTCATGACCTCGACTCCTTCGGATAAATAGTCGTCAGATGTTCCTTATCAACATATTCCACGGTTGCTTCTTGACAAGCGAGCCATGCCCCAGCATATCGTGGATACACTGGTGCAATGACAGGATTTTGAGTTTCCTGATCCCATTTGCTTGAGATGATGAATGCGGCACCCAATTCCGGTGCTTTATACGACGATTAATTTTACGCCTTTACAACAGCGGGCAACACTCCGGGCAAAGCCCCAGAATACGATTCACTACCACCAAACCTGGAACAACAGCACGTGCACCTTATCCTCGCAAACGGCCTTGGCAGCGATAAGCTATAGGATGGGATTGGGCAGGGCGCCTTCTTTGCGAACTGCGTCGAGGCAGTTTTTGGGACGCTGGGGAAGTATTCGGGGTTTGAGACCCGTGTGTTATAGTTGGGAACTTCCTTAGCTGGAGAGAGGTAAAGTGGACGCTTATTTAGGTGAGGGGGATCGATGAGGGATTGGAGAGTTCGAGGGTGTGGGTACGTTGGTTGGTATGTGTGCGGGTGCTGTTTTGGAGAAGTTGGGAAGATGACGGTTTGACGGCACGTTTTGCGACTTGGATCCGAGCTACAGCTAAATGATGTATGCTTCTAAAACTTCGGTTCAAATTGTGTCCTTTTAATGAAACTCCAATGCGTGGGTGGTATCTAATAAGCAATCGCTAAGTGAACGTCAATAAAAAGCACCGAAGTTTCCGGAAGCCCTACACTATCTGAATACCCGGCTTCTCCCTCCTCTTCCCCATCAATCTCCCCAACACATCCCTCTCCTCTCCCTGGCTCGACTCTTCATCCTCGCCCTCAGCCTCTACCTCAATTGCCAAATTCTCCTTCCCTTTTTCCTCAAGCACCCCCAACCCCAGATCCATCTCAATATACCCATCCTGATCCTCTCCAACATTCTCAATATCTCTGTCCGCCAACCTCCCCTCCACGCGTTCTTCCTCAAGTCTCTGGTTCGCGGCTTGCATTGTTGGCAGGAAGGATGTAAGGCGTGATTGGAGCGTGCTGAGGTTTTGTGAGGTGAGTGGTACTGGAGAGCGGGTTAGGGAGGATGATGAGGAAGGCGAATCGGAGGAGGGGCTGGAGTGTGTGTCATTTGAATCGGAGTGTGAGCCCGACCCGGAGCTTGAGGGGTCGGAGTCGGCGGAGTTGGCGGATTCGGAGCTGGATGATGAGAGATTGCTACTGCTTGAGGAAGAGGAGTCGGTGTCCCTGTTGGCATAGTTGGGGTGGTTTGGTTGTATGGGCATCGTGGGGCGGTTGAGCTCTAAGCTTGAAGAGGATGGGTCTGAACTGTCTGAGCTTGATAGATCATTGCTTTCGCTTGGCGAATCATCGTCATCGTCCGACGATTCGAGGAGAGAAGGGATTGGCTCCTCAGAACCAGAATCTGCAGAGGTTTGGGAGGATGCGCTGCTGGAGGAAGATTCGATAAGGGTCGGGGAGCTGGAGGGAATTGTGCCGGCTAAGGTTTCTGCGTCGTTGTTTTGGTGAAGAGTCAGTGATTGGAGACTTGTGCGGTTGTCGCTTTTGGACCTTTTGGGGTCGCGGGGTGGAGGGTAGAGGTCGAGGTCTGAGTAGCCTCGTTTTTGATGGGATGACATTGCTGTAGGTATGACGGGTCTAGGCGTGGAAGGTGGATTACGTTCAGTGCTCCATTAGGATGACGATGACTGAAGAGCAGGCATAATTGACGTGTTTGCTTGGTCACAATGGCAGAGTGTTGTTGTTGTTGTTAGATAGGGAAGTGGGGAGGCCGTTAGAACGGGAGTTTCACGGCCCGAGGACCGCCTAAACTTGGCTTTGGAATTAATCCTACAGTACTTCTTTCTTTCTACCTAAGGGAGACGTTTTGATACTGGTACCATGGATAGTTGACCAGATCGCTCTAGAAATTTGCTAGTGATGAGTTCTTCTAGCTGATGAATGCTCTTTAGACGTTGACTTTCTCTGACCTTTCACATTCCATGGCGAGACCGTTGTTTGAACTATGAGAGGATACAACTGGATTAGCAACCTTGGCATGGGGGGTTTTCTGTTACGATTATGAAAAATAAGACAGCTCTCAATACTTTATTAAGCTCTGCGTTGATGCTAGCATTGTATAAGGGAATATGAGTACTACTTCGCCACGACCGATAACCCGCCTAAATGCGAAATTTTCGATTTGGTCCAAGACTTGCTTATTCCAGTTGTCCTTTTGTTGGATCTTTGTGTAAGATGATGATTGTTCGTGTTAGATACTTCGCTATTATCCTCTAGATCCTCCGCCGTGGCGCGCTCATGAATGGCGCCCTCGCTGACCTTCCAGAGTCATCGCCTTCCACAGTCTTTCGGTCGTGATGGAGCTACTCTCCACCTAGTTCTACTGCCTGAGGAGACAGCTTCTTCCTGCAGACCCATATCAACCTTCTTAATCTACTGATGAATAACTTCTTCAAGCTGCTGCTAGAAAGGCCCAATCTTATCAAAAGCAAGACTTCTCCTAATTGTCCATTTGCCAGTCTTTGAAATCAAACGCGCCTTCTTTCAGCAAAGCCTTGTCAGCATCCCACACAAAGTTCTTCCCTCCAAGTTCTCTCCCATCCCTGAAAGTTATCCAGCATGACTTTGTAATATGATTGCCTGTTTCATAGACCTTCAAGCGCTCCACCTCCGCAGGCGAGTCAACCTCATAAGCCATTCCGTACACTGTCACCCCTGGAGGACTATCCAGCAATGCAGGATAGGGACCCCAACGCATACAACTGTACCCGTCCAACCTCGCAGGAAGAAGCTGCGGTCGGCTTCGTAATTGAAGTACTCTAGTCAGGGTAGTGGGATCCATTAGTGTACCGTAGAAGAAGTACCTTAGAATCGTTTGTGAAACGCATTGTAGTCGTGGTTTCGGTCCTCTTCCCAAGCTTTTCTGCTAAGGACGGATTTACGAGCGATTTCCGACGGCTGTTCCGCCATATTTTTTCAAAATCGGTCAGTGACACCTGCACAGCGTCTTCTGAATCACGTTGATTCTATATCTTCGGTCGAGAGTCAAATTGCCGCCAGAATACCTTAGCTCTTCTTGGCACTGATCATCTGCGTTAGCGTTGGAATGTGCTTAAGCGCGCGGAATGAAATCCATAAGGCTGCCACTGATACATTGACGACAGGATATCTCTGGAAGATGTTTCTCTTCTATTCACCATTGCTGCTTTTGTACGAGTACAGTCTTGAATATATATACAGATATCACTTGAATACCAAATCCTGCCAGGTTTGGATCACCATACTCAAACAGTTGGAGAATTCGAATCTAGAAGCGCCCAGCTCGCAAACCTCACTTCACCTCTGAGATCAACATTTGGCTTCACTCGAGCCATCTGACACTTTGGGTTTCTGGACTACTTCTAGTAGCTCAGTCTAAGCCACAGTAGCTTAACCACAGCAAGGTAGGCTCCATTCATTCACTCTATCGACTACTCCTGGATCATTCACAACATATCTTCGCATTTCCCAAAAATTGACCAGAAGAACTCAACATCACCATCACCATATCTATGGCTACTACGTATTTGAGAAACCCTCTACATTAGTAAATCGCTCTTGTGCTTCTGAAACTTGCATCGCCTGCTTTGCTTTTGTGATAAAGGAATTAGCAGCAGGATCGCTATGGACGATGAATCTCAGTTTAGCTTAACATGCCGAATCCATATGCTATCATGACTCCTTTTCTTTGTCCACTTAGTTTCACACCAAAAAACTCTGCTAGCCACCCACCTTTGCACTACTTAAGCTTTCAACACTTCTACTTCTAATATTCAAACATTTTCTACATTCGCTGCAACTCTCACCTCTCACCTCTCGCTCTGCACATCTACACACGATCTACACATCAAGACCTTCATACGCTCACTATTATCTTTCAATTTACTCACAATATCAACATGGCTAACACTATTTCTCCACAACACGTAGGTGCGGCTGGCCGCCCTCTACTCTCATATACGCTCGAGAAAGTACTGGCAGAGCAAAGCCAATTGGGCATCACCAGTTTCTATAGCTTCGCCATTGGCATGAATTCTTCACGACCAGCACTACATATCAATGGCCTTCCTTCGGTGGCTGAGGATCCTACCGCCATGACGCCCATTTCTCGGACTTTTGCAAAGCAGCCCTTGGATCGGGAGTCGCTCAAGCTTAATATGCTCCGTAAGATTCGTCCACCTCCTTTTAAATACGCATGGTCTTTCTATCACGACAAACACAGCACTACTTCCGACTATGATGGACGTCTCACCTTACTGCTCGAAAACATCATCACAGTCAAGCCATTCTGGGAGTCCTTCAACCGCTTCCCATTGGAGAATCTCGAAATGAAGGATTCAGTGCACTTCTTCAAACGTGGCGTTAAACCTGCCTGGGAGGATCGCCGTAACGTCAAGGGCGGCTGCTGGACATTCCGCGTTGGGAAGTCTCATAGCAAGGAGTTCTGGAAGGAGGTTTTACTCCTCGCTGTTGGAGAGCAATTTTCCGATGTTATCCAACCTGGTAAGCAAGCCCTTGTCCCGCTTTGCTTCTGTTACGTCACTGACGCAATCCCAGGCGACGACCTCTGCGGTCTTTCATATTCAGTTCGCTTCAACTCTGTCCTTATTATGATCTGGAACCGTGATGGGTCTAACCAAAAGTCCATCGACGGCATCCGTGACGTTGTCCTCGAAAAGATTAGCCCGGAGCTCAAGCCAAAGGACAGTGCCATATTCTACAAGAAGCACTCCGAGCACGCTGGATTCGACGAGGCTGTCGCGAAGGCCAAAGCAGTCGAGGACGCCAAGAAAGTGGATGCTGGAGAGGATAGCCTAAAGATTGTGGAGGCCGAGGTGAAGAAGGATGAGAGTGACAAGGCTTTGTTGGAGGAAGCCGAGGGTGACGCGACTGTGGAGGCCGAGGTGGAGAAGCATGGGATGGACGAGTCTTTGTCAAAGGATGCAGGAGCCGGGAAGATGATGGCATAGGAAAGTTTGTGCCAAGGATCTGTGATCTTGTCGGATGAGTTACGAAAAATTGCTACTACGAAGCTGGGCTGCGCATGGATGAATAGCAGTTGTTGGCGTGCGTTGGTGGCTTCACATCGTCTTGCATGCGAACGCAAACCCTTAGTGGTTCTCTTAGCAATAGTAGATTAACAATCACTCTCACCTTTTGCGTTTGTCTTCTGAAAGTTCTCCAATCATCCGTTTGTTCGTCAACCAATTACCTCATGATTCGACGACATGCCAACCCAAAGTTACCTCAGCTCCGTGTTTTTCCTTTCCAACACCAAACGCCTCGCTTAAATCAGTCACCCTGTAAAACACCTGTCTCCTTCCCCGCTATCTAAAAACACCCGCCCTCCTCATAACCCCCTCGAACCCATGTAAATCTACCCCCCTCCCCACCCCTTCCCCCCCATTCGCCTCCAGCACCATATCCCCCAACACCCCCTCCCCCACACTCTCCTTCAACTCCCTCGCCACCCTTTTCAAATCTTCCACCGTAATCCTCTCTCGCCCCCCACTAAACAGTCTAAACGCGTCTTCCACCTCGCCTCTTTTACTCTGCTCGCTCCTATTTTCTAGTTTCAGCGCTGCAATCGCTACAAAGTGTTTGTAGCTGATTGTACCAGAATCGGTAGGGTCAGCGGCGGAGAGGAGTTCCTTGAGCTCAGAAGGGGAGGTGGGGGGGACGCCAAGGGCGGTAAGGGCGCGGCGGAGGGAGGGGGAGGGGAGGAGGCCGTGTTTTTCGGAGGGTGAGGAGGGGGTGGAGAAGAGGGAGAAGGCTTCGAGGATCTCGGATTCGGTGGCGGCGGAGATGTTGTTTTCTTTGGCGAGTTTGGATTGGCGGGGCTTTTTGTCTGGAGGTGGGGCGGGCGCAGAGGCTTGAGGGCGCCGCTTGGGGGGCTTTTGCGGGGGGTTAGCGAATGGAGATCGTGTAATGACAGTAGGGGACGTACCATGGCAGTCAGTTGTAAGTATTGGGAGGCTGACAGAAGCTTCTCAATCCATCCTCGAATTATTCTTGTAAAGTCCAATTTTCAACTCCGCATTAATCAACATTCATGACGTCGAAACCCTTATCGCGACCTCGGGTACCTAAAGCATCGTATATCTCCCGCAGAGCCTCAAACTGATTACGAGTAGGTACGTATGTATGTAGTACAGTAGCCTGCAGGCATCACTTGGTCTGCGTCATCCATCACTCTCAACCTACGAGTTGTTTTACTGCCCTGAGCCACCAAAACCAGCTAGCTGAAGCAATCTTTGAATTTCAGTCCACATCACCAGATTTGGGCATAATGGACGTCGAGCTGTATGTGTACGATCTTTCCAAGGTGGGACCTCCGCAGGTCACCCATCTGTGTGCTTTTTTCTAACAAAACTTTAGGGCCTTGCGAGGCAAATGTCTGGCCAGCTCCTTGGTGTACAGATTGATGCAGTTTACCACACAGCCATCATCCTGGGTGGAATAGAATACTTCTTTGGGGCGGGAGTGCAGACAACTTATCCTGGAGCCACCCATCATGGAAGACCTATGGAGGTGGTTAAACTTGGGAGAACAGAGTTACCGCTGGAGATTATCTTGGAATACCTGGAGTCATTAAAAGCAGTATATACTGCTGAGGTACGGTTCACATACAGGGCTACTTAGTATTATAGACTTGATAGTCACTGACGGCTTGACAGTCTTATGACCTTTTCCTCCATAATTGCAACAACTTCTCCAATGATTTTGCCATGTTCTTGGTTGGCACAGGCATTCCCAAGCACATTACTTCTCTACCGCAGACTGTTCTGAATACGCCATTTGGCCAGATGTTGAAACCTCAGCTCGACCAAGCTATGCGTGGCATCACACAAGCTCCAGTTCCACAGGCCAATACTCCAGCACCTATCCGTCAAGCTACCAACGGTACTCGCAATGGACACAATGTGAATAGTCATATGGCCAATGGCCACTCGATAACTGAACATAAGGATCATTCAGTCGGCACCGTCTATAACGTGACAACGATCAGTAACTTGAACAAACTACTGGAATCAGCTAAGAAATCATGCGCAGTCGTCTTCTTCACATCGGCCACTTGTCCACCTTGCAAGCTTGTCTATCCGGCATATGATGAATTAGCAGCAGAGGCAGATAGCAAAGCTGTCTTGATCAAGGTCGACCTTTCCAACGCCTACGAAATCGGCGCTCGATATCAAGTCCGAGTAACCCCTACCTTTATAACTTTCCTTAAGGGTGAAAAGGAGAATGAGTGGACCGGCGCCAGCGAGGGTCAACTCCGCGGCAACGTGCGAATGCTCATTCAGATGGCTCATCCTTCACACCCACATACGAACCTTCAATTAACTACTCTACAACGACGACACAAGTTCGTTACTTATACCAAAACTCCACCTCTAGATAAGCTACTTGCAAAACTGGGACCCTCTGGCAGTGATCCTTCAGTCAAGGCGCTCAAAGACTTCATAAGCCACCGGCAATCTTCTGGCGCTGCTGATACTCCGCTTCCAAACCTCCGATCTACCAGCGCACTTGTTTCCAACTCCATTGGTTCTTCGCCTCCAGATTCTCTCTTTCCGCTAGTGGATCTCCTCCGTCTGGCGCTCATCGATCCCCGTGTAAGCGGTTACTTTGCAGAAGAGTCTGGTCATCACACTGTTCTCTGCATCATATCTTCCATTCTCTCGCGTGGCGAAAGTTGCCCCTACACTCTTCGCATCGTTACCTTACAAATGGCTTGCAACCTTTTTACTTCATCCTTATATCCCCCTCAACTTCTCAGTAATCCAGATCTCGCTGTACCACTCATTCAACTCGTTACTTCTTCACTCCTCGATACCACTAACGCACCTATCCGTGTCTCAGCTGCTTCTCTAGCGTTCAATATTGCAGCATTTAACCACCAAAGACGGCTTGCCGGAGAGGAAGATATTTTATCCGAGAGCCTTCAAGTAGAATTACTCGCAAGTCTATTGGAAGCGATAGGGAGCGAAAAGGAGAGCAAAGACAGCCTGCGAGGACTGCTATCGGCCGTCGGCTTGTTAGCATATTGTGCGGTGAGAGGCGGAGAGGTCGTTGTTTTATGCGAGGCATTAGGAGCAAAGAAGATGATTGCCGAGAAGAGAGGCTTTGATCGTGAGATGACGCCCTTGATCTCGGAGGTAGAGAAGGTTCTAAGTTGATAGACGTCGCTTAGAATGGATAATTGCAAGGTGGATGCATGATGTTGTCTAAGAGCTACTTGGGGCTACCGTCAAGCTTCAGAACAGAGAGTCAGACAGCCTCTGTATGTATTTAGATTTCTTTTCCGCCCTGTTCAAATATCACAATATTAAGAAGGACAATGCAGCTTGCAGCAACCATCCACTTCTGTGAGAAATTTGTTACTGTTTCGAACAGGATGTTACTATATTTTTATTTTTTTTACTACGGATACAATTGCCACTAATCGGGGCCCAGTGTCCTCGTACCCAACAAAAAGAGAAGCCTTATGCTCCCAATGGTATGGCATCTATCAACTCTATCGATACATTTGTCGTCTAGATTAGCTGCTTGGTCTGGGACAGGCAATCCGTATTGTCTACATGCACTGATACCGGCCTTTAGTAAAGTGATCCTAATACCCCTGGGTTTGAGCTGATGCCGGATACCTCTACATAGGATGGGGATATCGGAGTACCCTAGTAACGGGCATTTTGCATCACACGGACACAGTACGAACACATTCTTATCAAATATCACGCCTAGTAAGTCTGCTAACCCCCCTATTGAAAAAGATCACTGCAATTTGATCAAAGAAAAAATGATTAACTGGCCTTATGCCAGCGAATCTTTGCGAAACATGTTCTGGTATTGTCCCATTATGGTGATCTTCTCCTTGAAAGACGATGGATGTTCGGCCCCTTTTTCCTCGTCAGTTATTCACGATTCATGACTCTGTCCAAGTCTCGAAGATTTCAGTGACAAAAGGGTAGCCCCTTTATGCGCTCTCCTTCTCGAACGGGATTGGATGAGGAGGACTTGGTCGCTTTTTCTTGTAACGGGGTTAGTGTGACACGTCTGAGAACCTGAGGCAACTGAGGTGGTCTTCCCCTTGTATATAATATTAGAAAAAGGGATACTATATCAAGGATCCACAGAGATCGAAAGAATTGAACGTCAATTAGGTCTCAATCAAAAGTAGTCCACTGTATGAGTGATTTGTCTGCTGAGAAGTTGGTGGTAATTTAGGGCATTTTCGCCTATCGCGTTTAGCCACAAGCGCCTCACGGTCTCGATACATTTCCCCACTATCTGATAATCAACAAACCTATCGTTGTATACGAAGTCTGTATCATTTTCTACAACGATACCACCACACACCACACCTTTTCAAACCTGTGCAAACCACCAAAAACACAATATGGTATCTACCTCCCTTACCCTCTCACATACCCTCTTCTCAAATCCAACTAACGCGCGCACCAAGTCCAAAGATTCCTCCCACACCTACATCCACCTCTCCCAACCCCGCATCGCCGACCTCTTCGAGGTAAAACCACCCCAACCCATCCCCTCTTTCCCTTCTCCACCCTCAAAACTAACCCCCCCTCACCAACAGGAATTCAACCGGCCCCCCACCCTCCCCCTCGAAGAAATCTACGTCCCACCGCACCATCAGCCACCGAACCCGGAGGACGAAGATGACGTCGTGCCAGACCAGCACGCCGCATTTGGGATTACGAGGGCGACGCAGGGGCGTAGGGAGGCGGCGTGGAGGGATTTGGGGCTCCAGGGGTTGGTGAGTGGGATGGGGAAGGTGGGGATAAGTGGGGAGGTGGGGCAGGGGGCGGGGGGGAAGAGGAGGTTTTTGCCGAGGTAAGGAGGGTGGTGAGGTGGGTTGGAACGGGGGATGTAGGATTGGGAGGTGGTTGGAGTTGTAGAGATTGGGGCTGGATGAATGACACCCGAGGTGTTATGCTTGTCTAAGGTATTCATTAAGGTTTCTTGTTACGTTATATCCTAACAATATCCGCCCTCGCCCTGTCGAAGAGATGATGTCCTACAACAGCGCCTTGAGCGCGCTCCTCGTCTGTCACCTTTCTGGGATGAACCGTCAACTCCGCAAAAGTCCCGGCTCCTTTGCGTTTCGACAGTGTTCCCGGGTTTATCACGAGCACGCTTTCTACAACCTTTGTTCAATGTCAATTGCGGCTCTCCGAGTCAGATGAAAAGCAAGCCTACCTTTGCAAAAGGTGACAACGCGCTTGGCGTGATCAACATGTCCGGTCGCACATCCAACCACTCCCCAAGTTTCAAGTAACTCACATCCAATGGCATTCCCGTCGCTACACCTTCCTCCGTCCCCGTCTTCTGCAAGAGCGTCCTATCAACAGGTGGGAACAACGGGAAAAAATGCCGCTGTTGGATTAAATGTCTCGGCAGCCTTGCCAGCATACTGCTTTCTTTCGGTCTCCCCACGACCACTTCTTCTCGGCGAAGCTCATACAGCACATCGTGCGCTGAGATACCTACTACTATTTCATTTAAAGAGACGGTTACGGGATTCGAAACCATTTTAGCTTGTTTAGGCAGTCCGAGCTCTTTCCTGGCGAACGGTTCTTGTGGCCACGAGACGTGCTTGTTGACAACGTCGCGGACGGAAGGGACCATCACTATAGTGATGCTTGGGAGAGCTTGGGCAAGACGAGTTAGTGGTGCTCCTATAAGGAGCCTGAACACGTCAATGAGTGTGGCTTTGTCTGGTTTGATGCTTGGATCGTCAGGGAGGTCGAAATCACCCGTTGCGAGGAGTGGATGTTCGACGTCCAAGAGCGGTCCGATTAGGATCAAGACATTTGTGCATTTTATTTCTGCCTTCTCGAATAATGCTTGCAGTGGTTCGAAGGCAAGGTTGTCGTCGGCAGTGTAAGGGCCAGAAGCGACTAAAATATTAAGGGCATGCGATGCTGACTCTGTTCCATCTCCACTACCCACGCCTAGACGATCATTTATGTCATCCAGTGCCGAAGGTAGTGAAGCTGCTGGAGGCAGTAGTGGGGCTTCGAGCACTTCGTTTACCGAGAAGTACTCTCCAGAAGCATTTATGCCTCGCACAGCAACGATCTGTCCCGGGAAGAACTCTTGTGATAATGTTTCGACTTTCAGGGGTACTCGCAGGCCTGCGCCTGTTCGCCTTGAGGTTTCCAGAACCAAGGAAGCAGTGTTGAGCTTTCCTTCAGGAGTGTCTGAAGCAATCCTGCCAACGGCGACGATCTCGTTAGTGGCCTGAGTTGCGGCATTCCCGAATGCCGAATCTTCGAGTTGGTGGTGAGACTGTATGAGCAGTTGGAATTCGTCAATTCGGTCGTCGAGAACTTCCGATGCCCCTGAGAGGTGCATAGCCATGGGCTTGTAGTAAAATTTCTTCAGGTCGGTGTTTGCGGTCAATTTGACACGAGACTTAGCTAAAGGTGCAATTGGAGGTTCATGTAGGGCCAATTGCTCATTCAATGTCTCCACAATCTGGCCAGCATTTTGGCGATCGGCGAATACGCTCGGAAGGCCGTTCGAGTCACCATTCAAAGCATGCGTTGCTGTCCTCCCATCACTAGGGGAGCTCATGACGTTGGATTTATTGGCCTTTGGAAATGGTTGCGTCTCAAAAGTTGCTTTGCGCTTTGCGGCGCCGCCTGTCGAACGTTGATGCGGAGTAACATCTAGCCTAACATTTTCTCAATGACTGAATTCAAATCCTGTATTTAATGTACGTACATGCCAAAAATATTATCGCTCTTCCCAGTATTCCGCGGTGTAGCATGACCGGCCCTCTTATCGACACTTCGATGATGGGCCTTGCCTCGTGATTCCCGCTCCAGCATCTCTTGCAAATCCTTTTTGAACGCTCTAGCAGTAATCAGATCCAGCTGCGTCTGCTCCGAACCCATCTTCATACTGTAAGATTCCCATTTGTACCGAAGCTCCTGTGGGGAGATTGAGTGGAGTCGGCATATCGATTGTAGTTCTCCAGAAACGTCAGGAGATAGCTCTGTGACAGGTAGAATAGCGAATAGCTCGTTGAGCTCATCTTTGGTGCTGGCCATATTTGTAGAATTCGCTGTTATAGAGGACCTTTGATTGAGTTAGTAGATAAGAAGTTGATGGCTTAGGAAGACGCGATCTTGTCGCGTCAGGTCGGCAATTCTTCGCGACTCGCGCCGACAATCTACTAATAAACTATAGCTAAAGAAATCTCGAGTTCACCGTAGTCAGCTTCAGGGCTCATTGACTACCTGATGCTTCTTTATTTATTATCGTCTGAAGTGTTTATCGAATTCATTCGACTCTCCATATTTTAGAAGTCAAATCAGCGAATTCTTCCATGTCGATTGCTCGGCTGGACGCTCTAATAGTTAGTAAATATGACGACTCCAGAGACGTTACAGCTACTAGAAAAGAATGAGACACCGTCAATCGCCCCAGAACTTCCCAGCAACGGGACTGCAGTACCTACTGAGCCAGCTACTCCATCAAGTCCATTAGTTCTACCCTCATTATCGAGCAATGCAACCATGGACGGTTCGATCAATCCTGCCAAAACCGCCTTCATCCGTCCCCTTCCGATCTCGAGGCCGGCCTCAGCTCCAGACCTCGCTGCAGATCAGTTCGGAAAATACGTCGCCTTACTCTCTACAGTGACCTCTTGGATGGAGATCCCTACATCCTCTGCCCAAAACAGCCCTAAAGCTCCCATCACCGACTCCGAGCGCATGTGGTTAACGCGCGAATGCCTTCTTCGTTACCTTCGTGCAACAAAATGGATCTCAAAGGAGTCCGAAACTCGCCTTATGAATACTCTGATCTGGCGGCGAGAATACGGCCTTGAGAAGTTGACTGCGGACTACATCTCCCCTGAGAATGAGACAGGCAAGCAGGTTCTCTTTGGATTCGACATTGCTGCGCGGCCATGCTTATATCTCAATCCGGCGAAACAAAACACCAAGACGAGCGACCGGCAGGTCCAGCATCTGGTATTCATGCTCGAGCGCACAATCGATCTTATGCCCGCCGGACAGGAGACCCTGAGCTTGTTAATAAATTACAAGGGAAGCATGACCAAGAACCCTAGTCTGTCAACCGGAAAAGCCGCGTTGAACATCCTTCAAAACCACTACCCTGAGCGGTTAGGACGGGCAATGATTGTCAATGTTCCCTACCTCGTCAAGATCTTCTTCAACGCCATTACTCCCTTCATCGATCCGCGGACCCGCGAGAAATTGGTATTTGAGCAACCGCTGCAGCAGTTTGTGCCGCCGGCCCAGCTGATGACCACGCATGGCGGAGATGTGAATTTCGAATACGATCATGCGGTATATTGGCCTACGATACAGACGCTCACGGCGCAGAAAAAGGAGGCAGTGTATGAGAGGTGGGCAAAGGGTGGGAGGAGGATTGGGGAGTATGAGGCATATCTTAAGGGTGGAGATGTGAAGAGCCTGGCGGAGCGGGAGCGCGAGGGTGCGGCTGCTGGCAAATAATAAGAAGGAATGGGATTTGGCGTACTCTGAAGTTATCAAAATGGAGGACGTTCGATTTCACGGATTGTCGACCCGGACAACTCCCGACCTTACCAATTGCCGAATTGGAAGACTCGACTATTGTACAAAACCGATCGGAAAAGCTCTCTTGGACACTCTGAACGGAAAGAAGCTCCATTATTACGAAGTTATGATACAGGCATTCAGAACAACATAGAGCGGGCTTGCATACTCTGGATAGAGATAGATACCCGGTTCATAGACTATAGCATTACCAAAGATTTCTCCACTCAAAAATGTAATGATTTGGAGGTTAATACAAGCCAGGTCCAGCTGCTAGTAGAGTTAGTGTCTGCTAACGTGCGGGAGGGTTGACTAAAGATTGAAAGATTTGAGAGAATGCTAGACTTGGAAGAGGCAGTGATGAGGGATAGGTTTGGCAAAGGCCTTAACTCACTCGCGGAGCCTCAACAGTGAATAGGTAGATGCTGGAGAATTGATCAAGCTTGGAGGTTGTTATGGTATTATGGGGTGAGGCGATTGGGAAGAGGAATATAATTGGTAGTCGATCTACGATGGACGATGAATGGAATTTCAATGAGGCAGACTATTGGGTAAAGACGAGTCTGAGAAATATGCGGACGAAGTATGGAACATATATTTTTCAGGTGAAAAGCTTCATTCCCCTGGTAATATTTTGGACAATGATTGAAGATCATCAACAAGCATATCAGAACTCGTCTGGTGTATGATTAAAGGTTGGATAGCTTTAGTTCTGCAGCTACATGTGCTTGGGTTTCCTACAGAGCTGGTACAGGTTTTCTGCCATATAGCACTGGCTTTCTATGCGGAGGGATGGATGTGGAGGAGAAAAACATCGTGCTAGTGTACAGCGTAGGATGCGATGATTCCGCCCACGAAGACTGACAAGGGGAAACACGGTGACCTCTGCTAATGAAGGTCTTGTGGAACCCAGCTGTATAGAGGAGGGCCCTTGGGTTCTAGCACGTTTCCGACGTATCCTCTTAGTCGACGAAGCGTGAGACAGATCTCTTCAGTGACTAAGCACCAGCGGCGTCTGAAGGTTGCTAAGGAAAACAATCTGTAGCTGACACCTTGTGGAGGGCTAGGATACGCTGGAGCGTATGATTTGCTCAGACGGCCGCTCAGGTATTGCTCCGTAGTATTGTTCGTCTATGATGGCGCATGAGGGTTCTGTATCAATTTATTGGTTGATGTAGACATATTTCCGGTCTAGAAATCGACCTCAAGTATCTGTACTCAACCGATGCACAACCGGCACAGAACTTGGCGGTAGACCTCCGTACTCCGTGATGACCATATTTATATATTCGGCCGGCGTGAGGTCGTACATTAGATTCAGAAGCTGCAGATTAGGAGTTTCCTGCCATTTCGATAGTTCTGTGGAACCGCTTCCCTGGATCAATAACTCGTCTGGAGGAGCTACTTCATTCGTGACAATGCTGTCTAGGGCTACTCTGTCCGTAAATTTGACGCTCTCACAGCAGACTATGACAGGAATGTCGGCATGGTTAGCCATCATGGCTACGATTGCACTACCAGCTCTAGAATACAATCTGCCGTTGCTCATCATAGCGTGTGCTCCCAGAAACACCTTTGTTGCATCTTTGACAGTATGGCTGATGGCATGCATGAGGGAGTATTCGACCTTAAGTCCAAGATCTGCCAAGGCGCGCGCCAGGTTTTTTCCTTCAAAAAGAGGCCTTGAATCCATCACAATTACGCGGAATTTCTTGCCTTGTAGGAATGCCTCTAGAAGGGCCTGCTGGACGGTACTGCTCTTAGCATATGTAAGGATAACATCCCCGTCACGGATCTTCTCAGTAGCGCTACTCGCTATTACCTGACCTGCAACGGTAATTCTTTCCCGGATGAAACTGTCAATAGCATCGCAAAGGTCTTCCTTGGCCGTAGACTCAGGTGTATCTGGATCAACCGCTGATATGGCGACCTTGAGCCATCGGATAGCGTTTCCCATCGATACAGAAAGTGGTCGACAGGAGACCAGATATTCAATCTGAGACGAGAGGTGGGTAGTGAGATGGCGAGGAAGGGAGTTTTGGGGAGGTGTGACATATGATTCAATAACCTAAAGACATCAGCCATGCTTTGAGCGAGCTGATGCGATAAACAGACCCTTTTAAACACCAGCAGAGTAGCAACACATCGGGCGTTACTTCCGCAAATAACATAACTGCCCATCTGCAGCCCTAATGCTAGAACAGCTGGATGTACATCTCTACCTGCACCAGCTATCGTCGTCCTTCTGGGCGTTCCATACAGATGTCCAAATAGGGCGACTTTCTTATTGTTTTTCTTGACTTCTTGGCGAGGGGGTGCAGCTGGTCGTTCTGCTGGCCATTCTGCGGGTCTTAGTGCCAGCGGGTTGTGCTGACTCGTGACGGCAGAGCCTGTCCTTTTGTGTTGATTCTTCGGCGTCTGTATAATTGATGCTGTGGACTTTCCTTCGGGGCCTTTCCCAGCGTCTCCCTTCTTGGCCTGTGAGTCTGGCGGCTCCTGAGTCTGTTTTTCCTTTGCCCTCCTTGCGGCTTTCTCTTCTTTTGATCTTTTTTTTTTCTCTGCACCAGAGAGCTGTCCATCCTTGACTCCGTCTGTTGATTTTGCAGCAGATTTTGGGTCATTTTTCGCTTTACCGTTAGGCGTAGACTCCGGTACTTCAGTCTCTCCCCTCGACTCCTGCCCATTTGTTGTCGCACTTGGTAAGGCTGACCCCGTGGGATCACCTGGATTAACGCTCATGTCTTTTTCTTCAGAAGCAGACATATTTCTCGGCACTCGCTGTGAAAGCTCTAGTGCCGTGAAAGAGAGCGTAACGTCGGAATTGCAGTCATCGTTCAAGGTTGTTTTGTCAATTAAATCAATTCCGTGAATTGTTTGCGGAACAATTTCTAGCCATAAAGGCGGAACCTTTCCGCCTACAGCTTGATTGAGCTCCATCCACATAAATCTAATCATAACTTTATACTTCACATGGCGGACACAGGAGAAGGAGATTCGGTTCCTGTTTCGGAGCCATTAGACTTGGTACGCCTATCGCTGGACGAAGTTGTTTTCGTGAAGCTAAGGGGAGATCGAGAATTGAAGGGACGGCTTCATGTATGTTTTTTATGGGTCTTCTGAGCTACTTTCCTTGAAGGCTTAAGGACTGGGGCCGCGCTGACCAGAACTAGGCTTATGATAGCCACTGCAATCTTGTACTAGGCGATGTGGAAGAGACCATATATGCAGTAGATGATGATGATGAAGAGGAAGAAGCCGTAAAGGTATGCAAATAGCAGACTGTCACAGGGGAATTGCAAAGCCTAAAAGATTGTACAGACTATTAAGAAGCAGTCGGAGATGCTGTTTGTCAGGGGTCAGTCCTCGTTCATGAATTGACACTTATGTTACTAAACTAAAACCCATATGTTTTAGGTGACTCGGTCGTACTCATCTCACCGCAAGCTCCTTCCTGACAGCTCAACCTCCATTTGAGGATGTCGACAATGATATGACTGTCCCAGCCATTCCCGGAACCTACGAAGGTAATTGAAAAAGGCTGATTGACGGTTTCTCTCGAGGTCATGGATTGTTTGTGACCTTTCGAGACCGTCGGAAGGGGCGTAGCCAGGCCATTAGCCTATAGAATAGATCAGACAATCTAACAGGACAATCAACCATGACTAGAATTTTATAGACTTGGGCATTCGACTTCATGAAAACCATACAGATTACCTACTCAGCTTTGCCCAGGAGTCATGGTGACTTAGTCGTGACTCAGTAGTTCATGCGTCATAATCCCTGCTATCGATAACCGTACCCTACAGCTATTGACTACATGACCACGATGACTTCTCCTTCTAATACCATTAACCTGCAGACCTATAGAATCTTTAATACTTTCATTCCCTGAGCGATCTCATATCCTAGATGATCCTACGAATATAACCATCCTGCCGGCTAAGTACGCATCATTAGACTAGTATTTCACCCGTCCGCGCAAATTATGACTGCTGGAGTGCAGAAACAAACGGCGCAAGAGCGGCGGAAAGGTGAATCTGTACGTCCGAAGAGCTTGAACCAAATTCTTGTGCACACCGATGTTGACAAAAAATCCACTTAGGCACTGAGCGAATTCGCCGACTATGTCGAGAAGCAGCAATCGCTGCTCCCTGGGCGCCATACTTCTGTTGCGCCAAGTGATAGTGGATACTCAACCCAGAGCACCTTGACCGAAGAACATGCTGAGCTCGATATTCTCGACACTCTTAACCTTGCTGAGACCTCGACCCAAATTAGATTAAGTAACTTGCTTCTGGACACAGGTGACGACGCGGAAGTCACACAGCAACAGCTCAGTAATCTACTGCAAAGCCGCATACTGGAAGGACATGGGGAAACACTTTTTGACCTCGGGCAGGAAGACAATGGAGAGTCAATGGGTTTTAGCAAAGAGCAGTGGGACATCGCGCTGGACAGGATACGGCGAGCTGGTAGGATACTGCAGGCTGAATGTCGAGTGCTCATGACGCGGAATGTTGGAGGACCTGAAGAGGTTGACACAGCAAACTTAAAAGACAGTAGTGCAACCGGAAAGTTAATGATACGGCAAGCCCCCGAGACAATTGAGGACGTCATTGAGACCCGCATTGCAGTAGTGGGCAATGGTACGATACGATTTCTATCATGACGGGCTTAGGCTGATATACTATCAAAGTCGATGCTGGTAAAAGTACCATGCTCGGTGTACTCGTGAAAGGGAACCTTGACGATGGACGTGGTAAAGCAAGAGTAAACCTCTTCCGCCACAAACACGAAATGGAAAGCGGGCGAACTAGCTCAGTGGGAATGGAGATTATGGGCTTCGACGTGCATGGGGATGTGGTTGCCTCCAATGTCCCTGGGAGAAAGCTGTCCTGGGAAGAGATTGGAAAACGCTCTGTATGACTGAACAAATGTCGAAAAGTAACGTATAGCTGACTGAATCAGGCTAAAGTTATCAGCTTCACGGATTTGGCAGGCCATGAAAGATACCTACGAACCACCGTGTTTGGCTTGCTGAGCAGCAGTCCGAATTACTGTCTCCTCATGGTAGCCGCCAATAATGGTCTGATAGGGATGAGCAAGTCAGTAATTGAGCAATAATTCCCCAGCAACAGCGCCTGACGGAGAATTATAGAGAGCACTTGGGAATTGCGTTGGCACTCAATGTGCCGGTGATGGTTGTGATAACCAAAATCGATATTTGCCCACCCCAGATTCTGCAGCAAACTGTAACGCAGCTTACTCGAATACTCAAATCTCCAGGCGCAAGGAAAATTCCGATTTTCATCAAAAACCATGAAGAGACCATCGAGACTGCTGCCCAGTTCATCAGCCAGCGGATATGTCCTATCTTTCAGGTATCCAACGTTACAGGGGAGAGTCTGGACTTGGTCCGAGCGTTCCTGAATATACTTCCTCACCATGGCAATTACGACGCTGGGGCGCCCTTTGAATTCCATGTTAACGACACTTTCTCCGTACCTTTTGTTGGAACAGTGGTATCTGGTGTAGTCAAGAGCGGTTTGTCAGGTCTTCCATTTTTCCAAGATGTATATTGAATAGTGGTAGGGGTTATCCATGCTGGTGACGCGGTCCTCATAGGACCTGACTCTCTTGGCCAATTCACTACCACGCACATCAGGTCCATCGAGAGGAAAAGAATACCCGTACCTGTTTGCTCTGCGGGCCAATCTGCTTCCTTTGCGCTGAAAAGAGTACGTCGAAAAGAAGTACGAAAAGGTATGGTGGTCTTGCCAAAGCTCGACACTCCACCTAAAGTTTACCGAGAATTTGTGGCCGAAGGTGATTCAACCATAAATTTTATCGTGACGGAAAATGCTAATATTAGTATAGTCCTGATACTTAGCCATGCCACAACTATCAAAACAAAATATCAGGCTATGCTTCACGTGGGTCCTATATCTCAAACTTGCGCAATAATCGACATTGACAGGGCTTTCATCCGAACTGGTGACCGAGCGGTCGTGGCTTTCCGCTTTGTGCAAAGACCAGAATACCTCGCTGTGGGCGATCGAATACTATTCCGTGAAGGCCGAACGAAAGGGCTGGGGATCGTCAAGGCTGTTGGCTATGACCCTTCCAAACCCTTGGATCCGAACGCGGGGAAAGAAGCAAACCCGGAGGGTGCTGTTGGTTGAAATGTTCTCTCCATGCTGCGGGAGGTTACGTCTGATGAGTTATGGAGTAGCTTGAACATGAGCATGGGACTGGAAATTGGGGGTTGCCATGACTGTATAGCATAGGGCTGCTTTGGTCTTGACTTTGTACAAAAACCCGAGAGCCCATCCTCATCTGATTTGACATTTGTTGCTTGGCTGATTTGGGGGTGTGTTGAATCGAATGGATGAAGGTATGCACGGTATCAAGCATCCTAGAAGTCTCAACAGTATCGACTTCACTCTTCATTTGCCATCTTCAGCTGTAGATTATCGACATTTCTCAAGCTCACTTCACCTTTCCTATCACGTCCAACACTACTGCGCGGCCCAATTCCGCCCATAAAGCGAAGCACGAGATTACGTGACCGACTCGCGCTCGCGTCTTTTTCAATTGTTCCACTTCCGGCTGACGTGGGACAATAATCTGCATCATCGCGCCACTGCCTCTGTAATCTATCATGAGTGCTCCAGGTGTCGATGAAAGGCCTCATAAGAAGAGGCGCTTCTTCGCAGAAGAGTCTCCGATAGCTGAGAAGTTCCCCCATCCAGAAAGTCCATTACCGAATAGTGATGTGCTAGCGGAGAAGTCACCCAATGCACTCGCAAGGCAGAACACTCTAAGCAAGTTCCAATCAGCATCTAGTCAGACTGATGCCTCTTCTTATCACGATGATGCTGCGACGGCGAAAGAAGAGACGAGTGGCTTTGATAAGCAACTTTTCGAGAGCTTCGTCGGAGAGGAGGTACCAGCAGATATTATGCAAAGACTGGAAGAAGCAGCTGGAGATAGCATGGAGCGCGCTATAAATCTATACTTGGACGGTTCATGGAAGAAATTTCCGATAATCAGATCACCCTCGAACCCTATCAAAGACGCCTTCAGCACAGGGCTACCTGCGCGGGAAGCTCAAAAGCCACCCCTAGTTGAGGTTCCGAATCAACCGGCCTCTATGCATATTGAACAGCTTGACTCTATGCCTGATCACAGGTACGTGGGAGCCTTTGGTGTGGGGGCGTGGGCGACACGAAGTGGACCCAGTCTAATATGCCACGGAGAACCGGTCAAAATCGAGCGTACGAAAATTAAGCCACCTGTCAAAACAGGAAGAGGAGGAAAGATAATACAACCTTCGAAAGGCATTGCTGCTAGAATGAGAACAGATATTATAGTCCGTTTTACCAATAGCAAGGGCAATGAGATTGGACGGCTACCAAAAGATACCGCTGCTTGGGTCTCTACATTGATGGACCACAAGGTCTGTCGGTTTGACGGTACATGTGTCTTTGCTCCAGATAGAGTGCGAGTTAATGATACCATATATTTGCAATTGAAATGCTCGTTGGTAAAGAAGGCGTTGGAGGCGGGTAACTTCATTAAACCACAAGACAATAACCGGACCACGGGTATCTTCGAAGAGAAAGAAACTTCAGAAGAGAAAGATCTGAGGTTGAGGCAGGTGGCACTGGTCAAGCTTTTCGAAGAAATTAATCTACATCCATCCACCATAAATGATACTACAGCGAAGCACAAGCGACAGGGTATACTGCAGGCTGCGGAAATTGCTGAACAATATGACAAGGATAATGATGGCAAGAAGCCAAAATTCTCCCAGGAGGATGGATCATCGCCTCCTGCAGATGACGAAACCGAGGACGGAAAAGAGTTAGAACAAGATCAGCTCGATTCCTTGTACAAAAAGGCCCAATCGTTTGACTTCAACACTCCTATAAGAGAGCCTGCAGATACTTTCGTCATGGATTTACGAAAATATCAGAAGCAAGCGCTGCATTGGATGATTGATAAGGAGAAGGACGAGAAATCCGAATATAAAGAACGATCAATGCACCCATTATGGGAGCAGTATACGTGGCCTATCAAAGATATGGATGACCACGAAGTTCCAGGTGTTGCGAACCAGGACAACTTCTATGTAAATCTATATTCTGGTGAATTGTCACTAGACTTTCCCGAGCAAGAGCAGCATTGCCTTGGCGGGATTCTTGCCGATGAAATGGGTCTCGGAAAAACCATCGAAATGCTTAGTCTCATGCATTCGCATAGATCAGAAGTCTCAATTCAGTCCTCAGGATCCGGCCCTACTTCGGTCGCGAATCTGCCAAGGCTCCCTAAGAACTCGTCATCTGTGGAAGCAGCACCGTGTACCACTTTGGTCGTGGCTCCTATGTCGCTCCTGGCACAGTGGGAAAGTGAAGCTGAAAAAGCATCAAAGCTGGGGACTTTGAAGACGTTAGTATACTACGGCAGTGAAAAAGTGGCTAGCTTACGAAACCTATGTTGCGAGGCTAATGCTGCATCTGCTCCCAACCTCGTCATTACAAGCTATGGTGTTGTTCTTTCGGAGTTTAACCAGGTAGCAGCTCGCGGAGGCGATCGAGGCTCACACGGTGGACTTTTCTCTCTTGACTTCTTCCGTGTCATACTCGATGAAGCACACTTTATCAAGAATAGGCAGTCCAAAACAGCGAAAGCTTGCTATGATATCACTGCGCATCATCGCTGGGTCTTGACTGGAACACCGATTGTCAACCGCCTCGAGGATTTATTCAGTTTAGTCCGCTTCCTACGTGTTGAACCCTGGTCCAACTTTTCGTTTTGGAAGACGTTCATTACTGTACCCTTTGAATCAAAAGACTTTATTCGAGCTCTTGATGTCGTGCAGACAGTCCTTGAGCCTCTTGTACTCCGTCGAACAAAGGACATGAAAACTCCTGATGGTCAAGCCCTTGTGCCTCTTCCCCCTCGGATCATTGAGATTGAAGAAATCGAACTCTCCAAACAGGAAAGAGAAGTTTACGACTATATCTTTACCCGTGCCAAACGTACTTTCAACGCCACAATGGAAGCTGGAACTCTACTAAAGTCGTATACTACCATCTTTGCTCAAATTCTCCGGCTCCGGCAATCCTGTTGTCATCCAATCCTAACCCGCAACAAGGCCATTGCTGCAGAGGAAGAGGAAGCTGCCGCTGCAGCGGATGTCGCTCACGGTCTAGCCGATGATATGGATCTGCAAGAGCTCATCGAACGTTTCACAACTGACTCCGGAGACCAGGACATCGCAAATAAATTCGGTGCTCACGTCCTCCAACAAATTCAATCGGAAGCCGGCCACGAATGCCCTATCTGCACCGAAGAGCCCATGATCGAGCCAGCCGTCACAGGTTGCTGGCACAGCGCCTGCAAGAAATGCCTTCTTGACTACATTGACCACCAGAAAGACAAACACGCCCTGCCCCTCTGCTTTAACTGCAGAAAACCTATCAACCAACGCGACATCTTCGAAATTATGCGCGAAACCGACCCCTCCGACGGCTCCAACGACCTCTACTCCGCCACCCCACCCGCCAACGGCAGTCCCAGAACCCCCTTACAACCTCCACGGATTTCCCTCCGCAGAATCGGCTCCGACTGCTCCGCCAAAATCGCTGCCCTAGTCTCCCACCTTAAAACCATCCGCACCCAAGATCCCTCCACCAAGTCCGTCGTCTTCTCCCAATTCACCTCCTTCCTCGACCTCATCTCCCCGGCTCTCTCCCGTGTCAACATCCCTTTCCTCCGCTTCGACGGCGCAATGTCGCAAAAGGCGCGCGCTGCCGTTCTCACCGAGTTTAGCTCGGCTAAGAAGGGGACGGTGCTGTTGCTTAGTTTGCGGGCGGGAGGAGTCGGGTTGAATCTGACAAGTGCGAAGAGGGTGTTTATGATGGATCCGTGGTGGAGTTTTGCGGTTGAGGCGCAGGCAATTGACCGGGTGCATCGGATGGGACAGGAGGAGGAGGTTAGGGTTGTGAGGTTTGTAGTAGCCGGCAGTATTGAGGGGAGGATGTTGAGGATTCAGGAGAGGAAGAAGTTTATGTGAGTTTTTCTTCTCTTCTTCTTTGGTCGTTGCTGCTTCCTCCGTATTTTGGCGTTAAAGAGGGTAAAAGCAAGTCAGAGGGGGTAAGAACAAGGCTGATCTTGGATGATTGCAGTGCGAGTTCGTTAGGCATGATGAGCGAAGAGGAGAAGAAGATGCAGAGGATTGAGGATATCAAGGAACTGCTGAGTTGAGCTTGAACATTACCTGACAAACATTGCAAAGGGGACCCGGAATGGCTTTGGCGCTATGCAGTGTTTGCTTTGATACTTGATCTGGCGAAGGTGGGGAGGTTAGGGTAGTTGCTTTCGGGGCGTTAGAAGGATCATGGTGTGTGCTAATAGCTTTGTTGAAGGGGGAGTCATAAAGGCTTAGCATTGCTTGAGAATCAAAGGCGGAGATGGGTGTGGTAGAAAGGGTCGAAACATGAGTATCTCCCTGCCCAACTCTCGAAACCTTAAAATATATGGCTGTACACAAGCAACAAGCAACAGTTTCAACACCAAGATTCCAAGGCCATTGTCATCTTAGAACATACCCACAGGTGTCATTTTTCATCAACCCAATCAATCGTGGCCCCATTATGATAATACCTTGGATGAAGAAAACCTTGAATGCAGTCTAAAAAAAATTCAAACCAGCCAAAATCACAATTGGACACCTACAAGAGAATTTGTTTACATATACAAAGGGTTATTATTCCTATAGACACTGATATACCAAGGCCAACCATATCCTTAACCTAATGCTCACATAACGAGACCAAAAGCCATATAGCCAGCATCGTTCACTTGCGTCTTTTCCTCAAGTGCAAGCTATATGAGAAATCCACGTCCGAGGTCCAGGGGGCTGGGGGATGGATGACTGGGAGTACAGTGGATATAGTAGGGCCTCGTAAAGTTGTCGGGTTTGTGGTCTTGTCAAGAAGCAACATGGCTCTCGTTGCTTGTTTGGACGATTGTGAGTGATTCGCTTTCTGGGAAGAAATTTTCTGGCGAGCAGTTGACATAGCGCGGTAACACCGTTATCAAGGGCCTGGTGCACGATGTTGACTTCTTTCTATCTGGAAGTCATATCTCCACTCATTTGCCCCGATCGAGTAAAGTATTGACACTTCCAGGTGGAGCTCACACTAGTGTACTGTAGAAAGTCTAAGCAAAGTGTTTTCAAAGCAATCTCTCCACTTTTGCACCATGAACGATCGCAATGTATTGTTATTTCTTGTTCCCTTCTTTGCCATGATGAAGAAATTGCCTCGCGTATTTCAGATCTCGGTTGGCAAAAACCCAATTTAATTTGCGGCCTATTCAGAATTTGGTAATGACGCTGAACAGGCTTTCCTGTGCATCATACTAAAGGGCAATTAGGACTCTAATTCTTGCCTATATGTAGCTTTTCCTTGATCTTTTCCCGTTTGCTTTTCTTTGTCGGTTCTGAAGGTTCAGGTCGTCCACTATCGCTGGATGCTGCCTCGATTCCAGATTCGCGATGCACGCTCCTTTCCTCGCGGAGGTCTTCGAAGAGAATTAATTAGTGCTCAACATCGCCAGTCTGAGGACAGATAAGCAGGGCATGCATAACTTACAATCAGGTTCCGGTGCATTGTCGGCTTTCGCAGCGTTAGATTCTCCACCACCAGCAATTAGACCTGTCGATTGAGCATATGCCTTTCCAGGCCCCCCATTCTTATCTGCTCCAATCCCGCCTGTTCCACTTATGTTTGCTGCAGATGTGTCGGCCCTACCTGTTTCTACTCCAACGACCGGAACATTGATTTCTTCCTCTTTATCTTGGCCGTCGTGAAGTACCTCGCTGTCGTCGTGCACCACTGAACCAAAAATCCCAGGAACAGTGGCTGAAGCCGTCCCACCAGCATGGGTGTCTTCCGTCTTGACCTCTTCTTCCTCTGTTGGGTTATCTTGCGCTTCGACTGGCTTTGTAAGGGAACGATGCAATCCTTGCTGTTCCTCGGTGGGGTTCGCGCTGTGCTTAGTAACTGGGTCATCCAAAGGCCCAATCGCGCCACCAACCATGTTCGTTACATCTTCACTTGGATTTGGGGTCTCTGGTATGTTAGTATTACCGCTTTTGTCATACCGGAGTAAGAGCATATATAGTTGATATATTCTCTCCTGCGGTGAGAGCGAATCATTACTGAATATCAAATTCTGTTCATTGAGAAGTTTGGCTGCAGCCGTATCACTCATTTGCCTAAAAATTGATCCCACTGAGTTTAATGATTCGGATTGACCTAATGCTTTCGCTATGTTGCCTTTAGCTATGTGACCCGATTACTGAGTCGACAGGCTTCAAAACACTCCATGGATACTTCACGTACGGGAGTGTGTACTGTCTGGACCGTTACCACGGTTGACATTGCTGTCTTCAGCTGCGGCCGAAGCGTTGCCGGTGGATGTTGAGGAAAGCTGATCAGCTATAGTGTTTGTTTTGTTCCCAGTATCGCTCGTAGAGTAAGTGTTACCCTCAATGGTCTCTTTCGTAGTTTCGTCCGTGGCCAAACCGGATTGACCTTTCCAAAGACCGAGTCAGTGTTCTGTTTTGTCAAAACCGAGGACGGGCTTTTGGACATATCACGAGTAGACCTGGGCTTAAGGGGTCAGAGCCACTGAGACTTACCAGTGGCATTTCCAGCATCATATGGATCTGAAACCGTGCCGCGCCCAGTCTCACCTGAGACTGGTTCTTGACCTGACTGCACCTGACTACTACCCAGGCCAACCGCGTTCTTGATGGCCTCCATTTTGCTTGGTATCACTTATGATATGTGAATTTGGATTAGAGCGTAGATGTTTCTAGGTACGAGCGAATAGGTTAGCTGTGGCTGTCATAAGTTATTCTCAGGTAAAGCAGAGCTATATTCACCCTTGGTGGGTTCGGTATCAGTTCCTTGTATCAGGAAGGTTAAAGAACACCTCGTTGACAACAGCTGCACCTTAGTACGTAGACTGTTAGGATCGATACAAGATGGTTTATGCTTGGCGTTTCTATGGGTGGTTTTCAAGCTCTCAATCGAGTGGTACAAGATTGAGTAAAAGAAGAGACGGCACAATCTCACTTGACGATGTATGACGTAGTTCTGTGCCTCGCTTATAGTTGCTGCTAGCTCACTCTTCTCCGATACCTAATCAAGCCAAGGCCCAGAAACCCTGAACGTACTGTCAAAACTGCGGGAAAATTCAGTCCCCACAAGTCCATCTTTCCGTTTCTTAAGATTGCACATGCTTTGCAATTGGCCTTGTATTCATTGATTATAACTGCCCCAAGAAACAGCAGTCGAATTTCCTCAACGGCAACCAGCTGTTGTTTACTATCTCTCTACACCCACTAGCGAAGATGCCGAAGCCGCATCAATATACATGGTAACATGGCATCTATTACTTTGCTGCAATGAGGTAAAGTGAACACATCAAGGGATCTTAAGTCTACGAAACGCGCCATATCTCTCTATATGACCGATTTAGCTTTCTCACTCTGTATTCATTTTTGCTGGTTTAGCCTGCGTGGTTTTTAAGACTGACAACGCCATATGGTCATATATAACCTAGTCATCTACCATTGATTGCCTCCTGGAAGACCCCTAGGTCTCGTACGTTCCCTTATACCGGTGTTTGTCCTTCATGGTCCGGCACTGGAGGACGGCTATAACCTCACCGATTTTATCCCAATGTAACTCGACACATACCACTCCAGAGGGCTGTTGTTATTATCATCTTCGATAAGTTCCGACCTGCCGTAGTATTTGCGCATCAATTCCGCTTCTAATGTCTCCTTTACAGCTCGAGCAATAGAGCGAGCGCCAACTTGCATACCATACCCTTCCTTGGCCAGATGTGCGCACATCACGTCGTCTCTCTTGACAACTAGGTTTACGTAGAGAGCAGCGCTTCTCCATATGTATTTGTCTGCGAACCCGATTCTGGAATGATAGTACGAATTTGTGGGCAACCACTGCTGCTTCACCTGCAGAAAATGGGACGAAGGGAACTATCGCGGAAAAAGGACCGGTTATATAATTCTATCCAATTAGCCGATACTCTTGCCAAGCGGTCTTACATTTCAACTTGCCCCAAAAACGCCGGCAAAGTCTTTCCTGATGTGCCTACCTAAGGCTTTGCACGGAGCTAGTTTCTGCAGGTCTCTAGGCTTGTTCTGCAGGTGATCTCTATAAAAAGTCGCTATGATAGACTCTGCTTGGTTAGTTGCCAGGATCTGTATTGTTTTAGAGCAGTCTAATCTTTCGTGGGAATGCCGATCTCGATATGTTCCTATCCAATAAGTATTGAATCCATCATTGGGTCAATCGTGGAACTTACCACTCTCAACTACAGACAGAAGAGCTGCCCAGAGCTCGCGCGAGGATTGCTCGAACTCGTCAGGGAAGACAATGTTGCGACGTCCGGACTCACGGCAAAGGTGGTTGTTCAAAGGTGAGACTTTATCATAACCGTGATATGGTGCCTTTGGCCCAAACAGATCGGTTTCGTGCCTCACCTTAGTACGGTCGACAACAATATGCTTGACAGACAACAAGACTTTCATGTCCAGCGCTAACTCAGTCTTCCCATGTCCGGATGGGCCTGCAAAGACCATCACCAAATGTCATTCTTCGCCAATCGCGATGTGATGAATGATGCGCTCACTAGCCTCCGCGGCGGATGATACCATGCAGTTTTGCAACCTGCATCGTCCTCTCACATTGTTGGCCTATCTCGGCAGCCTTGGAAAGGAAGTACGTTTGTGTCAAGTTGAGGTTTCTTTTCAATATATCCCAATAGCTTGAACTACACTATAGAGCTGCTGCTGCCGTAAGGGAAGACCGAGTAGCGATAATGTCTTCAGGTATATTCGTGTGCACTCCACATATCTTTTGGGATTACCGTTGGGTCTGCCCCAAAAGCTAAAAGCGTCTTGACCAGTTCGGTGGTATCGGTCGAGTCCTCCTCTGCTTCGATGACTGCCAAGGCGAGGAGAGGTACGTATGAAAAGGCGCTGATCGTACGTTTGGATCCCCACCGTATTCAATCACCAAGCGTACGATATCTGGGTCATTCTTCTTTATCGCTGAGAACATGGTCGGTAGTCCATTCACACTACCGTTTATAGCCTCTTTCACGTCACTGGCTCCATGGCTCTTGAAGAATGCTTTAAAGTGGTCATACTGTAGGAGTAAGATTGCTGAAGAGCCCAGCTGATGGTTTCTGAGGATAGAGGCTCCACCAAAAGATTATAAGGTTTGTCCCCATGATCAAATCGTCATGGTAATATTCTGGGTAAAACTAAAGTCTGAGTTCAGGGCGGTCAGCATTATTGTGAACCTAGGGACACGTTGCGTAGCGGTTACAGTCTGAATTCTCACATCATCCGAGGGATCAGGCAAAACGCCTCATTTCCTATTTCCGACGTTCAAGGAATCATCACTGGTCTGGGATCTGCCTAAAAACTTGTTAGATTTCAAAAATTACCTGTCGATCTCCAATATCTAACGTACCCTCTGAAAACACATTGGCACCTGGACGTGGAGCGTTCTTGCCTGTAACTGATCGGGAATAACGACATTCTGTATCACTAAATTTGCAAGAATTTTCATGCCTCCAGTACCAGCAGGTAAGTTGCTTAGATTCGAAACGAGAAAACACCATTACGAACTCTGCCTTCGACTTAGCTAAACCACAAGTACACGGCGGTATACGAGCATAGGAATCAGATGGCGGTTAGAATACACCCAGGCAATTCCTGTAATCAAGGTTTGATGGACTTACGAAGCTAACGACCTTGGAAGTCTTTGAATGAAACCCGGTATTGCTCGTTGCGGTAGGGGCAGAGATCGTAGAATCAATGCAACAAGTCGTTGTACGCAAAGGTATATCAGAGTCACCACAGATAAAGCTACTATTGATCGAAAGTGACATGCCGTAACCGAGACGTATACACAAAACGGACAAGAGATATTACCGGCTCTTTGCATTTCTGATTTCTGACTAACAAGGGGCTGTGTGATCATGGAGCTACAATTTTCAATCGAAGCAGCAGAGATGATACGCGGTAGAACTAGCAAACACCGAACGATGGGCAACAACCTCGAGAAGGAGACAGAAAGCTTGATAAGGTAGTTAATGTTTGCCAGCTCTTTGCAGGACCTGTGCAGATCAAGTAGAAGAAAAGGATTTCTTTCCATGTAGATAGACAAACGGCAGAGCATCTGCAAAACGCCATTGTGCACATGGGAAACAAAGACTTTCCGTCTTTTCGATTCTTTCCTTTCAAAAAGTACCCTATCGGTAATTGATCAAGCTTGACGTGACTACATCTTAAAGACATCATTGTTTGTACTGTGCCGGAATCAAGAGACATTTTTTCCATCGAGGAATTAGTCGACCCGTCGAGTCACCACAAAGGCTTATTTATCGGTGAGTGATACGTTGAGATTGCTCCTGTTGCTAGAAATGGCTCGGCACAAGCAGGATTCCATCTGTGTGATTCCGGGTCCTGGTGCTCATGAGGATACCTTCTAAACAGTAGCGGTGAAGGCACTCCTGCCTGTTGCTCTTCGTTTGAGATTTACATAGTTCATATGAATCATCTCCTAGAGATATGGCAGTGAGATAAAAACTGAATGCTGCATCGGAGTAAAAGTCAATTCGAAAAGCCGATAGAAACTCGGAGTTGCTTATTCGACCAATTAATTGGCTAAGAACTCCGGGCTCTGACTCAACTCATACAGTACCTTAATGCTTACATGATCGGAATGACTCTTAGTGAAGCTTCTATTCGGTATTTATAAAGTCCTGTCAGCAGGATGTTCTGTGTGCAAGCCTCCTTGAATGTGTTATATATATGAAGGAACAACCGCTCTGTTCTTGCTCTCCGTTACATCCTCCTACTGCATCCATTCCAAGGGACATATTCAGAGTCTTCTGCAATCCCAGACCCAATAGCACAAATACCATCTATTCCTCCTACATCTACTACTCTCCGTTTCCCAACCGACACTCCCTCCCATACACAAACATGCCCCTCGGATTCCCAGCTTTCCGCCATGACCCCACCGCTTCTGTAAACTCGGTGTTTCTCAAGAAGCCTCGGGGTTCCGCCGCCGGATCTCCCCCATCGTATCGAGACTCGCCGTCCGAGCGCTCGTTACCTAGATACACAGACAAGGAAGAGCCGAACAGTAACAAGGAGAAGAGTTCTGAAAAAGTGAAAGGTATGGATGCTATCTTCCTCTGGTAGATGTACATGATGAAGGTGCTGATCAAATAGTAGGAACCTGATGAGACGAAGCTTGAAGCAACAAAGCATAATGAAATATGAGAAAGCTGCGAGTACGGATCAGGGAACTATAAAGATGCCGAAAGATTTTGTAGCGAAGGCAACCAACCATCTTTCGGGATCTGGGAATATTTGGGATCCTCGGGCCTACGCCAGTCGTTGTTTCAGGATGGGGACATCTAGATGCAAGGTCAAAGTCGCCGAGGAGATTTAGGGAAACGGTTTCGGATAATTCGGTACATAGCATACAATCAGATGAGAGACTCAAATAGGTCAGTACAAAGACAGAGGTAGTCATGCAGCAGAAAGGTAGCAGAGACAGACTTGAAGTAGATATAGAATTCAAGTACCAAAAGCAAGCGTTTGAATTTGAAGTTATGGAGCTGAGGGTTTGCATATAACTGAAATGCTTCAGTATGTTAAGTTTGCTTAGCCACACCGCGCAGTTAGCGGTTGATAGGTTAGCAATACTCTTGTCATGCTGGGAAGTGACCCTGCCAGATCTCAGCAAGTATCAGTCTTGCGTGGGCGAATTGGTTAGTTAGCAAGCCCAACAGAAGAGTTTATTGAAAAGAAAGAGATCTGATTTGTTCATTTTGCGTCAAAGGGCTCGGAGAAACGTTTATCCAAAAAACGCCTAACCTTGACCGACAATCTTCCCGTCGTTCCTCATCGGCGATAGAATCTATGATGGTATGATTGATGGTTGTGCCCTATCCTTTCACCGAGCGTATTTCTCGTAAGATAAACTTAAGGAAATGTAGCACCGCACGAGATGATCCTTTGAGAAAAGTGACTATGTGACGTGGAATGGAACTGCACTTAAATGCCAGTCGAGTCGTCGGTCAACCGTGATCGTATTACACATGTGCCTGCACAGAACATGAATATTTCATCTCCTGTGTCGTTGGCATCCAGTGGAAAGCCACAACGACAGAGAGTGGAGACTGGTTGCCTGACCTGCAGGTGAGCGATTCGTCCTTTCTCCTCCTCGGCCTGCTCGAACATTCGTTTCTCACCAGTTTTGGTCATGCAGGATTCGCAGAGTCAGATGTGATGAGACTAAGCCATCTTGAAGAAATGCTTCTCCACTAGAAGGAAATGTGATGGGTATGCCCAAGGAACCACGGCATCCGAAAGGTTGGAGCAAATCACCAGTCGCAAGCCTGGCAAAGGCCAATGTGTTTCGATTGCTCCAGTTGTGCGTCAACTACGGCAGATGGTGATGGATTCTCCGGAAGATATAAGACTATTTGAAATTGTTCACATCAAGTGTCTTCCCACCATTCCGGAGTATACCACATCTCAGATCTGGCCCGTTGTTCCGCAGTTGAGCGCTACCGAACCTGCAATTAGGCACGCAATGCTCGCTATTGCATCATTGTATGAGGAGATCGAAGCCGTAGGTAAACTAATCAACGAAAATGCCGGTATAAGTGAGAACAGAAGGATATTTTCATTCGAGACTGTTGCAGTGAAACACTACACGAAAGCTTTTATCTGAACTGCAGCAAGCACTCAGCTTCAAGACGTGCTTGACGATCATTGTTCTGACTGCCTGCGTGCTTTTTATTTGCATAGAGACCTTGAGGGGACAGGATGAAGCAGCATTGGCTCACATCGAAAATGGCATTAATATCACTAAAAATCTTAAGAAACGACACGAATGCAACTCAGTCACTGATCGGTGAAGCTCTTTACTATCTCAGTGTAGCCAATGAAGCTAATCTCTATGTGCTTCATTCTTGCGTATGCGTGTTCGATCTCTATCAATCCAAGAGCAAAGATTACCGGAAAAGTTTCAGCTCGCATCGTCTGACGCTCTTACTGACTGCCCTCCCAACTTCGATTTTAGCCCTCTTGCCGAGGCTCGTACAGCGCTTAATCTCATTATGAATAATGTCTTCATTGTCGTTTATAGCGCCCCACCGGATGACAGCCTGACCGCCGCTTCTTCCGGTCCAGATGCTGCAGTGGCAAGCGGGATTCAAGCAGATGCCCAGATAAGGCATTGGTCTCGTGCTTTCGACTTCTTCATGGCCGAAGCCTTATGGCAAGATGGATGTAATGATAGTTCTACTGCCGAGCATTTGTAATTTCATGCGTTGATCCTCCATGGTTTTGCCAAATTCGTTTCGATCCGCCTCTGGATTTCTTACATCCCAGATTTCGAAGAATTACTAGATCTGGCTGAACAATGTACGGTATCCCAAAGCAAGGGTCATGCCTCGATCCCGGGCAACAATATCCAGCCGGCCCTTGTTCACCATGGATATGGGTAGAATCCCGGCTATGACCTTTGTGGCCTGTAAGTGCCCGAGCATAACGGTGCGCCAGAGGGCTATCGAAATGCTTGAGCGACACCCTCGTCGGGAAGTGCTGTGGTGTTCCACGACTGCCGCTCGGAATGCGAGAAGGCTCATGGAACTGGAGAAGGATCGCCTAGTGTCTACTTTGAAATACGATATCAAGGCTGTGTCTAAGCAATCACGGCTCTAATTCCATCGTCCTAATAAGTTCAGGCCTTGATGCTGATCATTCAATTCAGTAAATGGCAGAGCTCTCTCTCAAAGGCAGAGGCGGCAAATGGTATCGACAGCTACCTTTAAAAAGCACACAATCAATCGTCGATACAGAATAACAAACTCGCTTGCGCACGTACGGGGACATCCGAGAAGTTGTCTAAAGTGTTTCAAACAGGACATACTCTACGCTTGTTATGAAGCTCGATAGGTTTTGCATATCCACATCTTACGTAGCGAAGAGACCCTGTAAAAATACAAAGGAAAAAGCGCAAGGAGGAGTGTGTTCGGCGGCGTTTGGCGGGTCTGGCTAAGGGGCATACAGAGGAAAGAGAACCGAAAGGACCGAGGAAAGATTCTGACTCAATGGATGTGAAGTACATATGTGTTGAAGCCTGCAACGTTTCATGGTGTATGCGAAAGTGAGGTGTAGCCCACAAACGGAATTGGTCCTCTTCTCTCTGTTCTCTTGCGAGGCGAGCACAATCGAAACCCTCGGAGAGGAACGCGAGACTTTACGGCTGGAGACAATGGTCTAGATCTTGAGACTTGTGTGGCCATTCCTAGAAACTTGCCTTTGCCCAGTGTGACGCACTTCGAAAGAGGTTGCTCTTCGGAACATCCTTGCGCTCTTGAAACATTGTTAGGTAGAGTCGACCGATGGTGCTAGGGGAAGACTCACTCTCATCCCTGCAAATGATTATCTTACTATGTCTTAAAGATTTACATAATTACTGCGAAGATATGTAAAGCCCTGTATTGGGCACCTCCTTCTCTTCCTCTCAGACGACCTGCGCAGGCTTCTTTCGTTCAGACAGATCCCTTCTGACAGTTCACAGCGCTACCTGTACCAGAATTCCACCTCTCCATCAAACTCATCTCCAGTCAACGCCGAGATCATTCCTTTGGGTGTAGGATGGCCTCTCGCCTCTCGAACAGCGATCCACGTCTCTCTTGCGGCCGCTTGGATGGCCTTACCCATGAACTTACTTCCCTCGGCTTCGTAAGTGATAGCTTGCCGATGTAGCGTCCGAGCGAGATGAGCTTGTGCAGGAACTGTCTCCGACAATTGGAAATGTTCGAGATTTTGTTGGAGAAGTGCACTAGAAAGTATATTAGTCAATTTCGTGCCACAAGCCAGGGAGTGAAGAGCTTGTCATACTGAGCTCCTTTGTAATCTCCCGCCCTTGTGAGGTGCTCTGCGAGTTTGAGATCGAGTACACCTCTCCAATCAGCGACTTCCAACTGTTCTTCGGGTGCGGTCTGAAGATCTCGCACGGCGTTTTCGTAGCTGACCAGACTCTCGCCTGGGTTGCCAAGAGCGTTGTGAATACTACCCATCACGAAATGGAGTCTGCACAATCTGCAATTGACCAAGTGTTTAGCTGATGGAATCGAAATGTGGACCGGATTTGACTCACTCGAGTGCTAAGCTGTACTTCGTCAGCGGAAGACCGCTGTGGAATGCCAATGCCGCTTCAACGATGCCAAGTGCAATAGCCGGTAGATTTTGCGTTAGATAGACTGTTGAAATGCCCGCAGAGGCTATTGCGTGAATCTTCCGGGATCTTTGGTTCAATGGTTTGATGACACTGATAAGTTCCTTCGCCGCCGTGAACGAAGCCAATGCTTCAAAATATTTACTTGTATCGACGTATCGGATACCGTCGTCAATCTTGATACTTGCTTCGTCGCATTCAGCATCGTTGACTTCTGTGTGAGTTTGAGTGAGTTTGTCAGCATATACTATATCGTTTTTCTTGACGTCCTCGGATGTTTTTGGTTCCTCCACCCATTCAATGACATATTCGATAATTGCTTGGTCGTTCGGCTCACATATTCTGTGATTGTATAACCCATCGCGTAACCGCATCCTTACGGATTCTTCGTGTGACAAAATAAGCTCTTGGTGGGTCCAGCTTCGGCTATCCCAACTCCAGCTTGGTGTTTGGAGACATCGTTGAACTAAAAATGCTTCCTCTGGTTGCGACCAATTCAAGAACATCGAGAAAGGCCGACAATCGATTGACTGATCTAGTGGTGATTTAAAAGTATCAGATCTCGCCTCAATGAGAGTGCCCACACAAGATGAAAATATTCTCCGCATGTCCGAAATTGCGTCCAGTATCTCCTCTTGATCGTCTTGAACAACACAGAGGGAGTCAATCCAGAGATACTGCACTCCAAGCTTTCTGGTCAGATCTATAGCAGCTTGCCATTCTTGCACTTCGGATGGCTTGATGCTTTTCTGAAAGCTTTGCAAATTTGAGCTCGTAAGCCTCGTTCGTGAAGCACCCCAACTATAGCTGAGTGCGACATAGCGCGGAGTTTGGCCAACCATGTCGACCACGCGTGGAAACTGACCTGGGCCAAGGCCAATATCGACTAGCCTAACGGGTAATGATGGAGCGGAAGACTCTGCTTGGTGAAGTTTCGGAACCGACTTCCGCTTGCTCAAAGTTGCAATCAATCCATGGGCAAGGCGTATCAAAACCATGTCCTCTTCGACGTTGCCGCGGCGCGCATTGTACCTGCGGGCATATAAGCTACGCATATCGTCCGAACTCCATCAAGAACTCACCACGTAGATAGAAGAAGAATTTTGAGATACGCCTCATTTACTAATTTCAGTTCTTCAGACATATAATCTTTCAATCTGCATAAGTATTCCACGTATATAGAGGAAAGTTCGTGGACATGACTGTGAAGTGAGTCAAATTCTGGCCAATTCCCTAGCACGACATTCTTCATCTTTCTTCTGGATGGCCATCTCTTCTCAAGAAGCTTGCATGCACAATGAAAACCTTGCCTGAAACGGACAGGGTCCAATCTGTTTCGTAGCGATCGATGCGTCACACGATGTATTTCGAGGGAGTCGGCTCCAGCTCGAAGCAAGGCGTGCGAGGATAGTTCATATTTGGTACCAAAATAGTCGTCATCAGTCATTGGGAAATCCTTCAAGGGAAACTCTGTGCAGCGTTGAGCGCCGAGCAGGATTACGTCGTCAATTTGATACGGATCGAGAAAGGTAAGGACATTCGCAAGAGCATCCGATCTCGATGATAGATACCCGTATATGAGAGGGCTTGAAGGTTGTGAGAACAGCTCGGCCCCAGCATGTCGCTCTAGCATAGCCATGATTACCCTATCTCCCAATACACTCCTGCGACCGATCATCATGCCCAGTCTGCGTAGAGTGAGCGGGAGGTAGTGACAATAACTTTGGATGATCGTTGATGCTGCAAGGTCAGCTTCAAAAGACGCCGTTGCTGCGTCAATTGCATAAGCCGCGAATGAACGTAGAAATGCCGTTGCCTCATCAAGGCTGAAGGGGTGAACTTCGATAGTTTGCAAGCATGCATCCGTTCCGATAGAAGACCCTTTTGGATGTGATTGCCTGCTCGTCACGATGATGGAGCCCCTGCGCGGCTTGGGAAGGAATCGTCGTAAGACCTGAAGCTGGTCGGCATCGTCAAAAACCAAACAATATGTTGTTCTTGTTGTCGATAGCCAGTCAAGAAACTTTAACCTGCTACTTTCGTGGTCATAGTTCCCACGATCTTGGACAAGGCAGAGACTCATTGCAGCTTCATGGAAAGACCGAGCCAAGTGAACTTCACTGTTCGCACGAAGCCAGAAAACATGATCGTACGACTGCTGAATGCGATATATTAATTCCAATGCAATGGCACTTTTTCCGACTCCTGGAACGCCATGTAGCATGACAAGGCCGCCTGAGTCAAGACTCGATACATGGTCATTTGACGGCATCGACGAAGGCGTAAGGATGTTCTCCAATACGGTCAAGAGTTCTCCACGACCAATAAAGTGTGCGTCTCTTCCAGGTATTCCTGTGGAGAAGAAAGGAGCTCGGCGATCTACACGTGAGCGTCCATGGACCAATGGATCTACTGATGGGCTTTGCTGCTTGGCCACACGTTGTAAGCGAGATTCTTCGATGTGGTCCGCTTGCTGGCCTTCCGCGGAGACAACAGCTTCCTGTATTGCTTCTTCGCGTTCAGGATCTTCTTCCTCTCGCAAGACTACGAGGTTTTTAGGTGTCCGAATCGCTGGAAAGGCAGGATGTTCTGGAATCGAACAAGATTGTAGGCTCACATGTCGTGGAGCTAACACGTTGTCCTCACTCCCTCCAGTGTTATCGAATTCGTCTGTCGTTCCTAAAGGAGACACCATGGTAGTCATTCGCGCTGGATTGGTTAACGACGTCAACGGCGAAGTCAAAGCGGTTGTCTCGGTCAAAGGTGCGAGGCCATCGGTCAACTCTGATACGATTTCATCGTTGGAAGCAGAACTGCCTTCGGCGACTATGTCTCGAGCGTCCTCCACCTGTAGCATTGCAGAATTATTCATAACTGAAAATCGACTGCGAACATCGGGTATCAGGACGAGTTGTTTAAATAGGGTACTTCCGGCATGAAACGCGCAATTTTTCTTGTTTCCCTCTCCTGGTAATACAACGACTTCTTCAGCAGCGGTAGTCCACATTCTGACACTCAAGTTCGCCGAACATATGCATCGATGATCCTCTGTGTGCCGATTTAGTTTTAGGATGTGCTTCCTCTTGGACTCGACCGAACCTGACACTTGAAATAGGGTAGATTGAATGGTGAACTCTTCAAAACGACGAGCAACATGTTCTAGACATTTGGCATCCTGAGGCACGTTGAGATGTTTTGGCAGCGTCTTGCAGGGCAAGCATTTGAGGATCAAGGGAATCCATTCAGTCTGATTTTCCGGATTCAGATTGGGATCTCCAAGCATAACGAGAGTCTCGATAGTATTGAGCAGGGCATCTATGTGTGGTTTGTGCGAGGTCCGATGCGCTTCGAGAAGAGCCTTTGGAAATTAGCAATACACAGTTGAGTGTTCACTTAATGAGTCGGACCTTTTTGAGAACAAAACTCCCAAGTTTATGGCCAATCAATATCAGGACATCATCTTCTGACTAGAAGTGTCATCAATAAAGGTTGAAAGCAGCAATCTGCTAGTCCTCACCGAGCTATCGTCCTTTTGCATATTCGTGAGATCCCGCAACAGTTGTTCTCCGGCCACACAATATGCAAACCAAGAAGGTAGATTCTCGACTCGTAGATCATGGTGAAATACCCAGACGACTGTGCCGTTGTCCCGCGATGCAACCAAACGATCCAGCCACTTGGGAAAGTGAGAGCAAGTTTGGTCTGCGAGCGTATCTCCACTGTGCCCGGCTACAATCACGACGCTGCGATGTCGTCGTTAGTACAAGGCATATGTTCTTTCAGTAATGACCTACTTTGTCCGCCCAGGGGCATCTGTTCCCTTTTCACATAATTTTTCCAATCGCGTCATGCTGGCTTGAAAGTGCTATGGGAAATCCAGGAGCTGGTTACTCAGCGATCATGACCAAGGCCTAGAGTATTGTTGCGCATCACGACACCGTATGGTAAAAAGTCATTCAGTTTGCCGATGGTGGTTTGTATCTGTGATGATGGATTATCACATTTTCTGGCATCTAATGTTAACATAGCCTCACATTTTGAAGGGAGACGAGTTCATGCAAGCCTTCCAAGGATTGTGGTGGCTTATGCGCCACCCAAACTCACCGAACCCGGGCAAGTCACAGTTCTGATGCTGATTTGAATCCGACAACAAGGAGGGCGGAAATGATAGTGTGCCACTGATATTTGGTGTAGAGAATGCTAAAAGAAGTACCGTGGCATGAATCGGGCGTACGTCGGGACACACAGCCTCTCAGCCTCGTCAGCAAGGCGCGAATTGTAGTAAGGCTCCGAAGACCAATTGCGTAACAAGGTTCTGGGAATTGGATATGGCTCTCGAATCACACGTCCTCGACTCATAAGTCTGCTCTGATGCGACTCTGCCCATAGCGACAAGCTCTCGACCGGTTTGTATTATGGCCTCTGTAAGCTTCGCGGCCAATGTTCCAGCCTCCGAAGGTAATCCTGACAATATGACGACCATTTTCACACCTGAACAAGTTCTAACACATCAGTAGAAAGATCTCAAGAATATACGCAATGGCTAGTTTCCAGAGTCAGATCTTTTCACAGTGACCCGCTTCATTCGGCAGCATATTTGAGCAACCTCGCCCATTTCTTGCATAAACCTCATCAAAAGCCTAGAAACGCCAGGAGACCAGACCCGCAGCGATATCGCCTCGAAGCCCTAGCCAAAGAGGGACGCCGACCTTTCATTTACGAATACGCGTTATTCCCTGCGACGGAACCAAAGCTGACAACTTTCGACAATGTCGACGAGTACAAGCAGACCATATCCAATAATACTTATAACGCAGACTGTAATGAGCTAGTATTCCTAGCTGGACGCCCTTCAGCTGAGTGGCTTTCTGCTGTTGGAGCCCGGTACAATCTGGATTATCGCTTTATCCATCAACATCTAAATTTTCTTCCAACAGGTCAGAGAGACTGGTTCACTGCTCCAACTTTGCCATCCAGATCTTATGACGTGCTCCGGCTGTGCATCCCTTCCATTCTATTTATGGGTGAGCACCGTTATGTGGACATGAATGGCCTGCAAAAGGCAAGAGGAGATTCCGAACGCCAGTTGCGGCACTGCTTTCGATCGTTGCAAGAAGGAACATCGACCGAGGCGGGACGGTCGATTGTGAGGCGCATAAATATCCACAGTGGAGACAGTCTCGTGATAGAGCAGGAGCTTTCGTCTTGCCTTCTCAAGCGTGGAGAGAATTGGACAGGTATTTCTTCGAGTGTCATAGGCTTGAGCCCGCTGATGTCTTTCCTTAGTACTTGTGTGGATAGACTCCGGACAAGACAACGATTCCGATTTTCTTCCAGTGCCTACCACTGATCATTTCAAGGGAGCAATGGATCGCCTCGATTTTTGCCCTGTGTTCTTTGAGAAGGATCTGTCAGAGAAGCCTGGCGCCTCTCAACCTCAGGCTGGCATCCAAAATCCTGGATTGAAGCAGCCACTCTCCTCGCTACCTGCAAATTACGGCAATACAATAGACTGGACGAAGGCGGCGTTAGACCCACTATTCGCAGTTCAGGAGCTTTTCACCTTCCACGCCGCATCGGAATTGCAATACCTAAATATGTTGGAACAATTCGTCTCGGATCATATCAGTCAGGCCGAGTCCACGCAAGCGGAAACAGACATAGGTTCCATGCTGCACTTCGATTATGCAAGAAGCATACTTGTCCGGCACGATGCTCACGTTCAGAGCCTTCTCTCCTCGTTAAACAAAGGCCTTAAGGGGTGGAAGAAACCAGCATCTGAGGCTCAGCCTCACGATGAAGATCTGCAGGCAATCCTCCAGACAGACCTCGGCTATCTTTCCACCCGTATTCAGAACGTCATTTCGCTCTGCGAAGCAGGAAGGTCGACAGTTAAGAGTAAAGCGTCCATTGAGGAGACAAAGCGTTCAAGTGAACAAGCCGTACTAGTAACCGAGTTAACAAAGGCAACGAACCGTCTAACTTTCATCTTCCTGCCAATCTCGTTCGTCACCTCGGCTTTTGGCATGAATGTCAAGCAGTTTGGACAAGGACCACTATCAATCTGGCTTTGGGTGGCAATTACGCTCCCTTTACTCGTTGCTTGTATTGTGCTGGTGGAGAGAGGAAGCTATCTCAGGAATAGCTTGGTACATTGTGTTAAAAGATTCAAAGAGAAGAGTTGATTGCTCTCTCGCATCTATACAACGGAGTTTGGTTTGGCCGTGATGTTGATAATCCATCCTGGGGATATCCTTTTTGCTTTTTCCACTCGTCCAGCGTCTTGTTCTTGTTGGTGAGCTTTTCCCTTGCGAGTTCGTGAAATGAATCTTCACGCAAGCCTTCGCAATACTTTTTTGGCTATATTGAAGTTGGTGACGAAGGTCGAGACCTCGATGAGGCCATCCTGCACTCTCAATGGTGGAAGCTTGTCCACGACTGTAGCAAGCATGACTGAAGCAGGAAATACTGGAGCAGGCGAGGCAGGAGCAGCAAAGACAGCATGAAAGGTTAGAACAAGAGAGACAGATAAGGGTACTAGCAGCGCATACTCCTCGAACGAAAATTAGCCAGTCAGAGAAGATAATGAGACATTGACCGGAATTGCCTTAAGAGCTGTAACAGGCTCCTATTCTGTAAACACGCAATACCTGCCAGTGTCGAGATAGATTTCGTGCGTCTCTCTCACTACACCAAGATCTCCTTACCGAAACGACATGTTTTTGATCCAGCTCCGCAGATTTTCGCTGGTATCCTTATAGACTCGTTGAGTGAAGGGTCAAAATGTCCACATTAATCTCTATTTCCCTGTAGCACTCAGCCGGGTGTTCCATCGTGTTGTTGGCAATCTTGCCATATCTTAGGAAGGTAAAGGGTCGACAAGCGTAAGCGACAGATGATGGACGTGAAAATTAAGAAGCAAGAATGGCGGTAGGAGTAGAGGAATTGGTAAGGAAGAGATGAAGACGAGGGTCATCCGACGCGTGGGAACGATAGACTGCCAAACCAGAAAGAAGCCATCTCTATATGTTGGGGGAGGGCGATGATATAAAGACATGATTTCGAACGAGAACGAGGATATCGACATGATTAGAGCGTACCTTACCGTATCAAAAGCAGCGTCCAAATCTACTAGTAGTGGCGCCCTTTCCCTCCATTCATATTATAATGCTTATGAATTTGCTGAGCATCATTCAACAATTAACAAAATAATCTAATGTCGAGGCGGTCGTCACCGAAATCTGAGAGTATAGATATTATTAATATCAGCCATCAACCGATGCAGAAAGTCGTTATCTTTTTAGACTTGCTTGACTTAGCATTCTGCAATATACTGTCTCAGATTTCTTGATGTTGTGCCTAGAAATTACCATAAAAATGTTGGTTTACGAGGGCTATCCCTTTAACCGCTGTCGGGAGGCCCCTTTTAGCGTATTCGCTTAGTCCACCAATAGGAACCGTAGAATATCACCCTGAACTGATTTTATTGATGCTATTCAGATGCTATTGTGATATGCAGCCCAACAAGGACCGTTTCTACATAGGGGGATATCACAGATATCACAGCCAAAGATAAAACGCTTTCCCCGCCCGCTACCACCTAAATTTGGTGTAATTTCACCGAGAACTTGTCGTTTTCTAGGCCTGGCTGTCAAGCCTATCTCCTTGCACCCACGGCAGTCCCCAGGGCTCTTTCTTTTGCAGATTTGATGATCTTCTAAACGTACCATTGAACGTTCAATTGCTGATTCACTTGACGTTCTTTTTCGCTTCAGAAATTGTCTTTGAGAGATCTGAATAAGACCTGTAGCCAGAGCCGTTCTGAACTCGCTATGAACAGTGTATTTAGCTGAAATCTCTGAATGCAAAGAGAGTTTGTAGGCATTGATAACGCTGATTTCAATCAAGAACTCGTACAAGGCTTTATGTTCTTCTGATCTACATCGACGATTGTATGCATAGGAAGATCGTAACTCATCAGCCTGATCAACAGCCCCCATGTAGTGGTCACTCAACTGACGTTTGAAGATATCTGAATAAACTCAAATCGATCGCCTATAACAGTGATAGGACGCAGATTAGGACGGTCAGTTTCTAAATCAGTTGAATCAGGTACTACGTCGCAGGAAGGCATTATCGAGGTGGGCCAGAACAATAGGGGGCTTTGTTGACATTGTTTCTATTTACAAAAAATAACCTTTTTGATCTAGCCTTACCACATCTGGTTAGGGTCAACCTTAAAAATTAACCGAAGGCAAACAGCGGTTAAAGGGATAGGCGAAGATTTCATTACGTAATCGCTCCTCACTGGTCAATCGATGACGTCCTTTCCCTTGCGTGCTTGCCTACCTACCTATCTTCCCATATGCAGGTCCCCGCCGCCCCTAAAAGAAAAAACACTCCTGAGAAAAGCAGAGCCTCCTCCCCACATCGTGCGCCTTCCCCAACGCCAATGACCCCCCTTCCTCTCCCCCGGCCATGTCCCTTTATCTCTACCTCACGATCCCTATCCTGCTCACCACATGCTGGTTCTACACCGCCCAAGTGACCCGCTCCTCCGCCTCCCACCTGCGCAACAAGCGCATCTGCCTCTTGATCGCGCACCCGGATGACGAAGCCATGTTTTTCGCTCCGACGCTGCTGGCGCTTACGGCGCCCGAGGCAGGGAACCATGTTAAGATTCTTTGTCTGAGTACCGGTCCGCTCTCCCAGTCCAAAATCCCCTGCTTCAAATAAATTGCCCTACAAGCTAACAACATCAGGCGACGCCGAAAACCTCGGCCCCACCCGCCGCCACGAACTCCAAACCTCCGCCGCCCTCCTCGGTCTCCGCGACCCCTCCGACGTCTTCATCCTCGACTCCCCCCACTTCCGCGACAGCATGACCACCACCTGGTCCCCCACGTCCATCGCCACCGTCCTCTCCTCCGCCTTCACCCCTTCCGCCTCATCCCTAAATGCCAAAACCCCAACCTCCAAAGAGAACCCCCCGCAAGCCACAATCGACATCCTCCTCACCTTCGACGCCCACGGCATCTCCGCCCACCCAAACCACACCTCCCTCTTCCGCGGCGCCCACGCCTGGCTCGCATCCCTCATGGCCGGCAAACCGGGCTGGGCCTGCCCCGTCGAGCTCTACGTGCTGACGACCACGTCTCTCGCGCGCAAATACATCGGCGTGCTGGACGCGCCCCTCACCATGCTGCTCGGCGTGCTGCGCAGCGCGAGGGGCAAGAAGAAGAAGAAGAGTGGGGGGAAGGCGGAGGGGGCCCCGAGAAGGATTTTGTTTGTGAGCGATCCGTGGCGGTGGGTGCGGGGGCAGAGAGCGATGGTGCAGGGGCACAGGAGTCAGATGCGGTGGTTTCGGTGGGGGTGGGTGGGGGTCGGGAGGTATATGGTTGTTAATGAGGTGAGGAGGGAGGAAGTGGCGGGGGGTGCGTGAATATTTTGGATAAAAAGGAAACAGTTTAAAAAGGAATTTTCCGCATACCTTTCGTGTGTTTGCTATGAAACCACCCCCGGACCTAATATTCTGGCACAGGGCTATCCCCCATTCCTTTCCCAGAGAGATATGTACAAATGTTTTACATATCTCCCTCATTTCCCAATCCCCGAATCCTCAAATCCTTGAACCCCCCCCCGGCCCACCAAAAATGCCAAGTCTCGCATCAGCAATGGTAGCCCTAGCCATCTAGATCTGTCAACGCTGGGGTGATTGATGGCGGTTCAGGAAAATGGGGGCAGAATGGTTTTCTGGATCGTGGAGGGATTTGCAGATCTGGCTGATTAATAGCTGACTGGAGGTGTGGGAGGAGGGAGGAGGGATGAAGGGTGGTATGGGGGAAGGTGAGGGTGAGGGCGAGGGCGAGAGGGTGGGAGATATGGGTTGGGTTGGGGGGGTGGGGGGTGGTGGGTGCGAGGGGTGCGAGGGATGAGTGGGGGAGGGGGTGGAAGGAAGAAAGGTGGGGATGAAAAAGGGGGGAGGGGCCGGAGCGTGAAATAAGGGATGTGAGGGGTATGAGGACACAGAGCGCAAGGGAGGGAATGGGGGCAGGCGGACGAGGAGGAAAAGAATGGCCAAGGGAGGAGTTCGCGGGGGAGAGGAAGAGTGGAAGAGAGATATGGATGGTCAAAAACTTTCATGTGTTCACAATCGCCGCAAGCAAAGTTCCAACCCCATACCTTCAAATAGCCGTTTTGAAGCTCTTCCCCCTTTCTATACCTCGGACTCAACAATTCCAACTTTTGGCACCCAGCGAAATATTTGGCCCAATGTTGCGATGATATAGCAGAGATGACGCCAGATAGGTAGTTGGGAAAATTTGGATTGCCAGGGTTCAGACTTTCACCTCAGACCATGCGATGTGGTTGGTCAGGACGTCCCATCCTAGACATCTCCAGATTTCATATTTGTACCAGTCGCGTACGTTTCCGTCGTCCCTACTGGCAAGCGCATGGACATCCGCATCCGCATCGAGATTGTCGGGGGGAAAGCAGGGTTCTCTCAACGCATGCACGAACTCGCCCATCTGCGCGCCAAACACGGCGTTCAAGAGGGTGTGCTGTAATGTCATCTTTACCTTTTCGGCGAGCACGAGCGGTGTAGGTCGAGCTATTAGGGGTATTAGGTGGATGAGGAGGGAGATGAGGTGGGGGGCTTCGGATTCTTGGATGGAGTTTCCTTGGGACAGGTGGCTGGTGGCGGTTTTGTTTTGTGCTTCAATGGGGGTTGCTGTGGGGGTTGTAATGGTATCGTCCGAGAAGACGAAGACGGATAGAAGCTGGCCGACTCGCGTGAGCAGGAAGAAGAGGAGTCCGTCTATGATGTTTTGGTGCATTTGGTTCGAGGGTTCGAGGCTTGCGGCCATGGTGGTTAGGAGGCGGCAGAGCTTTGGGGTTGTTTTGTCATCTTTAGCAGATGCAAATGTGGTTTTTGGTTTCGTAGCTCGAAGCTTTGACACATTTTGGGCATCTTTGCTGGTATTCTGTGTATGATGAAAGGCGGCAAGATCACCTATCCGGTCTAGTAGGTCTCGGAAAAGCTTGACGAAGCTGTACACGACTTTGCTTTGGAGAGCTTTGCCTGCTGGTGTTCGGTCTAATATGTCCCCGCTATTTAGGAGCCAGCGGTATATGCGTGCGATTGCCTGAAGTTTGGAGTTGAGCTTGGAGTCCAGGTCTGTTTGGGTAATGCTTGCGCTTTGTCCCTGAGCTTGGGTGGTACTGTTACGAGGGTTAACGTTGATGGAATTTTCCGTGGCTGTAGAGGGGGTGATAGTGGAGATCATGCAGCTGATATCAGTTAATATTCTCGAGAGTATGGTGGCGAATTCTTGAGCCGGTGGGTATTGTTGAGACCTGATCTCTTGCAGGAGGTAAACGTTGTGAAGAAGAGTGGTGGCTAACATATCAGGTTCGAGCTTCTTCTGGACGGCGAAGGGCATCTTACTATATGTGCCTGGAGCTGAATCCTCCCATTCATCCATAGACACAGGGAGTAAGGCATCTTCGGGCTGTGCAGTCGCCGTTGTCCTAGCTTGCTTTAACACCGTACTATTCGAGCTCTCTGTCAATTCAGCCACCACTCTCTTCCGTTTCTTCTGCGACGCAGCAACCGTCGAAACCTGGTCTATCTGTGCATCCTGCCTCTCCCATCTTCGTTCCAACTCAAAGACCTTGGCCCGTAGCTCCATCACCGTCTCCTCGGATCTTTTGTGCGCGTCTCTCCAGAACCCCAGAGCATCGACATGACTGTGGATGTCCGTTGAAGTATCTGTTCGCCGACCTTGCGTTATCCATGAGCGTAGCTGTGAAAGATAATCTAAAGAGTATCATGAGATGCGACGTTAAGTCGGTGGAGTGGTTGAAGTGGATACCTCGGACTGATATGTTGGCGGTCTTGGACTTGACAATGAACAGGGCGATTATGAAACAGAGTAATTGCGGTTTAGAAGGTGTCGCTTGACTCGCATTGTCAGGTGCCATTCTACTTGCAATGACTTAAATGTTTAAAATAGAGTAATCTTATTAATGAGCTATGTTGTTATGATTGTTGTTGTTGAAAACGATTTCTTAACATCGATCAACTCTGCTAGAAAACATGACGTGCGACAAAGAACAGCACATGAATCGTTGATGTCGATCAGATCAATATTCATCAAGTGTCTCGTGAAAGATAGAAATAATAGACTGTTTGATAAACGAAAAGAATCAAAGACTTTCGTCGATTTCATGATTGCTGCATGCGAAGCTTGCTTCATTCTTTGGCAATATACTTTTCTATCATAGACTAAGGTTCACTGAATCTCAGCCTTACCACGCCTTAGCGAAATTGTTTGTTGACGCGCTTAGGCCTAGCGTGCCTTGAGAACATATAATTTAGCTCTAAACTTCGTTAGATCAAACTCATATGACTTGCTTTATGTCGACTCATAACATTAGTTTAAAGCTCACTCAATCTTCATGATACTTGATTTGAAGATTATTATATATATATATGATATCATACATCTTGAACTTAGAATTAAAAATTGTTATTTTCGCCGATTTCGAAAGTAAGCAGAGCCGCTTTAGAAGGAACAGCGAGGGAGCAGAGGGAAGCATCAAGGGAGCAAGGGGGGGAGCAGCGAGGGAGTAGGAGAGAGCAGCGAGGGAGTACTCGGAGGAGAAAGATATTGCAAAGCAACAGCGCCCTCCGAAAATTCATGTGGTCTTAGCTTTTGGCTTTCCGTAACTGCGCTCAAAGATTAGCTCCCACTACTATCGGCGTCACGAAACAGGAGTTTCTCATCACATATCATGGTCGAGCTCCCATACCTCAAACAATCGATTCGACTAAGAGTTGTAAATTCTTGGAGAGACAATTACCAACGCTACAGATGGCTATTTAAAGCATAACCCTCACAGTGGCCGGCTCATTTTGTTCTCTCCAAGTAAGCATTCCAACCTTCTTCCTGATAGAGCTGTGCCATCTTGACAGGGTCATCGGTTGCGTAGATACCACGGCCGGCGATGATAAAATCTGCTCCCCTTTTGACAGCCGACTCTGGAGTCTGGTACTGCTGACCTAGCTTGTCGCCTTTTGTGGCTCGATTGACTCCAGTAGTGAAGACAACAAAATCGTCATCCGAATCGTCCTTTTCGGCAAGTAAAGTCAAGGCCTGGGTGGCAACGAAGCCTATCACAAAGTCCTTGTGCTTTTTGGCTGATTCGATACAAGCTTTCGTGTAATCGCCAGTCGCGAGAGAGCCTTTAGTTGTCATTTCAGCGAGAATCAAGAGGCCTCGTTCACCTCGGTACTTGAATGGCTCAGAAGTAGCCGTTTGGGTCATGGCCTCGATGATACCGTCGCCTGCGAGGATGCTCGCATTGACAATGTGTGCCCACTCGGAAACACGAAGAGCGCCGCCGTCATATTGCTTCTGGACCTTATTTCCAATATCGACAAACTTGCGATCCTCAAAAAACATGAAGTTGTGCCTCGATGATAGAGACTTCAGGCCTGTCACAGTCTCCTCTCCGAAATCTGACACAATATCAATGTGAGTCTTGAAAACAGCGATGTAAGGACCAAGTTCTAGTGTGTGTCAGCCTTCCACTGTGTCGTCAAAGTTCAGGTTGTACTGACTGTCCGCTAATTCGAGCAGTTCTTTGGTAGTGGTGAGATCGGCGGAGACGACTACATTAGATTTCTTCGATTCGGCTATTTGAAAAAGCTTCTTGACTAGAGGGTTGTTGTGTTCCTGCGCACGCTGTCCGTATTTCAGATTGGATCTGGATGTCATTTTGAAATTTTGATATACGTTATTGGCTGTGAATTGATCGGATTAGCCTGATCTGCAGCTTTTCCACTTGAGAGTATCTGAGGCACGGATTCAAGATGGTGCTGATCTTGGTCGGCCTAGAATTATCCTATGGAAATGTGTCTGCTCACCATTGGCAGCAATGACAACCCGGCACAAGGCTACGATATGAGGCTATAGGGCCGAATGCTACCGACCCTTTCTTGGAGATTGGTGGTTACTGGCTGGCTATAAGCTCCCGTGTGGTCCCGTGTATGTGTGCTTGTAGCTTCGCATGTCCGTTTATTCGTGACACAATACTGAATGAAAGGAGTCATGCTTTCAGTTCCGAAGTTCCGAAGGCATTTAACATGATGCACAGTGATTGTGGACGCACTGGTTCATCCATCAAAGGAGACCCTTGCGCTTGTTGACCACTAGCGCTATTCAAATAAGTGGGCCTTGAGCTCGGCTAATTCCGCGTCTATTGTCTGCGATCGTCGTTTCACATACACACAAGCGATTGAGATAGACATTTGTAGTTTCATTAGTTGGCCTCCATAGTACCGCCTTGCTGCCACCAGGCCTTACCGCCGTTAGGGGAAGCAAGGGCCCATCAGCTGCTCAGCGGCGCCAAGAACTCCCTCTATCTAAAGACTGAGCTAATGGAGTGGGTGGGTGGAAAACAGAGCTCTTTTTGGCCTAAATCGAGGAGATGATAGACAGCAACAGTAAGGGGAACAGGCCTTATTTATGACGACGGCCTCTACTTTGATTTATGAACAAGTCTCAAACCCTTCAAAGAATCTCTGTTGTCTTCATCGGTCGCTACTTGACACGGCATACAGACTTCCAGTTTACAACATGGTAGAAATTCGTCGTATAGTGGTTCGTCGCACTGAATGCAGTTGGAAGTCATTCTAATAATCAATTAGTTAAGGTATACAACCAGAGTGTGAGATGTAGCTGATAACTGACTTGATGTAGAGATTGAGAATGATGAATGGATTGCATGATTGATTTTGATGGTTGAAACTGTTAGATGACAAAATTTAGCGCGGAACATCAGCCCTCATGAAAGATAGCTGAGTGGGAGGACAGAGGAAAGAGACATGAACCTATGTGGACGTTAAGCAGCTGTAGCAAGCAATCTTCCAATCGGAACATCATGTAATCATACAGTGCGACTTCTCTGGCACGTGACAAGCAAGGAAAATGATGTGGGTGCCAAAGCCTGATACTCTCCGGCTCTATCAGATTCGCATACAACTACACATGAAAAAATAAAACTACTCCCTTTGAGCTTCTGCTTTGTTCCTGGACCGAGACAGCGTTTATCGCAAGGAGAGTGGTGACCGATGCAGATTCTTCTTTCTTGTTTCGCTCGGCAGCAGAGGGAGGGTCGGGTCTTGATTCAGTCCCCTCGCAGGCTTGATCTTCAATAAAAACTCGCTATTTGTATGGGTATAAGAAAACAATGCACGCTCCCCTGCTTGATCACTAGATCAATCCAGGCCGTTCTCGTAAACATAACACTTGAATACGGGATATACAACCTCTGCCCGAGCGGTAAATCTATACGCATCCACCTATATATCCAACGCCACTGGGTTTTCCCTTGTTCGCTCACCCGGATAGAATGGGGCTTCGCAGTTTGTATCAAATAATCATCGCTAGTATATATATACGCCGTTGCTTTTCCTTTGCTTAGCCAAGATGATTCTTGGTAGATGGTATGGAATCGTCGTCGCCGGTATGACCAGTATGATACATGACCGACACATCGGTCGTCCGTACTATTCCTACTCCGGTAGGAATTATGCGCTCTTCGCTTTCTGTTCCCTCCAGGTCGGGTTTGCTCTGTCTTCTGGACGCCATGGCCCAATGGTGATAATCGGTCGCTGTACGATTACCAGCATAGACATTGATAGCTGGGTTCCGCAGAGTATAGCTGTTTTGATTATTGGCGAGGATGGTCTCCTTCCTTGTGCTGGGAAAAATATGGGAGAATATAGCCACAAGTGGTTGCCGGAGCATTGGCAGGCATGCGCAGATAGTGCCCGTATTGGCTTCGACCACACTCCATATGGTGGCGGGAATAGGATTCCCTTATGGCAGATTTAGTAAGTGCGGCAGCGAACGCGGCACAGCTAGAGGTCTTACATGTTGGATCTGAAGAATTAGATGATGACGCTAACGTTGTAGTTCTAATTATACTCGTGACGCAAACACTGCCGAATGTTAGAATTGTTTTCTTTCCTAGTGAGGAACTCTGGATAGTTTCAACTGACAAGATCCCAAGTGAGAAGATACCGACCAACCCCCACTTGTCCCTCCATGCCAGTTCGAGGCAGAGGATCTGGCGCACCGGGAGGGCGAGGATGGCAACATCGGTCAGAATATTGATTAACGAATAGGAGAACCAGAAAGCCTCGCTATGGAAACATCGACTACCTGGGATGGTTCTGTCCCAGAAAGCCGCAATCGGACTGCATTGCCAGATGGTTACAAGAACGAAAGCAGTCCCGGCGGCTGAGCAAAACGCAATGCCGAAGAAGCACATCCATCGGAAACTCCGGTCGAGGAAGATGCGAAGGTAGAGAAATAAAATGGAGACTTTGTTGAGCGTGATGGCAATTTTGTAGGTGATTTGGGCGCCATAAAACCACTAGGGGGACGTCGATAACATTCAGCCGTATGATCTAGGATATTGGTAAGGACCGAGTGACCGACCTTGAAAGCTTGTATGGCTTCGGGATGCCGAAGGCTTTTGTAATGTCTCCCATACCCATTCACGACGGCTATACAAGCAGTCAGCTATATTGAGCTAGGGAGAAGAGTCTCAGCGAGAGGGTATACCTAAGCACTCCGTGGCCGAAAGACTTATTAGGGTGAACTGTCATACATCCGAGTCAGTCATGGTCTACCTCTTGAGAGATATTAAGCCCAGCCTGATTTTGGCTCTGCTCACCAGAGCAAGGATGATGACATAGTCGTCTGTTCCCATCGCTCTCCTTGACAATCTAAAGGCCACACGACCAAGAACAAAAAGGCCGGAGATGTTCACCATCACAACGCTGATGATGAAGAGCGGCCAGCCCCGGTCAGGGAGCTCTGAGGTGCCCTTTCCCACGTTTGCCATGGCTGTGACATGCGGTTAAAGGGACGTATCCTTCACAACCTCAACCGTTCAATGATTCGAAGCGATATCCGGGGGAGGGGAGAGGGGGAAGCCATATCAATCAGCAAGATTGATGAAAAGGAATGGACGCGGTGTGACGAAATAGGGTGACACCGGCAGTAAACCTGGCCCACGCCTCGGGTCCTCCACAGAACCTTATGAGTCGAACCCTCCATCCGTAAAGGTTCGAACAACTGTCTGCTGTCTCAAAGGACTGGTCTTCAAACGTCGAAAAGCGTGCATGGACTCGTGCTAAAGTATGCCCGGCACCCCACGGGATCCCTTCCGAACCAGATCGGGCTGTTAGCGGACGCTGTCCCGAATCATCGTCGTAGCACTAAAGGGAGTCGTCTGGAACAGCGACACCCGCGTAACAAGGATGATTGGCTGCTGTCGAGTGGGTGTAAGGTAAGGTAAGGTTTAAAAATGTACATATTGACTTTATCCTTTATCGAGTCGGTACTATAATGAAATAACCTTTACCTTCCAGACCCACTCGTGGCCACTTGGAAACCCACTCGGAAAAACAACGGGATCGGAGTAGATTGCAATAACCTCAACATGAGATGTGGTATCAGTTGGTGGTCCTGTGTTTCGGACCAGCGAGCTACGGAGATATCTACCCTGCTACAGGTACAATGGGACACTCATATCCATCGGGCTTTCTTCCAATTTTGGATCCATCCATCAGTGGAGAGATGGATTCCGAGTCTGGCATTGAGTTTCACGGCGGGAAAGTGTCGTTGCGGCACGGCTGGACTAGATACTGTAGCACAGAGTAAGCGCGTCAACCAACTACTCTCTAAACGTCACGTGTCGACAAAAGTGGCATCATCGAGAAAGTAGAATCGAGAATCTCGATCTGTAGGTAGCACGAACTCCCTGACGTGATCAAGGACGGTACCACAGCAGATATCAGCCAGCTGTGCGCCATTCTTGTCTTCTTGGCGCGATCCACCGTGCCCCTGTTTGTTCGTTCCAGAGATTCTTCGTCTTTCACTGCCTCCTTCTCATTGGGACGGCACAATTGAAAAGACCATGCCCGTGCATGCTTCCGACTTCAAGCGTCACCTTGACGTTGATCTTGGGGGGGTGACCCCGCACTTCGTCGAGGAACCGAGGCGTCGGTTGCGGTCCGTGGATGTGGCCGACGTCAAGGACTAAGGTAGGTATGAAGTAGGTAGTCATGGAGGGACTGTACTGTACTTTAAAGATGGTACACTGGTACTTTACCATAACCGAAGGTATCTAGATCATTCTTTTTCTCTTAGTCTGGGACGACTGGAAGGAAGAATGCGACAAGATGCACAAGTAAAGGAGGGAATGCCCCCAACGATATCTCATTTCTAACCCCTTTCACCATCCAGTCCCTTCCAATTGCCGTTCCGGGACCCTGTCGTGACTGGCGGCATCACGTGTGAAACTCCGTGCAAGCTTGTCTGTCTCTTTGTTGTACATCTGTAGTTGCTTGTTCCAGTCGTAAGGGCATCGTTGTTGCCATCCCTCCTTTTGTCAATGATGAAGCATCTCGTCGCTCTTGCTAGCCTGCTTCTGCTGCCAGCCCTGCTCGTTGGTGGAAAGCAGCCAGATGTAGGCGCGACGGTACAGACGTCGAGCGGACCCGTAACAGGTCACGCTGCCCTGAACCAGACCCAGGTCTCGGAGTATTTGGGCATTCCTTATGCCCAGCCACCGTTGGGCAATTTGCGATTCGCACCACCGCAGACATATTCATCTCAGACGCCCTTGACTGGGTTATCATACGTAAGTCAACTCTTTACTACCGCATCTGGAATCGGAGATACAAACACTGAAAGAAACTTTCTAGTCCCCGTATGCGCTCATCTGCTGAATGAAAAGGAGCATCTGCTAATGTCGAATTTAAAGGGATTGCCCGCAAAAAGGAATACCGCCAATTCCATACCCAAACAAGAGCCCTACGGAACCGTCGATTATCAGGTATTTCGGAGGGGGAGAGGGCAACCCTCAGAGTGAAGATTGTTTGACTCTCAATGTATGGACAAAAGAGCCCGGAAAGGGGAAGTTGAAAGCTGTAATGGTCTGGTTTCACGGCGGCAGTAGGTCTCTCTGTTCGTGCCTATGCCGAGGTTTACTGACTTTGCCTTCTAGGGTTCGCTCTTGGTAACACCAATACCAAGTTCTACCAAGGTCAATACATTGCCGACGCCCAGGATGTGGTCTTCGTGACTGTAAAGTAGGTAAAATTCCACTCAGCATTCTTCGACCGGCATTAAACAAAAGCTCTAGCTATCGCGTAAATATCTTCGGCTTTTCCGGCGCCCCAGGGGTGACCCAGAACGCCGGCCTTCTCGACCAACGAAAAGCCATTGAGTGGGTTCGCGACAACATCGATGGCTTCGGCGGTGATCCGAAACGCATTACGATCTTTGGGCAGTCTGCCGGCGGATCAGCCGTAGATATGTATGCTTACAGCTACCAAGACGACCCCATTGTCGCGGGAATCATTTCGCATTCGGGAACCGCGCTCAGCTTTGTTAGCAACTCGCCGGACTATTCCCAAAAACGCTTCTTAGAATTAGCATCAGGGCTCGGCTGCACCTCAGGCGACGTCGTGGCCTGCATGCGCAGCAAGGATTGGCACGATATCGAAAATGCAACCGCCAAGCTCAAGCCTGCCCCTACCACTACGTTGTACTCCCCCATCTTCCAACCAACCGTCGATAATAAAACCGTCTTCTCTCTTACTGACTACCAATCCATGTCCGCCTCTGGGAAATTTGCCAATATAGTAAGTCCCTACAAACTCTATCCGACCCACCGCCATCAAACAAATTAACCAGCTCCTAGCCCTACCTCGCCGGCAACACCGACTACGAAGCCGGCTTCTACAAGCTCTCCGCTTTCGCCACCAATCTCTCCCTCACCGACGCCCAATGGACCGCCTTCAACCTCGCCGGCTTCACCTGCGCCACGGGAACCGAAGTCGCGGCCCGGATCGCCGCCGGCGTCCCTGCCTACCGCTACCGCTACTTTGGCGAGTGGCCCAACCTGACCCTCTACCCGGGCTCCGGCGCCTACCACGGCAGCGACCTGCACATGATTATGGGGGGCGCGCAAGACGTGACGGGTGTACCGAACACGGACCTGGAGAATTGGACCATGCAGTATATGATGTTGGCATGGGCGACGTTTGCGCGGGGCCCGGCCAAGGGCTTGAGCAAGCACTTGGACTGGCCAGTGTATTTGTCGGATGCTAATAGCTTAGTGAGGCTGGGGCTTAACGGGGACCCGGCGGCGTCGTTTGTGAGTCCGGTGTTGTATGATGCGGGATGCGCTGCGTTGGGCGGGAGTACGGCCGCAGCTGCTGGTGCGTTCTGAGTGGAGAGGACCATTTTGGAGCTATAGGGGCTGTGTTGGGTGTGGCAATTGACAGAGCATCTGAGGAACGGGTCAAAGAGCGTCCCGTCTCCCAAGGTCATACGATAAAAATCAAACCCGGGAAAGAGGCCGCGAGGGCATAAGTTGAATGGTACCTATGTAGGTGCGAACAAGACCCGGACGCAGACATACCGGAAGATGAACCCAGAGAATGCCTGATGATGGTTGTATATAAGAGAAAGGCTTTTCATGTATATATCAAAACTAAAGCCTATACACGCAACAGCAAATGCCGCATCTAAGCAAAAGCACACCTCACCCAGAACCTTTAAGCCACCGCAAAGCAATCACCGCATCCTTCCACTCCACTCCTCTGCTTCCCGCTCTTCTCTACACCTCCGCAAAACAATACACCCGGGGCTTTGGGAAAGGGAAGAAACCTACCTTAACAAAAAAAACACCTACGCTCAGTAGCAAAGGAAGCCCCATCTCCCAGAACCCCCACAGCTCAAACCTCTCTTACCCTGACTGAACCAACCAACTACCGATACTTCAACCTCACCGAATCCGCCACCCTCGCAATCCAAACCCAGATTCTATAATCTGCGCCGCAGTAGTTGGAACCTGGCTAGTGAAAAAGAGCGTTCCACATACTCTGGTGGATGCTATGGGCGGAGGACGAGCTTTGTTGATAGTAGGGAATTGTGTGTAGACGCGTTGGGTAGGAGGTGTGCCAAGGGGGGGCCGGTTTTAGCTGGCTGATGAGATGGGAGGGCGGAGGAGGGCGAGATCAAGCGTTTCTATTATGCATCGGTTTGCGTTTACCGCTTCCTGATTTCGCCAAGGGTATCGGATGCTGGGTTTACAGCAACGAAGCCAGCGAAAACGCGCATACGGACAGGACGGGGGAAAGGAATGAAAAGATGGCAAAGGTTGAATATTCATCAATCCTACACATTCCAACGACGAAAGCCCCTCACTTGAGGTTGCCCGAATACCTATCTACTCCGCTCCGCTCCGCCTACCGGATCCCCATAGAAATTTCACGGCAAGGCCAACGCGCTTGCTATCCCGACCGGATCACTTGGTGGAGATGTTGGGGTATGGGGTTTGTGGAGAGGGTGAGAGGGTTGTGGTTTGGTCGTCGTCTGCTCGCCGACTGACCGTCCTCGCTTAAGTTAAGCTAAGGACTGGCGCTAAGCACGGGTCCTCCCGCCTTGGCAACGCGCATACCTTAGACTGTTTTGAAGGAATTGCTTGTACGGATAATACCAGAAGTAATATGGTTGAATTTTGGTCGTTTTGGTTACATGGCCGGTGAGTACTAAGCGAAGAATGAGCTTAGTGTGGGGTACTGATAGGGCGGGAAGGCTGGGGTCTCCCCAAGGCGTTGCGTTGCACTCTCCAGAAGAACCTCAACTTCTCTCCAGTGCCGAAGTCTCTGACTTATCTCCGGAAGCTCAGGCCCATATCAATCGTCCCACGGTCCCTCATTCGCTTTAGATTGGCAGACTCTCCTTCTACTTTTATACTGTCAATGCTTTGCTTCTCAACTTTGAACAATGACCAGAAAGAGAGCTCGCGAGGATTCGGATACTCCAAATCCAAACGTCGCGAAGTCCAAGGCCGCCAGATTGAACCTTCTTACACTGAAAAGACTGCAAGCAGCCATTAAAAATGATCCGGAGGTTGATCTGACCTCCAAATTCCCTTCAGGGTACTCTGATCGACTCTCCGAGATGCGACGCGCCGCTCCAGACCTCCTCAGTAAAAGACCCTAGACTCTAATTGAAACCACCAGTACTCATTTTTCCACTGCTAGAAGAATCCGATATTCCTTCAAAGGCCTCATCCATTCCTGAAGAGGATATTCGAGTGTTCCTGCGACCGTCAGACTCAGCCACGATTCTGTTTCCATTGTCAGAGCTAGTGAGAAGATTGCTGGCAGATGACCATAATTCGACCATTTTATCCGGTTCCTCGGATCCTGCACTCTCACAACGTTTGCTGAGAGCCATGCAACGTAGTGAGATGCTCTGGAAGAGTCCATTTCCTCGCAACAAGATGGTGTTTAAGTGTCATCCGAATATGGTTGTCAAGGCAGTGCGGAAAATGGAGGACTACACTGAATATACAACATTACAATATCTGGAAAGGCACAAGCCAAGCGTTCCTGCTCCAAGACCGTTGGGAGCCATGCGCATGAGTGGAGTCTCCCTGATGTTTATGACTTATGTTGCTGAGACAACCCTTGAAGAGGTCTGGACAAGACTAGATGCTGTGCAGAAGGCTTCGATCCAAAATCAACTGGACAAGATTCTAACGGATCTGAGATCTCTCCCGCATCCCGACGGGACGCCTTTTGGAGGGGTAGAAGGAGAAGGCTGTAAAGACCTCAGAAGGCATCTTCGACGAAGCACAAAGCCAATCATGAACACCAGTGACTTTGAGGACTTTCTGTTTTTCAGTTCGCATCCTGGTGGTCATGTCGTTGTTGAATTGCTCCGTCAACTTTCCCCGCTGTGCCAGCCTTCTGAGTCGCCTAAAGGTGTGTTTACTCATGGTGATCTGCGGCCTGACAACATCATGGTGGAAATCACCAACAGTGGCCAGTACCTCATTACAGGTCTTCTGGATTGGGAATACAGCGGCTTTTATCCCGAGTATTATGAATCGATCAAGAGCACAAACTGCCTGGCTCCTACTGAAGATAACGATTGGTATTTGTTCTTGCCACAGTGTATTTCACCAAAACAATATACTGCATGGTGGCTTCTGGATCGCGTTCGAGGGTGGCTATTGGAATGATCGACCTTGAATTTTATAGAGGTGGGAACAGTCAAATCCAAGACTGGCAATTGAAATCACTGTTAATGTTCATGTCGGGTAGACTATGGGCCGATCTGGGGTAGCAGGCCTAAATCATTGCCTTACAGGTAACAAACTCCAACAAGAACATATTGAGCTCGGACCCGAAAAAGTCAAATTGTTCATACGTTTCTTTATACTGGCGTTCGGGTTTTACGTGGTACAGGACGTGATCAGCGTTTGATGTAATTGTCTAATACCTTATCGAACGACCATAACTTCTTCAATTCCTTTTTCATTCATAACCTGAACTAATTTATAGGAGATCTCCGTCTAAGTTGCTTCCCCCTAACGTGCCGCGACCCATCCATCGGGTGTGGTGTCCAGAAGGCATATCTGCCTAACAGCGCATGCAATGAAGCTCCAATTTGCCAATCTTTCAGCGTGGTGGCTGGTCATCTGCATTAATAATCGTAGGGCTGTGCCCGCCTTGCAGCCATAGGTAAGGTACCTTATAATGGCGGTCACCCGATTGGCCCTCCTGACCTTGAACCTTTCAAAAGTAGCGCCTCTCTAGGGCCAATGGCAGATGTCTTTTCCTATTCATATCGACATCAGTGCATCAATTCACTAAAGCAACATGTCCAAATTCATCAGAACTTTTAGAGCAATCCCAAAAGAATTGTTTCGTTTGAACAATGGGAGCTCGGTCAGCTTGCGGGATCGGGCTGTGAAGACGCGTGGTAGCTACGACTTGCTCACCGTAGGTGGAAAGGTCGTGCCCAAAGCACTCTCTCCCATGTCGTACGCACGTAATGCAGCTCATTGTACGGTTCATTGGTGATTGGAAGGCTGATGGGTACCAGCTCCAAATGGCGCCTCTCTACGCCCAAATTCATCCTTTCAGAATAGACTCGTCAATTTTTACACAGGCTTTGATGTCGTTGTGTACGCTATCCCAGCAGGTATATATAACTTAGAGGGACAGCGTCGAAGGTGACTAACCTCTCACTAGGGAGTAAACTTCCGCATGACCTTATACTTGTACATGAGCATACCGATCATTATTCCCTACAGGCGGCCAAAGAGATGAGTCTCAAAGGTATGTTCAATCACGAAGCTCAACGCCCTACTCGGCTCTAGCTAAGGAGAAAGACCTCAATACAAAGATTAACGACTTCTTGGACACATATGCTGAGAAGCTCACAAAGGAGCAGTGGCTAGAGCGCTATCCTAAGCCCACCGAGGAACGCACAGGTAGGGTCAGGGAAAAACCGTTTATTCTACAATAAACGTGTTTAATACCTCTTAGCGGTTTCTTCATGTTTGTTTATTGGTTTTATATTATATAAGCAAGCTAAACCCAGCTAGTTTAGCTTAATCCTTAGCGTGATTAGTAATCATGTGTTGCTCCATTTGATGATTCAATACGAGTATTCTCGTTCAGCGCCTTGCACGCACGATTGTTCACGATGTTTAGGATCGCTCGTCGCGCAGTTAGTCGGCGCGGTACTTTTCACTCTCCAACTGTCAGCCTACATAGATATCATCGAAGATTCTCTTTGATCTCTACTCACTCCTTTTTCCCCGCTTCTTTGCTACGACTTCAACTACAGCCAGAGTCCACGCTCCTCGAGTATGACAAAAGTCGAGAGGACATAAATTCAGACAACAGAGTACTTGTCTCTAAAGACGGACTAGTCCATCCCTGGTCATCAATGGAGTTGCCTTGTGAGTGTGCGCTTTAAACTCTCCGGGTTTCACGCTGACGTCGAAGCTACAGTCTCCAACGTGGGGACCTTCATGCCCAATACCTTTACAATGCAAGAGCTGGCTCGCATGTCACTTGATGAACACCTTGAGAACCTTGAGAGCGGAAGATCTTTTGGCGAACCTGTGGTATACTCGGTGAGAAAGGGTAGGCCCGAGCTGGCATGATGATTTACCCTATTATTAACAGCTTTCAGGTACCCCTATCCCCAGCGCTCTCGCACTACTGAGGATGGATATATCACGGTTTTCTCTTCAACCATCGAGCCCTATGTCTTTAAAAGGTACGAGGGACAAACAACGCCATTAGTTGCACTGGCTGACAAAATCTTTGCCCAGCGCTGAACAGCCTGTTGGAAGATTTCTATTCGAGCCATGCCGAAGTTGATACCGTTGGGAGATGGCTCGAATCTCACGACTTTGAAGAAGCCCTTGCAGATTACCCGGAATCAGTTTGGATGAATATTTGAATTGGCGAGGCGTAGACTGACTGGCAAAGAGCAAGCTTGACGACAGACTATAAAGGGACCTACCGGAGGATTTTTGCGGAAGAGAGGTTCTGAAGGAAAGGACAGTGCTTCCGCCTATTGCAGCGGCCCAAATCGTAGTATCATACGGGGCAGAGTTAAAAAACACAGAATTGTGGTGGAGCAAAGTCAAAGTTCAATATACAGCGCGGGCAACATCAGCGGAGCACCGCAGGCAGAGGATGTCCTCCCTGTGCCACAAACCCAGCGATCTTCGCCTTAGCTGACATAGGACATGCAAACCTGTGGCTATCACAACCAACGTGCACCCGGCTTATCGCCAGCAGCCGTAACTGACTACGGAGCTTTTTGGTCGCGACATAGGATTTTTGTCTCGCACCTGAAATCGTTGGTTATGCCACTAAGCTTCGCTGGTGCCTGAAGAGAGAAAAGCCCGCCGAACCTTTTAACCGTTATGGTGAAGGCCGACAACGAGCTTGGGATGTAGAGATATTGAGCATGAAAGATGTGGTTATTCTAAGGTTAATGGCAATCTAAAAATTGGCAAGACGCTATTGTAGCCTATTCACTTTTGTCGCTCTGCTCATTTTCAAAAGCTCACTCATTTGTCGCTTTTGTCAATTCACTCTCTTCTCTGACACCACAATTTTCCTCACTTCCCCCTTATATAATTCACCTCTCCCCTCTACATTTCCCCTATTCCAGCTCACGCTTCTCAACTATTATAACTCACTTCCTTTATCGAACCACTCTTGCCTCACAACCATGAGCGGCAACGCAACAAGCCTCGACGGCGCGGCTCAACGCCGCCAGCTCGATACCCTTACCGACTTCGATACTTTCGATGTGTTCGGCTAGGACCACGCCATAGCCCCGCAAGGTGAGCCCACTATACCGGATCGCTATACGACCCTCGTCCGCATCACCTAAGTCTATAACCGCAGTGACCTATAACTCCCCTCCCTAGTAGCACTAAATCGCGCTCGGGACGCCTTTGTCGAATCCTGGGCGAAAATTGAATACCTGGAATCCTGACGCACCCATGGACTTCCAAGCCCTCAGACGACCCCGACCGTTTCGCGCAACCACTTACCCAACCCTTCCTACGCGTAATCGACCTCCTCCCTCATACCATACCCCTCCCCAAGCTTCCACCCCTCGCTTAGCGCCTACCTTCCGAGCCGATACTGGCACCGGTGGCTGGAGCTCAAGACGCTCGCATTCCCCCGAAGCCTCGCGCTCCGCTATTTGCACGCCGCGCTCAGGCCGCGTCCGCTCTATATCAATACGCGCTTTCGCTGGAGACGGCGACGACGATGTTATAATTACCGACGTCTTCAAGATTCCATCGAAAACAAAGCCCTCGAGAGACACAATCAAGACAAGTACAGTCCCCTTCCCCTGCATCAGCGAACCAGCAAGCTAATCGACCAATGCAGCCATCGTCACTGTGTTAACATATCTGCTTTAATTAAACTCTCGCTGGTTTTTTGGGGGGGTTTTTGATCAATTTTAATTTATTATATCATTGAGATTAACAACAGGTCAGACTGAGTCACATGGGACTAAACAGATCAGTTATTCTCTTGAAGCTGGTATTTAAACAATTTCTCGTTGAATGTTGACATAAGCATTTTTGCATGAGGCGAATACGCAAGGAGATGTAAGTGTGAGTCTGCGAAGAAGATGAAAAATTCCACAAGTCGATCTTTTCATCTCGATCTTTTCGGTATGTGAACGCTACGAAACTACGCCTATACTGCGAAAACGCCAATTTCCCGTATATATACGTCGGCTTATACTAACACATCCAGATCCAGCTGAACCCACCACCCAACCGCCCAACCGCCCAACCGCCCACCACCAACCCCCCCTCTAACACGTAAACCCACAATCCCCATCCCTCTTCCCGCTATCATAACTCCCAAAATTGCACTGATGCGCCTGATCATTGCTGCCCCAATTCTGTCCCCCATACGCGAAGAGCACCGCATCGCTGT
>JAABUH010000015.1_pt1 | contig 212716 bp, 259 predicted proteins | sample 5559121 | NCBI WGS metagenome assembly JAABUH01 (sample SAMN10711871, study PRJNA513364) | rock metagenome | isolation source: Antarctica rocks | place: Antarctica: Victoria Land, Battleship Promontory nord | collected 2015-12-28
CCTTTCCCTCTTCTTTTCCCTCCCCTTGTCCGTTACTCCCGGATTGCGGTGGGACCATGGGAGAAAAGCGTGTCGTGGAAACCTGGGAGAAAAGCGTGATGTACTAGTTACTTTACCCCTTTTAATCACATACTCTTCCTAGACTGCACTATGTATCCCAACCTAACCCACTAGCCCTCACACCCCTCGCCCTCTCCCCACCAGCCAATCGACCAGGTATCCTCTCATCCTCCAACTCGACCAACTCGCACAACTCTCCTCATCATCTCCATGAGACCTCTGACTCCCCGCATACCGCTTGTACCTCTCTCCAGTTGTCCCTCTTAACGGCAATCTCTTCGGTCTCTGTGGGAGAGTGATCTCCGTGTCGGTCGTTTCTGAAGGAACCATGAATACCGATCCGATGGACTCGCCGTCTTTCTCCTGGGTTACGATTGGGAATGCCTGTCGTCGAGAAGAGTTCCGATGAAGAGGTAGGACTTGACGAGTGAATCGATCTTCGGGGATCGGTGTCGGTCCACGTTGACCGGATATAGCTGCGGAGAGACTCGAACGGAGATTACTTGCCCAACATGTCCCGGCGCGTTGGGGTTGATCTTGTTCGTCTATCCTTGCTGGCGGTGATGGGAAAGGCGGGCCGAGGTAGTCTCTCGCATCGGGGGTGGGGACAAGTAAGGTGAGGTAAGCTGGTGTGCTGGATGAGGTGGAAACCTAAAGCTGAGAGATCCTGGGAAGGTTGTCGTGACCAAGGAACCTCCAACCCATCTCCTAACTTTCATCAGCGTTAGACCTAAAGCGTAGGCCCGAGCTCATCTTCAACGCTAAGAAACCTTGGTGTGGAGCCCGCGACAGTCTCCCTCGCGTCCCATGCTCTTCCATACTCAGGTTCGTGCTCATGCTCATACTCACCTCCAGCCCCAATCTCCGCCGGTGCACATTCCTCACCTCTAGCGCACCAGTCTCCCCATAAAGGTGTGCCAGAGCCGGAACCGCAAGACTCGGCGCCAAAGCCGAAGCCGTCACCTGCCCAGCCCAAGGTACATCCTCCATGCCGGAATTTAAGAACGGCTTCTCCTCGGATCCGAAGCGAAAGCACTCGATCGTCTCTTCAGCGCGTGTTCCGGATCATTTTCGTCCACTCGTCGGATCGTACTTGATCTCGAAGGAGTGTGGAAGGATTGGACGAGATCTACGAGTCCATCGTCGTCGTCTGTTCCGTCGTGCCCACAGCAAGGGAGTAGGGATCGTCGGATGAGCCATGAGATCGTTGTGGCGGGTAAGGCGACGATGATGAGGAGGCCGAGGATGATCAGGAAGATGAAGAGGGTGGAGTGGGTGAAGGGGTGAGGTGTGTCGGCCCCGGAGGCGGAGGGGTCGCAGAGGCGGAGGCTGAAGCGGAAGCTGTAGCCCAGGAAGTGGCGGATCCGGAAGATAATGCGGAGGAGATGCTGACTGAGGTTATGGATGACGATGAGGTTGACATAAGGGCTGAAGACGATGTGGACGAGGTTATTGCGCTCAGAGTGATGGTTACCAGGCCTGTCGTGACGGTTATGATCGGACTTGCGCTGCTCGTAGGTGTAGTCGCGGGGCTCGCACTCGTCTGGTCTCTTGAGGTGGACGTTACATTCGAGCTCGTCACGCCCGTTGAGACAGCCGTCGTTACCACCGAAGTCGGCGTAGTAACTAACCGGGCTACTTCCAGCCGTCGTCACCGCCGAGCTTATCGCTGCAATAGCGGCAGTCACCGACTCCGTCGCCACCCATCCCATCCCCGCAGCCAGATCATCACCTCCATCACCCCCATGAGCCACAATGACCGCCTGTCCCCCTTGACCAATGACGATCGGACTATTCACCTGCCCACCTAGGGAAGGTTTCATCGCTGCTGAAGTATCGAGAAATGATTGAGGTGGGTTCATCACAATCCGCCTCTGGGAGTTTGACGAGGTGGGAAGAGGAGCATTCTGCCGGAGAAGCTCGTTCGAGGTGTTCGAGATTAAAGGGTTGTTGGAGGTCAACGAAAAGGTGTCAAGTGAAAAAGAGCAAGCCATCGAAAACCGTCCAGCGGTATAGTATGCGTAGAGAAGGAAAGAAGGAAGGAGGGGAAGAGACGAGTCTTGGGGTCAGTAGCGAAGCAGATGATGAGATCGTGTGATGCTGAGACTGCAAGACGCGAAGAGAGGTAATATGAAACTCGGCTGGTTGAGAAATCTCCAAAGATTTCGTGGTCAGGATTGAAATGCTTCTTGCGGATCGTTGCGCTTCATCTCGGTAGTGGCTTGAGCCGTCATGATCAGGCCAGTCTTTGGGAGCTTCGCTGAAGTGCGAGTTGTCGCATTGGGATAGTGATCCTTAGCTCCTGCATATCATGCACGTCCTCCGACATAGTCGCGACAGACCAATCGAATCCCGCTCAGCTTTCAACCTCATTCAGCTCATCAGCCCTCTTCACCACGTTATTCTACTCATCGATCAGCTCTTCCCCCACATTGTTTTCCAAGAAGAAGCTGGTCGAGTGACTCACCCCAGGTCTCTCAATGATGACAGCTGGATCTTCCTCCGTCCCATTCTTCGAGATGACATTCCCCTTGTTTGAAGTGACTTCCGCTTTCTCAGCTTTGATTTCGGCGACTTTCCCAGCTGATATCGAGAGTAAGCGATCAATCCGAAGCAATCTCCATGGGTTCAGAAGAAAAGTTCACATGGCTGACCCCCTCCCCATTTCCACGAGACTTTATCTCCCTAGATCAGATTATCAGCTTGGGACGAGGGTGTCGAACAATCTACCTTCTTTAGCTCTTCAGACATGTTCGAACTAGATGCTTTACTGCTTTGTAGCCTGACTGAGGTGTGTCTGCGTGCGTGTAATGGTCTGAGAGGTCTAACTGATCGGAGGAAGCGCATGTAAGATGTCAACGAGGAGACACCATCGGGGTTCGACCGATGATGTGAAAGATCGCCCGGGATCGGAAAGGCTCAGGCACTTCCGAAAATGATAAATGATTCCAGCGAAAGTCGATTCCAACGAAGCCCGGCGTCAAGGCTTGGGTGTCATATACCGTATGCACAGGTCCATCTCATGTCATCTATATACGATGCATTGGTAAACGTTGCCGTCTAGGGCATGGTCATGAATGTTGGAAGAATCATTGTACATGAGGTATGCTAACTGTTTTTTTACATCAGCACAGCTTTTGATATCCATCGTCGAACTCACTCTATTGAGCAACAGCAAAAGCCACAACTGAAGTATCGGAATGCGAGAGTGAGACCTTGATCTCCTTTCCTCCAGCAGCGCTTAGGGCTTCTCCAGACAGCTTGACCTGTTACATATCAGATCATACTCCGCGAAGGCTAGAATCACCCACTTTCGGTCCCGAGGCGGAAGAAACGATCTCGATGTTCTTCATCGACGCGCCAGCCCCTTTCGATTGGACGGACAATGCTTTGAACTGATATAGCTTTAGCACTGATGTATCTCAAAGCAAGACCTGGCCTCACCACTGCCTCTTTTGCAGCCCATCGACCAGCAAACGAAGCCGTTGCATCGGGAGCAGAAGAGCAGTACTTGATCTAAAGCCATGTCAGCGATACGAGGCTATACTGCACCAGACTCACCTCAGCGTCCGTGAAGTTCCGAATTCTGAAGGTGTCTGAAGTGGGCACGCTGGTGATGAGGTCAGTGTCAACGCTGTAGCTTGGTCAGCTGTAAATAAACAGAACGTTAGCAAGACTCACCCCACACCGGCGATGTCGCCAGCTTGAGCGAACAGCGATTTGAGGGTCGCAGCATTACCAGCGTCAAGAGGGACCGTCGATGGAAGTTTGCCCTGGAATGCATAGGAGTTTTTGCTCGGGCCAGCTCGCGCAAGGGGGTTGAGCAGGACCTTCTGCTCCAACTCGGAGGGATATGGCGGTGCATCCTTGATCTGAACGAGATTGTTATTGACCAAAGCGGATGACATGCGGGAATAAGCGCCGAGCTCTCGCTTCCGTCTCTTCTCGGAGTAAGAAGCAAGATCCTGAGGCTCAAGAGCAGCGTATAGGTATCGAGGATGGACGATCGCAGCCTGGCCACCGACTTGGCCGAAACCGAAGGATGTGAGGAGACCGCATTCGAGCCGGACGTGCTGGATGGGTTTGGCGGGATAGAAGAGGTGAGGGAAGGCACGGAGCTCATCGGAGATGTTGTCGGCATTGTGATTACCAGGAACGAGAGCGGAGTTGATTGTCTGGAGCATACCGTTGAACATCCAAGCGGCCGCACCGCCCTTGGGATGACCAGTCAGACTCTTCTGTGCGATGACCGGGACAGCGTTACCAGGCGCTCGGCCCAGTTGCTCGAATTGCATATTGTACACACTGCTCTCATTCTTGTCGTTCGCTTTAGTCGATGTACCGTGGCAGCTGACAGCGCCAACCGAATCTGCGTCAAGACCCCATACAGCCAGTGCTCGTCGCAAGGGCGCGATGGACGGGTGAGACCCCTCGAGCATACCGAAAGTGGCCAGTGCAGCCTTTTCCTGTCGTTTCGCCTCATCGTCGATGAAACTGAGCCGAGTCTGGAACCAAGTCTCGCTATCGGCACCTTTTCGCGACCCCAGCTCGTACCGAAATAGCTCATGCTCGTTCTCGAGCCACTGCGAGATTTGCTTGCGGCGAAAAGCAAGCTGACGAGAGCGGTATTTGACGTCCAGAAGTGGCAAGTTGTCCTTCGGAGTGATCTCGCGAGCGGTGGAGAGGATACCCTGACCCGGAGCAGGGATGGATCGACCGGCCTTGTCGGTATGCGTTGAGGTGTATGCGACAATACCTTGAATCGTAGCGCCAAGCTCGAGAGCGGTCTTGGCGCTCATAATGATGTGGACGCCGCAACCCTGACTCTCCATAAAACCGGCTCGAGTGCTGGTCATTGGTCGCGAGAACTCGTTGGGTTCTCGTCCCATGGCGAACTCGGTCTCAGCATTGCTCGTCGCCTTCATATTGGCGAACTCGAATGACCCCTCCTCCGAAAAGTCGTCAAAGCCTCCAGCGATCATGACCTTGGCTTTGCCAGAGAGGATCGAGTCGCAGGCGATCTCGACTGACTGCATGGCAGTTGCGCTAATGTAGGTTAGCTGGAGATGCCCATTACGGGTTTTTACACGTACCAGGCCCCAACAGGAATCTTGACCGGACCGCTAGAGGACAATAAGAGCAGATTCACCCAACCGGCGACAGTATTGATGAAGCTTTACATGTCAGCCGAGTATCGCTACCGAAGTGAACCGCTCACGTCTCCTGGAGAATATCCTTCTGCACATCCTTCTCCTCTCGCCTCTCCTTGAACATCGCGCTGAGTGACCGCATCCCACCCATACCAGAACCGAGGGCAGTCCCGACCTCGGAAGGGTGGATGTACTTGTAGAGCTCGTACGGGTCGGTTACGCCTGACATGATGAGTGCCTCCATGGTGCAGACCAGGGCCCAAAGAGCAGTCCTTGGACCAGTTTTAGCAGTGTTCCGCCCGGATGCAAACATGCTTACCGATCGACCTGGGCGATGATATCGTCTGGGATGCCATATCGTCGAGCATCCCATCCGGTCGGAATCTGACCGGCAACAACTCGGTCGAACTTGACTGACTTGGGTAGAAACACTCTTGCGCCCTTCTTGAACTTGACGAACCACTCCCCCGACTCCTGGGCCCAGACATCGACCGCGTCTCCCTGCTCTCGCTTGAATCGAGCAGCATCTTCCGCCGAGATCTCTAAAGGCTCCAAGTCGTGATTGAGCTCGATTTCCTGGTGGAAGACCTTCTTTTCAGGGTCGTAACCGAAGAACAACTCAGGTTCTGGTTGTCAGCGCCGGCGTGAGATACTTGAGCTCACCGATGATTCGGATACCAGCATGATCCAGGATCTCCTTCTCATACTTTGATCGAACATCCTTGTCATCGACCGGATCGCCTGACTTGCCGTCCACCCATCCGACATAAGCTTGACCGCTCTTGAGCTTTCCATCGAAGTGCTTGATGTACCCCATCATCCAGGCCATCTCTATGCACCCCTCGATGGTAAATTCGCCCTTCGCCTCCATCTCCCACCTCGTTCGAGAGCTGCCCCATGGTCCAACCTCAGCAAACCCGGTGCACACAATGACCTTCTCCAGGTCGACTAGGCCTCGAAGATGCGAGAGCTCGGCGAGAACATCAGGACCCTCGATCTTCGGGAAGTCGAATTGGAAGTTGGCTCTGGGCGCAATGGCGACCTTCTGGTGAAGTCGTTCAGCTGCATCGCCGTTGGTGATCCGGAAGTCCGCGTTGTTATCGAGAGTTATAGCTTTTCGAAGCTCGGCAACACGATTTATATCGATACGGATGCCAGTCATAACCTCCGCTAAACCGGCCACTCGGTCCATCCCACCGTTCAGGTCCGCCCAAATTGGCTCAATCTGCGTGATGTCGAAAAGGAGCGGATGCATCAGACCAAGGATGTTGAAAGCCATCTCTTTAGCAGAGAAAGTCCGAACGCCGAGCTTCTCGAGTCCCTCTGCGACGAAGTTGGTTGCACTCATCAGACCGGTACCTCGGGTCCAACCAATGACCGCGCCAGCGATACAAAGGTACTCGCCCCAAGATTCGGCACTCCATCGGTTGAAGAGAGTCTCGAGCGAGATCTTTGATTCGGAGTACAAACCGTCGTTTCCGAAGATACCGTGGTTAGGGGAGAGAGGCAGGACCACTTGGGTAGGTCGGGTAACGAAAGATCGGGCTGCCTTCTTCACTTTGACGGCACCGAGAAGCCGAAGAAGATTGGTGAGCATGAGGCGATGAGCGAGTTCTGATTTGTCGTCGAGGTTATCGATCTCTCGTCCGTTCTCGGGCAAAGCAGCGAAGGGGATGATGTAGTCTAAATCGATCTGAAGAGTGGAGTAGATGTAGTCGACCAGGGCTTCGACGTCCTGCTTTGAGGCTGCTGTGTGTTGGCGGTTTCTCGCATACTGAAAACGCGACACTCACCTCCGTTGAAGGGGACGACGATCAGCTTGGAGCCCTTTGACCCTAGCTCATGGAAGATGTTCTTGTAGTAGTCTACCGCAGCCCGGCTATACCGAGAGGTGGTAACAACGCAGATACAGCCTCCCGACAAAAGGCCTTTGAGGATCTCGACACCGATACTGCCCTTTCCGACACCAGTCAGAAGGGCGGCTTTCTTGGCGAATGTGACACCAGAGGTTGCAATCTCCGTAAGAACATCAAGATCTGAGGCAATTAGCGACGTAATTTGAGATGAGGACCTGCTACTCACAGATATTCGTGAGCTTCTGGCTGTAAGCCCAGCTCGTCCCCGTCCTCCGCTTCAAATGTAAGAAAGGCAAGTGCGCCTCCTCCACCTCCGTCCGATCCTCAACGTTTGGCCGCAAGAATTTGGAGCTATCTCGCCTCTGTCTTGTACCCTTGACTTGCGCAATCGACACATGCTCGAAGCCGTCCGAGGAGGAGGAGGAATCCGCAGCATGGCCAAGCGACTTGATGACCTCGCTATACATGGATTTAATGGCAGCCTTCTGGGCAGGAGTGATGGATGGCTGAGAGTTGACGAGCTCCCAGAGCTTGTCTGGCGGGAGTATGAGCTGGCTGCGTTCGACCGAGACTGAGGACGTACCGATATCTGACTGGGCTTTGTCGAGATTGACTGCAGGCTCGACCTCTCCGCCCGAGGCCATCTCTACGAACAGAGTCAGCCATTGTACCAAGCTACCCCTTGCGCAACTCGCCCTTTACGTAACTCTCCAGCTTCCTCACATTCTGCCTGGAAATCTCCGTATATATGATATCTCCCTTCACGGTGATCTCCGTGTTTGGAGCGGTAGGAAGAGCGACATCTCGGTAGACAGGCGGTTTGTCGACCACCTCCATACCTACGTGACTCGAGACTCAGCTTCGGAGACCTGCCTGGCAAGGACACTCACAGTTGTCAATGAGGATTTGACCGAACTTCTTCGCTTTCTCGTAGGTTGGACCTTTCGAGGGATCCACGCTGTCTATATGATATTTCATGTACCTGCAGTATGTTGGTCAGTAAATGTAGAGACTCCACATGAAGGGTCCCAAGAGCAGGGCGAGCTCACTCAAGGAGAACGGGGTCGGCGCGGTTCATCTAGGTGACATTGCAGTGTCAGTTCCGCTCACCCGAGTTGCTCTATTTTGAGCAATACCCGCTCATGTACACTAGGATCACCAGATCTGGATGAGACTTACAATCGCGATACATCTCGACGTCAGCTCACGCCTGACCAGACTCTCCTGGTCCATGTCGGCAGCCATAACGAAAGACGGCTCTTCGCCTCAAGGATAGGATGCTGGCGGTCAAAAAGCGAGGCGATGGAGAAATGAAGACGGTGTGGTAATCCAGTTGAGCTTCTGGCGATAAATCAGGAAGCAGCTTTAGTCACTGCTCAGAGACGAGCAAAGAACTGACTGAATTCCCCAGGAGATTATCAATCCGAGGAATCCCCAATGCGTGAAAGGGAATGGGATTTACGTAAAGATATCGGGTTTGATCGGAGCTATGTCACTTACGTAATGTTAAAGGTCCGGATACGAGACATTGGGGATTTCTGAAATTAGCGACAAAAGCGGAAAGCTACATTCTTTTGCCATTCTGTGGATTCACTCTTGCATAAGACAAGTCTTGACTCCCTTTTCGATGGCGTCCCTCTTCGGTCCCACCCCTACTCGCCCTCTCGTGCTTCACTCCTCAAACACTCGAATCTCCATCCTCGTCCCAGCCTCCCCATTGTCAGCATGGGTCACATCCGAAGTCCTTGCTCAGGATTTTCATGATTCTCTTGTCGGTGTGAACGATGAATCCCTACCGGTCGAAAGCGAGGAAGGCGCAGCCCAAGCCCCTGCGTCGAACGAGCCTCAGGTGAAGCTCCTAGGGAGGTTCCTTTCATTCGTAGCGGACAAGCAATCTTCTTCTCCTAGCTCCGAGGTCTCAGAAGTCCTTCTCGCCTCCTACGACCGGTTCAATGAGCTCTTCCTCCCAACTGCCAACATCCATTCCCTCGTCCAGTCCTTTGAGGCAGAAACCCGGGCAGAAGTGCTCAAGGCGTACTTCAAAGCTTTGACCGTTGCTCGGGACGCTCTAGGCGCGAGCAAGGTGAAGGTAGCCCACTCGTCCGCACTGATCGAAGCAGCAAAGAAGAGCGAGGCGGAGCTGTATGCCCTTTTTGGGGGACAAGGTTCTAATGAGGTGAGTCTGGGCTGGATAATCAAAGGAACGTGAATGACCGCGAGTAGTACTACTTCAACGAGCTCCAATCGATCTTCAACGTCTATACCCCTTTCCTCCGACCTCTTCTGACCAGTATCACTCGGGTCCTGGTAGCGCTGGCTACGAAGGCAGAGGCCGATGGATTCGCGTATTACTCGCACGGCCTCGACTTCATATCATGGTTGGACGGGACGTCTCCCCGACCACCCGTCGATCATCTCGCCTCCATCCCGCTCTCCATGCCATTGATAGGCGTCACCCAGCTGGCGCTGTATGTGGTCTCATGCCGTGTTACCGATCTCAATCCCGGTGAGATGAGGGCGCTATTCAAAGGCGCGACCGGGCATTCTCAAGGTGTGATTTCTGCTGTTGCCACTGCAGCATCCGACAGCTGGGAGTCCTTGGGGATCAACGTCCTGAAGGCGGTTAAGCTTCTCTTCTTCATCGGCTTGCGAGGTCAGGCGGCATTCCCACTCCTCTCGCTCGAGCCACACATCGTCGCGGATGCCGTCGAGAACAACGAAGGTGTCCCCAGCCCGATGCTCGCTGTCAATGGTCTTACCGCTAAGGCTGTCGAGGGCCACCTCAAGAAGGTCAACGCGCACCTTCCCGCCAACTCTCAGCTTGGGATCTCCCTCTACAACGGCTCGACCATGCACATTGTGACCGGTCCTGCCAAGGCGCTTTACGGTCTCGCTACGGCATTACGAAAAGTCATGGCTCCTCCTGGACTCGACCAGAGTAAGACTCCCTATTCGAAGCGGAAGGCAGTCTTCAACATGCGATTTCTGCCGATTAATGTACCGTATCACAGCTCGTATCTGAACGGTGCGACCGAGGCGCTCGTGCAGAAGGACCTCAATGGCGAAGACATGTGGAAGGTTACCGATCTGCCGATGGCCATCTATAACACGGAGAATGGTGAGTACTTTTTCCCTACCTGAGGCTCATCTGACGTCGCTCAAGGGTCCGACCTTCGCGACCTGACGTCCTCCCTCACCGCCTCGCTTTGCGACCAGATCTTCACCAGTCATATTCACTGGGTAAAGGCCTGCAACTTCCCGGCTAGCGCAACACATGCGGTGGACTTTGGTCCAGGCGGAAACAGCGGTATTGCCTTCCTAACTAGTCGTGTGCTGGAAGGTCGCGGTGTCCGCTGTGTCATTGTCGGTGAAAAGGGCAAAGCGGCTGCCGAGTTCTACGATTCGAGCAAGGTACGAAGGGAGTCTGTTTGGGCGACTGAGTGGAACCCACGGCTGGTCAAGACGATGTGAGTGCATCTGATTTCACCTGTGGATTTGCTTACGCTCGCAGGGACGGCAAAATACATATTGACACCCCCTTCTCCCGCCTTCTCGGCAAACCGCCAATCATGGTTGCTGGAATGACTCCGTGCACTGTCGGGGCGAACCTCGTGTCGGCAACATTGAACGCTGGCTATCATATCGAGCTCGCCGGCGGTGGCCACTACAACCCTGCTGCGCTGCGAGCCAAGGTTACCGAGATTCAGCGTCGTGTACAGCCCGGTGTTGGTTTCACCCTCAACGCCCTATACATCAACCAGCGACAATTCGGCTTCCAATTCCCTCTCTGGCAGGAGATGCGACGAGAAGGTCTGCCCATCGAAGGTTTCTGTGTCGCCGCCGGCATTCCTAGCTCCGAGAAGGCGACCGAGATCATCAGCGGACTCCGATCGGCGGGTATTAAACATATCGCTTTCAAGCCAGGGTCGGTCGAAGGTATCAGGCAGGTGGTGAACATCGCCGCGGCGAATCCCGACTATCCGATCATCCTGCAATGGACTGGTGGACGAGCAGGTGGTCATCACAGCTGTGAGGATTTCCATCAGCCCATCATATCGACATACGGCTCCATCCGTCAAAATCAGAACATCTCACTTGTGGCAGGATCCGGCTTTGGTGGCGCGGAAGATGTATGGCCATAGTGAGTGGTTTGCCAAATTTAAAGCTATGTCTGATGTCCCGCAGCATCTCGGGTGACTGGTCTGTTAAGCTGTTCGACCTGCAGCCCATGCCTTTTGATGGCGTCCTGTATGCAAGCCGAGTCATGGTGGCAAAGGAGGCCGACACCAGCCCTTCGGTCAAGAAGCTCATTGTCGATGCTAAAGGAGTCGACGATGTTGACTGGGAGGGAACGTATGACAAGCCTACCGGCGGTATCCTCTCCGTTCGGTCTGAGCTTGGCGAACCGATCCATAAAATCGCAACTCGTGGCGTTAAGCTGTGGCGGGAGTTCGACGATACCGTCTTCGCTCAACCAAGGGACAAGCGTGCCGCGTGGCTCGAGGCGAAGAAGGACTATGTCATCGAACGGCTCAACAAGGACTTCAATAAGCCTTGGTTTGGCGAGAAGGCCGATGGCATCGTCGTGTCTGACCTTGGCCAGATGACCTACGAGGAGATCACGCGTCGGATGGTGCGCTTAATGTACGTGTCCAAGCAAGGTCGATGGGTCGACATCTCCCTCCGCAATCTTGTCGGCGACTGGCTACGACGGGTCGAGGAGCGCTTCGCTGGAGTCGATGGCATCCGAACTAAAGAATCGCTTCTTCAGTCCTTCTCCACGCTCGACAAGCCTATCCCGACCATCGACGCTTTCTTCGAGTCCTACCCACGGGCTAGGATACAGCTCGTCGCCGCCGAAGACAAGGCATTCTTCCTCACCATCTGCCAGCGTCCCGGTCAAAAGCCCGTCCCCTTCATTCCGATCCTCGACAACACCTTTGAGGTCTGGTTCAAGAAGGACTCTCTCTGGGCTGCAGAAGACATGGATGCGGTGTTCGACCAGGACCCGCAGCGAGTCTGCATCCTTCAAGGACCGACGGCTGTCAAGCATTCAACGGTCGCCGACGAGCCGATCAAGGACCTCCTTGGAAATATCGAAGGTCTCCTTGTGGCGAGGATACTCGACAGGTATTACGGAGGCGACGAGTCGAAAGTCCCCACGATCGACTACATCGGCGCGAAGCCGGGGAAGCCAAGGTCCGGTCTCGTCTCTGAGACTTCTGAGGGCAATGGTAGGATGCTCAAGGTCGGCAAAGCTGTACCCAAAGTCGACGATTGGCTCGAGGTTATCGCTGGACCCGAAGTCAGCTGGACTCGTGCTGCTTTGACTTCGGTCAACATTGTTCAAGGTCAAGGATATCTCAGCAACCCCTTCCGCAGAATCTTCGCCCCACGAGCCGGTCAGACTGTCAAGATCAGCTCCTTCGGCGGTAAGATCCGGTCTGTCAAGTTATACGGCGCAGCTCGTTCGTTCGGCCCTCATCCCGAAGACTTCGAGGCGGTCGACCTTTCAATTGATGCGACGTCTGGCCGAATCTCGCTTGTCATGTACGAGGAGCGGCTTGGCAGCTCGATTCCGCTCTACTTCGACTTCCTGTACAAGCCTGAGATGGGCTATGCGCCGATACATGAGGTCGTTAATGGACGGAACAAGAGGATCAAGGACTTCTACTGGCGGCTCTGGTTCGGGGATAACGAGAAGCTTCCCGAGATCCCCATTGACACTACATTCACATGCGGCGAGACAGCTGTCGATGCGAAGGCTGTTCAGCGCTTCTGCGATGTTGTCGGTAACCAAGGCGAAAGCTTCAAGTCTGCTCGTAGTAACAAGATCATGGCGCCGATGGACTTTGCGATCGTTCTTGGTTGGCAGGTAAGCTAGTGAACGCATCCCACAGCTGATCTCCAGTCTATCATGAAATCGATCTTCCCCTCTGACATTGATGGCGACTTGCTTAACCTGGTTCACCTTTCCAACGGTTTCCGCATGATGGACGGAGTTGCGCCTATTCGCGCGGGTGACTCTTGTTCCGCCGAGGCTCGCGTCGTTTCGGTGATCAACAGCGATAGCGGGAAGACCGTCAAGGTGAAAGGCTATGTGCTACGAAGGGGCGAGCCGGTCATCGAGGTCACATCCGCCTTCCTCTTCCGTGGGCGCTTCAGGGACTTCGAGAATACCTTCGAGACAGTCGATGAGACTGACTATGTTATCGAGCTCGGCAGGCCAACTTCGGTCGGAATCCTGCAGTCCAAGCCATGGTTCGAGTGGGATGACGACTCGGTGGCTCTAGATATCGGTTCGGTTTTGACCTTCAAGACCAAGACGGAGCTGCGGTACAAAGATAAGGGTATCTTCAGCTCCGTCAAGGTGTGCGGAGCAGCATTCGTCCGCAGCAGTATCAAGCAACTTGTACAGGTTGCGACAGTCGACTACGAAGCGCATAACTCGCATGGCAACCCTGTTCTTGAATACCTCAAGCGGCACGGCAAGCCGGTCGGTCTCCCTATCCCACTCGAGTCAGGCGGCTATTCCCTTATCGCGGATGCGTCCTCCGCTACCTACGTGACCCCTTCCACCAACGAGCCATACTCCAAGATTTCCGGCGACTTCAATCCCATCCACATCAATCCGTACTTCTCCGACTTTGCCTCCTTGCCGGGCACCATCACACACGGAATGTGGAACAGTGCAGCCGTCCGCAAATACATCGAGTCCGCTGTAGCCGATAACCACCCCGAGCGAGTCATGTCTTTCGAGGTATTCTTCACAGGAATGGTTCTGCCAGGCGACGAGATCGCCGTTAAACTCAAGCACGTTGCCATGAGAGAGGGCAAGAAGGTCATCAAGGTTGAGGCATATAACCAACGCGGCGAGAAGGTCATCGATGGAACATCCGAGGTTCGACAGCCACCTTCGGCTTACGTCTTCACCGGTCAAGGGTCGCAGGAGGTCGGCATGGGTATGGAGCTGTACAATGCTTCGCCTGTTGCCCGTGCTGTCTGGGATGCCGCAGACGCGCATCTCACTTCAGTTTACGGCTTCTCGATTGTCAATATCGTCAAGAACAATCCGAAGGAGCTTACGATCCACTTTGGCGGTATCAAGGGTCAAGCCATCCGTCAACGGTATATGGATCTCACTTACGACACTGTCGACGAAAATGGTCAGGTCAAGACCAAGCCGTTGTTCATCGATATCGACCTTTACACCACCAGCTACACCTTCTCCCACCCGCAAGGTCTGCTCTTCGCCACTCAGTACACCCAGATTGCGCTTGTTGTCACCGAGAAGGCGGCCTTTGACGACATGAAATCGAAAGGCCTCATTGATTCGAATGCCGCCTTCGCTGGTCACTCTCTCGGCGAGTATTCAGCTCTTGCTGCGATCGCCGATGTCCTACCGATCTCGAGTCTGGCGGACGTCGTCTTCTTCCGGGGTATCACGATGCAGCGGGCTGTCCAGCGGGACGCCGAGGGCAAGAGTCAGTACGCGATGATGGCTGCGAATCCGTCACGTGTGGGGAAGACCTTCAGTGAATCGGCTCTTCGCGAGATCGTTGATGCGATCAGCAAGCAGAAGTCTATCCTCCTTCAGATCGTGAACTTGAACGTTGCGAACCAGCAGTACGTCTGCGCAGGCGAGCTTCGAGCACTGGCTACCCTCACCAACGTTCTAAACATGCTCAAAGCGCAAAAGATCGATCTGGAGAAGATGATGAGCGTTGAGGACCTGAAGGACAAGCTTATGGAGATCATTGATGGCTGCTGGGATATGGCGGTGGAAAAGGAGAAAAACGACGGCTCGGTTATTCTCGAGCGCGGTTTCGCCACCATCCCCTTGCCCGGTATCGACGTGCCCTTCCACTCTCGTTACCTCTGGCCTGGTGTCATGGCATTCCGAAACTACCTCATCAAGAAGATCGATGTGCTTCAACTCAACCCGGACCGCTTGATCGGCAAGTACATCCCGAACTTGATGTGGGTACTTTGTTGCCTTTCGTTCGGAACTGACCTGTCTAGCGCCGAGCCATTCGAGGTATCCAGAGCCTACGTGCAGAAGATTTTCGACGAGACTTCTTCTCCAAGGATGGAGGTGATCATCAAGGGATGGGAGAAGGACAACTGGGAGTCACCGGACCGCCGTCAGCGATTGGCCTACAACCTTCTTACCGAGTGTCTTGCCTATCAGTTAGCAGTGGCATAGCTAGCCGAACCTCACTGACATGTTCAGGTTCGCGTCACCTGTTCGATGGATCGAGACCCAAGATGTGCTTTTCACAATTGCCAAATTCGAGCGACTGGTCGAAGTGGGACCGAGCCCAGTCCTTGCTGGTGAGTTATCTTACAGATCGGGGGTTCCAGGACTGACATCAGTCAGGTATGGCGCAACGGACACTCAAGGCCAAGTACGAGGCTCAGGACGGCGCAACATCGATCCAACGACAGATCCTCTGCGCAGCCAAAGATCAAAAGGAGGTGTACTACGCGTTCGAGGATACAGCGGAGGAGGCCGCACCGTCGCCTAGGGAATCCTCCGCTCCCGCATCATCCTCCTCCGCTCCAGCGCCTGTTGCCGCTCCCGCACCGGTGGCCGCCACGCCTTCCGCGGGTCCGGCAGTTTCTGTCGAGGACGTTGCGCCAAAGGCTGTTGACACCGTCCGTATTATCGTCGCTCAGAAGCTGAAGAAACCGGCCTCGGAGATTCCTCTTAGCAAATCGCTGAAAGAGCTGTCCGGCGGCAAGTCCACGCTACAAAACGAGATCCTAGGAGATCTGCAAGTCGAATTCGCCTCGGCTCCCGAGAAGGCGGAGGATCTCCCCCTGGACGAGCTCGGAGCTGCTCTTGGTGTCGGTTATGCTGGTCTCGGGAAACATGCGATGGCCTTGACCAACCGAATGGTCTCAGCGAAGTTCCCCGGTGGCTTCAACATTACTGCGGCACGAGCTCATCTCAACAAGCAATGGGGTCTCGGACCACTTCGAAGCGACTCGGCGCTTTTCTTCGGTATTCTGAGCGAGCCGGTCAAGCGTCTTGGATCAGAAGCTGACGCGAAGACGTTCCTCGACGGACTTGCGCAGAGCTACGCTTCATACAGCGGTATCAGCTTGTCTGCTGGCGGTGCTGCCGGAGGTGCTGGAGGTGGCGGTGGTGGTGGCGCTGTGATGAACTCCGAAGAGTTCGATAAGTTCGTCTCAAAGCAGGAGACCCAGGCGCAAAGGGAGATCGAGCTGTTATCACGGTACCTTGGGAAGGACGTGCGGGAAGGGGAGAAAAAGGCGGATCTCGAAAAGGCATCGGTCGAGGAGTTGCAGGCGAAGCTTGACGCGATAAAGCTGGAGCACGGTGACGCGTATCTCGATGGGATCACGCCGGTCTTCTCTGCCTTGAAGGCGAGGACATTCGATTCGCACTGGTGAGTTGCCTCGACTGTGGCGGGTTACAGTGCTAACGTATCGTTTCAGGAATTGGGTCCGACAATCATCACTCCAGCTATTCTATGATATCATTCATGGTGAACTCGACCCCAGCAGTGTCTTCAATGATGAACCGTGAGTGCCTTGAAACCTATCTGACCCTATGCTTCATTGCTCCGTCGCCTCGCTTGTCCCGTAATACTAGCTGACATCCCTCTTAGGCGCTACCAACCCAACCTTGGCTCATGATAGAGACGACCTTAGATTGACTTGACGATTCATTTTTATGATAATGTCGCATAGATACCTGTACACAGAGCAAGCAAGGGTTTGATACATATGCATTGATTGGCTTGACAACGGTCTCCGACGAGAGTGAAATCGAATAACCTCCACATCAGCAATCACGCGTCGTTCTTGTACCCAAGTCATTTGTTGCCCTTCCTTCATAAACGTATCTGACTTTGTTCATTGCAGGCATTCGCGGCCCAATACCATGAGCGAGGACCAAGACCGTACTATAGTACTCGAGGGCGAACCTGAGCCTCTCGACGCTGACAATATAGCTGCAGAACCACCTTCTACCTCCTCGCCATCAGCTCCATCCCCTATCCCCGGTTCTGCCGGAACCACACCAATAACGTTACCTCCTCCAACTTCCAGCACCTCAACAATCACTCAACCCATCCAGGTCTTCCTACCCTCAGATCCCTCATCCTCGACACCATCATCCTCAACCCCAAGTCCGTCCCTTCCTCCTTCCCTGCCACCCCCTTTTACAAATTCGGAGATACTGACCTGGAAATAGCAGCAGAATTCGACGAGACATTCTTCGAACCGACCCTCTCAGATATACAAGGTTATCACGCCTCCGTCGTAGCCCGCTCCACGAGGCTCAACGAAGCTCCCTTACTCACGGCCAAGTATCGGGATCAAGATAAAGCTGAGAAGGAGAAGAGGAAAGCTGATCGGTGGCCTACTGTACGTTCGAGCTCGCTTGGCTCTACCTCATCCCTTCCTTTCCTGATCTCTTCCTTCCTTTCTCGAATCTTCTTATGGGTGTATGTGCATGGGATTGGAGATTGATGTTACGTTAGACGACGATAAGGATAAAATTCTCGGATGGGACGCAGGTTCAAAGTGTCTTTCCTTCTACATCTCCGTGAGTCTTCCACAAGCTGATTACCGACAGAAGCGAAATTAACAGGATGCCTAGGATACAACCCGTCTATGCATTCGTGAGAACCACATTAGACCCCTCAGCTTCAACGAAACCATTCGTCCTTTGTCCGTGTTCACCTCATCCCAAGTTCACTAAGCGAGAGTTGAGACCGACGTCCAGGGCAACCACCACGAACGCAATACCCCGAACATCCCCCTTCAATGCCAGTAAAGAAACCAAACCTCAACCGAACGACCATCATCCCACCAGCGAACTACGGACCTATCCGCGGAAGTTTGACCGCGGGTTTGCAAAGTGGGACAGGGGGTAAAGAATCTTTGAACGAATTGGGGTTGGTCCCGCAGAGTGTCTTACTTGTCATATGGGAGGATGAAGCTATGAACGGTGGGTCGACCCGAATCTTATTTCAGAGCAAGAGCTCATGAAGAGAGTTAGGGTCGGGATATAGGGCACCGTTGTTGGCTGAGTTGTTGGAGAAGAGTGAACTCCTTTCTGCGGCTGTTCCAAAAGGTTCAGAGGAGAAGAAGGAGGATGTGAAGCCGGGACCGGGAAGTGGGGAGAAGGAGAAGAAGATACCGAAGTGAGTGATTTGCGCCGCCGACATATTTTGGCAATGCTGACGGGGTATAGGTGGTTGCAGAAAGGGTTGATGAAGAGGAAATGAGGCGTAGCATATGCATTGATCATCTCCATCCATGTCTGATTTATAACTGCCTGCTCTTCCCATGCCCCTTGCTTCAGGGATTGCCACCTTGATCCATCAATCTCTCGTGACAAATGCTGACAGAATCATCATGAGGATGTATCTACTAGTCAGCGGTTACTCATGATCTCACACCTACAGTAGATATAATCGTCCACGAGCGGCAAGTAACCCTCAACAAGTTCCCCAACCAACCCGACAATCGGGATCCTCCCCAAACCCTTGACGACAGCCATGACTTTTGGCCGTGTCCAGCCGATCCACATCGGTCCAGTCAGGAAAAAGTGAGCAGCAATACGTCTGTCGAGATGTGCTTGATGAGCTGTGAGTAAGAGTGACGAGTGGGGGGATGGGCGGAGATGGCGGGCTAGGAGTTGAAGTGCTAGAGGGACTAAGAAGGGTTCAACGGATCGCGAAAGGGTTGGGAGGGATGTGGGTCGATATTTGGGGTCTTGGTTTCGCTAGCATTTCATCAGCTGGACACTGGTTGTTTTGATTTGACTTGACCTACAGTCACACGGATGAGGAGGATGACGTGGATTAATGTGGCTGTCGAGGTGAGTATCTCGCTCGTCCATGCTGATGTCGAGTCGAGTTCGGGAACCAAAGTCAGAGGATGAGGGAGGTGTGAGTCTGGTAATGCTCCAGCCATGGGGTAGAGATGCGATCGTAGTGGAGCGTTTGGCGGGAGCGCTGTGACGATTGGCAGTGAAGAGTTCGAAGATGTCTTAGCGGTGCCATCGAGGATATTTGTCGGTAGTGTGGATAGATCAAATTCCCGTTGGGGAGTTGGCGGGTTCAGGACTGGACGTCGGGTTATACCCAAAAGCATCAAGCGTAACGTTGTCCTACCGTTGTCAGCCGGGATCACAACCACCTGCACAGCAATGGAGGAGCTCACTTGATACTCTCCATGAAGAGAACTATCCTCCATCTCAATCGATCTCCCCTTTTCCTCGCCACCATCTCAACAAGCAATTGGACATAGCTTATCGTTACGAGTGTCCTACTCGCTCTCCGGTAAGTTACAGATCGATTCGTCCAGTATCGAGTATATCGAGCATGATCGGATGGTGGAGGAAGGAGAGGGACTAGTCTCGGGATCGAGGGCTTAAGTCCAGTAGGATCTACTGAGGAGGAAGGAGATGAGGATGGCGAGAACGGGTGAGGCGGAAGGGAGAGGTATGTTCCGACTCGTTTAGAAAGTAAAGTATCATGGTAGCCCGAGACGATATTCAGCAGAGCGTACACTGCGTACTACCGTCAGCTCGAGTGAGGATATTCGAGCGAAAGGGACAAACAACCCTCGGACGCAAGCTCTGCATCTTCAAATCGACCGGGAAGGAGCCAAGTGATATTTCGTAAAGCCGATTCGAGAGTATTGGCGGAGGATAGGTTTGAAAGGAGTAGTGACTCGTAGGCGTGGATCAAGGATGCCATCTCGAGCTGTCCGAAGCTTCTATTATAGTTGAGACGGATGGACGAACGGGAGGAGGGAGGAGTGATTGCGGAGATGACAGCTTGGATTTGGTCGGGAAGCGAAGTAGCCGAATATAATATAATGAGCTTCAGCTGGAATCCAGTTGACCAGACCATATATACCTTCAACATCATTTCTGCTTCTCTTTAAGGAGACTGAGCCTGCCTGCTCATTCTAGATAGGACGAGCGTCTCTCAACATGGCGAAGATGATATCGCAACCTCAGACGAAAGCCGCCGCAACCCAGGAAACCGTCACCTCGATAGACGATATCTTCGCCTCCTCCTCGAAACCCAAACAAAAAACTCGACCACCGTCGGCATCGACCTCGATTACGAAAGAGAAATCAAAAGCTGCCACTTTCACTATTCCGATCGACCCCTCGACCTCTGAAAGACCTGCGAAGAGAAAGAAGGAGAAGTCAAAGATTATCGGGTCATTCAATCCTTCCCTTCCTCCCTCTTCAGATCCACCTCAACGCGTCGAAACCGTCCTTGATCCCTCATCAGCTCCACCTCTTATCCCTTCTACGACGACAGCGAAGAACATTTCGAAGGTCATCAAGAAGAACTCGCAACGAGATCAGAAAGAGTTACAGGAGGATGAGCTTTTCCGTGATTCAAGAGGCGATGGTCCGCGTATGTCCCTTTCTCAAGAGCTCGACGACGTCTTGCTCATGTGCATGTGTTCATATAGGACGTAAGACGGAGGAGGGTTTCTTGATCTACAAAGAGGCGGAATTGAAGATCAATCCGGAAGCTGGAGGTATGTTTTCTAGTGTCGCGCAAGCTGACGAGCAGGAACACCGCTTTGTCCATTCGATTGTGACTGTTGTCAGTGCTCCTCCGATCAATATAGGAACCCTCTCTGACGATGTGCAGGCTACTAGCGCCTATGCATGTCGTCATCCACATTAAATCCGTCTCGTGTATATGCTAAACTTCAACTCCGACAGTGTCGTGTATTGATCATCAAAAGCTCATTATACCCATCCGAATATGATCTCCGTGTTTCCCTTTCCTTTCAATCGCTTGTTTCCCCTCGACACTCCCTACTCCCCCCACACTTCTAGGCTCACCTCCACCAGTGCTTCTTCTTTTGCGGTCCTTGCGCTCCCACAACCAACCCCATCCCCTTCGCCCCTTCCTCATCTGCACTCTCCCGATACCCAATTACGACCCTTCCTTTGTTGCTCTGGATGGTGACCTTACTCTGCTCTCCGCGTGTATGGCTCGCATACCCGCCAACAACCTGATCGAGCGAACCACTCTGTTGCCGGAATGTCTGGGGAACATATCTCTGAATGTTGGCAGCGGCTCGATGCTCAAAAGGTCGCTTGTACGAGGAATCGTTCTTGATGTGTAAGGGTGCGACATGGGTTGTGTAGAATGCTGCATATGGGTTGACGAGAGGTTCGAGTTGAGCAGAGAGGATGGGGAGGAACTGAGGAGCATGAGATGGGGATGTGATGTGGATTGGGCCATGGAAGGAATCGGGACTGCACATATTAGGCGACGCTTCCAAAAGAAGGGGAATCACTCACAGTAGGACCAAGACGTCACCCGCCTTGGTCTCGATACGAAGGTCGATCTGTCGGTTTCCATCCAGTTCAATCTAACGTGATGAGCCAGATACTCACCGCTAAACTCACCACATCAATCTTGATCCCACCTTGCTTACTGCTCGCTTCAACCCTAGCCTTCTTCCGACCTTTCTCCTTTCCCCATTCATTCACTCCACTATCAATCACCGCAACACCGATTTCGATCCCGCCAATCTCGCTCACAAACCTCGCATCTGCTGGTACGACCCAGTCCCTTGCTGCTCGAGCGAGTCCATCGATCGGCGCGCCGATGGTAGAGTTGTATCTCGTTTTCGGACCAGTGCTGAGCCCCGACAAAGCGATGTTTGCTGCATTCGTCACATGATGTGGGACGTCTACGAGTGAGCTTCGGAGGCACGGGTCGAGGTAGTGCGTCGACCAGATGGGTGTCTTATCAGAAGAGCGCAGGAAGACTTCCTTCTCGGCTTGCGGTCGGGGGCGGGTCGGGGAGATGGGCGAACTGGACGGATCAACCGACATTGGCTCGTCGACCACTGGCGCCGGCGGGAAGCTTGGTGCGCCTTGTGGAGGAGCGAAACTGCTTGATGCGGCCGTACTGCTCGAAGCAGCAGGTTGGACATGTGAGCTTGGTCCGGCTTCAGAATGAGGACGAGGCACAGATGGGCCCCCGTTCCCCATGCTTCGGGTCGACCTGCGAGGAGGGGAAGCCGAGAGACGTAGTGGTTGAGTCCGGCGAGGAGGCAGGTTGGGCGGAGGCGCTGAAAGTTGAGCATACGAATTAGCGATTGAAGGTTGAATGAGTTCTTGTGGGATGTGAGGTTTGATATCAGGTCTGAGTTGCGTCAGCATTCTTTGACCATCGACCTCTCGCTGAAGGGAATGACGTACTCCCAGGCAGGTGGTTCCTTTGCACCGGGTCAGCGAAACATATTACATTAGTGGTGAGTAGACTCACTGGAGCAGGTACATCAGTGGGCAAGGCAGGTAATGCTCTACGCTTGCCTCGTCCACGAGCACTGACGCCTGGATCGGTCGAGTAGCCGTCATCTACATCCATGGCCGAAGCGGCGCGGCGCATTCCCCTACCGGCCTGTGGAGCAGATTGAGGTTCGTATGTAGAAACTGGCAGCCCCGGTGGCCGAAGTGGTGGGGTCGGAGGGCCGTTTGGTAAAGCCGATGGCGATCCTGGGACAGGCGACAAGAGCGAGTTATGGTGAATCTTAGCAGCGGAATGAAAGGGAGATTGAGGTGGCGTGAGGGAATGACCTGCTCCCATACCAGCGACGTTGACCTCGGGTCGTGGTGGGGGCGTAGGGAAGGCGGCATGAGGATTGTCACCCGCTTTGAGCTCATGTGACAGCAGTGATGAGAAGCTGGTATCATGGGTATCCGTGCTTCCCGGGTTGCTCGCTCCGAAGCTGGACCATGACGGGATGGACCTGGATGATACTGAGCTCGAGCTGGGAATTCCTATAGTTTGCTGGTATGCCGCTTCGAGCGCTTCACGATCGAAGGATAGGGGTTGGTATTCGGAAAGCGAAAGGGAGCGGGGTCGTTGCGTGGGGGATCGATTAGGAAGGGAATTGCGAAGATGATGTGTAGATTGTAGGGACATGGTCGGGAGTGTCTGTTGAGTACTCGAGTACATAAAAGGAACATATACGACCGTGCTTGCAAGGAACACCTCCTGTACAACTCCATCCGGTGGCGATACGTCATAATTTGCGGAGAATGTCGTAAGTAATGACCCACTCGTAGCATGTCCACCTTCCCCCTCGACTTCCTTGTATACCCTGAACCCTCTCTCCGGCCCCCTCGAGCTTGACCCTGAACCCCCCCTCGACGCTCTTTACAGAAATTCCCTATCTAGTATAATTAGTGGTAATGGATAACGTCTAGATCCTAACGTGGCTTCCACGTGCACAGCTTCCAGGTTTTGCCAACCCCGGTTGGTAGCAGCCGTAGAATGTACACGCGGAGTACACTCAAAAGGCTGCTTACGGGGATCGAACGCGGGATACGAAGGCCGGTGAGAACCTCACTGAGTGATAAAACACACTGTTCCAAACGGAATAGAAACCGAAATTGGGAACAACCTGGTCCGAGGACAGACCGTAGTGATACATTATGAAGAGACCTTAGTTGCGGTACGGAGAGCACTTCGGGAACTGCAAGATCCTCCTGTTCAATTCGAGTCGAAGAGGTCATTACCCCAACAATCCTCTCATTTCGACCTTTCCCTGCCGCTTTTTGCATTTCGCAATGTAGCCTATGCCAGGACCATAGACTATTCGAAGATCATAGGCTGTTCAAGGCGCATCAGCTCAGCTCAAGGTTCTTTGACGTGACGACTCTCGCACTCTGACATGATTCGTAAGGACTCTTCGAAAGAGTGAACAAGCAGATGGAAGATCACGGGGTAGAGCTGGGAAAGGTCCAGCAGGGTGTGGAGGCGGCGCAGGAGGAGCTGAAGAAGGTGCAGGGGGAGCTGACAGGATGTAAGAGTGAGGAAGGAGCGGAGAGGAAGAGACTGGTTGGCCAAGTGAGGGGAGAGGTCATCGAGGGCTTGAAGGTAGGCGCGAAGAACTGGGAGTCATGGGGCGAGGGTATGCTCGGGAAGATGATGGCCAGTATAGAGGTAGCCTCGTCGCCTTTTGCAATTAATTCTCGGTAATCCTGTGCACTGCACGGGCCACTCAGGGTCGCGCGGCCGAAAACGAGGCAAACAATAGTTCCATCATTCTCGATTTATCGTTGCTCTTTTATTTGCTTTGCTTAGTTGCCGTTCTATTCGCTCTGCTTGTCTTCCAGGTCCGTTCGCTTCTAGTCAGCTCCGTACAGACTGATCAGGTCAGTTCCTCAAGCCACTATGGGACCCAAGAAATCGGGGATACCCAACCCGAAAATGAATCCGAAGAAAAAAGGCCGATACCAAGAAGAAGACGACTGCTCGTGCTCGAGGGATATCACCCGTGAAACCACCGGCGTCAGCTCAGCTCAGAGCGACCTAAGACTTTCCCCCTTGTCAGTCTGAAGACCCTCATTCGAGACTATAAGTTCATGAAGATCAAGGGAAGGAACGAATTCTGATGAGCGATTCAGGTCAGCTCAGGACTGATGAGCTGTAGGAACCCGTTCGCAAGGTGTCGCCCATGTCGCAAGTCCGGCAAGCCCTGCACTTGGCCCTGGCTCGGAGTCTGTGAGGGAGGGGGGTTGCGGAGGAAACAATGCTTGGAATGCCAACCCATGGAGGTGATCGATCCGGACGACCCTCCGGATCTTTAACCGAGCGGACGTTCGGGGAGAACACGTCCGTTGACTGAAGAGGATAAGGACAAAGTCAGGGGGAGTATGGGGAACAATGCGTGCGATGGAGCTTTCGAGGGCCGGGTGGGAACGGTCGGTCGAATCTGGCCGCCATTAGCGGAACGGAACTGGAAGCATAATATCCAGGCGATCAAAAAGAATAACAAACCACCGAAGCGCAGACCGGGAGTTGGTTAACAGTTCGCCGTCGGAGAACTTCCTGTCCACCTCCACGACCTCGGCGAACGCCATGTACCGGGATGCTGAGAAGCAAGCCAGATACAATCCGGTCATGCGAGGGACCCAGTGTCGTACCTATTTTCACTGGCGACCAAGACGACGACCAGTCAGTTCCATCTCCTAAACCTCCGTCTCCTCCACCTCCGGGCGCAAGAGCTCGCTCTCGAGCCAGGCGTGAGAGGAAGTCTTCGGATTCGGATGAGGAGGTGGTGAAGGGCTGGGAGCGTAAGCGACGGCTCTGGAAGATTGCGCGAGATGGAGGAGGAGGGGGAGCTGAAGGAGAAGTGGAGGAGACGGAGCTGAAGGAGGAGGTGGAGGAGACGGAGCTGAAGGAGAAGGTGGAGGAGACAGAGCTGAAGGAGAAGGTGGAGGAGAGGGAGCTGAAGGAGAAAGGGGAGGTGAGGGAGGCGACGGAGCTGAAGGAGATGGACCCGGAGGAATTCACAACTCCGCTTCCCTCATCAAGCTCAAGTTCGAAGAACAAGAAGAAGTGAGCGGAGCCGAAGGTATTTGTGGTGTGTTGTGGATTACTGTGGATGTCGACATACCCTTTGTATGACAAGTAGATATGTGTTGTGTATGCCGATCATGCAAGCCGATAGAACTGCGATGTCAACTTGTTTGCACGACGAGTATATAGACAGGTCGATCCTTCCAGCCAGATTGCAGCTTGATCCAGCGGTCATCTCGCGGGCCGACACTACCACCAATTATACCAGAAGAGTAGTTATTTGGAGATTACCGTGAATATGGGTTGAGGCGGATGAGGAGAAGGCTCAGGGTTGAGGCGGAAGATGAGAGCGTCAAGCTTGGCTTGGAGGAAAATTAGTTAGCTCAGATAAAGCGGGGTATGCGCTGCCTAGGTGGAGCAAAGACCTCTGTCTCATGAGCATCAAGGGTGGTGATTGCATCAAGTGTGCGAATATGACTCCTTTCGTAACAATATGAAACTTAGAAACTCTGAGGAGACACCCAAGCCCTGAAGTGGTTGACTAATCGTCCATGTTTTAGATGATGCCGTTCGCTCTCTTCCTCATCATCGTCTTTCGTTCTTCTTCTTTCACGACCTGCGAGGGGGGGGCTAAGATATCACAACCACTACTATCATGTCACTGAATCTCGATGCCGTCAACTTCGAGAACTTTGTTTGCCGACTTCCGCTTAGCTCCCCGCTTCAACAGCCCTTCCCCACTCCGGGATGCCTTTGTCGTGTCGTGTGATCCTGGTATGTGACACTCACCTACACGGCTTCGCCAACCTCGGCAATGTCATCTCCGACAAAGCCCGTGGGTCCGACTGTATCGATGACCCCGCAAACGCCTACAGCTTCCGACCCTTCCTCGTCCTTAGTGAACGCCTACACCATCGTGGTGAGAGATCAGCTCCTACATGCTGGTCTGAACGTAGATGTCGAAGCACCATATCAGAAACTTCCGGGCGTTTGGAATCGGCGAGGACATTTTTGTCCGAGACGGGCTCGGGTGCCGGCGATTCAGACCTGTTTGGCTATCGTCTTGCCGCATGGTTTGGGGTACATGAGCAGAGGCTCCGACGGATGAGCGAGTGTCATTTCGCGGACGACAAATGCAGTTGGCGAAAGATCTCCTTTACTCTCAAGATAACGAGATCTTGGGACTGAATATTGCTATTTTTCCCCATCGCCAATAGAGCTCTACCATGCATGTGTATAACCTTTTGTGGACCTTACCTCGAGACTAAGCTTACAGTACTCGAGTACGAGTATGTCAGCGCAATGTGGATCCGCACGGTCCAAGTACTTCGGCTCATTTCGAGGTCCGGCCCGGATCGGAGTCGGTCATCCCCGCTGGTAGGTGCAAAGCTCACCGCTCGAAGGCATTCAGTTACGACGACTTGCCTGATTTTCGCTCCACTCACTCAAAGCATTCAGTAACTCCCATATACCATCCAACATGCCGAAGATCAACGTCGCCCTTCTCGGTTCAGGTCTCTTCGTCACTGGAGCATACATCCCTGCTTTAGCAGCCAACACCTCCGACGTAAACCTCCACACTCTGTGGTCCCGCTCCCGATCCTCTGTCGAGAAAGCTCTCACAAAAGTCACCGAAGCGGGACTCAAGGCGGCCTCCCTCTACGGTGAAGAAGGTCTTGACAAAGTCTTCAATGACAAATCGATTGATGCGGTCATGCTTGTTTTACCAATCACCACTCAGCCTGCTTTGGTGATCAGAGCTCTGAAGGCTGGGAAACATGTCTTGAGCGAGAAACCTTTGGCTAAGGATGTTAAAGATGCTAGGGAACTGGTTGAGACTTATGAGAGGGAATACAAGTCGAAAGGTCTGATCTGGCGGGTTGCAGAGAGTGAGCCGATCGGGTCTTCAAATGCCTCTTGCAAAGACTAATAGCTTGAGACAGACTTCTACCACGAACCGATGTTACATTACGCTGCGGACGTGCTGAAGGATCCAAAGCTTGGTCCGGTTATTTATTGGCAGTTACGCCATGAGGGATGCGTTATCGATGGCACTTCTTGGCAAGCGACGGAATGGAGGACCATCCCGGATTACCAGGGCGGTAAGTTATAGACGACACTGCCAATCGAGACATGCTAATGGGAATACTTTCCTTCTTTGTTACCCCATTCATCTATCATTCCCTCCTCACGCTCGCTCGCTCGCGCTCGCAGGCTTCCTCCTCGACGGCGGTGTCCACCAGACCGCCCTTCTTCGAACCGTCCTCCCCAACCTACCCACTACGATCGTCTCCTCCGCCTCCCTCCATCGAACCCACATCCCACCGCATGACACAGTCATTGGCCTCGCCTCTCACTCACCCTCCGCCACAACCTCCCCACACGGTCCACCAACCAGGTTGAAGGGAATCATCAAGGAATCCGATATCCCTTCCGATATAGGGAAATCTTCTCCAAACGGGACGATCTTACTCTCCTTCGGTACCCCTGACCTACCTAACGAATCAAAAATCCAAGGTGGGCTCGTGGTAACAACCGTCAATGGCCAAGTCGTTGTCGGTCAAAAAGGTGGGAAATGGGTCGTTACCACTACTGGTGCGAAAGATTCAGACGTGAAGGATGAGACCAAGGAAGGACCAGGTGAAGGTGTGAAGGTTGAAGTTGGGATGTTTGCTCGGGCTGTGGCTGCTGTAAAGGAAGGGAAGAAGAACGATGAGAAGGATTTGGGGACGCCGAGGGGGGCGATGTGGGATTTGGCGGTGATTGAGGCTTTGTTGACTAGTAATGGGAAGACGGTGGAGTTGGAGTCGCTTATCTCGGGGAAGTGAGGGGAGTCAGACGGTTGAAGCAGACCCCAGGAAGTTGAGGGACAAAATGTAGATCGTTGGATCAGGTGCTTTTCTAATCATCGCTGGAATCGAATGAATCAGATACACATTGCATACACGACTTTACTTCTTCCGACAACATAAAGCATACAAGTCATACCTTCAATCAATCCGATAACCCACACAACAGCTTCCGACATACCATAAAAAATCTCCGCTCCTTCCTCACTTGACTTTTATTCAAGTCCTCTTCTCGTACTACGTCTGCTGATCCGGCGCGCCCGCCTGACCAATGCCAACCGGATTAGACCCCGCCACGCCCTGTTGCGTCGTTGTCCCAGCTGATGGATCGTGACCGGTACCTAGCTGGAAGCTGCTGGACTGAGGTACAGCCGTTCCCGGTTGAGCAGATTGAGCCGGTGCATCCGTCACTGCGGTGGTGATATAATGGTGCAACAGCTCGGCCTCGCTAATACCTTGATTAGTCCGTCGTATAACACGAGACATGGAGGATGTTGCTAGACGTACCCCTTCGCTCCGATCCATTCCTTGTCGAAGTCGAACCTGATCGAACCTGATTTGGGGTATCCCTTGTGGTGGTTCTTCCCCACCGGTTCCAGCATCCCATGTACTAAGCTTGAGAAGTGGCTCGTAACCTGCCACAAACCATCTACATCAGGACGGTGAAAATGAGAATTCTTCGCCCGGACCCACCGGAACAATCACCCAACTCCCCTCTCCCTTCTTCCCTCCACCAAGCGTGACCCTCCCCTTCTCAATCCCTTGCAAACCAACAACCACCGCCCCCAACTTCTCTCCATCGATCATCCCAGGCCATCCTATCTCAGCATTCGCATTGACATTCGTCGCTCCCATCGCATTGGCACTTGCGCTAGGCATCTGAGCACCACTAGCATTCTGGTCGAGAACAGCTTCGTTTAAATTGGGATGGGTGCTTGCTGTTGGAACCTCGGTTGGATTGGAAGATTGATGACGAAAGAGGTTTTTGAGCTTGTTCCCCATGCCACCTTCTTCGGCCGCTTTGTCTTTTTGGACGAGAGGGTCGGAGGCGTTGTGCGATGTTGAATGGGTTGGCATTGCGCTGCTTAAGCCCGCCGGAGGGACGGTGAGGAGGGAGTTGGCTGGCTGAGTGAGAGGTAGAAGGACTAGGTGGGTCTAAGGCAGCCCTTTATCAGCATACGTTGCTTAAGAGGAATTGGGTGTCACTCACCTCGGAGACCCCCGCCTGGACACGCCAATACCAAGTCCCACTAGGCTCAGTTTCGGTGCTCATCCTTCGATTATCGCCCACTTGCCCCACACCGAAGGAGCTCCTTCTCCTCCCACCTGAGATAACACGCCTTAGAGCATGATCATCGTCCCCGCCACCGCTGGATGAAAGGCGGCGAGACGGCTTGTCTGAGCCCGGAGGGAAGATGTTGATCGTCGCTAAGCATGGGTAGAGGTTCTTGAGGGGTGGCAGGTTAGGATGCACCACGAATTCCATCTGCTCTCGATGATATCCTGCAGTGATGTGTTCCAGTAGGGAGGGACTCCGAGGATAAACCGGAAAGTCAGTAGGGGTTTAGACAGACTTGACATAGCCGAAGGAGTTCTCGTGACCATCACAACAATAATGGTAACCCCCGGTCAAGTGACGAGGTTACTACTGTAGCTGTGTTTATTATGTGCCTGAAACGTAGTAAACCCTGGAAACAGAATCTTTTTCCGCAAAGGCTTTTTTAGCTTTTACTCCCAAGATCCGGAGATGTCGTGAACTCCGGGCAGAGTATGAGTTGAGGTATGTTTTGACGATGTCCGTGAAATGGGATTCATCGACATGAGCGAATTGCGAGTTGGTCCGTCATCTTGGTAGTCATGATGACAGCCAGGTCTGATCCTCTTGATCGCTAGATGATCCTTCTGTTTGGCTTGGTCGTGACGGACCGACCACATGCCCTTTCGCTTGCCTCGGCTTCAATCAAGCAAGAGCAGGCAGCATGACCGGACTCATCTCCTCCTTCCTGTCTCCTTCCTCACTCGGGATTTCCTTTTACCCTGGCCAGTAAGGTCTGCCGCCAGGTGGACGAGGAGTTATGCTTCAACATCAGCGCGATTGGCCGACCGGGAGGGGGATGAAACGAAGACGAGGGAGAAGAACAATGAAAGCGAACACTTTGCCGAGCTCGAAGGCGATTCTGCTCCACCCACGGATTCTGTCGTCGACGGTAGCTGGGACGACCGATTTACACGTTCCTCGATACGTCAAAACGCCTGGTCCAAGATCCATCGCTCTCCCCTTTCTCCCTCACAATCTCGGCCGCAGCGTTTCCCCTCAACAGCTCGTCGGAAACCTATCTATACCCCAATTAATCCCAAACTTTCAGACTCATCCTCAACTTCGCTACCCCTCACCGTACCCACACCGACCGAAGAAAACCTTCGAACCCCCTCATCATTACTCGAGCCATTACGCGTACCTAACCTCATCCACCATCACCTTCAACGTTACAACCCTTCCACCCCCTCAACCCTGTTAAGACACCTCCAAGCCCGCCCGGACCTTCTAACTCAAGACGTTGGTCGAGCTCTCATTGGTTACTCGCGGAGATGGACCGAGCCTCAAACCGAGTATCTCGTATCCAAGATGATGGGTCAAAAGAGGATCGGGTCGTTAAGCTGGATCAAGCCAAACCGTTCAACGTCGGAAGCGGATGTGAATAGGAGGTATTCTCGCCCACCGAATGTGCGGGCTATGAAGGCTTGGCCGCCGATATCTTCTCTGTCGCCAGGTTATACCGAATCCGAACTGCTTAGGCACCTACATCATGTGTTTCTCACAGCTTCGCCGGACTACCCCATAGCCACGCTCGAGGACGCTTTGGCCGCTCTTGTCAAATGTAAGAATCCGGAGAGCGGAGAGCGAGATGGTGTAGCCAGGGAGGTTCTACACCTCTTTCTGGCGTATCCCACCCTTGATTGGGATGCTCAGGAAATGATCGAAATCTTCTTCCGTTGTCGACCCGCCGCAAGGCTTTCGAGACAAACACTTCACCTTGTCCTCCTTTCCATCCTCTGGCCGCCCGAACAAGCTACCGAGCCCGTCCCGGTCAAACCGGTGAATCCAGAGGACGACATTCAGCTCAACTCGTCGTCCATCCTTCGGATACCTTCTCCAGCAGAACCGGTTGAAGTCTCACCCGATGTCGGACCCCCACACCCGTTAAAATTCATCGACACTTTTCATTCCCGCTATGACATCAAGCCAAGTTTGGAGACTTACCGACACCTTGGTCGGTGGGCTATTCAGCAGCACGACCTCAAGACAGCTGAGATCGCTTGGAAAGGATGGTGGGCTGAACATCGACGGCTAAGGGATTGCGTACAGCGCGAGGACGAAGTTCGAGCGGCTCGGAGAGTTGCTCTGCAGTCTGGGGAATCATCGCTCCATCAAAGAAGCGCTGAGCTAGTGACGGGTTCGGGAATAGAGATTACCAAGGTCGTGCCGGAAAGGCGAGCCCCTCCTGTTGCGAGATTCCGGCACTTGGGTCAACAATACTTACGATGGCGAGATCAGGTGGTGAGAAAGTTCAGGGATAAAGGCTGGGTTGAACGAGTGATCTACGAGGAGGTGCTGGAGGAGGAGGAACGTGAGGCAGGTTGGGTGTGGAGGGGTATCGAGGGGGAAGAGGCGGAAAAGAAGCGGAAGCATGAGAGATGGAAGTTGAGGGAGGCGATTAGGCGGGACGTTGACCTGCCACGAGAGGGTGAATGGTAGCACAGAGCTCCCATACAACATCATAGCATAGCATAGCATTCACTCGGGCACTAAAAAGATCCCGCACGTCGATGAACTTGACTGACCGACTGTTCTTATCCATGCTCCTGAACGCGTGAGATCGGATGAACCCCGTATTATTCCGAAACCAAGCTTCGCCACCCTACATCCGGTGCTTCCCGACTCTCCCTCCTCGCAATCACATGCGGCGGGACAAACTTCTTATCCTTCAGTGTCCCAGTCTCTCCACCATTACCTTCGTCACCATCCTCATCTCCGTCATTCTCATCTGCAAGAGTCTCAAACACCGCTCCAGGATCCGCTCCATAGGCCTTCACTCCCTCCCTCTCCCTTGACACAGAAGCAGACCTCGAGCCTCTGCGAGCGGCATCTGCACGACTAGGCCGGACTGTTGAGCGTTCCCTGGGCGTCGGGACATCTCCATCGAGCGGACTTTCTGCGACACCTCGTCCTCGCATTGCTTGACGTAATGGCGGAACGAGTATCCCAGTTCGTTCGGACAAACTCGTCTTGCGCTCCATCGCAAGGCTCGAGACTGCTTTGGTCCTCAGTCGTACTATAGCCATAGGCATCGATGTTGCCAGCTTGCTGACAGCTGACTCATCGATGCTGCCATCCTCGACCTCATCCGCCGAATCGCGTCGAAGAGAAGCGTAGATGGAGCCGCTCTGCTCAATCTTCCGCCAAGCCGCTCGGTGAGATGGCGCGTCTGCCGCAAAGGTGGTTGACAGATTCGCTTCGACCATATTACGCGAGCGGGAGATCGTGTGAGGTGGCGCAGGTGGAGAGGTGGTCAGCTTCTCGAGCTCTTCTGGGCTAGGAGGATCTTCAAGCTCAAAGTCGAATACGTAGTCTGCAACATGTCAGCAATCAAGCCAAAGAGGCAGGCTCACCATCTTTGTCGTCGTCGGTCGGCTCAGTCTCTTGAACATTTTCCGCGACCGTATCTTCTCTCGGTTTGGTCGATTCCTGAAACTTGACAGCTCGCTCCTTCCCTTTCCCATCCATCGTCGGCAGCTCCTTCAACGTCCGCTGCCTTGGCGTCCTACCATCGTCCCCGCCCTCATCCACCGCAGCTCCCGCCGCCAAAAGGATCCTCTCCCCATCAATCCAGCTGTCCTTCCCATTCAGTTCCTGTCTGGTCATGCCCTCCTTTCCTCCCCTCCGCTGACTTGAGCTCATCGCTTCGTCCATATTCGAAAATACATAGCTCATCGCCACCGCTCTCGCATCGGACCGCTTGTTGAAAGTCTTGCTTAGCTCCTCGATGGAATCATCCACAGCGTCCGGAATCTGGCGCGAAGCAGGTGCATAGAAAGCAATTGCCGACAGCGAGGCGGAGAGAAGGGATGACCCAGGATTGACGGGAGTAGTGTCAGCCTCCACAAGAATGGGAGTCATCTCCTTCGGTGGTGAGAAAGTCTTCGAGCGGATCGGTTCAGGTGATTTGGGCTGTCGTTCTTTCGACCGGCTCGAGCTTGCGCTCCGTCGTCGTTCAGTCTCGTCCCCTCGCCCCGGTCCATCTCGGTATTTCTCCCATAACATTTCGACCTCAGACCGCACCTTCTCCTCCAAGTCCCGCATCTCCTTGGATTTGGCTGCGATATAGTTCTTCACCTCCTGTTCAAGACGGGCGTGAGAGCCTTGCAGGAAGCCGACTGCGCCACCGCAAAGCTCCCGAAGGTGAGGATGTGACGGGATAAACGGTGGCGGGAGGAAGAAAGGGTCGTAAACTGCTTGGATCATTGTCGAGGGCAAATCGGATGTTGAAGGAGGAGGATAAAGCGTTGGAGCGGTATGATGAGGTGGGCGACCGAAGTTTGAGGTGGATGACGGTAAGGGAAGGAGGATGGATGAGAATGGCAGTGGTGGTATCGATGGCTCTGCAAACTCGGCACCATACTGGTAAGTGTTTAGTGGAAGTTCACAACAAAACCCTTTAGGATGACTTACCCTGATACCGCTACCCAGATCTATTTTGACCCAAGCGTCCTCGCTCGCCGGGTCGGCTTTGGCTTTCCCCTTCGCTTCATAACAATTCACTCTGCAGATCCAGCATTTCCGCCATGACGGGCCTAACCTGTCGCCTTCTTGGTCGTCCGCCTTCAACGATGAGCGTCGAGACGGTCGGAAGTCATCTTGATCCCAAGCTACATAGGCTGGAAGTTTCTGTGCGCAAATCAGATGAGTTCATACCAGTTCTTTGGGAAGACTCACGACTGTCTCTGCACCTTGTCCAAGCCAGACATGGATCTTCTTCTGCCCACCATCCTCATCGTCCTGCTCGTCCAATGCGCCGTGACGGAAACGACCTTCTATCTGAACATTGAGACAATCACATGCGAAACTGACCTGGTCGGAGTCGGACGGTAGTGGCTCCGAAGGTCCATCGTCTGGGATCGATGATGGTCCACCCAGAGTATCTTCAGACGCCATGACGAATGAGATAGCAAAGAGGAGACCCAGTAGTACAATATGAAATTGGGCTTTCTACTGTAAAACCAGATATAGGCTTTCAACACGGTGCACGACTAACTTTATCTTCGATTAAAGCTTTGCCACCCAATTTGAATGGAATTTTGTCTGGTGAATAGTACGAATCATTCTCAGAAACAAGAGATGCCGCCAACACCGTGCTCGCTCTGTCACACCGCTCGAGCGCTCGTGAAGCGTCCCAAGACAGGTCAGCAAGTCTGCAAATCATGCTTCTTCGAGGTATTCGAGACGGAGGTGCATAATACCATTGTTGAGGGTGAAGGGATCTTTCGGAGCGGTGAGAGGGTGGCTATCGGGGCAAGTGGGGGCAAAGGTGAGAGAATTTCAATCTTGAAAGCAGTCACTGATAAATGCTCAGACTCGACAGTGCTCGCACACGTTTTGACCCTTCTCAATCAGCGCTACGATTATGGTCTCGACCTGTTCCTCCTTTCTATCGATGAGGGTATCACCGGATACCGGGACGACTCGCTTGAGGTATGCCTGTGTTGGGCGTGGTTATCATCGATCAGTAGCTGACTTTGCTCTGGGCGCTCAGACGGTCAAGCAGAACCAAGTCGAATATGGTCTCCCACTCAAGATCCTTTCCTATAACGAGCTGTATGGATGGACAATGGACAAGATAGTGGAGCAGGTCGGACGGCGGAATAACTGTGCGTCTCCTGAGCCTTTCGCTCTCCGTCTCGAACTGATCAGAGTCGTAGGCACGTTCTGCGGTGTTTTCCGACGTCAAGCCCTTGATCGAGGGGCAGCACAATTGGGGGTCGATCATATCGTTACTGGGCACAACGCGGATGATATAGCCGAAACGGTTCTCATGAACAGTTTGTTTCAGACCAGCATGAAAGCATGTGAGCTGATAAATCATGGTAGTCATGCGAGGAGATATCGCTAGATTAGGACGATGTACAGCTGTAACTACCCAATCCGAGGACACAATCGAGAGGAGCAAGCCGTTCAAGTATGCTTATGAGAAGGAGATTGTCATGTCAGTCACCGTGACTGCCCTCACCGGTATCCAGGTAGTCTGTCGTAGCGGGTTACTGACAAAAGTGTGTGCCAGGTATGCATACTTCAAGAAGCTTACCTACTTCTCGACCGAATGTATATACGCTCCTGACGGTTCGTCCTCCCTTATATACCTCTTCGTCGCAGCGCTGAGTATTCGTAGCCTATCGAGGCCACGCTCGAGTCTTCCTCAAAGACCTCGAAGCCATTCGACCGAGCGCGATCATCGATATCATTCATTCAGGCGAGAGTTTCGTGCTTGAGCAAAGCGTGCAGAAGGGTATGAAGACAATGCGTGAGCTTTGATCGCCGCTCCTTTGCGGTTAGGACTAGCCATCTTGCCGCTGGCTGAATCTTGTGTAGAGACTTGCCTACGATGCGGATATATGTCTTCGAACGACCTCTGTGCGAGTCCCGCCAAACCCTCTCTCTCCTGAGTGTGAAGCTGATCTTTCCGATAGAAAGCATGCGCATTACTGCAGGGGCTTGAAGCGGGACTGGACCGCTCGGCACTGGTGAGTCTTCTCATGCATGGAACAACTGGCTCCGGTGCTGACGATGTACCTAGCGACAGGCGCAAGATAGCAAGTCTGTCCTGCCAGATGGTCACCTTACCATTCCCCGTTTCGAACGATACGCCAACATACCTGCTTCACCCTCTGCGGCGCACAACGTGGAAGGTATTGAGGGAGCAGTCAAGGCCATAGCAATATAGCCAACAAGCTGGCGTACATCATTTCATATAACCATGATCGACACAACCAGCACTTCAACTATACCCTGCATCCGCACTTTTAGGCATGGCATCTTTCGAATGTTGGCTTACGAGACCAACGTGAATGGCTGTTGCGGGTATCTGCGGACATCAGTAACAGCTCGCAATATTGACTTACCGCTTTTGCAGTCGGGCGTGCAGATCAGGCTCCACGACTTGCGAGTCGCCGACTGAGGTGTTCCAGCGTCAGCGTTACCCTGCCGGACTGAAGATGGTGAAGACAGCTTACGTTGGTTACCGAGCGTCAGCCATCTACACAGGTGGTTTATCAGCAGACATAGCTTCAACTACTGCAGACTCTACAAACCCACCCTGGACGAGTGTTATGTTTCCGTCCGAATAGCTCTGAGAATGGATGACATCGGTCAACAGTACGTCGGAAGCTGAAACCAGGAAGAGACGGACCGAGCTTTCGTCCATGCGGTGCCAACCTGTCGAAGTTCTTTCAGTAATGAGGACCTGGGACAATCCACGCGACGAACCGCTCAATCACACCGTACACCTCGTCAGGTTTCCGGCTCGTCTCGCTGGACTCATCAGATCTTGACGGACACCCCCAAACACGACCTACCGAACCTCTGCAACCACGACGTCTGTATCCACTCCCTTCCTCAAAGCCCTCAACGTCGGAGCCTCATCCCAAGGTATCTCCTTATCCCTCGGATGACTAGCCGGTAATCTCACCGCCACCAAAAGATGTTCGCACGTATGACTACCCCTTCTTCAGCCCCCATCCTCTTCATAACCGGATCCAACCACTCACTTAAGCCAATGTCCAGTCCGACCAGTCCGTATAAGCCTCTGCAGCTGATTCACCTTCACCCACACCAGCTCATCTACCCTTCGATACCCCCATAATGAGAAGAGTTCTCGACCGAGTTCCATCGCTCGGCCGGTCACCCAGAGACAGAGGACGCCGTAGTCTGGTTGAAGGGACGGGAGGGGGAGTCGACGCATCTCATCGTCGGTCATCGTACCGTATGGCAGCTAAGTCGACTTGAGCTCGTAACAATATCGATTGAGAAAAGCAATACTCGCCGACATATGGATGTCCTAGGCATTTCGTCAGCTTGACTAGTAGGTCAGTGGGGCAAACTACCCAGGGCGGATCAGCGACGATCACCTGGAACCTTTGTCTCACTCAGCTCGAACCATCAATAGGTATTGGGGACATACTGCCCAAGAACGGAGTAGTCGAAACTTCGGATATCACAGTTGACCCATTGCGCCACGCTCTTCGCCTCGACCACCTCCTCAGGCGGTTCAGAGAGCAATTTGCTTAGGACCGAGTCAGGCAAGACGACCGGATCTGATGGCGGTGGATGAGGCAGCCTGTTGGCCGAGGAAGCCACCTGGAAATGCATATAGCTGGAAGTCATTAGCGGCAGGTCAAGTCAGGGGGGTCCAAGCCGCACCGACACTCCTTCGTTCCCCCTCGAGGACCGGTACCTTCGCCTAGCGATGGGTTCTTTGCGAACATCGGCTCGCCATAGCATAGGTTCAGATAACTATCGCAGGATCAGTATTCGCCGTAATGGGGCGGGGGACGCATGCGAGCAGTATCCCAGGGAAGTATCTGTGTATGGCCGGATGATCGGTTCGAAATGTGCCTGTACCGTCTCAGCGGGAAATCTGACACCTAAGAGAAGAGATTGATGAAGCTTACCTTAGAGCATTCATTGCGGATAGTCCGGCAAGTAGCGAGCGTCGTAGAAGGACATATCGGAGTGAAAGGAGGGATCGCTGTCCCCCTACCCTAGTAGTCATGAGCGGGATACGAGCTGTAGTTGGGCGTTTCAACGTACAGCTAATCGACGAAGCTTGGTCTTCGCGCTTTCTCTCTCAAGAATTCCCTTCAGCTCTTGAATTGCCTGATCATCTGTACTACAACCTCAGTACGATACGACTCGCAGCGATAAGGGGTCAGAGTGAAAGCTTAAGATTTACTGGACCGCTTCTTCAGGGCGGTTCTGCTTGACTCGCCAGCTGATTCGGACGGGATCATGCTGAGATCGGAATAGATCCGATTGGTGTAAGATCAGCAGTGTCTGTAGCGCTCGCTGATTTAGAAAGTTGAGATTGAGATTGTCACAGGAATTTGTGGAGAATTGAAATTGCTCGGAAGCTTGGGTATGGAGGTAGTGGATCACCCTCCTCCACCTTGCATCAACACGCGACCGAGACTAATCTGGGAAATAGCTCGTTCCATCTCATCGTTCACTCATCCGCTTCTCTTACCAAAGCAAAAGCAGATAGCTCAAGGATGATCAACTATGTCATGCTCGTCTCCCGACAAGGTACACTTCGCGACTCGCCGTCATTCATCCTCAGCAACGCCCAAAGCTGATGCCCTGATTCGCAATAGGGAAAGTCCGCCTTGCGAAATGGTTCCAAACCCTGCCAACTAAAACAAAAGCGAAGATAGTGAAAGATGTCACTCAACTCGTACTCGCTCGTCGCACGAGGATGTGCAACTTCCTGGAATACAAAGGTCCGCCTCTAACCCAACCTCCCATTACTCCTTTTCCAATGGGACTAAACCCTTTCATGATTGACGCGGATGGAGCTGATGGAGGATGTAGATACGAAAGTCATTTACCGACGTTACGCCTCTTTATTCTTCATCTGTTCCGTGTCACCGGGGGATAATGAGCTGGTAACGCTCGAGGTCATACATCGTTATGTCGAGGTGCTTGATCGGTATTTCGGGAATGTAAGGCATTTCCATTCCTTACCTATATGAGCACAAACACTGAAACGGTGACGTCAGGTGTGCGAGCTCGACCTCATCTTCAACTTTCAGAAAGCATATGCGGTGCGTTACGTTCGAACTCGCAATGCATGGGACAACCTGGTCTGACGTTATGTTCGGGGAAAGATACTGGACGAATTGATCATCGCTGGCGAGCTGCAAGAATCCTCGAAGAAGGCGGTATTACGGATAGTACGTGGTTCTCTCCGCTCAGCTGTTGAAAGCTTTCCAGAGGAAATGAAACTCGTGCTGATACTCGTTCAGGTGGCTCAATCAGACGCGATAGAAGAGGGTGAGTCGGTACAGAACAACTTGAAGGATGCTGGCTTCACTTGACCTCTTGGCGCTGGTGGTGCGTGTCTCCGCTAAGGACGTGCGAACCACATCCATCACCAGTCTAAATTCCCCATCACCATTTCACACTTTATCGCCAAAGCAGGGTTATTGTTGGGTGGCGCTGATCTAGATTATAGCCGAGGTCTCGGAGGACTCGCTGGCGAGGTTGGGGAGCTTGACTGGACGGTCATGATATTGTTGTATGGTATGCAACGACTGCTTGACGAGTACAAGTCGAGCAGGCTCAGAAGGGCCGCTTCGTAAGCCATGGATCGCCGGGATCTCGCTGCGAATTTTCAGATTTATAACGATTGCTAACATTGAGGTCGTTCAGTCAGTCGCGGGTCTCATCCTACTCCAAGAACGCTGCGAGACAGCTTGCCCTTCCTGTCTTCGTTGTCAGCGATTGCGATGAAGTTGCTAGGCAGAAGCCGTCCACCTCATATCTGAGAAAGTTAACATGATACAGTACTCGTAGAGGAACCACTAAAGACTCCTTTCGACTTGGCCTCAACAACGATGTAACCGGATCCCAAGCGCGTTCAAACTGCTATGCACAACAAGCGAATGCTATCGATCTATGCGTAATGCTATGCTGCCTCTGACCTCCAGTGCTTTCCCGGGAGCAAATGTTTATCCTCTATACAGTCTAAGCGGTTGTAAGCCATCCATTCGATTAACCTCTCCGTTTACCCACATCGTCATCGTAATGCCATCTCGTCAACTTTGGGTTCGATGGTGCAGTCCGTACATATCGATCGTTCCCCTCAGGACTGAGTACCATCAGCGCAGTGGTCATACTGCTCGATGCATTACATACCGCTCCTTCTTCTTGTTCGAAGCGAGCATGGATTGCATGGTAATGCAGATCGCGACGGCGTTGAGAACTGGTTGGGTGAAAGGGGACGATCTTGGTCAGCCAGGTTGCCGAGCTGACCGCCAGCGTAGCCCACCAGGAGACCATTCCGTCCCTACGAGACATCTCTTGTGAATTATGTCACAGCTTGCCAAAGCACTGAGCTTACCGAGTATCGAAGCGCATATATGTCCATTCGAGTAGACGTGGGGATGTAAAGGAGGTTGATACTTCTCATTCGCGAGGAACGTGACCTGGAAACGATAAAACATCGCTGGTCAACTTCCCAGGTGCTCTCAAGCTTCGCATGCCGTGCACGGAAGGACCACTCAACGAAGCTGAACGACGTACCTCTGGACACTCAATTGGATATCTGGCACCAAACTTCATCCTCAAAGCGAAAGTCTCTCCCTATACATTATGAGCTGATGAAATCGTAACTGGACAGAGCCAAAGGATTGACCCGGTATATTGTCTCATCCCCTAACACTGAGATCAAAAAGATCCATCCCTCCATCGTGTCTGCACTCGACAAGACTATACCCGGAGATGCACCTTTCTCGTTGATCTCCTTGAGCTCCTTCACTGAGCCATTGCAGTCAGATGGTCTTTTCGGATTCAGGTGAAAGGATGGGCTTACTAAGGCGCTTCGATGAGAGGGTCGTCATGACGACACGTCTTGCTGCTCGAAGCAGCCTATTATCGATGGAGGAGCCAAGATAATCGCTCTTCCTTTCTCGCAGGTGGGTATCCTCAGTACAACGAATCAGAGGATTGAATGGCCTGCATTCCAGCACGAGCGGAGACCCCAGGTGGTCACACGTGGCCGGAATTATCCGGTAATATGCAACTTTTTGACGATTCTTCACTCTAGATGCTTTAATTTGAGCGAAATTCATATGTTTTAAAAGCTACTGACCCGACCACGAAGTGATGACGGAACCGCTAGTGCCCGAACAAACGATTCTTGACCTTGAGGCTGGGTCAGAATGGCGCTTCGAGCTTGAGGGGGATGAGAATATCGCTGTGAGGGTGAGTAAGAGGAACATGTTTCATCTCCACCTCATTCGTCCATCTAGGTAGAGGAAGGACTGTACGTCTCCTGAATCCCCATCGCATGCTCATTCACTGATGTCTGGTCTCCTTTTCTCACTATCCCTTTTGTCGTGTCGGTCCTTCCCATCCTACCTTTATCCGCACTCTGATAGCCTATGCCTATGCCATTTATCCGCTGCTTAACGATTTTTCATCATTGTTCTAGAATAGCCAGAAGTGCTCGGGTCGCCTATTCGTCATTACCCAAGATGATAGCGCTCGGTCTCCGGATTGTGCCACTACTCACAGCTCGTACTAACACGTCCTTGTCTTTCTCGTCTTCAGGTCCACTCCCATGATCCCGTCTACATCAACTCCGAGGAGCTTCCTCCGACGACTTGGTACTCCATCTACCGACACACAAAATCTGCTCTATACGCTCCCAATGCCGCTCGTGTCGAAGGTGATCCTATCCTACTTAAAGGTTTCATGCGGCACCTGACGAGTCAGCAGTATCATCCCTTCCTGCTTCGCAATATACATCCACGTCCACTACTCAACCTCAGCTCATCAATCTTCATCTTGTGCTCGAGCGAAACCGCATATTGGCCAAGAGGCACCTAACGTCGACAAATGGGGATGCTTCGTCTTCCGATGACGTGGTACGGGGACCAAGGGTGATGGTCCTCGGTCCACCTAGTTCGGGGAAGTCGACGGTGGTGAAGAACCTGGTCAACATGGCATTGGGGAGCGGGGTGGGATGGTACGTCGGCGTGGTCGGTTTGGACCCGGCTAGCGTAAGTGATCCGGTACTGTATCGATTAAAGCTCAGGTCACCCAAGCCTGCAAATCTCATTCCCGGCTCGCTATCCATATCTTCCCCTACTCACCCCTTACCCACACACCACCTCGCTCATCCGCTCGGCTCCCCACCGACCTCAGTCCCAGCAAACACCCTATCTGCCGATGTGCCCACTCTCGGATGGTGGTATGGCCACCTCGAACCCACCAACCGGGGCACGGATACTTGGCGTAAGTTAGTCACCTCGATGGGCGAGCGATGGCGGGAACGATGCGAGAAGGATCCCATAGGTACGTGTGGAAGGTTGTGATGGATACTAATACGAAGCGATGGCTTCTGGGTTGTTTGTGGATACTTCGAGCGCTTTCACGAATCCGATGCTTGGGACGAGGAAGGATGATCCGAAGGCCCGGTATTCTCTTGTCGCGCAAGCCATCGAGGCTTTTGAGGGTTCGTCATCCTACATCCGCCTGGTCAATTATAAACTGACATATACGCCTAGTCGACGTCTTACTGGTCCTCGGTCACGAGAAACTGACCATCGATCTCGATCGTCTTCTCTCCCCTCGAGGTGTACGAGTCTTCCGTATACCCAAATCAGGTGGAGCGGTAGACCTCGATGATACATTCCGACAAGTCGCCCAAGCTTTTCAGGTGCGAAGCTATTTCTATGGGGAACCTGGACTATCGAAGGAGCTTGATTCTTTGGTCGGAAGGAGTGTCGGCCGCGAGACGGGGTTGTCGCCCTATAGCTTTCAGATTGGGTGGGAGACGCTCACCATCCTGCGTGTCGGAGAAGGTTTGTCATCTCTCACCCACTTTGGAGCGACGGGTAGCTGATGGACTGTGTAGAGAATGCTGCGCCATCTTCTGCTCTACCGCTAGGATCTTCGAGGATCCTCTCGCCGACCCGGCTGACTAGGGTCAACCCTTCTGGTCCAGCTCATGTCGTCAGGCTCCTCAATACTGTCCTGGCTATTGTGGCCATCGTCCCTGAGGATCGGATCAAGAAGGAGACCGAGGTGAAGAAAGAGGAGGCAAAGCGTGAAGGGGAAGAGGGGGAGGTAAAGAAGGAGGAAGGGGAAGAAGAGGAAGATGAGGACGATGTGCCTTACAGGGAGGAGATTGGCTGGAGGGAGGTTTTAGGGTTCATCGTGATGTGTGTTCCGCTATCAGATGCCAAATCTCATCAGGCAGAAATACTAATACTATGGCTTGCGTGTAGCACCGGAATCGACCCACAAAGAAAGAAATACACCGTCCTCTCGCCGAGCCCCGGTAAACTCCCTTCCACAGTCGCCATAGCAGGCTCGATCGAATGGGTCGATTCTGAATAGCTTCTTGTCTGACTTAGATGCTATGCATGCATGATGACACTAAATGATCACAGATCCGCCTTACCGTTTGGTAACGCCTCCTTCTCCCTCTCAGCTGCCCGTTCTGCTTTCTCCGCATCTGGAGCAAAGACCCATGCGAGTGGTAGTCGCTTTCTACATCGTGCTCTGTATTCGTCTACGATAGCAGACGTAGCCCTGGCCTTTCGTAACAGGTCTAGGGCCTCGAGCATGGCAGGTATAGATGGCGGTACGCCGTCGTCGGCCAATCGTGAGAGTATGCGTTGCACCTCGTCCGCTGTTTCGGCTGGTAAAGGATCCGAAGACCGCTTGACCTCAAGAAGTCCCCTTGCCGCGCCAAGGATATGTCTAGGCGAATCGGAATGACGGGATAAGAAGGATGAGTTGTAAGCTTCTGATGAGCTGTTTTTCTGTATCAAACTGGCAAGGAGGGTGTCGATGGTCGAAGTGACAGAGGAGGGTGAAGCTGAAGCTGAAGCCACTACGTGCCTCTTCAGCTTTGTCGCCTCGCCTAGACTTGCACAGCTCAACTGACCGATCCGTCGGAAATGAAGTATCGCTGAATGTAATTGAGGATCCTCGAAATCAATCGCCGCTGCTTCTAGCAGACACTTCAGCGCCGCGACGTACAGCTCTTCAAGGCATCAGCCCTAATTGAACAGTGGGAGATCAAGGCCTACTTCGCCGAACAAAAATGTCGTATCCAGTCGTCCAAACGTCCACCCGCTTATTTGCCACCTTCTCGAGGTGCCGCCAGAGCTTGAGCGCGTCCTCAAGAGGCGTTTCCGTTTTCAACAGCGTCTGTCCTAGCGGGTCTTCGTCCGGTACTGGCTGTTCGTCCTTCTTACCGTCACTGGTCGCTAGGGCAGCTATACGAAGCATAAGCTGCCTCCGTAGCATCATGAATTCGAACAGTACCTTTTCGTGCTTTCTGTTCTGCTTTTTGTGCCTTCTTCGCCGCCTTCTTCCTCTCTGCTTCCTCCTCAATAGCTACAATCGTCAGAGTGGGGCATAGACCTGCGGAGCCAGCTCACTGAGTCTTTCCTCCGTCAAAGTCGAATCATCGTGCAATTGAAGGTATATTTCTATGGCTGCGATCGCCGCGTTAAAGTATGCAGGGTGTGATCGAAGTTGGTCCTCGTAATGCATTACTCTAGTCGCTTGTCAGCAATTGGTTGTATGGCCAAACTCAGGTGAAACTGACGACAGGTATGCCGAGAATGTCATGCGTCGGATGCAATATGTATGGAAGTCGTACTGATCGTCCTCGTAATCTTGGTATACCTGAACCTGATCAGCACATCATCTGCACCTCAGAAGTCTTAGCTCACGTTGATGAGTGCTTGGTATCGTTTCAGAGGCATTGCGAGATTTCCATTCCGTCGATGTGCGTCCCCATCCTCTTGTAAGAACCACAAACATTGCAGATCCGTCAGATCGGTCACAGCGTTGATATCCTTCTGCAGAGAGGGTGAGTACGAATCCTGCATGTGCGGTGCAACTTGCCTTCGTGAAGAGCGCCAGAAGTTCCTCCGCCTGCCTCACGTCACCCGCTCGTAGCCAATACTTCGCCGCCTTCCCGTTCAAGAACCGATCTTGACCATCCAGCAGTCGGGCATCTTCCATGGCTTGAGCGGCCCCGAGAGGATCTCCAGCGCGCTTCAGGACCATAGCTTTGGCCATGTACACCTCGGGCAAGGTTGGAGTATGTTCAAGAGCGCGTGAAAGGAGTTCGAGGGACCGTTGATGTGATGGATTGGGATGCGAGGGATGTGAGAGGTGCAGTGCGAGGTAGTAGTATGCCCAAAGAAGCGCTGTAGGAGGAGCTGAGGAATCTAGGAAGCCGCATTGAGCAGTCAAACAGCCGGAAAATCTCGACTAACCGTCATCATGGAGCCCAGCATCATTTTCCAGCTGCAAGACGATCTGCTCCATGATCTCGCCGACTACCGCCATCTTCTCAGGATGACCATGATAAACGCCTTTGACATCTACAAACAGCGAAGGAATGCCTCTCTCGAGACCAGAAACGAGATATGCCTTCGCTAATGCCCGAAATGTGTCCCCTGAAATCATGTAAGCATCGATCGTGACATGCGACCTACCCTTCGCGATGTCGAGTAGCATTCGCCGAGGCACAGTTGACCGAGGATAGCTTTCTGCGAAGGACGATAGAGTAGATAGCACCTTTCCATTCTCTTCTTCGTTCAGTGATCCGGCTAAAGTCGATGAGTTTCCGCTGCTGCCAAGGTAAAATACACACTGATGTCGAACCCTTTGGTCCGCAGAAATCCTCTGTAATACTCTAGATTGTCCGAATTTTGCTCCAGCAGAGTTCGATATGTGTCCTCGGCTTCACTCTGTCGTCCCAGACTCGCAAGCATCTCCGCTATGTTGAGAAATTGAGCGAGAATGTCGGGCGTTCTTAACACTTCACATACCCTTGAGCTGCGTCACCTCCCCTCTAGAACTGATTACACCATCTCTGAGACCGCTCTCTAGTCGCCGTAATCCATCTTCCAGTTGACCCGCCTCGATGCACATCTTGATGACGTGCATAAGCGTTTGAGCCTTCTCCGGTCCCGTTGCTCCGTCCGTCTTCATACAGCTCATCAGACCGTCGTACACCTCCAAGGCTTCCTTCAGGTCTCCATTGAGCTGGTGAGAGATCATGAGACCTAGCCACGATGAGCGGATTTGTGGGCGAAGGAGGAGGTAGTGATGCCTTGCTGAGACTGCAGCTGGGTATTGGCGGGTATGGAGATTAAGTGCGATGGCATCCCGGATCAAAGGTATGTTGTCCTAAAATGGCAAATGAGCTATCAACCTAAGAATCTGCATGGACTCACATTGTCCTGCTTCCGTGCCATTGCAAAAGCTCGAGTCGCTTCTTCCCAGTCTTTCCGGCTCTTTGCAAGAATACCCAGAACATGCCAAGTGATATGACTTGAAATATCCTTCTTCACAGCTATCCGAGCCATTGTTTCGGCTTCTTCGAGCTTTGGTGCTGAGCTGACTGTGATTGGGAAGGGAAGGGACGAGTGAAGGGTAAGCGCTTTCAGTGCAAGGGTTTCTGAGAATGTGGTGTCAGCGCAAAGGATATGGTAATCAGCAGCAGATTAGCTGATCGGTAGGATCGAACATGCCGCCATGGTTCGGATACTTCTTCAGGATTGTGTCCGCGGCCTTCAGACCCTTCTTGTACTGCTTGATCTCATATTGTGTCTGAAAATCATCGAATGTGAGTGTTCCGATAATTCCTGTCTGCAGTAGGTCGATGGACTCACGAGGAGCTCTTTGAACAGCTTCCCCTCCTTGTCCGGAAGTTGTCGATGCTTGGGTATCTGAGTCATGATCGAGAAGCCTCACGGACGTCGAACCCGAACCAACAGGAAAGAATAGTGAAGTGATTTGTGATATTTCGCTCAGCTGGTTACTCACGTGAATTCGGGATTTAAGCGGAAGAATAGGCCGGGAACAGATCACGTACTCGTACTGTCTATTTACTTCCGCTATCTAAGAGTCCAGGGTGAGTTTAGTGATGCTCGCAGTCTAAGTTCGCATGATAAAGGTCAAGCTGCTCTGAAGTTCATAGCCCAAATCGAACTCAGTGTAGGCTTTCAGTGGGATGGTTCAGCATGACTCGTAAAGATAGCCCTCTTTCCAACCATGTCCAATGTCCCTTCAGGAAGTCGGTCAAGGAGCTCTTCAGCAGCATCACAGGAGCTTCGGGCGGCGAACGATGCGCCACTCTCCATCTCGGCTCTACGATCTCGCTTCGAGAGCTTGGCTGCGGGAAAAGGCGGTGCTGAAGCTGGACACAGCGTTGTCAAGAAACCTGCTGCAAATGCTGCTCGAGCTCGGAAGGACGATGATCACGAAGGCAAGGTACCATTGACTATGGACGGTGACGAAGACCCTGTATGTCGCCATGTGATTCTTAGCAGTAAGTGGGCTGACACTAGAGTTCGAGCAGACTGACACCTCCAAACGCTCGAACCTATCCGTCAATTCAATACCAAAGCCTGTCCCAGCTTCATCTACCGCCTCCAGACCACTGTCTATCCCCCAAACTTATCACTCCGCGCTAGACAGACCTATCATCGTTTCCAGCCCAGCATCTCCGAACCCCCTTAACGAGTCATCCTCGATATTAGATGTCTTTCTGAATTCCGCTCCTTTGCGCTCAACGTCTGATACGTCCGGACCACTATCACCTTCCACCAGATTACCTATCAGTCCCGTAACCTTCGCTCCGAAACCAGGTCGGCGACCTGCGCCTTCCCTTCCGCCCCAGCCACTTCCTCCGGCCTCAACACCTACGGAATCGGATGATGGCATTACTCCCAGACTGCTGGGTTCAGCTTCATCTCGCAACGCGCTCCGAGACCGTTTCACAGCGCAACAGATTAGTGTTGCTGAGTCACTCGCCTCTGGGCGTGGGTCTGGTTCTTTGACAAAGTCTGCTGCCGTCGATCAGGATCAGGAGAGGCTCGGCCCACTATTAATGGTCCGGCAAGCCTCAACTTCAAGCGTCAATAGGCCTACTAGTTCCGTTAGATCACCCGAATTTGGACAGTCCATATCACCACCACGCACTGGCTCGCCGGGTGTGATTGCCGAGTATGCGACGAAGAAGAAACCGCCACCTCTTCCACCGCCATTATCCAGATCTGTCTCGCCGGGACCCGCTGAAGAGAGACACGCCACGGCAACACTTTTGAACGTTATCGAACGATCGACAAGCGAATCTTTGCCCGAAGGAGGTCCGTCTTCGATACCTGCAAGACGCGCACATACCGTCGGTGCAGCTCCCTCGCTGCCGACCCGAAAAGCCACCTTGCGCAAAAACGGTCCCGATCCCTCGTCAATCCCTCCTCCCGTACCAGAGAGCAAAACTCAAGCAGTTCACCGAGATCCTCTTCCAGGCAGCCCGACTACCGGCACCCTCCCAGGACCTCCGCGCTTGCCTGAACGCCCACGGGGACAATCGGTAGGGAAGGCGGATGACGCGAGAGATAAACAGGCTACGCCCCGCTTACGCGTCAAGACTGCGACAACCGCCATTGCAGGCACCGCTAGTACTTCGCCTTCGTCACACTCAAACTCTATACCCTCTGTCATGTCTCCACAGCGGAGCCGCGAATTGACGAACGGCTTCGATCCTCCTCCGCCTCCTATGCGAAGCGCTATGGCGGGGTCCGTCTCTTCGTCCCCAAGACGCGAGAGTAGCAAACGACATACAGCTTCATCTGAGGACGAAGAGGAGGAGGACGAAAACGGCGCTCCCGGTATTGGCTCTGCCGCCAAGCGGATGCTCGAGGACTATCCTGACTCGACTCATGCCTATCGCCGCCCACCTGCCTTCATCCCGGATGTCCGCATCAACTCGATGCACCACGTTTACTCTTTCGCGATCTTTGGGCGATATGTCTGCACCGGTGCACACCATGTTCGGGTGTATGACACTCAGATGAGCGACCGACCGATCTTCGTCGTGGACCTCAAGGACGTTGGTCTCGAGTTCCGCATGAAGGATCCGCGAGTTACGGCCATGTGTTTCCGACCTGCTGTCAATCCTGCAGATGAAGGTCGCTATCTGTGGTGCGGAACTAAGGATGGTCATTTGTGGGAACTAGACATCAAGACCGGCACTGTCACCGAGACCCGATCACACGCCCACACTGCACCGGTGAAGCACATTTTCCGTCACAAGCAATGGCTCCTTACCCTCGATGATTTGGGCAAACTGAACGTATTCGAAGTGGGTAAGGCTGCCAGTGGAGGTAGTTCTAGCCCTTTGGAAAAGGAAAAGGCGGAACTTAGTCGAGCCTTGCGGATCTCAGAGAAGTGCTCTTTCGCCAAGATGATTTATGGCAAACTATGGACAGCTTCCGCTCCCACTGTCCGATCCACCACGAACACCTCAGCCAGAGGTGCAATCATCCGTGTGTTCGAGCCGTGCGCTCCGGATACGATGCCGCCCGGAAAGGCGATTTCCACTACGGAGTGGACCGGAGCAGTGACGAGCGCAACGATGCTCCCTCTCCGACCTGATGAAGTCTATCTTGGTCATGAAGGTGGCTTCGTATCTGTCTGGTCAGCCGATGATCTCAGCTGTCTGCAAGTATTGAAGATCTCGTCTACCGATATACTCTCTCTAGAAGGCGTCGGAGACAAACTATGGGCGGGAAATAGGAAAGGCCAGATTCACGTATACGGCATCACGCAGAAGCCTTGGCGGACGACAAATACCTGGCTAGCACATCCGGAACTCTCGATACATTCCTTGATCCTTGATCCTTGGTCGATCGAACATGCTGGCCGATTCATCCTCTGGTCCGCCGCTCGCGATACGATACGAGCATGGGATGGGCTGCTATCGGTCGACTGGATCGATAACCAGATGACCGTCCGTCAAGCGGATTACTGCACGTTTCGTGATATCAAGATTCTTGTCTGCTCCTGGAACATTGATAGCGCTAAGCCTTCGGACCTGTCGGGATCGGAGCCCAACGCACTCTTCTTTGACGAATTGTTCAGCTCGGTCGACTCACCTCACATCATCGTTTTCGGTTTCCAGGAGGTCATTCCCCTAGGTGACAAGAAGCTCACAGCTAGTATGTTGACATTGCTCTCTGATCGTGCTCTATAGCTGATTCGGAGCAGAGACTCTGCTGTTCGGGGGGAAGAATAAGCAAGCCGGCACGACCGCCGACAAGGTGTCCCTAGCCTATCGACAATGGTTGGACAAGTTGCAAAATGCGGTGAAGATCGCCACGACTGCCAATAGCCCATACGTCAAGATTCACTCGGAGAGCTTGGTAGGCTTGTTCACCTGTGTTTTCGTCAAGTCCGCGCAGAAGCACGCATTGCGAGATCTGGATATATGCACAGTAAAGCGGTAAGCAAGCGTTGTTTATAGATCCAAGTACCCGACTGACAAGCTGGCTAGCGGTATTGGCGGGATCTACGGGAACAAGGGCGCCATTGTCGCGAGGCTGGTGATCGATGACACCTCGATATGCTTCATCAACGTCCACCTTGCCGCAGGGCAGAGTGCTAGGGTCTCACGGAACACGGATCTGGGGGCGATCATGGAGGATAAAGCGATCTTGCCGGCTTCGGATGGACTACCTTTCGTTCATGGCGGAGATGGGACTGCGATCCTGGATCATGAGATGGTGATCTTGAACGGTGATCTGAACGTGAGTCAGTGTTCAGCTAACCAATGTTTCCGTTCGCTGAGGCATCATGGTAGTACCGAATAGACCAACGTCGAGAAAACGTACTGTCGTCGATCGCAGCTGGCGAGTTTCAATATCTCCTTGAGCACGACCAATTGCGCAAGGAGATGCGGAACAATCACGCCTTCCGTCTTCGCAGCTTAGAAGAAGCGCCGATTACGTTCGCCCCGACCTACAAATTTAACACTGGGTCGACTGACTACGACACGTCCGAGAAACGGCGGATACCAGCTTGGTAAGTGACTGCCCTTTTCCCTTGTGATCCCGCTAATCCAAACGTGCAAAAGGTGTGATCGTATTCTGTACACCAAATCACCTCGACTTCAATCACTAAACTACAAGCGGTATGAGACAACTATCTCGGACCATCGACCTGTCTCGGCAGGGTTCAAGGTTTCCGTCAAAGCAGTAGATGGGGGAAAGATGGTTACTGTCCGAGGGGAAGTCGGAGCGGAATGGGCGAAGAAAGAGGCGGAGATGTTGGATGAGATGGTGAAGGCGTATGGACAATTACTTTGAAGAGACAATGAGCTTGTGGTACAGGTTGTAGCTATAGTAAATCCGAGTAGGGCTGCATCGTTATGGCATATCTTGCGGGCAGGCATGAGCTGGATGCCGTGATGCCAAGCTATTTGGTAGGAGCGGGGTCCCGCAAGATGATTTCCGGGTTGTTGTTCCTCCAATGGAGTTGGACTCGTTCTGTATCCCTTGAACCACTTCGGAGAGCAGTAGGCGTTTGGCTTACAGGGTGACAGTGGCTGAGACTATCTCTACGGACCGCCATGGGGGACGACCTGACGGATCCTGCTCGTGATCTCAGCCTCGAACCCCCTCTTCCCCGCCGGATCTCAACAGTCGAGAGCGCCGACCAAGCCGAAGGGATCTTTGACCTCTACGGCGGAGCTCGAGATAGCTGGCAATCGAGCGCATCCGCTCGAGGTCCTGGAAAGCCAGTAGATCGGTATGAAGCCGATGAACCTGGTCATATCGAAGAACTAGCCGAATCACCCAAATCACCAGCTTCATGGTCCGGTCCAATAGTAGCTCTATCAACCGTCACCACCAGCCGCATAATCTCAATCTCCGTCCCTCCACCGATCACAGTCACACCCGCCATCACACCTGAACGTACCCGCTCATTAGCAGACACAAGGGATTCGACATTCACTTCAATCAGCTCGAACTCACCTACCCAACCTTCAATACGGCGACACTCACCAAGATTGGCGGGTAGGAGCAATAATACTTCTGCCAGTGCGAGTCAGGTGAGCGTCGCTGGGTCGAGTCAATATCCTGGTGAGGAGAATGATGCTTTTCACGTGAGGTCGACTTGTGAGTCTACCCTGATTATTCTCACTACACTTTATCGAGCTGTTGGACTGATACTGATGGTGATCGTGCTTAGATGCAAGATTGGAAGTTGAGGGGGTTCATGGAGATGGATGGGATCCTGGGGTCGAGAGGACGAGGGGTGGTCCGCAGGTTGGGAAGAGGGCTACGATGTTGGAAGCGAATAAAGATGGGGACATTGGGGAGAAGGAGCGGGAGTTCTTGGCTAGTCTTGATAGGTAGGTCCACTTTCTTTCAGCTCAGGCTGATAAGGCAGGTACGGGTTTATCAACGAGCCACTTCGAAATCGCTCTGAAGCTCGAGTCGCCCTGATCCCAAGCGCAGCGCTCATGGGTATACCCAAATTACCCCCTCAATCTCCTATACCGAAAGGTACTCCTCCCCCTCAACCACCTCCCCCCTCCTTCGGCGCAGGTACCGATTCAGGCCCTTCTGCACGAACACCAAGTAGCCCAAAGCTTCGACCTGATGAAGATCAGCAACGCCGACGAAAGGAGGAGGAACGAGTGGCGAAGTGGATGAGGATGATGTCGGTGAAACGGCGGGATGAAGGTGGGAATATCGCTGGATGGCAATGGAAAAAGGATGTGAAGGGGACGAAAGTGGGTTCCGCTGTCGGGTAGCGAAGACTGATGAGTAGTTGCCTAGACGGGTGTACAAGGGGATCCCAGATCGGTGGAGGATGGCGGCTTGGTGGACTATGGCGGAGGAGAGGGCGACAGCGAAGGGAAAGGGAAAGGGGAAGCGGCTGGCTATCGAGTTGGGTAATGACTATAAGGTACGAGAAGCACTCTTATCTAGATCTACGCTGAATGGGTATTTGAATTAAGCAAAAGATCGACCTACCTTCGAACCACGATGTCCAGATCGACCTCGATGTCCCACGCACCATAAGCGGTCATACACTGTTTGTCACTCGATACGGAACAGGTCAAAGATCGCTTTTTCACGTCTTGCACTGCTTCTCCATGCTTTGCGAAACGTGTGGATATTGTCAAGGGATGGGACCGATTGCTGCGACGCTTTTGTGCTATTTTGATTCTGAGGTGAGTCAGGGTCGACAGGCTTATTCCTCAGTCCCGAGCTGATCATCTTAGAAAGCGTATGCCTTACTGGTCCGGCTACATGACGTCTACGGCATGCATACGATCTTCGAGCCCGGTTTTCCGGGGCTGCTTGAGGCATTCTACGTCCAGGAGAGATTGATGGAATGGCTGATGCCGGAGGTGTATAAGTCATTCGTCAGTATCCGATCTGAAGGAAATGTCAAGGCTGAGCTTGAGTACAGCAACGGAATATGATTTCCTCCTCTGCGTGGGGGACGAAGTGGTACATTACCCTTTTCGTTAATACCGTCCCTTTCGCCCAGCAACTCCGGTTATGGGATGCTCTCTGGCTCGATGGACGAGATATAATGGTACTCACCGCCGCTGCTATCCTCTGGTCGTTCAAAGGTGCGTCTCAACATCGAGTATCCGCTGAAAAGTAGACCTGCTGTCCGCTCCGACCGCCACCTTCGAATCAATATTGTCGCTACTATCGTCATACTTCGTGGCGGAGGATGATGACGTCCTTATGAGGTGGATACGAAAGATGATCAATCAACCTGGGATGAGAGAGAAGCTGAGTGGATGGAGAGAGGAATGGTTAAAGCTCGTTGCGGATGGGAGGAGTGACGGTGTTCTGCTTTAGTTAGGCGGAATGAACTGTTAAATAGGCTGAAACGGACCTGAGGTTCAGGATTTTTATCAGCGGGAGCAAAGCCATGTGCCAGATCGTGCCTGACATTGCTCGGACGAAACGTCGATTATTTTAGCTCTTCTCCAGCTAGAACGTCTTTGGGAAAATCGGATGATCCGTTTCTCTCGCTTGCATAGTCTCAGAATCACTCACCAAGCACGCAGAATGTCATCATCCAGACCAAATATCTTTATACATCTTCACACCTATGATCTCCGACTTCACGATTCGCCTTCCCTCTCCCTGGCTCACAAACCATCTTCCGACATAACCCACTTCCTCCCACTCTACATCTTCGACGAGCGTCAGATCGATGTGTCTCGGTTGCCGAATACTCGACCTGCTCCTGGTCCTGCGGCCGATGCGGAGACGGAGAAACAGAAACTCGATGGGAACCCGAACCATTATGGACCGAAGAAGAGTCGGCCGTCACCCATCTCAAGGGTTGGGCATTTCCATCGGACATCACCTCATCGATTGCTCTTTCTGCTTCAGTCGGTCTATGGGTTGAGAGAGGGCTATAGAAGATCTGGAGGGGATATGTTGATAGGGTACGGAAAACCTGAGGTGCTTGTCCCGAAGCTGGTCGAAGCGCTCTCACAGCAAGGTTCGGTAGCGGGAATCTGGGCGCAGGAAGAAGTTTCGCTAGAGGAGAGGGCGATGCTTGATCGACTGCGAAAGACACTACCGAACGTTGACGTACACCTCAACGATAGCAAGACGCTAGTCCCGCCCAAACACCTCCCATTCAATCCCGAGCGGGATACGCCAGATATCTACACCTCTTTCCGGAAGAAGGCAGAGGGGTTGGGCCTGTACCTTGGTGAAGGGATGTTGATTGAACCGGCGAAGACTGCGAAGTGGGAAGGTAATGGAAAGGATATCGGAATCAGCATAGGCAACAAAGGGACGAGCCTCAAGCCGTTCCCGAACTTAGGGGAGATGAAGCTTGATACCAATCAAGGTGGATGGGTTAAGAAGGGCGAAGAGGTCGATTCGGTAGAAGGGATGTACACTAAGCTCGCTGCTCCTCTCTTCGATTCCCCACCAGTGGGCGAATGGTCAGAAGCGTCAAACGGAACGAAACCGCCTCCATCACACGCCAACTCTGCTATACCATTTCCTGGTGGCGAGGAAGCGGGTCTGCAGCGGTTGGATGACTACGTCGGACATCCTGGACCGAATGGATGGGAAGGTGGGGCAAAGGCGAAGCACTATAAGGCTACGAGGAATGGGTTGATGGGCGAAGCGTTCAGTACGAAGTTTTCGGCTTTCTTCAGTTTGGGCTGCCTTAGCCCCCGAGAGGCCGGATGGAGGGTCGGTGAGCTGCTGGAGCTGGTCAAGAGGGATACAGACGAGCGCGGGAATGTATACTGTCGGTTACATTTCCCATGTCGAGCTGCTCCCAGGCGATGCTAATGTATTATAGGGATAATATTCGAACTCCTCTGGCGCGACTTCTTCCAATTCACCACTCTCAAATACGCCGCTAAGAAATCCTCATCCCTCTTCGAGCCTTTAGGTTACTCATCCCAGATCTCTCTCTACCCTTCATCCGAGCGACCCGACCCGGGTGAATGGCATAATCCAGATTGGTTGAACCCTGATGACCCGGCTAGACGGTGGTGTGAAGGAAGGACAGGTGTACCGTTTATCGATGCGAATATGAGAGAATTGAGGGAGACGGGCTGGATGAGTAATCGGGGAAGACAGAATGTGGCGAGCTTCTTGACGAAGGATCTGTGAGTTTACCGGTTGTAGTGGCGATCAGGGCTAATGAGGGGTAGATACGTGGACTGGAGGATCGGAGCGGAGTTCTTTGAGATGCATCTGGTGGATTACGATACTTGCTCCAAGTGAGTACTACGGTTCTCATTTCCTATACCTTGGCTCACCATTGTATTATAGCTGGGGCAACTGGTAAGCTTGGAACGCCGATTGAGATTGTCAGTATTCGAGCTGACATATGCATTCCGTCTTCACAGGCAATATCAAGGCAAGTTCTCCCATGCTATGAGTTGCAAAGTATATTGACCCAAACACAGCTGGAGTTGGTAATGATCCCCGCTCATCCCGGCAGTTTAACCCGATCAAGCAGGCTAGCGACTACGATCCGAAGAACGAGTACATCCGGTTGTGGATACCTGAGCTGAAAGACGTTCCGGACGATGTCGCTCAAACACCTTGGCGTGAGTTTCTCCGTTAATGATTCAGGCTGAGTGGGCCCTAAAGTTACGAACAAACAATACGGGACGTACCCTGCCAAGCCGATTGTCGAATTACCTTCATGGCGAAAGCATTACCACCGAGGTGGAGGTGGCGGACATGATGGAGGTGGTGGGTATGGAGGTGGTGGAGGTGGTGGAGACGGTGGAGGCGGAAGGGGTAGAGAAGGAGGAGATGGTTATCGTGGTAGAGGTCGAGGAGGTGGCGGAGGGGGGCGAGGAGGTGGCGGAGGCGGACGAGGAGGTCATCGGGGTCCAAAAGGCGGTATACGGGACCAGTGAACCGCCCTTAGAGACGCCTCCTCCTGCGCCCCCCTGATCCGCTTAATGCGGAACACACTCACGTCCTTTCCTCTGCAGTAAACCAGTACAAAGGAGCAGCGTCCTTCTTCAGCGATGCTGAAGTCGGTCGTCTAGACATTACATCATTGCATGGCCAACCTAAGATACGTACTAAACACGATGCCCTCACTCTTTTCGATCGTGCTGAATGATGGTGTCAAGGTGCCACAGCTTGCATTCGGCATGGGCGAGTGAATGTGAGAAGTACTTGGTTGACCCGATCAACAGGCACCATTATCACAAAGAATGGTACCAGCACGTTCTTGAAGCTCTGAAGCACGGTTTCCGCCACATCGATACAGCAGAGGAGTATCAGAACGAGGAGTTTTTCAAGAGCGCTTTCGACAAATGGGGAGGGAAGCGCGAGGATGTCTTCATCACCGCCAAAAGTTTGTCCCTTCCAGGAGCTTGCCAATCTTACTGATGAGGTTGGGTTAGGTGGACATCCGGAACCGGGTGGTGAAATTGATCGGAAGGCCAGCTTGAAACAGTAACTCTCGAATGTAAGCGCTGTCTTGCCTTTTTAGTCGCTCAGCCGCTAACCAGTGTAGCTTGGTGTCGATCATGTGGACCTCTGTTCGTGATGTTGCTATTTTTCGTCTCCTGGCGCACTGATTTTCATGCAGACATGATCCGTAATCCGAGTTCCAGCGTAAGCGTATAGCATGACGGCTCTATCTATGAGCTTATGCTCGAAGTATATGAAGGCCTGCGCTATGGTGGATGCTTGGAAGAGCATGGAAGAGCTAAAAGCTAAGGGTTACTGCCGTTCGACGGGGGTCATATCTTCGGTGCGAAGGATATTCAAGCGATCAGACCATATTGGACGGTCCCACCCAGCGTGAACGATGTCAATATCTACCATTCAGTCGGGTCCGCCACACTTCGCTCACCGAAGCCAGATCCGCCACTCACCTTACTCTGCGCATATTGAATGGACCAGCGAGACGGTCAAGCTCTGTCACGAGCTGGGTATCACTGTCTCAGCATTCAAGGTTCTAACACCTTTGACAAAAGATAAGGGAAGGCCTGTCACTCCTGTCGTCGAAGCGATTTCACAGAAACATGGCGCCACACAAGCTCAGGTTCAGGTTTTGCTTGCATGGGCTGCTCAGACGCTCGGTGGACCGATCGGGACGTGAGTCTTTCGACGTTTCACAAAGGCCAAGGACTGAGGATGTAGGACTACGAGCAGATCCGTGAGGATGGACGAGTATCTAGGGAGTTTCGAGAAGGTCTCCCTTTTGACGGAGCAGGAATTTACAGCGATCGCCGAGAGCGGTCGAAAGGAGGCCTGAAACCCCGTTTGAGGCTAAACACCGCTGTATACAATGCTCTGAGATGGTGAGACAAGGAGTTGTCGCTCTGGTTATTTGGGTTCGTCGACCGAAAATGGTCATTGCGAACAGAAATCAGTCAACCACCTTCGTCGGCCCACAAACAAAATTATCAACGCTCTTAGACACCACGATTTGGTATGTATTGGTGCTGTAAGATGAGTCAACATTCAGTATGTCCGTGCGGAGATTTCAGCTCTTAGGCGTCTGCCTCTCGGCTTTCCTCCTCGCCTTCATCGCTACAGACCTCGACCATTTGGCATCATTCTTGACCCAAACGGAGTACTTGTGCTATCCTCATCTTCATCATCTTCTCCTCGTACGACACCTCCTCCCATCCAACCTCGTGACCGAGATCATGCAATGACTGCCACAGAAATTCCTCCTTGTCCACGAATGCCTGACATCTGGTTGTCTGACTTGTAAGATCGACTTCTGTGGGGGCTACTAGTTTCCTTGTCGTGAGTTTCTCTGAGCTTTTCCCGTTGTATGGCATGATGACCCCTCCTCCACTCTGTCTATGTGAAGCGTCCGGCCTCGGTAGAAGCTGGTAGAATTCCTGAATTCAGACAAGGCTCTGCAAAAGCTTTGATCCACCTTCACGTAGCGCTTGGTAGAGCTCGCGGATCTGACCATCCCTCAACTCATTTCACGTCTCTCTCCTCCAAAGGTCCGAGGGATATATACATAGCTTGCTAACAACTGCCTTGACTCCGCTTGGCATTTCGTAACTTCAGCTGCTACCTGCTACAACAATTCCAGGATATTGACAGCTAGGGCCTGCTTCATCTTGCTCGTAGCGATCTCCTGAACATCCTGCGCGAGTTTGAGGGGTTGATAAAGATCCGGCAAGTCTCTCGGATGCTTGCGCGCTTTACGGTTAAACAGCTCGTGGACAGATAAGGGACGGTCGGGAACACCGAAACTAGCTTGTTTTCAGCAAATGCTCAGTGGTGAATGGACGGACAAGGTATCTCGCTTCCTTGCCCTGGCATACTTCTGCCTCCATCCACTTCGGAAGCTGGAGCTTCGCTCTTGTCGGACATTGGCTGAGTTCGTGCCGTTCCGTTCCTTCTCAGAGTCATCCCGTCTTCTCCAAGGTCAAGATTGTCTACTTGAATGCAAATGTATGTAGGCCGTATCTCATGGCTGTAATCCTGGACATGTTCAGTGTAGGTACTGATCTCTCGGTACAAATCAGGTAAAATATGCTCACTATATATACGGGTGCCAAAAGCTAAATGCGTTTGGTGGAGCAGATAGCTCGGACCGGAGGCGATACCAGAACTATGCCGTCTCGCTAGAGTCTCATGTATACTTGGGTGCTACTAGCCAAAACAATATCATCAGTCGGTGAGTCTCTTCATTCGAGCGGATGCCGTGAGAACGATAGGCCTGCATCATTCCAGTCGGTCAGTCCCGCTAACACGATTCCGTTTCCTTATCGCGCTCCGGATTTGAAAGCTTCCGTCAGGATCGATAGCCAGCCCATGGCGGACCCTCTCGTCCCATCCGCTTCCCCGGCCTTCCATCTACAATCATGATATCGGGAGTATGTAGTGGTGAGCGAAGGAAGTATCAGCAAGGACACGTATGATCTCAGTGCGAGCGCTGGTGATCATTCAGTTCAGGAGAGCATCAGGATCTTTCTACGAGGCGCCAAGCTGGTGAGTATTGACATCACCCCATCGAGACATCGGTCACCCAAGAAGGTCGTCGATCCAAGTCTCCCCATAGAGGAAGCGAAGGATAGTGCATCACCTCTACACACGTAGTCTCCCACCGAAAAAGCCTAGCATTGGATTTCCTGTAGACTTACGATGGTGCCGCTCATCGTGTCGCAGAAGACTGCTGTTGTTCGCTGGAGTGCCCAAATGCAAGGTAGACTGGCCTTCTTCGATCTGATCCATGATTCCGCTCAATGCGCCCTTTGTGTCAACCAAGCCAGCACGATATCGAGATTATGTTTCGTCTTATTGCTAGTTGAGTAGCACTACGCCTTTGAGTCAGTTATGATCTGTCGACCCTTGTCTCCGTATTTATAGCTACTTCTCTCCATAGGAATAAGTCTGAGCGTTACTCACCGAAACGACCCGTCCTCCAATCTCTCCCAATCGCATCTCCCCAATCAGATCATCCACTCCAACAGCTTCGGGCAGATCGTTCTTATTTGCCAAGACCAGTAAAGGGACGGAAGAGAGTGCAGGGAGGGCGAGTAGGGCGTGGAGTTCTGATGTTGCTGTGGGAAGGGATTTGGGCTGATGCGCATAGATTAGCTTATAATTGACGACGGTGGCGAGGGAGAAAGGGTGAGCAGTACGTAAGAGTATTGGAATATCGGATGCGTTGATGAAGCAGGTTGATCCGGAGGAGAAGATAATGTTAGACTGGAGAGAACGACTCACATCTGCTGCATCGACGACGTACCTACCAACGACGATCAGCCAAAACAACCAAACAGCGAGGTGAACTCACACTATGGCATCTGCTCCTCTGCAATACCGATCCCACATCCCCCTAAACTTCGGTTGACCCTATCATCCACCTTCATCAGCATATTAGTCCCCATAAGACTCCCCGGCTGAGAAGCAGCATTGATTGCTCTTCGCCTTCCCTTTGAGAAGTCCATAAGCTCCAACACGGCGAAACTCACGGCCACATCCCACACTTTCATCGTAACATTCCCTTTCCTCACTTGCCGCAAGTTGAAAGCGACTGTCGGTACCACATCTTCGGACCACTGATTCGAGCTGAGTACGTTCACCAAGCTACATACTGCAATCAGCTTCCTGAACCCCGATATGAGTCAGGATTACGAGACTTACGAGGTCTTCCCACTCGCCTTAGTGAGCGTAGGGGTATCAGCCCAGATGATCGTCTCATACTTGAGCAGACTTACCTGTAAGCCTACTATCGTAACCTCCAAATGCTTGGCGAAGAAGAGCGATCGAAGCCAGTTGAGCACGCCAGTGAAGATGAACGCCATACTTCAGACTAAAATGAGGACTACAATGTGATGCTTGGACAAGGTGAAGACGAGTGAGAGAGTTGTTGAACACCAGGTTGCAGCGGCGCAACACCAAGTTGCAGCGGCGCACAAAGGATCAACGCACAAAGGATCAACGCCGACTGATGTTCAGGACACGGCGATGACGCAGCAGGGCGGCGAATTCCGGATAATCTCTGTTGAGTCGTCTTTGATGGTGCTTGTCATCCCATGCGGATACATTGACACGCACAACGTGCATAGACATAGCTGTTTCTTCACATCATCAAGCAGGCAAACTTTTCGCGCCACACACGACCTGTGAAGAAAGGGTGAGGGTATATGCACCTTTTGCGACAGAACGAGTTTGACCGAGCGGAACAGAGGAATCACCCTCTCATAAATGCGCCTTGAACAGCGCCTCCGAGATGAACGAAGCTTGCAGCTGCCTTCCACCAAAGAACCGCCCGTTGAGTCCCTTGATCGCGTTTTCAGCACGTCCAACAAGCTCGAACTCAAGGTATACTTCCCCCTACGTCCGTCTTCATCAGCAGGCGCAAAGCAAAAGAAGGGGGACATACCGCTGACATCTTGTCCACCTTGATACGCTTGAGTTTGCCATACTTGCCCTCGATCTCTCCTTTGACATCCTCCGCGAGGTCGAGATCCCAGTTGCGCTCGGTTTCTTCCTCGGGGTTAAACATGTTGCTGACAACTACGTAAGGAGTAGGGGCCATTGAGGGAGACTTGGAACTAGATCCATCATCAGCCAACAAGTTGGAATGAACAGCTGAATAACACTTACGGAACCGTCGAGCCTTTGTGTGCGGAAAGAGCGAGGTTGACATTCGGCTCAGTCCTAGCAAGCTTGAACATGAGCTGTTGTCGCTGCGTTGCGTCGAGCCTAGTTCCATAACCTGTATCTTCAATCTGCTCGGCAATGTACGAACGTTCCTGAATCGTTTGTACGCGAACTGAAATCAGCTCGAGCCGCTAGACTGTACTCACTTGGCCGTCCAGCCAGATCGAAACCGTTCATCGCGTCGAGCGCCATCTGCGCAGATCGAAGATCGGCAAACTGGACATAAGCGGTACCTTTGCTTTGACCGGTCTGTCGTCAGCTAAGTCCGGCTTTGCTGAGGCTTACAAAGTCCATATGAAGGTCGACAAACTCTACTGTCCCGAAGGGTTCGAAGACTTGTCGCAGATCGTCGGCCGAAAGGTTATGTGCGAGACTTGAGACGAATAACCTATGATACGGGATCGAAGCGTCTCTGTGGGCGTCAACGTCGATGCTGGGAGGGATGGCAAGACCAGTGCTGAGCGGTGGGAAGTTGGATTGATAGGTGACGGCCGGTCGAGGGGCGGCGCTGGCGAAGCCGCCGCCAGCTGCCAATGCAGCGACCTGGCCTTGACGGTTTCGCTCGGCCTCGGTGAGCATGATATTCATCGGAATACCCATGACGAGGGTGCCGGAAAGCTAGGGATGTTAGGAATTTTCAAAATAATAGGCAAGATAACTCACTGCCAAGGCCCTGTTGACCAGCTCAACCGCGTCAAGCTCGACGTACCCAATTCTGCCATCAGCTCGTGCCGAATTTGGTTAGCTTACCCTTTGGACCGCCTTGATACCCTGTCCGTAACGACTCTAGCATCTCTGACAGCACCTCGTCCAAGCTTATCCTCGAAGAATAGCCCTAGATCACTTGATGTCAATCTCGCGGCGAGCTGGGACACGAAGATTGACCGGGATTCAGAATCGACCTCATCGAGAAGCTGGTTGACGGGATCACGTGGAGGTGGTGGTTCACGAGGTGGTGGTGGAGCGTCATAGGTAGGGGAAGCTCGTCGGCGCGGTGGAGATCTTGGAGGACGATCATGCATGCGACGTTCGCGCTCCCGCTCGCGATCCATCTGAAGTTAGCTCGACCCTCTTTCAGGATCGCTTACCTCTGCGAAACGCTCATCCCTCTGACGAGCAGCTTCCCTACGCTCTTCCGCCATCTCGCGATCCCGCCTTTCCCGCTCAGCCTCCTTTTCCTCCCTCGACATCTCTCTAACCCCTAGACCGGCCACTTCGGGATCGCGTGATCGATGTGACCTATGACTCTCCCTAGATCTATCACGATGTGACTGACGAGCGGATGATTCTCGGAGGGAGCGATGACCGGGTGACCTATCTCTGACCTCGTGCTCGCGCTCTCTTTCCTTCTCGCGTTCCCTCCTCCGCCTTCGACGCTCCTCCCGTTCCTCCTCTGTCTCATCCTCATGATGATGCCTCCTCTTCCGCTCTCTGCGCTCTTCTTCCGTCTCCTCTTCGCGCTCGCGGTGACGATGGCGATGTCGTCTCTCTCGCTCACGTTCGTGATCTTCTTCACCTTCGTGACGACGATATCTACCCGAAGCCGACCTGTCACGATCATCTTCGTCGTCTCCATGATGACGCTTCTCACGTTTACTTCGGACCGGCTGATCAGCTTGCGACCACGAAGAGATGTGAAACATGACTCACGAGGTGAGCTCAGGTGTACGATCATGGTTTCCATCAAGGCGTGGATCCGCCAAGGGAGGTGTCTCCGACATGATACGGATATCTAGGAAAGATAGTGAGTGGACTTCACAGCTCGGAGTGCAGATTCGAAGAAGTCGAGGAAAGTATCTTACGAAGGGACCTGAACTCTCAGCCCTCCGAAAGACCGAAATTTACCGGGTGAAGTTCAACCTCGTGGCGGAGAGTATATGTGGCAGGGATGCATTCCTTGTCATCTGCATCGACTCGACTCCCGCTTTATAGCCCAGCTTACACCCTTCTCAACATCTTCTTCAATCTTTGCAGGCTTGTGGGACGGTGTACCGCCCCGAAAGACCCCAGTCTTCACCAGTATGGATGACCATCCATGCCCATTGGCTCCTGCAATGTCTTGGGGTGCTCAGCGGAGTTGGCAAGAATAGCTTACCTGACTCTGGGTTGTCTGCGCGGTACGTGAGCTATAAGTCGCCGCAGGATAGGTAAAGTACCTCCTACCATATACCTGAGCTCAATCAGTGTCTATGGCAGCTCTTTAACCAGGAGGAACCCACACATTTAGCTCGCCATCCGGATCCCGTCCCATTGCCCTCAGATGCCTTCTTAGCATCTTCTCCGCGAAAGAATACGTCGAAGAATGAGGCTTCCCGAACTGTGTGTAAGACAGAGATACACCTGTGATTGCCTTTTGTTGATCAGTACTACGATATACATCCGATACATACCTTGTATACCGCTTCAAGTGCTAATCGAAAAGCTCCCATTCCCAACCGAGGTAGGGGGTAGTCTCTGAACTTTCAGTACTCCCAACGCAGTGTTCAACTTACGATCCCCATATCACATCCGGATTCGTCAATATTAGTGGCAAGTCCCGGCCATCCGATTCGCCAAATTGTCGATCTCTTCTTGTCCCCAGTACTCCCCCTTCCGATCCCAATAGTTCCGTGATGACCTGAATCGCCAAACCCCAGTCCATCCCATTATCATGTATCACGAAGATCGCATGTAGGGGAGTAGCGTGAAAATCAACTTTCTAATGATCAGCTGATTTGCCAGGTATGGCTTACCTTGACATAACCCTTCTCTTCGGCTGTCAAGTGATATCGGTCCCAGACTGATTGTCGCCATGCAACGATATCTTGCAGGAGATACGCTTTCTTCAAACCGTAACTTTTCGTCAGCGCGGATGACCGATGACTGTGCATACGATTCAGCGACCCTCCGAGCAGCATCTCCAACGCCTCCGACGATGAGTACTGGCTTATCCGCGTAGTCGCCCACATAATCTCGAAGCGGCGTATGCGATTGCACTAGCTGGTCGGGACCAACCTGTGTCGCATCAACAACGGAAATCTCGATTGACACACGTCTATCCCGAAGTCCGCTGATAAAGCTTTGCATCTGTCGGCGTCGAGCATTCCACCGCCATTGGTCATCAAAAGGAAAGGGATAGGTCTGAATGACATCAGCACGGCGGTTAAATATCGCCGTAAGATAGGTACCTGGATTTACCATTCCGACCGGAGAGTAATGACAGGACCCGCTTCGCTTGTGGTAGAATATGCCGGCCTTGCTTGAGGACACCATCCTATGAGCTGCTCATCACCTCATTCTTCTTCAGTACTTCCGATGACTGACTATGTCGAATGCAAAAGCTAGTTTCTCGGGGAAGGGCGAGTCGACTGCTGAAAGCGCGAATCAGCTCCTATTCAGATGGAAATCAAGGGCGCACTGCTCAAGTTTCGCCGAGCATGTCGTATGCAGCGAGAGGCGATCGAGGTAGTAGCGAGTGGTCGCAAAGAGATACATGACATGTCGGTGCTCTGTAGGATTGAGTAATGGTAAGGTGGTTCGCAAAAAGCAATCACCAAATATCACAGGGATCCGAACGACATTTTCCGACTATTTCCCGGTAATCTAGTGGTGGCAAAGTGGCATTCCTGACAAGCCGAGGGGTATGAGCAGATCTCTTCCCACTACGATCTCTCCACCTTTCACTTCAGCCTCCAGGGCCGCCCCTTACTTCCTTCCATCTTACATCCGTATCGTTCAAGGCTAAAGGAAACCATGAAAAGTATACAGGACAAGGGGACTTCCCAACTCAATTCCCAATGTATTCTACCACTTTCTTACGACGAGAATTATTCAGAATGGATCAGTACCTTCCATGACTCTGAATGATTGTGTTTCCATCCGCAAGATTTGCATTCGGCACAGGTTAAAGCATTCCGCCATAGATGCTGAAGTTCATAGCCACTGCGCATTGGCAGAACGAATGTTTCCGAGCACGTACTCGACGCGCTGAACAGCGGTTTCCGCCACTTTGATACGGCGCAGATGTACAACAACGAGGAGTCTATCAAGACCGCGATGTAAAAGTGTGATGGTAAAGGCGAGGATGTCTTCATCTGCATCAAGTGTATGTAGAGGATTATCTTGGTAACGGCTGATTGAGATAGTTGGTACGCCCAACCTTGGAGGAAAGGTCGATATAAGGGCAAGCCTGATGAACTCGATTCAGAAGGTAAGCGAATTTTACGAAGCGAGCGAGTCTTACCGATGGGCGAACAGCTTGGGACGTCTTACGTGGATCTTTGTGCGTTCCATTTTCAGCTGGATCACACTAAGGGAGTGACGAGACCCACAGACTTGATTCGTGATCCTACCCCACAAGTAAATCATTTTTCAGCCCGAGTAGCGATATTGATCCAAATCTACTATATGAAACGTCTCTCGCTCATCCATGTTTGGAAGAGCATGGAGGAGCTCAAGCGCGAAGGTCTCTGTCCCTCTATCGGTCTAGGCGATTTCAAGCCATGGATATCGAGGTGACCAAGGATTCCTGGCAGATCCCGCCAAGTGTGAACCATGTGAGTAATAGATGTTTTTACCAACGTTGATGATTGAGGGGATGTCAGGTCGAATAATCACTTTACTGTGCACACGATGAGCGTTCGCGCAATGACATCGAAGCTTGTCGGAAGTATGGGGTCTCCGTCACCCCATACGACTCCACGGCGTCACTTGAGAGGTGCAAAGATGATCTCGTCGAGAAAAGTTGTCAATACCATCGCAAAGGGCGAAAGGCGCTACGCCGACACAAGTCCTCCACTCATGGACTGCTCAGACTAGAGGACGACCGGTCATCACGTTGAGCCCGTTCATGAAATGGAAGATGTAGTCTGACGAACTGTGCTTAGGACTGCCGACCAGCAGAGCCAGATTGACAAGGATATCAGAACTTTCGACAATACTTCGCCGCTCAATCAGGACGAGGGTGACGCAATCTGCAAAACGGGGAGAGTAGGACTTTCCGCTTTTATACAGCTGAGATGATCGCGTACGAGAGCGTTCAGTCTGCGCGCTGTAATCTGTTCATGAAACCTGCTCGACTACTGCTTTGAGTTGCATCTGCCTATTCGATGGTCCTTTCTTGCGCACCTGTCGGCACTTACGCATATTTTGAGGTCGCTCGACGTCGTTCACGATCTTTTTCACCGTTGCAGCAGTGCTCCGGTATCGTTTGCTCTTCTCTTATTTCGATGGGCATACCAGGAAGACAAGAGCCATTCTCACTTTTCGGCGAAAACTTCATCAGAATCCAAGTGAGGCTCGGATCGAGAAGAATCTTATCCTCGAGCTACATTTGCTTCGTGTCCTCATCCCCCGCTGATCATCAATGCTTCAGGCTATCAGGTACAATTCATCTCATCCACCGAGTCCACGTAATACCAGACCGGCTCATAAATGTCCATCACTGAGTCGGCATCCCCCACTTGTTCTCCACCTTCACCTTGCTGAATCTTGATCCCGACTTCGTCAGTTTGCTTGCTGTCTTGCCTGTCTGCGTCTCTTTCTTGGCCTCTGCCTCGTTGGACGCAAGGGAATTTTCCACGCTGTGCATGAATTCGCTGAGATCTGGGAAAGGGTTCCTCCCCTCGGAGCTGTCTTGGGAAACCTTGTTTGCCTCGTTCAGCTTCTTCTCGAACTCAGAGCGGATTCTCTCGGCGTTGCTGGAGCGATTGGGAGTACTGCATTGAACGTAAGGTGTGCGACAATGACCGTCACTGCTTGGCTGACCAGGTGGCGAGAACCGGACATCGTAAAGAATGTTGATCTGGTGATCTGATCCTCCTGATCCTCCACTGGAATTGACCTTGGACGACCCCATCGTGGTAAGCTGCTTCGAAGGCACAACTGAATGAAAATTCCTGCTGATGTTCGGTATGGTCGACGTGCTGGATAGGTGGATATAAGATCCGAAAGGGGAATTAGAAGCGGACACGCTTATATGTCTCCTGCAAATCCCATTCGGTGAATCGCTCATGAAAAGATGATTTCCCTTTGATACCTTGAGATCCATCATACGCTCGACAAGATACAGATGGTCCCAGAAAGCACAGACATATTAAAAGGAAAGGAAAAGGAGAGGAAAAGGAAAGAAAAGGCTGTCTCACATCAGATAAATAGTCAAAGCGAGAACTTCCGATGCCATCGGGAACATGGGGTACCCAAAATAGGGCGAAGTAGACCTTCGCATGCAAGTGTTCCATAAAAAGATACTGCGCTCGAGAGATATCTGAGCGATGTTGCGAAGTCACCCAGTACTGCTCGATGTAACCATACGAGATCTGGTATTACTAACATGACCCAAGTGTATCCGGTCTGTAGCCGATGTGGTGAAATCGTGAGGCCGGAAGGATTTTTCTCACTCCCCTCCTCAGGCTTGATCTCGTTTCCATACGTTCTTGGGATGAGTGGAAGCAACACTGAAGCAGATCTAGTCGCTTCCGTTACAGATTTAAGGAGTTTGTCGAATACATAGACCACGAAACGCGCTAATGAGGGACATATCATAAAGCCTGGCGAGGTTCGCTTTTGAGCAGACGATGCGGTCAAGATCCTCCTTCTGTACGGTTTACGGAACAGCTTTGTCGGCTAGGGTGGCTATGCCTTCACGTGAGTGATGGTGTTATGTTAGCAGGCGCCTAGACAGGCGTCCACCAAGAGCAGTTCAGCAAAGACGCTGAGCTCGATCTGGCCAGATGAAATCGCGTTTCTCTTTTCTGGTGATTAGTCCCACGATGACAGGCCAATCAAGTAGGATCAGGGTCTTCTATCGCCACCCTTCCATATCAAATATGATCGTCAATGCATGGTGATTTACGAGGCTGTCTATACGGAGATGGGGTATGAGCAGAGTATACCGCTTTGGTTGGAGCAGAGATGTATCGCCGATCACATGAAATCGTCATCGTCGAGAACCTCCTCGTACGCCTCAGTGTCGACTTTATTGACGGTCTTTGCAGCGCCGAGCTTGGGTTTGTTCGCTGGCTGGGAGATATTACCATGAGCATAGAAAAGTCAGTACTGGGCAAGGTGGACCTGCCTTCTTCTTCCCGCTTGCTTTGTCTCTCTCCTCTTGCTGCTTCGTGTTCCCCAACACGCTCAACGTCGAAGACACCTTCCTCGTCTGGACCGCCGTCAAGCTCTCACACAAGTTTTTTGCCAGTTGTTCGGCGAAAATCGAATATAAGGGATTTGATTCGTGCCGTGAGATGATGACGGACATAATCTGTCGCGAGAGGGTGTTGAAGGCGTCTTTGGAAGTAGGGTTTGATTTCAGGACCGCTTGGAGGGTTTCCGGGCCTATTCGAAGCACTGTGAGCTAAATCTAAGAGTGGGTTTAGGTGAGCTTTACCATCTTCTACGCCTGTTGCCCCCATAAGGTCTGCAGCCGCTGCCATATCCTCCTCCAGCTCTCTTTCTCTCGCCAGCCGCCGCTGATCCTGCGTTGTCATCGTATCTATAATATCGTCCCCTTCACCATTTTGTATCTTCTGCATATCTCGTCAGCTAGGTCAACAGAGCCTGGCATACAGCAAACGTACAGTCTCGCTTGCTAACCGCTCCTTCTCCGCCAACTTCTGCTTCAAGGTCATCTTCTTCTTCAGTGCTGCTCCAGGTACTCCCGTAGCAGCTTTCGGCTTCTCCTCCTCCGAAGCGTCCCAATCATCCTGCTCAACAATTCAGCCTGAGCGAGAGTGACTGACTCCGTAGGACAAAGGAGGCCCACCTGCTCCTGGTCTCTGTCCTCGTCCGCCCATCTTGCTCGGCCGGCTGGTCTGGTTGGAATTGCTGCTAAAACGGGAGTTGAGGACCCAGAGTTGGCGGGCTCATCTTCGAGGTCTACGAAAAGAGAGATGATTAGCTCGATACTCGGAAACAGCCCTATATAAGCCTACCCCAGTCGTCTGCCATCTTGACCGTCTTTCTGCCAAGTAATCGACCGAGTCGTAGACAAAACGCGGTGACAAGCCACAAGATCGATGCGAATCACGATACCAGCTCGAAAAAATCGCCTCGCCTGCCAATTGTTCCGGTTACCTTGAAGATCATCGAGCCTAACTTGAAACAAGCCTAATTCAGTTTCATTCCGCTTATTTTTGGTTTGATCCCGCGCACGTATGATTAAGAGCTGGCTTTGAGGAAGGTGCTTGGTTCCTTCGCGCTTCCTGTCGCTCCGCAGCGGTCCGGGGCAGGATGTCACACCCACCTCATCCCCTCGCGACTCTTGCTCAAGTCATATCGACACCTTCGGCGCTGGACGGTATCCCTGCAGAAGTGGAGGACGACCTCCGAGTTGCGGGGTGTATGATGATTCAAGAAGCCGGGATCATGCTGGCTCTGTAAGCAAACCCTGCATGGTACCGAGATACTCATCGAAGGTTACTCTCATAGACCACAGAGCACGATGGCGACTGCTCAAGTCCTCTTCCATCGATTGTTCTACGTCAGCTCGATGCTCTCCTTCGGTATCAACGCAAGTCTACCCTCCCGCTGTAGTATATACCCAGCTCACAATTGGATCTAGGACATCTCAATATCAGCCCTCTACCTCTCATCAAAGCTCAACGAGACCCCCGTCCGACTTCGAGACCTAATCAACACCTACATCCTCCTCTCTGCACGGATCAAACATCTTCTAACCTTTGACCCGGATCAACCGTTTCCGCTTGAAGAGGATGGAGCAGGGGATATGTGGAGGATCGGTGGAGCTGGGAATGAGAGGGGGAGTAGGAAGGGGAAGGAGAAGGAGAAGGTTTGGGAGGGGTTTGAGTTTGAGGTCCCGGGTTTTCATGATGAGGTGTTTTGGGAATGTGAGTTGGTCAACGGTTGAAGGGGGAAGGTCCCTGATTAGGGGCAGGGAAGGATGTGATTGTTGGTTCGGAGATGCAGATCCTCAAGCGCCTAGGGTTCAACATGCAGGTAGGTGGCGGACAACGACTATGGGGCCGCCACTGAACTGAGTAGGTCGACCTCCCCTACAGCCATATGATCAACTACCTCAAAATACTGGATCTGGTCTTTGAGGAAGGAGTGGCACAGATGTGTTGGTCTATTCTGAATGATCTGTATGTCTGGCCCCGCTTAGACCTCCTTGCTGACCAGGACTAAGCCTTCTCATACCGGTCTATGCCATCCATCCACCTCACACCCTCGCAGTCGCCTCCATACTCCTCACCACCCGCCTGCTACGCATACCCCTCCCAGCAGATTGGTACCTCCTCTTTGACGTGGAATGGGACGACATATGGTCATGCTGCGGGACTCTCATGAGATTGTGGTATGATTGGGGACTTGGACGGCAAAGAGCTGTCTTGAGTGGAGCTAAGAGGGAAGGAAGGGAGGAGAGGATGAAGAGGGAGAATCGATGGAGGCGAGCTTGGATCTTGGCCGAGTCTAGGAAGGCGGTAAGGCGGTGGGTCGAGGACAGAGAACGGAATGAGGCGAGGGCACAGGGATGATGGTGAAGCCTGTATCATTGGCGCATTATCTTTAGCATGACATCGTTGTATACCTCCCGGACCACACCCTCCAAGCATTGAGCGATGCAGCAACATTACACTATATAGGCCGGAGAAAATACTTCCGACGCGCGTGTCTAGTCGGCAAGTCCATCACGGTTCAAAACCTCTCCTACGACATAACGACGACTCTTATTGCCCAATCTTACCATCCTGTTTCACCTAAACAAGATCAGATCATCGGTGCGAAGTCGACTGGCCACTCGAACTTGGGGTCGTCTCTCTCACCTTCAAGGATCACGACACGAACACTACATTCCTCCCAATTACCGAGCCCCCTTTCCGTTCTGAACCGCCAATATGGTCCTCGGTCGACTAGCACACTACACCTTCGACCTCCTAGCAGTCTCAACCATCCTCGCAGGAGTGAAGAAATCAACAGGTTTCGCGTAAGTCAACCATATTCACCTCTCAAGCCCTCCCCTGGTACCCCATGTAACCCTGTTGTCGATCCCAGTTTCGCGTCACATGACTCTTCAGCTGATATGTTTTGGATTCCCTCTTGTAGACCCGCAACGAACTTGGTACCCGACTCATCGGTGAAATCAATCGCGGACTCGTATTTCTCCGCTGGGGAGACAATATTCAGTATCGTCAGTGGACAGGCGGTGACGAGTGGTTGGTTTAAGCGGTCCTGAGGGGATGGTCGGGGTTCAGATATAGCCCCGGACGATACACGCGGTATACGAAGCGACGGGGCGGCGGTTAGTCCGCACTGAGACAAACCAGATGACACTTGGGACCAGGGACTAGGTTAGAAGGGTCGAGGACGTCGGCCAGGTGGAGGGCATGTAACATCTTTCTACTCTACACCGTCCCCTCTCCACCTTCTCAAAACACCCTTACTATACTGATCACAGCGAGAATCATCTACCAAGGCCGATATAGCGAATCCGACGTTCCCCCCTACTCCTGACGAACCTCACGACTTGTCGTCACGAGAACCTGCGGCGGTCCTTCACTCTTCTCCAATCCAACGTCAATCGGACTCCTGAACATCTGCACCGCCTGAGGCAAAACTAGATGATCCTCATACCTAGCTCTCTTCGACCTATCCGCAACTCCCGCAAAGGGCGCGTCGGTATCAGTGTCGGTGTCGTGATCGACCTCAGGTCTCTGTCTCGGTGGCTGAGGAGTAGCAGTCGGAAAGTTCAGCTCGTACGCTTCCTTCTGCCTCGCCGGCGGGTTGGACATGAAGGCCGCAGGATCAATGTTCAGCCTACCACCTAATACCAGGAAATGGTCCTGCGAGAAGGCGGAGTCCGGCAGAGGGTGTTTGTACGGTGTCAACGGTTGGAGTGCATCTTCTTTCGCTGGGATGAGGGATTCAGAGATCATGTTCCGGGGAAGGAGGATCTAAAAGGCTCACATCAGATATTTGGAAGGCTGATGTTGATGGCTGGTATAAGAGCGGGATTAGACCTACGATGACGCTGAGACAGATCGAAATGAAAAAGGCGACCTGCGCGAGGATGAAGAAGAGATCGCTCCAGAAGGCGGATTTGTTGATCCGTTGGCTTGGAGTCAACTCGTCGGACGATAACGCCAACTAAAACAGATCAGTCTGGCAAAGCGGAATGTGAGCATCCACGTCAAGACTCACATAGGAAACAGCGTAGACGACTCTGGCGAAAGTACGCATCTCGTGCATCTCGGCGAAAAAGTCGAGTCGTTCGAGGACTTCATACGTCGCTCCTTGTGCTTGAGCGGATTCAACGAAGCCGGGGAAGACGACGCATAGGGCGATGCTCATGGCCGCGAGTCTGGGACGTCAATCCACCTTCAGGGACGCAGCGGGTGGAAAACACTTACATGATACTGATGCAAGACCCAATGAGGAAGAGGTAAGCCTGGGTCGCATCATCAGCTTCGACTTGTCCAACAGGGAAGGACCCACCCGCATGACCGCCAAATCACTGGTCTCGATCGACAACCCCGCAAACAATAACGCAAGACAACACCCAACAGCCACGATCCAACACCGAAAGAAACCTGAGGCGAACCAAGTCGACCTCGGACCTCCTGGCGAACGGATCGAGTGGATCAAGTATCCCCAATACAGGAACTGCCATCACGTCACTCCTTCTTACAATCAAGAAAGGGAGGAGAAACAAGACCGACCTCTTCGAGATGTACCGCTTGGATGAAGATCCACCCGCAACACAACGAGTACAAGCTGGATTTCCATTGACTCTTATGCCTACTCGTCCAGAGTTGCCAAGGTACGGGGATGGTCTGTCCTTCGATCGGGGCGTAGTACTGCGACAGTCGAACTCCATAAGCGTGCTTCAATAGATGAGTCGAACGATGAACGATGATAAGAAGGATAAAGACGAACCTCGGAGTAGAGGACGTGGACGTCGACCCATGTCTGACAGAAGAAGAAGATGATGGAGATGAGGAGGATATGTATTATGAGTGCTCTGAACCAATTTCCTCTGGTGTAGAGCATGCACCTGAACTTCCGGCTCAGCTAAAGCAAGTCGAAGCGGCGGACAAGTGCGGACGAGGAGAAGAGATTGAGTGTGATTGGATGAGGGTTTGGACTCACTTGAATCCGTCGAAATGCCAGGTGTGCCAGAGGAGAAAGAGGAGGGAGGTGGTGAAGGCTATGGCGGAGAAGGCCATCGCCGGGGGACTTGTGGCGTCTCAGTAAGGCGATCACGACCAACAAGAACCTACGTGATCATGTTCGTTATTCCTTGTCCGGTCGAACGGTCGAAGGCAGCTATACGATTTGGGAGAGTAGCGAGAGTGAACCCTGGCTCAACAAGGATTCAGCTTAGGACAGCTTCGAACCTTTGGTCAGAGGCAATGACCCCTCCGGAAAGGACGCATTCACCGAAGATGGCGATTTACACAAGAAGCGATTGCAGCGAAAACGCTCTCAAAGGCACACCCTCAACTGATTCCCGCTCCGATTATCAAAGGATGCATGATCAATATCCACCAGGACCCGTTTGATCCGCTTCCCTCCTCCTTCCCGGACCAACACCGGAATACACTGTTCCCGCTCTTCGCCGACCAAATCGTCTCTCCCTCCGCATAAAAGCCAGATATCTCGGGAAGCCGTGTGCTGTGGGAGGTTGGGGTCGTTGTTGGTGTGACGAGGTCGTAGGGGATGGGCTTGGCGGTTCAGGAGTAGGGTTATTGAAGTCTGCAAGGAATCAGCTTGTATGCATACAGACCGGAGGGCAACGTACCTTTGCGGCACAAAGGACAGCTGCCCGATACTTCCAGCAACCAAGGATCTATGCAAGCTTGGTGATAGACATGTTCCTTCTCGCAAGGCAGAACCCGCAAATCATCTCCCTCCTCGAAGTCCAACAAACAGATGGGACACTGATCTTCCATCGCCTCCGGTCCTTCGACTATCGATTGACGTGCGAGGTCGTTTCTGGACGTCCTTTGAGAACCCGATGGAGTTGCTCGGCCTTTGAGCGAGTCGTCATACTCCTCTGTCGCGGTGTGGTATGTCTCGCTGTCCTCGGTCAAGCTTCTCGATCCTAGCGATTGCCTTGGCTCTTGTATTGCATTCAGCTCAGGTAGCACAACGCTTCTCAGCTCTCTTTCCGATGAAATCCTTTTGGGCTGAGCATCGCGGAATTCCCGGTTGGGCACTGCAGTCGAGCGGTTGAACTTGATGACCGGGAAGGTATCGAGAATGGCATGAGCGATACCTCCTGCCGTACTTTGCGGACTCTGCGTTTCATCGCCTTCTCTCCGACCATACCGCTCCGGATGCCGCACCGCGCGTCGTGCTCCAACCAGGACGACGAGGATGAACATCGTTGAGATAAGACCGGTGATGACATAGAGCGCGATCATTGAGCTTGGAGGATGGTGGCCGCTGGGAGGGGCGGGCGAAGGCGTCGAGCTTGGGACGTCGGTAGGTGTCGCTTGACCGCTCGAATTCATGGCCGTGAGGGTACCGATAAGGTATGTTCGGGTAGAAAGCGGTGTACCCTCTAGAGAATGGTTGACCGCGGTGCCGCTGTATGTATTCTATCAGGCCGATCAAGTTAAGGAAGTAAAATCATGTCTCACGAGTCATTCAGGAGTGTTCCATTGTAGGTGTAGAACGTATCATTGGTGTGTACGAATTGATTATCGATGACACTACTAGTCAGCATAGCCTGTTTTGAGTGAGTTACCGAGCAACCTGCGTCGTCTTCGTCGCGAAGACATCTAGCGGCTTCTCGAAGTTCTGAACATAATCCTCGTTGAGCAAACAAGATTGCGAAGTCGCCGTATATAGCAGCGCAGAGACCGCTCCTCTATCCCGTGCAAGGGTAAAAATGTCTGCTTATCAGCATGCGATGCAAAAGGACGACGTACCCCACTCCATGCTGGCTATGCTTTCGTTATAGTCACAGCTGATGTATGCGATCCACGGTGTCGAGGTGGTTAGGTTCTCGCCCATTGAGGATTCTGCGAAATGCACGAGAGCGCCGGAAGTCGTCCCGCCTGTCGGCACATCGGCCTTTAGCTGATACGATCTGAGAATCTGTCAGCCGTGGGCGGTTGAGGTCTTATGGGAAGCCTCACACTCCCCCCGAGAACACTCCAGCCGGATCAGCCCATATTATCGAGATGGTCGACGAGTCTGTGAGGTTCAGGGCGGATGTATCGTTCACGGGTTGTGCTGGGATATATGCCGAAGCGGGAAAAGCTTGAAGGATGGTTGCACAGATGCCGGAAATGATCAGGAGGGATGCCAGAGTCGGCATCTTGCGCGGTTCTGTGAGCGAGACGGAACGCTCGTCTTCTAAAGCTGGAGCGGAGTGCGTGGGAACATTCCGGTGCAACCGATGTTGAGAATTGGCTGGTCGATGCAGTTGCTGGGTATGGCGATAACAAAGGAGATGCTTATCGACCTTGGGAGCGTCCGATAGGCTGGATGAGCAGTCTCGCTGGGAGATGACGGCGAGTATCGACTGTGTAGAAGGAACAATTGGGAGGGCAATACGGCTAACACGGCGAGCGTCGCACTCTCTGGGTGTGATTCATTTGGTTCCGGTCAACCAACTGTTCCTGTACGGGACAACATCGTGTAGCTATCTCCTTTCGTTGCGAACGGGATACATGCTCAGATCAGCATGGCTCTGTAGAGTATGCCCGCGAAGGTACTCGACGACACCCAGAGAACCGTTCAAAATCCTGTTTTGCGGTTCTGACGAATTCTCGATCGCCTCGCTCAAGGCAGTGCTTGAGGCGAAAGGTGGGTTATTGGAGCCAGAGAGGGAGCTGATGCAAGATGTTTGGCAGAGTATACATGTCTTGACACCATCCGAGACGAGGGTTGGACGCGGCGGAAGGAAGATTCATCGGCCTGGTCAGGTTTACGTACGTGCGTAGATGAGATACTTGCTTCTAAATAGCTGACAGTCCCAGCTGAGCTACGTCGATTCGCCGAGAAGCATAACCTTGCTCGATCGACGGTCTCTTCTCTGAGAGATCCGGGACGAAATGGGGGCGACAATTCCAGGCTCCAAGATCAGGTTAAGAGCGCTCGACTCGATGTGCAGTGGGCTGTAGGTCCCGCTCGATACAGCGATTCAAGCTTAGTCGAGACAGCTTCCAGAAGGGTTCGAAGAGCTGCATCCATCGCAGCTTCTGGTCACCGCCTCGTTCGGTCACATCATCCCCAATAACATCCTGAACCGTTTCATTCCCCAACATCGGCTGAACGTCCACCCCTCACTCCTGCCACGATGGCGAGGCGCCGCGCCTATACAATGGACAATCATAAGCGGAGATGAAGTGACGGGTGTGAGCCTGCAAAGACTGGTTGAGAAAGGCAAAGGGATAGATGCGGGCGACAAAGTCGCTTCCGAGGACGGGGTGGTGAGTGATTGACAGAGAGCAAGCTGACGAAAGCCTGTACCCAAAGATGCTACATATGCGAGCTTCATGCCTATACTCGCAGATGTCGGAGGGCGACTTCTGATCAAGGCTATGCGTGACATCTTGACTGGAACCGTGAGTGGGTACCCGGACTTTGAGCTGACGATAGAGCACTGCCATACCTCAAGATCCTACAAAGAAGACCCGCGCTCCCAAGATCGATAAGGAGACGGGACAGATCAGATGGCTCGAACACAATGCTATTGACCTAGACCGGCTCTGTCGAGGGATCGGACATCAGGTATGTCCGAATCGCGATCCCCGCTGAAGACAGTCTCCTCTCTGGTCAGAACTGCAGGGCATCAAGATCAAGCTCCTCGACTTTCGCCACGTCGGTAACGAATCCGTCCCTCCTGCTCTGACTGTAACCGAACACCAGCCCGGTACCGCATGGCTCGACAAACCATCAAACTCCGATTCCAGTCGGATGCTAGTTGCTTGTGTACGTGAGATAGGTACGACCGAAAAACCCCGGATCCGCGGGGGAGAGATTCAGAACAGCTGGGGAGAGGTTCAAATGATCAAGAAGGATGGGAAGAAGGAGATGAATGTTGGCGAGTGGTGGAATGGGTTGTCAAACAAGGAAAGGGAGAGGAACTGGGTACGGTTCGAGGGGAAGAGCCTCCCTGAGCAGGATGGGCAGGGATGAAGTGCCTCTTTCGAACTCTTGACACATCTCGCTACAGAGGAAGCTGCCTCCTGCCAATACGAGCCTTCCTCACACGCTCAAGTCGACAGAGGCAGCTCGTGGCCCCGCCGACTCCAAAAGAACGAGGATTACGCAGGGCGACACTGCAAACACATTTACCGAAGTAGCGATTGGACCTGTCGACCTAGCGAGCTCAGTTTTGCCTACTCAATTAGATACTCGCATATTCAGCTCAACACATGGGTCAATAAGCATCGGCGTTCGAGATGTCACTACCTCTCTCAGCAATGTTTTATCCATTGGCACCGGCGGAAAGTGTCGCTCAGACCGGTACAAGACTTGGCATCATGTGAAGCGATGAATCTGATTCGGACGTTTTCACGTTCCCTTCCCCATCTAATGACGCGTTGATACCGTTCTCGGCTGAAAACCGCTCTTTTCGAACCTGTTTTCTGACCGCACTAGGACATAGAGCACTGGCTAGTTTCAAATCGTGTTTATGCAAGGACCTGAGTTGTCTCTAACGTATCTGACCTAGTTCACCAGTGATATCATAGTTTCTGTCTGCGCGCACGGACCAAAGATTTCGCTTCCGCTTGTCTCCTATGACGCCACACGGGAAGCAATCTAACGCAAAACTTACACAGCCATATCACAAAGTGGGACAAGGGAGTCCTCTTGTGCAAGAAGCTGTCCGCCATTAAAATAGAGTAAACAGCTCATTTAGCTAGAGCAGATATCATGCATTACCTTGCGGAAGATGCAGCTTCCTTGTCAGCCAAATGAAGTATAAGACTATCGGCTGACTTGTTGGATGATTCACATGCGAGCGTTTTGGTCCATCCAGTGCAGAAGCAACACAGTCACGATAAGCTTATGACCTTTCTCATAGACGGGAAGCAATCCCGCGCAGATAAACTAAACATCTCTAGCAGATTGATCAATATCCCTCATAAATAGATCAATACCCATCGTAAATAGAATAATATCCATCGCAGATAGATTACAATTCCCTAGCAGATGGATTGATATCCCTCGCAGGGAAATTAAAAAGCTCATTTGGCCAGAAGGTATCGCCCACCGCGTAATTTATGACGCTGCAGCATGCTGCATTTTCCCCTTGTGGCAAGAAGGACATGAAGGCCATTACAAATGGCTCATCCAGATATAAGACGCGGTGAAGCATCGCAATCTTTGATTTGTTTCTCGCCTGCCGAGCTTTACACATAGCCCTCATCTCAATCAGTCACTGTCCATATTTTCCAAAGGCGTCACACATCAACATGTTCCCAGCCGAGAGGTCCACGTCTGGTGACGGCCTCCTCCAGGCTCACGCCCACAACCTCGCTCAGGGTCACGTCCGGCTTCTACCACAGGCGATCGTGTGTTCAAACTGGATCAGCTGCCTTAGGCCCCCCGGTACTACCTGTCAGAGTCACGTCATCCTCGGGCTCACGCCCGAAATCTCCCTCAAGGACACGCCAAACGTCGCTCCCAAAGAGTCGTGTTTCCCCAAGCTGGACCAGGGATCTCGGGATCCGATCCCTCAAGGTCAAAGAAGCCTCAGACTTCAGCATAATACCACGTGGACTATCACAGGTTTGAGACTGTCTACGATGATTCAAGGATAATCGTAATGCTACTCGGAGCTCCTCCCAGAGTCTCCATTCGTTAAAGCACAGTTTGGCGTTCCATCCAGAACCGTCCTACCCGGATGATGTATTTCGTCCCATGTGTAGGTACTCTTCGCGGGAGATTCCTGGATGAGTTGGAATGAATTGGAACGATGCGATTATCCGGTTATGAACGCTTGCGACGGGCGTCTTGGGCGGTGTAGTGGCCGTCGCTAAAATCGCACATCTGGTGAGCTGCAAGAAAGAGAAGTGAATGAGGCCTGGACAAAGAAGACCACAGCTGACGAATGGTTAGTTAGGATCCCGATGATCCCGATAAACCGTGGACGTGAGGCAAATGCAGGCGATAGTAGGCAAAAGAATGCATCTGATTGGGCAGTGGCATCCCCTCATAGCTTAGCCTCCCTTCCCTTCGACCCCGTTCCGGAGAATGGGCAAGACCCACCCCCTGGCATGAAGACCTTGTCCAGCGGCTTCCCTTCCCTGGCAGCCTTGTTCACCAATTTCGCGAAACCCGTATCGTCACGGTCTACACCGAGTTCTGCAATCTCGTGAGTTTCGGTGCTACCCGCTAGGATGTGACCATACCTATCAGCTTGCCAAAGGCCATGGCAAAGTCTTTGAAGAAGAGGTCCTGATCTGCGGCATATTTCTCCACCCATATTCGGAACTTGTGATCTTCAATTAGGGCCATCTGACCACCAGATCAGCTGTGACACCCACGGTACGAAAGGATGCGTACATCAGTCGGTAACATCATCAACGTCGTTCCCGCTACAGTCGCTTCGTACCTGTGCAGTCGTGAGCTTTCAAGACCTGCTAAGATGGCGGGGACTGACTGGAAGGGACCGTCCCACTTCCGCGGCTCCCACTTCCGGGTCAGAAGGAGCTTATAGTACTGGTTGGAGAATCGAGTGGGATTCACGACCCAGGGTCTAGATAGCAAGTCTGTCAATTCCATGCACGGGTTAATGGCTCGACGGACCCGTCAAATCCGCTTCGATCGGGGTGACACCGGCCTGGAGAGGTCAGGCTCGGATATCGTTCTTCTGGAATGGGTTGTTCTCACCAAGAGCGTGCGCTCCTGACAGTGCGACTATCTCCTGATCTGAAAAGCCCATCCTCGTGAACACCTCGCGAACATGATCCGCTCCCTTGGCTCCATCGGGCAACCTGTATCGAAACCTATGTCAGACGAGTGCCTTCGCGGTCATTCCAGTACATACCGATTCGTCACCTGCCCTCGATGCACCTCAGCAGCTGCGGCATCATCGTAATCCGTCCGTCCAGGCTGCCAAGGGATCGTTGGTCCACCCATCGCTTCGATCGCTGCTATTCCGGCGAGAGCTGCGATCGATGAGCGAGACGCAATCTATGGACACAGCGGCTTACTCCACAGATCAGCATGAGATATCCACGGGTTGGCCGCCTGGATGGGCATGAGGAAGGATATGGCGTGGTGCAAGCCAGCATTGGCTGGGTCTACGGACTGCAGAGAAGTTTTAGCAGGGGTTCCGACCGGGCAGGGCGTAAGAGATCTACCTCTGGCGGAAACCGCATGCCAGCTCTGCGAATCAAATGACCAATGGTCATTCGGTCACCCCGACGGCCATTGAGCGATCTCACCCGTTGGATCCACCGTTGTGCTGTTTAGCCACTCTTCAGCGCTGATCTCCTTGCTTGACTCTTGACCTACCTCGACCAAGCTGAAGTTCCCGGAAGCATGCCATGCGAGTCTGTTGGATCATCAGTCAGACATCTCATTCGGATGATGGAGACGCTTACCGTACAAAGACAGGACCAGCAGATCCATCATCGTAACCAGGCTGTTTGAGCACCTTCTTCACCTCCTTCTTGATACCTCGGTCCATCATCAGCTTAGCTCGATGGTACCTCCCAAAAGCTCACCATCGAAATCTCCCTGCTTGACTTTGCTCATGTTGTCTATGTCTTCCTTCTAGTAGCGATACAAGTCAAAGCGAATATATGGAGACACAAGAGGAGAGACGATTCAACGTTTTGGCAGCCATTCTCTCGGCAGTCACCAGAGGCGGAAGCAAATCTATCTATATCCAGCTTTGGTTGGTTTACCAGGAGTACTCGTTTCTCGCAAGTTTATTGTCCTCTTCCATTTTCTTTCTCTTGATTGATTCGCTTATACACATATATCAGGTGCGTCTGTTTGTAAAGCTTTCCTAAGCCGAGACCAATGTTGCTCTTTTGGTCTTGGGATGGTATATAAGACTGATCGATGCGTTTCCATTGCAGCAGATCACCTGGTTCTAATTCATCGCCCACCCCGTCATGTCTGCATTACCGAAGCGGATTCTCAAGGTGAGTTTAAACCTTTATCAACTGCCTCTTCCCTCTCGTGGCTGCAAGAACCTATACTGACCACATCCTTCGTCCACCATTGACACATCTAATGATTCACCTTGTATCTACCTCGGATCCACCCATCTATCGTAACAGGAGACCGAACGCCTGATGGCCGACTCACCACCCGGTATAACTGCCTCACCGAGGGATGACAACCTACGACACTTTGATGTGACCGTCGCAGGACCAGGACAATCGCCATACGAAGGTGAATCCGCTTTTACGTCCTGGTGGAAACTATCATCTCCTCATAGCTGTCGGGAATCCTCACCATACGCAGAATGGCTGGTTCGCCGTTTGCTGACATATGATCGCGATTTGCAGGAGGGGTGTTCAAGCTTGAGCTCTTCCTGCCTGAAGAATATCCGATGAACCCGCCGAAAGTCCGATTCCTTACAAAGATCTAGTCCGTTGATTCGCCCCTTCAGCTCGACCAACCTCTTTGACAATACAGCTGACCGGGCGTTTTCTCGCGTACAGCCACCCCAACATCGACAAGCTCGGTCGGATCTGTTTGGATATCCTCAAGGACAAATGGTCACCCGCTTTACAAATCCGAACGGTCCTGTGTGTCGAATCTCCTCTTTCACTGGTTCAGAACAACCATTATGGGGTGGATGACTGATAGTCAACGCCTTGTAGCCTCTCGGTCCAAGCTCTACTCGGCGCGCCCAACCCTGATGACCCGTTGGCGAACGATGTCGCGCAGGCATGGAAGGAGAATGAGAAGGGTGCGATAGCCGAGGCGCAGCAGTGGACGAGGATGTATGCGAATTAGTGAGGGGCGGACGTGGGGCCAGGCGGAGGACGAGACGAGGATGTAGGAGAAATAATTGGTGACGGGGCGTGACAGGATGTTGTACAGCCGCCTCATGGTGGGGATCAGCTGGGTCGAAGTCCGGAGAAGTCCGGAGATCCGCAAGAGGGGACCATTGTCGGGATACCTGTGAATAGCTGGAATAGATACCGTTCAGTCCTTATGTCAATCCTCTTGGCTCAATCTCGTTCTTTTCGATGACGCTTCGGAAGCATCACAAATACATCACCAAAACCCACAAAGCAATGTCCAATGTGTCCTATCTATACCTATCCTTCTCGTTCGCCGGAGAAGGCTGATACCCGCTCGACCCAGCCACGGCACCATAACTAGGCGGTCTCATCCCTTGATCCTCCTCTTCCTCCTCATCGTAATCATATCTTTCTGCTCTTGCTCCTGTTCCAGCTCCTCCTCTGCCAGTATCCTCCCTCTGATCACTAGGCGATCGCAGAAGATTCGCAGCCGAGTTATTCCCAGTCACCAAGAGTTGAGGAGTGGGTATATGTAATGGTACCTGAGCTGGTGTCGGATAATGTCTTTGCTCCGGATAGCCAAAAGTCCCTCCTGTGTAATCTCGTTGATGAGATGGTTGATCGATGACAGGACTGGTCGCTGCCATACCTATGGCGCCGAGTCCATCATCGTACCCATCGTAAGCATCGGCTTGGGATACTCTTGGTCCTGGATCATGGTAATGTGATTCGGAAGAGGCGGCGCCGGAGTAAGGGTCGTATGGTCCGGAGACGTTACGAGGTGCCGGAGTGGCGGCAGGCATGGGCATGGGGGTTTGGGAATTTGGCATGGGTGTATGCGATTGAGGCGGGTAATAGTGCTGGGCTTGGGGTTGTGTGGTAGGGTTGTAGTGCTGTGTCGAGTAATCGTAGGCTTGTTGTTGTTGCTGGTACGGGTCGTCGTACCCTTGCTGGTGCTGTTCGTGATCTGGCAACATCATTGAGCGCTGGTACCAGCCATAAGTAGACGAGCACTCACAGTTCTGCTGTCCAGCTCCATAGTATCCACCATACCCTTGTGGCTCAGCCCTCTCCACACCAGCCCCTCCCGCTCCCACACCAGCTCCACCCGCCGAAGTGACTCCCGACCGAGCCGAAGGTCTCCTCGCAATCGGCACAGGCGCCAAATCCCCATAATTCCCATACCCATCCGGTGGTCCTCCCCATCCACCTCCATAACCCAATACCTGTCCCCCATTCATAGGAGTCCGACTATTCTTCCTCCCATAACCAACTCCAACACCTTGAACCAAGCTCCCATCCCTTCGAAGTGAGCCTTGCATCGTCGATTGACTCGGTTGATCCTCGTAGAGATATCTGTCATCACCTTCACCCGCGGTGAGTGGTGTTCTCTCCAATTCCTGGAAACTAGGTAGACCTTGCTCCTTCTTCCGAACTTGTTCATCCCTGATCGCTTGGAGACGCATATCGTCTGGTCCTCCTTGGTGTCGATACCCGTTATTATCCACTTTCGGATCACCACCATCTCGATTCGACCTTTGGCCTATACAACACCTTCCAATCCCATATGCAAAGCCGGCCACTCCCGCTATGATCCAAGCGGCAAGAGTCAACCAGACGCTGCTCCCGATAGTAGCAGACGCTCCAGAGACATCATCGATCCGTGATTTGGCGATATAGAAGATGACCAAGTCGAGGATCAGAGCGAGGAGGGAGAATGAGGAGGTTAAGGAGGCGAAACATGTTGGGAAACACATGACGGATAGTGTCGAGATGTGTGAGAGGAGACCAAATATCGTGGCCGCTATTCCGCAGGCTAAGGCGATGATATGGATGATGAGGGTGTAGGTGAGGTATTTGGTGATGGTTTCTGGGATATTGAATACCGTTATTCCCAGTAGCTTGTTCGGATCTGCCAAAATCAGCTTGAGCTCGAGCTCGACAAGCCTTGACGGAGAAGATTGACTCACTGAACTCGTATCCCACTGTCGGACCTGTGCATGTAGTCGTCCCTCCCGTCGTCAAGCAATACCCAAGCGTACCGAGCTTGATCGTCCCGCTATATTCGCCCGAGGAGTACGTCGCGGAAAGGAAGTAGAGGGATTTGATGAGTGGGGTATTAAATGATACGACGGCTAGGAGGGCGGTGGCTACGAGACATAGGAGAGTACCGGGCGTTGCGGAGCGATAACGGACGCCCATGTTGACAGGCCTGGGTTAGCCAAAGGAAGCGTGATTGAAGGCGAAGGAGGTGGGAGCGATGGCGGCGTGGACCTTCGAAACAGGTCGAGCTGTGCTTACGACTGGCGCCTTCGATCTCTCGTCCTAGCCTGTCTTGTAGAGATCTCGCTTCGGTTCGCCGCCAGATGGACCGGGAAAACAGGCAAGAGAAACGAGCTAAGGCGTAAAGTAGCTGGACCGCGCTGATCCGTTGAAACGCGTTGATCCTTTTACCAGCGCAACGATGTGTCACAGGTCCAAGCACTAGCGGGTCGAGTCAAATCAGTATACCGGCGTTCGTTCGTTCGTGGTCGAGCGGAAATGTGCACAATCTAGATGATTTAGGTGGCAGGGAGGCGGGCCGTTGTAGTAAAGGCGGTGTTCGATGGTAGCGGGTCGTGATATTTCCCGAACAGGCGAAATCATGGTTTTTGGCGAGTGATTTTGCGGGTCATCTATGAGAGGATTGGAGTCTTCCTGTGCTGACGACAATGATACCAGATTCATATCACTATGGACATTTATGGGTGGTCCTCAAACGTATAAGACGGCCTCTCGCCTTCCGAAAGGGGAATCACACTATGTTGATGATATCCCTGAAACCTTTTGGTATCTCTTCTTACCCGTCTCTACCATTCAGCCCTCACGCGACCGGTGCTTCCTTCTTGTTCTTCTTCTTCTGCCAAGAGGTCAGTATTCCGCTGAGACCCATGCGACAAATGTACCTACTTTCTTATCGCCAATCGGCTCCAGCGTCACAGCAACAGCCGCCTCATCCTCCTTGTTTTTCCTCTTCTTCTCTTTCTTCCCGTCCGTTGCGGCGGGGTGAGCGGTCGGTGTGGTGTGTGCGGGAGGAGCAGGAGGTGTATGGGCTACCTTCGGTTTGTTGGCTGAGACCTTGACCGGAGGTGGCGGTGGAGGCTAAGCAGTACGGTCAGAAGATTCATACTTTATTTCGCAAACGCCACACTGGAGTTTCTGAATCAGAGTCATCGGAATCCTCGTCGCTATCGCTTTCTTCGGAGGCGTCCGCTTCCGCAGCCTGCAGAGTGGTTGGGAGAGTAGCTGCAGCCGTCTTGAATCATGTCAGTATAGAGTACAGATGTCATTCGACATCGAATTACCGCCGCCGCCGCCAATCCTTCCTGATTGTAATTCGCCTCATCCACCTTAAATCTACCCGTCGCAGCCTGATATGCTCCCTCATAAAACTGTACCTCCCGATCAGCTATATCAAGGAAGTCATACTAAATACCCACCTTCTTCTGGTCTGCCGGGAGATCCTTCCATTTCTGACTGATGACTTGTAACACATCCTTATATGGCAACTCGGGATGGGTTTTCCTCTCCTCCTCCCTGACATCGTTCTGGTACAGTAGGTACGCGCTGGGCGGTCGTTTCGGCGCGTTCGGGTCTTTGACTTTCTTCTCGCGCTTCTTCTTATCCTTCTTGTCTTCGCTGGCAGGAACGGCGGATTCGGACCGCTTGTTCGGGGCTGAGATGGAAGAGGGGGAGAGTTTGGTGTAGTCCTCGATGATGGCGACGCAACGGGACATGGCGGCTGCGATGTCCTTGAATGACGTGATCATCTAGTAGATACCGTCAATCGGAGGCTCAAAGGACCAAGAGTGTGGTCCGAAACACCGAGACGAAGACCGGACAGCTTGAGCGGAAGGGGCTGGAGGGACGAGCTCTATCTCTGACTCACCTCTTGCCGTTTCGCCTCCATCTCTTCCCATGACGGTGATGACATGTCGCTGCGGATGAACTGATACAGGGGTCGGAAGCTGCATGACGGGTAGATGAGTGGATGTGCAGGATTGACGTGGAGAAGGGACGGAGAAGCAGAATGGCGCGTCAGCAATGAAATACGGATTACAACGCAACGTAAGTGTGTATCTACGAGACTGGACTCACCTAATTGTCTCGGACGTCGAGCGGAGATTTTGTCAATAACCTCCACTTGGATTTGGAGGATAGGAAGGGTATTAGGAAAAGAGTAATGACGAAGAGCAGTGCAAGGATTTGTCTCGGATGGCGGGAACCTCTTGTAATCGCATCAAATGATTTTTTTATAGCACATCAGCTCCCGCTAATCGGCGATTCGGCGAAACCTCATGAGGCGCATCGTGCCACACTGTACGGAAGGTGAAACATGTGCCGGTTTCAGAAGTCCCACGACCATCTTTCACGGAGCTCACACTTCACATCTGCAGCTCGTCTTCGGGGCCACTCCGACCAGTCGCTGTTTCACCTGGTCATCGATCCTCCGTGGCGTCCATTTCGCGCCTGCTCGGGTTCGCAGCCGTAAGCTCTACCACGACTTCCAGCCATTTCGTCATGTCGAGCCCCACCTTCGGGAATGGTCTCCGTGCCGGTACTTCCAACTCGCAGTCCATCAGCCGCTCTTACAGCGGATACACCGATTCCCAAAAACCGCTTTACTTCGAACAAGGGGAAGATCAGGACGCGCCATTCGATGTGCGAGCGGATTTTGACGGGCAAGGACCGAGGTGGAGCGATGTCTATGGTACAGGCACTGACAAGGGAGATGAGCGGAGGTGAGTAGAGGTGACTCCTAACAAGCTATCGTCTAGCTCTTCGGTTCCTGGCGCCCTTGCTCACAAGCGGTAATGACTCCAGCTATCGACCGATTGACCAGCATGTGGCACCATCAGGCCACTCAAATATGGCGAAGCTGGAAAACTCGAAAGATGAGCTGGTTTCCGTCCCTGTGCTTGGTCCAGAGTGAGTGAGAAGTCCACGTCTCTTAGCCATTCCGTAAAGCTGATGGACTACGGATCTCGCTTACGCTGCTTCAGATGGCAGAAATCTGAGCTTCACCAGATGTCACGCCGTGGTCAAGCTGAAGTCAAGCAGGAGAAACGGACTAGGGCATGGAGAGAGTGGATGAGAGATCAAAGGGGAACATGCGGGGTCAGGTGGTTGACTAGACGCACGCTGGTCTTTGTCCAATCCGCGGTCTGTGCTGGGTGAGTCACTATTGCCTCCCCTGCGTTGTCTTCGGTCTATGCGAACTCAGAGGCGTCAGAGATGTTCCTGTATTCAGCTGATCGACCACACAGACTAATCGTCACGCTCTACTTCGCTATTCCCCGGACACCGGCATTCAGCTTCTATCAGCCTACGCCTTTTACGGTCGACAACTCGACGATCTCCTTCAGCCGGACGCCTACCAACTTCAGCTTCACAGGGACTCTCAATCTGCTCGGTCAGTCGCGTCTCCACGGCTCAAAGCTGTTTCTTTGATGAATGATCATCGCGGGATGAGCTGATCGCTACCTGCAGCCGATGCGACCTCTTCATACCTCCCCGTGCACTTCTCGAACCTCGAAGCGACCCTGTATGACCTTGGTACTAACGAGGCGATCGCTACCGGCAACTATGGGAACCATTTCGTCCCGAAAGAGCAGAACGTACCGATCGTACTGCCGGTCCAGTTCTATTATAGCGCGGTGAACGCTTCGGACCCAACGTGTGAGCGGAGATCAAGGAACTTTTCACAGAGCTAATGCCTGTGCAGGGTTGGACCTGTACAACGCGTGCGGACACTTATGGCCTGGAACTGTCCGTCCAGGTAGGCTTCCTTCGCTCCGCGTTTCTCAATCGATCAGGACCTGACCCGTTCATCAGCTCTTCAGTTCCGCCTTGTCCTGCGGATGTCGATTGTCGGTCTTGTAAGTCACCCGGAGGTGTCGACACAGATCAACGACGTGGCGTGCCGTTTCGAGCTCCCGGCGGATAGCGTCTGAGCGATTTTGTCATTAGTGTTCGGAAATGGTATTTTGTTTGTATGGACAAGAAGAGTACGCAGATATAGCTGTGTGGAGTAAGAACGCTTCTAGATAGAAGTGTCGACCCAGTGTATGGGACGTAGATGCAAACGGCGCGAACTGCTCTTGCTTTTCGGCTCGGTCGACTGATCGTCTTCCGGAATTAAGTCAGTATCCGGATATCTTGAGTGTGTCCTTTCGTTTGAATAAACCTTTTTTTATCGTTAAGTCAGCCCTACAGGTCTGACTGAGTGCCGAGTATGATTCGTCACCTATCTCGCTCACACTTTTGATCATCCGTCAAATCATGCGGGTCCACACCGCCGCAACAATCCTCCTTATCTTACCACTATCAATCGCCACTCCACTCACTCGCGCTCCTTCTCCTCTCCAACAATTCAATTTCAATCCAGCGCCTTCTGTGCTCGACCTAGGAGTGAATCCAGCCGTGAGGCAATATGTCGAGACGGAAGACATCCAAGATGATGAGATGATTGGATTGCTTGATAAGTATGCGCCAATCATCATGCTCTCGTCAGTTCTCGCTTCAACACACAGCTTTCTTTTTGGCAGCTGATATTGCTTATTCGGTACAGGGGAGAGGAGAAGTACTTCCCTAGTTCAATCGAATACATGTTCCCTCACGTTGATTTCGTCCGTCTCCTTTCTTCCTTCTCAAGCTTATCCTAGCAGGCTGACAACCTACGCAGATCGAGAACGAAGACGGTCAACGTATCCCAGCAGTCAGTCCTTCCTGTACCTTTGGGCTAATGTCATTGTAAAATAACCGGTCCAATCAAGCTGACTCGGCTCAGAACCACACCATCCTATCCCCTTCCTACCTCGACAGACTCCCCTACAGAGGTTTCGGCCTATCCCTCTCAATACCCGAACCTCATAACCCACAACCATCTCTCGAACCGGATGCTCTGTACCTCCACGGTCCAGCCGGACAGGAAGGTGAGATGAAGAGGAGGAGTGATGGAAGGGGTTTGGTTAAGGAGCCTGTTTATGGGTTTTGGGTGCATCACGGGAGGGGGATTGTTGTACGTCTTCCCTTCTCTTGAAGTCGGATTGTGGCGACGCTTAGAGCTGACGAACTTACAGGATCTATGGTACTGGACGTGAGTCTGCCATGTAAGAAGGTATGGGTGGGGATGATGTGAATAGGTACTACCCTTTCAATCTTGGGAAACAGATAGGAATTCTTGGGCATTTGGGGAATCGTGAGTTTTGATCTCTCACTTATGAGCAATCGCTGATAGATCGCAGACGTCTCGGATTGGGAAGTGAGTCCATCGTTGTCGGTCTCAACAAGTCCCGATCTGACGTAGACCAGCACATGTCGATACGGACGATCAACGGGACTGCTGTCTCTGCGGATTATAGTAGGCCTCTCACAGGTCATGTTGAATTCAAGCTGACAGGAATCAGATTCGCATAGTGGGAACGCGGCCATGTCTGGGTAAGTAAGCTTCTGCAGGTCTTGACGAGTGACTCACCGAGTAAGGACGATACGGTGGGCAGATGTCGCCAAGATTGATGGTCGACCGATCGCATACTCTGCAGCGGGGAGTCATGGTCTCTGGCCCACTCCGGGTGATCACGTCTACGCAGATGTACGCGGCGTTGATTTACATTCAGCATGAACTGATGGTGGTTTAGGTGCTCGACGTGCTCAAGCTGGTCGATGTTTGTGATGATGACGGAGCTGTCTGGGATGCGAAAGGACGGGTCGTTCCCGCTCAATACTGGACAGGTCCGGAAGGAAGGCGGAAACTTTGGCATCGTGGTCAAGAAGCTTGGTTGAATTTCCGAGGGAGATGGGGGAATAAGGGGAATAATGACTGTTGGTGGCATCGGCTCATCGGGATTTGTCAGGTGGGTCGTTCAATAGCAACGGTATATCTGCTGATCATTCAGCTCGTCGATGGTCCCATGGGTCCGAACCGTTTCTTCGACTGGCCACCTTCTGTAAGCGACAGGGTATCTGGTGACGGGCGGAGTCTGAGAATCCACCGCAGTGTATCATCTCCCCACTTGCCGAGAGAACTTCCTCCTTCTCGTTCTACCTCTCCAACCCAGTCGTCCGATACGCCGAAGAGAACGGAATCACCCTAATAAAAGTCGAACAAACCTGTGCCCGTCACAAACGAGGTGATGAAGCCGGAGATGGTGACGAAGACGATGACGTCGAAACCATGGAAAAAATCCATGGACAATCCGCTGCGAGAGGTGTTAGCTTGGGTGTGAGGTTGTTCTTGACCATGGTCACGGGACATACACCTTATAAGCTCTTGACGACTTTCTTGGGGAATTTATTCATGAAGGTTGATGAAGATGTGGAGTTTTGGACGATAAGTGGATTTACGGATTTCCAGTATCATCGGAAGCATACAGTGAGCGGAACTCCCTAATCATGGTAGGTAGACATCTAACGGAGCTGTGTTTTCAGGTTACGACTGCGGGATGTACAGGAGCGAAGAGTGCAGTTCGATCATATCGGATATCGTTATGTCATACGGATGGGAAATGTGATTCGACGAGCTGGGATAGGAGGATATGTAGCTATGAAGAAGGGAAGAAAGGGTATCGATTGGGAAGTGCGGTGAATCTCGAGGATCCAGATGAGTGGAGGTGGAATCTATGGATATAGATGACGACGAACATGACTTTGACTCTATGACCGGATGTGGATGGTTGTATGAAGGATTTCGACGTCCATGTATATCTTCAAGGATCGCAGCAGGTCGATGGTCTTGATGATTCAGTCGGCATTTGATGTTGTGCGGACGAGTGATGATGACGAAAGATATGGAATGTTGTACATGTATGACCTGTGAACCGGCTGTACGACCAACGATCGTAATGATAATAATTAGGTGACAAGTGACGGTAGAGGATGAACGGTGACGATGATTTGACTCTGAGTACTGGATGAGATGCGAAGATACGCCGTACATACCACTTCCTAAGGAGAGCTGTCAGCGTGCAAAAGTCGAACAGCTGGCTCGTTAGCACGTTTCAATTTCGATGATGATGATGATCAATATGGGCAGGGCGAGTCGGCATATTGCGATATGAGTCGAGTTGCATGATATGCTTTACAGGGCCGAATTTGTCTTCTTCTCCTTGATGTGCTCTCTATTTCTTTCCCTTTTCCTGCTCATCTTCGTCGAAGTTCGGTATATGTCTCGATCTGTCCCTCGTCAGATGCAGCTTATTCGTGTCTGAGTCGCGAAATTGTTCAATCAGCCCCTACTACCTAAGGACCGCATTGACTCCCGACTCACTCTTCGTCATTGTGTTTTCAGGTGAAGCACCGAGAGTAGGCGAATTTCTAGGTGGGTTCTTGTTCGGTGATTTTGGTACTCCGGATGTACCAGGTTTGACCGATCCCGAGACGGGGTGTTCATCCTCCCGTGACGGTTCATCATCATCGTCAGCGATCTCTATCGTCGTTTCAGCCTCTTTCTTTCTTTCGCAATGGGTTAATTGAGGCGCCACTCACCCTCCCCATAGATATCTGGGTGTTCCCTGAAACAATCCTGCATATTTTTGAACTTGTCCACACAGTCCATCCCCTTTGGATCCGCTTCAGAAAAGACAAAGCATGAGAAGGCATCTTTGAAACGATCACCACAAGGTCCGTCCGCCATGCCACCGAGGCACTACAAGCATCAGCGAGAGTCCTGTGACGACCTTGAATCATCTGAATAAAGCAGATGAGTTGGGACGGAAGAACTTACTGGACAATCCCAATTGATCTCCCCTGTCTCCTCATTGAACGCCCCTTCCGATTGTGCTTCTTTATTCTTCCCCTCAATCAAGTCCTGTCCCTGATCTGAGCCTGGCCATATAACATCAGCGAAACCGCTCCATCCTCCTAAGCTGAAAGGGAACATACCATCCCGTTTATGTATATTCCCTTTTAAGGTTGGTTGATCAAGCACACTCTGCCTCACAGCCCCGTCGGCATGTAGAGCTCGTGATCGAGAGGAAGAGAAGGCGATGGTTCCGGTGACGAGGGAGAGGGAAACGAGGGCGGTAGCTGTGGTTCTGGAAGGAGGGGTACGGAGAGGTTTTGTTGAGAATTGTCGAGCGGTACGGGTGAGGGGTCGGAGGGCTGAGCGGTACATATGGAAAGAGATGGGATAATCACTGTCGTGTTCTGATAGGAATCTGTCTAGCTTGACTGTGGGTATATAGTTGCGTCGCTACGTCTCCTTCGAGGTTCATGACGAAGAAAGTCTCGTACATCCATCCCGATCGATGATCCAGCTCGCATCCGCTGCACGTGGCAAGAGATTTAGTCGGAACCCGATACTCCTCTGTCCGCAAGCCTAACTGCCGTCGCTAGGGCTCGACTGTCAGCTAGGCTCAATCTTTCTCGACTTTCGTCTCTCTCTTGTCGACTCTAGGTCACCATGTCACTAGCCCGGACGATCCGAAATATACGACAAGGGGGACTGAAGGAGTACTTCCGTCAGATGTGGTATGTATCCCAAACCTGATCCTCCTGATCCCTCCTGGTCCCCGTCCATCCAATCATCCACTCTACGCGATCTGTTCGAGAGGGGTGGAAATGAGGATCTAGCTGATCAGGCGAATTCAGGTATATCGGAGATGCCAAATATGGTCGACATGTAGGTACGGATCAATTCGGGAATCGATTCTATGAGAATATGAATCCGATGGAGGAGACACCCGGTAAGTCGACATCGATCCCTCACCTCATCTACACAACCGTCTTCTCCCTCTTCTCCCTCTTACCCGTCCATCCCGGAATAGTATAGAGCTGAAGAAATGGGTATCCAGGCCGACAAAGATGGGTCGATTTCACACAACACGATTACAACGCCTCTCAAATCCCTCCGGAATGGCATAGCTGGCTAGCTAATATCCGGAAAGATCCACCGAATGAGGATCCTATCGTGAAAGCGAGTACACCCCCTTGGAAGGCGGTACGTCGAAAAAGGACTGTTATTGAGTCAGCCAAAAAGAGGCTGATCTCCACATCTCTTTGTAGCCTGCGACGGAGAATCTGACTGGGACGAGAGGGCGATATATCCCTTATTCTACTACGGCCCCGAAGGTCCGGGCTTGGGATCCGCAACCCGCAGCGAGGGGAGGGGGTGGTGCAGGCGGGAGTCAAGCGAAAGCATAAGGCCGCCATATTATCATCCTAGCTTGTGTGGACATTGATTACATCGGCAAGAGAGTGATATCTCACGTAAGGCTTCGGGCAATGCGATCGTTACATGGTATGCGATGCAACATCTAAAACTCCTTGCTAACATCTTACCCGTGCAACATCCAAACCAATCCTGATCGTCCCTCAGCTCGAACCTCGAGGGCGATCACAGCTTGACGAGTTCCGCCTCCCCTCCTCCTCCTCCTCCTCCTTCTCCATAGCACTCATCGAACCCCACCTCTCCACCGAACCCAAACCCGAACCCGATCCAACCGAAGTCATCCTCGCCAAAGCCTCCCCTTCCTCAACCTCGACGGTCTGTAATCTCTTCATAGCCGCTTCGCCAAGTTCTGCAAAAGTATTTCCGCACATACATTGTTGTTTCCCCGGCGGGGAACTGAGGACATCATCGATGTTATCCGCAGAAGGGTCGTTGGCATCGTCTTCAAACGGCATTAGCTTGGTTCATTGAACTCTTGATAGGAGAAGGACATACATATTGGGAGAGTGAGAGCATTCGGGGAACAGCAGCACTAAGGCCACTTGACGTCAGAAGGAGTAGCAATTTGAGATCGGCACAACGTACTGATGGGACGATGATAGGTATCTTGACCTGCATTTTCCGTAAGTCCCCCGGTCCTTCCATCTGCGCACGGGCGACAGTCTCCCCTTCTACCGAGTAGAAGATCTGAAGTTGCAGCTCATGCGTCACCCTTATCGGTGTCATCGTCCTTGTAGCCAATTAGCTAACGTGAAGCTCGCCATGCGTCTTCTGACTTACCCCTCATTTGTGCTCGGCCGTAACGTCTCATGATTCGGCAACCTCGCCACAGCCCTCGTTTTCCATCCCTCTCCTTCACTCTCACATTTCACTCCTCCTCCAGCTTCCGGTCCACGCCAGAGCGCTTCAGCATCGTGTCCCAAGAACCGATCTCGAGGTCGATGTGGATTTCCGACCTGATACAGAAGGTGAGTGTTCGCCGATCCAGGTGAACGCGGTGCAACGTTAGGCGTGCGTGGCGAAACGAGGGTGTAGGATTGGCTCAAGAGTAGACGGGCGAAGAAGACTGTCGTCTTCGGACCTGGGGAAGGGAGGGCGATCGATAATAAGATGACTGCTGATATCGAGAACTACGATAGGAGCCAACTCTCGAATGCTTTAGTAGTGATCAAGATATGACTTATAAACGCACAACATCAGAAGTCGCCGTGAACCGCCATGATCCCAAACCAGCGACATACCCCTCCTTCCTCAAGTCGAGATCGGTCACACCGCCAGATGGTGACGGATTCGCGTGGATGATCAAACTCCTCGTCGTGAGGAGATCACCTTTCAGCCAGCCTGTCTTCTCTGATCGCGCTGAAGACTCGCCAGCTGAGGATCGGACAGAATGGATAGATCGTGCATCGTCGGCGATTGTCGACGATCCTAGAGCAAGTGGCGGTATATTCTGGATATCCGAAGATTGCCTTCGATGATACAGACCGGATAAAAGAGGCGATCCTTCTCCGAAAGCGAGAGCCGAATCGTCTGGTGAGGTCTCATCGGATAACGCCAAAGAGCGCATCGGAGGGGCAAGTGCCGAGCTCGATGACTGTCGACGGGAACTTAATCGTTGACTCGTTGTGTCTTGAACGAGCTTATCGGATCGAGCGATGACGGTTTCGAAATCTTCTTTGAATGGAATGGCGGCAGAGATTGCAGGTGCCTCTGTCCGGAAGAGATTCTTCGTGATTGAGGTTGAGGGGATACCTTCGACTCGTGCGGTGAGGATATACGATATCCGTCCGAATGTATGGTGATCGTGAGTAGCTAGCGTTGCGGGAAGAAGGATCGAGAATTTAAAGCTAGGGATGATCAGCTCCACATTGGTCAAACAAAGATTTCTCAGCTTACCTCTGAGACCCCTTTTCAAGCCATATTCCCTCCGCATCCCCACCCAGAACCTCCACACCCCTCTCAAAAATCCCATCCTCCTCCCAACCCCTTTCTGAACCCATATCCAGCCTACAGACGCTCTGTACCCCCACACTGATGGCCTGACACCTTCTCCGCTCCTTCATGGTCACCTCGAGAGCTCCGGTCAGAACAGTATCCTCCCTCGGGGGTTCTCGACCACCCGTCTCAAGAGGATGCTGCTCGAGTCGTTGAGGTGGTCGAACCAGTACGACACCCCTGATCCAGCATCGATATCAATACTAAAACCGAAGAAAGCGGTGAAGGACAGCTTACCAAGCAGGGATATGGAGCTTACATGTCCCCTTTGAGCTCTGACTTGACGGAGAGCTAGATCGCAAACAAATAGGCGGAGGGACTGACAAACTCTCCACAGCCAGAGGATTCATCCTCGGTGATCGACTGCTCGCCGACTCAACGTAATAGGGCGGGCGACGACCTCGAGTAGGTGAAGGTGGGCGGAGTGGAGATGGAGAACTCGATCGACCCCTCGAGATGGGGGATGACGGCCTCGGTGAGCTCATTTCGGCGAACAATAATGGTTATATCTCCATTTTGGCGAACAATAATGGTTATATCTCCGTAGACAGTCAAATCAACGGGGATCCGGGGCTGAGGGCTTCGGGATTGAATGACGATGTTTGAATAAGGTATGCTTGAGCTACACGGCTGGATCCACTTTAACGGCAACAACTTCGTAAACGGTTAATACCTTCGGGCAAGACCGTCGTCTTTCTCAGACGCTACAGACTGGTTCGTAGTTGGGTATGTACGTAAGGCCAGACTGTTAGACTCCTCCAAATAGTCGGCCGAGTGATCGGAATCTTTTGCTGTGACTTCGTTGCTAAAGAAGTCCAAAAGTCCAGTCGTCAGCACTCGGATCCGGATGGTGCCTGTTCAAATCCGGAAATAGGCCCGACGTCCGCTCCGGACCCTGAATCCCTAGTATGGTTACGAGATATGCATCCGACTTTCCAACCATACAAACCCATGCAGACGAAGAAGACAGCTCCCCTCAGTTCCCGGTCACCCATTTGAGAGCTCAGGGAACCTGGGTATAAGCGTGCGAAGGCCCATGTTATGCTATCAACCAAGTCGACGTGAAGATGTACGGAAGGAGAGCGACGATGTAAGAGAGAAATATGAAGCCGCGATCAGAAGAGACGCTGCGGCTTCCCCATCGAGCTCTTGATGTGAAGTGACTGAACGTTTTGCCACTGTGAACAGTATGTAAGCCAAAGTATCGATCACGAGAGGGAGGGAGCCGCACCTGCTTCTTCAGTAGGGAGATGAGGAAGTTAATGCTCAACATCGCATTCTGCACAATCTGGTCCTCCTCCATGTTGATGTGACCGATGGCGACACCGAGACATAGCACCTTCTTGAGCTGAAACTTGATAGTCGATTTGACCTCGCTGACCTTCCGGGCGAGATCTTCGCTGTGCGAGACGGGAGTGGGGAATTTGCCGGCTTTCGAAAGGCCAGGGCCAAGGAGACTGCTCAGTGTGAGCCAAAGGAGGACCAGGCACCACAGCGAATACAGCTGAACGCTCAGATCATCGACTCACCGAGGGATCTGCTTGATGAGTGCTTCGGATGCGAGAAACGCGTCGTACTTCTGAGCAAGCTTCTTGACGAGCTTCTTGTTCTGCGAGCTACGTCAACGCCATCCTGTATGGGCAGCCCGATGCAATGCTGCGCGAGAAGAGCGCTGACTGACCTTGTTGAGCTTTTTCAAGTCTTCGACGGTCATGAATGGGAGCTCCTCGTCAAGCTGCTTGGCACTAGATCGCGAGATCCGTCAGTATATTCCCGTTTCGGAGAAAGGTAACACTCACCGATCGACATCCAAAGCATCAGCAAGGATACAAAGCTGCATCCTCGGCCTCGGGATATGAGGAAGTCGGACAGTCCCAGACTGCGAGGAAAAAGAGACCGTCAGCACATCCGTCCGCGCACTCCACATCTACCAGATGATGAGAACACAGACAAAGACGTACGAATCGCTTATCCCTCTGAGGGTCATAATTCTTCAACCCAACCTGAAGCTCGATCGTCTCGGTGAAATTCCTCTTCTTTCCCCCGGCCTCCTTGTAGGTCTCCTCGCCAGACTGCGCAAGCACAGTCTTAACAGAAGTTCGCACGCTTGACGCTTGGAGCTTGGACATGGTGAGTGGGAGGTTTCCGAGGCTGAAATGGAAGCGAATGCGAAAGCGGATTTTCTGGGCCCGGTTCAGGCGGTTTCGGCGGAGCGGGATTTCCGGTGTTTTCTGGTAGCACGTTGTGGCAGTTTTCCGCTAAATGAATACTGTATACCTCGACATCACTACATGCGACCGCTTATAACTATCCCTTATTCCCTAACCTGACCCATTTCCTGCAGGATTGAGAAACCGACGTCATGTCCACGCGCCAACGTTTCGAAGTCTTATCTCGAACCATCATCAAACCGGGAAATTGTCATCCCTCCGTCCTCCCTCTCCCCGCGATCCGATCAGGGGACAACGTCTCCGAATCCGGGAATAGGACGAAGAGGAAATGGAAGCCTAACGTGAAAGCTTTCAGCTGGCCGGTGACGTTGCTAGGTGGGGAGGAAGGGAGGAGAAGTAAGAAGAGGATGGCGATGATGAGGATGATGACTCAGGTTGGGAGGTTGGAGGATTATGAGAGGGCTGGTGGGGTTGAGGGGGTTCTGGCGAGTTGACCTATCTGAGACTGAGGGCTCGTCTGATGTAGGCGACCTCATCTGTGTAGGTATCGACGCCCGCGAAGGACCTTTCGGACTTTGGGAAGAGGATGCGGTCGGCTTGCTTCCACGAACTACATCGATTACGGTATCAAGTGCCTAGGGAGGAGCGAGGCGAGAACGCTACGACACATTCCACGACAGAGGCAGGCGAGATTGCGAGCGATATTGTGCGAGTGAGAGATCGGGATCGAGATAGCGAGACGCCGAGATTGATCGAAGGGCGGTGATGCGATCCACTGCGGAGGCTCGGTGGGCGTTTAAGAGTTCACTCATGTCTAGATAACTTGACGAAAGCACTGGCGCGGACTTTTCAGGAAGCAACTGCAAATACTTGCATGAAGCTCAAACGAAGATCGAAGAGACATATGCTCAACAGAGTCCTAGGGTATCCTTGCAGTACACGCCTCCCCTCCTCATATCCTGACTGCGACTACTCCGAGCAAGACACCTAATACTGCGCTCAGGCCTATCCTCCTTGTCTCCTTCGTACCCGAGCTTTGGCTCGCGCCGGCCGCCGTACTCCCCGCACCTGTCGCAGCTGCAGCAGTAGTTTCAGCTGCCCGCATCGTCGTGGGTCTCGTACCAGGATTTGTGCGTGTGATCTTGGAGGGTGTCGACTCACTTGTTTTGGGGCCGGCTGCGTTTGCTCCACCTACATTCACGCTCGGACCTGCCGAGGGCGATGTTGGCGTCGACGACGGAGCCAAAGGAGAAGTCGAAGAGCTCGATGGAGTAAACAGGACTTGGTCAATGATCTACCTTTCGTCAGCTCGCACTCGAAGAAGGGGAGGAAAGCGAATGCGTAGGGGAACCTACGTGCATGACACCATTCTCTAGGGGGACATCCGCGCGTAGTATCTGCGAGCTGATACTGCCGAGGGTGACAAACGATCCGGACGAGTTATAAGTCAAAAGAACTTTCTGACCCGAATCCATGGATAGGGAGTACGATCCCGAATCGGTGTAAAAGCCAGAGTACATGCTGAAATTTGTCGAGTACTGTGATTTCACCTGGATCAAATTGTACTTGTAAACCGATCGAAAGGTTACTTACGTGGTTCTGAAGAAGCGTCTTGGCGGTACTCGAATCGTTCAATTGGAGCTTCGCGTCGTTCGTCCAAGCGTCATCTACCGGAACGAAAATCGTGAAACCGCCTTGCGTGAGAGCTTCGAGTGGTGTTGTACTCCCATTCTTGCCAAGTGCCGCTGACATCCCTTGAAGACCATTTGCCGATCGACTCGTGGTGGGTAAGGTCAAAGCTTCCGTGAGGTTCGGTGGGTAACCAATCACCTAAATCCCCGCCTATCAGCATTCAAACATCTCACACCTTGGACGGACAGCAGAGATATAAATCGGCAGAGAGGAAGGAACGAACCGTATCTATCGGCCAAACAGCGATATTCGTCAAAGGCGTCCCACTGAGATCGATCGGACCGGACCAAGTAGTCCCATTCCCATTCGCCATCCTAACACTTACCGCTCCACCATCCCCTTGTTGCAGAACCATCGCTTGATCCGCCGTACTATTCGTCGTCGAATTCATGTACCCTTGTATACCTAATAAAGTCGGTACGATCACATGCATCGGGCTTTGAGGTAATTTATCGTACGTCCAGGTCCCAGTAAGGGTATGGAGCGCAATGAGGTTGACCAACTCTGATTCTGACATCCCGGTGAAAGGTGGATAGATATTTGCCGCTTGGAATGCAGAGTCGGTTGGAGGGTAGATTGTTAGGGATTGGTCAGAGTACCATGAATTGAGGAGGGTGTAACCTGAATCTGTTGAGGAGATCGTCGCGAGGAGTTGTTCGTAAGTCATCAGGCCATTGTTGTAGAGGGTATCGATGAGAGCGACAAGGTAGGTTGTTAGGGATTCGTCAGGACAGTCGAGTTGGTCGTCTGCTTGGGCGAGGGAGGAGGGAAGCAGGAGGAGGAGGAGGAGGTGAGTGAGGTAACGACGCATAGTGCCGGTTCTAAAGGGACTTATGGCCAGGCGAAGCGAATGATACGTTTGGATGGCGATCTGTAGCAAGGTGTCTTGTGAACAAAACACCAAAACACCAGGCAAGCAGGGATGAGAAGGGTGTCAAAGAGCGTGGCAGCAGGCGATATCGCGCCTCCAGAGACTAAGAGGATCACGAACAACGAGAGTGGAGCAAAGGCAAGGGTCAATCCACACCACATCGCTAAGACACGACCCCCTCTTTCCCCTACCCCGTTCTGAACAAAGGAGCCAATCTGTCAGGGGTCTCCTGGGGAACTCAAAGGACTTGGACTAGGATGAGCTTTCAGTTGATATGCCTTCAAGAGTGTAATTGCGTTCAATCTCGTCGAGTGCGACAGGAGGTGAAACGCGTTTTGAGAAATAACAGGGACGGGTGGTTTCATCTTAACGTCAGTCCACATAGGGACCACTCGCTCCTCATCGCAGCGAAAGCGGATGCAAGGTATATACATATGCATGACAACAACAGCATGATGATCATTAGATGCGTAACGTCCACAATGATAATGCAATGACTATATCTTTCCTTGTCCCATACCATCGAATAGCAACTGGGTCGATCTCTCGTAATGCGAAGGGAGGTGATCGTTGAGCATGGTCTTGGTGAAAAGAGCTGGACGCAAGGTCATCAGTGCATGCCGTTTGCACGAATGAGGTGAAGCTCGCTTACGCTCTCTGAATCGCTCTTCGACCGAATCACATCGTCTAAGTATCTGCAAATCCCATGAGCATCATCCTACGGACTGAGCGCGAGTCTTGACTTACGACTCGATGAGCCTGCTTGTGAGTGACCGCTTTGCCTCCATTCCCCCTGGTCCCTTCGTCCCTCGAGTCGATAGTCACGAAGATGTCGAAGTACTCCTGTAAACATTAGGCCAAGTTGACGGCTTCACCTGGAGACTGACCAGTATATACACCATACCCGGCGGATACAGCTTATCGTTATCCATATCCGCTCGCATAGTCTTCATTAACGAGATCATCCAGTCATTCAGGACCTCCTCGTCTGTGGGTGCGGGCTCATCGTCCACAGTCATCGAGCTATTCCCTACGGCGTCCTGAGCCTTCTGGAAGGCAAACTTCCGCTGATAGATACCGACGACCTGCTTGATATCAGCCCTGAGGTCTACATGACTAGCGCGTACTCACCCGTCCGACGATCTCTTCTGCCACATTCCCTTCTTCAAACAAGGTCACTGCGACATTCTTGAGATCTCGCAATGTGCCCAAGCTCAAGCACGGTACGACATCCGAGTTCTGCACGACCGATGTGATCAGACCTTGCGTGTATCTCGCCAAGTCTGGAGAGGTGACAGCGGGCGGTCCGTAAGCGTAGCAATGGATCGGTCGGCCGGCCGGCAAGCCTGAAGCAAAGCTCGTCACGAAAGGCGTCGAGATAGGTGGATGGGCCATCGGCTTCGTCCTTCCTATAGTCTGCTTGAGGAAGGTTGCTGATGGGGTCGAGCTTGCGATGGCAAGGAGAGCGGCTACTCCACCGCCAAGCGAATGACCACAAAACACCAGGCCGTAAGTTGGGTACTTGTTGAGCGCGTCCATTAGTGTCTGATGCACGGTGCTGTTCTTCGCGGTTAGGCCCAGCGCGGATTGGTACATCCCGGCGTGGACATAGTAATCCGCACCGGGACTGCCGCCATCGACGGAGATGGTCCGGTATTCGCAGGTGAGATCGATGAGTACATCGGATAGACCGAGTGTCCCGCGACATGTAAGAACGATAGCTTGAAGCTTGTGCTCCACAGCAATGTAGTGCACTAACGGCGGTGCTTTCTGTTGAGTGAAGGCAGGTGTCGAATCGGCGTAAGACGACAAGAGAAGAGCGTCGATCGGAATATTGGTGTGCTGTACAAAGGCCCAGCTGTTTGCGTGGTGTCTCATCGTATTTGGGAAGTTGTACTCGCTATTACCAAGTCCCATGATCCGGAGGAAGTTTTGGCCATATGCCGCACTCGAATACCGCATGAAGCGATGAATATTCTTAATCAATGAATCATGAGGGAACAGCGTTGCAGGCGTATCCGATACAGCCTCAGATTCTCCTGCTTGTATCCGAGTTCGACTCGTACGGACACTTTCGTGGACGGCGTTGATCGACGGTCGCTGATCATGACCGTTCGAACTTCGGTCGGTTCTGGGGGGTGCTCGATTGTCCCGAAATTCCGGTCTTCCGAAGAGCATTGAGACGTATGGTGTAGGAAGAGGTGGTTTGACGCCTTGTGGTACAGCATTTGGAGCTTCTGACGACGGTGTGGATATGGGCGAGGCCGTTTGACACGTACTGTCTTGACTAGGAAATGGGGGACGGGTAGAGGTTGCTGTAGAAGACTCAGGACTAGCGGTTCGTGATGGTCGCCGAGACGATGAGCGGAAAGCCGAACGAGCTCGAGAGAAGGCGCGGCCCATAGAAGACACCTTCATCGCCGGAATCGCAGTCTGTCCATCGAAGGCAGAGGGTGGTGTCTTCTGTTTCGACGAGAAAAGTCTTGACATCCCCTTCGTTGGCGTCTGCCCCGAATCTGAGGTATGGGTCGAAGCGGAAGGGGCGTATGAGCTGGTTGACGAGGTCATAGCCGACCTAGACGGCGACTCCTCACTCCACTCGATCCTTCGAACGTCAGGCCGAGGTGTTTCTAGCGCGGTCTCACTTCCACTCCGCTCAATTGTACCCTCTCGACTGCTGGCACCGGAAGGGCTGTCTGCCCTTACTCGGCGAACAGTTTTCTTCCTCTGAAGAAGCTTGTTCGTCATAGTTTTCAAGATCAGCTGTATGCGTTCCGAGCTTGCCAAAGGATGCTCTAACGCATCGCGATACGACATCGTACCTACTGAAGTGCTGCCGTTCGGGGCGGACGGGATCTCCACACCCTCATCGTCCCGCTCATCTGGCTCAAGAAGCTGATCCACCTCGATCCAGTCATTCTCATCTCCTTTTGACGAGAGTGACGATGTGGACCGCCGTCTCGGCGTATTGACTGTAGTCTCCATCCGGATCCCCGGCTCCTCTTCTTCGGCAACCTCAACTGTGACATCCGGTAGAGTACGACTACGTCGAGGCGCATGCCATGGTGAGCTCCATCTTCGCCCATCCTCATGCACTCGCTCCAGCGTTTGCGTGATGATGGTAGACTCAGTAAGCTCGTCGGTGATCTCAACTGTATCGTCCCGCAATCTCTTGAGTCTCCGCTGTTGACGGACCGATTCATCAGGCGGACCGTCGTATTCGTCCGTTCCAGACTCGCCGACAAGGTCTTCCAACTCCCATAGATCTTCAAAGTCCATGCTGACAGGGCGTGATGGCCGGATGGAATGAGGAAACGAAGCTGTAGCTGTTAAGTTCCGTGTGTGTGGGCGAGAGGAAGAAGTGGTTGTGGAGCTCTGCATATGTGCCCAGTGCCTCCCGTTGACCTCCTCCATGGGACCGCTTGACAGCTGCCGCTCCCTTGCTGCTAAGGTCGACGGTCCCGGTCCAGGGATAGCTAATGGTTCATGCAGACCATCGATAGCTTCAGGTTCCGACGTTGCGAGATTATCGTGAGCAGTGATCCTGGTTTGCGAAGTGAAAGAATCATCCTGTTCCTGGACAACGGTACAGTCATACATCCTGTCACACTGTCAGTTTATCCTCGCTCAGTCACGTAGTTCACTCACACCTTCATATGCAACCTTTCCGACGTCTTCTTCCAAGTAGCCGTCTGCAAACAAGCAAAAGCCGTCAAAGCCTTTGTCAAAGCGGTCAAACTCGTGATCTTCCCCTTATCCATCGCCTTGAACCTCTCATCCTCGAGCAACTCCCTCCTGACCAAGGTGATGATCGCCGAAAGCGCCCTACTCGACTCGTTCGATCCGAAGACGCTATCGAAGAGCGCTACAGATTCCTGTGCGGCGAAGTGGGCGGATTGGACTGCGTTGGCGGTGAGGTAGAATGCGGACATTGCGAAGAGTTCGGCCATGGTGAATGTATGACGAATGACGTAGATTCCGAGGTTGGTGTATTTATCCAGGACTTGGAGGAAAGAATCGGTATTCGGCAGGGACTTTTGATCGCCAAATCCCATCACACCCAGTACGTCCCCATCGAATGCGGCGTGAGACATGAGGTATACCCGCCTGGCAGAGGAGATGGCGGTGATGAGCAGCCGGCGGGTGTAGCCTAGGGACATGCGGGTGGAGTATTAAGATGTCTCGAGGATTGCTTCGACGAAGAAGGCGATGACTCGGAGGGAGAGGCGGGCGGAGGTGGCGAGGGCTGTGACGAGGTTGGCGATGGGTGCTGGGAAGAGAGTGGGGATAGTAGCGAGATTGGACAAGGGAACATGGCGAGTGAGCGGAGCTGAAGCCGTGGGTTCGACACGAGGTCGGTCATCTATGTTTTCGGATGACGGCGGGGGAGAGGTAACGGTCGGAGCTGACGGTGGGGGAACGGTTGGAGCGGGGAAAGAATAGGGATCAGGCATGACGGAACGCTTCTACGGTGCAGTCTCGACCATGGGGGCGTTCCTTTGGAAACCCTTCAAAACCCTTCGACGAGGATTTTGACTGTATACTGTAGTCAGAGAAACGCGTCAGGTAGTCAACTGCTAAGAAACCCCGGAGCTTGGAAGTATTGATTCCGGCAAGATGATCCTGGGTGAGACGACAATCCACCCCCATCCCAATCATATACGTAAACTTCGTGAGGACATGATGGTCTGTAGGAATGGCGGTAAGGATCAAAGGGCGAATGGATGACTTCACCACTATCTGTATCCTTCAAGAGTTACGAAACAGTGTGCAGACTATGGCATTAAGAATGTGAAACGGTGGTTTAAAGTGACGTGTGCGGGGTACGGTGCGGGGAAGCTATTTGATATTCTCTTCCAGTCGTTTCGGAATAATGGCTTCATTTCTTTCTCTTTCACTGAGTGAGTGAAGCGAACTGCCCGTTTGGAGAGCTAAGTACGCCTGAGATATCGCTGCAACTTTCCGGGCTGCACGCTCGCACCTGGCAATGCAAAGTCCGACATAATTGCAAGCAAGAGCTCTCTCCTAGCGATAGGATCCGCGAGCCTATCAGTAAATCCAACACAGTGCATAACGAGGTATAATGAATGATATCTGTCTGAGACTAAGATTTCACGAATCCCTCACGATGTATACTCCTTAGCCCGATATCCTACTGCCTCATCTGGGAGAACTTCGCCTCCTCCCTGCTCAAGGTGTCATGAACACCCTGCTGGTAGCCCTGCGCCGCGGAGGTGCCCTGCGCTCGATACCCCTGTCCAGCGGTCGCACCCTGGCTCGCGTACCCCTGCGAATCGGTAACTCCTTGACTGGCGTAACCTGTGGCATAGCCTCCACCAAGGTTGCCTGCCTGCGTAGAGTAGTTGGAAGCGGGAACGCCGCCCTGCAGAGGTTGAGCGGTGTTGACTCCGCCAGTTTGTTGATGCCCAGAGTTATTGTAGCCGGATTTGTTCTGGCCGGACTGAGGAGTAGTCTGAGAGGTCTCGCCTCGGGCAGCGGCAACGGCCGAAGTCTTCTTGTCGCCGGATCCAGCGCCCTGGACTGCGTTGGGGTGGCGTCTGCCGGTGACGGCAGGATGGTTGGGGTCGAGCAAGTCGAAAGCGGGCGAACGCCATTCTTTGCCGCTGTTGGCCAAGTCCTGGACCTTGAACAAACGCTTCGCCGTACTCTTCGTCGAGTCGTGCGCCATGTCAGGGTTGAGCTGAGCAGAAGTCAGTATCTTTCACTTCTGGCACAAACATCACTTACTTGAGAGTCGCGATCGGTGACGAGCTTGAAGGTACCGGTGTGTTCATCCGCCTTCTGGGCCTTATCTTGTGCCGAAGCCTTCTTCTTTGCGTACATATCCTTAAGAGCCTGCGTTCGAGTCGTCTCGTCTGACTGTTTCGCCTCTTCCATCTAAGACGGGTCAGAAAAACCATATATCGGCTAGCTAGACGTACGTTGTTTCGAACCTGGACTAGCTGGTCGTCGATGTTCTCAAGTGCCGCCTTCATCGCTAGCTGGACAGCAACCGTAATGGCCTTCTTGATGGTACCGGTAGCTACGACCTTGACGAACTGGAAAAGCATCGCTCAGTACGGCCGTGACAACAAGAACCGAGCCGATTCACCTTGTATAATATGTCATGCTTGCTGTCGCGGATGGAGAACTTGAGCGTGTCGAGTTTGACATTGACGTGGTTGACCTGGAGTGGAGAACATATCAGCGACGCTAATCCGAGGCGACCGATTGACATACCCGGAACATAGAGTCGCGCCTGTTCTCGACCGACTCCAACTCTACATCCACACTGATACCTTGCCCGGCGATGACCACATCGGCGAGACCATGGTCAGAAAGCTTCGGCCAACCTGACTTGCGACGGAACGCGAAGTTGACGTCTCGTATGTCGGCCTGGATCTGACTCAATCCCATTCGGAATTTGTGGTGGTGGGTGTCCATCGTGCGGCTGATACCTGCAGACGGCAAACTCATTAGGCCGGCGTGACTACTATGAAATGGTGAATGCTCACCGCTGTATGGGCTGAACTTGAAGTGGTTGTTCGCCACGAACTCCACTACGTTGGGAAAGAGATTCGGGCCCGACAAGACCAAGTCTAGCAATTCGTGAGCGTGATTACTTTCATTGTAAGAATAGCTCACTCTCGATGACCAGGTCTATCTTGTCATCTGAGTACTCAGCACGGGGAATGGGTACATAACCTGAGCTCTGATCAGCACCCTGATGACTTTAGTCTGAGGCAGGTACCGATTTGTCGGATAAGAGTGGGGAGGATAACATTTCGGATGTCATTCCAAAGCGCCGGCTTGAACGTGAGGTTGCCCTCGGAGTTGAACAGGAGGTCCTTAGTGAATCGCTTGACATCGTCTCCAAGACGGATGTTGAGCGGATCATCCCCCATCGCCTGGAACCAGAGTTGAATCTCGTCAAAGAGTCGCTCTTGGTGGCCCTTGTACTTGTCGGTGAAGAAGTACTTGCCAGAGTCTTGAAGCTCGTTGGCCTCGTGGGTGCTCTCGTCGTCAAGGATCCAGCCTGGCTCCAGAAGAGCCCGGTGGGCGTACTCGTTGAGACGGGTGAACCAACGACGAAGTTCTTGGTCGTTTCGTGAGTCGCTGTAGATCTGGTCGAGCGCGTCCTGCATGCCGTCCATGGACTTGTCGTTGGCGAAGCGCTCGAGCAGCGTTCGGAGCTGAATGGTCGAGTCGCTGATCGAAGGGTCTTCGGTGATGGCGTTGGCGGAAGCTTGCCCTTTGTGCGCAATATGCTTGGCGTGACCCTGGTAATTCTCGAGAGTGTCGAGAAGCCAGGTCATAGCCTCCATGTAGTCCTTGTGACTCTGGCATTCGACAACAACCTGAAAAGGCGTCAAGTCAATTTGGGAGTTGAGACCCTCAAGGGAACACTTCACTCACCTTCTTTAGGCGGTAGATGAATTGATCACGGCGCTCCTGCGGGAACGCGTCTCTGACGATGTCCTTGGTCTGGCCAACAGCGCTGGCTACCTTTTGGCGGTGCTCTTCTGGGATTTGGTTCTTCAGATCCTCCGCCTTGCTACGCGCCTGGTTCTTCATGTCACCTGAATTCATATCGGGAGTGTTCTGATTGGCTTGGTCGGCCTTCGATTTAGCGGCACCAGCGAGCTGGTCACGTTGCAGGGAGAAAGAGGCGTTTGGGTCCCGCGAGTTCTGCATGTCGTTGGCATGAGATGAGGCTTGGTCCTTGGCGGAGTTCTTCGCATCGCGTGCTTGCGACTTTGCGTCCTCTTTGGCCTGTTGCGCTTGGTTGTAGGCTTCGCCAGCAGATCGGGTGTTTCCATCGGTGTCGGTCAGTCTGCGACTTTGTTACCCGACATGCTCGGGGAAGAGGTATAAACACTTACTTCGCCTCACCCGGACCATGCTTCGGGTTGTATCGGACTTGGGCACCGCCGGGACCCTTCATCTGTAATTCAGGTGTCTCGTTCGTACCGTGGGTTTGACCGTCAGCACCGATCCATTGGTTGGATGGAGCTTCTTGGTCAACTTGGTCAAGTTGCGACTGATCCGGTCGAACTTTGTCGGCGGCTTTGGCAGCGCCGGTCGCAAAAACATCTCGACCGATGAGGCCGAAGTCCTTAACGAGCTTGCGGAACTCGGAGTTGGTGACGAAGAGGGTGATGAGAACGCGAAGGTGTGCGGCGGCTGACGGATTCGAGTCAGTGGTGGTTTAGAATAGCATGCCATTATGCTCACCTTGTTTGGCATCCTCATTAACCTTGTCCTTCCCAACCGGGAGCACGCCGTCCTGCTTGGCTCGAGACGCATCTCCAGAGTATGAGGAGAACACGGCATTCTGGAGGAGCTCGTCATCGTTCTTCTCCAAAACCATCATGCGCAAGGTCTCAAGAATATCCCTACGAGACCATGAGCTCAAATCCATCAGCCTGAAAGCAACGCACCGAGAGTCCTCAATGAGAGTGCGACCGTCAGACGAGAGTTGCTTGAGATCGACAGGTGAGTGTTCGATAGCATACTCAAGCACTGTGTCAATCTGTCGGTTGTCTGGCATGCGGCTAGATGGAGCATAAGTATACTAGACAGACAGGCTTGAAAAATCACTTACCCATCACGGAAGGCCTCGATCACACCCCAGAGCTTCATCTTCTTCTGGACGTCCTTCTCCATCTCCGCGCCGCTCGCAGCGACCGTCACTCCCATCGTCCCCGGCCGCTCACTGATTGACGTATGTGTCTTTGGCAGACTCATATTGCTAAAATGACTATCAGACCTGAAGTGGGCGGAAAGCGGCGAAAACTCACCAAATATATGTATCTGGCGGGAAGTTCCCACGATCAGCTCGCAATTCCCACACTTCCCAGTGGCGAAGGGACGTCAGCCATTGAACGAGAAACTCACTGGTTCGAGTAGGAGGTATTTGGAGCTGTAGAGAGAGCTTTCAATAATGAAGAGCAAACTCAGCGTTGAGAGAGGAGAGATGGGAAACAACCGCAGCGAGTTTTCTGCCCATCAAAGGAGGCTAGCTATGACGTATCAAGAAATTTCCCTTTACGTTGAGTTATACCCCTTAATCGCGCGTCATCGCCACTTTAACCCCCGAGGACTGGATCGGGTTGAAACATCAGGAGCCTCAAATGGGGTTTATGATTGCTTCCGTTCGCAGAACCCATTGCTGGCGAAGTTCTTGTTGGAGGATGTCCCTGGGCTCGCCAGCACTACTTGCGCCCGAGAGAGCCTCAGTCATCCAGCTTTATGACTGTCTATATATATGTCTACAACGAACCATAACAACTCGATGAAATCGCAACTGTCCGATACTAACCACCATCCTCATCCAACTCATCCGGAGCCACACGTTCCGCCCTTACGCTCAACCTCCTCCTCCCTCTCACCTGTTCCACAGGTACATTATCCCGGAGTGGAGCGACCCTCCCATCCATATCCCTCATCTCCATCCCTCTCTCCCTCAACCTATCTGACCAATATCTCATCTCTCCAGAATCTCCCGTCATCAAAGCTCTCATCCCAAGTTCTGCTCGAACCCATCTGAAGCCATCGATACTGATGGAGGCAAGATTGGGGGGTGGTTGTAAGGCCAGAGATCGGAGGAAACGCGATGACGTATCGCTTAGCGTTTGCGAGGGGAGTATCGGTTGTATGGGAGCCTGGGCGATCTGATCCCATCTTGGGACGGGAGAGGCGGTTCCTGTGGTATTCCATTTGGGTAAGGTGAGGCTACGCAGCGGATGAAGGGTAGCTCCAGAAGAGGCGGAGGAGAGGATATTACTCAGTTGCGATAGGTTGTTCGGGAGGAGATAAGAGAGGTGGATGAGGTTTGGGTGCCAGTCGAGCGTCTCGCTTGCCGGAACGGATTGCACATATTGCCATTCGCGAGTTTGAAGGTAGGTGAGCGAGAGAATGTCGAGCCCGTGAGCCTGCTGGAAGTCGAAGGTCAGGTCATCTGAGTGTTGGTAGTACGAAGTGAGGATGAGCCGGCGAAGTGCCGGCAGCTCTGCGTGGATAAGCATGTCCAACGCGATACCGGTCTTGACGCCGTGCAAGATGAGAGTGTGAAGTTTGTCGAGTTTGAGCGTGACTTGTTCCGACTGTTCCCATTGCGTCCCAATTTCCACATCTCCCGGTCCATGCAGACTCAACACCTCCAGATTCGGCAGACAACGTAATAAGCGAACTACCGGATCGTCCCCGTTCTTCGGATCCGATGACTCCTCATAATCCACTTGTAAACCCTCAAGCTCCTTCAAAGACGTGGCAAAAGGTGGCGAGCTGATGAGTCCCAGATCGAAAGGCGTCATCTCATTCGGTAATTTGAGATGAGTGAGATTCGGTACGAGCTGAAAGATATCATTACAAGCTCTCGTGATACTGGTACTGTGGATCGAGTAGTATGCATCGTGAAGATGGGATAGGTCGAGAGTGGTGATGTATCGTCCGGGAACGGAGTGTGGGTGGAGATGGAGGTCATCCCATTTGCGGTCACCACGGATGAGGGCGGAGGCGAGTGGGAATAGGTTGTCGGCGTGTATGTATGGTTCGGCGTATAGGTATTTGATGGTCTCCTTCTGCGAGAGTTCAGTACGGAGCTCACAGCAAGGACAATACGCGCATACCTTCCAGGTCTTGGAAACTCTCATCAGGTTCAAAGCAGCTCTTGCAATGCCCATTCGCTCCACACTCCGCCGGAGACTCGCTTGTCGCCCGTTCTGACCCGCGAGCGAGTCCCAGGAGGAAGTAACAGGATCATTGGTCGAAATACTGCCAGGATAAGAAGGCGTGAGAGCCAGAACGAAGTGGATGATTCGTTTCTGAATGTCTAGAGGAAAGACCGAGGGAGACATCGCGGTGGTGATACACAACTATGACAGCTGCAGATCATGCAAACGTCCATCACTGTCCTTAGAGGAAAAGCTACATAGAGTTGGAAACCGGATCATGGCCGTCGCTGTCAATATGTATATCGGACGTAGAGCCGCTAATTCCGTCTATTGAACCGGCGTATCAGGAATTGCATGGGCCAACCAATTTAGCCTAGCGCAGTGATCGTGTTATGCATTAAGGGTATATCGACGCTGCTAGATGGTCCTTTCGTCAATGCCAAGTACTTCTCATTCCCGCTATTCCACATCCAAATCATGATAAAACATTTCATATCGGGTGAGTAGACTTGGGCCCCAGCGCTGGAGGTCCTGGCGCTGTCGTATGTGCAGCTATGTGAATGATGTGGTCAGCTCACCGAAAGCGAACTCAAATGTCCGTAAGACTAACGGGGTGATGCGATGCTCAGGTAGGACGTCGCGCTCTCCAAACTGCCTCCCGCTCCACCGATAGGGAGTGGCTTCGAAGTCGCATTGGGAGATTCGGACGCTGGCGTAGGCGCTTTTGGGGATGATGTTGAAGATTTTTTGGATGTTTGAGAGGTTTTATCAAATATCCACTTCCTGACAGCCTCCTCCATCTCGTCGGGGTCCTTCGGCAGACTACAGGTGGATTAGCCTTCTAATCGCAAGTATCTTCTTTGATGTGTCATGCACATAATATGACTCACCTGTCCACGCCTATCTTCGGCATCCACCGATCTCCTTCCACATGCACGAAGAATCGCGCTTGCGGCACCTCTCCCGACTGTTCCCTCCTCTTCGCTAACTCTCGCTGCCGATCTTCCACCGCTGCTTTCGCTGCAGTAGCACCGTGCATGTCCGCTGCTTTAATTGCGTCCGTCAATTTGGTCCATAATCTGCTCAAGTCAGCGATTGCAATCCCATCGCGGGTAAGGGGAGATGTCATAGGAAGGGGTTCAGACAAAGTAGTATATCAAACAGAATGCGCGGAAGTGAAAAGGCAGAGGAGGAGCGGAAGGGGTAAAAACAGGGCCGCCGTCTCGCGCAGGCGGAGGAAGGAAGGGGCGGAGGTGCTTTCGGATGAGCCCTGGGGGACGAGGGCCGGTATGCTGAAGGGAGGACGGACTCACCTTCTGGATTCATTCTCCTCTTGGTCAGCCTCCGGCAGAACGGTCTTTGGCACAACCTTGGCCCGAGCGGGATCAAAGATGACGCTCTTCTTGCCAGTCTTCTTATCGTGAAACTCCATAGCGTCCGACCAATGTCCGGTGACTTCCCCGACATCCGTCTTGCCAGGTCCCTTCACATGCCCGCCAATAGCATTGTATCCACCTGATATCCATCCCTTTGCTTTGAAATCAACGTCACAGTGGTAATCTGTTCCTGGACAGTTGATACTGGACAAGTCGGCCAGTTCGAGCGTCATCTTTCCGAATAAGATGCCTCGAGCGTAGGTATTCGGCATCTATTCAAGGTCAGCATGATATCACCTAAGGACAAACGTGTGATACTGACGCTGATCGCATATTCCCCATCCTCAGGCTTGTTGAGTAGCCGTATCCGATCTTCGCCTTCCATGATAGTAGCCGCAGAGTTGCCCAAAAATTTCGATTTTGGCTTCAGCTCGCCTGTTACCAGGAGACCATGCTTTGGGCTGATGTAGAAGAATGCGGAAACGGGCTAGGCGACAGCCTATTAGACCGCTAACCTTGACTGAAGGACTGGACGTACGGGATGATGTGAGACCTGCTCGGCGACGTAGAAAGCCTCTGTACCGTCGGGATATGAGTAGGTACATCGGAAGAACTCGCCAAGCACGGGATTGTACGGCTTCTTCACGCTAGAAACACGGAAGGCTCTCAGCTCCTCCACGGAGACACGGTAAGTCTTGCTCACCCTTTCGGCTTGATATGCCATCCACTCAAGTAATAAGTCATGACCCTCAGAAACCTCTCCTTCGGATCCGGCTCATCACTGACCCTGAATACCCATTCAATCAGCTCCTGCTCTCCCTTGCACGTGTTTCCTCCGATCAAGGGAAAGAAACGTACCCAAAGATGAGCTCCGGATGTGAAAAGAAGTCCGTGATCCGTTCCAGCAGACTCCTAGGCTCCAGTACGAACGTCGGCAGAGCAATCTTCGAAAGATCCATCCCAGGTCTCACTGTCCACCGTCTCATCAGCTTTACACCGGGGAAGGAAGGGGCGACGTACGCTGTTGTATTAGAGACATTAAGACGTTCCCCTCCTCCTTGTCTAGCGTGCTGGTATCATTCGGGTTCCCATCTCCAGCACTCTCGGCCGAAGCATCGCTCTTCGTCCGGCTCTTCCCACGGGCTAGGGTTTCCATGCTACCACTAAGGAGGCCCATCGTGGGCACTTGGTGAAGTGGGGAAGGTCGTGTCTAGCAGATCCACAAACACAGGCTTCGAAATGATTGGGAGCGTAAACTTTTTCTGCTGGAAGCCTTTAAGCTGGGACGGTCTTGATACTTTTGGTGAACGGACGCCAAGGCATGCACGTTTAAAGATGACGTGCAGAAAAAGGATTCTTAATCAACTGGGAGAAATGCCGACTTACGTAATCACCAGTCTGGCTTCGGTGTCGGGCATGGACCATTAGGAAAACTCGCTCACCAAAGAAGACGAAGAGCTAGGGCCTTAAAGCGCCGTACGTGGTGCCACATTGTAGTCGAAAGACATTACTCCGGTGATATTACTAAGGCCTCAAAAGCAGCGTGACAACAGGCTGGAAGTAAGATCACTGCACGGCCGGCGATAGCAGATGAGTGCTCGAAGGGCGTAGCTACAAAACCCCCCTGTTGTGGGGAGACCGATATCTACGATACCTTGCCCCCACATCCCGCAATTGCCCACCCCCAACAACAATAAAATATATATTTTATTTTATTGTTGTTGGGGGTGGGTTAAAAATATATATTTTATTGTTGTTGGGGGTGGGTTACGTAGGATGTGGGGGTGGGATAGGGGATTATATGAATGCATGATGTCCACAATGTCCGGATATCTTGTATTGCAGGATACGATGGATGATGACGTTGAGATTCGGTCATATCATCGACTCTACGGTACCATCAGCAAGGGAAGGAAATCAATTCATGAAGATGGACGAATGCTGCTTCCTCTTGCTGCAAGGTGCGCTCGTCAGTCAAAACACAATTGTCTGCGCAAACCCACATGTCTGCGCTGCCGTCCTAGCCAGCTAGCTGGCAGCGGCTTTAAACCACTCCGCTTTTTCCCCGCCGTATTTATATGTTCCCTCACGGTGCGAGAGCCCAGTTCATGCCAAGCGGATAGCATGAGCTGTTGTTCAAGCTTGTGTTGACTATTTATTACTTCCGTCGTTGACTAAGAGCAAGTCAGGGAGTTCACAAGCGCTTGAAAATACCTTACCTTAGCTCGTTGCAGTTCCTCATTGAGCGAGGTGATTTGGGATTCGTAGCTTCCTTGCGCTCCCTCGAAGTTACCCTCATCCTGAAATATGTCAGCTAGGATCGGCTATTAGCGGGAGAGAGCTGACGACTCTAGCTCGTTCCGCCTCGAGCAGCATATCTTGGTTCCGTATGAACTGACGGAAGCTCAGTACATGAGCATCCATTGGGAAAGCACAGCTCACAGCCTTCGCCTTTTGCAGCTTCTGCTCAAGAGTATTGATCTCGCTGTTCAATTGCTTATTTCGCTCGTGCATAACGAAAGCCTCTTTGTGCGAGTCGGAAGCCGCAACATTACCGACCATAGCTGCACGTATGTCCCTACGAGCCCGTCAGAATGATATGGCGGATCAGGGGAAGTCTTCACGCCACACTGAGTTCAAGCTCAAGACTTCGCTGGCGAAAATCTGCCACCTCATCTTGGAGCTCGCTTCTCTCGGTTTTCAGACTGTATACATAGTCAGTGATTTGCGGGAACAAGAGGTGACTCGATGGGCGATGGGAGGGGAGAATCTGATGGAAAGGGAGACAAGGGTCGGCGGAATAAGGACACCGACCCCTCAATCTCCGTATTTTGAGCTCGCTCTCGATTCCTCGTCTCGTTAATCTGGCTTCTTAACACTGCGACCTCCACGCCAAGCTTCCCTTGCTCTTCTCCGGCCTTCTCCCGCTCGGCTACAACTGAAGTCAGTACCTGCGTAAGTTACGAGTAGCCATACCAGCGATCAAAACCTGTTCATCCCGACTCCGAGCGCTGACTGGGTGAAGTTTAAGCGGGAATTACGTCTCAGTGTCGATGATGTGCTCACGATCTGCTCTCGCCAATCGCAGCTGCTTGCGAAGCTCCTCTTTCTCCGTCTCGAGTTCCTCCTTCTCCTGGAGGACCGCTCCCTGTTGGTCTATGACTTCTTCGAGCCTTCTTTGGATAGGTTTGGCCGTCTGAGCTCTATGGCAGGGAAGAGGGAAGTCAGCTCGATGGTCGTCTCAGAAGGACCAAGAATTGCGATGACAACTGATCCAGAACCTCATCGCGCTCCGTCTCCGCCAATTCCTGCGAGAGATAAGCTTGACGGATGATCCACTACTCACCAGAGCCATAGTCACCTCTGCCAACTGCTTCTTGAGCTGCTCGCACTCTCCCCACAGCTTATCATTCGCCAACAGCAATTCATCCCGCTCACTCCGCTTGACAGTAGTTGGCGAAACCTCGACGGTCGGAACAATTAAGGGTTGCTTCTCGTCCCGTCTGCCAACCGGTAAAGTAGCTTCGACTGCTTGGATACTCCTCATCAACTCCTCCATATCTCCTTCCTTCAACGCCTGGATCTTCCCAATGACTTTCTCGTTTCCAGGTGCCCAAACGCCAAGAGCCAGGCAGAGACGACATATCTGCAGCAACCCCGAGGTACCGTCTGACGATTCAGACGACTTGTCGATGATTGCGAAAGAAGGCTCGGGCAGTGATGTGAAAGCTAAAGAGGGTGGATGTGGGGATGGTAAGGGATATGACAAAACAAGGCGATATAGCCTTTTCCTAGGCAAAGTCTGAGCTCCAGCTCCAGCTTGGTAATATCAAGCTTACAGAACATTCATTCTCGTGATCCAGGTGACTGACGAGCCTGAGACACTATCATTCGAAGAAAAGTCTCGTCGAGGTGTAGTTGCGTGTTGTTTGAAATGCGCTGGATCGATTATATTCATCACTTCGAATAGAGCAGTGCTGTCAGCTAGTTCCTCGAATGAGCTTATCGGCTGCGATAACTCGAAGGAGTTGAATAAGGCGAGGAAGGCACGCTGCTCCGAGGACATGGCGACAGCTACATCGATAATAGACTCTTATAGTTAGCGAAAAGGGATCAAGCGGGAAGGCAGTTCTATGGTTTGGGGCTTCGGTTATGCCCGTGAGTTGGAGGACCTCCACTTCGCTGAGTCCACCTTTATCGAGATTCCGTGCAAAGTTTCCTGTCTCCAGCCCACTTGTTTATGATGATACCATATGCTCTTTCGAAATTCACACCTTCCGCATCCGCAATCTGAAGCTCGTACAGCGCCGCCTAAACATCGAGCGACTATATGCATGATCCCTCATCTAGCCCACCCTCTATGTCGAACCCAATGAAATTTCTTCTGACTCACTCGATCCTCACATCCAACCGCTCCAACAGCTTCGATAGCTGACTCAACACCCCTCCCACACTCTCTCTAACTCTCTCCACCCCTCTTTCCCCCCTTTCCCCCCTTTCCCCCCTTTTCCCCCTTTCCCCCCTTTCCCCCCTTTCCCCCCTTTCCCCTCCTTCCCACCTCCCTCTCGCCCGTAAAATTTCTCCCCTTCTCTGTTATGCTCCACACCCTGCTCATCCCTTCACCGCGCCATCCATTTCTGCCTTCAACTTTTTCCGCTCCATAGCCAACGGGTCATCGCTACCATACAGATCGTTCTCCTCGATCCATTTGTACTCTGTTGACGGAAACTTTACCTTCTTCGCTGCCGCCTCGTCCGCAAACCAAAAGACAAGGCCGGGTCTATAGCATACATCAGCCTCGGTAAAAATTGGCACAGAAACTGCGGTGCACAGCGAGATATCGAGACCACGGCGGCGGTGACACCAGGGGAGAAAGGGGTTGGGGGAGAGGAGGAGGGGAGGGGGCGCGTGCAGGACGGAGAGGAGAGGGGCGGAGAAGTGTGATGTGAGGGGAGATGCGAGGGAGAAACGCAGACGGGAGTGCAGCACTTACGATGCGGGGCGAATCCGAGAACATGGCAAACCCTCTTCGGGCCGATCTAGTATCGCAGACAGAGTATCCTGCTTGCCCTCTCCAGCAACGACAAATGCACATCGGAATGCGTGGTTCAGTACCTGATACCTGAAAACGGGGATCAGCTTCCAACTTTGACTACCTTTCGCCGATTCCTTCCTTCCCCCGTACCTCCGACATCCTCTCCTCCCTCTCATCGTCTCATCCTCTCCCCCTCTCCTTCTCCCTTCCTCCTCTCCCTCTCTCTCCTCCTCTTCAAGCTTTCCGCCCCCCCGCCCTCTCCCCTCCTAGGCTCCCCTCATCCCTGACGATCGGCAATACTCTCCGCGCTCTCACAAAGGATGAAGGTCACTCACGTAAAGGTGATCCGCCTCTTCGGCGGTTTCGGACTATCCAACACTTCCGCGACCCACCGATCACTCTCGGACAAAAGCTCGTGATTAGGGAAAAGCGAGCACGTATGTCCATCCGGTCCCATCCCCAACAATATCAAATCGAAAGTCGGGTACCTCGCCGCATTCGCTCCAGCGAACGTGCTGACCAACTGTTTCTCGTAATCATCCGCTATATCCACCGCTTCACTCTCGCTTTTATCCGTATCGGCCGGGTCGGCTATCGGATCTTTCTTCGTCGTCTCAAGGAAAAGGTCAGTATTGATGGTATGGATCTGATCTTTCTTGATCGGAACGTGTTCGAGAAACGATTTAGCACAGGCAGCGTAGTTTGAATCTCCGTGGTCGAGGGGGACTATCCTTTCGTCCGCGAAGAAGACCTGCCATTTATCCCATTGGACGCCTTCGATGCTAGCCAAGGGTTTCAGGTTGTTGGGTAGAGATCCACCGGAGAGGGCAATGGTGAAAGATCCCCTTTTGGCTATTGCATCGGATTGGGCTTTCAGAATGAAATTGGCGAGAGAGAAGGTGAGGTTGGTGAGTTGGGGGAAGGTGTAGAGGATTGGCGGAGCGGATTTGCCGCTGGGCATGGCTAAAGGGGTTCGAGAGTGGGTTTGAAAGATCAAAAGGGAGCTAGGGTTTGTAGGCCAGAATTCGGTTTGGGTTTCTGGTTGTCCGAAAGTATGACGGAAGAATGAGAACGTTTCCTAATTCCAGTGGAGGCTATTCCGCTATGCTACGTCGTTGACGTCAATCTCAGCAGGCGCCCAACAAGATCTTTGCCTATTCCAGCTTTCATCCTTCTAGCAATCAAGCTCGGTGATTCCGCTGATCTCCGGAAAGATGCTGAGTGGCATCATTTCGTTCTTTACTTTCCTTCTTTCAGTGGCTTGTCGCGTACCTAATTTGTCCGCTCGATACCCGAACGAGGTCCACAGAAATTGAGCAAAAACTCAAGCAGATCAGGTCCTGGGGTCAACGGTTCTGGTAGATAGAGCAGGATGTCGACGCCGAAGATTTCATTCCGAGTGCCTACACCTGGCGGAACGGATGGCGATGCGACAGGCGATGTAATCACACAGGATCTATCGATGGCTCCGGGGAAGGAGAGGGAACGAGAGCCTTTGTATGGAGGTGATATCGGTAACCTGACTGAGGGGATGATCATTGATACTCCAATTGGTGGTGAGTGTCATATCCCCTTAGCACTCTGCGTTGAAGGGTCCCTCTGTCCTCCTTTGGGTTTGCACAAAGTTGACCTGAATCCGAATTCGCAGAGTCATCGACAGCGGTGCAACCGTCCACCCTTCACGTGCCTTCTCCCGCTCTCCACGATGCATCCAACGCAAACACTCCCACAGCCCGAACTCCCGCTCCCGAACAAGAACGACCATCAGCCGCCGACATCCACAATCTAGCTACCACTTACCTCGCTTCTCAAACCCACCCACTCATCATCCCCTCTTACACCTCATGGTTCAGTCTCTCCACCATCCATCCTATCGAAAGACGATCATTACCCGAGTTCTTCTCATCCCGGAATCGGAGCAAAACACCGAGTATATACAAAGATTACCGGGATTTCATCATCAACACTTATCGTCTGAATCCCGGCGAATATCTTACGGTCACGGCATGTAGGAGGAATCTGGCGGGTGATGTTGGTGGGATCATGAGAGTGCATGGATTCTTGGAGCAATGGGGTTTGATCAACTATCAGGTGAGCAATAAGGCCATGTGATCTTCATGACCTGACGCCTCAAACAGGTCGACCCAGACACTCGGCCAGCTGCGCTTGGTCCACCTTTCACCGGTCATTTTCGAGTCACCCTCGACACACCTCGCGGTCTCTCCAATCTTATTCATCCAGGTACGAAACCCGGCACCGGTGCACTCGCATTACAAGCGAACGGCCTCTCTCCTCACTCCTCCAACCTCGACCTGCGCAAAACAATCTATCATTCCACTTCGAAAACCTCAAAGCCCGTATCAACCGTCGACGCTACCAAGATCGCAGCGAACGGTGCCGATGCCCCACCAAAGCCCCAATCATTCAGCTGTGAAACTTGTGGAACCGACTGTTCCAGGACCCGCTACCACTCGTTGAAAGACGGCGAATATACCCTCTGTCCATCATGTTTCGTCTCTGGCCGATTCCTTTCCACCATGTTCTCAGGCGACTTTGTTCGTCTTGACGAAGAGGTCTTCAAGCATGCTTCAGCGGGACAAGGGAGCGAATGGAGTGACCAGGAGACGTTACTCCTGCTGGAAGGAGCAGAGATGTACGACGATGATTGGCAAGCTGTCGCCGAACATGTCGGGACGAGGTCGAAGGAGCAGTGTATCGGCAAATTCCTAAAATTACCGATCGAGGATCCGTACTTAACCTCCGACCCGGCAGCGGATCTTGGACCGCTGCGATATCAAGCGGGAGTCAATGGGTTACCGTTTGAAGGTGCCGAGAACCCTGTGATGAGTGTTGTGACCTTTTTGGCTAGTGCGGTGGGACCGGCGGTGGCTGCTGCTGCAGCGCAGAGCGCTCTAGGCGAGCTGAGTCAGGGATTGAAGCGGAAGAGAGAGGATGAGAGGAATGGAGAGGAGAAGAGGGAGAATGGAGAGGCGAAAAGAGGGGGGAAAGAGAGCGAAGTGAAAGCCGAGGCGATAAATTTGGACGGCGAGACACCTCGTCCGGAAGCGGAAGGCGACACAAACGGCGATGCTCCATCGAAATTCTCCGTTGAGCGAGCAGCGTCGATAGCCCTTGGCGCAGCAGCAGCAAAAGCCTCAACACTAGCGAAACACGAGGACGCACGTATATCTCAACTCGTCTCTCGACTCGTCGCAGCGCAAGTACGGAAAGTCGAGCTGAAACTAACAATGTTCGAGCGGATGGAGGAGATGCTCGAGAATGAGAAGAGAAGTGTTGAGCTGGGTAGGCAGGAATTGTTCAAGGATAAAGTTTCGGTTCAGAGGCAGTTGGAGCAGGTTGAAGGGTTATTGAAGAGGGCTAGGGAGGCGCCGGGCGGTGTGACGGGGGGTGAGTTGCGGGAGGTGAGAGATGGGTTGGGAGGGAGTACGGCGGAGAGGGTCAGTTTGGCTCAGGGTCAAGTTGAGGTGCCGCCTACAGAGGAGATGAGCTTGGCGCAGTTGTGAGGGTGAGCTATTCGAGATCTGATCGATGTATGTAGATCTGGTTTGTATGCATTTTCGCTACCAGTTGCTCAGTGACAGAGGAGCCAAAGTCAGGAGAGGGGACATCACAGTTCATCGCGTTTGCGCGGTGCATTGTCTGCTTCCGGCCCTGGCTCAATAAGTACTGCTGAAGATTGTGGTGTAGGCGGTGCTACGGTCTCAAGCAATGAAGCCTTGCCCTTGAATGTCCCTTTCAAGCCCGGCACCGCTTCACCCTCATCGGTAGTTACCGCGCTTGTAGCTTCTGCTATCCCCGAACTCGCAGTGCTCGCGATCGCCTTTCCCGCTGCGATGACGGATGCAGTACCCTGCGCCACTTCCCTCACCGCACTCTTCCCGACAGCTTTTACTCCCTTCGTCACCGCTCCCACTTCTTTCCCACCTCTTCCCTCTCCCCCTCCCAAACCCATCCTAACCAACCTCCAACTTCCCCCAACCCACCACCCAATACCACCGACGACCCGATCCATTATCCTCCTCTTCAGTACCCACCCAACCACCGCCAAAAACAGTAGCAGCGCGGAGAGGATGAGCAAGCGGTCATACCAATCTGCCCTCTCTAACGCTTTCACGAGGTTGGCAGAGGTTGATAGAAGATTGGAATAGGTATCGTATAGGGTTTGAGTCAGTTGGAGTGTATTTGTCGATTGGTCTGCACCGGAGTTAGCGAGAGATAGGGGGTTCGAAGGGATCTGAGAGGATTGGAGGGGAGGCGAGGGAAATTGAAGGGGAGTTAGGGGAAAGTGAGACTGACCGAGCATCTGGACAGAAAGGACGGAACGCTCGAGCTCGGCTTGCATGAGTGTGGTTGTCCGACGAAGGGCATCGGTCACTTCGTTCGTCTTGGTCTGAAAAGCATCGTCCCCTCTACAAGATCAAAGCAAAAACATCAATATGTATGTCCTATACTGTTAAGGCTCTACAGAACTCACCCTATCTCGGTCCGGCTAGCTTGAGCTTTCTGATCATCGAGTGGTGATGGTTGGACGTTCATACTACGCGAAGCGAGGAGTTTGTGTCGTCTATTCCGGGCGGAGTTGGTGATGGCTCGTTTGGAGGTTACCAGTGCTTCTCGATATGCTGCTCTCAGACTATTCGTCACATCGCTCAGCCATAGTTTCGCAGTGGTGGGTTTTGTAAGTAGCGATGATGTACCTTATATAATCCTGCTCTAGCTCGTGACATGCTTCAAGTATTGATAATCGGTCAATAGCTCTTGGTTGAGATTCACCCATCTCTCTACAGGTCTGAAGCCTCATCAGCTTCCTCATCCAACAACACGCAGATAAGAATGATTGAAAACTAAGAGCCCAACATGAACATGCCTCAATACCGATTCGAACCCTTTGTAGATCCGCTCTCATCTCCTCAGCGAGCTCACGCTGTAGGTCAAGTGGACCTTTACATTCTCGTAACCGAGGAAACTGAAAATTCCGGAGATCGGCGAGCCGACGAGATAGGTTCGATAATTGGGATTGAGCATCGAGAGTCGGGATGGGAGGCATCGTTTTCCTACAGGTAAGTCTCTTCGCGAGACACCTAGACTGTCGATTATGCGCAAAGGGTAATTCAAAACAGGTTTAGGACGTAATGTCGCGACGTGGATGTCCAGGGTGTTGGTAATTTAGCGGCGATGTAGCGACTTTCCCTAGAACCCGGCTTACGATTTCGTGCGTGAAGAGACCTGAACAATTAAGCAGGCCGTGCGGAGATAATAAGACGTGGTGACAACGCGAATCCGGCGCTATCAAAATACTACAAAGTGGAATGGATGATACACTACTTGCTCGGAACCCTGCTTAACCGTCACGCCCTCGCAGAAGGTCACATCTGGCACCTCTGTGAGGGCCTGACTCCTTCTGCTTCTCCTCAAACTCAGACGCCTATCCGCTTCATCGATATGATCGTCCACCATAGACATCCCTCATCGCGAACTCATCGAAATCTATCGAAGGAAACGGTTTCGGAGTGATGTGTTTTCTATGGGGAGCGGATCATCAGGCTCAGTTATGAAACACAGCTCAGTCCACAAGACGTACAATTTCTCTCCCTTCTTCAGTAATGTCCACCTATCAAAAATCCCATCGCGCTATCAGTGACACGGGCATGAAGAAGGGGAACAGGTGCGCTTACCGTACCACCGCTGGATCCCGTTTCAAAGCCTCATCCACTTTCTTCAATTGCACAGGTGATGTATCAAACGTCATCAGGAAATGACTACACCACGAACGCATAATCAGTTCAATCCTAATCAGTCCACGCAGGAGTCCACTCTGCGTCAACCTCATCAAAGGACAAGCTCGACCCACTCTCCACGATAAAAGTACTGTTGATGCCTCCTCATCCGCATAGGTAATGTCAACCCTATCCCCAAGTTCCGTAGATCTCGGACGACCCCGCCTGTGGTATGTATCTGTCGAGCGAGACCATCGATAAGTTGTCGGAGGTTCGTCTGGGGGTCGTGAGTGAGTTTTCGAAAGTGTCCAGACGGATGAAGGAGAAGGTAGGGAGGATTTGTCAGTATGATGGATGAGGTCACGGGTGAGCTTTCACTCACGGGGGATGTGGGGTTGTGTGCTGCGATACAGAAGAGTTCGTATAGTGGCATGTTCGGTGGAGTGTAGGGGGAAAGGAAGGGTGCAGCGGGAGAATTGTAGCGATATTCAGTGTGAAAGACAGATCATCACCATTCGTGGTGTCGACAGGTGACCAAGGCTTGCTTATATATATTCGTCGAAATGACACCTGTAGCGAAGGCGCTATACTCTTCAATAAGGGCCCGAAGGGGTTCAGGGACGGTGTTTCTGGTTCAGAGTAAAGGACGTTCGTAGCAGAAGTCAAATCCGATGTACAATTGAATCGAGCTCGAAGGTCCATAATTGGAGTTGTCAACCGAGCGGGATATAATTCGGATAAACAAAGAGGGGTGGACAAGTTGTAACCCTGGGTGCATGAGGAGGACATCCCGTGTACAATGCCCAAAACCTGCATCACAATCTATACCTGTCTAACGATGTCTAAATGTCTAAAATCCGCCATCACTGTTCCCCGCTGTGTGACTCCGATCACTGCTCGCCGAGCTCATCACCCTTGGTGTCTCTTCACCTGGCCTCGATAGCGAAAGAGGCAGCACCGACTCGTCATGAACTGGCTTCTTGAGGTACACCTCGTCGCCCTGCGATATGCATCAGGCTTGAGTAGACCTCGTATGGAGCGACAGACCTCGAGAGGAGTAGTCGAGAAGGACAACCCTTTGCCAAAATGCTTCGAGAAACATTGTCGGGCGAGGTCATAGTCAACGTGTGAGGTCAGCTTCTTCCGAGGTTGAACCGTCAAGCTATGTCTCTGTGGAATCATCAATCTCCATCCACGCAGAAACGTAGCGGCAGACTTACCGCATCGACACTGCTATCCAGGACAGCGGGACTATGCGCTCCCTCACTGATACTCAGCCGTATCGAAAAATCCTTCTGGCCTTTGGTCGAAGCACCACCGGAAGACTTCTCCCAAAGCTCGATCGTACAGTGCGAGCAGTAATCGAGTTCAGGTATTCGGATATTGGTAAATGGTAATCCCGAGGCGAGAAGGAGGTGAACGAAAGTGGTGATATGAGATTCCTTCCTAGAAAACAGCTTAGTTCAGGCCAAGTTCAGAGAGATCAAGGCATACGTGAAGTAGAAACAAGCCAAAGATTTCCCGGTCGTTCTCGCCTCTTCGAGATCCTCCCAGACCTTCCGAAGTAAAGGAAGACTTGTCAAAACGCCAATCTCCTCCTTCGCATCTTGGTCAAACCCGTATTCTTGCGGAGCGACAAGATCGAAAAGCGCCTTCGCTCGACCATACAAGTCATGAAGCCCTTGATGTAGAGTTAACAGAATGACGATTGCGATTGAAGTGAATGTACTTCTGTCTTGATGTTCAGCACCAGCTTTGCTTGCTAAACCTTTCCCTTTCGGATCGAAGATTGCCATCATGAATGTCCGATTATGCAAGGCGTCGTATTTCATCTGTGGACATCAGCACATCCGTATATCCGCTCCAGGTGTCGCTTACGCTATCATAGAGCTCTGACACCTATGCATTCATGTCAAAATGTGTCTTTGGCAAAGGGAAGCAACCCACTCTCGATGGATCAAACTTCTCCTGCTTGATCCCAACCCAGTCCTCGAATATCTTCTCCCATCGCTCTTTGAAGAGCCAAGGGCTGTCACCGCTGCACCACCGTTGTTGAGGTATTTTATCGACGTTGCTATTCTCGTAGTTCCGCCGCATGATTCCGCGAAGCTCGGTAAGCTGCTCGATAACTTCCTGTCTAGGCGTTAGCACTTGATTTAGCAGCCCATCCACAAAGTTTACCTTGACGACCTCTACAGGCTCCTTCTTGAAGGATTTCGGCCAAGCCAGATCCGGTCGCTTATCGCTCTCACCAGGTCGGAGCAAGATCTTCAACTTCTTCTTCGCTTCCGTCATCTTCTCCTTCCCAGCGTTGTTGTCATCTAGCAGATCTCTCCGTTGAATCAAATGACTGATGAGAGGACAAGGTTCATGGTTACGACCGCTCGCCGTCGATGAAGAGGAAGACGATTGAGATGACGACGAAGAGCCTTCGACCCCGAGAAGAGCGTGGGCGAAGATTTGAGCAGTGTTGATGACTCGACGTTCCGATGAAGTATAGATCTTGACGTTATTCAGGACGTCTTTGTTCATGATCATAATATCCTTCTTGAACGCATCGCCCAGATCTCTCGATTGGTATCTCGAAGAATGCGTGCTCTCCCCACCCCATTTGACAACAAGCTGCATCTTCTCCAATCCTTCCGGGATATCCACCTGATCCGGTGTAGAACCCCCTATTAGAGCTCGCATATCTGGAGTTTCCGGTAAATCGTCGCTTAGATCAACTGGGTCTTCAAACGTCATACTCGACGCATCCCCGTTGACCAGTACCGTACTCGGATGTTCAGCGTCGGAAGGGTTCGCTTTGCCCCGCTTGAGCCAATCCTTGACTTTTGAGGTCCGCTCGGTCTCAGTCAACTCCGCTTCTTCATCGTCCGAACCCTTCTTCTCTTTCTTCTTCTTCTCCTTGTCTCCCTCTTCATCCGAACCCTTCGCACCTTTCTTCTTGCTGAAACTAGGCTTCAGCTGGGCTTTCGTCCCAGGAAGCGACAACTTGTTTCCGAGCACTTCTTTCAGCTGAGATAATTTGAGGAGGATATCGGGAGTGATGCCTGGGGTCTTGGCGGATTCCTCAGCGGCGGCGAGGATGAAGTTCAGTTGACGAGGATCTCGAAGGATGATCTCTTCTCGGTGGCCACGGAGTAAGGAGAGGAAGGGTCGAGCCCAGAGTTTGTGAGCGGGGAAAGAGAACTTCAGGGATGAGCTTAACACCTTGAGACCGGTAGCGAGTGAGCTGACCTTGAGCTTCATCTTGGGTGTCCGGTCGGCATGTCGCAACACTGAGACTTGTTAGCGGAATCTTCACACCGCGAGTGTGGGGCCTGTACCGGTCACAGTCGCTCGGAGGGTACTAGTGGTTGACGCCGGTGCAGGAGTAACTGTACTCTCCGCTAAGAGACCGCCAGGCTGATTGACGAGCGCTTTGTTGTCTCTTGCCAATTGGCATACCGAGCTCAGGATCTCTGCGGCTTTGTCGTAGTACGCCTGGATAGTTGTCAATAACCAACAAACCGGCAGGCTACTAGGTCACCTGATTACCCTTGACAAAGCTCCAGCCGTTGACATCGATCACCATAGTCCTTGATCCGCCGTCACACCGTAGCAAGTCAAATCCGCATACTCTCTGACCAAACGCCTCAACGACGCCACGAGCGTATTCGATCTCCTCCGACGTGAGCTTGGTGATGAATCGCGTTTCCTTCCCATCGGCATTGCGTCGGACGAGACCGTCGACTACCGGTGACTTGCGGGTCTCAGCGTGCGAGAAGGCCGGTCCAACGGTATAGACTTTGATATCCTCGGCTGTCCAGTCAGCTTGAAACTTCAATCTGGACCTACCATTATCGACATTGATGAATTCCTCGTATACGTATGATCCCACAGTTCTCGGATGGATCAAAGTCGAGTCATGCTCGCTCGACTTGTTCCCGACCTATTCGCAACCTCCGTCAGGTCGGCAATTCGATCCTTCGAAAGCTATCACTCACTTTCCTAAACAGCCTGCGCCCTCCACCACCCCGATAATATATATAGACATTATGATCTTCCCCATCCACCGGTTTCTCCACAAAAGGCTTCTCCACCACTTGACCGTCCACGATGATCGCATCCCCATCCTCTCTCAGGATGACCTCCTTCCCTCTCGGTACAGGCTCTTTCTTCGCTTTCCCCTTCCATCTCTCGGGTACGACCACATCTCCCCATTCATCCTCGCCTTTCGCTTTGTGTCCTGGTAAGACCAGTCCGAGATCTCTCCGTACTCGACGACGTAGTTGTCGTGAAACTCGTGGTCCACCATCACGGCTGATCTCCGCTCGTTTGGGGGTTGGTACGCCAATTTGATCGAGGATGGCTAGGACTAGTCTCCTATCCCACAGTAATGACTGCATCGCGAGACTATTGATCGATATCGGAGGTGCTCGGTTGGGTATTTGAGTGTAAGCTAAAGCTTTCGGTAATGGGAAATCGGTCGAGAAGAATGAGATGAGCACATCGACAGGTGGCCAGTGATGTATATCTGCCTCTGTCAGCGCTGGAGAAAAAGGAGGGCGGGAGGCTCACCTTCCTCGAGTATGACTGGATCTCCAAAGATCTTCACGTCAACTCCTCCTTTCTCCATATCGACTAATCGAGTGAGGATTTCCCTCATGGCTTTGCTCCTGACTTTCACATCCATTGCGCAAACGCCTAGAACTACGACCGAGGGTTTGGCGGTAGGTGTCGAGATTGGTGAAGGGGAAGCTGGTCGTTTCTCGGGCATACCGAGAATCGGTCCTGAAGCAGACCTAGGAGGAATGACCGACATCCTGAGGGAGGAGCTGCGAGACAGTCTCAGTCAGTAGGACATTGAAAATTTTCCCAACGGGTTCTGCAAAACACGGCTTCGGTATGGATTCACTGCCCGCGGGGCTCCTTCCTTTGCTGGTCAGAAGACCTACTTTCTGTCTGTCTCGCTCCTTTCATTCGCTTCGGTCGTGGCAATGGACTGCAGCGGTCTTCGAAATGAGCTGAAGAACCATCCCGATGACGTCATCAAGTCGGACGAAGCATGCCTGTGGCTCGCTGGACAGGCAGAGACAGTCGCTAGGTACCTCGCCCGAAACCTTGACAGAAGGTAGAATACCACCTCTGAGCTTTGAAGGAGTCTGATGTAGCTATCAGACTTGAGACGGTAGCATCACTCTCGGAAGGTTCCTCGATGGCAGTATGGGATCGACTGAGCGCCTTATGGCCTGCTCTCGCTCATTCTTTCGATCACGTTACTCGAGACGCAACTCAGGCTTCGGAGGATTCGAGACTCGCCCTTGCCTTAGCGTTAGGCAAACTCGAGCGAAATCTCGTGGCAGGTCTTCTCCCTCATCAAGAGGGCGCCATGTGAGTCTCTCGGTTCCCTTCTTGTTCGTTGTGTCCATCTGAGTCCAACTCTGACGTTGTTAGAGCCCACGAGCCAGCGATCAGAAGTTTCATCTTCAATGTCACTAGCTTCACTCGTATCGAGGACGAACGATGTTAGCTTTCCTTTCGCGCCCTGATAGTCCAACCTGAGCTCTTATAGTCTTCACCCTCCAAGCTGTCCTCACCCAGCTGGTGTCAAATATCATCTCTCCCATATCAGCTGAACCCGATGCCTCTCGGATAGCGGATGACCGAATAGCGATCTACCTCAGCGGGCGAAGGGAGGATGACGTGATCATGTACGCCTCAATCTCTTGAGGCGCTGTTGTCGTGAACTAGAGGTGGACTTCCGCAGCCGTTTACTTGACTCTCGTGACCTGAAGACGAATACCGCAACTCTTCACCTCATCAACAACATCACCCGTAACAGTCCCTCTCGAATGTAAGTTCGTCCAGGAAGAGTGACGTGAAACTGCTCATGATCGCTCATAGGCGGATGCTACTCTCTCCGACTGGGTTGACATGGCTATCAAAAGTCCTTGGCCGGATGGAAGACTGGCTAGAATCCCACGATGGTCGATTCGAGCTCGCGTCTGTCCATTTCTTCGTATCGAGGAATAAAACCTGACCTTAGCAGTCACGAGCTCATCAACAATATCATCTCGAACGACCTCCATCCCATACTTTTTCAATCCCTTTCGACACTCGATGAAACGATCTCACCGAGTCGATCGATCCTTCTGAAGATCCTCGACTCCCACTTATCCTCCACCGATCGGCAGAATCCCTCTCCTAACCCGAATGGCTTCCTCATTCCGTTATTCCAATCTTTGTCTGGATACGCTTTGGCGAGCATGCGGTTCAAAGCCGACGATGTGAGGTTACCGAAAATCTTCGAGGGATTGGTTTTGGTCTGCGAAGGACTGAGTACTATTGGATTGGCTGTGCAGGGTCGGCGAGATCGAGGAGAACAAGGTGGAGGTGGAGACGACGAATTGGTTAGGGACATGAAAACGGAGATCGTTAGGCCGATCATCAGTATGTCCATCCACCTTGAAAGAAATGATTCCGCCAACATTATGCAGACCTATTAAAACAACTCCATGCCTTCCTCCCTCGAGTCAAGCCGACTGCTGTACCGCCCCGAACTGCCACGAACGAGACTACTCCGCTGTCAGGTATCAAGCGGGATCTTATCCGTTTGCTCGGTATCCTCACATTCGAGGATACCGCTGTGGGCGACGTTGTCCGGGACTGCGGTGGTGTGCAAGTGATTCTGGGCATGACAGAGGTAGACGAAAGGAACCCATGTGCTTTTCGGTTGGATTTAGGCTTCGTCCCGTAGCTGACTTTTTCCAGATCTACGGGAACATGCCTTATTTGTGACTCGGAACCTCATGCTTCGTAATCCTGCAAACCAAGCAATCATCGCCGAGATGGACCCTGTCGGCGTAATCAGTGAGACAGGCGAGCTTCTCCCTCTGCCAGAACGTATGAGACGGCAACAGCAAAATAATCCAGATGTATCGTAATATCAAACTTGTCCTGAGGATCATAATTATCATAATGACCGTCAAAACAATTCGAATGTATCGTAACATTATACCTGTCGTGATGATCGTAATACTCATAATGATCGTCCAAATGATTACAGGTTCTCCCCCTCGAGCTCCGCAAGAAAAATGAGCCATCCCTTTTTCGTTATCATCCCTCTAAAGACTCCTCGTGCATCCGTGACTAGCAATTGACTTGCACCGAGTTTGACGAAAAGCTGTTGTACCAGCTCGAGTGGCGAATGTGTCTGGACAATGAGAGGTGTCTGAATCGCATCAGTCATGCTGTGAGGCATATACAAGGCTCGACATACCCGATCGACATAGCGCGAGATATCGTATGGATTATAGCGTGGATCGGAGAAACTATCTGCAAAGCTGAAGATCGAGACATGACTATTTCTCGAGGGATTCACGGCCTCTTCGGGCATGAGATTGAGGTTCGCATCCGGTTCGTCCGCCAGTGTGGCTATTTCACATGAGAAGCTTGATTCGACTTCTCGAGAATCACTCACATAAGGCATGTTCCAGCTCTTTCATACCCAGAAATCCGACAACGCGCATACCGAAAGCTTGCCGTCCATCCCCATCGGGCACCGTCTCCTTCACCAATACAGGGAAGCCGGTATCTGCCAGGCCGTTCCGTGCGAGCTCGAGGAGCTTTCCGGTAAGAGATCGGACGGTATGCGACTTCTCTGCCCGGAGTATAGGAATATCCCTCTGCACCACCTCGGATGCCTGTCGTCCGCCCCAAAGGTATTCGTGCTTCTGATCAAGGAAGGGTAGCTGATTCAGGCTCAGATTTGTTAGACTCAATTAGCAGTCGAGCACGATGGTCTGATACTCACTCAATAACGAGGTCGTAGATACCTTTCTTTTCCAAGCCATCCGCAACGGTCTTTGCGACCAGAACGGCAAGCATGACCGGGACGACATAGTTGAGCGTCCCAGTGAGTTCGAGAACGATCACGGCAAGCGAGACGGTTGTGCGAGTGACACCTGCAAGAGTTGCAGCTGCACCGATCTAGAGGGATCTTGGTTCAGTCTCTGTACTGGTCGGGCACCTTCTACTGACCATGGCATACAGTCCCGGAACGATACATTCGCTGTCCCTGCAGACATCAAAGATCGGTAACGAAGGGTACTGGTATTGGATCCACTCCATCGCCAAACCGACAATACGGCCGAAGCATGCTCCGACCACCAGGGAAGGAATGAAGATCCCGGCTCCATCGAGCATCAAATGGTATATTCATATAAGAGAATGGAGGGCTGACCTGGAAGCTTGATACCAAAGGTGATGATTGTGAGACAGCCTTTGATGAGCAGAGTCATCCCCAGAAGCCCTACGGCGAGCTTGATCTCGGAAGGATGGCTGACGCATAAGCTACTTGTCGATCCAGGTCGGCATTCGGCGAAGAGCTACAATGTTATCAGCTGGGTCTCATGACGGTAAGCTCACGCTTGAGACGAGTTCTGTCCCGCCCATCCGGCAATACGGATTGAAGAATGAGACCACGGTCGTTAGTGCTGTGACCTGATCTCAAGGTTAGGATGATGAATTGTAGACGAGGATCAATACTAACCAGAGCCACCTCGAGTATCGGATGACGCTTGATCCAAGTTTCCTGCCTGACATGCTCTGACCACAAGAAATTCAGTCTGGAGAACAGCGCTCCATACACGCCCTAAGCGCTCATCAGCTTTGTTGTAGCTCTGATTGGAGTCGCTTACGCCAAAGACACCAAGCAATATGAAGATCACATATTCCCAGTGGTGATATTCCCTAGTATAGCTGACCGTAAACTATTGCTATCAGTCCATCGCGAGCATTAATGAGTCGAAACCGACCATCACAAGGCTGCTGTTGCCGAACGGATTGAGACTTTTGAGGGTGATAGCCCCTACCGCTGCACACCAGAAACTCCGCCACATGACCTTTGGTGGGAAGTAGTAGGAAACTTCCTCCATCGAGAACAAGACTCCACCGATCGGAGCGCCGAACGCGACCTTGACAAATCAGAGCCATTCCAGAACAGTAAACGATCGACGAACAGAAACACCGGCGGCACAAGCAGCGGATAGGATTTCTCTACGCTTCGCTTCTTGGAGATCAGCGGCCGACGGGAATGTATAAAATAATTCTCGCCTTCATTGCACTCGAATTTGAGGAAGAGACGAGAGACGATATTGCCAACACAGCAACTGATATGTACGAGCGGTCCTTCCTTGCCTAGATGTTACCGTAAGCTGAAGAGAACAGTTTTCCTGGGACTGACCGAGTGATAGGCCGGAAGCTACGGACAGAGCTAGACCGACACTCTTGGTGATCAAGGTCCATCCGCCGAGATACCCGTGGATTACAAAGCCTGAACTCACTAAGGATCAGCTGAATCAAGCAGTGAAGCAGTAATATGTACCTGACAAGATCGTCTTGATCTCGGGAATGCCACTTCCTGCAGCGTAGTACATGACCTTCCGTGGCGGCTCGGTAGCGGGAACCTTAAAGCCTTTCGGTGAGGGTGTGGAGTCTGATAGCAGTGGTTGCCGTTCCGAGCTTGACCGAATTTTAGAATCTGACGTTTGGCTAAGAGTGGGTACCAGGAACGTCGAGTTCTTCGAGGTCGTATGGTGTGCTGAAGAGGAAAGATAAACAGTCAAGCAAGACGCCAGGACGGCAAGCGCTGGCTAAATGCATGTCAAATTAGTTCGAGAACTTCAGGGGAAGACGACAAAGGACCAACCGCAACAACCGCATATGCCCCAAACTGTGCCCCTCCCCAAATCCAAATCGCTTTCGAATCGCCCCTCTCTCCACCGCCGAAGTACTCGCCCCACTCCGTCCAATCACCGCATGTCTCATCCGTGCCTCCCGGTCGACCATGATGCGGTGCACAGCAGAATCGTTTCGCTTTACCCCAAGAAGTCGAGCAGTATCCCTCTTTAAGGTCGAACAGAGCCATCTCGACGCGGGTGATGAGGTAGGCTATCATCGCCGAAATGATCCCTGTATATGCTAAGCGTGGGCCGGTGGTATGGGGAGCAGGCCAACATACCGATGATAGTCACTACCAGCCAGCCTTGTAACCGATCCCAAGCGTTGACTATTGCACCTCGAATGGATCGTGAAGCGTTATAGCGAAGTCGTCGCACACGAAAGGATTCTTTGATCTATGATATTCAGCCAAACTACACAAGCCGTGATCCCACCTACAGCATCATGAATCCAGTCAATCGTCACATAGGAGCTGCATGGAAGATTGAGTGAGTGAAGTATATACATAGGTGGGACAGCTCACGTACCTATACCATACTCTCGTCCCATTCGTACCCATGCCTTGCTCGTGGTCCTCATCTTCAAGCCTTCTTTGGCCCGCCGATGACCCGGCCGCATCGTACTCCAGCGGTCCACCGAAATGCATGCCTATCCGACTCGCCGATCTTCTGATCGTCCCGAACATCGAAGCGGCTGGACTCTTTGGCGGGACAAGGATTAATCTCGCAGACGCTACGGAATCCCTACGATGATGTCCGCTCCTAATCGACGATGAAGCTCCGAGGAGAGAAGGATCGCTGTATTGAGCAGAGCTTGGTGGAGTCGTTATCGTTTCCGGTCGAAAGCGCGGGGTAAACGCAGTTGATGGTTGAGAGAAGGTCTCCCGTCCCACCGTACCAGCTGGAGAATGGGAAGCTCGGGAGTTGGGGACGGTCGTGATCCTCTTCGGTGATGACAAGGCGTCGTCTGTAGTCCGTCGGAGTTCTGGTAGCCCGAGACCAAGCCCACGATTGTGAGTCGCGCCATAGCCTGTAGGTTGGGATAGGGTACGAGCTGTTATACGGCCAATAGTTGCGCTGTTCCCCCGAGTCTTCGGACTGGATCCAGCCGAATCGAGGGCAACGACCCTCATCCTCGGCGTCCTCTCTCCTTGTTTTGCGTCACCGTCGATCACGCTCGATCCAGATCGGAGTGATGGCGGTCGGGAAGAGGTGCTGGGCATTGTGTTGCTTATTGGAGATGACGAAATATGTTCCGCCAAGACAGGATCACCAGGGAAGTCTGAACCGTGAGATTGAGGGAAAGATGAAGGATTTGGGAAATAAGTGATTGGTGAGATCGATTGACTAGTTGGGCTTTAGGTCAGCCCCAAAAGCCCCTTTATTACCCCTGACGTTTCAGGCGCATCACTCACCTCAACTCGGTAGGATCCACAGATTGTCGACGAGAACGAGATCCTTGTTAACGGCCTACTTGATGCCGCAATGAGCTGAAGGACCGAGCACGAGGTGATCGAGACTTGCAAGGGCTGGAGGGGATAGAGAAAGTAGTGGTCCTTTGTTCCGACACGATCGCAGACGGAGATTGGGGAACGCTTGGGCCGCTGTGGGATGGATTGATCCGCTGGCACAACTAGCCATACCTGCCGTACTGACGTCGACCGCTTCAATATGCGTCTCTCCTCAGCCGACTTATGCTGACAGACGAGTCGACACCTTTCGCAACAACAGCATGTACCAAAGCTGGTTTCAGGCGGGACCACATCAGGCGTGTCCACCGGCAACCGGCGAGCCGTAAGCCGGCGGCAATAATGATGAGGAATGCAAAACAGACTTGGTAGCTTATATTGTACCCTGGCATATATCATGGAGCACGGAAGGCTACATCTAGTCTCATTGCTCTTTACCGGGACTGACCAGATTGGGAAAACACGGTAGCTTGGCCTAGAGAGATAGCAAAACAAGGATGGAGCGGGATGGTGATGGCCGTAGGCACAAGCTGGGCTCCCAGTCCTGACTGAGAGGCGGTCAAGGTGTATACAACAAATTGTACTGCTATTGATGCGCGATCGTCTTCTTCGTCGTACGTGTCGTGAATGGTCCATTCATCCGCTGTTAGAGTCGCCATCAGTTGAGCTTCGCTTCCGCATCGTTGGAGGATATTCTTACAACTCATTCCCCGACACGTTTCTCCTTCTTCCCCTGCCCTCCCCTATCGCCCTTTCTCCGCCCCGCACGCCCTCCCTCTACGAAGTCTTCTCCTTCCCCTCTACCTCCGGTCCAGCCCCTCCAGGTCCAGATCCCCCTCCACCCCCGGCAACGACCGCCGGCATCCCACCCATAGCGAGATTTACAGCACCCGGATACCTCCGCTTCATGCTCTGATAGTGGAGATACATCCAGATGGCGGTGGGGAAGATGGACACGAAGAGAATGAGCTGAAGCCATTCGACTGTCTGTTCCGAGAAGATGTCGGTAAGGCGTTTATTTCGTCGGGTCATGATGGGGCGCCCGTTTTGACGGATTCAAGGAAGAAACGGAATGGCGGGATGAACTTCTAAGGTAGTAAGGTAGTAGTGCTGGTGGTACCGTACTTAGAGAGTCTGAGACGAATGACAGCAGACGATTGGCATATTCCGTCCACAGTACTCGAGTTGTACGTGCACAACATCTCGGGCATCAAAAGCCTAAAGGGGTCAACGAATAATTTCGTGTTGACCTCATTTCTCGCTGCAATAACATCGGCGACGAATCCGTTAACTCCGCTGACTAAGCACACCAGTTCACCAGTTTGCCACCTGTCATTTGGGTATATCATCCACCACACCCGACAAACGATATTCTCGACTGTCAGCTCCCGTCCTAGTGCTCGATTAGTGATGTCGATCGCCTACACAGCCTTTCGGCAAAGCACACGTCCTTCCTCTTCCTTATCGATAATCCGACCCTGCTTCGCCTCCTCCTCTCGCCTAACCCTATCACACCGCTTCAACTCCCGCCTCGCCCAACCATCTTCCCAGCCATCAGGCTTCGAAGGCATCCCCGCCGCTGCTTACGTCACACCCATCGAAGGTAAAGGCAAGGAGAAGGCCCTTGACCCGCTTGGATCGAGACCAAGAGCGTCGATTAAATCCAAGAAGAGCGCGATATCCATGGTCAGTTCTCTCCCCAATCTATAGGGGTCTTCTCTAATGATGTGCTGACGGGATATAGACTCCCGCAGCGCTAGATCGCCTCAGAGCATTAGTCAACTCCCCAACCGAACCTAAACTACTCCGAATCGGTGTCAAATCCCGAGGATGTGCGGGAATGGCCTATCATCTCGATTACGTCCCTCCTCCAGGCGGACGGTTCGATGAGGTGGTCGAGCAGGATGGAGTGAGGGTTTTGATCGACTCGAAGGCCCTGTTTAGTATTATTGGGAGTAGGATGGATTGGAGGGATAATCGGTTGAGTGCGGGGTTTGCCTTTGATAAGTGAGCATGAGGTCCACTGAGGGTGAGGCATTGTAGCTGATGAAACCTAGTCCGAACGTTGTGGACACATGCGGATGTGGAGAGAGCTGTGAGTTTACTCGCAAGTATGTGTATATCTCCACTGACGGGGTCACGGTACAGTCAATATCCGATAGATGGCATCTGGCATATTTCACTAGCATTTTGCGGCATGCATTCGCCTTCTTCATCAAGCTTTCGCACTTAAAAATGGCTCAGTATCCGCATGGAAGGAGACTGGATCGGTGAAGGACTCGAAGCGGAAACTGGATGGGATCACACCGGCAACTGAACGGTCCTTTGCAGCGCGATCGATCCGAGACGGGTATCGTGAGTCTCCGCAAAACGGATCCATAACAGACAGCTGTTTGGGCTTCGCGTCATGCTGGTATCTCCTCTGGAAACCACCCATACCGCCTCAGATCGACCCTCTCCTCGCCCCCAGCAGAGCTTTCCACCTCGACACCTTCCTGTTCCAGCCTATCTTTCTGCCTAGCGACCCCTTGTCCCTGATCACCTCTTGGCGAGATAATACCCTTAGCCGAGATCACTCGCTACGGTCAATATTAGTAGCCGATTCCATCCAACGGGAAAGAGGGGGACGGACTTGCCATGGGACATCTGTTTCGGGAGGAAGCATCTTCATTGCATTGCCGACATGCCTAAACACCCCCTGGAATGTCAATACAAGATCAGGATGATATGCTTTAAATCCGACCTTGAGTAATTTGGATATCCAGCGAGCTTGGCTATATGTCCTGCCGAACCCCTTCAGCCTGACGACCAGGATATGGAGGAGCGTCACGGATGCAATCGGAAGCAAGATGTACCATAGCTCGTCACCATACCATACGGTATCATTCGCGCGATCTCATATGCTCTCGCGGTGAGATCCGCAACGTCGCCCATATCGACATGATATTGTCCATCGACTCTGGATGAGGAGGATGTTAGCTAAAAGACGGCGGAAAGCTCAAGTACGGACCGGACGAGATGTCAAAGCTGAGCTTTATAATAGTCGGAGTTTAACCACTTTATGTAAGGAAGTTATAAGTACTAGTTCATTCGCCGTGTTAGGCGCACTTTAAGGCTTACAGGTTATAAAAAGCAGCCTAGCCTTTGACACGATAACTCCTGTCACGTGGCAACACGATATCGCCGACATTTTCCGGTTATTCGTAGACGCGCTTGATTTCGACGAGAAATAAAATCTGGACTCATTCTTGTGCATATCCTTCTCTCTTTGGGTTCACCTTGTGTTTTGCCTGTCTTGAGCGATGTCTTCGAGTCACGGTGATGTCATCATCCCTCCAGCACTTGATCACACTCCTCAATACCCGTCGAGCTCGTATCCTGCGCATTCCAAGCCGTCAATATCAAGCGAAAACATACGGCCCAGCAAAAGACTCCGACTGGATCCATCATACGATGACGAGAATCGATCGTTCTTGGAAGAGCATACACGCAGCCGACATCGCAAGGACCGGCATAGGAAGGTAACGAGAAAGGATGAGAAGGCTCTGATGGATGACCTGATGGCTGGTTTGGACGCGTCGGTCTTCGACAACTCTGAGCTATCGCCTGTAAAACAGGTTCATCCCGCCAGAACGCCCCGATCGCCTCTGAAGGTGAAGATCGAAAATGGTACACCGATCCAGCTGCGTATCTCCCCTGTCAAGCGCGAACCATCCCCGCACCCATATGAACTGGACATGTGGCGGCCGCAGGTGAAGGTAGATCTGGACGTCAAGGTGGAAGTGGTACCGTCGGAGAATGTCAGCGTCGCAGGAGTGGATTCAAAGACTGGACTTCACGATGAGGACTTCCTCGAGTTCGACTTCGGCCTTGCCGATATGTCCGCTTTCGACGACGATTTGTTGCTCAAGCCCGAGGCGGTCGAGGTGAGTGTCGCAAGGTTCACTGAATGATAGGGCTAAGTGGCCTCGTGTAGATTCGATATCCCCTACTTCATCCGCCTGTACCCCCTACTCGTCCTGGATATCGGTCAACACCATGGGCGCGATGTAAGGTCGATGCAGTGTATGACAGTCTAAGGTTTGGAGATGGAATCATTCCGCTTGCTCTGACTGCAACGGACGAAGACCAAGCAGGAACGAGCAATGGCAAAGTGAGCGAGCCTAATCGAGCGAGATATCCTGTTGACGAGGATGGACCAGACCCTGATCGTGACATTTCCTCAGAGCGGGGTTCAGCGTGTGGTACACCTGAAAGAGAGATGGGCAGATCTACCGATCCAGCCAAGTTCGTGCACCCTCTGTATCAGTTGCTTCCAGCTGATGTAATGCAGAGGACATTGTCAATATCATTTCGCCTTCCCTCGATGACAAGGAGTCAATCATACTACTGGTCGTCACATTCAAGGACCCCTCAACATTCTTGATACATCATCCTGATCTCATGCTCACCATGACGTCGATTGCCAATGCAATGCCTTGTCCTCGGAAACCTCTTCTACAAGCTCTTGTCAAGCCTTCCGGACCATCTAGCGAATCAATGCTGTACGGAACGATCCTCCACGGTCTTCTGCAGGGTGCACTGAGTGATCAAGACTTTGCAGAGGATAAGACTACGCGACGACTCGAAGAAGATCTGGCAAAGGAGGAGAGGAAGCTGGAGATCTGGGGTACTGGGCTGGGTATGGACGATGTGAGGCTCGAGGTAGGGGAAAAAGCAGGACAAGGCTTCCAAACATTCGGTAACAAGTGGGTAGGACCATCACCCAGGGTAAGCCCGTTGTTAGACCGTCGCGGAATAGCTGATGACGTGCAGACTGAGGGCGAGCTGCATATAACATCGGGTGACAGGCCCAGTCTACTCGCGATCACTGGCTTGCACGAGATCGAAGAAGACATCTGGTCACCCAAATGGGGTCTGAAGGGGAAGGTCGATGCTTCGGTACAAGCGAGTATTGTGCGAGACTCGATGCAAGGACAGGACGCCGAGGAGCATGTGGCGCCGCTCGAGATCAAGACCGGGAGATCTGTTGGAGTCATGGCGCATCGAGCGCAAACTATGCTGTACACATTGCTCATGGAGGATCGATATGGTGGGGATCTTCACGACTAATGACCAATCGTGCTAACCAGAAAGGCAGGTGTGCCGGTGCCCGCTGGTTTGCTGTACTACTCTCAGCTGGACTCGATACTGCGAGTCGAGGCGAAGCAAAATGAGATCCGAGCCTTGATCACGGCTCGAAATGAGCTTGCGCATTACCTCTCGAAGAAACGCGAAGTCCCGGAGGTAGTTCCCAAAGATGCACAAGTCGAGGTCGACATGGAAGACGTATCATTCCTGCCCTCGACCATTGATCACTCAAAGGAATGCCGCCAATGCTATGCCGTCGACAGCTGCATGCTGTATCGGAAGGTGTCTGCCATTTCGGAAGTCCTCGGATCGCTCACTGACCATTTTTTCAGACTGCAGATTCCTCCCAAACCCATGCCGACGACCCTATCGCCGAGCTCTATGGCGAGAAGACAGGTCATCTTTCTCAGAAGGATGTGGCATTCTTCAAGAAATGGGAAACGCTGCTCAGCGTGGAAGAGCAGGAGATTGGGCGTTTCCGATCTCAACTGTGGACGATGACTGCAAAGGAGCGGGAGAAGACCGGTCGGTGAGCACAAAATCCTGGAAGAGTTCACGCACTGAATACAACGCAGTTGTTTCGGTCATATGGTCATCTCATCGTACAGCAACGATATAGGAAAATCCCTTGCGAAGATCCATCGGCACTCATACAATTTTGTCCGTGCGAGTCATCCTGACACTCAAGTTTGTGGCGCCTCGCTTCTATCCGGTCACATAGCAAAAGGTGATCCGGTTTCGCTGTCCGTCGAACCAAATCTGCTATGCCTTTCCCGAGGCTTCGTTACCGACCTTACACCGAGCAGTATTACCATTGCTGTCACCTATGTTATCGATGTCGAAGCTCTCCTCGTGCGGACACAGCATCGACCGACAGCAGTTTCTAGGAGCACAGGTGCTCCGGTCTCATTTCGTATTGACAAGGACGAGATGGTGAGCGGAATGATGAGGATGCGGAACAACCTCGCTCAACTACTATATGCTGGGGGCGACGAGTCCCGCCGACGACTGATTGTTGATCTCGACACACCTCGCTTCGAAAGTGCTCGTGCGCCACAACGAGAGGAGATACCGCTCAGTCTCAACGAAGACCAACGGAAAGCTATGGAGAAGGTCATGACGGCGAAAGACTACGCCTTGATCCTGGGTATGCCTGGTACAGGGAAGACAACGACCATCGCCGAGATCATCAAAGCGCTCGTACAAAGGGGAAAGAGCGTACTCCTCACCAGCTACACACAGTCGGCAGTCGATACCATCTTGTTGAAATTGCTCAATGCGGATTTCTCGATGCTTCGCCTTGGGAACATTGATAAAGTAGGTCATGCAACTAGTTAAACCAGCCGTAGCTGATCCTGTCAGGTTCACCCGGACGTCCAGCACCTCACTCTCGAGGCTTTCGAAGGATCGGCAAATATGGGGCAGCTGAATGCGAGGCTCATGAGTCCGCCAGTTGTTGCGGCGACGTGTCTTGCCATCGATCAGTATGTCCGCCATCTCTGCTCATGGATGGAACGCTTACGTTCGCCAGGCCACTCTTCTTCCGCCGGAGGTTCGATTACTGCATCGTCGATGAGGCGTCACAAATTACCCTTCCGACGTGTCTCGGTCCGCTCAGGATGGCCGACACCTTCGTACTCGTTGGTGACCATTTCCAGCTTCCTCCCATTGTAAGTACGTCTCGGGATAAGATCCCTTCCTCATAGAACTGACACGATCCGGTATACAGGTACGGAATGCTGAAGCACGTCGTGGAGGTCTCGATGTCTCGCTCTTCCGCCTGCTGTCTGAAGCTCATCCCGACGCTGTTACCGACCTATCCCACCAGTATCGAATGAACGAGGATATCATGCTCCTATCCAACCACTTGATCTACGAGGGACGACTCAAATGTGGCTCCGAGAAGGTTGGAAAGCAGTCACTCACCCTCTCAAATCGCAAGACCTGCAACGAGATGCATGTGGACGTGCCATGCGGTAAGGACTGCTGGATTCAGGTACTTATGGAGAAGGAGTCAGTCAAGCTGTAACCATCTCAGCAAGATGCTGATGAGAACAGAGTAAAAGCTGTATTTGTCGATACCGACCTGGTCCCGGCTCTCGACTCGAAAGTCGGCGACCTCGTCCACAACTCAACAGAGGCAATGCTTGTCTATCAGGTACGCAAAGCTCAGCGGTCCCTTTGGTCCCGCTGATAAGCTTTGGAAAGCTCGCACAAGCCCTCACTTCCTCTGGGCTTAATCAATCGGACTTGGCGGTCATTACGCCTTATCGACAACAGATCAAACGCCTCACAGGCTTGTTCACGGATCTGCCGCATGTGGAGATTCTCACTGCCGACAAGAGCCAGGGAAGGGATAAGGAATGTGTCTTGATCTCCCTTGTGCGGTCAAATGAGGTCGGCAACGTAAGTCAGCTACGATCTCCCTGTTGAACATCAGCAGTCTGGCCACTTCGGCTTTGCTGATAGAGCTGCTATTCATAGATCGGGGACCTGCTTCGGGACTGGCGACGGATCAATGTTTCCTTCACTCGAGCGAAGAAGAAGCTCGTCATCTTTGGCTCGAGAAAGACTTTGCAGACGGATTGCTTGTTAGCTGGGTTCTTGCGGTTGATGGATGAGAAAGGGTGGATCTATCAGCTGCCGAAGGGTGGGGACGAGCTACATCCCGTGCCTGCGATGCTGCAAGAACCCGATACAGAGGCCAAGAGACAACAGAAGGCTGGGACGGTTGGAAAAGGTCTGCTTAGCGGAAAGCCTGTTGCAAAGGAGATCCTGGCGGTTCGTATATGCCCTAGCCTCTGCGATGTATGCTGACGGATGCGGCAGGAGACTGTATGACTGTATGGGTATTGATACTGCTTTGTGGTCGATCCTGTTAAATGCCGATTTTTCTCTGAAGCCAAACCATGCAATGCATCGCGCTTTTAAACGACACGTGAGAGTTGTGCGTTATTGGAACGATGCGCCCGCACTGAGTCCCTTAGCTTCTCCATGGGTCCGGATGGTAAGACGGCTTACTCTGGTAACCGCTCGATCTGATATCTCCGCTTCACGACATACATCAACGGTACACCTGGGACCTTCCGTATCCGTCGCCGTAGATCTCGATCACACTGAGGTGCACCGTCAGCATAGGCAGACGATATACTCCTAGGGTCGGATCGAAAAGCTGAAAGTAGCGCCATGACTGACCGTTGCGACGATGTAGCATTTGTGCACCGTAACCCGCTGGACCAGGCAGTCATCTGCGTAACTTCCACTGTCTACAGGGCTATCAGTCGAGACGCTCATCCCATTCAGCTAGATGTGACGTACGGTCACAATGTAACCGGTCGAAACGGGGATCTTTCGCTATTCTGTGAAAGCTATAAAGTCAGCAATGTCTTACTCATCTTGTACACCACGAAGGTGACCAATCAAGGATCTCGCTGACCTCAATGCCAACCGATATTTCGGTCCCAACTTCTCCAACTCCGCAAGAACGCAATCCGTAATAGTCGGTATACCTAAACCGAATCAGCTCCCGCCTCTGACTTCACCGACCTCATTTCCGGTCACCATCCGACTAGGATGCACCTAGACGTTGAGACGAGAGAAGTCGGTGATTCGCTTACATTTCGCCATGAGACAATCCATCATCCCCTGTACGAGCTCAATCTTGTTCTGAATCGAGAAATTGATGAAATTCGTGTCGACTAGTATCCGGAAAGGTGGGCCGAGGTCGGTATTGTGGGATAGGAATAGGCTACAAGTATTTTATGAGCACGAGCTCTTCGGCTTTGTTCAGCCGGAGTGAGCGACTGTTTGGGCGGAAGGTAGCTTACGATGAAGATACTTGGGCACTGTGGTATCCAGTAAAGTCAGTGAGCAGCTGAGGGGAGAATGTCTGACTACGTACACTTGTTTCCGCTCCTCTGCTAGTTTGTCCTTCTCCACCTTCTTGTTGGCTTTCTCGACGTTCTCCTTCCTGTGACGCGGAGTCATGCCGATCAGCGCAGTCATGAAACATGTCGAGATCTCCCACTCACAGCCTCGGATCACTGGGCTTAATCATCCGCTTCACCGCAGCGAACTTGCGTGTCTGCTTTGCTTTCCCCTGGATCCATGTCAGTCCTAGCCACGAGGAGTATGCATCTCCAAGGAGAGGTCAAAAAGGCTCACCATGATCGACTGTGCCCTAGACAAAGCCTGATGGAATCCTTCTCGACTCTCTCGGGACAGGAAAGGAAATCTTTCCACACTAAAACCTCGAACCTTTACGTAATGATCACGTTCAGATCCCTGAAAATCACCACCATAGACCCTCCTCTTTCCGGCTCTTTTATCCATTGTAGCGAGCTGTAGAGGTCGATGATGATCTTGGTTGAACTTGGCGACTCCGCCCGGAGTACCTGTAGAAGCTCCCGCATTGCATTGCTGGAGAGAACTCAAGACAAGCCATACACCGATTTGATTCTACTAATTTTCATGTCCTATTTTCACCTTCTGGTTACCGCGCCGTCTCTGCGGTATTCAGAGTCCATGCCGACATTCGACACGTGTTCGCCGAGAATGAGGGGGATAGACGGGGGCAGCACAGCTAAAGCGGGGAGGAAGCGCTCAGTCAAAGTCAAGGACTTGACGAGGGCGACTACTGTTTCTCTAGAGCGTATTTCCTTTCCCACGCGATACTTTCTATCTGCCTTGACACTTCACTATTGCATCTGAATATAGCATGGCGTATCGATATCACTTTCTCAAGGCAACCTGATTATCCCATCTACAGCGTATGCGATGGTTTTGTTGCCCTTCGTCACTGCATCTCGTGCGAAGAACTTCTTGGCTCAGGTGACCCTCTCGTTCGTCAACTGCAAATACCTCTCGTCTCGCGCCCCAACCCCATCCTTACTGCTTCGTCTCGTCCATAACTGTCCCGTTCAAGTTACGCCCCTTTACTGGGAAGATGAAAGAATACGTCACTGATACTGTTTTATATGCGCTGTTGATGACATTCTCGGTGGATGATCGAGTCGTACGATTTGCCCAGGAGGATGAGATTCAAGCGATGTTGAGCTAAAGTGCGTTGTGTGTCTTCGCCGTCAAATCCCAGCCGATCAAGTATCACCTGTTGTATCATGACGTGTACATTCCGCGTAAACAAACTCCAAGCCACCGAATCGCCCTCCACTTTCCAGCTCCATCTGCCCTTACACCAAAAGCTACTTACTCGAGTACTGTATTGAGAGGTTACTTGGTGGTCCCAGTCTAAAAAGTCAATTCATCCATTCACTGTCTTGGGATTTTCTTTTCATTCTCATTGCAATACCTCCGCGTCGAATTTATTCGAAGCCATGCCTGCACTAGACGCTCCTTCGCCGACGCCGAGCAACATGCCACCACCATCAAACCTGAAACGTCCCCGTCAATCAATTCCTACGACGACGACGACGACGACGACTCTCCAGCCTAGAGCGAAACGACGAAAACCTGAAGAGAACGTCGAGCGGGAGTCCGGTCTTGGAGATAGGGATAAGACTCGGTCATTGCAGTTCGGTGTCGGGATGGTCAAGGGACGTGAAGAAGGGTGGGGGGAGCAAGGGGATGTACAGACCAAGGTGGGTCGAGATTCAGCATGTCAGCCGTTTAAACATGTACTGATCGTCTGTCGTTCTCCCTTTCGGGGGTGTAGATTGACTTCAACAAGCTACCTGTCGAGACGTTGTATCGATACCTTGAGTATTATGATCTATTACCTAGATGGGATGTATCGCCTTGGTCTGAAGAACCTTGTACACCGCGTAAGTCGGGCACCGCTTTCTCCTTAGCCCTACACCATTGGGATATACTGACATGGCTCATCCTAGCTACCGCTCTGTACAATGTATTACCTCCTACCATGACCAACCCCTTAGCCGCTTCCCCTGCAAACGATTCTCAACCATTCAACACACTCTCACCCCCCTCCAAAACCCTCGCCCTCAACCTCGACCGATCCCCTTCGTCCTCAAACTCCCTCCCACCACCCGAAGATCCACGAATCACACCAATCGAACTCGAACCCCTCCTTTCACCACCCGAACCGACAGACCAACTCGACCCCCCCACACCCCCAACGACCCGTTCCAAAACCGCTCCATCCCGGAAACCTCCCACACCACCTCCACCACCATCCCCACCGACCGAGATCAAACGAGGTGTGATCACGTTGAGCGACGTACTCGCCGCTAGAGAGGTTCTGGCGGAGAAGGCGAATAACCATTGGGTGAAAGGTTTGGGAGGTGGTCAGAATAAAGAAGGGGAGACGATTGTGAATTTTTTGTATAAGATGAAGGTCGGGCCTGGTGAGTTCGGTTCGGTCGATTCTTTTGGTGCTGTCAGGTGATGGCTTTGCTGATTGAAAATGATTGGATGTAGGACGGTTGTTGAGGGTATATAATCCTAGTGCGGGAGTTTAAGACTTGACACGACTTGGGTATAGCCCATTCTTGGATGTTGGATGTGTGTGTGAGATTACCATCTTGATGATCCCTTGCGTTTTCGGAGGGTTTCAGGTCAGCTTCATGCTTTCCCACAAGCACAATGCTTCTCGCGAACTCTTTCCCTTGCCCTTTCACAGATAAGGGAGCGGGATTCATGTCTCTCAAACTCCCGAAGCAGGTCTGAAATGGGCTGGGTGAGAGGCGAAGGTTCAATACGGAACTACACCGCGATCGCTTGGGTGACTTCTCGCTCACCGTAGCGGCTAATTTGGACACATCACTGATAGATTAGCCCTTGTCGAGCGCTGAAAACTGTTCACGCAGGCCGACTAATCAATGGGTCTTGAGATGAAATGGTCTAGAGCGGGCCTTTGTACTTCTGCTTTTTCTTGAACCCGGTGAAGAAATTCTGGTCTCGCCTAGGTGCACGTCAAAACTCTGAATGGATGTCATACCAAATACATCCCAACCGAATCCAACAATGCCTACAAGTCATACCTATTCCTCAAACTCTTGAACATCTCCACTACCGTAGCCTCCAACGTTCCATACTTCATTCCCAACACCTTTGTCGCCTTGGCTCCATCAAACACGTTCGCTTCCTTGACGATCTCGTCGTGAGTGTTGGGTTTGCCTTTGGGTACGTTTGACAAGTCTGGGAAATGTTTGTGCAAGATCTACGCATGAACAAGGTTAGCACACCATCAGGAGGGGTCGAAGAAGGGAGGGTCAGAGGGGAGCCACGCTACTCACGTCACAGTAGTCTTGTCCCGCGATAGGTCCGTTCGAACAGATGAATCGGTTTCCTCCAGCTTTGGACACGGTAAGTGCACGAACATGGGCGAGAGCAACTACGAGATAGGTCGTTAGTCATCGCTCACTGGCCATGAGAATGAGCAACAAAACACACCATCGTGGACATTGACGAAATTACCGAGCGATGCCGGGAGATCTGACTCTTTCTTCTGTCCATTTGCCCAGGCGTAGAAGCCAGCTAGGGGCGAGGCCATCAGTCAATCTAAACTTCCCGCGATGACGGGTTGGGAAAAGGAAAGGCTCAAGCTGACCGACGGAGGTGTTAAGTTTCTCAGGGGAGTCGCATTGGTGAATCACCTCGCCCAGAACCTATTTTCAATCAGGATTAGCCAATCTCACCCCGCCTCGACCTTTGGCCTTGAACGAGTGTTGATGAAATGAACGAACCAGGGGTGGATTGATAGCCACTCCCTCCCAATTGGGCTTCTCATCCTCAATGAATTCTACACGTTCATCAGCGGGGTTTTTATCACATACTCATGGCCCATCGACTCACTCCACAAAGCCTGTTCGGCAAGCGTCTTCGAAGCTCGATACGAGTCAGGTCCTTCGGACTCCAAACCTTTCTCCTCGATATGTTTCGTTGAATCGACATTCCATTCCTTTTCGGTATAACTATTCCAACAAAAATCACAATCAGTACCCTCCTCTTTCAAGCCTATTCAGTATTGTTTTTGCAACGTACTGATGCGGAGTAGGGATTGAACGAGTACACATGACAGCCGCTACCGAGCTAGTAATCACCACTCGTCTACATTTCGGGCTGGTTTCCCCATCATCAGCTCTTTTCTCCCACCAGAAGATGGAGGGAAAAGAGGAACAGGAAACACACACTTGTTCTTCTGAATACTCTTCAAGATACCAGTGGTACCCTTTACAGCGGGTTGAATCAATTCTTGAGGGTCCTTGACGTTGCTCGTGTAGAAAGGGCTGGCGAGGTGAGCGACGGCATCGACACCTTTCACAGCTTCGTCATGGGCGTTCTCCTACATAAGGCACCCATCAGTACCAAGCTTCTTTAGAAGGCTGACGAGCTGTAGGGAGCTGTATCAAGAGCAGATGCAAGCACCGTGGGGGAAAATGGTTGTTTGGACGAACGAACCGAGAACGTACGGTTGTGATATCCTCAACGACAACATAGTCAAACTCCCCTTCGCCAGCAAACAGTTTCTTGAGGTATTCACCCTTCGACTCAGATCGTACAGTCCCGCGAACCTTGAACCCTTCTCGCAAGAATTCTCGTACGGTATGCCTATGACCAAAGGGATCAAAAGGTGAAAAGGAGGTGATGAACAGCGGTACTCACGAAGCGATGAACCCGCTCGCACCGGTACAGAGAACGTAATCTCCTTTCGAAATGGTAGGCATGTTACTGATAGAGATCAAATGTAAAGGACGACAGGAACAGAGGTCTGTGATCGAAAACTCGCTCTTGCTTTAGACAATATATCCTCACCGGCTTTCTCGCAAACCTCCTCCACCTCCACCCGCCAATCACCGGAATCCGAACGTTCAGCCTACTCGGCAAAACGCGTCATGGGGACATCGAACGGGGATGCCAAGCAAAGCATTTTGGAGATGTGCATAGCGCAAATAATGATGATACATTTCCGTACAGATAGATGTATGTCCTACAATGAGTGTTTGCCTTTTCCTATTGGCAGGCATGCTGGACTACCGTCAGCCAAGCAACAACGCCTTCAAAAGCCGGCGGACTAACCTATTGCAAGCATAGACAACCAGGCACCTCCAGCCTGAAAATGCATCATCAGCGGGTCTCCCACTCGGAGGAAATGGGCAAGGTAGCCGAGTGTGAAGAGAGCTGAAGAAAGGCGAGAACACACGCCAAGCCATAACACGTCTGGCGAGTCTGAACCATGATACACCTAAAGAGAACAGTCAGCGACAAAGGAGTGGGAAAGATGCGAAAACCATACCTGGCCAGCCACGATCGGTGCAACCTATAACAGCGTCAACGGGTTGGCCAACCAGACAAGCACGAATATACTCACTATACCCGATATCCGTCCTAAGGTGGACAGCATCCCGCTTGCAGATCCCCTGATCGGAACGGGGAAAGCCTCGGGAGTAAAAGCGTACAGGAGGGCATTGTATAGACTGACATGACCCATCAGCGACTCCGTATGCCATGCCTTCCGATGCTGGATTACCTTTGAAACCAGTACCTAAAGACGGAGCGTGAGCAAAACAACAAGGTCAAAGGGGAGAGACCCACTCCATAGCGTTGAGCCCAATCTGTGCCGGCATCGATTCGACGAGCTGGTACTACGAGGCATAAGTCCGCTAGATGGTTTGATACCAGAAACGCCTACCAAAGCTAGAGATACCCCCATCAGTCCAGCCGAGACGATCATAGCCCATTTTCGGCCAGTTCGAGGGATCTCCATGAGCTACGGTTGTCAGCTAATTGTAGCGGGTAGAATGGAAGACAACTCACAGCTGCAGCTAAGAAGGTAGCGGTGACGCCAGGTAAATCTAGATTCTGTCAGTAACAGTGTGATAGACCGTTGAGACTGCTCACAGATCCAAACGTAAGACCGGTAGGTGTCTGTCACTGATTGTGACGTATCGACCCCTTTTGCTCGAAGGATGAGGGGTAAGAAGTAGCCAGCGATAGAAAATGCCCAGAAATCCGACATGTATCTGTCCTAAGGATCAGCTTCATCTACACCGCTGCTTTCGGGACTTACGCAATGGCTATGACTACGAAGAGGTACGCATTGGTCCGATGGGCGAAGAGACCTTTCAGATGTCCGAAAGTCTGGTTGAACCCGCCCATAGCCACCTGTTTCGCATGACTTCCAGTTGATAGCGGTCCAGGACCAGTAGGAGAAGCAGGACCTGTAGTCTCTCGTTCACTCTCGGTATAATCTAGTGCACGGAAATCTTCTAGCTGGACATCCGGTTCGGGTGATCCGTTGAATTGAGCGATCGAGTATAGGACGTCGATGGCATGTGCGTCAAGACCCTTTGAAAGGAGGAACTTCGGTGATTCGCGGAATGTGAAGACGAAGCAGCGAAGGGTGAAGATGACGAGGGTGATGCAGCCGAGGCAGATCATCGTGTACCGCCTAAACGAGCATGAGTGGAAGTGGTGGGAAATCGTATAAAGGTGAAGGATCCACTCACCACCCTGGATTAGATTGCTTGGTACAGCATGGTGTAATGCCGGTGTTGCATGAGGGAAGAGTGGCACCGCAGGAGTAAGAGGGAACGAGGAAGAAGGAGATGACAGTAGCTGCGAGGACACCGATAGGCTAGTCTGGTCAGCTTCACGTCTGAAACGGTAGGTGATTCAGAGGCATGAACGATGATGCTCACTTGGAAAGCACTCAGCGCAGCAAGTAGGAACCTCCTATTCTTCGGCAGAAATTCAATCGTAATCGTTCCATCAATCGGTATGTTCCCACCAACCCCAAATCCAATCATGAAAGTGAAAAAGCAGATCAAGGCGTAGCTCGAGGGTAAGGCGAAGAGACAACCGAAGACCGCTGCGAATAGGCAAGTAATGTTAAAACACCATCTCCGACCCAGGATATCCACTAAGAGACCCCATGTGAAGGCTCCGACTGTAAGGCCGGTGTTAAACGCTATCGAAATGTCACCGACGTGGGTGTCTAAGCAAAACCACCATGAGTATATATACATGGTGGGTCATGATCATTAGGGGTCAGAGGGAACATACCGGGTACGCCGAGTTCTTGTTGAAGTGCTGAACCGACCAGACCGAATGCTTGAGCCCAGCAGAGGTCGAGGAAGTAACCCAATCCACATAAGAAGAAGATACACCACTGATATCTCCCCATCCCCATCGAACTGGCACTCATCATCAACACCGTTACCCACAAAGGAAGAGTCAACAGTCAAAAGTGGTCCACACTTACTCTAGCTCATGATTAACCAAAACAGATTTCTTCTCATAAAGACTCAAATCAGCAAACGATTTCCCTTTGGCCAGATCTTCAAAATCCGAGATCAACTCTGCCAACTTCTTCGCTCTCGCTCGATACTCATCTCCTTTCGCACCGCTGACGACCGTTGATCCAAGACTGAGTAAAGCAGTCGTCTCGTCCGTCATACCGAATGAAGGGGATTGGGGAGAGTTATTGGGATTTGCACCGGGGTTGGGATTGGAGAGGGTTATATGTTCGAGTGGGATGTTTTAGGGAGGGTGAAGAATGTTCGTAGCTCTTGGAGGAATGAAGACAAATTGGGCTGAGGTGATTGGTATAGTCGAAGGTGTCCAAGGCCGTACTTCGAGAGTGCATCCCCTCGTCTGGTAGGGCTAGGAGAGCAAGAGCAATGATAAAGCCATACAATAATAACAGGATGATCACGGTACGAGATACCAGTAAGATGTGTTTGGGATAGGTGTATATATGATAAATCAATAGAGCAACGCTACAAAGGAGCGGATTCCGACAGAACCTAACAAACTACTACCTATGCCGCCGCACGGCTTATACCGGGTTTCCCTAGATAATACGTAATCTGACTCATGATCCTCGCAAGCACCTGATATCGTTGCATAAGTATAATATTGTTCAGAACCAGCACTATGTTGACAAGCAGGAGAGGGATGATACGATCTCGTAAGGTACAACGAGTGGAAGTGGAGTGGAAAGGGAAAGTGGAAGGACAGTATGGCAATCAAAGTTCATCCGCCGTCTCCTCGTCGGTCTCAGACAAAATCAAACTCATCACGCTCCTGCTGGTCCTCGCTCACAACGGTCCCGGTCGTGGTGGTGACTCCTTCGACATCGATGAAAGACCCCTCAGTGGACATCGAAATGACGCTGTCCGCATCATCATCGTCGACGGATGCAGCGGGAGACTTCTCCCTCGAGGTTTCGAATGATGTGCCCGTCGAAGGAGACGAGGTGGAAGGAGCGGCTTCCGGCATAATGACGGCAGACGAGTTGAGGCTAGACTGGCTAGACTTAGGCTCAACGGTGAAGCTGTGCAGATTTAGCCCGCTGTCTCCTAGCTCAAAGGGCACTTACCGAAGGCGCAAAGGCTGACCATACTCGACTCCCTTATCATCCTCGAAACGCCAGAACTCCACAATCTCCCTACCTGGCATGTCCGGTACCCTTAATCCATGAATAGACACGTCAAACTCCTTCTGATCCTCGATCTCGGATTGCTTGAAGACAACGACCGCCTTGCAAGCTGGGCCAAGGAGACCCTCAGACTTGTGAACAAGCCTGATAGTCTCCACATCAAACTCCGTACCAGCGGCGAAGTGCTTAAACGCCCAGGTCTTGGTGAACTCGGCACCGCTCGGGAGCTGACAGCCTGGCGGGATCGTCACATGGCGGACATAACTAAAAACGTCGAGAGGGGTGACTGGGTCCTTAGACGGCGGTGCGCAGACGACTGTGATTCCTTCGGGCTCCTGCTTGGAAATGACACCTTCGTCCTTCACAGCACTCTCCTGGTTATCACCAGCAGTTACTCCAATATTCTGAACCGTTACAACGGTGTACTCTTCCACCTCGCCCTTGGTCGACTCAACGTCCGGGATCGGTTCCATCTCCTCCTTCGCTTTGTTGTCCGGCATGATCGGTGCAGCGAGATCGGAAACGGATCCCTCCTGGTCGTAGATATTGTTTGTCACGATGTATCCACCAGGAACCTTCGGCTCGACGGTAACTGAGGATTTCAGTCTCATGAGCTCGCCTGGAGTCGGGATCTGCGGTGCACAAGTCTCGAAGGGTTGAGCGAGAATGACGTGCTCGCGCTGCTGGCTCCACCTTGAGTACGGGCCTCGCCTCTCTTGATCACCGCGTTGGCAACGGATGTCGCCTCTCCCGCTGTGACGCGGCTGATGGGCACGGCGATGTTGGTTCTGGCTGCGAGAGCCAGAGTTCATAGCTATCTCGCCAGCAGCATCCATCGTGGACTGCACGTCTACGCTAAGCGGAACCTTGGTCTTCAGCATCGGATGGTTCTCGGGATGGACCGGGATCGGCTTGGTCTCGCAGTTCTCGCACAAGTCGTAATCGGGGCAATCGGGATGCATGCACTTGTATCGTGCACCGCGAATGTGCTGGTCGCAACCTGTAGTGTAGTTAGCTAAAGTCCGTGCTTACCATATTATTGACTGACCGTCGCAGATAACATGAGGGTGCCTAACATTGCTTCGCACGTCCTGAGCATCGTTGGTTACGAAGTCGGTGGCCTTGTAAAGCTTGACGAAGCTGTGACCCGGATGCGTCTCCGCAATGCTGGCAGAGCATGGTCCGCAGCAATCCCAATCCGGACAGTTAAGGCATTTCCACCTGACACCGATTATCGAGTGCGAGCAGAGATCGCAGGTCGCTGGGTGTCGGAACGCTTCATCTCGTTCGGTAGCGGGAAGTATGACTCGGTCTTCCAGACCACGGTGCAGCATAGCCTTGAATGTATGTGTACTTGGGTGCAAGTCCGATGTGTGAAGCAATGGTAGGCATGAGCCGCACAAATCGTAATCCGAGCATTGCTGCAAGCGTCAGCACTGCGGGGGAAGACCAAATTGCTTCACTCACCTCGCACTCGTACCTCATCCCGCGGATACCGGTAAGACACCCATCGCACGAGATGTGCTTGTGCCTGAAGCCGCCCTTACCAAGCTTGCTCGACGGCTTGATCGCCTTCTCCTTCTCCTTCTCCTCGATCGGTTTGGCCTCTTCTGTCGAATCTGTCGGGAAAATTGGAGTCTCCTTGTCTTGCGGGACAACGAAGGCGCCAGGAATCACTGGCTCGGATTCGACAGTATTCGTTATGGTGGTGGTGTGCTCGGTTGATGCGACTGCTGGCGCTCCGTCAAAGGTAGTAGCGAGCTGGTTGGAGAGATTGACGAGGAAATTGTCGAGCATTGACTTGATTTCCTGGCTTGGCACAAGGGAAGTTGCAGGGGAGCGGTTCTGCACGACGTCGCTGACACGATCGATAAACGTCTTGACACCGTCTGAGTGACGGTTTAGATGATGACCAGCGTAGCCTTGTCGCTCCCCATGCCCTGGTGGTGGCGGTGGGAACGGAGGAATTGATCCACCAAAGTGGCCGAATCGACCATGGTGGCGACGATGATGATGACCGAAACGGCCGAATGAAGGTGGCGGCGGCGGAGGCTGAAGCAGAGTCTCAAGAGGAGGGAAGAGGTGGCGGTCATCGTCGAGATCGTTGCCTGCTCTCCAGGCGGCAAGCTCATCGAGAGTGTTTTGCTGCCTCATCATCTCTTCCTTCTCCTCCTTCTCGGCATAACGCCTCAGACTGATGCCATGCGCACCAACGCTGGCGGGATCGCTGTCAAGTTCGGTCTGGATCGACCGGGACTCTCGTTTGCAGGCCAACTGCTCCGCCTCGCGAGACTTGACATTCTTCCTCTTCTCAGCGATTCGGTCGCCCCAAAATGCTAGTCCGAGCTCGTCCCCGACTTGCTGACATTCGACTAGCTTCTCCTCGAGGGCGGAAAGTAAAGACGCGTCCTTGGCGAGATCCGCCTCGATCGTAGACATGTGGATAGCGAGGTCTCCTGCAGAGATGACTAGACCGTTCGCACGGTGGTAGGCGTGGATGCTGTTGAGACGCGGGTCGGAGCTAAGGAGGACGGTGAAGACCAGAGCGGGAGCAGGCAGATTGTTCCGGTGGAAGGGAGTTTGCGCGGCTTCGTATCTAGGAGAGCGACAACGTTCGGGAGTTAATGAAGTCATGCACAAGATTGGGTGTAATGACCACGAGAGACAAGGTGCGGAATGACAACGGAGAACCAATCAAGGGAAGTCGTAGCAAAGGACGTTGTTGGGCAGCGGAAAGGAAGGGTGACGCGAAAGGATAAGGGCCGGGATGTAAATGGAATGTGCATAAGAGCAGGACAAGTGAGAGAAGAATCATTGATCAGCTCTCACGAAAATGACATCAAACTCGACTAGACTCACTCGACCGCATCGCAGACGTGCTGCTTGAACATGATTCTCGCCTCTTCCGCGTCATCGGGATAAAGAAGAACATGGACCCAGTAAGTGGGAGTGGACGAGGGGAGATTGAATATGGTACGGATCTGAAATGGCGTCAGGGAGTTGTGAAGAGATCATGAAAGAAGAGCATAGAGTCGAAGAACAGTACCGTCAGCCTCCGTTCGGTACCGGAAGGCGGATAGCGGTAAGTATGATGTGGACGCGCAACAAGCTATGGCCCACAGACGTGTTCACTCACCTTGTGCTGAATCTCTCCGTATGATGGGAATCCTCTACCCCCATCAAAGACGAGACGCCTTGTCTCGTCCTTGAGTGTAGCCTTGATGACGAACATGGTCACCCAGAGGTGAGGTGGCGTTAAACCGAGACGCGCGATCTAAGGCTATGATAGGGTTCGAACGGTATGGTTTGGTCTCCCTTGGAATACAATCTACCGACAATGAAGGGTTGATCAGGCTGTAACCCAAAAGCCAGTATGTAGTTGAGCGCTGCGCTGGTCGCACTCGAGAGCAGCAACGCGTAATCTACCGGCAATCCGATCATACCACCATCATACGGAATTTGGGGTTGTGGCAGTACCTTTATCGTTTTAGATTTTCTCCTCGACGGCTCGCCAGTCCATTTCTCCCACCTACTTTCAATCAATGCATGATGATAGATGATGCTACGTACATGCATAGGGGATGTAGCGAGGACTGGTATAGACAAGAGCCATGATAGCCACGTGTCGAAGCTGTACCTAGAGTGACGTAAGAATTCTTTACCATTTTTGTTGCCCCGCGGTTTCCGGTCACGCGCTTTAAGATGTTGTCCTCCTGACCTTCTTCCTACCTCATGTTCCATGTCCTTTCCATCTATTCTTCCGCCTCTTCCTTCTATCTATCCTCTTTTAGATCAATAGAATTTTCGATTCGAGAAGGGGTAGACCACAGGTTGGAGGAAATTGTGAAGGCCTTGACGACGAACTTCACGATTTTGGGTTTCTGTTACGAAGGTATCCGCTGAAATCAACTCGGGGAAAAACGATATCGATTCGCGTTTTCTCCACGACCCTTCATTCGCCAGTAGCCTGAAAGCGGCAGTTGCTGAGTCCGTGCACCATTATTTGGACCAACGAGCGATGAGCTCTCCAGCGAAAACCTCATCGCCGAACCCCCATGCTCCCTTATTTCGCCCAGCTCCCGCTCGAGCCGCCACTCTCTCCGCAGGATACCCTTACAAATCCCGAGCTGCCTCTCAACCAGCCGGTGAACGGTTACCAGCCCCATCCTCGCAGCCTGGATCGGGAAGTGGAAGTCCAGGCAATGGCGGAGCGTACGGTGTGATAGGCGGTTCGAGGACTCCAGTACGATATTGGAATGCTTTAGTTACTGGTGGGACTACGACGAGGGCGAATAGCTTTTCGGCTGGCGAGATGAGGGAGCCTCGAGATCAACGGGTATGTCGAGTCATACTCTGGACTAATCAAGCTGATATTCCTAGAATCCTTCGCTCTCGCGGACATTATCCGCTCATCTCGAGGAACATCCTGCTCGATCCGATACGACTTCCCCTTTCCCCACATTCTCGCCCAACTCCTCTCCCTCAGCCTCTCCCTCAGCACTTCACCCTCTACCTCATCATTCACCTCCAAAAGCAGGTGCAAATGTCTCCCGATCTCGAAGTCAGTCATTGGCGACTGGTGCACGACCAGGCGGAGATCGAGGCTTCATGATGCCGATAAGTACGCTTGAGAACACTGGGGCGTTTGCGAAGATGGAAAAGGGTTGGAACATTTCCCCGCCAGATGCGAGCAATACTTCGCCTTTCACTCGCGGGGTTCCAATACTGTTGGGCAATCCTGAGCAAGTGTATAGGAATGGCCCTTCACAATCTCCTCAACATCGGTTTCGCTCTCCCACCGATGCGGTACTTGCCGGTCGAGTTGGTGCGTGGGGCTCTTCAGCGCCGGATGTTTTTCACCCCTCGGCGCTATCCTCATCCGTAGCAAAGGCCTGGGGCGGACACAATCAGCCAGCGGCAACCATTGTCGGCGGATTTGGCGATAATGCAAATGGCGGAAAGTCGGGGACATCGAGTCGGCGACATAGCGTTTCTGTTGTGGGCGGACCTGGCGGGCGGAGAGACTTCACGTTTGGTGAAGGGATGAGCAGTGTGACCAGTCCGCCTGGGCGAGATCTCGGTCAGCTCGGGGTTTCTGATGTCGAGCTTCTCCCGGAGAAATTGGGCAATGCGTTGAGCTTGGAGATCGATGAGAGTCGGAGACGAGGTGTCGAGATCGAGATGGGAAGGGGAACGGGACGGGATGTCGCTCTAGCATCGAGTTTACCGAAGTTCGATCTGCATGGAGATGTTGCGTATCATCGGACGAACACCTTCCCACGAGGGCGAGAAAGCACTTACAGCACCGAGGGACCGGTTGATGCTTTCGGTGTCTCCCTTGCGCGATCGCGAGAGGCACAGCAGGATACCGCGAACGAGAGGACATCGGGGGAGAGGCGGAGTAGCGGGGAAAGAAGCCGTTTCAGTCTGGAGAATCCGTCGAAAACGAATGGACCGGGTCAAACTTTTGGCGGGCTACCCAGTAACAGCCCGGACCGAGGAAGAGATGCCCATGCTGTTGGTCCGGTTGGCATGCGTGGACCGGGGCCTATTGGTGGACCACCAGCATTCGATGCCCGCATGATCCGACAACCTTTCGGTGGGCCTAGACCGCCTCTTATCCCGTTGTACCCACCTGCTCGAGCAACCGGCTTTCGCCCTAGTACAATAAATCGTGGTCCCCCGTCTCCTATTCTTTCCACACATCCGGCATACGGAGGGCCTGCTTCCGGGTTCTCAGGGTACTACGGTAGTGGACAGCTCGGATCCCGACCGCCGATGGGGGACCAGTACAGCAATGGGCCCGCTTTCTCCTCACCTACGCAGTCGAGCTATCAACAATCCTACTTTCCCCCAGCTCCTACATCACCTCACGTCCCACCTTCTCCTTCATCGTTCTCTTCACTCTCGCTTGCCGATCTCGGAAAAGGCCTGCCCCTCACTTCCCTCGCCCCGAACACACCGCTATATATCGTCACGTTCAAAGCCGGACGACGGGATGTATACTACTGCCCTGACCCGACACTCCTCATCTCCAACGGTGACCGCGTCATCGTAGAAGCCGACCGAGGTTCGGACTTAGGTACAGTAGTTTACGATCAACTCACACCGGTTGAGGTCAGAGAATGGCAAGAGATGCAAGCGACAGCAGCTCTGCTTTCCGGTGCAAGCCAACATCAACCCCCTGGGATGGCGGTCGCGAGCAGTATAGTCAAGACTAGACCTCGTGTCCCCGCCTCAGTGTCCGTTGGCGAGTTGGCTGGAGCGGATCTGCATACACTCTTGACTGGAGTTGGACCGAGTGGACAGCTTGATGTTGGACAGACTCAGGCGAGAGGTCCGCTGGCTAAGGAGGTCATGTCGAAACGGATCTTTGCAAAGTCTATTCAAGGACCTGAGGAGCAGGCGTAGGTTCTCCTTCTGTTGCGAAGCATATCAGACTGACTCGATGGAAATTGACAGCCGGATGATGGAGAAGATGAAAGATGAATATGAAGCGATGATGATCTGTCGAGAGAAGGTGATTCAAAGGGGTTTGCCGATGCAAATCGTCGATGCGGAGTACCAATGGCAAGTGACGCCTCTTTTGGGAGTATGCGATCGTCAAGCTGACAGTTTGCGTAGGGATCGGCGGAAGTTGACTTTCTACTTCAAGGCGGATAAACGGGTGGACTTTCGGGATTTGACCAAGGAGAACTTTAGGATCTTCAAGGTGAGTGGTGACCTACAACTGTCTTGCCCACCACTTTGCTAGGGGCTGCCGTAACCCCTTGCGGAAGGAAGCTGACATGAGAGTTGTAGTCAAGGATTTGGATGTCGATGGTCCCGAAAGACGATCCGAGATCGTGAAAGGGCAAGGCTGACTCCGATTCGAATATTACCGTCTCGGGTACAGGGAATAGGGATTTGGGCATTCAAAGGAAGAAAAGCAGAGAATGTACAAACAGCGAAATGAGGATCTGTATGAGTAGTGCGAAATGGGTGATCTGCTAGCTTAATCATGGCAATAATGCAATGTATCTCTACCGTCTATGTTCCTCCTGCTACACCCAGACCTGTACTAGCTGGACGTCCGGGTTGTCCTGCTTGTCCTGGTGGTATACGGCCTAGAGCAGGGGTTGAGCTGAGACCTGGGGTGGAGCCTGAGGGTGTTGATGGTATTTGAGTGGATTTGACGGTACGGATCTGGAATGTACCTATGGGCTGATCAGCAATGGAGATTACAAGCGGCCGCTGAGCCTCGCTGTCACGATGCTCATAGTCGACCTATAGTTCAGCTTACATTGTGGCAGACCTGATGACTCGGCTGTGACGAAAGCTGGCATTCCCAAACGGGCGAGGGCGCCTTGGATCAATGCTTGCGGGAAGATGAGGTGCTAAGGCACAGGTCAACATTCCGGAATGATGCGGAAGTTATCGCTTTACTCACCGCTTTGGCTGTCTCGAAGTCGGACGCTACACCTCGATAGGATGATAGCGGTACGAGGGGTGGAAAAGCGTGTGATTGAAGGACGAATATACCCTGCTACTCGTCAATAATACGATCTTTCGAAACTGCGAGGTGAACCGAGAACGAGCTCGACGTACGCGATGATTCGTACGTAGGTTATCTATCTGTTTTGAAAAGACATAGAGGAACAAGTCTTTACAGATGAACTTGATGATATCCAAATGGTTCGCTAAAGGTGGTCTTGCCAATGTCAACCTGTCACCAAGCTCAGTAGTCATCGAAATAAATCCTAGTAGCCCCACTTACTTCTCGGCGACATAACCTCCAACCATCAATCCAATCCTTTCAACCCTCTTCAAAGCTTCCCCTTCAATCAACTCCTTCATTTCTGCTTCACTGGCCTTACCCTTCCCCTTGTCCAGCGGCGGAAGAAGACCTTCCTCTCGTAATTCTTCTTCTTCTCGCCGTTTTTGTCGGACGACATGGCCGGAAGATTCTCGTAGTAAAGCTAGGACGCAGGGGAGGAGGTAGGAAGGCAGTCGAGAGTCGATGAGAAGAGGAGTTGGAGCTGCTAGGGCGTGGACGGCAGGTGGAACTGTAGGAGCGATTTGCTGCGTGTGAGTCGTGGATGAGGTAGAGGGGCGGTTGGACATGTTGCCAGGACCGTTGTTGAGCAGTTTCAAGCTATGAAAGGTTGGATATTAGCCAGAGCCAATGATACAAATTTGATTCCGTTAGCACGCAACTGCCCCGACCCCCCCGCATGAATTCCCACTTACTGGACAAAGCATTTCTTAATTACCGACATATCCTGGTTTACCGTTGAAGCTCGCCAGAGGCTAATAGGTGAGGGTGGACACCCATGGCCCCAACAAGCAGCCTCTGGAACGGCTCCTTCGGCTCCGGCCTTTCGTCCCCCTTGTCCTCCTCCTCCGAGCCTCATAAATCCCTCAACGAGCTCCTGCAAATCGGTCACCTTCAGCGACAAGGACGGTTCACCCACACTGCTCGAGCGACTATCCTCCGTCAACTCTTCCATACGATATGGCAACGATCAGAATGGGTCGCTTTCTTCGGCTTGGAAGGGGAGAAAGTACCTCAGCCTAAGAGCTTGAGCGATTGGTTATCCCTTGATGAGCTTGGGAATGAGAAGTCATGGAGTCTCTCGGAATGTCAGAAGAGGGTTGAGGCGAAGAGAGTTCGAGCTGGGAAAGTACCGTTGAAGGTTGTTAAGCGAGGAAGGACGTGTGGGAAGGTACTTCAGCGGTTTGAGAGGACGTATACGTGCAAGTGAGTGGACCTTGAGGGACATAGAGCTGAAAGTCAGGACATGCGCGGTAGACCAGTCTTGTGTTCTCTGTGTCAACTGTTTTCACGCTTCGAATCACGAAGGACACGAGGTCCTCTTCGGCCAGTCATTCTCCTTTGCAGCCGCTTGCGATTGCGGTGATTCTTCAGCATGGAAGGACGATGAACATCTCGGCTGCAGTCATCACCCTCGAATACCGTTCGTCGCTCAGGTACCTGCACGTACACCCGACGATCCGAGGATGGCTGGTTTGATCAAAGCAATTCACCAGACCATCGTCATCTGTCTTGACTTCGTCATGCAGGTCATGCAGCATTCACCGTTGCCAACCGAGTATGGGAATCTTCCGAAGGACGAGATTGAGATGCGGTTGGCGGAGACGAGTACGGGAGAGGAGAAGGGGAAGCGAGGCAAGGGGCCTTGGAGTGTGGTGTTATGGGCCGATGAGAAACATGTGGCGAAGGAGGTGACTCGTCAAATCAGGGATGCTCTTGGCGTGACATGGGAGACGGCGGAGAGGCATGCAAAGGAGGTAGAGGAGGTGGTGAGTTCGGTTTACAGTTCTTCTCGCTAATAGGTAGGGCCGGAAAGTCATGATTACATCACCAAATCCCGTCTCCGCCTTCCACACCGCATCCATGTTTCAGCAAATAGGCCTAGGCGTGACACTCCGCTCTGCCGCCGATACGTTCAAGGAAGAGGTAGCCGGTATGCTAATAGGATGGCTAGCCGACATGTGTCAAAGCACGATAGGCGGTGACGAGGATACTTTCAAGCGGCTTGTCGCTCAGTCTTTGCTTGAGCCGAGACCGATTAAGAATGGAGGCGGTACACCGGTACCTTCAGATTTGAGAGCTCTTCACGAACGTTCGATGATGCGGAAGGATGTGATGCGGATAGATTGGTTGTTCCAGCTCGATGCGAGATTATGGAAGAAGGCGAAATGGGATTTGCGATCGATCTACTCTGGGCTGTACTGTCTGGACTGGGATGTGAAGAAAGAAATGGGTAAGTCGATCCCGGTGAATGTGAGGGAGATAGCTGAGGACGATCAGCTGTCCACTTCGCACTCAACTACGTCCGGATGTTCGAGCACTACCTCTTCCACGACCGAGACATCGAGACCAATCTCATTTTCTGCATCTCTTACATGGTCTTCGGTAGCGGAGAAGCATGCGTCCATGCCTCCACCCAGGCTCAGCTTTTCGACAAGGTGCTCGACGTCGCGTACGCTTGGTACACCAATCAGGTAGCCGATCAACATCTCGTAAATCCCCCAGAGGAATTAGCACGTCTTCCGACCGAGAATAGTCGACTGAATACCGAATCACCTGCTTTCCGAGGTAAGAAAGGCATTACCGTCTTCGGCCATTTACGAGCTCTCTTCCGGCATGAGGAGATGCAACGTCTCATCGTCCAAAATCCCATGATGTTCTCCCGCGCGGTCACCTTTCTCAACCTATTTGTCGGGCTACAGACGCAACGAAAGGAGCATGGCGAGCATATCGAGTACGAGGTCGACTGGCCGAGATCTTTCGCGATCCTCGGAGAGCTCGCCAAATGCTGTCGGGAGCTTGGCGAGGCTTATCAATTCTCGACGCCTGATCAACTTCTCTCCGGACTCACCGCCGTATCCAACCGTATATTGAGCGATATGATGCTCATCTCTCCCATTCTGGACCCGGAAAAGTACGTTCGACCTGTCGAAGCGGAAGTCCAAAACGTATTGGCCCACGGATCTCGCTTCACCCTGATCAAAGAGAATATCTCGCAGATCAGGGCGTTCTCCTTTCACCACTACATGCACCTCCTCTTCGCTGAGATGATCAAAGCGGTCCCAACGGCGATCAATGTGAAGCATGGGCGATTTCAGGGGAAAGATCTGCGGTACATTTTCGAATCCTTCGTCCTGCAATCTCCAATCACAGCCGATTGCGAGCGGATGAAGATGATGCTCATAGAGTATCCCTTGCAAAGTAAGTTCGCTTTCTTGACGTGGCTGACGTTCAGAACATGTCGTCCTCTCGCAGATCCGTGCCGACATGTGGAAGAAAAACGGCGTTGCTATGCGAGGACAGTACCACCATTACCGCGAAATGGGTGTACGGGAAGCAACGCTCGACCAGGAATTTTTTCTTCTTCAGTTCGGTCTCGTCATCATGGATCCCTTCAAGTTCATGGTCGCACTCATAGATCGGTTCGGCCTAACGGAGTTCTACAACGGTGACGTGCTGTCCGTACCGATGTGGGAGAACACGGATGCCGACCCGAAGCAGCGCATTGCCCTGCTCGAGGATTTCATCCTTCTCGTCATCCATCTAGTCAGCGACACCGCGTCGATCAACGGATGGAGCCAGCAGCGAGTGACCAGGAAACACATCATACATCAGCTTGTGCTTCACAATCTCACCTATTCCGAGCTAGTCAAGAAGCTTCCTGAGCGGTCGACAGATCGAGAAAGTATCTTGCCGATATTGGAGAAGGTCTCCGAGTACAAGGAGCCTACCGAAACAGCTGTGGGAAGCTATTCGCTCAAGCCAGACTGCTACGACGAGGTCGACCCATACTGGCGACATTACAGTCGGAATGATATGCGTGTTGCGATGGACAAGCTTATCACCCGGGCGAAGAAGCTACAGTCGGGTACCTCCGAACCGGTCATCCTGCCGCGCCCGCTCGAGGTGCCCCTGCCCGGTCAGCTTTTCTCGAATCTAACCGAATGCTTACGGAACCACATCGTTGCCGAGATCGTACACTGGACGATCGCGCATTGCATGCCCCTCGCGGATCCCATGTCGTGGCCAGGACTTCAAGCTGCCAAGAACGAGGCACCGCAATTGGAAACACTCCTGGATCTCGTATTGCATTTGATCATGGTAGCTGTTTCGTTAGCTCCAAGAGAGTTTGCGGAGGCATCAGTCGAAATCATCGAGGCGAGCGGGTCCATGAGCACGTTCCAGAACCTATGGTATATGCAAACGACCGACGCGTTCAAACCTTTCTGTCCGAAGATCGATCATATACTCGAGATCATCATCGCGAACCTTCCGGAAAGCTACACGACGGACTACCGAGCTCAGCGAGCACAGGAATCTTTGGAGACTCCGGATAAGCCGGATCCTAGGTCGGCAGCTGCTGCACGGCAAAAGGCCATTATGGAGGAGTTCGCGAAGAAGCAAGCTGATTTTGCTGCTCTTATGGACGAGGACGATGAGGAAGAGGATATCGCTGAGGAAGCTACGACCGATTCTTATGGCCAATGTATCGTATGTCAGGATGAGGTCTCGACGAAAAACACTGGCGGTATGCTTGCGCTTCTCCAACCGAGCCGGATGTTGCGAGATGTTGTGCAAGATCGAGATTGGTTCGAGGAATCGCTACTGTCGCCCGTCTGTCTTGACGATCCAACGCGCTATGCTCGCTTTGGTCAAGGCACGTCTGGCGAGCCAACATCAAAGGACGGCTATCCATCCTCGAGTCTACGATTTGGGGTGTACATATCCGCCTGCAGCCATCTCATGCACGAGAGCTGTATGGCGACATACTTCGAAGCAACGAGATATCGACATACTCAGCAGGTCCAACGGCATCATCCCGAAAACGCGGTGCGGATGGAGTACCTCTGTCCGCTTTGCAAATCCCTTGGAAACGTTCTCATCCCGCTCGACCCCACGCAAAGAGATATGAGACCATTCAACACGCCTTCATCCATGAAAGGCGGGCGACCACCTACGCTATCTGAGCGTATACGAAGTGTTTCCGAGGAAGGCCTGATCAAGGTATCGGACAGTGCTCGAATATGGGACCATCATGTGGAGACTGGCGAACTCGTTCCATGGTTCTCGGATTGCAACTTCGCTGTGCATACCCTCGATCCGGTCCATCGGCGCCAGCAAATGCGAGGTACTTCTCGCATGATTGAGCGAATGGGCAATCTCCTCCGACCGCTGTCCGAACAATCACAACGGATACGAAATAGGAAGACGCATATGTACCTTCCGGACGATGTAGTTGGCTATACTGTGGCAGTATGCGAGGTCGCTCAACGGGGTCTGAAGCGTACTCAGGGAGTGACGGTGGCAGAGCAGGTTCCCGAGATGTCGACCAAACTCATCAAGCGACTCATCGGTATGCTTCAGCTCGATCTGGATCTCTTCTTTGGGCCGAAATATGACCGAACGGCCCTTCGAGTCGGTCTCTTCGCGAGATTCCTCCCAGACTGGTACCGAGCGAGTACTCTCCCGTCCCCCCTGCTGCTTCGCCAGCCGCTCGGTTTGGTTATCGAGGCAGCAGCACTCGCACCGGACCTCCTTCAAGCCGTCATCGTCATGGCTTACTATGCGGAGGTCACCCGATGTATGCTCGGTCTGTCCATCTTCGTCAAGCGGTGTCTCGCAGGACGAACGGCTACTCAACCCCGGTCGGGGCGACCAGGAGAGGTCTACGTTGCCGATGCTCATTCGGTCTTTTCGGGCTTCCGACCCATCATGCAATCGGTCCTTCGCAATGCCGGTCCGTTCACCGATACCGAGGGCGTCCTAGCTCTCCTAACAGATGAGCTGCTTTCCAAACTCCTCTATGCGCACACTCTACCTTTTCTTCGCCGATGCGCGATCGTGTACCATGCCGTCGCTGGTGGGTATCCAGTTACCAATCCCGACCTGATCATCAGCGAAGGATGCGAGTATAAGCGACTTCTCAGCCTTATGGGTATCCCGAGACCGAAAGAAACGCTCCAGAACTCACATTCGACGGAATCACCGATCGTTGCTCGTTGGCTCACCCAATGGGCGATGCAAGGTCGGATCGTACCTGCACTCGAGTATCCCGGAACATACGAGCTGTGCCGTCTGCCGAAGTTATGGGAGGATTTAGTATTGCGTTACGCAGAGCATCGGTGTGAGAAATGTCAGACGAAGCCGACTTTCCCGGCTTTATGTCTCAATTGTGGGAAGTTTCTGTGTTTGGGAGGAGATTGTTGTGCGGATGATGAGCAGGGAGAGTGTAACCTTCACATGAGGGAGTGAGCGGTTTCGTTCCGGAGCTTGATGTTCTGCTAACGGAGTATAGGTGTGGAGCAGTGGTTGGAATGTTTGTCGACATCAAGCGATGGGTATTGCTGTACCTCTATGCGGGATCAGGTAGCTTTGGCCATATGCCTTACCTCGATTCGCATGGCGAGCTTGACATCTCGATGCGGTGAGTTGGCATGACTTAGACTCTATGTAGCTTGTACTGATGACCCCTTAGCCGTGGTCACCGACAATACATGCACTTGGGACGTATGGAAGAGCTGAGACGAGCGACGTGGCTAGGGCATGCGATCCCGCATCTTACCGCGAGGAGGTTGGAGTTGACCTCGGATGGTGGCGGATGGGGATGTCTATGATGGGTCAGAACAGGTCACCACGAGTAAGGCGGAATTTTAGGCGGTGAAGGAAGGTGGGTCAAAAGCGAGGTTTTTGGGCAGTAGCATAGCATATCTTGTCTTGGATTTGTTCGTCATGCATGAGATCCGTATCGAAACCCAATCTGTAGCGACAATATTGGTTGGGAACCTCCACGGGAACCAAACCGTGCTCCCCCGGATAGAAGCCAGATGTTTTGAGATGTTTTGGCGGAACTGCTGGTCCAATCCTTCATCCCGATCGCATTCGAGGATTAGCTTGGCCAATGTCAGCATGTCCTTCCTCGCTGGGCCATCGAGGCGGCCCGAGGGAGCGGGTACGGTGCTGACATATCGGTATGTCCGCCTTTGATCCCTTGACACAGGTACTAACCCTAATTGTTTAGGCACCTGCTCAGTCCACAAGCCATGACCGTCTTGTAAGCTCGTCCATTACTCACACTACGACATCCCTCCCCTTCCTCACTTCCTCGAGCAACCTGGACGCCTTCACCTCTTCCACTCTCCCCCTTCCATCCTTTGCTCTCTCCCTCTTCTCTCCTTTGCTGTATATCTGACAGATTGGCTCTATAGCAACCCGCTGAGGACGATCGCACACTGCGACATCGATGCGGCTTATGCTCGTCCGTGAATTCATGCTAAGAGAACGAAACCAATGGTTAAAGCTAATCCATACAGAGTTCGAACAAGTCCGCCTCGGATTACCCGATGACATACCTCTCATCTGCGCCCAATGGCAATCCATCATCGCTGTCAATTACCCAGCCCGCAAATTCGGGATCAAGCGGTTTGCCATCTAACCATCTTGCTCTCCATAGGTCAGGATACTGATCCTTGAGTGTGGACAGGTTTAACACCATTGACGAAGCTAGGAAGATGTGTACCCATCTTTTGGTTCAGCATGTTGCTACGTATCGGAATGGGGAGGCTGAGGCTGGGTACTGGGGTGAGGTGGACCCAATGACCCATAAGGTGAGCTTGGATGCATGTTAAAGTGAGGAGGAAGGCACTGATGAGGCGAGTAGGTCAGCTTGGACCCGTACCGACGGGAGAGTCTGAAGATCCTTGCGATCTTTAAGGAGATGGTCCCGAATGGCGAGATAGGTCTGTCCGTCACTACAGCATCAACTATAGAAGGCTGATGGGGCTGGTCAGAGAAAGCATCGATCGACGAAGCCTTCCTAGACCTCACACCCATGGCCATCGAACGACTCCTCATGGCACATCCATATCTCGCTTCTGTTCCTGAGGATGCACCGGAAGGTCTTGATTCGCCCCTTCCACGAGCACCTCCAATCGATTGGACAAAAGCCGGAAACGTCTTCCCCGTTGAGGGAGCCGAGGCACTTAGCCAGGAGGAGAGGGGTAGTGAGGATGGAGAGACGGACGGAGAGCAGAGGGACCGCATTAAGGATGGGGCTAGCTGGGAAGATTGGGCCCTCTGTATTGGGGCGGAGATAATGGGGGAACTCAGAACAGAGGTCTGGAACAGATTGCATTACACTTGCTCTGCTGTGAGTCTGGTCTGTTTCGTGACGTACATGGATAGGCTGACCCAAGTAGGGGATTGCGCATAATAAAGCCATGTCGAAGGTATTTCACCCTTTGGCACACTGGTCCGATCTGCTGACAAGTCGTTCCCCTAGCTATGCTCAGCTTGGAAGAAACCGAACAATCAGACAGTCTTAAGGATGTCTGCTACGCCTGCATTCTTGCGGAACATGGACTTTACGGATGTGGGCATCTCCTTCCGATCGAGTATTTGTTATGTTGATTGGGAAAGATCCGGTTTCTGGGCGGCAAGCTTGGGAGTGCGATAGCTACTGAGTACGGCGCAAAGACCGTTGGGGACATGCTGTGAGTAGACTCGAGATCGTGGAGATTTAGCCCCTTTTCTTAGTTTTGTTGCATTACAGCCAGAAAATTGTTCTCCACGTACACCGTCCCTTCCCCCCCCTCCCCTTCCCTTTGCCTTGCTCATCTCCCGCCCTTGGCAGTGTCAAGCTGAAGAGACCTTCAGCACGGTGTCGCTCGAGGAGCTTCAACGTCGCTTCGGCGAAGAGAGCATCTGGGTATATAATATTATTCGGGTCAGTCTGACCCCCTCATTCTGATTGAAGGAGCTCATGACTCTTTCAGGGCATCGATCATACCGACGGTCGGTCTTCTATGTTGGGTGGTTTGACTTATGCTGAAAAGTGAGCAGTGAAAGAACGAGTTGCCAACAAGTCTATGCTCGCCTCCAAGAACGTCCGACCGAGTGTTACAACCCCTGAGCAAGGTCATCATTGGCTGTCGGTCCTTGCTGGCGAGCTCCACGTCCGCCTCCGCGATGCCCGTGAGATATCACCGGGACTGTGGCCAAAGACCCTTGTCCTAAGCCACCGTACCGGTAAGCCTAGGTCAAACTCTTCGTGACTGTTCTTACGAGTTTTGTAGGTATCGAGCCAAGTAGATCTCGTCAAACACCCTTTCCTTTCACACGGAATCTCTCGACAGAGTACATCCTCAGGTACGCGCGGAAGCTATGGGATGAGGTCACCCAGCCGATGAATAAGGGCAATATGAAGCTCAACAACGTGAGCCGCCCATCTGCTCTATCCGGTCGGCTGTCCCCTATTCGACCCACGTGCCCCAACTCCTTTTCGTACTGTACCCCCCGCTTTACCCCCGCCACACCCCTTCCTTCCCGCTTTACTTTCCGCTGGATGGGCCCCTTAGTGTCAACTGACACCAGTATCCTAGATCGCGCTGTCCTTCTCCGGCCTCGAGCGATTAGAAGAGGGCCAACGGGGTATTGAAGGATTTTTCGCAGCTGGCGTACCGAAACTCGACGTCGTGAAGCCCGATGGCAAGCGATCGCGATCGCACTCGCCCGTACCTGCCCCTGCAACTGATTTGAACCCGTCTCCGAAGAAGCCACGCTTGCCAACGTTACATACAGGGAAGAGGAAGACGGCGCTCGATTCCTTCCTGGGGAAGAACTCTGTCTCGTCCGCCAGCAATACCATCAATGCATCAACTACGCCCTCTGCAGACACCGCTGCTACACCAATTTCACATACGTCCGCCTCTACCTCCGTCTCCACCCCCGCCAACGGTCTTTCCGGACCTGTTGTGGTACTGAACGAGGAGATCGACACCGACTTGGACGTTCTCGACAATGGGACGGACGACTCAGGGAACCTGAGGAGCAAGAGATGGATCTGCCCGAAATGCAGCACGGTGTTCACTCCGATGGACGAGGCGGATGCGACAAAACGAGCAGGATCCCTGATGCAGCAGAAGACCGAACACGAAGACTATCACTTCGCCCTCGATCTCCAGGTTGGCGACCGGAACCCAGAAGCACCTGCAGCACCCAGTGCCAAAGTGAGAAAGAAACCGCCGCCCAAAAAACCTGAAGGAATCAAGGCGTTCTTTTCCGCCAAACCAGCCAAGACCGAGCCCGCATAAGCTGTCTTACCAAAATGCCTTGTGCGTTTGTTGTACACTATATAGGGTAATGCATTGCGATGGGGGTTTACAAATTGTGGACTGCTTCTCAAATCAAATGCAAAGTTCTAAATCACAACCCAAATATCTCTCCCGAAATCACGTCCTCCAACTGGGAGAAGCGTCGTAACCCCCGCCACCCCATCCCTGCCTCAGCTGGTCGTTCGTCCCGTTCGCTCTATTAGCCTCACTGACCCCGTTGGTATGACCATTTCTCGCTCCAGTACCGCCATAGATCGGTGATGCAGGAGTGAATGCGGGTGAAGCGGGGCTGGAGCATTTGATCAGCTCAAAGAAGAATGATTCTTGATGATACCACTCACCTATAAGCAGGACTGGCCGGGGAATAGGTCGGGCTGGTAGGGGAGTATACCGGACTTGCTGGAGAGTACGTCGGGCTAGTCGGACTGAACTGCGGACTAGTCGGAATGAATTGCGCGCTAGTAGGCCTAAAACACAGTCAGTAACGGATCAAAAGCTAAAAGCAGGAGGAGTACATACGAGTACTTCGGGCTCGTAGCCTGGAAAGGAGCGGGACTAGCAGGACTATACGCTGGGCTAGTCGGCGAGAAAGCCGGACTAGCTGGGCTATATCGCGGTGACGTAGGGCTGTTGTGTGGGGATGTCACGCCACCCATCGGCGAGGTAGGGCTGTACGCCGGTGAAGCCGGAGAGTAGGGCGACGTGCGAGTTCCAGGACCTGTATACGCTGGTGACGTTGGCGAGTACGTAGGGGAGGAGGGTGAAAAGGAAGGTGATGCTGGCGAGAACTGGGGGGAACTAGGCGAGTACTGAGGCGATGATGGGGAGTAGGCGGGACTGGTCGCACCGTAAACTCCCCTCGGTACCCATGGTGAGGCTGCACCTGCACCTTGGAATGGCGAACTGGGACTGTATGCTGGACTGGTGACAGCGAAAGGGCTGGAAGGCGAGTACCCGGCTGGCGAAGACGGCGAGTAGCCACCCGGAGACATCCCGCCGTGCATGGGTGACTGTCCATAGCCCATGTATGCGAAATTTCCACCTTCGTCGTTGTTGGAGGTCTGCATCGGCGAGAATGCCGCTGCTCCGACTGCTCCTCCAGCTCCGTTCCACATGGGCGAGAAATTATCATAGGGAGTCATCGCACCACCCGGTGTCATACCGCCCGCCATACCGCTCGAGAGCATGTTCTGGACAGGTAGTCGATGATCAACGATGACATCCTTCAGCATGGTCATATCAAGGGAGACGTCGAATGCTCCAGTACCCATAGGGGCCATCTGTCCTAGCAAGACATTCTCGGCCACCCCACGACAATCGTCCACATCGCCCACTGCTGCGGCTTCCAGTAAGATCTCAACGGTCTCCTCGAAGGAACATCTCGACAGAGCTCCAGCATCGGTCCGGTTGATACCGTGCCGAGTGATACTCATGAGCTGACCTTTGTTGCACATCAGGTCACACAGAAGCGCAAGATGGCGGTAATTGACGTAAGAACCGCCCATCTCGATGACCCCATTCAGCTCTTTGAAGAGAGCGTTCCGACCCGCCTCGATACCGAGAGTCTCGAACACCTCGTAGCAGTTATTCGAGTATGTCCGGACCGCGTCGACGCCATCGACAGCCAGCACCTGCTTAAGGTTGATACCGTCGGTCTCAAGGTACCATTCCTTCTCCTGATCGTATTCCCCTTGTTGGGACAGCACGATTCGCTTGCCTTCAGAAATGAAGACACGCTGGATACCGGTGATACCGCCCAGCTCGACTTGATCAAGCAAAGTCCCTTCGATCCGCTTCAGGAACATATCCTCATCGCCCAGCAGCTCCTCGTCCTCCTTCTCCGCGACGACACGTATACGGATGATGAGCTTCTCCGCATTGTCCTCGGAGTGAATGACGAAGACGTCTTTGCCGACCGTTTGAGCGATGGCATTGACGATCTGTGACATCTCATAGCCTCCTTCCAGAACTTTCGCTCGATCCAGCTCCAGACGAAGCAGCCAAGGCGAGTGAAGTTCCAACCGGATATCTTCATCGGGTATCGCAAAGAAGGCGTCCACGAAGTCCTGATCCTCCTCGATATCGGTCGAATCCAGCTTGGGATCGTAGAAGATCTCGACTGAAGCCGTGATGTCGCGCAGTCGGGTGTAAGTGAGCTTCCGCATAATCTGGTGTGCGTCTTGCTCGGTCCGACTATACTCATGATCGAGGTAGACGTTGAGCGCAGGTGTTCGGATGTTAACAGCAACATTGATGATCTCCTTCAGACGAGGTACACCACCGGTGACACTCTTACTCGCCACACCAGCGTAATGGAAGGTATTGAGTGTCATCTGCGTTGCTGGTTCTCCGATAGACTGCGCCGCAAGGGTACCGACCATCTCTGCGGGGTCGACAACAGCTCGATTGAAGATCTGCTCAATCTCCCCGATCACCCAGTCGAACGCCTCGCGATTCAGATGGTACTCTTCGAGAACTCGCCGTGTAGCGAGATGCGATCGGACAAGCATGGTGAAGATAAGAGTCGCGTTGTTCTGATGTTGCCTGCTGACTGCATCATGACCCCGCACAACAATTAAACGATCCGTTAAGGCTTGGCGAGCCTCATGGACATAAATCGTATCCAGATCACTGGGTACTCGATGATCGATGTGAAAGATCTGCTGAGAGTTCTGTACAATCCGCTGAATGTTGACGGGTAAGGGATGACCAGGTGTGCCGTCCAGGAAGATTTCATCACGAAGCACTTGACGGTCATCGCTGAGCTGACGGAATTCCTCGTCCAGAACCTTCTGCAAGGCATTCGATGAGGTGTCGATGCCCGCTTGAAGGGTACCCTTCGAGAAGCCTCGATCTTTGCTCAAGACGTCGAGTCTATACCGCCTGTCGAAAGCTCGATCGGACAATCGAATGATGTCCAAACTCTGCGTTACATCAGTATAAGTCCAGGTTGGAATGGGCTTCGCTCACCTGTCTCTCCATAGCGGCACCATCCATGCCATCCTCCCCATACAAAAACTGAATGATATCGCCATTCGAGTTCCGCACAGTCCCATCATACCCAACCTTCAAATCCTCCATCGCCTTGACCAGCCGTCTCTGAATGTACCCAGTCTCAGCAGTCTTCACCGCCGTGTCGATCAAACCCTCTCGACCACCCATGGCATGGAACCAGAACTCCTGCGGGGTCAAACCACGCAGGTACGAATTTTCCACGAAACCTCTCGATTCTGGTCCATAGTCGTCTTTGGAGAAGTGCGGTAATGTTCGATGTTTGAAGCCAAAATTGATCCGCTTTCCCTCCACGAACTGTTGACCCACCACACCGGTCATCTGGGAGATGTTTATGAAAGACCCCTTGGCACCGGACACGACCATCTGCTTGACGTTGTTGTCATCCTTCAAGTTGTCCTGAGCGGTTTTACCGGTCCAGTCACGAGCTTTGTTGAGCTCGTTTGCTATCGCCGCCTCGAGGGTTTCTCGGATCGTCATACCGGGCTTCGGCTTCATCCTGTTCATCTCTGCCTCGCTGACCAGCTTCTGCACAGCCTCCTTCGCCTCCACCATCCGATTCGTGATACCCGCCATAGTGGCTTTATCCACAATAGTGTCGCCGATACCGACGCTGAAACCGAAATGTAAAAGCCAGAAATTGACCATCATCTGACAAGCGGAAAAGAAGTCTCGAGTAGCGACCGGCCCAAGCTCGCGGAAGATGACGTGAACGAGACCATTATTCGCACTCCCCGCCATATTCTTGACGATGGTGCCGTGAATGATCTCGCCGTTATCGATCAGGACATTCTCATCGGTGACATCGATGAATGAAGGCTTCTCGTTGTTCTTGTAAACGATGTTGATACCTTTCGGTATACACATCGAGAGCAGCTGCTTGCCCGTCCACATCGGCTTCGGCTTCAGAATCGCAGGAGAAGGTATCGTGCCGTCCCAGCCCGGTAGCCACAGCAGGATATTCTGAACAGCTTTCCAATCGCAGAAATTGTCTCGAAGGGTGAACTTTCGAACACCACAAAGCGTATCCTGGACAATACCCATGACGGGTTTGTTCGCTTGCGGCGAGATGATCTAAGGACGCAAAAAGCGTTGAGCGCCAAGCACCTAAAGGTACAAGGCAGCGATATGTACCTGTCTGGGCACCCAAGCAATCTGGCTCAGCTCCGCTCGAGTTTCCTCGCTTTGCGGTACACTGAATGAGGTCAGCCAGCGCAAAGACGCTCCGTCAGCGACATACTGCAGATTCATCTCATCACCGTCAAAATCGGCATTGTACGGAGATGTGCTGTATGGTGTTAGTAAGGCCTGGCAACCCGTGCGAAACGTACACGGAGAGGTTCAGACGGAATGCTTTATGAACGGTGTCAGCCAAGGTATCCTTGGCTTCAATACATCATACGCACTCGAATAATTCATAAGCTTGATCCGATGACTCATCATCGACATCTTATGCAGACTGGGTTGACGATTGAACAGTACGTAGCTTGACAGGTGTAAGCTGAGCAGCCAGGTTGTTGGGAGGAGAAGCTCACTCTCCGTCCTTCAGATGCCTTTCCACAATCCATCCAAATTGCAAACTGATAGGTTCGCTTGTCTTCCGATATTTCAGGTCGACTCGCTCTCCAGTATCTTTCACGTAATACCGAGCGCCGGGATATGTGGACGGGCCATTGTTGACCAGGGTTTGTAGGTAGACGATGTTGTATGGCGTGACTATACACTGCTTAGCAGAGAAGGGCGTCTCGCATACCAGGCACTCACCTCTTTCTGGGTAGGTCAAGGTCATGGCGATGCTCTTCGGCACGCCGACCTGATCCAGCTGAAGATTAGGATCACCAGTGATGACCGTCCGTGCCGAGAAGTCCACCCGTTTCCCCATAAGATTTCCCCTCAGCCTGCCTTCTTTCCCCTTCAATCGCGCACGAATCGCCTTCACCGGTCGACCCGACTTCTGGTTGTCCTGAGGTAACCCGGCGATCTCGTTGTCCATATAGGTGGCGACGTGATATTGCAGCAGATCGAAATGCTCGTTGACAACACTGGGCGGGACACCTTCACCCTCCAGACGCCGTACTGTCGCGCTCGCTTTGAGAATCTGCGCAAGCTTGTACGTCAAGTCGTCCTCACTTCGCAAGGCACCGCCGTCGACAGCGATGGAAGGTCGAACCGCCGCAGGGGGAACGGGGAGCACAGTAAGGATCATCCAATCTGGCCGGGCATATTCGGCATTCAAACCCATGACATGAAGGTCTTCGGCCGGGATCTTCTTGAGAAGGTTGTAGATCTCGCCAGGAGGAATGATTCGCTTCTCAGGCTCGCCGACCTCCTACAAAAAGTCAGTATGACTTTGCCCTAACAGACGTTATAGCTTACTTCGCCTTTCTCCGCTGCAGCCGCCTTGATCACCGCAATGAGCTTCAAACCCTCTTTCCGCCATACGGGTTGTTCATGACCACAGCCTCCATGACCTGTCCCAAGGCCGTTGGGCTTCGAATGCTGATCCCTTTCTCGCTGATACTGGTCCTCAGCCGTCGCATCCCCATTGTCCTCCTCTTCGAGCGAATCGGGCTCGCAAACATGCCGCTTCGAAGCCAATGCCCAGACGGCTTTCAGCCGATGTTGCGGCTTGATCCGTCTTACGATATTGACAACCAGCGGATCTCGCTGTGGGACATGAGCGAGGCAACGTGCAAGGTAGGGATCACTCACTTGGTCAATCTTCAACTTCCCACAACTGAAGCAGATACACTCGAGGATCTTCTTCACTTTGACCATGAAGCCAGCGTGGAAAACTGGTCGAGCGAGCTCGATGTGACCAAAATGTCCCGGACATTCTGCCATACCCTCCATACAAGTCTGACACTTGAAGTTACGGTCGATAGTACCCATCTTTGGGTCCATCAGTCCACCAACCTTCTGCTTGCCATTCTCATCCATGACCTCGGGATGTTCGATCTTCGCCACTGAGAAAGCTTTGATCTCCTCTGGGCTCATTACACCGAATTGAATCTCCCGGATCTGCCGAATCGGCGCGGACGAGTAAGGGAAGGTGATCGTCATCTTGGCAAGGGCGAAGATTTGTAGGATCAAAAGTCGCCGAGCGCCTGTCTCTTTCGCCTGATCCAATTTCCTGCTCAATCTCCTGTATCAAAAGCTGACGCTCCGACGCGAAAGTGTGGAAATGACGCGAGGCTGGTCGGAGCTGGGTCGGCTTGCTAATCCACACAAAGGGTATCTTAGGTCGGTTCTATTGACCCATGGGTATTCGACGGTGTCTACGGTCGACCGGTCTCAATGCTGGGAATACGTGACAAGTACCGAGAGACGTGTGAAAGTCCAAAAGAAAGAGGATGTCGAGAGGGAAGGAGGCGACCACAAGGCTTATCGAATTGACTCGTGATAACCGGTCTCCTCGCTCCTCGTCTCTGTCGACACTTTTGGGGAGCTCAAACAGATAAGGGCTGGTGGAAAACAACGAGCCCGGATCGATCTATAGAACGAAGAAGTTTGGGGTTTATGGAGAAGACGAGGAGGAAGGCGCGGAGGCCGCGATAAGTTATAATTCAATGCAAGCGGCAAACTCAGCTTGCAACGCCGGAAAATACCGCTCAAGTGGCATTGAATGGATATGATACCGTCAGTGTCAGATGCTTCCAGCTATACTCAAATCAATCAAAGCTGTCTAGACGTTGTTACGTATACGATTCAACTGGCAGAAGGCCTCTCCTCACCGTTGTGGATCCTTCCTAGTGATATCGCCTGTACTGTCAGCTCCTCTCCTCCTCACAGCTCCCCTTGAACCGGACACAGAATCTTGGCAAGCGTCGCGCGGTTGCCCTTTGTCCGGGCCTTTTCACCTTCGATAACAAGCTACTCGGATAGACAATCATTCTGGGCACGTAAGTTTCGAATACTTCACGAACATGTCCTGGCTGTGGGGCTCGGCTACCAACCCTCAATATGAGGAACTAGTCGGTAAGTCATCCTTCCTCAACCAGACTTGGCAGCAGTATGCAAGGGATAGCCAGCTCTCGCCTGAGCTGTCTAGTCTACATGGGGCTAACATGGGGGACTGTCGCAGAGAAAGCATGTTCCCCTCTCAACCTCACCTATCCTCAGTCCGAGGATATCGCCGTCAACCTCGAAATCACTGATATGATCCGCTCAAAGGCCGTTCAGCCGAAACCAGCTATGCAGAGTTTGAAGCGGAGAGTAGGGAGTCGGAATGGGAGAGTACAGATGTATGCTCTGAGTGTAGGTTTACGGTCAGCTGCGGAAATTGGCCTAGCTAATCCTGTTCAGCTGGTCGACACTTGTATCAAAAACGGTGGCGACCACTTCTTGGCTGAGGTCGCGAGCAAGATATTCGTGGATGAATTGTCGGGAGTCATCCGATCACCAGTCTGTCGTAGACGTGGCTCGGAGAGGGGTATGCTGATTCACGTCCAGCTCACCAGCGCCGAGGTGAAGCAGATGGCATTGAAGATGTTTCAGCAATGGGCGTTGGCGTTCCAGTCAAAGCGGGAGCTCGCATTCTTCGTGGGTGTCTATAACGAGCTCAAGAACTCCGGTGAGTCCTCTACTTCATGACGAAGGAGCCTGCTAATGTCACTGTCAGGTATCGCCTTCCCTCCTCCACCATCCCAGACATCTGCCCACCTTCTTTCAACCACAACAGCACCCGCATGGATAGACTCGGACGTCTGCATGCGTTGTCGTTCCGCCTTTACCTTTACGAATCGGAAACATCATTGTCGGAATTGTGGTCTGGTTTTCGATCAGGCTTGCTCGAGCCGGCAGACGCCGTTGCCAAGGTTTGGGATCGCAGAAGAGGTCAGAGTATGCGAAGGATGCTGGATGAAGAATGGAAAGGGAATGAATTCGAACGGGTATGAACCTTCTCCGATGATGTCAAACAGTACTGACGAAATCAATACCACAGTCCAGCACCAGTGATTCCAGGAAGGACACCTCGATCTAGAGAAGATTTAGATGCGGATCTACAACGAGCCATTGAACTGTCATTGGCGGAATCGCAGCCTTCAGCGAGGAGATATCTTGGATCAGAGCCACCGCTAGCTCGGAAAGCAGGGACGGCCGAGGACGACGACGAGGAGATGAGACTGGCGAACGAGGCGAGCCTGAGGGATATGGAAGCGAGACCGAGTGCTCCGCACCGAGCAGACGAGCCGGAGTTGAGGGTGAGATCAATCGATCCCTTCACCGTTGCTCGAGCTGATTCTTTCAGCCCTTACCTACCTTCGACCTCGCTCCCAGAGAAGCAGAGACCATCCTTACCTTCTCAAATACCCTTGATCAAATGGCGGCATACGGCGAGCGAGACTTACGGCGGTTCCCTCACGCCCACATGCTGTATGAGCAGGCGTACGCCTTGGGCGGGAAGCTCCAGCGGAATGCAGAGGAGAAGAGCACGAAGCAATGTGAGTTTGGATATCCACTAGAATCTTCACTGCTGACCAGATCGCAGTAATGCTCGCCGAAATGCAGGATAAGCTCTCTCTAGCTGTAGGCGTCTACGGTCAGATCCTCGATGGCCAACAAGCATATGCTGCTCGGAAAATGCAGGAGCAACAACAACGGCAATACCAGCAGCAAATGTACTCGTATGTCCCTCAACAACAGCAGTACTCGCCATACCCGACACAAGGCTACGCTGCGCCGCCAACGCATATGAACGGTCATGCGAACCCATATGCAACGTATGCTCTGCCTCAGCATAATCCAATACCTGAGCAGTCTCGAGCCGGCCCATCATTGTCCCCATCTATGCCGAATCATCAGGCTCCTCAGCAATACACTCCCCAGCCGGCTTACCAAGCACAACGGTATCGACCTGAAGCTGCATCTCACGTCCCAGCTCAGTCATACGCGAATCAAGCTTACGAGTCACATCAACAGTGGGCCTCTTCGCCACCACAACCAGCCCTTGATCGACACTCATCGATGCGGACACCCTCCGTCCCCTCGCAGCCTACTTTGCAGCGGAATGTCTCCCTCACTTACGGTTCAATGCCACAAGTCGCCGAACTGCAAGGCTACTCCGTCGAACCACCTTCCGATCCCCAGCAATACACCTATCCTTCTCAACCACCTACTATCCAGACCGACGTCCCGACACCAGTCGACATGGCTTCTCATCCAAACCCGTCACCCACAAACAGTATGCATTCCACTCTTCCCCCTCAACCAACACAACAATCATACCCCACACCAGCAGCTGTCCCTCTTCCTATCTCGCCTGCACCGCAATCTCAGCCTTACCAGCTAGCAGTTTGGCAGCAATCGGCAAGACCGCCACGACAATATCAGCAGACACTCCCCCAAGCAGCTGTACCGCAGCAATCGCCTCAGCAACGACAAGCATGTCAACATCTTCAGCAACCCGCACCACAAACTTACAGTGCAAAGTCGTTCCCTCAAGCTCCTGCCGCAGTGTTTCCCGACACTCCGATGGAAGCGCCTGCCGGCTTTGAGAGGCAGGAACAGCAGGAAGCACTCCTCATCGAGCTGTAATGTTCTCTCAGAGGTAAGGTTGTATCCATCACGTCATAGGTGACGATGATGCATGCATGCGATATTTGAGACGCGAAGACACATTGAGATTGTGCGGATGATGTGAAAGATGATTACACAAGATACAATGACTGGATTGATGGGCGCGAAGCTATCGGAATGAAAGTGTACTAGGCATGAAAGCGTGTTATGTTACGTTTCGTGATTATCGTAACATTCATGCCGAGAAGAGGCTAATTGATGAACTGGGTGGAAAGACGTTGTTTGCGAGGTGTACGCATCTCGTCCCAATCGGCCTTGGATTTCTCCCAGACCGAGGAAGCGGAGGGACTGATGAAGTTGATTGGGACCTGCTTGTGCCGGCCAAGAGGTGATGAAGCCGCTTGCTGTTCGAGACGAGGATCGCGGTACCTCCCTCGGCCGGCGTCGGGGGAGCTGGCCGTCTTCGAGTGGAGTTGAGAATGTGTAGCAGGACGTGGACCCAACTCTCCACTAAAGACCGATTGAGCCCCTGTGCCATAGCCGTACATCCCCGGTGATCCAGCGATGGGATGAGGCGGGAACGCCCGATGCGGACTGGAGGCGAGGCTCGGCGGATAAGGGAACATCCATGACATGGGAGAACCTGATGATTGCGGTGGAGCGTAACCGTACATCGGGAAAGGCGGGTAGGGTTGGGGGAAGTTCGATGGCTGCGTGCCGTAGGCAGGCGAAGTGTGACCTGAGACAGAGCTGGCTCGCTCCCATTCGTCCTCGGATGCACGGAGAGCAGCAGCCATATACTGCTGCTGCCAACGATGCTTCATCATTGCCCTGAAACAGTCATTAGACCCTGCGCCGCAAGAAATCTTGAGTATACTCACCGCACGGCGGGATCCGTAGGAGGCATCGGCATATGCATCTGCGAGGGGTCCATAGGCGGATATGGCGATTGAGACCACTTCTGCGACTGTTCCAATGACACTAAGCGTGGAGGATGGCCAAGTGCGGCTTCGGGTATTGCAATAGCCTGAGCTGATACGGAAGTCTGTGAAAATTATCAGCCATCGACTCCCTGAAGATCCCCAATAGGCTCACAGGCGGTGAGGGCATAGAGTCTAATTCCCTCGAGCTCTCTCGACTGTGGCCTACAGACACATTCTCCCTGACTCGATTGTTCAGGCCTACGAACGAGTCACGAGGCGTTGAAGGATTCTGGCCGAGACTGTCACTAGTCAAGCCAGACTGCGATGACGCAGGCGAGGCAGTTGTCCTCTGGCCCATCCGTGATGTCGAGAGGTCTGGGAGCTTCTCGATGGCTGAACTCGACGAGCCTGATGAGCCTATCGCTGATCTCGAAGCCTCATCTCGAACCAGTGAAGCACCGATTGACATCAGCGAAGGTGCGGGAAGCAGCGACCCGAGTTCGAACGGGACCGGAGACCTCACTTGCGGTATAGCAGAAGGCAATGGTGGAGGTATGCCCGATGTGGACCTCTTCATGCCGGCCAGCGATGATGACGATCGCGATGCCTTCGCTCGGAGAACGGAGAGGGACTCATCCTCGCTCGAGCTCTTCATATCGCTCATACTGTGTTCAGACCTCGGTATCGATTGCGAGCTAGGGAAAGGAGGCTTCTTCATTGATTGCTTCCGCGGTCCACTTGGAGCTCGTCGTGTGGATGCTCTTCGGTTTCGTTTATCCGCTTCGTCTTCCGACTCACTGCTTGACCAGTCACTCCTACTCTTCCTGGCTGACGACATGCCGCCAGTAGTCCTCGTCCGAGACCGGTCAACCAGCCCAAAGCTGGACGGAAATCGTGGAGCTGTCGTGACGGCCGGCGAGGCTGTTCCGGATTCACTCTCAGGGGACCGAAGACGCTCAGTCTCGTGCCCGTCCACACTATCGCCTTCCCCGATGACGAGTCGAGCGAGTGCTGGCTTCGATAAGCCAGATGCAGCGTTGGTGAGACGGGTTTGTAACGATGGTCGCAATCTCTCGTCCGCAGATGATGGGGCTTGCACATCGAAGAGGGTAGCGCGAGATGGCAGACGAGGAAGATCGCCGCAAACAGGTATTGGCGGTGCTGTGCCGTCTTCGCTTAACACCCTCATCGAGGCGACCACCAACGCGGTATCGAAGCTTTCTGTCTCTGGCGGAGGCGATCCAGGCCGTAGTCCAGAAAGCAGCTTCATCGGCTCATCGAGCAATGAGACTTTGCGACCCTTAGTCGGCGATGTTACCTCGCGGATCTGGCTGGGAGAAGCAGGTAGGTCCTGCTGAAACTTTGGTGGCGAACCGGGCATTTGGTCCGACCAAATGCCCAGAGGGAGGGGAAGATCGATAGAGGCTGGTGTCGTATCTCCTGCTTGAGGTAAGACAAGAGGTTCAACAGGTGGAGGAGGGTTTCTAGCGGGGCTAGCTGGAAGTGGAGCTACCTCGGTACACGCTTCGATCGGATCAGAAACCGAGTTGAACGGAGCGGGAGTCTTTGGACGCCCAGGCATAGTATTTGGAGCTCGAATGGAGAAGCAACCGTCGTTAGAAGTCAAGGGGACAGGTGAGTTGATGATCTCTTGAGTGTAGGCCAAGGTGGGGCTTGGAGGTCGGCTTGAATGCCGGGAGGCGAAGGAGGCAGGATTTTGGACACCGGACGCTGCCCGATCGAGGTCTTTCGAGGCATGTATCACTCGTGTCGTCCTGGCGCTCTTGACGACAAAGCCACCAGAGCCAGAACCTTCGTCATTTCTGGTATGCCGTTGAACGGTGAAAGCCAGTCCGGGATTTGGAGCTGGACTGGGCGGGGGGCTCCTCGTAAGTGGAATGTCCTCGGCTTCATTCCACAGGCTCGATAAAGAGGCAACGCTTCGAGCGCGACCACCGCCAAAGCCTTGCGAGAGCATGCCCACCGGGACCTCATCATCGTCTGCTAGCCCGCCATGACCGATCTCGCTCATCGTTCTCGGTCCTTCACTTGGTCGCCGTATCCCTTTCCGGAAGGCGGCTACGCTCACACGAGGTGAGAAAGCAATGTGATCGTCCATGGATGAGAGCGATGCGGCAATACTAGGGGGGCGGGAGAGGTCCGGCCGGGTCATTCGTTGTTCAGGCAAAGGATCCAGCGCAGGATCGGTAGCAAGACCGGGGTCCGCTGCAGGAGGGTTATCGAGTGCCACGACCGATTCCCGCTTGACATTGGTTAAGTAGCCCTCGAGACCCGTTCCTTTCACGTCTGACATGCCGGAGATATGTCGAAATCCTTTGAGCTGGAACGAGCCGTCGTCAACTGTCTGATCGTCGAGATAGGGGTGCACGAGAGAGGCGCGAGATGCGGACCGGCCGAAGGGGTTGTGGAAGAACGAAGAAGACGGTCGGCGGAGCTGCTGAGGACGGGGTTGATCGGTATCTGCTGCGACCTGATGGATAGAAGTTGTATCGGCAGGAGGGCCGGCGGGAAGACCGGGTTTGCGCGGTGTTGGTGAGCCAGACTAACTTCATCAGCTCGTCCCTTCCACATTGTCAGCTAGACTTACCCTTGCGTCATCCTCAAAGTCGCTCGCACTCTTCGACGCCTTCCGCGTCCGTCTTCTTCCAATCCAGAATTTATTCTTCTTCTCCGCAGACTCAAGGAATTCGATACCGGAACCACCGGGAGCATCGGGCTCTTCTGGGGCAGGGTCCAAGGCCTCATACCTCTCCGCGGCAATTTCAGCCGGTTCCGCCAGATCACTTGATGGGCCTCCCTCCTCATCAACGCTGCCCGGATGTACCGGTACCCCATCACTGCCTTCGAACCCCAGCCGCCCAAGGATACCTCCATCCTGCTTGAACTTCCCCGACGAGAGGCGCTTCCTCTTCGCCAGCTCATCCTCCTCTTCCCCGTCCATCATCCCTTCCCGGTACTCAACACCGCTCCTTCCTAGCCCATCACGGGGTGATGAGGGTGCTGCACCGAGGTTGACAGCTGGAATCATGCCACCCGTCTGCTGGGGTCCTGCGAAGATCATCGTCGTCCTCTTCTCCTCAGCTCTCGGTGTGACCTGAATGTCCTCATAAGGTATCCCAGTTAACTCCTTCCCCTTATCCTTGGTATTCCTCCTAGCCCATGGTCGGCGAGAAACTCGGGAAGCTACCGAGCTCGTTGATGGAGAAGTAGGAGGTAGACTTGGTCGCTGAAGCTGTGCTGACGAAGCGAGGAGGGGTGACGAAGCGGAAGACGGAAGAGGTGTAGCGGGTAAGATAGCTGTAGGCGGAGGGGGAGCTTCGGCAGTAGATGATGAACCCCGAAATCGACTGAAGATACCCATCACGCCCCTGAACACACCCTCATCAGCTATTCTAACATCTAAGAACAAAGTCCGTCGACCGAACAAAAGATGATAGGGACTGGAGAGACCATGTCGACAAAGGAGGGACGATCGACCGGTGATGTGATGCGAAACCCACCTGAATGGAACGAGTTGATTTTCTTTGAGAAAGGCGGAGTCAATAGGAACGGGTGGCGACCCCTTTGGAAGTCATAGTTGCGGCTTCGTAAGATCCCGACTGCGACAGCCGATCAAGCAGTAAGATGGTGCGCAGCACCACAAGTCCGCGGAGTTCAGAGAAGACTTTTGCGGCCTATGACGTGAAACGCCGTCAGCCAGGTGGTAAATTCGAGAACTTCCACCGCACCGAAGCCCGAGGATTTGGCTTTTGGCGTTGGCGACAAAACTACGGCGTTACTTGAGGAGCTCTCCAGCTCAAACCCTCCTCTACCCTCTACCCCTTCCCCAAGCCCCTTGCTGGGCTAATCTAATGATCATCATCGAACATTCATTACACCACTTGGATTGAATCGTGCATATAGTAAAGGATGCTTTCATACATTCACACATCAGATCGGAGCAGGGGAAACACGTCGTAACGCCAGAGCCAGCAACACACTTCAGAAGATCCACATCCTCACGGATCTTCCTTTTCTCACCCTCGTCCACAGGGCTACGATCAGCTTATTATGTCCGTCAGGCATGAGGATCTCACTAGTTGACCGCGCAAACCATCCACCCCTCAACCCCACGCTGATTGCGAGTAATCGAGTATCTTCCCTCGCTTCATCGACTCATCTGATTCGTGTAGCTCCCGTTCGAACTCGTCCATATCAATGTCGTGATCGTCAGCCGAGTCAAGCACGTTGACTGCGGGTGTACTACTAAGCCGATAGGGGGCGTGCGTTTCTGGAATCGGATCATCGAAGGGATCGAAAGGGTCGAAGGGATCCTGGTCTCGCCTGTAGCTTGACGGACTAACGACAGGATTCTGCTGACTCCATCCCGCTTGATTTCGAACTTGAAGGGACCTCGGTGGTGTCTGCGGTTCTTGAGAAACGTCTTGACTCGAGAAGCTGGTGTCGAAACCGTCATCTTGGGTCATCGTTTCGTCAAAGCTGGCTTCGGGCTCATCGAAGCCATCATCGCAACCATTAAATAACATGTCATCGTCATCGCTGACATATGTGATGCCGACCTCGTCTGACCGAATTTGCGAGACTTCGTTGCCAGGGAAACAGGTGTTTGTTTGATGAAGACTGATCGGAGATCGTATTGTGCAGCTATACGGACCATCGAAATCGTCATGAAGGATGTCTACGGCCTCTTGATATGGCTGAAATACTGGGCCTTGCGAGAACAGATACGGCTCCGATGCCTCTGCCTCTGCTTCGAACAGAATGTCATCATCGTCGCTCACATATGTTGCGCCAGTCTCGTCTTGATGTATTTGAGATAGACGATCTCCCGGGATATATGAAAGACCATGCTGAGGAGCCATCGAACCCGGCGCCGGGTAGCTGAACGGATCGTCGAAGTTGTCATCGAGTATGTCATCGGTCTCTTGATACGCTTGCGATGGTCTATCAAGCGAGTTGCTGTAATGCGGCTTCGCCAGCTTATCTGCCAAACGATAAACCTTCGAAGGAGGTAAGGGATAGCTGAAGGGATCATCGAAGTTATCGTCAAAGATATCATCGGTCTCTTGAGGTTGCTGCAATAGGATGTCCTGCGGTGCATGAGTGTTTGCGGGTCTATCAGTGTTGGGTTTGGGTAAGGGGTAGCCAAAAGGGTCATCAAAGTCATCATCGAGGATGTCGTCGGTTGCTTGCACCAGTGCATGCGAGCCCACAGGAAATCCATCGTTGATGCCATCTCGTGCTTCGGCGTGGTCTTCATCGAAATCATCCAGATCATCATCATCTTGCCCGATCAGATCTTCTGAGTGTAGATCGTACGCTTCATGATCGGCCGGTCTTCTACTGCTACTACTAGCTAGCGGCCCATCTTGCAAGACGATGGGCCATATGAGCGAATCTTGGCGTAAATTGTCCGACGGCATCGCTTGAGGTTCGTCGCGGAGTTGCGATAATAGATCTTGAGCCTTCTGCGAATCTTCTAGGCTTCTTCGACTGGACTCCTTTTCAATGCCTTCACCAACTTCGCCTGAATGCCGGAGCTGATAATCCAAAGCTATCAGCTTTCTGAAGTTCTTTTCTTTTGGTATGAAGACAGGAACCTTGATTTTGTAACAACCCATTCTGCGGGTGCTTCGCCTCCCCATGTCCCAGACAGTCCTCCCCATCATGGCTACAATCTCCCCCAGCAATCTATCCATCTGCTGATTGGTCATCACGGATCGTGGACCGTCTGTCCGCTCCAGATCTTGCCGAAATCTGGTAAGGTAATGTGCCGCTCGATCGTCGGGATATACACTTGGCGCCGGCTGGATGGCTCGATCCGCTTTCCCTTTTCCTTTCATGTCGAGTTTTGAGGGCGGAACGTCGCCTTTTGGATCTCGAGATCTTCTGGGCCGGGGTCCTCTGATCAAGAGATGCACCGCATGATCAATCTTCCTTTCGAGGCGAGTATCCGATCGACGAGCAATATCGAGGAGAATGGTCTTGCTCGAAGCGGTCAGAGCGGTTTTGTGCACATTTGAGGCGGCCAGGAAATGAGAGATGGAGGCAGATAGCGACCTTGGAAGGCAGAGTGAGCATGAGTACTACGCTCAGCACAGTATTATCAGTACTGCCTTCCGAGATTTGTACGTCTAAACGAACGCTGTGGAAAGAACCGTCAAAGACTAGTGGAAAGCGCCTCAAAATCGGACATCAGCCCAAACAATCCGGTCTGACTTACCTGATAAAATGCTTTCTGACAAGCTCGGCAAGACCGATCTTGAGCTGTACCAATGCCCATGAAGGCAGAAGGCCGTCTTGATCGTTGTTAATGGGGCTTTTTTCGTCGACCGCCTCTTCTTCCTGGGATTCGATCGCTTGCGACTCATCCGCGTCGTTTATCTCGTTCTCCTCTGCCTCCAACTTCTTCCGAATTTTCGAGCGAGGCCTACAGAAAGGAGTCCAACCGATATGGATATCGACCTTTGTGAGGTATGCAGTAGGGTGGCCGGAGGGGATGAGGTGGCCAGCGGTCGGGGTATGAGAAGGGCATGCGGCGACTGGGTCCAGTTCCAACAGCAGAACAGGACGTGTGTATGCATCGGGAGAAGACGAGGAAGTCGAAGGATCGTCGCCTCGGAATGGAGCATAAGTCGACCGGAGGCCCAAAGGGACCTTGTTCTGGATGTAGTATGATCGGCGGTACGAGATAGCACGAGCCGTACTTACGATCTCAAAAGTCTCCTTGACCTTTCGCCTCACCTCTTCCTCAGCATCTAGCTTGGCCGAAAGACTAGGATCCGATCCAAACAGATCCTCTGTCCGCACTTCCAGTCCGATGCCGACCTTTCCGCCGATTGGTACGACCAGGTCCAGGCAATTCTCTAGCCCATGACCAGTGGCCCCTTCCAAGATCAGAGGAGTGGGGATCAATACATGGGCAGTGAGCTTGATGTTGAGGCTCGGACGCTGGATCGAGCGTTGGTTTTGGCTTGGTGGGGGAATGGTGAATGTTGCGGAGGGTAATATTAGCGGATGATTGGGTTCAGGGGAAGAGGGCATGGGGGGGGGAAGGGAGAAGTACAGAGAGATATTAAGGGCTGCTATACGCTGTCAGAAATCTGCGGAAGCTTGAGCAACATGCAGATACCCTTTCACGTGTACAGTAGCACGCACATTAATGAGCAAAAGTAGAAGGAGTTTTTGGTCAAGATCAGGCGCGGGTCCAAGCGCTAGCGTCATTTGCTCATTCCGGTAATATTTCGGTATTTAGTTCTGGGCCTCAATTCGTAGCTTCTGATCCCATTAACATTCTCTCAGCTTCCTACAAGTTCAAGATCATCTTACAACAGCTTAGATAGAAGGGTTCGATCACAGGTCAGGTACAATAAGTCCTGATGCCCGTTCTCATCTCCCGACGTCCAGCTGCTTCCGCCTTCCCTACCCTCCTATCCCTTTCAAAAGTCCTTCACATCATCCCTTCCCTCACATCCCGCCCAACCCGGCAACACCTCAAGCGTGGAGCAGAATGGTCGGCAGGAGTATCAACGATACTAGTGGATGTACCCATCGAACCCGAAGATCCACCTGATAGCCCTATATTCTGGTGGAAGTTGGGGTTGAGCGTTTGTCTTGTGCTGGCTGGAGGGGTCTTCGCGGGGTGAGTACACTCTCAGGCTTCCGGTATCTTGCCTGATGTCTGCTGTTCCTGTGCTTTTGCTTGCTGCTCCTATGGAATGCATCGCCTTATCAGCCTGACTCTTGCTTTGATGGGCTCCGACGACCTAAATCTCCGAGTCCTCGCTACATCATCAGAAGATCCGAAAGAGCGGAAATCAGCTGGGAAGGTACTGCGACTCCTGCAGAGAGGGAGGCACTGGGTGCTGGTGGTCCTCTTACTGGGCAATGTGGTAGGTCATGTTCAGCTACCCTGTGGCTTGTCCCGGCTCCATCCCTTCGCATTCGAGCGAGTACAGCGCCAACCATAGCTGACTTTCCTTGCGATGTAGATCGTCAACGAGTCCCTACCTATCTTCCTCGACGATGTCCTGGGAGGTGGAGTGGCCGCTGTCGTCGTATCGACCACCATGATTGTCATCTTTGGCGAGATCATTCCCCAAGCTGTAAGTATTATTAGAACATTCCTTGCGATAGGAAAGCTTACTTGAACTGAGTATAGGTTTGTGTTCGCTTTGGTCTAGCGATTGGCGGTGCTTGCGCTCCTCTGGTGCTTGGCCTCATGATTCTCTTTGCTCCGATCGCGTGGCCAGTTGCGAAGCTACTGGATCGCGTATTGGGTCAAGATGAAGGACATACGTCAGTCCTCCCATGTGTATCTGGATCCGGATTAACTGGCTTCATCTGGCCACATGATGGTCTCTGGGACGCTGACCGGGTCTTATATAGCTATAAGAAAGCGGAGTTGAAGAGTTTCCTGCAATTCCATCGAGAAGGGAACGAGCCGCTACGCGATGATGAGGTGGGTTCTATCCACTGATATGCTGTAACTTCGCTTACCACCTGTAAGATCGGTATTTTGAATGGAGTCCTTTCTCTCAATGATAAACAAGCGAAAGACCTCATGACCCCGATCGCCGATTGCCTCACTCTTCCAGCCGATAAAGTCATGGACCACAAAGCCATCGACCAAATCCTTTCGTCAGGCTTCTCCCGCATTCCCATCCACGAACCATCGCATCCGCATAGTTTTGTTGGCATGCTCCTCGTGAAACGGGTAGGTACACGCCGAATCAAGCCAATCCGGCGACATGCTGATCGCTTAATGGTAGCTCATCAGCTACAATCCCGAGGATGAACATCCAGTATCAGGGTTTCCGTTGCTCCCCTTGCCTGAAGCACGACCGGACATCAACTGCTTCCAGGCTCTGGACTACTTCCAAACCGGTCGGGCGCATTTGCTGCTCATCAGCGAGACGCCAGGGCAGAAGGGAGGGGCTTTGGGCATCGTCAGCTGTGAGCCGGACTCAGATGGAGTTGGGCAATGCTGATCGAGAGCGTCGCTATCAGTGGAAGACTTGATCGAAGAGTGAGTCACTGCCTACAGTACTGTCGCACTGGGCTGATCGCATCCGCAGAATCATTGGCGAAGAAATCGTCAGCGGATCTTGATACAAGATCCAGCGTAGCTGATATAGCCCAGGTCGATGAAACCGACCGCTTCCAGGATAATCGCTCTCATAAAGCCGCAAAACGAGCGGGACCTGCTGCAGTTATGCGTAAGTCACGATCGAATCTTGGCGTTGAGTCAATCCACTAACGGTATGGTTTCTCAGGCGGTATTATCGAACGTCAACGGGTTGTAAACGCTCTCAGTCTCAGTCGACGACCATCCGTCAGTTCATACATCTGCCTACGAATTTGCGCTCACTGTGACTGCAGGAGGCGGGTCACGCCTCAACGCCCCCGACTCAAGTTCAGCTTGATCCACCAGAGGGTGCCGGTGATGGTCTTCTCATCCAGATCGATAACGGCAACATGGTAGCTGAAACTGTTAAAGTGCCTGAGCGAACGGACAATTCATCTAGTGGGGAGACGAAAAAGCTGGTCGTAGGAAATGGTGGACCTAATGTCGATATGATGAACAGTATAGCAGAAGATGGAAGTGAAACTACGGTAAAGGAGGCAGGCGGGAACGGTGAGTCGGAAGGAGGGAAGGAGGGGAAGAAGGATGATGGGGACTTGATTGGTTAGTTGGTTTAGCAATGTATACAATTCTGGTTTTACATGGCTCATCCTCCGTCCAGGGGAGGCTGACGACCTGCTGATTTTTCCTGACCATGAGACTTTGAGCGGGCTTGCAAGGAGCTCCTGAGGAAGTATGACGGTCGACCGTTACCGGTAGAAGAGTCGGAGCGGACAGAACGAATGCAGGCTGGGAGTGGCGTGAATATAAGGTCCTTCCAGAGAGCAACAGAACCCGCTCGAAGCTGAAGGAATGTAAACATCCGCACATCATAGCTACCCCTACCGCCGGACTACACGCCACATTCTCAGAGCGACGCCAAGAGTTGGGAGCAGAGGAAGATCAAGCAGAGCTAGAGGAAGAGGAATACACCTTCCTTCATCAAGATGAGACTATCAAGATCCATGCGGTTCGAAGTGGAGCATCTTATCGTCTATTCGCGGACACCTCATGTCCCGACGCGATGCCTTCGAGCTTGGGATAACAGTAAGGCGGCCTCATTCCTCTGTCACCTAGGCCAAATCCCATGTTCCGAGACCCGTGACCTCGCGTCCTCTTATTGCGGGCTCTGACAGGCCATGACAGGTGGAGCGCCGCTTCCCTTATCGGCCTTACTCTCAAGCGGAATCTCCCGAGCGGGAGATGATCTGACTTCACCGAAGTACGACAGGGGAGACGCGCGCATTCTGCCAGACCCGAATTCACCATTCCCGCTCTTGCAGCAGGCTGACAATCCCTCGGTCAGCGAAATAGCTTTTGGTCCGTCCATCCCTGTCAAGTCAGCGGAGCGGTCGAGGAGCTCCCGCGAGCAGTAGAGACGGTTGATCCGAGCGGGAGAACAGGCGGAAACAGGGGGTTGAGGTGGTTGGAAGCGTGAATGATGCTCTCGAACGGGGTAGTCGATCTATCCTACCCCAGATGGTCTGGACTTGATGAGGGGAATCACCTGATACCATGACCAACAGGTACCCATGATGCTTAAGATACCAAATTGGAACGACAGTGTCCGTTGTCCGACATCTGAATGGCTCATAGACTGTACAGGTCAGCATGGATACCTGGATATGAGCGGTTGACTCACCCTATAGCCCGCATTATAGCATACCCAACAGTAGCGGTGATCTGCACCCGTCCACTTTAGCAAAACTCACGGCATGCCAGACAGACAGATGACCTACAAAAGTAGCGAGGATCGATGCAGGAATACCGTTCTTGATAAAATCCGACGCTCCGATGACCCGTTGTCCTAGCTTGTTCTCCTGTGTGATCCTGAAACGCAGATAAGCGCTGGTCACATCAATCACCAATCACTCACGCAGTCATGTTCGGGAAGCCTGAAACAGGAAGACCCATCCCCGCCGAGCAGATCAGGGCAGTAGCCTATACCTTCTTAGCCAACATGATCAAACGAGCCGAAGTATGACTCACCATGATGAGCAATCTCGGATGTGGCTCATCAAGCGAGTCACCTATCCTCGTTGCAATAGGCACGAGGAGAACAGCCGCGATCGTATGCGAGATGCTGGATCCCGTCAGATAGCGAGTCAGAAGTGGGAGAGACCGCTTACAAGGTCGCGATGACCAGCGAGAGAAGTGAGAAGACGATGAGGATGCTGTACAGTCCTAGTCCTTCCACCAGATGCTCTAGCACCCTGTCGAGAACGTCAAGCAAGCCAGACGAGAGAGTAGCTTTGCCTAATGCGATGCCGCCCATCGCCAGAAAAACGATCGACCAATGGAAGGAATGAAAATCCTCCTGCAGTCAAGTCAGTCCTTCATCTAAGCTTATGGTCATAAAACTTGCCTTGGATAGGATACCAGTCCCAAAGAAGGCCAACAACGGGATGACCGCAATGACTCCCATATCGCCCACATACCCCTCTACGGACTTCTCGGCACACCACAATCCGATCGTCAAGGCGCTCACGAAAAGGACATAATAGTGCGTCTTCGAGAGTGGATCGGTATTCTTCCGCATCTTGGGTATGACCAGATCACTCTCCCACCGGTAGTTGACATGCAGGAACGCCCATATTGCCAGGATGGAGCAGGAAGCGACAGGGATGGAGACGGCGAACCATTCTGCCCAGGAGAGAGGGGGTTCCATTGAGCCGAGGGCTATGAGGTTTTGAGGGGAAGATATGGGCGATGCTTGGCCGCCGATATTCGATGCAAGGGCGATGGCGATCTGTGGACGATCAGCGGGTTCGAAGGATAGTTGACACTAACAATTAGGCATTTCGAGAAGACTGACTTGGGATGGAGCTCATCAAGGATCGGCTGGTAACCATCAGCTTGACCAAGAACTCATTCAGACAGCCAATCTTACCTTGACCAAGGCGTAGCAGAGCGTAGGTGCAGCGACATTGCTTATCCACATGCTCGCGAAAGTCGCCACCAGCATCAGTACCAGTAGTACCACGCTCGGCTTGGTCCCAGCAGCGTTCAGTATCCGAGTAGCTGTCATGACGTCGAGTCGCGTTTTCGAGAGGACCGCAGCAATAGTAAAACCACCGATAAGGAGCATGATTGTGGGTGAGAACATCTGAGAGAAGATGTATCTGGTCAATGTCAGCGAACGAACGACAGCAGGGCCATCATGGCTCACTTCGTGCCGTCTGCCGCACTCATCCGTCGATCCTCTCCATCCGATGTCCGCAGTACTCGGAGAAAGACCACGAGTAAAGGTACAGCTAGCGAGGTGACAAACAGGGGTATTGCCTAATATATGCGTCAATCTCCGCGGTTGCAAGGGAACATCCTCTCTTACCTCCGTCGCCCACAATATTGTACAGAAGACCAGCATTGCCAGACAGTTGCTCTCCTCGACCCGTCGAAAAGGCTGAACTTGCACGGTCGTCACTAGCACAACAAGCGCGATGAAGAAAATGATCGCTTTCGCTGATAACCACCCAGGCCGCATGGGCGCCCCTGCTCCGCTGGCTTTGAAAGTATCTTCCGCTTGCGGCTCGACGCTTCGGAAGATCCCTTGACTCCGATGACCTGACACCATCTGGGACCAGACTGTCTCTCGATCGACGACCACCTTTTCGCGAAGCTGGGAGCGCAGTTGATCCTTCGCGAGATCCTCGTCGCCTGCGACCACCACTCGCCGGTACAAGAAGAGGATGCGAGCGAGGAGATTGTCAAGAGATTCCTTGCTCTCGGGAAGCCAAGGGTCTGATACGAGAACGACCTCCGAGACGTATTGTTTCTTCAGCTGTCAAGCGTAAGTATCGCCGCACGCGGAGAATCTAGCTGACCTTCGAATTGGTGTTCTTGTCGTACCTGCTCTCATCAGCAAATGAGCCAGAGCTGGAAGGAATAAATGCTTACTTCTTCAGGATCTTCTCAAATGCCGTGAGGTTGAGCTCGACATACTGCTTAAGAGCGTACGCCTCAAGCCAGACAGCGCTGATCCGCTTCTTGAAGCCGATCCTGAGCACCGTCCCGTAATCGTTATTTGCCGTCCAAATTAGCACCTGTCTCGACTCCGCCTCTTCATGATCTGCTTGATCCCCGTTCTCAAGGCGAGACGAACTTGCGACGGCGCTTGGAATTGCCGTCGGATCCATTTGCACCAGACCAAGGGAATGAAATCGCCTCCGAGGATAAATTGCCAGGTCATGCTCATGAGACGAATTTGACGAGATCGAGGTCCGCCGGTCGTGCCCGCCTAGTCCATCCTCCATAGACTCCATGTCCGAGGAACGCCTACCCTTCTTCGGACCAGGTATTCGATTGCGAGATGGATGGATACCTCGCTCTTCGAAAGGGAAGCCGCTGGAGATGGACTGGTCCATACCGATGGAAGTGCTTCTACTCCGAACTCGCTTTACACGCCCCATAGACGCCTCGAGTATATCCGCCTCGTGATGACCCGGAACAGCGGAAGTTCGTCTACCACTCCGACCGAACACCGGAGCCAGTCGACCAAACATTGACGTCCGAGGCTTCACCGCTGGCCGGACTGGTATTTGCTGTATTTGCGGACTAATCAAAGCATCCCCTTCTCCCATTCTTTCGCCATCCTCATCATCCCCGTCATCCTCATCTTCGTCCTCCTCTTTGATGATGTCATCCGTCCCCAAGTCTCGATCTTCAAGAGCAGCTATCTCTTCCTCCAATCTATCGAAAGAACGTTGCAGATCCTCGAATTTGGATTGATAGAAGCCGGTAACCTTATGCCGTTCCCTATCGAGCGCATCACGAAATTGCTCAGGTGTTGCCCATTTATCGCTCGCTTGGACATTGTGAATGGGTAAGATGGATGTACCTTCGCGATTTTGTTGAGTTGAGCGGTAAGACAGATCGAGAGGTGTTGAGGGGAAGAGCTTCTTAAGGGCGTCGTAGCTGAAAGCCGTAACCGTTAGATGCCATGATTGATGCAGCTTGATAGCTTACTCCACGTAATGATTCCACCATTCGACGTTGCTGTTCAGTTCCAGCAAAGTCCTGGATTTCCTCTTTATCAGCTTCAACCCGTACCGTTGACCCTCGACTGACCCGAACTTCATCCTGTCCCTTTGTCTCGGCGCTTTCGTCGAAGATCTCCACGACCACAAGGTTTCGTCTCGCCGATTGCGTGTAAGCCGATAGCCAGGATTTTCGGCAGGGGAAGTTGGGACAAGGGGTATAGCTTCCTCTCTTGCAATGTATCTTCCTTGGTTCGTGAAGGCGTTATGAAAGGATCTCAAAAGATGGCTGTCGAGAAGGGAAGGAAGAGATTGAGACAACGTGATGGTGAGTATCGAAACAAAGACAGCCAAGCACTATCGGGGGTCAAAGTCAAAAGACGAGTTGCTACCTGTCAGGAGACATCGAAAGATCCAATAGAGTTGTCAATTGACTGCCTCGGACAAAGGCACTACTCGTACTGTCAGGAGAAGGGCGGACTTCTTCTCCATCTCCGCTGAAACAGTATTGTCGACACGCCAAAAGTCAATCATTACATTCCAAGCTCACAAGACATCTGTTAAGCTGAACGGAAGAGACTTTAGGCTCAGAGCGATGTTGCAAGCTTCCGTGTTGGGGTCAGCTACATCGTCTGGCCTCCTATACCATTCCCGACACGATTGCACCACGAGCAGCAGCAGATCCAATCTGGACATCTTCGGCGACCGCTCAACACCCTCCACCATCGGAAGGTCGCTTACTCCTATCGCCTTTTCGCCCAAAGAAGACGAGCAAGTAGCTGAAGAAGAGCTAGTATGGTTTTCACGAACGGTCCTATGGAGTCGCGGTGCGGAAGTATACCGGAAGTATACGTTCGAACACGAAAGAGAGGATGTGAGCCGAGCCGCCTTCGTATGGTTCAAGATTTCGGATATCGGTCAGGACGGCCGAAGTCGAGGGAAAGTCAGAGAGAAACCTCAAAAGCTCTCCGATACGTTCGGACCGTTTCATCACTCCCAGTTGGCACAATGGGGTGCTCCGAGAACCTCCTCGACGAACTCTACATCTTCTCCGTCAATTCAGCGGACACTCATGGTCATCCTTCAAACTCGGGCGCATATCTACTTCCCCTCTGGCGAGGACATTATCGTTCATCTTCCTTTCCCCATTGACGGAGTGTGGGCTCTCCCTCAAGGTGGCTGCATATTGCAAAGAGCTCTGGAGAAAAGGGAATTGAGGCGGATGGGAAAGGGGAACGGCCAGGCCAGCGGGAGTATGTTGAGAGGCATCAATCAAACCTCTGCTTCAATGCTTGACGACCTCGTCGACCTTGAGGACGAGAACATTCGATCGCTGCCGAGGCTCTATACGCTTGATAGGTCATTCGACGAGCCGAAGATGATAGTTGAAGGTCACGTCGATGGACGGGACGATACCTCGGCGAGATTCATCTCGCCACCCTTCCCACCTAGCGCGTCAGACACGATCCTACACGTTTGTCGATATCCGTACCCATTCGTCATTCTTTACGACCAATTCAAACGGGAAGTGGTACTTTGTCACCGAATAAGTATCCCACCTTTACCCGAACCTCCGCCTCCGACGGCCAGAACGATGCGACCTGAAGACGTGCTCCGTCAACCAGATCCACCTCCCCAGCCTAGACCTTCACGACCGTCACTGCATCGAAACCCTTCCTCCTTCGCCTCCACCAAAGAACGACGAATATCCGGTAATGCGGACCCGCTCGATAGGACTCAGCGACGAGCACCCAGGTTGTCCCGCGGAGTCGAGCGTGACGCATTACCGAGCGGGACAGGCGAGCTTCAAGCTGTTCTCGATCCTCCTCCATACATAGGATCCTCCATCACCGCTCCACCCAAGGCTAGAAACCGGACTCGAGGTCTGTCGACAACATCAGCTGTCAATGGCGAGTCCAATCGGCGGACGTCCGGCGCTTCCGCCCTTCTGCGACAAGATATGACGGACCCGTTGGGAAAGATGGCTTTAAATGTCGCTGCCGAGCGAGACCTAAGGGAGACGACCATGATGATGGGCTTGGATCGGGAGGAGGAGGGCATAAGAAGCGATCTAGTTCTGGAGCGGGTATGGGTGTGGAAACCGCCAAGGTTGGTCTGAGACATCCTATACACGCTGACAACTGCAGTGAGGTAGAAGTGAATTCCATCAATGTGTTCCTCTCGGATGATCTTTCACCTTCCTCCGTGCATATCAACTTGTTCCTCGACAGTCTTTCCGACAGCGGCATGCTATACTCCTTCCATGTTCAGGCGCAGAAGTCGAGACCGTATTTCTCGGTCACTGAAGCATATAATCGGCACTGCATCTCCGCTATTCCCATCATTGCAACCCGGCACAATGTTCTCGACACCTTAGTTCTGAATTCCGACAAATCATTGGGGATCATCACCTCCTTCGGCCGGTCAATCCCTGTGGGCACACCGAAACAGCCGAACGACGGGAGAGACGAAGTAGCTCGAAAGCTCGCTTCGAGCCTTAGCATGGCCTTCGATGACAACAATCCTATGGGTGAACGACATCCTGAGCGAAAAATTATGCACTTGCTCGATCCGGTGGGTCCAAGGTGTACGATCGTCTTCGAGGATGGCGAGCGACTTCGGTTATCAGCGGACTTTAGACTTGGATCCCGAATAACTCGGCAATGTCTCGACGCGCTGTCATGTGTCTTACCGGCAGAAGCTTTCTTTGTGCTCAAGCGCGAGCTCCTGGCTCAAGTAAACACACTCTCCGCGGTGCAGCAAGGAGACGACGCTACCGAGTTTGGGATCTTCGCCAGATTAGTGGTGCAGTTGCTTGGGTTCCCCGTGGTCACACCGAAAGCATCTCCGCTTGAGGCCGTCCTCGGTAGGGCTGAGACTGATAATGACCCGATCACTCGCCGCCTTGCTGCACGCCTTCGACTCCGGCATGCACCTCGCAGAAACGCCGAGTCGACAATGAGTTCGAAGCTGATCTTCGAGCAAAAGCTCGACCCCTCCACCGCTCCATTGATCCTCTTCTCTGTACATCTTGTCACACAAGATTGTCGGCTATCCTCCACACGACAGAGGGATCTTTTGAGGTTAGCCACGGTGTTGTCAGAGCTCGCCGGAAAGATCCGGAGAGTCGATTGGCAGGATTTCTGGATAAGGCTTGTGCCTAATCTGCTTTCGCCTCCGCCCGGCTATCATGGTGGAGGTGGGCGTGACCTGTATTCCTGATGATCACGACTGATTCGACACTCAGGTCCAATCGTATATGATAGTTCCATTCTTGACCGCTTCGACACTCCCCCCGATATCCTTGCATACCTTTCGCGTCGAGTCGTTACACAGACGAAGCCCTTCCCAACTCCGCATACTCTTGTGAATCATTCCTCCGAGCTCGGAGAGTTGCACCCTTGTCAGCAGACAGAAATCTTATGCGAAATCTACGACAGGCTTGCTGTCTCGTCCTCGCATTCGTCTCTTATCGATCGTGCGACGAGTGCCGTGCTCTATATGGTCGATCGTGACCTTGATGCCGAATGGGTGGCTGATTTACCTCACGGCCTTGCTCTCCCCATCCTCGAGATGATCCGAACCTGTCAGACCCACCCTCCGGCGGATTGGCTTCCGAAGGCATATGCTTTCGTGGGACGTACCGATCTAGCGACCCAAAGTCTGGGCGAAATGACCGTCTCGAAGGAGCTACCGATGTTGCTTGTGAGCTAATCGAGTATGGCTGAGCTGACTTCAGCCTGATGCGGACGGACTGCCCACTATCGGCAAGCTAATGGATTCCGTTGGTGACGTCGCCGGGCAGACCAAGACATATCTGCCAGCATTACCGCAAGTTCGTTTTGGCTCAGATCGGAGGGTACAAGAGGTCGAACGGATCATGCAGACCACGAAGGTCAGGAGTATTGCTGTGCAGGAGCCGAAGACTGCGAGGTTAGCGACATCAGGATTCCCAGCGTGTAGCTGACACGCATATCCTAGCGATGCGGACGTTGCACAGTACCTTCAGAATGTGGTCAATACCATCGCCAATCGGACCCTTTCCATCCCTGTTGGACAAGCCATATTCGAGTTTGGTACTCGCTCCGCCACGATCACCGACGTGTGGGACATCCCGATCATCGAGCTGTCCATCAAGGTCCTCCCTAGCAATACCACGCTCCAGGCGCAGATCGTCGCAGAGCATGCGGATTGGCCATGCTTCCACAATGGGGTATCAGCGGCCTTATCCATATCACCGGACGCTAAGGGTATCGACAGTTCTTGGATCGTTCTCAATCGACCAAACGATCTGAATCCGGAACATGGCGGCTTCCTTCTCGGTCTCGGCTTGACGGGTCATCTCCGCTCTTTGATGACTTACCATGCTTTCCCCTACATGGAACCACGGCACGACTTCACCTCAGTCGGACTACTGCTTGGACTCGCTTGCTCTTATGCCGGCAGTCAGGATCTGCTCATCACGAAGGTGTTATCGCTGCACACGCACGCTCTCCTACCGCTCGGTTCCATGGAGCTCAATGCTTCTCCCATCGTTCAGTCTTCCGCTCTTGTTGGTCTCGGACTGGTATACGTTGCGAGCAGGAACCTCCGAATGGCGGATGTTACGCTCTCCGAGATCGGTCGGAAGGAAATAGCGGGTGTCGACGGGTTTATCGACCATCAAGAAGCGTATTCCTTCTCAGCGAGTATGTCTTTCGGACTCATCATGCTCGGCCGGGGAGGCCAGAAGACCAGCGAGGTCGATCGACGAATGCTGGCGCAGCTTCGACGCTACATCGCGGGCGACTCACTATCGTCCGGATCATCACAGAAGGCGGGTAGCACGGCGATCGATGCGACTATCACGTCTGCTGGAGCTACCCTGGCATTGGGTCTCATGTATCTGAAAACTGGTCGACGAGATGTCGCTGACATGCTCGAAATCCCTCAATCGGCCTTCGACCTCGAGAACGTACGACCGGATCTGCTCCTTATCCGGACCTTCGCCCGGGCACTGATCATGTGGGAAGAGATCAGCCCCGGCGTGGGATGGGTCGAGGATCAGCTACCACCGTTCATCCAAGCAGCGCACAAGGGACATAAGCGGACTTCAGGGATGGAGCTGAGCACCGAGCTTGCGTATCTGTACATCATTGCGGGTGCTTGTTTCGCCGTTGGGCTAAAGTCCGCGGGCACGGCAACCGAACTTGCGCACAATAATCTGATGAATTTCTTCGGTGTGCTCGGCAAAGCTGCCGCGGGACAATCGATGACTTACGAAGGGCGGATTCGGCGGACTGCGGCGAGGCAGGGGCTCAACATCATCACTATCGCTCTGTCGGTCGTCATGTCCGGTACCGGCGAGCTAAATGTCCTTCGCCGTTTACGCATTTCGCACGGTCAAGAAGGCGCCGGTGTAACTTATGGCACCCACATGGCGATGCACATGGCTCTTGGTATCCTCTTCCTCGGTAGGGGTCATTATACCCTCGGCAATTCCAATCTGGCGATCGCAGCCATGAGCATCGCCTTCTTTCCCCGCTTCCTGTCCTCGCCCGGAGACAACAAAGTCTATCCTCAGGCTTTCCGACACCTCTGGGCTTTGGCGGTCGAGCCTCGATGTCTCATTGCGCGAGATGTGGATACTCGCGAGACCGTCTACCTGCCAATTAGGGTGAAGCTACACGAAGGGGATCAAGTTCGACAACAGAGTCTCATCTCGCCGACTCTTATCGCTCCATTCGAATCGCTTGTCTCGATCGAGGTTGATAGTCCACGTTATTGGCCTATCAGCTACGATCTGACAACTCCACGCGATCGAGATGCGCTCGTGCGTACGCGAACGATCCACGTGAAGCGTAAAGTTGGTTTTTTGGATTACAATACAGATCCGAAGGGCAACCGGAGTATCTTTGTCAGAGCCGGATCGATGACGGGTTTTGACCTTCATTACGACCTGATTTCACCTGCTGCACCGCCCAGCATCCCAGCATCCGAGATCATCTCGCTCATCTCAGCACATTGTTACGCACCTTCACTTGTCGCGATGGCAAGCCACTTCGCGGACAATACGGCGATCGATACATATATTCGTTCTATCCTGCTGGAATGTGTCTCGCTGGATAAGCCGGCTTTGATACCTGTGTACTTGGCTATGTTTTCCAGTCTCACAAAGCGGGATATGATTCTCGAGAACATGGCTCAGATGGCTTTCTTACGACACTTCTACTCCCCGGCAGTGTATGACAGAAACTACCTGCTCGCCACGCCTACAGGGGAGAAGCGGTTCACCTTGCTTCGACCGAGCTTCATCGTTGCGCTCAATCGACGATTGGGAAGCGGTATTGATGTGAGCGAGGAGACTCGGTTGGTTTACATGGAGCAAGGACGATGGGCGGATGAAGCGTTTGCACTGGCAGTGCACTTGGCCAAGGATAACGTCCCGCCGATCCAGCTACTTTCGGCATTACGCGAGCAGGTTAGGAAGTACGCTCGGTCTGCAGGACGAGGTAAGGATACGTTGGACTTTATGGAGTTGAGAGTTCGGGACACGGCGGAAGCTTTCAGTCAAGCGGTAGCTGCTTCGTTTGACTTGTCAACTGGTCGAGCTGGGAAGGGAGAAGTAGGGTCGTGGAAAGCGGATAGCGCGAGGGAGGCGGTAGGGTGGTGGTTGGAGTGAGTGTTTCGTAGCATCAGCTTGAGGATTCAATATAAGCATTACATGTATGCCATCATCGAGACTGGACTGTCGGTAATTTAGCGCCCAAGTAGCTTCTCATCGTTATATATCTTAGGTGTCGTCGTAGTGTATTGAGCAATCGGTACATGGTACATCACAAGGCCAGCTTATCGTCCCTCTCCTCCTCGCCATCGTTCACTCGTAGCACTTTCGCAAACTCAACGTAATTGAATCGTCCCTGCCGATCCGTGAAGGATCCACTGAACAGCCGATCAATCTGCAAAACTTCACCTCGGACCTTTCAAGTGAGGTGGAAACGACTCACCTCCCGATCATCCATCCGATCCCCCAATTCACCTAACCACTTCCTCATCTCATCAACCTTGACAACACCTTTATCACCTTCATCGAAACTTGCGAAAGCTTCGAGGATATCTGGTTCGGGATCTAGCTCGAGTAGATGTTCTCCCATCATTGAGAGGAATTGGGTGAAGTTTATGCTTGGTGTTGATGAGCCTGATCGGGAGGTTAGAAGGGAGGTGAGAAGAGTCGGGGTAGGTGTTTGACCTGACAGATCACCAAATCGTTATTCAAGCCTATCTTTGTGAACTTTCTGTCCGTTTCGGGATCTCGTTCGGGTCGTTTTTCCAGTGAGACCATCTGTTCCAGCCAAAGGCAAGATGACTCGACGTGGCGCACCGCAGAAGGGATTCAAGGTAGAGGGATTAGAGGAGTTAATTGAGGTAAATAGAGAGAGACATACCAAGATTTGACAACATCACCCTCAGATCCCCCTCGGTGACTCTCCCATCACCATCCTGATCAATCATGTTGAAAGCCTCCTTGAACTGCTTCACCTGTTGAGGGGTGAACATGGTGAAAGCCCCGCCCGAAGGTTCACGACGGTCGGAGGAGGAAGGTTTCTTCGGGTTGGAGGGTGCTTCGCCTAGGCCTAGGGAAGCGGTTTTGGTTGCCTACCTTTCCGTCAGCCATGAGTCTAGTCCGGGCCTGAACGCTTGTGACTTACCATCGCTTGTCACTTTTGAGTAGTCATACGGGAGTAGTCTGTGAAGAGAAGTTGATGTCGAGCTTTGACCACTGTTTCAACACTCCTGGACGCGTCAGGGAACTCAAAGCTTACTGTTATAATCTCACCTGAAACAGTGAACTTTATTAATGGCAAGATCGTGCGCGTGGCGAGTGGCTCTTTCCTGCTGCACGCTACTCAGCTCCATCTGGTCCCCGAAGCAATCAGCGAGTCAAGCGAAAGTCTGCTTCATACTGAGTCTCACCATCGATGTCTTAGGCTGTATGTCACTTCCACGACCAAAAGGGTTCAGAACATGCTTTTCCTCGAAATGACCTGGTCCGATCACAGCCTCACTTTTCCTTTTTTTAAACAAAACGGGGCTTTTGGCAAAAGCAAGATATGTTTCGCTTTCCCTTCCTTTTTTTATGAATCACAATGCTTCTCCTGGTTCTCCCGCGAGTATGAAGCCCGATGAGCTGTGGAACATCTCGACCATGAAAATGGCAATCATCGACCAAGCTCATACTAATCTCCGGTGTATAATCCAAACTTCCCCCCCCCCCCCCCCCACGTTACCTCATCATATATAGCCACACCTCTCTTTCTTCAAATACAATCACCAAAGTCCATCATACCCTGATCCCATGTCTCAGAACAACCTCCCCAAACCATGACACTCCCAACAGCGCCCATCATCAAACCCGAAGAAACTCATCTGTCTCCCATGTCCACCACAACTATAACACAACCTATCTCACCCATCAGCTTCAATCCTAACACCTGACTTTAGAATGCAATCAACTCACCTACCACCGATACGAGCATCTCCAGGAGATACCACCACCGCACCGGGCGGAACCGGTCCCGGAGTAGATTGAACGAATATAGGTCCTTGCTGCATCATCTGTGGTGGTGGCGGAGGGGGTCGAGATTGGGTAGGAGCGCTCTGACCGGGGTAGGAATGCCATTTCCCGGACGAAGGAGGGGGAGGAGGGAGGTGTCCATACGAGTTCTGAGAAGGAGGAGGAGAGTGCATAGATGGGGATTGAACGGGGGGAGGAGGTCGAGAGGAGGAAGTGGTTGTCGAAGCGAAGTTCGGTAGAGGTCTTTGGAAGTTACTTGATTCGTTTGTGGAGGGGTTGACGTTTGGGCCAGTGGCTATGGTGTAGGAATGGGCCAGAGCAGAGTTGTACGGTTTGCCGTATTTTCGCCAGTCCTAACCCAATATCAGCTTCATCTATTGTTTGGAGCTGGTAAGGAGGGAGAGAGGGAGAGAGACTTACACCTGTACATGGATTGGATGGGTCGTTGGCTTTGAATCCGGTATTTCCGCCTGACCCAAGTTTTGTTAGTGATCAGACCGATCAACCAGAACGCGGAGTAGAAGTCAGGGTAGAGCAAGGGAGGAAAGGAAGAAAGGAGACCACCCACACTTCTGACAGAAATATCCCCTCGGAAACACTAGCATCTGCCCATGAGATAACAACGGCCTCCCAGATGTCGGAGTTTCCGTCGGGGTCAAACCACTGCCTCTACCAGGTCGCGACGGTCCAGCATGATGAGAAACACCATCGGTTCTCGAAGGATGTGTCGGAGGTGGGGGTGGTCCTCCCATCCCCACTCCTGTGACTTGCAAAGACATCGGTCCACCACCCCATGTACCAGACTGCGTATGCGATCCTGCTCCCGGTCGAAGTCCATATCCTACTCCGACACCTGTGATGTCCTGCTCGAGTCGCCCTTGGTTCGGTGGTGGCTGGTGTGCAAGGGCGAGATGGCTTGGACCAGCTTGGACGGAAGTATCACCTTGTCCGGCGGCTGGGGTGTATGCTGGAGGTGGTTCGTCCGGCATCTCATCGTCGGCTAAGGAAGCAGCACGTTGAGGATGTGGACCAGATGGGGGTGCGTAAGTGTTGGACATGGTGCAATAGCCACTGTCTGGACCAACCAGGCTGGAGGGATTGGAAGAACACAGCGGAGAAAGGAGTGAAGCAAGGTGACGTCGGTTTATGGTACCAGACACCGCTTTGAATCCGCTCTTTTCGCAAGTCGGTCGAGGTCGAAAGTGCGGCGAAAACGCATACGACCACGGTTCGTGCTAATAGTCATCCGCATCCTCAGCCCTTCAAAGACGTATGCGAATTAATATACATGGCTCCATAGTGAGCTTGCATCGTAGCGAAAGGGTTACTTGGTTCAAGGCTGTCTAATGATGCCAGGTTCACCTTCTTCCTCATGCTCTCCACTGTTCCTGTCTTGTTTAACCCATTACACCCAAGTAGGGAACACAATGTGACCTCCCTGACATCCATACATTAGCGAGAAGAAGCTACTCTTCCTCCACGAGAACACGCACAGCATTCAAAGTGGCGGAATTCGGCACACCTCCGGTGAGAGTTCGCGGATCATGCCCGAAGTTGTCGGTAGGGAAGCCCGGACTGAAAGGAGACGCCTCGGACAGCTTCTTCATCTGCTCTTCGGAAAGCTTGATCTTGAGCGCTTCGATATTTTCCTTGAGGTGCTCGATGCTTGTCCCATCGAGGATGGGATAGCAATCCGTCATCATCTGCCTCGCCCAAGCCATAGCCACTAAGGAGCATCTCATCAACAAACGTGACCAAGGGGAATTCCATAACTTACCGTTGGCTAGACTAATGTTTCCGCCAAGCTCCTTCGCAACACCCTGCAGGACCTGACACAGCTTAAGCTCCGCATCGCTGGGCGGGTCACCGCCTCGTAGATTAGAGCGAGACTTCAGTTCGTCCGGCGACTTGAAGCGACCTTGTCCCAGCACACCCCATGGAGCTACATATCTGGATGTCAGCAATTCATACCGCAAAGCTTGCGATGCCGTACCTATAGACATGCCATTGTGTCGGCACATGGGGATGATGTCCCTCTCCATAGCCCTCTCGCTGATGTTCCACAATCCCTGGCTACTTGAGTCAGCTTGGCTGAGGGAAAAAAAAGGGGACAGCATACTAGACAACGAATTGGGCCATTCCTTCGCGACGCGCGTACTCATTCGCTTGCGAAACCACCCAAGCTGCAGAGTTCAGGCAGCTCCTTCATGGGAGGGAGAGGGAGGTGCCGCAGCAAGTTGGCTCATGACGCAACGATAAGTGTAGAAGAGAATGAAAGAAGAGGAGCTGTATGCGGATGAGGCATGGCATATGTTTGATAGCGCAGGAAAAGGAGCGGTGAAAGAAGTAAAAAGGGCGAGGGAAGGTCCAGATTGCGAAAATGATCCAGCGGGGTTGGCGACGAATGGAGGGCAACACATGTAGGCGAGAGAAAAAGAAGCGAAGATAGGGGTCTCGAATACCACACCTCCTCCACCCCGCCGGATACCCCTCCTTCGACGCGAGGATGTGCATCACAGCTGGAAGAACAAGCTCACCCGGAGTATCGGGATGCTCGTCGAGTGGTCCCACCAATGCACATAGAGGATATCGATGTAGTCGGTCCGGAGCTTGCGAAGCGATTCTCGGACGGAGATGTGCATATTCTTCTTATGGTTTCCGGTGAAGTTGACGCCGACGCCTTTGTAGTTTCCCTCTTTGCGGTTCAGGGGGAAGGTGGTGTATTTCCTATTGGAAAGGCGTCAGATAAGCCTGAGGATGATCACACAGACTTGAGGTGAAGAGAGGAGGAGGTTTGAATTTGATGAGAATGGCCAACGCCGGCTAAGAATATCATGCCAACAGCCAGGGTATGAAGGTGAGAAGGGGATCTGGGTATGAGATGGGCCAGGGGGAAGGTCTGAGAGAGCAGATAGAATGACAGGGTAATGTCCGGCGAGGGAACAGAGGTATAGTCAAGGCACTTTGAAGACTCACGTTGCGACCACCATATTATCCCTGATCCCTCGCTTCTCCATCCATTCCCCAACTATATGCTCTGCCTGCTCATCCTGATAGTTATTCGAGAGGTCGATGAAGTTCCCTCCGCAAGCATGGTACGCATCGAGATACTCGTTTGACTGATCCCTGATTCATAGACTTCCCGCCCATGAACCCAGCCCACTGATCGCCGATACTCATCGCGCCTAGTTCGATGGGGGATACGCGTACCCCGGCGCTCGGGGAGAGAAGGCGATAGCGGCCTAGTTCTGTTGCTGGTTCAGGAGCCGGTGGGATGATATCCAAGAAGCCTAGACAATCGTGAATAAGGGCATGGCATCACAAAGGAAGGTGCCCTACCTGGGCGTTCTTTCTCGCCAGATGAAGTGTAGTCTGATGAAGACTTTTCACGAGGAGGTGCGGACATGATGAACGGGATAAATTGCTTGTTCGTTCCCGAAAAGTCGATCAATCTAGATAGACGCAAGGTAGAGGTAGAAGTCTTCCCATATATGCGTACACAAATGCGTTTAGCCGACGGCGATTGCGATGGACGACCACCTACGAGCAAATGCCCGAGCACTACTCGAGTACAGTCACGTGGACGGCGAACAGTTCCAAGCCAAAGGTTCTGGGCGCCTATGTTAAGCCTTAGGCTTAGTCAAGCGCGCAATCAGCCCACCTCCACTTATCGAGTCCAGCAATGGAATCAAGCAAGCACCGAGTTACTTCTGACCTTGTCAAAACGATGTCCCAATCTAACCCGCCCAAATCGCTTCCACCCGTATCAGTCCACTTCCTCGGGACATGTAGTGGTGGTGGACCAATCGTCTCTCGTAACTGCTCCTCGCTAGCAGTCGATTTCGGCAATGATATTTGGCTGTTCGATGCGGCTGATGGGACCCTCGGACGGCTTCACCAGTCCTCGCTCAAGATGGGGAATATCACTCGGATCTTCATCACACACATGCATGCGGATCATGTGCTTGGACTCGTCGCGATCTTGACGATGATCATGAGTGGGATGGGAATGACTGCTGGAGCGCTGGACAGGTTAAAGGAAGAGGGGATCAGGAAGAAGGTCAGTATGGCCATTATCTCTGATGAAGGTGTCGAGGTTGATGTCAATGGTAGGCTGATGCGACGATAGGCCAACGTGAATATTTACGGCCCAGTCGGACTTCGACAGCTTGTACGGACCAGTCTGAACTTGACATCCGTAACACTTCCTCGGCGTTCGCTGTCCACGAGCTCATCCCAGCTGGATTCGAGGCTTCGGCGAGATGCCACGCTGAGGATCTGCATATCAGTGAAGCTGTCGGCATGGATCTACGAGCCGATGAGGAAGGGGTGTGGCCAGGCATTCTTCCGGTAGGAAGCGGGAGGGGCGGAAGAGGATGGGCAGTCCAAGCAGGGCCGATTGAGCACCGAGGTGAGTTTGATTTCACCTCTGGATGGTCCCTCGCTCGTAAGCTAAGATGAAGTAGTGCCATCCCTCGGGTTCGTCTTGCAAGAACCAACCCCTCGCTCTCCACTTGATACCGCTTCTCTGATTCCATTATTGCAGTTGAATGCCGCAGCTCTCGCAGCTCTCGATCCCCCCATCAAGCATCCCCTCTCACTGCTTTCCCAACTAACCTCGCTTCCTCCACCACCTCCTTACATCCTTCCCTCTGGCGACACATTACATTTCCCAGCGCCTTCAGGTGTTCGACCCCGGAAGCTTGTTATCTTTGGTGACTGTGCCGGCGGACGAAGAACGAGCGGTTCCGCGAGATGTGCCAAGATCCGAGTCTGCTAATCCATGAATGCACGAACAGCTCGATTCCTGAACGGACAGAACGTGGAAGAAAGGGGATGAAGGTACGCAAAGGGGGTCTGGAGCATAGTCTGGTGAATAGGCAGGAGATGATCGGAGGGGGAAAGCCGGGTGATAAGACACCTTCAGGCTCGTCAGTGGCTAAAATGGGGTGTCGAGACAGTCAGGAAAACGAGGCTCGTCATCTGCAGGAAACAGCGAAGAAGGAGGAAGTGCGAAAGAAAGCCTTGAGTCGGGGCCACTCTACGCCTGACGAAGTCGGGAAATTCGCAAGAGCGATACGGGCGAGGAGGATTGTGTTGAACCACTTTTCGGTTATGTGAGTCAATTGCATCGCTCGCGCATCATGGAGGAACTGTAACGAAGGGGTGATAAGACGGACACGCTCTCCTGCAGGACGGCGAAGGGACAGAAAACGGAGGAGCGTGGCGAGAAGAGACCCACTTCCATCCTTACGCCTGAGGCGCTTCTGGACGGGATATCTGTCGGTATCAAAATGCGCCTTTCATACCCCTCTGTCTCCATCCTTCTGTCCACCCCTTTTCCCAAGGCACCCGGTCGCCTCGCTGTCTCTGTGGTCAGTCTCGAGCGTTCCGCTGACAGCTGCAGGTTCCCATCACCACGCTATCCAGCATCGGAGCCCTTCCCGTCGCTCCTCTCTCCGATCCCCCCCTTTCCCTACCCTACACCACAGCCTATACAGTCTTCCAAGGACCCTCCAGTTCCCCCTCACCCCCTAACAGCCGCTGAGCTTCACCTGAGACTCATCCTCAACTCGATAGCAGAACAAGTTGATAACTCCTGGAACGATACCTCGCACGACGCCATACCTGGCACAAACGCTGCATCTTTCAGAAGAGCAATACCCGCTCGTGATTTCATGGTCATCCGGATACCTGAGCACGAAGTGACGGAGGTGGAGGCAGAGGGGATACGGCGGGCGGCTGAGGAGGCAGATCGGGTGGTGTCTGAGTGGGAGTACTATGGTGGATTGTGGGTGGAGGAAGGAGTCGAAAGGCGATGAATAGGGTTGGAGGACTCGTTCAGCATAAAAGGATCTTCGTGCAATCTTGTGCTGCTGGTCGACGCTCATAGTCTTGGTGTCATAGGTGAATCGCATGTCACCCCGCTGCCACCTGCCACTACTCGTAAAGCGTCCGGATAAAATGCGGATAAGATTTTTTGGTAAATCCTCCTTCGGTTTTGTAACAGTCCACTCCTTGACGAGAACCAAGCTCTCGGAGGACCACTCGAGGCAGCATAGTCCACAGTTGCCCGCGATGTCCGGCTCTCTCACCCATGTCCTCTTCGAAAGCGCTTCCGGCTACGCCCTCTTCACCGTCCAAATGCAAGAAGAGATCGCAGCCAAATCCAAACAAATTCAAGAATCCATCGCCGACCTCTCCACCTTCTTTCGAATGATCACTCTGGCCTCTTTCTTACCTTTCACATCAGCCGCTCAAGCACTCGAGAACGCCAATGACGTATCGGAAGGTATCCTCAACCCGCACTTGAAATCGTTGCTCAATCTCATTATACCTGATGTAGCTGGGAAAGGGAATAAGAAACAGTCTGGGGTATTGCTTGCGGTCTCCGAAAGGGGACTGGCTGGTGCGATACAGGGTGAGATGGGGATCTTGTGTGATACGGGTGAGAGGGCTTTGGAATTGATCAGAGGGGTCAGGTTGCATCAGGAGAAGATTCTGGTTAAAGGTGGGATGCAGAAGGGGGATGTTGCGATTGCCCAATTAGGTCTGGGCCACTCCTACTCCAGAGGAAAAGTCAAGGTGGGTTTTCGAAACACTGGTATGAGAAGTGAGGTTGAGCTGATCTGATGGGTTTCAGTTCAACGTGAACCGGTCCGACAATATGATCATCCAAGCCATCTCACTCTCCGATCAACTCGACAAAGACCTCAATACATTCTCCATGCGTGTCCGAGAATGGTACGGTTGGCATTTCCCAGAACTCTACAAGCTCGTACCCGACGCACATCAATACTCCCTCCTAGCAGTCCTCATAGGCGACCGGACAGCTCTCACCAACTCTGCTTTAGAAGAGATCCAAGCAGTCCTCGATGATGACGAGACGAGGGCGAAGAACGTGTTGAACGCATCGAGAGCTAGTATGGGGAGCGATATTTCCGAGATCGACTTGATCAATATCAGCAATTTCGCCGAGAGGGTGGTCAAGCTCGCGGAGTATAGGAAGAGTCTGAGGAGGTATTTGGTGGAGAAGATGAATGTGGTGGCCCCGAACTTGTCGGCTTTGATAGGGGAAACGATCGCGGCGAGGTTGATTAGCCATGCGTGTGTGCTTCCACTTTCTTTCTTGAGTATAACTGAACGACTTATAGCGGATCCCTGACCAATCTCGCCAAATATCCCGCCTCTACCGTACAGATTCTCGGCGCGGAGAAAGCGCTTTTCCGAGCTTTGAAAACAAAGGGTAACACCCCGAAAGCATGTGTACTCCTCGCATATGAGTTGAGGATGCGCTGACTTTGTACCAGTACGGCCTTATCTATCACTCCACATTCATCGGTCGAGCCGGTACGAAGCATAAGGGCCGGATATCCCGGTTCTTGGCGAACAAATGCTCGATCGCTTGCCGGATAGATTGCTTCTCTGGCATGTCTACCGAGTTTGGTTTCTTCTTTTAGCTGATCTCGCAATAGACGTCCCGACAAATAAGTTTGGAGAAGCATTACGAGCTCAAATGGAGGAGCGGCTGAACTTCTTCGAGGTGATTTCCCATCACGTCATCTGGAATCTGTGGCTGAAGTGACTGGTAGACTGGAGCGGCGGTGTCGAAGAACTCGGACGCGATACAGAAGGCGCTCAATGCTATCGCTGCGGAACTTGGGGATGACGAGGATGACGATGATGATGAGCAGGGTGAGATTGATGATGTAGAGGTGTCCGAGGTTTGTTCTCCTTCATGCACCTCGTTGCAAAGCTAACATATGGTGACTCAAGGCTGTCCGACAAGTGCAAGCAGATCAAGCATCAATTCAAGCATCACCCCTCGACCCAGATCTGGCGAAGATCGCTCTGAGCAATGGACAGGTGGCGACGGTGCCTATGGCCGAGGCAGTCAAAGAGAAGAAGAAGAAAAAGGAAAAGAAAGATAAGGAAGATAAGAAGGAGAAGCCTGAGAAGAAGGATAAGAAGGAGAAACGGAAGAGTGATGCGATGGTTGTCGATGGTGAGGGTGATGAGGAGGAACGGAGCCGGCGGAAGAAGGAAAAGAAGGAGAAGAGAAAGGCGGAGAAGGCTGTTGCGGAGGGTGGGGAAGGGAAGAAGCAGGAGAAGAAGGAAAAGAAGAAGAAGAGGAAGTCAGAGGGCATTGCTTAGCTTCGGGATCACGATCATGCTACATTACTTCTACAGCTAGTGAAAGACAAAGCTACCTTAGACTTGAGTACAAGTTTGTCGTGCCCGTACTCGGTAAGCACCAACTCGAATGATCGTTTGCTCAGACGGTATCAAGAGAAGGAGAGTCTGGGCCACGGAGCATACTGAAGCAATGAGGAGACACTCTCGACTCACCATACGAGAAAGTCGTTTGCTGGTATGCTTCAAGTGAAGGACAAGTAGTCCGCAAGACCAGCAAAACTAGCTAGATCTGGCCGCAGAGAAGATCGCCTGCCTATCGTAGTTGAGGCACAAGTCATTTCACATGAGTCAAAAGTCACAGATTAGAAGCAATGTGATCCAGTACATCCATCTGAGCGCAACTCTGTCACGAAGTAATCCGTCAAGCCCTTTCCTCGCTGTCGCCCTAGCCCCCTTTCCTTCCCAAGGCCACTCATTCCCGCCCCCATCACCCTCCCCCTTGGTATGGGTCCACTCCCACCCCAAACATCTTCTTGACCTCAACCTCGAGAGCTGCTTCAACGTCTGCGTAAGTCGACGAGATGGAGGTCCTTTCGAAGAAACTTCTGACATGCTCCTGGCGGGTACCGCAGAGTCGTTTCCCGGACGTAACAAATCTAGAAATCTGGTCCCAAAACATAGGCACCCGTGGCCTGAGCAGTCCAGTCCTTCCCGCTTCCCTGGCGGAAGTATCGCAGGGTTACCTGGACATGCTCATCGACAAAGGTCGAGGAGACGCTCCTGGCTTGTTTTGTCAGTCTAGTATCAGCAGAGGCCCACAACCGGTATAAAGAAGAACTGACAGGCTGCATCCGTCCAGGAAGAGCTTGGAGATGGTTGCATGAATGTGTGTTTGACTGGTCGATCTGAAGGGTGTTGAAGTAAGTGAGTATGTTGAGGGGGAATGGAGAAGTAGTGAGTTTATATCTGTTGACTGGAAGCCTTCTTGCGTTCTTTTCCTTTGACTGACGGATACATGGGAGTAGGTAGGTCACTCTCTAATGATAAAGGGCCTGTCTGGTAACTCCGACGCTTTCGTAACCCTTCCCATAGGAATTGTACCAGTGAGCACGGTGCATGCAGGTCACTAGCAGTTCCTATAGGAACTCTCCCGGGCGTCTGTATGCAAAGGAATGATTCCTGCAGGAATAGAGACGGGGAAGCTGAATTGATTGCGTAAGATTCGTGCCTGAACATTCAGCTCCAATTCGTTCAAGTTGGATGAACTATCCCACTTCATATCCATCGTTCTCCGAGTTTACTCTGACATCAAAGCTGCAGACGCCTTTCAGCAATGCACACGACCCCACTCAACATCCTATCAGTGTGGTAAACCGATTGACCATTCAAACCCTCACTCTCGACCATCCATCCAAGCCCTTCCTCTCGTCAACAAGATCATCATTCATCGCGTCCTTACTGCTTATGCAAGCCGTCTGCTGAAAGCTCAGAATAAGAGTGGTACCGGCGCTATCCGGGTGCAATGCACAGCCATTTGGGCGTTTTCCCTTCGACCTTCAAGCTTGTCTTGCACGATATCGAAACTCTGGGCGGTTTAGCTCCAACACGCTATATCTCAACTTGGGTTCAGCTTGCTATCTTCCTCTACATCTGCAAGGAGGGTCTGGGAGTACGTCATGCGGGAGAAGCGTTCCAGAGAAGCTTGGATACGATCTCAAAGTGGGTGATCCCTTCCATACCTCTGCTAAGGCTTAGCTCATTCAAAGCTGTCGTCCAAGCCTTCACATGCCCTACGTACTACTCCAATTGGATCCTCATGCCTACATACTCCATCCCACATCCCACCAACCTCCTCCAGGACACACGCTTCAATCCTTGGTTCCAAGACTGTATGGGCGCTATGGACGGTACTTTCATTCCCGTCAATA